>ENA-UEOI01000017-UEOI01000017.1-human-gut-metagenome-genome-assembly--contig:-NODE-17-length-216554-cov-9.559999_pt1 | contig 216554 bp, 248 predicted proteins | sample MGYA00242883_ERZ507882 | MGnify/ENA primary metagenome ERZ507882 (study PRJEB26167, sample SAMN06115502) | human gut metagenome | host: Homo sapiens | place: China:Chongqing | collected 2015-07-29...
CGGTCTCCGATGGTGTCCAGTTCCATCTCATCGTAGCTCATCAGCTCCCGCAGCTCTGCAATGTCGAAGGGCGCAAGTCTTGCACCGCAGGAAATCAGGATCGACTTCGCAGTTTTTCCCGCCGCCAGCTTGTATTTGCGGTATTGCTTGACCGCAAAGTGGTCAGGGTCGCGGGCTTCCAGCTCATCGAACATGACATCCACGGGGTTCTTGAAGGTCTCATCGTCCTCTCTGGCTTCCGAGGCATTGATCATTTCGAGCAGAGTAGTAAAGTTTTTCTCGTGGTCGGGTGCCTCGTACCAGATGTAGCCGATGAGAGCTGTGTAGTAGAGCTTTTCCGCCTTGACCCAGAAATCTTCGCCGGACTTATCGCCGTCTCCCTTCGTATTGACGATGATCGTATTGACCAGCTTGAGGATGTCCTTCTCACTGCGGATGTAGCTGAAAGGGTTGTAGTGCATGGATTTCCGGAAATTGATGGTGTTCAGCGACTTGATGACATAGCCGCCCTTTTCGAGCATCTTGCCGCACTCCACCAGCACCGTACCCTTCGGGTCGGTGACAACGTATGAACTGTGCATCTGCATCAGATTTGGTTTTACAAAAAAGCGCGTCTTGCCTGAGCCGGAACCGCCGATGACAAGGATGTTCTTGTTGCGGGCGTATTTCGGCTGCTTTGGACGGCTGTTCATGGTCAGGAACTCCGTCTGCGTCAGAATGACATTGTTGGAGAACTCCGGGTCCATGTACGGCTTGATGTCCTCCGGCTTACCCCATCGTGCAGATCCGTATTCTTCACCCTGCCGGAACTTCTTGCGGTTCTTGCCCTTGACATAGACCGCCAGCTTGAGCAGCGCACCGGCAACCAGACCGACGAGCAGATCAACGGGATGAAAGCTGGGAAGCGGATTTGCAAAGGCAGTGCCGAACACGGCAAAGCCGTTTGTCAGCTTGTCGATGAACTCTGTGCCGGGAGCGAGACGAAATACGGCGGCAATCTTATCCGCAAAGTAGAAGGCGAAGACATACGGAAGGTTCAGAAGAATGAGCTTCTTCATATCGGGTTTGTTCACAGCTCCACACCCCGATCCTTGGTCTTGACCTTGACTTTCTCTTTGTGCTGTGCCTTGCTCTGGGCTTTCTCCTGATCCAGCTTGTGCCGGATGGACGGCTGTTCCTTCTGCTTGACGGTTTTTGCGGAGAACTCCTTGAACGCGGCGGTCATAACATCAACATCTCGTCCCTTGAAGAAGACAAGATAGCTGGGCGGCTCAACGGAAACGTCCTTCTTGAGCGCAAAGTCCAGACCGTATTTACTGGCTGTTCGCTCAAAGGACTTGATGTTGCCGTCCGTCACTTCGATGTTGGAGATGGCGGCGTTCTGGCTCATCAGATGCTTGATGGACTGCTTGCCGCGATAGGTTTTTGGCTGCTGCATCTGCTTCTGCGCCTTTTCAATCTCCTGCACGAACTTGTCCAGTGCCTTTTTCAGCACCTCGGCTGAGATTTTGCCGCCCTTGATCATGATTGCAACAACTTTGGTGTTGACTTCATCCTGCATTGCAGTGATATCTCCTTTCCTTGAAATGATTGAGGGAATGCTGCCTCAGCTAAGGCGGCACAATCCGGCGACAGATGATTTTCATTTACACTGTCCTCCTTTCCGAGCATTGCTCACGATGGTATTCATTAAAGAGTGTCTTCGCAAAGGCTATAATCGTAGGTCTTCGGCTTCTTTGACCCTGCCGATCTGTCCTGCCCGTAGAAATCATGATTGACGAGCGCGGAGTAGTAATTGTCTATCGTCAGAGAGGCGTTATACAGAGCGGTCAACAGGTACGCCCGGATATTACGGATGTCTGACGGGTTCTTGTTCATTGCTTCCAGAACGTACTCTATGTGGCTGCTATTCAGCTTGAGAAAGCGGGACTTAACCACTTGCTGCGGCATATCCTCGCCATTGATACGGATGGTCGGAGCGGTAGAGCAGACGGCATCCAGCATGATGTCCATGATCTCCCGGAAGCGGTCTTTATCGAACTTCGGATCCTGACAGAGAATGTTGTAGTCAAGATTCTCTTTGATAATCTCTTCATACTCGCTTCGCTCATCCATCCTGTCCATCACATCAAGATTGATGGATTGATAGTTCTTTGAGAGAGTATTTCTTTCTTGTGTAATTACTTGGATAGTATTTCTTTGTGCGGGATTTTCCCTATGGGGATTCTCCACGTCTGGATTCTCCACATCGGGATTTTCCCTGTGTGGATTATCCCTGTGTGGCAAACCGGCTTGCGGCATCTCATAGATGTCGAACTCCGTGCTGACCATTCTGCCCTTATCATCTCTGCCACGGTGACGGACAAGGTAGCCGTTTTCCTCAAGCTCCTTGAGTGCCGAAAGTATGGCGTCGGGACCTTCCTTGCAGAGTGCTGCAAGACCACGGGTGGAGAACTGCCAGCCGTCGTTGAAGGACAGCATCTTTGAGAGAAGACCGACTGCTTTGAGGGAGAGGTTCTTATCTCTCAGGTGGGTATTGCCCATGACCGTGAAGTCACGGGTTTTATTGACGCGATAGACTGACACATGATCACCCTGCCATTTCCGTAGATACTTCAACGCCGCAGATTCCAAAGTAGCGGATGCGGATGACGTTCTTGCCCTTCGGGGTGAAGTAGGTCTGAGAGCCGGTATAGCGGAAGGTCACGAAATCCCGGACGATGAAGAGTCCTTCGTTGCTCTTCTTGTTGTAGGGAAGAAGCTGACCGGAGGGAGAGCGGAACAGATACCCTTCGTTAAGCAGGAATTTGACGAACTTGCGCTCCGGGATTTTCAGTTCCTTCGCCGTGGTGCGAATGTTGGTGCAGTCATCTGGATTGACGAAGACGTCAAAGTAATCGGCTTTCGGTCTTGCGATGCCCAGCTCCGCTTCAAGGGCATTGGCGCGATTCGTTTCCTTGAGCAAGGTCTGCGCAAGCTCTATGATGACCGCCGGTTCCTTCTGAATGCGGTCCAGCAGGGATTCCGTCATGTAGCAGCCGGTCTTGCGGATCATGGGAACAACCTCATCGAACAGCCAGTGTTCAAATCTTTCCGCCGAGGGGAGTTTGCTATGGACAATTAGCCTGTAAACATCACCCTCCGTAATGTAGGAAAGGGACTGCGTACCGCCGCTCGTAAGGGTGTCCCGTTTTAGGACACCCTTGCAATGGTCAATAATTGCCTTGCCGGGTCTGGCATATCCCAATGCTCTTGCAACATCTGAGCCGCAGAACAGAAGTGTTTCTCCGTCGAGGATCGTCCTCACCTCACCGAACTGTTCATTCCTGAAGACTTCGATTTTGTTATCCATGACAGGTTTCCTTTCCGGCATCAGATGTGCCACTTTGATTTTTGAGTGTAGAAACGGGATTGCAGCAGTAGGGACACTCTGCAAACACGCAGGACTGATATTTCCAGTGAGGACGGTGAAAGCGGCAGCTTCGGCACTCAGGGAGAATGCCATCCGCGCCGCTGTCAAAATGCTCAAAGCCGGGTATGGTCTGCATCAGCAATTCCAGTGCTTGCAGATCACCGGCTGTCATGCGTTTCATGCTTAAAAACTCCTTTCCTTCGCCGCATCGCCAGCAAATATTCCGGCTTTTGGGCAACAAAAAAAGAGGGTTTGCTTCTTACTCCAAATTGGAGAAGAAACAAACCCTCTTCGTTTACGATGTAGTTCAGATGATTTCTCGGATGGTATGAATGACACCGAGCAGCAGCCCGATGAAGAAGGCAAGTCCTCCGATAAGACCGCCTATGATTAAGTTCAATGCGAAGATGCCGACTGAGCCGGAGATACCGTAGCCGCTGGGAACGAGCCAGAGGCACATCCTCCGGATGCCAAATGGCAAGCCGACGCAGATCCACATAAGGAAGTAGTCACATACGCCGTCAGGCATATAGATCGGCTTGAGAAATGACGCGAGGCAGAACGCAAGCGCGATTGGAAGCAGAACCTCCTTCAAGAAGACTTTGATAGCACCCACTATATCCTCCTTCTGCCGGAAGTGTGCAGCGGCACACTCCGGCTTGCTTGATTATTGTGAAAGTCCTTTGTTTTCGGTCAAAAAAAGAAGGGACTAAGCCAGAATGCCTTGGTTTTCAAGGTCTTTCTGATTTAGTCCTATTATCGCACAATAATCTTTCTTTGATATGCCACTATTCACACACCTCCTTGATGGCTTTTCTAATTTCTTCGTCTGTCTGCCCAGCCTTAATGCCAACCATAATTGCTGGTGGCGTTGGCATCGGCTGTTCAATGGGTCTCCACAAATGCAAACAGTTCGGCATATTATTCACATACTCGCTTTTCGCTGGGTGATATTGCACGACCACTTCATCATCTCGAAAGAACATATCTTTCAATCGGCACATCTCTTCCCATGTTGGTGTATGGCTTCTCTTATATGGACAAACGCTGACATGCTCCCAGCCGCCACCGAAGCTCCATATCACCGAAGCCCATTTCTTACCAAGCTGAAACAGCTCGCCGACACCTCCATCATTGCCAATCGTTACAATCAACAGGTTTGTGGTATTCTCCAACTCTTTTCGCGTCCTCATTTTTTTACACCTCCGTTTTCTCATTTCATAGAGTTTCAAAATAGATTTGTACCGTTTTGTCTATACGCCTCATTCCATTTTAGTGCCAACTCTTCTGCTTCTCTACGGCTCTCACACAAATGACATATATCAGCATTGTATCTTTTGAGTATGGCAATTAAATTGTTGCCCACTGCTATCGTATCGGCAAAGGCATAATGCTTACCGTTTTCGGTAGTAACAACTACAACAAAAATCATTTTCATCTGCATATCGTTTATTCTGCAACCATCCCTTCTGAAAAGGAACCCAGCTCTTCCTTGCTGATGTTATAAAGTTCACGACAATGATGCCCGATACTGCCGTACAAACAGCCTTTGCAAGTTCCGTCCTGTACTGCGCCAATTTTGCATCTTTGAGCTACAACAGCTGTTAAATACAGGCTTAGAACAAGCGGGTCATTGACGCAGCCAATTTCGTTTGCAATGTATTCAGCCATATATTCATAATACGCATTACTCATATCTGCCTCGCTTTCTCCTCCCAGTACGGCGTGTACTGGAACGCAATATCATACATCGGTCTACCCGTGATTTGGTCTCTAAATGTATCGACAAACAAACTTTTATGAAGCTTGTTTTCCTTAAACCACTTATCGACAACTCTTTTCGTAAGCGGCGTAAGGTATATATACAGATCCGAGCAATGATTGAATATCTGCTCTTGCGGATAGCCAGCCTTTTTAAGAGCATCCATAAGTGATTCATTCATAATCGTCATCGCTCCAAGCCAGCCATTCAACACACATATCCAGAGTGCTAAACGCTTCTACCCACGCATCACCTGTTGAGTTGTCTATTGCTATAAAACAATCTCCATTTTTCGCCACAAACAAACCTCTCGGTGTGCGCTCTTCAATAATTCTGCTCGCCATTTCTTCCGTTACTTCTATCACTCTTTCTTTCATATCACGACCCTCCCATGTATCATTTTCTTTCTTGTTCTATTGCTTCAATATCAGATGTCAAGATTCCCGATATGACCATCGCCGAACTGAAGAACTCGTCATTCACATCTCTTGCTTCTTCCAAGCACAAATCAAGTGCATAAGCGAGACCCTTGATTCGCACAAAAAGTTCGTCTCGAATTTTCACCTAACCGCCACCTCCTCAACAACATCTCCATTAGCATTCATCCAATACATACTCGAACCGAGCATTCTCTTACTATATCCTTTTTTCGTCATTTGGTATTCCTGCTCTGCTACTGGGTTGTGCCACTGAAGCCCTCTTGCCTCATAGAGCGGAATCCAATGCGACTCGTAGAAATCATATCCAGCGCCGTCGATACCGAAGATGAACCCGAAGTCCTCAGACTCATAAACGCGGAACCCACACTCGGACATGAGCTTGATTCCGTCGTCCTCTTCAAGCCACCAATCATCTGCTGAGTCGCCAAACGACCACATTGTACCCCACATTGGAAGAGCATCATCATATACTACTTCGAACTCTTGTCTGTAAGCTTTAACTGTCTCAAAGGTTTCAAGTTCAATCGTATACACAACACCATCATCTTTATTATCTATGCCTGTGATTTCTCCGTCTCCACTTCCTTTGAGATCCGCGTAAAAATACACGCTATCGCCAACCGCAGGTTCAGTCACCTCGTGGATGTCCTCGTCGCCGATGTTCATCAGCTTCTCGATCATGCCCTGCGGGATTGCGTTCATTTCGTGAACCCAGCGTTCAGCCGCATCTCTGATTGTCATCCCTTCTCTCATTTTTTACACCTCTCTTCTTTATTATTTTCATGGCAATCCATCTTGCTATCTTCGTCTCAATGGCATCCTCGAAGTCAATAAGCTTGTCTTCATATGCTACGCCCAAAACAAGCAAGACTGAAGCTATTATCTCAACTACAGTTGCAATCGCAAATCTCAGTTCCATTGAAAAATCTCACTCCTCAACCTTGCCAAATACAGCTTCGTAGCAATCGGCATCATCCATGTTTTCTTCAGCAAAAGCCTTGGCACGATTTTCATCAATAGGATGGATTTCATTTTCCAAGTCAAAGCAGTTGAATCCAGTCACTGTCCGACAAAGAAAAAACTCGCCATTCTTTTTTCTATAAAGCGAGTCCCAACTGCTTACACAGTTTCCGTTGTAATAGTTGGTTCTGACGCATATCGGCTTTGCCGTCTCAGTATCATACCTTTTGCCATTAACAATTCTGTTCATCATTCCTCACCGCCCTTCGAACTTTCGCATTCAAAATAAACCGATGCAGCCCTCGTAATGATTTCAAAAGCCACACTTGCTATAAGTTCATCATTGCTACAATAATGCTCGATTTCACTGTGAGCTATTATGTCTTCAGCAATTTCCACTATATCTTCTGTAGTGAGGTTGTCCTTCTGCTCACAGAGGTCATGCTGGAGATGTTCGTACTGATCGTTGTTTCCTCTTGTGTACCAGTTGTTCCTGATACACAGCTTGCGAATATCACTTGCACTTACGGTTCTAACTTCCCTGAACTTTGTCTTTCCTTCCATTGTGACTGCCTCCTTAATCATCATAGGTGTAACCTTCAGTGAGAGTCTCTGCAAGGTTTTCAAGTGTTTTATAATCATCTTCTGTGAGCTTTCCATTTTTAAGCTCTTCCTTTGCTTCTGCGAGAACACCTTTGATTTCATATTTGTGTTCAGTCCACATGAGGTCTTTGACGAATTTTTTAAACATTGTTTTTTCATCCTTTCGCTTACTGTTTAGTAAGTTTTTATTTGATGATTCGATCATACGCTTATGTTTTTCTTATGTCAAGCGTTTTTGAAAAGTTTTTTTATTTTTTTTTATTCTTTTCGTTTTTGTTTACTGAATGGGTAAAAAAATAAGCGGTAGGACTCTTCATCCTACCGCAATTATCATTTCAGTTTGTTCATTAGCCTCTTAGCATCTTCTGCGCCTATAGGTGAAATTGAACTGACTCCACCCTTCCATCTTACATATTGCGCAACGAAGTATCTTCCTTCGGAGTCCTGATACAGCTCGAAGAACATATCATCGTTCTCATCACTATGACAAATAGCATCAGCCTTATAAGTATCGTACTTAACGCCATTCACCATCATCTGAAGGCGCTCTCCTACTCCCTTACGCCGTGTGCGTATTTCCTCATTTGTTTTCTTTTCAACTATCTTGAAGTCAAAGCCCAAAATACCTATAAGCTTTAGAAATTCTTCAGCCGATAAGCTGTTTCTTCTCAGCCTGTTGCTGAAAGCCCCCTGTGACCATCCCATTGCTTCAGCGACATCTTTCTGCTGAAGCGAACTTTTCTCGATAAGGTCTCTACATATGTTTGCTACCGTCATCTTCTCACCTCCCTGTTCATCTTGCCTCAAGTATAGCACTACCGTTTTTTACTGTCAATATTTTCCATGTTGCACTTCTGCGTTTATTATCTACCTGTACTTCCAAAGCCGCCAGTGCCTCTTTCTGTGTATTTAAGCTGCTTGACTTCCTTGAACTTAGGCGTTGCTATCGGCATAATCACAATCTGGCTTATCTTGTCTCCAGCCTTAATCGCATAGTCATATCCACCGTTGTTGTACAGCTTGACAACAATGCTTCCGGTATACCCGGCATCAATCACACCTTCACTGGTTATATTGTGCTTTACATTTAAACCACTTTTGCTTTTCAAGAATCCTACATAGCCTTCCGGGATTCCGATATGCACTCCAGTGTCGATTGTCGCGCTACCTCGCGCTTCCACTATTACATCCTCTCTTGAATACAGATCAGCGCCAGCGTCTTGCTCGTGCGCCCTTGTAGGCATTTTAGCACCATTATCAAGCATAACGGCAAGGGTATCTCCATCATTTTCGTCATCGCACATAGATGCGCAGCTTATATTAGCTCTAAGAAAATTTTCAAACTCTCTTATTGCTTTACGCGCTTCATCGTTCTCACACGAGGATTCTGCTATCTCACTGTAATATGCTATCTGATTCATTATTCCATTCATTTCACGAATTTTCATCATTATGCTCCTTTTCTTCTTAACAGCTCTGGATTGTCTATTTTATTTCCTATTACTACACAGCTTTCTGCCTTTCTTATGCTGTAAGCTGTACCATCAGTTTTTTCAAAGACAAACATTGTCTTTTTCCATCTAACAAGCAGCAATTCTCCGCTCTGATTTCTCAGGATATCGCCCTCGAATATACGGACTTTGTTCATATCCATGAGTCCGATATACTGTCCAATTGTGCTCGGCTGAACTTTCACTCTACCGATATGGTCTTCGATGTACCATGTATCACCATCTCTGTAAATACTGCCATACACCATTTTGCCATATGCGCTCTTAGCTCTAAACACAGTTCTCACATTTCCACCTCCATAAAATGAGCTTTTTATACAGCGCGGCTTTGCGCCGCTTTCACAGTTCGGACACACCTGTCGCCCTTCCGGGATAATGTCACCACAACAGACGCACCTATCTGCATCAGCCATTGGCATTACTCCAATCTAACGCCCTAATAATCTTGTTATTTATCATTCTTGTTCACTCCTTTTATGTCTTTTTTTATGACAATTTCTACACAATGTAATAAGGTTTTCGGGTTCATCACCGCCACCATTACACACGAATTTAATGTGGTGAACATTAAGGTTCCCGTTGTCTATCGGTATGTAAATTCCGTGTTCATTCTTAAACGCATTAAACTCTCCGCAGTCTTGGCAAGTGAAATTATCCCTATAAAGTATACGCAATGAATAGCTGTCACGCCCTCGGTTCCATACGGTCGCATTATTAAACGCTCTGCTACATTCGTCAGAACAAAAGGAAGTTCTTCTTCCACTTAATTTTTTGCCGCACCATTGACAATGTTTTGACTTGACATATTGCGGTTTTGGGTAAAAAACTCTCTCGCCCCATCGTTTGCACGCTTCCGATATTGGTGGAAACGGTCGCCTTGTTCCGTTTCTTTCCCAATATTTAAGAAATTTCATTCCTTGTCACCGTCCTTTTTTTGCTTTTTGTCCGCTCTGTAAGCCCATACATTCTCGCGCCCTGCGAACTTGTTGAGCGACGGCGGGATATCAGGAATAGTGTAAATGCATCTTTTGCGTTCACACTGCGGGCATACCTGCCGTCCCTCGGGAATTTTTTCTCCACAACAGACGCACCTATCTGCATCAGCCATTTAATCATCCTCGCTTTCGAACCATTTCATTAGCTTTTCCATGCACATCGGACACAAATCTTTGAATTCGCCCCGCACAAACACCGTTTCACCGTCCCAGTCTAAAATAGTCGTTTTATCGCGTATACGGAATACATATATGTTGCCGCATTTATCACATCTTTTAGCAAGTGACATTGTTAAAATCCTCCAACTTATTATCGTAGATATTGCCGACAACCTCAAATTCGGTTGAATCATAATCAAATGTTGTAAATTTTATGCCCGCTTGCCCGATAAAACTCGCGAGACCGTTGTCATAGACAATTTGATAAATGCTCATTTTGCCGAGCCAAGCTCTCTTTACTATATCGCCCTCAAAAATATTTATGCCGTTTCTATCTTTCAGGCCTATGCACTGTCCTACGGTATTTTCATCAACATACAAGCAATTTGCACCACGGCAATTATATTCTTCACACTCGAATATGTTTTCCACCATAACCATTTCGCCACGACCATCTTTTGTAGGTACGCCGTACACCCACTCGCCGTTGTCTGTTTGTTTACCACGAAAAAGTATCTCACGCATTGTTACCCCTCCCATCTCATCTTTGCTCCGCATTTGCGGCAGTAATACAATCCGTTCTCCCCAAGCGGGTCAAATGGGTCATCCGTTCCATCGCCGTACATAATTCCGCAATATTCAATATTTCCGCAGTTCGAACATTTAAAGGCTAAAACGTTGGGATTTTCAAGCTCTGCCAATTTCCATTTTGCTCTTTTGGGTATCTCTATACGATGTCTCAGTTCCTGCCATATTGTTTTTGCTAACACTGTAAAATAACCACCCATAAAAGTGCCAAGTATAAAGCAAAATCTTACAATCGCTTCGGTGCTCATTTTTCTTCACCTCCGTCCATTTTTGCGCCGCAGTGCGGGCAATAGTTAAAATCACCATTGCCTAACCCGTTGTTGGTGACATAGGTGACATAATCATAGTCGTAGTCGGCGTACCACCCGCAAGCTGAACAATAGCAACCGCCCGAATCGTCCTTTTTCCACTCGCCGTGTTTAATCTCTTGTGCATCAGCAACGGGAGCTTCTTTTAAAATTTTAACAGCGGCATTCCAGCCGTCCGCATAGCTTTTGTTTTCGAAAACATCTCGGTTGCATAGACCTATTCCGAGTGCAGCACGGTCAATATAATCACCCATTCTTTACCTCCGTCCAGTCAAGCACACATCCGCAATTACTGCAATATTTAGGCATCGAAAGTTCATAGATAAAAATATCATCATCCGAAACACCCAAGTCATCTCGGCAACAAGGGCATAGGTAATAATACCCTTCGCCTATCGGCTTCTTTGGTATTGCTTTCGCTTCGAGTTCAGTCACTTTTGCTCTCAGAGCGCAAATTTCATTACTAAATCGATGATTTTTATCTTTGAGCATTATTATCATTTCTTGCTCTTCGGCTCGTTCGTGGCGCTTCTTTTTTACCCAAACTATCAGTTCATGTACCCCTGTAACCACATATAGCACCAAATTTGCCGAGCAAACCGCAGTAAACAAAATTTCAAATATGTCAACTCCTGCCATTTTAATCACCCGCTTTCTCAATGCATTCTCTTATCCTTTGCTCACTATCGTGTGGATTCGCATATATTTCGCATCCGCCATAAGTGTCATAGTATTCACACTCTATTCCATTTTCATCAAGCCACTCATCGACAACGCCGCACTTGTCGCTAAGCAAACAAGCATATTTGGTTCGCAATCTCAGTGCAGTGTCAATCTGTTTTGGAATTTTCATTTTCTCCCTCCGTTCTACGGTTCCATGCCTCTACTGCAAAATGCGGTCGTGCATACTTGTCAGTTGCAAGATAACATTTTTTGCATTCAACATAAAAAGTTCTCTGTCCATGTAGCTCCGCACATCCACCACAACAAGGGCAATTCTTCAAATCAACACACTTTTTGTCCCGCATTGCCAATTTCGCCTCCTCTTATAAGCTCAAAACACATTGTTCTATATATGTTACACGCCGTCTCCAACTCTACAATCCTTTGCTTTTCAGACTCGCTGATTGTACCTTCTACTTTCGGCTGGTCACTCGAAGGATTCAAATTAAGGCTCAGGCTTATGGCAAGTGCTGCATCCACCATAAGCATTTCATACTCACTGCAAGTAGCTACATAATCGCCAAATCTTTGAATCGACACGCTCGACACCTGTTCACAAAGGGCTACGGACTTTCTTCCTGTGCTCATTATATCGACATGGGTCGGCAAATTGGCTTTCGGTTTAGTAGTTAGATACACCACCTCGATAACACTTGAATAAGCGTTATTTTTGTCATTTGAGACTACAATTGCTGGTCTATTCGGTTTCTGTTCACTACCCTCTACTCGCACATTGCTGTTGTTTTCGATGTAATAGATTTCTCCTCTTCTTACTTCCATACCATTAGGCATTGCTCTTTCCTCCTGTAATCAGTACACTATAAGGCAGATTTTCAATCCAGTCGCAGAAGCCCCACATACCAGAAGAAAAATCCTTGTTCCTGAAATCATACTCTTTTGGTTTATCGTGAACACACCACTCATCCAACTTGTGATTCTTACGAGACTTATACATATTCGCCAAAACCTCGTAGTTTAACATTACAGTACGGCGCTGGTTGTAAGAGGATGGAAGCAACTGAATAAGTTGCCACCAGTATTTTTTATCTTTGGTTTCGAGATATAATTCCCTTGCCTTATTTAAAGCTTCGACCTGAATATAAAGCATGTCCTCAAAAGAGCAGAAGAAATACGGCTGATCATGGTCGTTTTGAATAAACATATCGCGACTAACACCGTCAAGATGTTCATGACTAAAGTCGTCAATAGTGAATTCCTTATCCGTGATCTTGTGCATAGTGGAGCACGAATTGGCAACCGTACCCACCTTGTATGTGTCAAACTCCTTCCACCAATACAGCGGAGCTGTTATATCCACATACACCGTAATCATTCTCATGAACTTGCGATGATCTGTACCAGCGTCGCGAAGACGAGTCATGAGGTCGAGGTTATTAAAGCCGATACATATTCCAGACACATTATTTTTACAAATTCCCGGACAATTAGCATTGGCATAGCATTTAACACTATCGCTCTTCTCCCAAGAGTTCATAGGGTTTCTCATTCCACGGATGGCAGCCTCCCATCCAAAAGTTTCAACATTCTCAATTTTCAGCATCTTGTCTGTCTCCTCTCTTATTAAAGTTCTCCCAATATCGAGAAATCAATCCGTCCACATATTCGCCACCTGCTCCATATGCTTCAGTAAGCATATTTTCGACTTCTTTCAGCCGTTCAGCAGCATCATCACGCTTCTTCTCTTGCACGACGTTGAATCTTTCTACTACAATATCGTAGCTTTCGTTCCAATTTTCTTGCCTTTTGTAAAACATGGTAATAGACAAGTCGTTTTTTTCTATGTCCCTTATCACATTTTCTTTTGAAACGCTTCCGTATTCTTCGTCGATCTTAAAGTTATCATTTTCGCCAGTTGAAATCCGCTTCATCACCCAATTGGCTGCTCTTTCTTGTGAAAAGAACACAACCTCATCTGAAATATTCCCACACTCCAGAACAAGGTCGCCCCTATTCATCTCATAGCACACATAAACAGGCACTTCTTCTGTTTCAAATGAGCACTTCATACTGTTCAAGGCAATTTTAAAAGCTTCGTACTGCTCAGCAATGAATTTTTTGAAGTCGCTATTCGGTTTGCTATCACAAAGGATAACTTCGCGGTAAAACTGCATACGCTCCTCTATAACTTTTATAGCATCTTCCCGTGTCATTTTTTACTTCCTTCCTGTTCAGTCTTCCTTTATCGTCTCCAACTCCATAAGCTTATCCATATACCAGTCTGCCTTTGAGATGTCCTCTGCACCATTCTTTCTGTCAGCTCTGTATCGATACTTGTAAACATTACACTTGCAGAAGCCTATTACCGCCTCAGTGCCAAACAGAGCTACCATCTCGTCGATGCACTCGTGCTTGCCCTGATAGTGAGCAGGGTGGTTCACCTTTTCGTCGCTCTGCGGATAGACAGCCTTGAACCACTCGTCCAGCGTTTTTTCGCTCACGCTGTAAGAACTGTACTGATGGCAGAAGAAGCTATCTTCCCGCGCATGAGAGCAGTTGCACATCCCGTCATTATCTCGTCCCTGAAACTTGCAGTAATCTTGAATAGCCTTGATTTTCTCCTCTCGTGTCATTCTTTCACCTCCTCACAATCCTGCGCTATCATTTCTCCATCTGAGCAGAAGTGATTATCCGGGAACTGCTCCCAGTACATACCATCCGCAGTTTCTTGTGAGTGCATATGGCAGAACTTAGTGACATGGTTCCGGTAGATGCAATCTTTGCATCTTACCACTTCTACCAGCCTCCCATCTGCAATTTTTTTCAGTGCTTCCATACCCATCCGGCAGGCTTCATTCACGGGTTCGATGCTATCGTACAGCTCCCGGTGCTCCGGGTCGAGAATTTCGATAGCCCTCTCAACTTTCATCTTCGGGCTTTGCTCCGCGCACTCTCTCAGGTACGCTTCGTAGTATGCGTACTCGTCTCCGAACTCATCTCGTGCCCACGCGAAGTCATCAAGCACTCCAAACACTTCGCTGGCGGCATCTTCAATCGGCACGGCTTTCAGGTATTCCTCTGGCTGCATCTCCTCAGCGGTTTCACCTCCAAAGTAGAACCAGTTGTCACCGATTTGGCAGACGGTTCCGTGCTCAGAATTTGGGTCTTTGACAAACCTAATGCTCCCATTGCGAATGCCTTCACTCACCATAGCCTCGGTAATCACCCGAACTGCACCTCCCCGAACAACGCGCACTGAACAATTACATCAGCTGCTGCGCCATCCACCTGAAAAAAGTCAAGCTTTCCATCGTCATCAAACAGATGTTCCAGATACCCCCGTGCATACGCCGTCTTTATTCCTTCCAGTAATTTTTCAAGTGTCAGCAGATATGATTCCTCAGTTTCGATGTCGTACAAACGAAGCGAACCACCTCTTGAAATCTGGTCGCTGGCATACTCGCCATAATACTCATCCTCAACAACCTCTGCCTTGCAGCACCACCATGTAATACCACCTTCTAATGCAGTGCAAACGATATCGTCTATGTCATCCTGCGACATCGTTATTTCTCTCTGAAGCGTAATGTCAAATTTTTTCATTTAAGTCATCCTTTCTTATTGTTCCGTGCGTCCATGCACCTGCATATGTTCCTACTTCGCCATTCATTTCGACAAGAATCTCTTCAATGCCTTTAAGATAATTGCGGTATAAACCCATTTGGAGTCCTACCTTTTCTTCGCCATCATACTCACCGCCCTTCTGAATCAGTTCTATTGCTAAACTCCACTCATTGTCCTCCATTGCTACGTAGAACAGCTTGTTTTCGAGCACAGCCCTCCGTGTTATCGATATCCATTTGTCAACGGATCTAAAACTGGGAAATCGAGATTTGACAGCAATCTTGAAAAGAAGTTCAAACTCTCCTCTATTCCAATTACTTTCGCTTTCGTCATACTCAAAACCATCCTCATCGACATCATTTCTCATCCTAAAATCCCAAACATTGTTTTCTTCATCTACAAGTTTGCTGTACACATCGAGAAAATCATAGTCAACATAGTACAAGCCTTCAGCTACGCCAAATGTACAAACATTGCCTCTTCCCATACTTCACACCTCCTCAGCGCTAAAGTTAGCTTCTACAAAATCATCCGCTGTCAATATGTACTTTTCTTCGTTCCATCTGTTCTGTGCAATCTCTTCTGCGTCGTATCTGTTGTCTGCTTCGATTATGACAACTCTTTTTAATATCTCTGTGATTGTCACATTGTATTTCACATTCGTCCCTCCTCTATTATCACTTAATCGCCTCGTTATGTGTTGTGGTTGTTGATGCCGAAATTACTGAAAATCGTATCGTACAAGACCGTCTTGTAAGCCTTCCAGTCATTTAAGTTTAGGCTGTACCAAAAATCATCTGCGTCATTTTCGAGCATCTTTTTCTTGCGCTTGTTTTCATATGCCAGTTTCTGTTCAGCTCCTTGAACAATAAGTTCTCTGACTATTTTGTTTGCCATAAGTTCATCTGCTGACTCAACAGCTTTCAAACAAATCTCATCAACCCATTCACAAGCTACAACATACATAATTTCTTTGTCAGACATACCCTTTGTGTAAATAATTCCTCTTATCATTTTTCTGCATCCTTTCTCGACTTACCTTTCGGTAATTTTTATTGTATCTCGATCGTCGCAGAGAGAAACTGGGTTGTCAAGCGTATTTCCAAAAAAATTTAAAATATTTTTCATTTTTGTGCATTTGACTCGCAAGATTATCTTTTCATCTCTTGATACTCGTCACTCGTCAGCTCTATATCACAACTGTTACAGTCCAGCAATTCAAGAACAGAAATCAGTGCATCTTCCTTGGTAAACCCGCACTTGTCTTTACCAAGTTCCCTATATCCGCGCCACTTGGCATCCACAAGCACCGGAATGTCGGACTTCACGCTATTGCAGTTTGCTAAGCGCTGGTACACATCTTCTGGCAGAAAGTCGATCCACTTCTTGTTCGATATCATCATTCATTCTCCTCCAGTCTCTTTCCACCGCTGCAAAAGAAATTGTCCTCCACCGGAATACATCCATAGAACGCACCCATAGGTTCAGAGCAATATCGCTTTCCAAACTCCGTCAAGTTGCTCTTTTTGCAGTCCTTGCAGCGCACAACAGGTTCAACATTAGCCGATGGAATTGCATTGATTTCACTCGCAATACAATCTGCAAGCCCTGAGTGTACACCTAAAACAACGCCGTTTGTAAGCCCGTACTTCTCGGCAATTTCCACCGCCGCTTCGCGCTCAATGTATTCTGCCATCGTCAATCCTCCTCTCCTACTTTTCTGTGCAGTGCTCCGGGAATCCATATTTGCTCACGACAGGCGTAGCATATTCCGTTGTCTTTCCATGCGCCTTGACCGTATTTGCATTCTCCGCACATCGGCATCGCCGTCATCTTCCCGCCACAGTACGGGCAGTAATCAGTGATTTCCCTCGCATTCGTGCCTTGCCCGCGCCGGTATCTCGCAAATGGCATCCACATTCCGCAGTTGGTACATTGCGGTGTGTCTGCTTCATACACTCTCCACTCAGCCATTGCTGTACCTCCTGTTCCATGCTTTGACGAGATCCGAATCAACTGCCGTGCAATCGTCCAAAGCAAATATCGTGTCGCAGTCATCACAATAAATCACTACATCTCTGAAATAGCTGTACGATGTATCGAAGTGAACTCTCCCGCCGCAGAATGGGCATGGGTTCAAGTCGTATTCTGTCGTGCCTTTTTCCATACTTGCAAGCTTAATCTGTCCGACCTCATCGGGTGTCAGTCCCGTATCTTCATATTCAGCCAGCCGTTCAAGCGCTTTCGCCCAATTAAGGTTCGTTGGTTGCGATACGCTACCATCACTATTTCGTATTGTCAGTCTGTTCAAATATACCCATCCTCACTTTCTTTTGTGCAGTGCGACGACCACCACGCCGCGCTTATTGGCGACATCCTTCTCGAACTGCTCATCGTCCATAGGAATCATGTAGAACCTGACTTCCGTGAGCGTCCCATCCTCGTACTGCTTCACGCCGTAGAGCACATGATCGGCTCCGGTCTTTTGGAGGACTTCCTTGGCGTCCACCTCGAACGCCTGAAGGTACTTGGCGATGTCGCGTACCGGCATCTGACCGAAGTTGACCATGCCTTCCCCCGTCCACTGTGACCACTTAACCCAGCTGTTCATCAGATAACACCTCCGTCCGCTGTTACTATGCACATATCTTTCTTACTGTTTCCCCAATATTCGTTCCCTGCTTCGTCTATCCATATCTGATAACTCTTGCCATATTCATCACTTGCATCTTTCAGGCGTTTCAGATTTCCGACAACCTCGAATCCTCTGCTTTTCGCGTATTCTCTGATACTCATTTCCTGTTCCTCCTTTTTCTCTGCTTAGCAGTCATCGCTCTGAACTGGCTCGCGGTCATCTCATTCATCCTCCTCGTCGTCGTATTCGCATGGAGCAGGCCAGTTTGGGTCAGCGTGGCAGATTGCACAGCCAGCTTCCTCATCGAACCAATACAGGTTGCATTCAGAACACTTCATTCCGACACCTCCTTGACAATCTTGAGTGCCTTCACTGCATACGCCCCGTCCTTGCCACTCCAGTAGCTTTTCGCCCATGCTTCAAGCCACGCTGCCTTTTTGTTCCGGTCAAACGAGGTATCGTACCGGAGGTCAAAGCACTGCTCAAACACGCGCCGTTCATCAGCAATACGGAGCCACATCTTCTTTCCGTAGGTATCAGGGTCGTATGCGAACTCACACTTCAGCTTCATTGTTATATCGGAGCACATCCCTTCTGGCGTATCAGGGTCTGCAATCGTGACAAACATCATATATTTCATTCCAGTCATCGTATCGCCTCCCTCACTGTTCCATCGAAGTACAAATCTCTTTCGATTGGCATCTTCTGACCGAACACATTGACGCGCAGATTTTCGATTTCGCTGAGCATTACATAGCCCCATTCCCATTCGAGGATATGACAATAGCCAAACAGCATCCAATCTCCGTCCTCTTGTTTCTCTGCTTCCGTTATAAGCCATGTTCCTGCCCCATATGGATTGAAGAACTTAACGAGCACCTCAGCATCAAAACCTTTGTCCTCCTGAGATCCAAATGGATGCTTTTGAAACTTTCTTTCTACTTCCTTGGTAAACAATTTCATGTTTTCGTCTCCCTATCAATGTAAGGCAAGGAATGACAGGCTGGCGGGTTGACTTTCAATTATTTATGTACTATAATTAACCTTGCTTTTTGGAATTGAGATTGAGTGCTCTCTCGGCGGCTTTGATTACCGTCTCGACTGCCTCAGTCTCTTTTTCATCATTGAGGAAAACCGTGGCTTTGCTTTCATCAATACGAATCGAGACTTTTTCGGTAATGGTTGTAACCGTCTGTCTTGTAATCACCATGCAATCACCTCCTTGCATTTGGAGTCCAGCCTGTCATAAGGAAGCCTTACTGTTTAGTATTTTTAATTCCTTGATTATATCGTAACTTACATTTCGGTAAGTTGTCAAGCATTTTTGAAAAGTTTTTAATATTTTTTTCATTGTTTACATATCGGCAACATATCGCCCCCCCCAATAATGCAGACAATAGGAAAAATCAACTTGCTTTCTGCTCGGCGCTACTTACTTTTATAAAGTTGTTTTTATTTATTTTTCTATTCTTTTTTATTCTTTTCTATTGCGATGGATTTTCCATGGTTTGTCCTTGGAAAGTCACTGTGACAACAATACAAAAAATCCCCCATGCTATCAGTCGTTTCTTTCCGACAACATGGGGGATTTTACTTATGGCGTATTATTTTATTCTTCTGCGCCGCTCTGTACGAAGCCTTTAATTGGGTTTCACTTCATCTTCCGGCTCTTCGTTCTGCTCTGACTGTTCTTTGTTCTTCTCTGACTGCTCTTCGCCAATGCCATACTCTTTCTGGAATGCCTTGTTAAATCCCGACAAAGTAGACTCTATCAGCAATTTGAGTTCCAGTTCTGTGATTTGAATGCCATTTTCGTTGAGCATTTCTACTATGGACTCGGCAGCTTTGTTATACTTGTCAGTTCCGTGCAGATCCTTATACATCTGCTCAACTGCTTCTACACACATTTTAGCGATGTCCTTTTTCTTCTTGTCGTCGAGGCGATCCTGTATGAACTGCTTAGCTTTAGCTGCAACATAGGTCGCAAGGGCGGTAAGGATGGCATATACAATGCTCATGCCGTAGGTATCCAGAAATTCTTTTACATATGTCATTTTAGACCTTCTCTCCTTTCACGCTACTCATCTGAGTAGCTCATTCACTCTCTTCTGTACTGCGTTATAGTCATATCCAGCCGCAATGAGCTTCTTCTTCCTCGCAGCACCATTGCCCCACTTACCGTTGAGAACCTCTCGCGCTACTTCGTCGATACTCTTCTTTGCGGGAGCGGGTTTCTTCACTTCGTTGTTCGCAGCCAAATAACTTATATAAGGCAGCTTACCGTGTTTCGTCCAATCGCGGCGATTATATCCTGCCTTGGTACAATTACAAGCAGTTATCTGCACTTTGTTTGCCCAGCGCGGGGTGCATTCCACAGCCAGTCCATTGCCAATATAAACGCCGATGTGTCCCGGAGACCACAGTGCCTCACCTATCTCTACTTTTGAAAAGTTCGTGCTTACTCCTGTACACTTGGTTATCATTGTATCAGCATTGACATCGGGCACTCCATTGGAGGCATATTTTGCTCCACCATACGGCTTGGACTTATCCCCAGTCCAACCCCACATAATAGCTTTCAGTAGACACACACAGTCAAAGCCGAAAGTGTCGGATGAAGCTGCTCGTATCATCTTCTGTCTGCTCGGATCACGATTGTACTCATGATTTTTGCAATATCTTTCTTTGTTTGAAGCGTTCAGAGGTGCTCCTATGCAGCCCATAACATACAAAGTCTTATAGTTCTTTGCCACCTTCTCAAGCTTCGCCACAAACTCTTTGTTTGTCATAACAATTGCCATTTGAAATCCTCCTTATCTTTTGGGAATTATCAGTTTTCTGCCTATGCGCAAGATGTCCGTTGCAAGGTCGTTCAGTCTTCTGATTTCACTTGCTCTGCTTGCGTCACCGAGGTACTTACCTGCTATTGCGCTGAGCGTATCGCCTTTCACCACCTCATGGATTACAGGCTCATCTCTCACAATCTCTACAGGCTCGTCCATCCGTGTCCTCTTTTTTGCGTTCACTCGCTACACCTCTGCTTTTCGTTTTGGAGACGGCTTTCGATACCGTCTATCCTGTGATGTGCCTGTTTCGCAGACGACTCCACAGAACTCAGTCGTTCAAGCACCTTACCGATTTGATCATCCTGCTTTTCTTGCTTTCTCTTGATGTCATCAACGCCACTTTTGATGTATCCGAGTTCCGTTAAAACGACACCATCTTTCTTGCCCTCGTCTTTGTTGTCACTTTTGCCGTTCCGCTTATATGCGAGATAGCCAAAGACTATTGCGCAAATAGTTCCACACGCACCTACCACAGCCAAGAAGACTTCCCATGCACTCATTTCACCACCTCCTTTCAAGAATACCTCGTTAAGTATCTGGATTATCTCATTACCGCCCTGTGAAGCTTCTTTGCCGTATTTGTTGGGAAAATTGATGCTTTTGTTTTGGACGGCTTATATGACGAAATAAGCGGCTATAGCAACGCCATAGCCGCTTATCGCATATTGACTTTCTTATACTTTCTGGAAATACGAGCCTTCCAGCTGAGACGGTAAGTATTGCAGGATTGTTCCTACCCCGTTCGTATCATCTCTTATGCAGAGATAAACTGCATCACCTTCCGCATAATAGAGACCTTTGAAATACCGCATACCAGCGGCAGCCGTAATCGGGTTGCTCACAGTGCCGTCTTCTCCAACAGTTACTTTCTCCCAGTGTGCGTGAGTCACACTCGGTCGCCATGTGGTATTTGCAGATATCGCATTGTAACAGCGATAGAGGTTCTCACCATCACGCACTCTATCACCAACCACATAATTTCTGTAACCACTCCACGGTTCAAACAGCTCAATACTGTCGAGTGCTTCTTTGTCTGTCAGTTTTGCAGCAGCTCCAGTTATCTTGGCACGAAAAGACTGTGCTTGAGCTCTTGTCATTCCTCATCACCTCCCGTGCCAGTGATTATCTTTAATGCTTCTGCGTCCGTGATTTCATCTGGCTCATCAACTTCTGACCAATTATCAACCTTGTCATTTACACCAAGGTAGATGACCGTTGCATAATTATCTCCATTTTTCAGAACTTTACCGCTATCTGCCGTGAGTATGTTGCCGTTGATTGTCATGCCGTCACCACCGTCCATCCTTTATTTGTCGCCACTGCAAGCGTGGCTTCCGGGATTCCTGCCGCCGCAGCGGGTGTACTTTTAAGTGTGATTGTCCGCGCCGTTTCAGATGTGGATATATCCGGCAAGGTATTAAAAAACGCAAGCACCGCATCAGCTTCCAGCGCCGTTGCCGTTAGGTTGATGTCGCCCGGAAAGCTCGTCAAGCTCTCCCCTCCCGTAAAAAGAAGCTTGCGGAGAGAGTAGCAAGCCATCGTCGGATAAAACGGGTTAGTCCAACCTGTGGTCTCGCTAATATCGCAGATTAACTCTCGGAGATTCGTGCATTGACGGAAAGTCTCCCACCAACTTTTCGATTTAACCGTTCCCAAAAAGCTCTTGAGTGTGGTTAAGTAGAGCCTTGTAGTTGGCTCACAAATTCCCGACTGTGTTTTTACATATTCAACTGCCTTTAAGCAGTCTGGAATCTTGTTACCAAAGTTGTAAAAATACCGACATCCGGTCAAGTTTCCAACTGTCGTAAATGTATCTGTCTCGGTATCGTCTTTACGCAGAATCATATCCACAACACCGTCATTTATATAATAACTTCCTGTTCTTGTATTTGACCAGATACGATACCACCAACCAGTCAGTTCCAACTTGATAACCAGCTGCTTCGTACCGTCGCTCATCGTGTCGGTGTAGTCATCATAATTAAAAACGCGAGTCACAATCTTATCTCCGCTTGCGCCAGTGCCTGTCACTGTCACCGGCTCGTCATTTTCAAATGCCACAAATTCACCGTTGATAACTTTTCCGGCGTACATTGTACAAGTGCCGTCGCACCTAACCCCAAATGATACTTTGTTGGTACCAGTCGGAAATAACTTAACAAGACAATACATTGTCCGGTTTGCAACCTTGTCATAATCAGGCAGTCTAAGCCACTCGGCGGGGCGAGTGCCCTGATAAACTTCACGCGGATCAGACTCCGGCGCAGAAGAACCACCTGTTATAGCATCAACTGCATCACCAAAACCTTTGGCGGAATCCCATGCTATCTGATTAGTATCGCCTGTTTTAACACGAATGCGATCAGCTGTATAAGTTATGGCTGCATCAAGTTGGATGGAATCAACTATTTTATCAAAAGCCATTAGTAACTACCTCCTGTCCACTTCGGCAGGGCAGCAAGCGTGTCGTTGACTATTTCTGCCTTATCTGCCACAGTCCAGTAGTCAGTACCTTTGACTGGAGTCTTGCCATCAGTACCGTTTTTACCCGGTGTTCCCGCGTCGCCTTTGAGTCCGACATCGGAGCCGTTGTATTTTAACTTGCCGTCAGCGGCAGAAATCAGGTCAAGCACAGATTTGTTGTCGTGCTCGTGCGCCTTAAGCATCGCCGGAAAGACAAAATTATCTAAGATACGCTGCAAATCAACACTTACTGTGCTGCTGCTGCCAGTTTGCATATCACAACTAATATACTTTGCAAACATACCAGCAACCGCATAATATACCGCAAAATCAAGTGTGGCTTTTACAGTCTTGTACTCAAGCAGCTCTTCAAAGTCCGGGAAATTCTCCAGAAAATCTTCTGACAATTCATAAGGAATCTTGTTAGCATCTATTTGAACATCAGTCGTAGTCCATGTGCCACTCTCACCTATCGCTATAGCATGAATAACCGAACCATCATCGAACGCAAATATATAATCATTGCTATCTGTCTTCCGCATAAATGGTGCTATAACCGTAATAGAACTATCAGCTATACTGGCTTTCATAAGCATACTTGAGCCAGCTGCATAAGCTTTGTCAATATCATCGAAGGTCGTATCACAAGACACTACTTGATAGCCGCCATTTATGGTCGCGCTAACTACTAAACTGTTATCTCCAACCTTTATCTCGGTTGGAACGACAATTCCATCATCACCAACAGCCAAAACTTTGCCGCTGTTTTCTTTTCCTTGGTCTTTTTTGACAGCCTGATTCATAGCTTCTACAAGCGCAAGGAACTCATTGCTGCTCTCAACATCTTTGCCCACCGGGGCTTTTTCCACTATGATGCGGAAATTTGCAGTCGCAAGGATCTCATCGCTTTTGCCGATGATAACAACATCAGCACTAACCTGACCTTCCACAGCCAGTGTCTGGGCGCTAAGTTCAACCAAAATAGTGCCATCAGGCTCAATGGCACAATCATTGAACACCGCAGTCCCGTCCGGTTTCAGTGCTCTGAACTTCGCGTTATCATCGCTTCCGAGCACAACTTTTTTCCCGCCATCAACTATCGTGACTTTCAGGAATCTGCTTTTCGTGTCTGACTGCTTGCCATACACATATTTGTACTTATTTTTCCTGTCAACATATAAAGTGATTTCTTGTGTACAAGTTTTCATTACATTTCCTCCAATCAAGACCATTCGGCTACTCTGTTATATACAAGCATAAATTCAAAAGCGTCGCTGGCTGCTGATTTTGAATGCGGTCGTAGCCAGATTTTACCCGTGTTCTGTACCCATGCGCTGCAAGTATTCGTGCTTCCTTGCAGTCCGGCAGTTGCCACAGAGTTCACTGGCGACAAATCTTTGGGAATACTTCCGACCTCGCTGTTCGTTCCGGCTTCCAACACTCCTATATAATTCACACTGGCATAAATCGTTACAACATCACCTTGTCGCGACACCGTCGCACGATTCACGGTATAATATAGCTTTGGCGTAAAATCATAGTTTTGCGTAGTGATCTCTCCTGAAACCTTACTCCACGATGTCCACGCCGTACCGTTTCCAGCTTTGGCTCTAACATATATGACTCCAGTAGCGTATGCCGTGAAACGCTGTACGATATAGTCACTTCCGTTCGAAACGACCTCAAGCATTCCAGCTGTAGCTATCGGCTTATTGTATATCCCGTCACTTCCATCGTATCTGTAAAAACCGCCTTTGGTGTAGCTGTCAAAATTGCCGCTAACTGCTCCAACATATCCTGAAACTATAGAACCATTCATCGCTATGTTACCTGCAACATCAAGTGCCTCCACAGGATTCGGGTTGTTGATTCCAACTCGCGGATACTGTATATTCGATGTTCTTTTTCGCAGTGATATGAGCGGTGTTCCTTGAGTAATGACGGCATACAAATCATAGGCTGTATAGCTACCGAGACTGTCTTTTACAACAAGATGGAAATCGTATGACGACTCGGCATCAAGTTCTATCAGCTCGTCACTGCTGAAGTTAAATGTGCTACCACTTATTGTCGTTTTCGAAAGAATCGATACGATTTTGCTCCATGTCTCTTCCTCTGTTTTCTTATAGTAGAACCCAACAACTTTCAATGTGTTCTTTTCTGTAGAGTTATCCGGCTTCAGAGAAGAAAAGCTGCCGTAAAATTGCAACTGAACAAGCTTTTCGACCTCATTCTTTCTCCGGAGCTTGTACGAGGTCAGCTTCGGCGTATCATATTGCAGCACCTTTACTGTTTTGCTTATCGATGTCTTATACCCTCGTGAGTCAATACACGAAACTGTCAGTGTAAGGTCTCCGTATGAATCTACTCCTCCAACATTTATCGTGGTTGATGAACTCGTCGCAGAGGAATTACCTATTGTCGCCGTGTAGCTCTTGATCGTCGCTCCATTTTTAGCAGTACCGGCAGTGCAAGAAATTTTCAGTGACGAATACTTCTGTACAAGCACCTGTGAGCTACCAAGAACTGTGCTTATCCCAGTCTCTGTGTCAGCATAGGTAAATGCCGTAAATTTGGGCTTCGATACTGCCTCTGTGGTAGTACAAACACAAGTCTTTTCAGATGTTCCAATCAAAGTGGAGCACGCAGAATCTGCATATGTTTCAAGTAACAAAGTAGCCGTGAACGACTTGATACTTGCCATTGCGGTCAGCAATTTGCTTCTCTCCGATGCATTTAAAGTAACTGTGCAATCAGAAGTTCCTGCCGTAAATTTAACCGCAGAGTGCGTAAATATCGTCGTGTCTCCATTCTTGATACTCAGCTTATGATAAAAACTTCCGTCAAAAACGGTTAGGTTCATCTTAACCTTTACACTTGTATCATCTGCCGTTATCGTGTTTGCGCTGTTGATTGCACTTCCTCCAAGCAGTCTTACAGTAACCGTGTTGGATGTGCCATAAACATGATTCGACTTCTTTCTCGCTCTAACCTTAACGCCCTGTGTGCTTCCTGCTTCGAGACCCGACACTACATATGAAACCGATGTTCCAGATGTCTTAGAAAATACTCTCCACGCTCCACCAATTCCTTTTTCCCACTGGTCTGCCGTTACCGACGATGTAGCTGTAACCTTGTATCCGCTTGTCGTTATATCTGTAACTGATACTTTTACAGTAGGTGCTGTCCTGTCTATGGTATTCAGATCAATAGTAGTCGATGCCGTTATAGTGTCAACTCTCACGCCTGACATCGTTCCACCATATCTCCAAGAAGCAGAAAGACTTACTCCAGTCTTCTTACCGTTAGCATCGTGATTGACAGTTACAGTTTTTGTCTTTATGAGCTTCTTCTTCCATCCGGACGAGTAGTCGCTTATTGCCGGAGCAGTGTATGTCTCACTAACTCCATTGATAGTTACTTTAGAATCCTTCCTCGCGCTTACATCCAAGTTGTAGTAAGAGAGATATACCTTGAGCGTTACATCGGTATAATTTCCTACCGCACTTTGACTACCAGACCATTCGCAGTACAGTCCGAAGTTGCCTGTGGCATATTTGTAAAACGAGCCTTTCAATGCCATACCATCACTTCCTTAGTCGATTATCGTAATGTTCAAGCCGCCCTCACTGTCCTTTGTGAACGGAATGAACTTAGTCGTTCCGACTGTCAGTTCTCCATTGACTACAGTCTTCTTCGTTCTCGTCTCATCTTTGTTAAGAGAGAACACTTCTTCATCATTGTAATAGCCAGCAAATTCTCGCGTGTTCATCACGGTTTTTTCCGATGTTCCGGAACGATACACTTCAATGCCATTCTTGTCCAGCTTTACTCCGGATGTGTATATCTCATTGGGCGCTGGAGTCCACGCCTTTGCCGATGTTCCCTCGCAAAACATGATGTCGGCTACATACAGCGTACTGCTTCTCGTACTTATTGTCAGTTCAATCGACGGCGACTGGACACTTTCTATGGTGCAGGAATACTCCTCCCACCCACAAGTCTCTGAAGAACTAAACACAGTTGCTTCTACTGTACCGTTGTATTTAACTTTCACTTCCGAAAGAAGCGAAGCTGTTTTCTTGACCTTTAGGCTTATCGTATAAGTCGTGCCGACAACAATATTGTCAATCGTCTGTGACAGCGTAGAGTTTTCCGAAAGTGAAAAGCACGAGTTCGCTACAGTGCTATTCTTCGTATCGTTATTCTGCTGTGTGCTTACTACTCCGGTGTAGTTCCAATCATCAGACACTCCATTGAGTCCGCTTGAGTTTTGCACATAGTTTATTCCACCCCTGTAGCTGTCCGTATAGCTCAGCGTCAAACTGTCAATTGTGTGCCGCAAATCAGCTATCGTTGTCTGTAACACATCGATTTGCCCTGTGCCATCCTCATTGGACAGATACTCACTGATTTGTTTATACATCGATTCAACAAGACCTTCTGAAGCCACAAAAGCCTGATCCAAAACATCGTCAGTATATGTCTGCGAAATAGACTTCGCTTGTATACTGTCAGCCTCTATTAGCGAACCCCTTATTACCATTGCATTTATAACATTCGTAATAAACTGGTCGTCGAATGTCATCGATGTAGTGTAGGGTCCGTCTATTCCTGTTGACGACTTGCCAAAGCCATTTACATTCCATCTCCACACTACTTGTGCAAGCGCCGGATCTTCGTTGTCCATCATGAAGAGTTCCGAGCCATTGCTATAAAAGTAACTTCCAAAAGCTCCAGTAAGCATAGCTGTTGCCATTGCAATGCGCTCGTTATATGCTGTATTCATCTTACCTGTCTCTTCTTGTATGGTAGACTCTATTCGGTTCACTCTTCTTTGGATGGTGTCAGGAACACATGACAAAGTTATGCAGTTCCTGTTAGGCTCATCCGGGTACTCAACATATTCAACAATTTGGTGTTCTACTTTTATCGACCGCTCGACATCAATAAGCATAATTTTCTTGTGCATACTAAAATCGAGAAAGCTATACTTGCTGTTTTGCTTTGCAAGGTCAACTACAGTACATTCGTAAGACCTTACAGGATACGCAAGGGTTTTGAGCTTTTCCTTTGCGGCATCGTACAAATTGTCCGAAACCGTGTATCTTTCGTCACTCCAGTATGCGCACACAACCTTATCAACATAGTTCGTATTCTCTACATACTTCAAACCGTACTTCTCGCCATCTACAACAGCATCCTCAAGCGTCAATCCATCTTTGCCATAAGCATAAAGCCTTGTGGCAAACTCAGTCGTATCGCCCTTGAATGACAGTTCAGTGAGGTTGAGTTCGCTTGTAAGATACTCCCCTGTTGACTGCATCATACTACTGGCATATACCACAAGTCTCTTTTCTTTGATTTTCCACACAAAATAGACCGAGTATGTTGTCATGCATTCATAGACAACATCGTAGTCCGTGCAGAAGTCAAACTCTATTGTTCTTCGTATCGATGATACATTTGCACCTTCAACAGTCCATCCTGACGGCAAATGGCTTTCGAGCACTTCTGAAAGCGACCGTGTAGCGCTCTTATAATTCGCATACACGGTCGTCTTTAAAAAGTCAAAATTCAATTCGCAGTCTATTTTGTCATCATCGATTTTCTTTATCAGCCACTCGTTGCTATCTGTAACAACTCTACTTTCTTCGCAAAGCATCTTGTATTGTGGATGCCTTGTATCCACACAAAAAGTCATTTCATCGCAACCATCGAGCTTGTGCTTTATACTGAAGTCCTCGTATGCTGAAAGCGGCTGTGGCGTACCACTGGCATCATAAAATACAATCATACTCTTCCTCCATTATAAGTAGATTGGATAATAACTGATTTCAACAGAGCCGTTTCCTGCAATTGTAATCGAATTATCTCCTTTGCTAAGATATGGAAACTCTGTCATTTCAGCATCAGCAAACTTGTTCACTCCGTTCTGCATCACCGTCTTATTCATGCCATCAACAACTACTGTGCCGCTTATATTTTTCACCTTTATCCCGTTTACGGTCATCTCAGTTGTACCAGTCGCAGGGGTAAGCTTGAAAATTGCGGCAGCTTTATAGTTGCCCTCTACAGAGATACTTCCGCTTGCAGAAAGCGTATGCGTCTTTAACGCTCCGTGTCTAAAGCCATAGAACCGATATTCCGCTTGCATAATCCACGGTGCTTTTTCTTCCGGTTCAGAGGCATCATCATAAACGCAGGTATAGTGATATCCATCAGGCAATACCAGCTCAACTCCATCATGTAACATGGCTGTGAAATTCGATATATTCGTGGTGATCTCATTCATCGAAGAGCCGTCGAAGTCAAGCACTATCGTGATGGCGCGAAGCCCGACCTTTCCGTCGAGCTTCACAGGCATCATCGAAGACAATGGCAGCATATAGCCGTTGTTATACTCACAAGCTCCAACTTTGTATTCGAGCAGGTTTGCCTTGTACTGTTCTATCGTATACCCATTTGTCTGCGTAGACATATCTATCATCATTTATCACCCCATGCTATTTCTTTCTCAATATACGGTGTAATGACTCTCGCCGTTTTCTTGCCATCAAGGTATATATTCGATTCGACATAAGTCGGCTTTTTCGGATTGTTCGAATCACTGTCACCGTCGTTATAGCTTGAATCTGAGGGCAAGTGCGAACTAATCGCAGTACCTACCGCCTCAACACGAGTTGTCACCGTTCTCTTGGCGTTCGCAACAATAGCGTCGAAATCATCACCGTTCGGCTCAAAGTCTATTTCCGGCTCTTTCGTCTCGAAATCTACATCCGCGATATCACTTGCAACATCTTTCATTGCATTAACAGCTGCATATGCCGTATCAGTGATACCTTCGGCAAGACCGAGCATAAGGTTCGAGCCTATTACCTTCTTGAAAACTTTCGACGGCGAAGCTATTCCAAAGTACGCCTTGATGCTGTCTAAGATACTTTTAGCTATGCTCTTTGCCTTGTTGACAATCCAATCTTTGAACTGCCCCATACCATCGCCAATTCCCTTGATCAGGTTTTTACCGACATCAAAAAAGCCAGTAATATAGCTCAGGAACGCTTTGAGCATAGAATCAATGATAGTTGGCACAACGGATTTTAATGCTTTGATGATGGCTGGAACATCTCTCACGAGCGCCGACAATAAATCAATACCACATTGAATTACCAACGGCAGATTCTCAAGGATTGATGTTATCATATTCGCAACAAGCGTCGGCATAACGCTGTTAATCGCAATCATGATATGCGGCAAGTCCGCTATTAGCGCAGTAAGCAAATCAATACCACACTGAATTATCAGTGGAAGGCAGTCAAGCAATGCTTCAATTATCTTGAATACTATTTGCGGCAGAACAGCTTGTATTGCTATTATAATTTCAGGTAGTGCAGTCACCAAGGATACCAGTAGGTCTATACCGCACTTTATAATTTCTGGAACTAATCCGAGCAAGGTGCTTACAATAGCCGCAATAAGTGTAGGCAAAACATTGACTATTGTATATATAATTTCCGGTAGAGCCTGTACTAACGCAACAAACAGTTGTACTCCGCAATCAACCATAAGCGGAAGCAAGCCAAGCAGAGATTCTACTATGCTGTTCACAAGGTCAGGCAGTGCAAGAACTATCGTGTTTATAATTTCTGGCAACTTTTCGACAATAAAGTTCACCAGTTCCATAACCACATCGATTATCTTCGGCAAAAGCTCTGCCAGTTCATCACATATAGTCTGAACCAACTCTGGCAAAAGCTCGATGAGCTTCGGAATAATCTCCTCAACGCAAGTTACAGCCGATTTTACTATTTCCGAGACCGCAGCAAGCAAGTCCGGTATTGATTCTAAAATACCCTTTACAAGCGACTGTACAAGCTCTATTCCAGTCTCTATAAACTTCGGCAAATAATCAAGAACACGAGTGTAGAGATCCACTAACGCTACTGACAGCGTTGACACCATCGTCCCAACATTCGAGCTAAGCCCTCTGCATATGGCGAGAATCAATTCTCCACCTAAAATAATCAGATCGCCAGATATGCTTGTAATCGCCCTTATGAAAACGGAAACCAAGCTAAGTGCCGAATTTATTATGGAGTTCGCATTGCTGGCTAGACCATTTACAAGAGCTGACACTAATGATGCACCTGCATCAATTATCTTCGGCAGCATCGACACTACCTTATCTACAGCCTTAGCCAGCACATCTCCCAATGTCTCGACGAGCTTGTCCAGACCACCTTCTTTATATGCTTCGCTGAGTTCTTTAATCAGATCTGTGCCAAAACCGACCAAATCTTTAAGCTTGTCTTTTATACCATCATAAACTTCTATAGCAAGATTTTTTGCATTATTAGCAAGTATCGTCATCTTGCTTTCAAAAGTCTCATATCGCTGAGACGCTTCTTTAGTGAGCGCTGTATTTTCTTCCCACGCTTCGCTGGCTATATTGAGTGATTCTGCCATCAAATCACTCGCGCCAGCCGCTCTCAGCAAGGCATCACGAACAACTACCGTATCCATTGCGGACAGTTCCGTTATAGAACCGAGTTCTGCTATAACACCTATGGCTGATTTGCCGTTCTTTTCGGCATCGTTTAAGCCGCGCAGAAAAGCCATAAGAGCGGTTGTAGCATCTTTCTCAAACGCCTGTTTGAACTGCGCAGAAGTCATTCCTGCAACACCAGCCAAGGCATCCAAAGCATCGCCGCCCTGTTCGCAAGCAAGCTGCATCATCGAAAGTGTTCTCGACATTGCAGAGCCGCCAGCTTCAGCAGCTAAGCCAACAGAAGACAATGCTCCCGAAAGTGCCATTATTTGGTCTTCAGTCATGCCGACCTGCTTACCAGTACCAGCCAGTCTCAGGGACATATCAACTATTTCAGACTCAGTAGTGGCAAGGTGGTTTCCCAAGGCAACTATTGTCGAGCCGAGTCTTCCAAAGTCATTCTGTGACATTCCAGTTATATTGGCTAACCTTGCAAGCGATGTTGCTGCTTCATCGGCTGACATATTAGTCGAAACACCGAGGTCAACCATCGTCCTTGTGAAGTCGAGAATGCTATCCGTTTTTATTCCGAGCTGACCCGCCGCTTCTGCTACGCCAGCTATTTCTGAAGCTGAAGACGGCAATTCTGTTGACATATCCAAAATGCCTTGTCTCAGCGTCTGAAGCTGTTCGTCAGTAGCATCAACGGTCTTCCTCACTCCGGCAAAGGCACTCTCAAATTCGCTACCGTATTTTACGACTGCCGCACCAGCTGCTGAAAGCGCAGCTCCCGCAGCACTTACAGCCTTTGTAATACCGCCCGTTATGTGTTCAAGACCTTTTTTAAGTCCGCTTTCATCAAGTTCTGTATCGAAAATAACAGAACCATCAGGCTGATGAGCCATATAAATCACCCCATATTTCTGTGATCTATACGGCTCATAGGCTCAAAGTGTATAGTGCAAAAACGCAAGTTTTTGCTATGTATTATTTAATATATTTTATATAGTTTTATATTCTATTATATTTTATTATATTGCGAAGGAAAATCCGTGGATTGTCACACGGACAGTCCACGGACATATTCTCATTTTTTTACGACCTGTTCTCCATCTTCTATAACGAGTTCAAAAACCTGTTTGCAGCCACGAGTGCATTTCAAAAACACACCATGGCATTCTGCTGAATTGTCGTAAATAGAATGCTTCGCTCCACAAAATGGACATCTTATCCATTTCGTTTCAGTAGGCGCTATTATCAAAAACAACCACCTCCGAAAGCAGCTCCAGCCATCGCTATTTTTTCTTCCCTCGTGAGATTTGTGGGCAAATCATAGATTTGCTTCATTCGAGCTATGCGCTTGCGCTCATCCTTATTTTTGATTTCATTCAAATCAGTAGCCCGATATCCCATTATCTCAACTATACGGGTGTTACTTTTTAGCGACTGGAACAAAGCTTGGAATTTCCACCAGTGCAGATATTCTATATCGCAAAGGTCAATGCCGTACTGCTCAAGAAAAGCGCCATATATATACTTAGCATCATATTCATAGCTGTATATCATCTTTGGCTTCAGCTCTATATCGCCGTTTTTCTTGACACTCTTCTTTGACGGCTGCTCTCCGCAACGATAAAAGTCGAGTACAGCATTCAGCGCTTCCTTGTAACCATGCGGTACTTCATCAACAAAGAACAACTCAATTGCGTCCTCAACTTTTTCTCGACTACTAATCGTGTCATCCAAGATAATCTTTTCAAAAATAATCGTCGTTCTGAAATCGCTGTCTATAAAAAACTCCTTGCCGTCAACCGTTACGGTCTCGGGCAAGGTGTCAAGCAACATATTGGCACTCATTTTTCTTTTGCAGCCGCTCTGCGCTGCGCTCTGTTGGAATACTTGGAGAACACATTACCCATGCCAAGGATTCTATCCTTCTGCCCTCTTACGAGTTCAAGGAAAGCAGCATAAGCGTCGTAGCATACGCTAACATTGTCCTTTGCAGTGCAAATATCCTCCCCTGCACCAGCGCCAAAGCAATCGTCGAAAAAGTTCTTTATAATCTTGCACTGCGCTCTAATAGCATCGGATGATTTTCCTGTCTTAGGAATTGCTTTCGAGGTTTCCTCCATGTTTCTGACAGCACGCTCGAAAGTATCCGAGGTGTCTGCGTCAGCGATATCAAATTCCCACTGCTTGCCGTTATATTCAAACACAGTGCTGACATTAACTTCATCTATATGGCTCATTTGCTCATTACTCCTTTTCGTTATGATTTTGCAGTGAATGTCTTGGTCGTTCTATCAAAAGTACCCTCAACAAGGTCGGAAACAGCCTTCATCGTACCCGTATAAATGAGAGCCTCTGTACCGTCGCCCTTGCCCTCGGGTATAATGGCATAGGTTCTCTTGGTAGCGAAGAACTTACCGTCCTCAGTCTCATCCCAAAGATTAACCGAGACGACCTCACGGTGAGTTGCCGTGCCGAGAAGCTCCTTGTCCGTGATATTGATTATTTCCTTTACGCAAGGCTCTCCGGCTATGCAGTCACAGCTGTAAGCTATGCTGGGCGCATAACCAATAACATCACTCTTCTCGGTCTTGTAGTTTACATACTTTCTTGTGTACTCTTTCGCGTTCTTCGACTCAGGGAAAGTCGTGAAGCCTTCGCCTATAAGGCAAAACTCTGCGCTGGGATCAGCACCACACTTCATATAGGCTTCCCACTGGCAACGAAGTACAAGTTCATTGTTTGCTACTGACATTATAATTTCCTCCTTACTTTATACTCAAGCACATAGATTGCTTGATAGTCTTCCGTTCCATCTTCATATCTTGCCGCTAAAGATGGTGTCGTCGTCATTTCAATACCTGTGGCAGTTCTGTCATCGTCGATCATGGGGAGATTCACAAAGTCCCCATTTTCGTCCTTTTCCTGCAACCATTCCGACAACTCATTGAGACAACCAACAGCATCAAATCTCGACGCTGTGTCCTCTCCTGCTATTCGAATATAGACAGCAAACATCCACTGCCCAATATACGAGCCGTTGATATAGATGTGCTTCTTCTCGGCAGCTGCGAGTTGCTGAATCATCATACTCGGCACAGACTTTCCGAGGTCTTCGAATAGAAATTCTACAGGCTTCTTTTGCCAAGTGTTGAGATGGTCTCTCATTACTTTGGCAATGTAAACGCCGTCGTTTGTGAAAATCCTAGGCATATAGTCACCCCTTGAGAATCTTGTTTACACCTGCAAGCCAATTCTTTTTCTTAGCGGCTTTAGCTTTCTCAAACCACTGCGCACAAGCTTGCGGGTGTTTGTCCTTTGAAAAGTGGAAGTTCACGCCGTAATACATTCTGCTGGCATACGGAGCGTTATAAATAACCTTTCCACTGCCGAGCGAGGTTCCGGTGTTGCCACTTTTCATCAGATATCCACTTCTCATCGGCACATACGGAGCGCAATCTTTCAGAACCTCATTATCGAGCCATTTCTGGGCTGCTGAATACTTCTTATTGAACCGTCCCGTACATCTTTGCGTATGCACGATGACTTGATAATTCTTTATTTTCATCGTCCATTAACCTCAAAATGCCACATACGGCGCGTACCTGCTTTTTTGTGACTGAAGCCAACTACTCTCAGCCTCGTGTTACTACCAAGCTTCTTCATATAGTCAGATCCTTTGTCACTTAAAGTCCAATACGGGCGTTTGTCTGCAAGCTTCCACCACTGCTCATACGGCATATAGGTGCGAATAGTGCCGTCTTGCGCCTTAGCTATAGTGCATTTGTCAAACACATACAGCCTACCGCTGTCGTTGGCTTTTTTTCCTTGAATGTTCAGGTCAGCACCTTCATTGGTCGGAAAATAGCAATTGACAAGCGTCGTTTCCTGATATGCTGCTTCATCGTTGACTTCGCCGATATAATTCTGCAAAACAACAGTATCAGTCAGAACTCTTCGATTCGCCATGGATTTTGCACCTCCGTTCATACAGATCTGCATAAACCCATCTTGACATCAATCCCAGTCTACGCAGTAACATAACCGCGAGTGTGGACACAGGAATGCCGTCAGAAGTCATAACAGTCGCACGATTCGTCGATTGCGACGAAATGGAGTAATCGCCTAGGCTTTCACTTGAACCCTTCTGAGCGTCCTCAGAGAAGCCTAAAATGGCATCTACTCCTCCCTGTTCGTAGAGCATTTCAATCTGGTAACAAACAGCCTTTTTGAACGGAGCATATGCCTCTTCCTTTTCGGTAGGCTTTATATTGCAAACATCAAAAATAACATCTGATGCTATATCGGCGATTCGCGTAAACTCATCGTCCGGTATTTCCCTTCCTCCAAACGAGTCGTCATAGAACTTATGGTCTACATAAGCCATACTGCTCCTCCTTACTGTTCAGGATGCTTCCTCTTGATGTGCATTTTGAGGCTACCCTGTTTCTCGTATTTCGCGCCACAATGAGGGCAGACAAAAATCTGTTCAGGCTCTTCGGGGAGAGGCTGAACTTCTTCCGTGGTAGACTGCACTTCTTCGTTCTCAATACCGTTTGCTACAGGCTCTTCGGGGAGAGGCTGGACTTCTCCAGACTCTCCCTCGTTTTTCCAGCCATTAGCACGGTAATAGGGAATGAAGCAGTCAAAAACGAACTCTTTAACTCCATCTTTCTCCATCCGTACCATAACTGAACCTCCTTTAGCCGAGTGAGACTATACGAGCAATCGGAATGACCTTGTGTGCTATATACACCTTGCCGCTTTCGGTGGCAGAGTTTACAAGCTCCCAGTTCACACCCTTCTCAAGCTCCTCGTCAGTGGGGCTGAGCTTCGACATGGAAGCCATGGTGAAGCTGATGCCGAACGGTGCGAAACACTTGCGCTGACGGCTATAGAGGGTGTCCTGACCGCCATTCGTGGAAGGGTCGCGGTCAGTCTCGTAAGGAACTTTTGCACCACAGTCGGTGTACTCGATAGCACCATCACCAAGGACATAGGTGGTGTACACGGTCTTGCCATCATCGGTCATCTCATAATAATTGCTCATGCTGCCAGCAACAGGCGAGGAAACCGGGGTGTAATCGTTGCCAGACTTGGTGTAGTAGGTCTTGCTTGCGTTAGGCGAGCTATCGCTGGTCTTGACATAAGTAGGCGCGACCTCATTAACGGGCATGGTATCGTCAATAAGAACGATACGACCGTTAAGCGTGGCAAGGGACAGGTCTCTCTCGATACCATTCGCGTCGGTATACTTCATATACGCAAGCAGCTTCAGGTTCTCAAGGTTTGTCGCAACTACGGAGTGCATAATAGCAAGGCTAAACTTGCCCTTTGCATCGCCGCAAGCCTTCTGGATAGCGGTGTTCAGCGTAGTGCCGCTCATGCAGCCAGCACCAACATCATTGGTGGCGGGCTTGCCTGTAACATCGGTGGTGTGCGCAGACACGAACTTTGCTCCCTCGGTATCAGACATATTGAAAATACCGTTCAGGATATGGACAATAGTCATCTGGTCGATTTCGTCCCAGTATTCAGCAATCTGCTCTGCGACATTCTCGATGAAATCCTGACCGCCAGTGATGTCATAGCTGAAGTCTTTTTCAGTCCATGCAGCAGCACGACCGACAACAACACGGGAATGTCTGAAGGTAGTGGTGCTATCAGCGGTGATATTGGTGCTACCGTCATAGTTCTGCGGGGTGGTGTTGTTTATGAGACCTTTCAGCGTGGTGGTCAGATAGTTGCCGCCATCCTGATCAGACATAGCCGCAGCGAGGTCGGGACGGGGACGAATTGCGCGAGACTTGATAAGCTCGGTCTTGTTGGGGTTCGGGATTCTGTCGATGTAGCCTTTGAAGACTTCACCATTGAAAATTTTCTTGTCGAATACAGATGCGTTAGGCATTTTTACATTCCTCCTGTTTTTTAATTAAATTTTACTTCTGCGTTCGGGTTTTCGTTTTTTCTCTTCATAAGCTCTGCGAGGCTTACTTTGGGTGTGGGTTCGGGCTTCTGGGGGTTGGGGTCTGAGAATCTGGGCTTGGGGTCTGAATGAGGCTCTTCAACAGGCGGCGCTTCAACAGCAAAAGCCGCTTTGTAATCGTCGTTTGTCATCAGTCCATCCATATACTCCTTTGCTCCGAGGAACTTACCCTCTTCAAACGGGAAGTTCTTTCTCTCAAAGTCCGCTCTGATTCCGTCCTCGGCAGCTTTGGACGAGAACTTGTATCCACCAAGGAACATATCAAGGCAATGGTCTCGTTCCTGCTTTGCAAGCTGCTGCTTGAGGGCTTCCGTGTCGTCGTTATACTTCTGTTCCCAGTCGGTAACGGACTGCTTAATACCGTCGATATCCATGTCCTTATAAGACTGAATCGTCGCGTTGGCAGTAGACAGCTGCTGCTTGATTCCTTCAAGTTCGGTGTCCTTTGCGTCGAATTTATCTTTCGACACATAACCGCCATCTGCAAGGTTCGCAATCTTCAGCTCCTTGTCTGCCGAAATGGCATCTACAAGCTGTTCGAATGTGAGCGCAACAGGCTTACCGTCTTCCTCTGTTCCGAAAAGTGTTTTCAGATACTCGTACATACTACATTCCTCCGTTTTTCGCTGATTTTTTTAATCGTCGGTTCACTCCGACATCTGCTATCGAGCATTTATATCCCAGCTCGCAAGGGATAATTGAGGCAGTTTATATGCCATACCACAGGGCAGAATCGACCTGCTTCGCACAGTTCGACATATAAAAAACGCTATGCAATACAGCACAGCGTTCTCTATCTGTTTAATTCGTTCTCCTCTAAGTAAATCCGCTTGACATATTGCAGATTACCACGGGTTCAAGCACCCTTCTTCGCTTTGCGGTTTGCCCATACTGCTTTTCCGCTTACACTACTATCGAAGCCAGCAGACCATTCGCGTTCGCGTTCGCGTGTCCTACCAGTTTCTTCGAGGAAGCGTTCAAGTGCTGCTTCCCTACCCTTGAGTTTTACTGAAGATTTCTTAAACTCATCATACAGTTCCATTTCAAGTTGCTCATTGGTGGCAGCTTTCCTCGCTGCATCATATGTGACACATTCTCGCTTTGCATTTCTTATCTGTCTTTCATAATACCGTTGCTTCTGGCTTCGTTCATAGTCTTCTATATTCGACCTCCCAGCAGAAGCCGAAGGGTCATGCACAAAAGACGGAGTTGACAGCCCGAGAAAGAACGGATAAAAGCTATGATAACAGTTCCATCCACATAAACCGTCTCCAGATCCATATCCGGTCTCTGCGTAAAAATTCGGATATCCTGATTTCTTGCCATTAAGACTGAAGATTCTGCCCTGCCATTCGGCATGAGTCGGTCTGGCTCCTGAATGGCTGCTCGTTTCAACAAATTCGCAGTTCATCTCGTTAGCTCTTGCAAGCTGTAGCTTAGAAATCGCCTGATTGACACCCGTTGTCACTGCCCTCCGTATCGCAGATTCTATGCTCTGCTGAATACCAGAAGGGAACGCAATCTTTACAACGCCTTTCACGGCAAGGTCTTTTATAGCGTTTTTAATCGCTGTATTTGGGTCAACCGCTCCAGTAATGATTTGTATAAAAGCTCTATCTAAAATGCTGTTGAGGCTCAAATTTGCGGCTGTACCAGTCGTTTTAGTGTAATTGCCAATTAGCGCAGCCGTTGTACCTGCTCCCTGAAGCAACATGGCATACATCACAGGCGATTTTTCAATCGCTGTTGGAGCTAAACCTGCCGCTCTATAAATGGCATCATCATACGCCAATGACTTAATTCCAGCCTCTTTCATTATCTTCTTGATTTTGGCTTCGGACATTCCAGTAGCTTTCGACAGAGTTTTATCAACGCCCTCCCGCATATAGCCAATTTCCTTGGCTTTCTGAATCTGCCATGCGGCTGTATCTGTGATATATCCTGCCTTGACTACTCGTCTGGCTATATCGGCTATAATATCCTGCTCTACTTGAGCATAGATTTCGACAACATCATCGGCTGCCGATACGAGATACGCTGGTTCAAGCATTATATTTCACCTCTCACATCACTGCTTTCCCATAGTCTTTTCGCCTTGGGAAGCACCTTCGTCACCGTTCATTTCAGGTTCTTCGTTAAATCCGAGAAGCTGTTCGTCAGTCAGATCCTTTTCCTGCTCAAGCATACGCTTAGCAGTCACCTCATCTTCACCGTACCACTTAACTCGATATTCCCATTTCATCATCAAGCCCTGTGCAACTTCCGTCTGGTCTCTTACTCGTTCGATTTCAGAATCAGTAATAACACTATCATCGAAGGTGTAATTCGTTATATACTCGCCGTCAGGGCAAAGTTCATACAGATACGCAAGGCAATAAATCGCATAGCACAAGCCATCGAGGGCATCTTCGAGTGACTCCTGTATTCCAGAGATAAGCGAATACGAACGCTGCTTCATTATCTTGATTTCGGTGCTCGTTTTTGCTACTTCTGACGGGTCAGAAAGTGTTCCTCTTGACAAACAGCAAGCATCCTCTATCTGTATGAGAAGCCTGTTCAGTCCTCTTATCAGGTTCTCATCACGCAGTTCGGGTGCCCATGCTTTCATAAGGCTATCGCCCTTTGTCGTTGCAGCGTCAAGGTTGTTCATTCTGAACAGTCGTTCCTTGCCTTCAGGAAGCACTGGAATGCCATCCACACACTTAAAGACTTCCGAAGCAGCATCTATCGCCAGTTCGCCGCCCTTGTATTCCCACATAAGTCGCTGATATTGCTCGTCGGCATCGGCTATTAAACCAACAGCTCTTGAGTAAACAGACACGCCCAGTGGCGACCTTGCGTCTATCGTGTTGCCAATCGGTATCTTGAAATAAGCGAACAGCGGAGAATCAACATTCTGAAGGACTACTTTGGGCGAAATTTCAGCCCAGTCAACAACATCCGTAAGCGAGCATTCCTTACCAAGCGCATCGTCCACTGAGGATACAAACGCTCTGTTCGTTATGGTATAAGTTGTGCCTTTCAACTCGTGACGCTCAAGTCTGCTATATACCTTTCGACCTTCCCACTGCCTGTAAATGAAGTACGCTCCAGTGATTTTCTGATCATTGAAAGCAATCGGGTAAAAGGCGTTTGCCTGTACTATCTCAGTCGTTATTCGATTACCATTGACATACGGCTTGAACACGATGCCTCCAGCAGCGCAAGCATACTCCGTATCAGTCTGAATGTTGTTCATTACGGACTTCACCTGTTCAGCTATAAAGTCAGCCATCTGCGAGCCAGTGACCTTAATATCCATCTCAAGCGTAACCGTTCGTGCTACTTCGGATGCGATTATCGCTGGCAAGCCCAATGACTGCGGATTTCCACTAAGCCAAGGCGCATTACCCAGATACATATCAAGCCATTCTTCTATTGCACTCATCATTCTATCTGAAGTAACGCTTTCGTGCTGTGCTACTTCAGCTATGCTCTTCATAAAGCTATTTGAAAACAACCTTCTGACCCTCCTCGAAAAATCTTTTAACCTTTCAAAAGCCATCTTCATCCTCCCTGTTCATTTGCTATGAACCTTGCGCCTTCTCGTTCTATCGTATATTCAAAAGCATTGAGCGTACTCGAATCAGACGAACTTCTGGAGTTTTCACTTTTCGAGCCACTCCAGATTGCTGTAGAGAACGCCCTTGCAAGCACATCGCAATCTACCGTCAAGAACAACCTGTTCTGCGTCAACAGTCTCGTTGTTAATCTAATCCTGTTGTTCACATCATCATCTGCTGCCATTCTGACAACAACTGGTATTCTGTAGCTCTCCGCTGCATTCTTGATACACCTGTACAAGAACTGCTCCGTAGAATCGCAGTAGACATAGTCAAGTCTTCTGTACTTCTGCGAAATCATATTGGCAAAGTCCCTGAACTTCTTGCCTATGATGTCCGTTTCAACTTCTCCGTCATACCGTTCTGCCGCAAGCACCACAGCCCTTTTGTGTCCTGCTATAATCGCTGTTGCAACCATCGATGTCCCAACAGCCGACTTGCCAAGGCTTATTCCTATATTTATCTGCTGAATCTGCATTGCATTGACAGCTTCAAACGGGATTATCACAGCTTCAGCCCTATCCACAAAGCTACTGTAAACCTTGTTCTGAGCAAAGCACGAGAGGACAACGGCATCCGCACGGTCAGGCGACTTGATTCCTCTGTCTTTCATCGACTTCTTACTTTCAAGCATGATTTTTCCCGTACTCGTGATACTGTACTTTCGCACCGAGAGCTGAGCTACGAGTTCTTCATCGTTCTGTATTCTGACTTCTCTATTCTCCATGAGAATCTTCAGAACAGCCCACATATATGTCGAGATATCCTGATACCTTTCATCAGAACCATCTGACGGAGGCTTACTTCCGAAGTTGACTGGCACTATTTCGAGTCTCCATAGCCTTTCTTCGGTTTTGACCTCTTCGAGCCTATCTGTCACACCACCGCCAAGACCAGTGTCATCGATGTTGACTGTGATAACACCCTTGTATTTCGGGTATTTGGCAATCAACAGCTTGTACTGCATCACTATATCTCCAACAGTAGTCATTAGGCTTTGTCCGTGGCGAATAACCGGGATCTGAATATCTCCACCAACATTCGTCGATATAATCGTTTCATCGTCACCATACCGGGCAACATCAACGCCCATCGTGATTTTGCTTATCGACTCTTCTTCTATCTCGTTGATTATCGTTCTCTCTATCAACGGTAACGGTATAAACACATCGTCTTCCTGTGTCGGAAATTCGCCAAGCACACGAACCCTGTACACATTGCTGTCCTCACCATACTTTCGCTTGAACATTTCGATGTTGTCCTTATTTGTTCTTTTGCTGTCAAGAGAACTTACCGTATGGCACTTATAAAGTGCTCTGTCTCTTGTGTGGCTGTCGTAAAATGTTCCAGTCGTTCGCGTGGGGTTTCCACACATCAGCAACTTGTTGTTACCTCCTGACAATGTTGCCAGTACAGCTTCCATGATTTCATCCTCAACACCGGATGCCTCATCCACGATGAACAACATATTGTCTTCATGAAAGCCTTGCATATTCTCTGGCTGTGAAGCCGTTTTTGCCACCGCAAACCATCTGCGTTCATATCCGTCAACATAAACATATGTCTTCGTCCATGTGAGAATCACGCTAAGAATTTCGCTTCTGCTTATCCACTTGTTAAGCTCAGCCCACAAGACATCATTTAACTGCTGAGCCGTAGGTGCTGTTGCGACAACTCTGGCATACGGAAAGCAACTCAAAAACCACAATGCTGCTACTGCTTCAGAAGCCGTTTTTCCAACACCGTGTCCAGACTTTATCGACACTTTCGGATTTCCTGCCAAATCCATCAAAAGGTCTCGCTGATACGATTCCGGTGTGAACTTCAAAACTTCTTTTGCGAACAAAACTGGGTCTTTTCTGTATTTGGGAACGCGCTGACTAAACAGCCGAAGTCTTTCATTGCTTTTCATTTTCATTCTCCTGTTCGTCAGCAGCCATAACAGCCGCAACCCAGTCATCGACTGCGTTATTGCCGACTTCTTTTCGCTCTGCTTCTGCCATGAATTTCTTTTCTTCAAGATTGAGACGCTTATTTTCAATCTCCGTATATGGTAATTCGCCAGCAAGTTCGATTATCGTTCTCATTGCGGTAACATTTCCTCTCATCCCTTCAGCAAACAGCCTTGCCATAAGAGCAACCCTGTTTGTAAAATCTTCTTCGGAAATATTCATTGATTCCAAGTTCTTTGCAGCATTCTCTCCGCATTCCAAATCCAAAACCAATTTTGCTGCCGATTTTGCATCCCTTTTTCTCCTTCTCGTCTCTCCAGATTTAATACCACCGTTTCTTCCTCTTTTTCTCGCTTCTTCTGTGGTTCTTATCTTGTCGAGATTCTCTGGAGTGCCACCTTTTTTCGCCATTTCACCACCTTCCTTTTCGTTATGTATCGTGATTTCTCGAATAACCGCAAAAAGACCGTCAGGATTGGTCTTAATGCGGTTATCTGAGTAATTTTATATCTTTTTGTTGTAGTCTGTTGTGGGGCTTTTTAGGACGCTTTTGAGCTTCTTTTGTCATGCTATTCCCATGATTTTCAGTATGACGAACATAATAGGAAGCACAACATTGAAGCAGAAGCCACTAAGCAGTGCATAAACTATTGCCTGTATCATCACTCGAACCTCTCCTTTCACTTGATGCTTTTATAAGAAAAACCGCAATAGCCATTCAAAGCGGCTAAAGCGGTTTTCTGTATTTTGTTTTCAGTTGATCGACAGCTATCAGTTACCGAACAGCGATATCTGCTCCTGCTCTTCGTCATAACTTTCAAGTCGTTTCAAATCATCTGCCGTGGGCTTCGGCACAACCGTGTCATTGTCAAAACCACCTTTCTGCCTTTCGGCATCAAGCGCAGGACTCCAGTCTGCGTGGTCGTACACACCCTCCTGATAATGACCCGATTCTTCTATCGCCCGTTCCTCATCCGCAATGAAGTTTTCTGAAGTTGCTTTCGGATTACTTCTCCTGAATCTCGAATAGAAATCCTTGCAGTAGTCCGGAAGATACCCGTCATAAACACACTCATCAAGGTTCAGGACATCCTCGCAGTTCTTGATAACCTTCTCGGACAGCATTTTGTTGCAAGCAAAAAAGCAGCCGTCTCTGTTCTTTCTACAGAACAACAGAAGCGTGACTGCCTTTGCTACGAAGAGCTTATCTTTATCATAGCCCTGACGATTCTTGTTTACGATATCGTCAGCCTCCTTTAATGCTATGATCTCTTTTGTGATGTCACCATAGCAATCCTCTGCCGAAATCGTTATCAACCTTCTCCAGAGGTAAGCGTGATATCTGCCAAACATTTCATTCGCAGCATATCCTGCTAAATCCGGATTGCATCGTCTTATCGACTTCTGAAGCATATTGCTCATGTCGCTAAGATAATGACCATTCTTTGTGAACAACTGGTTGTATGCCATTACTGTACCTCCTGTTTTATTTTTTGTGAAGTTCACTATCTCAATTCTCGTCTTTTGAAAATCTTTTGTCAAGCGTAATCACAAAAATAAAATAAGGATTTGTTTAAAAAAAGATTGAAGTCAACAATGTCGTCAATACCTTTGCGCTTACCGTTGTACATTCAGCGACGATTTGTTATGCTTTTCATCAAACTTGTAATATTTGCCCCATTTGTTTTTCATCCGTTCGATACACCCGAGCATATCTTTCCGCTGTCTTCCCACAGCAGAACCTCCCTCGTTGGTGCATATCTTCGACCGACCCGTGATGTATTTTGGCATGAGAATGATTCTGTTCATCATAAGCTCCTGCAAAATAATATCGGTATCGTAGTTGTGCTCTACTGTCGGATCTATAACAGCCTTGAATCGTGGTTTATTTATCCACTTAATACCACCACTTATTCCTTTGAAGGTAAACTCCTGCGTGTAGTTGTATGGAACTGAACTGGCATCTTCACAAGCAAAGCCTATGTCAAGGTCAACTATGAGCTGCGCTATCCTCTCCAACTCACTCGTGATGATTTCCTTGTCCTTTTTTATAGGCTCATTGAAATCCAGCCTATACAGGATGTCTTCGAAGTCGTCATCCAAAATGCAGATTACATCTTCTGGCGAATTTTTTATAATCCAATTCGTGACTGCGATCTCGCTATCTATCTTGCTATCCTCAACCGCTATCAGGTTTTCCACACCAGCGTTCCTGTAATCAGACTCCTCGGAACTTCTCACCACATATGTGCAATACTCGAGCAGGTCGTTCGTGAGAATCAAATTACTTCGTTTGTAACTTGGCACATAGATGCCGAAGGTAACATCCCCCATTTTTCAAACTCCCCTTTCAAAGCATTAAACCCGCAGTTCATGATGTAATCAACTACAGAGAGATACGGAATGAAGTCTCCCCAAAGCTGATTGTAAGTAAACGGTTCAAACACGGCATACCGAAGATCAATACCTCTTTCTGTGAAATCATCTTTCTTCTGATACGCCGACGCTCCAGTACCACTCACATAGACATCCGCATTCATCACATCACAAATATCGAGAATCCTTTGCTCTTTTACCGATGCTATATTGAGTTCAGAGGAAAGAACTATTTCCCGTTCAATTCCGAGGCTCTTCATAAAGCATTTGTATGCGTCTATATTAAGCTTGTCGAGTTTCTTATAGCCGCTTTTCATAAAAGACTTCAAGAACTCTTGGCATTCGTAGAAATACGGTGCTCGCTTGTAATTCATCTCAAGCGTCTTGAGGTGCCTTTCATACCAAGTTTCATCCGCTATCCTCACCTCGTTAATCTTAGAGGTGTAGTTGCAGCTCACCGGAACTTTAAGCTTGTATTTGCCTTGCGGTGTTTTGATATAGTTGAAGTCGTGCATTCCCCTTTTTGAATATTGCACATCATCAAGAATTACTAAAACATCGCAGCAGTATATTTTCCAAAACAGCCCTATATATGGCAAAAAATCAGGCTGATGCGTCGCTATCTTCATTTACTTCTTCCTCGTATATTATGTCTAATCCATAAGCAATAGCTGCTTCGTGCTCTATTTTGCATCCACGCGCATTTTCCCACTCTTTGCAAAAAAACGCAGCATGGCAAAGCGACATATTTTCGAGTGATTTTGCCAAAAAGCAGAGCGGTATATTTTCCACGCCTCTCTTTTTCATATTTTCGCTACTATACCATTCATCCGCAAACAAAGTGTTTACTATTTCATACCCTTTGGCTTCGAGTGCTCTTATGGCGCGTTCTCTCGTCGCCTTTATCTCGGCTTCTGACAGACCGCGCATCGGCTGTGACAACATTGCTTTTTTCATACGGATTCCTCCTTATCTATTATCTGACACTTCATATCCTCATACCATATCGCACGAGCGTTGATTTTACGCTTTTTCGCTATCTTAATTTTCTTGCCATCTATGCCGAGTTTTCTTGTCAAATCGAGATAATCGAGTTCCGTTCTACAGACTATCATAACATAGTCGTATTTTTCGTAGTGAATCAGCTCCATCTCATCTATTTTACGCTGATCAGGATCTGTTTTTTTCGGGTTTATTCCCAAATCAACCGTTATATCGGCAGTCCAATCTGCAAGCACATCCAAATCCCAGTCACCGGCATGGGTGTTGTCTTTGATGTTTATCGCCCTAAGTTCCGATTCTGTATAGCCAATAAGTCTCTTGCAAAGCACAACCTTGCTGTCGTCCTGTTGCCGCATTATGCTTACTCTTTGATTTCCAGCTATTACATTGTTGTCTTCATCTATCAATATAAGCCCAAAATCGCCGAAGTCATCAAGCGACTGTTGCAGTTCATCCCGTTTTGCTTTTGTGATTTTTCTTGGGTTTCCAAATCCAGTCTTTATATCTTTGACCGGGAGTTCAACGACTTCTATTCTTTTTCCCATATCATAAACCTCTCTTGAATACCGATTCAAACGCTTCCGCATAGTCGTATCCGCACTGCGAGCCTCTATACTCCGCAAGACTCACTATCGCCCGTTCCGAACGGGGATGCGGATGCTCCCGTACTACATTCTCGTATATCTGTAAAGCTTTAATTTTCTTCTCAATATGACTGGCTTCAACTCCGAAAAATGTGTTCGGATTGAACTTGCTATTAAAAGCCCAATCGGTAGCAGACTTCACTTCCATGTACATAAGCTCAGAAATCGGATGCGCATAATCTCTGCACCTCTGTCCGAGCCTACAAGCAACCTGACACGCCATCGATGTGTGAATATGGTCTATATTCGGGTCGTCAGGATGGTGCGTCACGATTATATCTGGCTTACAATTCCTGATTGCGCATTCTATGCTTTTGACAAGTTCTATGTGCGGAACTGTATCAAAGCGCAGATTCGGAAACTCTCCTATCTTTATGCCTGTATAAGCCATCATCTCTGCGCACCTTTTAGTGTCACCTTCAAGCTTTTCTGGACTATCCTGATACCTTGTTTCATCCGTTTTGTTCAGTATATAAACGAATACTTCGTTGCCATCTTCAAGCAGTTTGCATATTGTTGCACCTGCTCCCAAAATTTCATCGTCTGGGTGTGCAACTACAAACAAAAATCTCATATTTACCTCCTGTACGCCGGAAAGAAGTCTCCGGCACTATCTGCTTTACAAAGCGCATTATACTCTTGTATGTTATAGATTTTGTCTAAAACAAAAAACGGAGTAGCATCGTGTTTTACAAATCTTTTTTTGAACTCCAGCAAGCTATCATTTCTTGATTTCACTCCACCGCCAAGGTCGAGCGTCTTGTATCCGAGACTGCTGAGCAAACAAGCCGCTTCATAAATCACAGCTCTCATCGATCCGAGAAATGCATAATCTTCATCCGAACCGCTCAAGTGATAATACGCCTTTCTGTTCTTTCCGAAAAAGACAGCAGAAGATACTATAACACCATTGTATTCAGCGTGTGCCAAAAACACATCGGCGTTTCGTATCACCAAAAGTTCGTCGTAATACTCATCCGGGAAGATATACTCATACGCCTTTTTTCTTGACATCGTATCGTTGTATATCCTTTTAAACTCATCTATCTCCGTAGCCCAAACATCAAAACTGACTGTCACTCCATAATTGTAGGATTTTCTGATGCAGTTTCTGTTGCTTGCTCTCATGTTCGTCCAGATGTCGTCTTCATTGCTGATATCCATTATGACGGAATGTCCTATCTGCCGTTTTCTGCCGAAACATTCATACATACTACTCGGTATCTGAGGATTGCATCTTATGAACTCAGAGACTATGCCTTCGCCGGATGCATATGCTTCTATTGCCACAGACAACAGCCTCAAATCGTCTTCGTTTTCGCCTTCAGTAATCCATCCACAAAAGCCAGCTATGCTACACAAATCATAGAAATTCGTACCATCTATTTCTCTTTTGCAAGCTACATTCATAGCTTTCATACTCTTGCCTTCAAAATAAAAAAGTAAGATTTCTCCGTCTGTAATGGTGCTGACAGCCCTTGCGTAACCATTCGTGAAGTAGACAGTGCTATCGTCAAAAGAATCAACAATTTTATCCCACAAACGCGCATCATCTAACTTTATGGTTTTCAACATACAATACTCACTCCTTGAAACAATCAAGTCTTCGTAGCAGCTTCTTCATGTTATCAACATTCAGGCGCTCAGTGTTGTTGCTATTGAAGGAACTTCTGTATTCTGTCTGCAACTCAGGCAGCCCGTCCCGTGTGGAATAGTTAAGACTTCTGCGGTCTGTCGGGACTCTGAAATAATCGCCTTCGTCTATAGCTACCGACATCTCTTCTCTTGTGCAAAGCACCTCATACTGTTTTTCTCCGTGCCTTATGCCAATCACCTTGACACCGAGGTCTGTAGCACCCTTCAATTCGAGCACCGCTTGTGATAAAGTCTCAAGCGTCGCTGCTGGTGCTTTCTTTACAAACAAATCTCCATGTTCTCCATTTTCAAATGCAAACAGAACCAATTCAACAGCTTCTTCGAGGGTCATCATAAACCGTGTCATGCTCGGATCTGTTACCGTAACAGGCTTTCTTTCGCTTATCTGCTCAAGAAAAAGTGGTATCACAGAGCCTCTCGAAGCCATTACATTCCCGTATCGCGTCCTGCATATCGTGGTCTCATCCTGTTGCATCGACTTTGCTACAGCAACCTTCTCCATGAGAGCTTTTGACATTCCCATCGCGTTTATCGGATAAGCTGCTTTGTCCGTACTCAAGACCACAACTTTCTTGACATGATGCTCTATCGCTGAATCTATGACATTTTCAGTTCCTAACACATTCGTTTTGACAGCTTCCACAGGAAAGAACTCGCAGCTTGGAACCTGCTTCAGTGCAGCCGCATGAAACACAAAATCAACTCCATTCATCACAGAGTCAACACTTCTTTTGTCCCGTACATCACCTATGAAGAATTTCAGCTTCTCGTTACTGTATTTTCTTCGCATATCATCCTGCTTCAGCTCATCTCTTGAAACAATACGGATTTCTCCAATATCTGTATCGAGAAACCTTTTGAGAACTGCATTGCCGAAAGAACCTGTTCCTCCAGTAATCAAAAGCGTTTTATCTTTAAACATCGCAACATTCTCCTTAATACCCATGCTGGTAGTACAGCCTTGTGTTCCAGTCGAGGCAAGTTCTAACAATGCTTATCACCCTGTCCTGATCACTCTCCGTCATGTTTGTGTCTGACGGCATACAGACCCCGTGAGTAAACAAATAATCGGAGTTAGGTTTGCAGTTATCTGCTTCTGTTATAAAATCAGAATCGCCAAAAACAGGCTGCGTATGAAGCGGTTTCCAGATGTGTCGCGCTTCTATGTTTTCCCTCGCAAGTGTATCAACTATGTCTTCAGGTCTGGTGCGGCTCTCATCTCCCAGCACAAGGACACTTAACCAGTAGTTTGATGTTCTGTTATCAGGCACTTGTAACATTCTGACTCCATATTTCTCGAACTCCTTGAATGCTTTGTCGTACCTGTCATATATCTCTTTCTTCATGCTTATCTTTTCTTCAAGCTTTTCAAGCTGTGCAACTCCGATTGCAGCACTGACATTACTCAGCCTGTAGTTGTTACCTATTTCATCGTGCTCATAAAATCTTCCCTTCACTCTTGCTTGCGTTGCAAGGTGGAATGCGTGTGAGATTCCGTAGCAGTCGTTAGAAACGAGCATTCCTCCACCTGATGAAGTTATTATCTTGTTGCCGTTAAAGCTGAATGTGCCGTATTTTCCGAATGTTCCAGCGTATTTGTTGTTATAGGTAGAACCGAGCGATTCAGTGCTGTCTTCTATCATCGGGACTTCGTGCTTTTTGCAAATTGCAGATAACTCGTCAAGCTTTGCTGGGATTCCATATATGCTCGCTACAATAACAGCTTTCGGGCTATACTTTTCAAATGCTCTTTCAAGCGCAACCGGAGACATATTGAATGTTTCGCTTTCACTATCTATGAAAACTATTTTGCCTCCGCAGTAACAAATCGGATTAGCACTTGCTATGAATGTGAGGTCTGAGCAAAACACAACATCTCCATCCATTACTTGAGCATTAACAAGAGCCAAATGCAAAGCGGCAGTGCCACTCGAAAGCGCCACAGCCGCATCACAACCAATCTTATTGCAAATATTCTGTTCAAAACGATCCACATATGCTCCGAGAGGTGCTACCCAATTGCTATCAAGAGCGTTCTCCACATACTCCCGTTCGTTGCCAATCAAATGTGGCGAGGCAAGGTAAATCCTCTTTGATGCAGATGCTGTCTGTTCGTCCATTTCTTTTACTCGTTCATTGCTCATAGGCTCATACTTCCTTAACCAAGTCAAGTTCATGTGTTGACCCGACTGATATTTTTTGACGATGCCATATTACCACCATCTGATATTTCTTTAAATGTCATTTGATATCGTTCACTGTTCGTTACTTCCTTGCAAAAATAAAAAAGGAGGGTTTTCCCTCCTTTTTAGCTATTGACTTAGTGTTGCGAGATGCGAAATCGCCGCCCTGTGCCGTCTAAACAACTTCTGCTTATAATTCTCATATTCATCGTCGAAGTCGTCTTTCTCACCATACAGCGCTTCCATAATCGGATCCCATTCTTCACAATCGAGATACCTCATGTTTATTACTGCCCGTTCGTCAGGATTCTTCAAGGCATCAGACAGCCTCTCAATTGCCTCTCTCTCGGCATCTCTCTTCCTCATCAGATTTTTGACGGTAGCTTCAAGCTTCTCCTTCCTATCTATGAGGTCTGCAAACTTGTCGGTAGCCGGGCTTGGACTTTTAGGCATATCGCTCATGGTCGTGGCAGAAACGCAATACATCTTAGCCTCAAGTCGTTCAAGCCGCTCTATGCTATTCTCTATGTCTCTGTTTATTGTCCTATAGTCGTACAATCTGCGCTTCATGTCGTCAACCTTGGAAATAACCTCCATCGTGAACCTCCCACCGCTTGCATTTATCCGAAAACTATGTTACAATGTTTTTTGTCATCAACAGAGCAACTGCTTTACTGCATTCGCGGTGGGCGGTTGTTTTTTTATTAATTTCCGAGCTGTAGCGAAATAGCCAACGCCTTATTCACTGCATTTTCGTCTTCTGTATTGACTACCGTTCCTATATAGTCCATCAACATATGGCGCTTGACAGTTATCAGATGTTCACATAAAACTGTGCTATTTTTTCTCAGTCCATGATTTCTGCCAAGCACCACATGAGTTGGCAACTTTTTCTTGGGCTTACTCGTAATGGCAGCTGCTATATAACTGCTACTGTAAGCATTGCCTTTGTCGTTTTGGACTATAAGAACAGGACGAACACCGCAAGCTGAATCGACAACGCTTTCAGACAGATTCGCCATATAAATATCGCCTCTTCTTACATCCATTCAACAGGCTTCTCCTTTCAGAATGGCAGGTCGTCACTTATCTGAATTTCCTCGTAATCATCGAAGACCGTATTCGAGCTTTTGCTTGCAACATCACTTTGAGCTTCATCGTTTTTCGATTTTTTACCAAAGTCTACTTCTTCGGCTGTAATCTCTGTTGCATATCTGTTGTTGCCTGCCATGTCCTGCCACTTTCTGACAGTAACCATGCCCTTGACTTCTATACCGCTTCCCTTTTTGAAATACTTCGAGACAAACTCTGCTGTATTTCTCCAGCAAACAATAGTAATGAAGTCTGTCGTATCAGTCGCTGTTTTCGGTCTTTTTACAGCTAAGCAAAAAGAAGTAACAGGAACTCCCTGTGGCGTGTTTTTCAACTCTACATCAGTGGCTATATAGCCTGTCAGCACTACACTGTTCACGCTATCTCCTCCATATCATCATCTGACTTGGGCGGCAGTGATTTTGTTTCTTCAACTACATATCCATCTGTGTAAACAGGATAATCATCTGTGCAAACAGGATAATCATCATCGGTAAATGACATCTGACCGTCATTTATCGGCTTCATCACATAGTCCTGAATAGAATCATCCCAGACGAGTTCGTAATCACCGTTCAGTGTACCTGACTCCTGATTCTTGATTTGCATAACCGAGCTTATCTTGTGGTCGAATCTCGGGTTCTGGATTGTTTTCATAGCGGCTGGATTCGGTGAATCATAATCAGGCACAGTCTGCTCTGTAAGGCTTATATTGAGCTTCAGTGTGAGTGTGGCTTCATCGCTACCCTTGGTTTGCATATTCCCGAGCGTTCTCTTCAGGATCTTGTTAAAATCTCCCTTCATTTTCTCGAAAGCATTGCTGTCAAGTGTGAGCACAAGTACATTTTCATTCATAGTTTTTTCCTCCAATTTAATCATTTTGATGTTTAACTTAGTAATTTGAGCCGTTTTTGATATAGTTAAGTTCTCTTGATATAGCTGTTCCTGCACCTTTCACAACAGAAATCGCGCCATTCACCATTAACCTTACACGATACCCAACCGATGCTTCTCAGCAAGTTCTGTGCAGCTTTGAAGTTTGGGTTGTTGTCTTCAAAATCGAAATTTTCCTCTGCACTGCAATTGTCGCAAGTACAGACAATTGTTCCGACCCCGTACAGTTCACTCCATTCAATTTCTTTACTCACAGCTGTCCTCCTCACCCCAAAACTCTTTTTCGTAGTCGCTGCCGTCAAACATTCTGTTCCAGTCTTTCATCGGGACGGAGCGTTCATCTGCCCTGAACAGAGTCCCACGCTCAATCTGGATGATCGCATAGCGAATCTGCCATGACTGGAAAAAGCTTCGATGGAGAACTTTGTCACGGAAGAACACCACATCCTGCCTGACCAGTTCCTCTAGGCAGGTGATACGAGAGCCTTTCTTATACTTGCCCATCGTTCTAAGCTCCCCTCGCAGTTTGAATAATGACCTGCACCCTTGGCATATCGGAATAAAACTTTCGTACTGTCGAATCGACAATCTGCGCATCATCCTTATAGGCTATATTGTTGAGGCTGTCAGCAATGATTTTCGTAACATTGTCAACATCAGGCTTCTTGATAGGTCTTATAGCCTCGCCAAGCATAAGCTCTCTTTTTCTTTTGCTCGTGCTTTTGGGGATACCGTAAAAAGCATTGATTATCAGCTCTACACATTCATCGTCTCTAAATCTTGCTCCTCCGCATTGGCGCTCATACTCTAGCTTCACAAGATTTTCATATGTCGCAGTTTTTTCTGGCGTATAAGTCCTTACATAAGTAGAGTTCCTAACGAAACGAGGTCTGCCTTTGCCTTGCGGTTCTCCCAGAATCGAAAAACAAACTTTCACTTTTCCACCTCCTGTTCCTCTGCGTCTATGAAGTAAGTGTACGACTTGCCTGTAGCATTCTTCGCCTTACCCTGACTTACTCTGTAGTTGTTTTTGACGAGTATGGACGCTACGGTCAGTCTATCTTCTTCTTTGAATATTTTCAGCCTCATGCTTTTCCCTCCAGTAATTTTGACATCTCATCGTATCTCTTGGCTGCTGCTTTCATTCTCCAAGAGACACCTGTGAACTCTATGGGATAACAAAGCTCAAGCACCCTATCATAAATGCGCTTATAACGACGGTCAGAGCACCCATTCATCTCTTCGAGCGTAAGGTTGGTAGTAACAATCATCGGTCTTCCGCTGCGATATCTACCATCGATGATGTCATACACTATCTCAAGCGCATAGTCTGTACCTCTTTCTGCCCCCAGATCATCGAGAATGAAAAGCCTCGCTCTTTCAATCTTTTCTGCATATTCTTCAGCATCCATTTCTGATTTGAATCCTCTTGAATCTTTCAGAATCTTAACTGACGAGGTTGTATACACACTGACGAGGTTTTCCATAAGATAGTTCGCAATACAGCAAGACAACAGCGTTTTGCCTGTGCCAACACCTCCATATAAAAGCAGCCCCTGATTTCTTCTATACATTTCACTGAAGTTTTCAGCATATCTCCTACACTTTGCAATCTGTTCCCTGTTCTCAACACTCTCGGCAACAGAATCAAAACTGCATTTTTTGTACTTGTCATCCATGAGGCTGTTTCTCTTCAGCTGTTCCACGCGCTGTTTGCGTTTTCTCAATTCGTTGAGTTCTTCTTCGCGCTTCACACAATCGCAAGACACCGGAACTGTAATAGTTCTATCAGTCAGATTCAATCTAAACTGTTTCGGCTTTTTGCAAATCGCACAATGCAGCAGACCGTCTTCTCCTATATAATCGGCTTCATTGGGCGGGTTTTTTCGCTGAGCGTCCTGTGCAATCTTGTTCAGGACAGCCTCATATCCGTTAGACTTCTCCATTGTTACACCTCCTTACTTGTATGCTTCGAAGGGATTCCCACCATCCCATTTGACTGCAATCGTTTTTTTGAGACCCGGATATTTTTTCTCACATTTCTCAACAACCCAAGTCAATATCGCTCTGTAATCGTCTTTGTAGCTCTTTCCGTTTGCAAGCTTATAGTTATTCAGCTCTTCTATGAGCTTCTTGGTAAACTCGTCTCCGTACAAAGCCACAAGTTTTTCCATTTCAGACGGGTACATTGAAACACTCTCTGCGTACTTTGTCTTTGGGGGCTTTTTGCTTTTTGCCTTTTTCGCCTTATCTTCGTGCGAGGGTTCAGATTCTGACGGCTTTGGAGACTCATTTGCGGTTTCTTTTTTGCTGCTCTTTTCCCGTTCCCTTTCAAGTCTCTTTCTGACCTTATCCTTTTCTCGCTTGTCCAAATATGTGTACCAGTATGACTGCCACTCCTGCCAATCATGCACATATAGGCTTCCATCTTTCTCGTCCAACCACTCGCACGAAATCAGGGCGTTCACTACTGTTTCCGCATTTAGATGATTGCTAAGTATCGGTTTCATAACACTTGCTATGTCATCTTTATCCGTATTTTCAAGCAATCCAGTAATGTCTGTATTCTTTCGCGCCCAAAGCCAAAGATAGGTTAAGATTCCAAGCGCCTCTGCCTCAGAACACTTTAGCTTTTTCCTCAATCCTCTAAGCTTGCCTCCAAGCACTTCATCGTGTACTGCAATCCAAGGCACTTAGCTCACCTGCTTTCTTTGAGAGGCACAACTTTTCATTGTGCCCCTCATGTTTTTATTCTGCGTACTGCTCGTTATAAGAAATCTGACTATCGAGCGCTCCCATAATACGGTCATAGGTCGATTTCGTCATGTTCGTGGTTGACGACAAACCTTCGTCTGCAAGAAGACGCTGTATCACTTCGTTACCAGCGTCATCTCCAAACGCAGAGTGAGCTTTCGCAAACAAAACTTGTCTGTCTACTTGTGTGATTACTTCTTCAGGCGCACTGCTTTCAATCACTGTGCCATTCTGACCGATTACCTCTCCATAATCGGCTGGTGCAAGTTCTTCAGCAGTGTACAGTCCCTCATAGTCTTTCGGATACGCTTCTCTCAAGCACTGGCTTATTGCAACCTTTTCTATCATCGTGCAGGGCTTTTCTTTCCAGATTGCGTTTCCTTTGTTGTACTCATTGAAGCCAACTTCTTTAAAAGTCACGACCTCTCTTTCACCTTTAAGCTTATGGACTCTGCACCACCCTCCAACAAGCTGTTCTGTCGGATACAGGCAAGCTCCGGTCTTCTGTACTATCTCGCCACTTGTTCCTCTGCAAACGACTATTCCGCTTTCTGTGTAAAGGTGTGCAGGATTCTCATCGGCTCGTCTCTTATATGTGTCATAGCCAACAACCATCTGAGCTGGCTGGCTTCCGAACTTGATAAGATAAACCTCTCCCGTCACAAACGGATTGAGTCTTTGCGCCTGACACATCTTAACAAAAAGGAACACTTCCTGATCGGACACATTACCATTACCCTTGACCAGATATTGCTTTACGGTTTCGGCATCCAGCTGTACTGCTCCAAGTGCGGTTTCATAATTGACCGCCATCAAATCGTTTGACATCTTTTTATGACCTCCTGAAGCTCAGTTTAGTGGTTTCTTGATAGTTTATGCCCGCTATTTTTATAGTGCCTTTGGAGGCTCTTATAAGCTTCATAATGGCGCTTGTATCCACCGGGCGAATAACCACTCCTGCGATTTCTGTTGGGACTTCGGCTTCTTTGATATTGGTTATCTCCCAATCCTGCTGAACACTAACGCCTTTGGCTTTCGGCGTGTCGGCATCAATCTTCACGAGCCTTGCGGCTGTATCAGCTATCTCCGCATCAAGCATAGCAGTCATGGCACCTGATTCGTTGCCATTTTTCTCTGCATCGGCAGCTTCTGACAGTTTTCTATTGGCTTCTTCCTGTGCTAAAAGTCTGGCTGCCTCCTCGGCTGCCTTTCTTTCCTGCTCTTTCTTCAGAACATAAGCTCCCATCGAGTCCTTCAGAATCTTCTCAGCCTGTTTCAACGGAGCAAGCATCTGCTTCTCTCTGTCACATATCTGTTTATGTGCATCGTGAGCTGATTTCTTCATCGGCGCAAAGAACTCTGAAACCTCTGCCATTTTCTGCTTCAAGAGTCTGCCGAACTCGGCAGCTTCAGAATACTCATCGTCGTTTTTTACTACAATTCTCTCAGCTTCAGTCTCTATATTAGAGACCTCAACAGCAAGCTTGTCTTCTCCTGCCACCATCTGAGGAGAAACAACAGCTACTATTGTTTCTACGCTATTATTCATTCAAGTTTTCCTCCACTTGTATTTTTGTATGTGACCGTACACGGTCAACAGAGCACCGAAAACTTCCCAGCTTTCGTTGTCGTTTTTCTGATAAAAGTACCAGCTGTACTTGCCGTCACTCTTCAGATGCAAAATTGCTTTGCCATCGAACATAAGTCCATGACTTTCATACGCTTTGGCATACGCTTCGAGCTGTACGCCAGTCAACATCTTATTAACAGTTGCTGAAGTTTTGAAGTCTACCAATATCAAATCGTCGCCTATTCGCACTGGCATATCAGCAGTTCCCGCATACCTCAAGTATTTGTGATACACTCTGCATTCATTGCCGAGGCTTTTCGGATTAAACTCACGCCACCAGTTCTTAAACGCTCTGAAATAGCCTTCATACAATGGATCCAAATCGACGATTCCGAATCTACTGTAATTCTCGATAGCATTGTGAACCGCAGTACCTCTTGCCGCCGCCCTATTCAAAACTTCTTCATCCACACCGCTATAGCAAGCTTGTGAAAGCGGCTTCATGATAGAGCTGACTGACGGTATAAACTTACCATCGAGACTGTATCTGTGCTTTTCTTCTTCAAAATCAAGCTCATCAAAAACTGGAATTTCTGCCACAGGAATGTTTACTTTGCACATATCAGTAATCCCCTCCACAGGCGACTCCTTTTGTAGCACCGTTTTCAAGCAGCAGTTCTACAGCGACATTTTCTATGCAGTCATAAAGGTGATAGTAATCACCATCAATCTCCACATATTCTTCTCCATCCACTATGTCCTCACCACAATACTTGCAGGTGTATACAGGCGTTGCTTCATCAGCGTTAGGGCAACTTGACGGACAAAAAGTCTGTCCACATATTGCACACATCACTATCACTCCTTTCAATACTAAAAATAGCTAATAGCCATTTCCTGCATACGCATCACCAACTCGCTACAGTAAAGGGTTGGGAGATAATCATCATCCTTGCCTATACACTTCATTTTTCTAATGCAGTGTCCGAGTTCATCGAGTGCCACATCATCTGGTATCCTGCATCCAAGATTTTCTTCTGCTTTTTTCTTTGCTTTTACAAGATCCGGCAAAACAGGCAGCAACATACTCACTTTTCATCACCTCCATTCGTTATGACTCTGATGTTGACCTTTTTGACGCCCCATTCGAGAGCCTCTTCATGACTATCGAAGTAGACATCAATCTTGTTTTCCACGATTGCCGCACCCTTGTCCTGAACTTCAAAAGTGCCGTAACCTTCCATCTCTATTACAGTGCCTTTTGGAAGAACATTCCAATCAGCAGCAATCGTCACACCTTGAACAGCCTTCTTTCCGGAAGCTGTGTAAACTATTTCATTTCCATTACTATCGAGTGGTCTGTTGTCTGCATATCCGTCGCAGCACTTTTTGCATGAGCAATAAGCCGTCGCTGTAAACTGCATCCACTCATAGTTCTCTTTTGTCTCGTTATCTTCCTTTTGCACATCACACGCTATAAGTTCTTTGTCATCGTGCGAGTAGCCGCTTCTTTCAGCCGTTTCCACTGCGGTCGTTTTGGTTTCATTATGTACTTGCTTTGCAGAAACTGGTTTGTCGAAAATCTTCATCATCAGCGCCCCAACGATGACACCCGCCAAAAAGATAGCAAACGCTATCATTCTCAGTTCCTCTTTAATTTGTCTTGCTATCGTATCGTTCCGTGAAGATGCCAATTTTAATTCCTCCAATTCGATTTAATGCTTTCTCTAATTCGTTGTCATTCTTTATTCCAAACTCGTCCGAGAGGTACTGACGCATTTCACTAACTGTCATTTCTATCAGCACCCTTTCGTCGAGATTCAAACAGCATTAGCTCTTCGATGCGAACTCTTAACTCATCGAAATAATTTATAATTCCATCCATTTGACTTTTTTCATCATCATTAACTCTTCCATCTGTCGCTATTCTTGTTAGCGATGTCATCATTTCACTGAGCTTTTCACTGTTGAGCAAGTCAATAAGGCATACCGTTGTGTGCTCAAGCGACTGAATCTCAGTTGCCGTTGTTCTTCTACAACCTATCGGGCATTCTGTTGCGCAGTAACTATTTTGTAATTGCGGAGCGTTGTACAGGTCAGCCATAAGCACTACCTTATCAACAGGCACTACCTTTGTGTTACCCAATTCATAATCAGCAAGCGAAGAGACAGAAACACCAAGCATTTCGGCTGCGCTTTCTCTGCTATTCAGTTTGTCGTTGTATTTTGCAGCCTCTTTCCTACAGCGGAAATAGATGTTTTCATTAGGCTTCATACAGTCCTTTGCCATTCCCAAATGCCCTCCTTCGTGTTACAATAATTACAGATTTGAAACGCAGCCGCCGCAGTTCTTACTGAACGGTAATTTTGAGTCAAAAAAAATAGTGCTCATCTGCACAGGTGATAGATCGAGGTCATTAACAACCAGTTCTATTTCGCTTGGAGTAAACTTAACATCTCCGCGCTCTTTTTTCGCGTAAGAGTCATTGGACTTGCCAATAACTTTTGCCATATGCGCTATATCTTTCCCCTGACCTATTCTAATAGACCTCAATGCGTTGGTGTTCATGCCATCCACCTCCATTTTGTAAGATTTTTGGGAACATCGTTATTTTAACTTACTGTTCAGTAAGTTGTCAAGCGTAAATTATAAAAAAATTCTGAAATTCGGAATTTTTTTCTGATTTCAATAAGATTATGCTATGATTGGAAAGAGGTGAACTACTATGCCAGATTTTGGAACAACTTTGAAAAAATTATTAGACGACCGAGGCATAAGCCAGAAATGGCTTGCCGATGCTGCCGGAACAAACGAAGCAACAATAAGCAGATATGTTACCGGAACAAACAAATCATCGCGGCTTGACATTCTTGCAAGCATTGCCAAGGCTCTAAATGTGTCAACCGACTATCTTCTCGGAATCACAGATGTACCGCAAAGAAAATCGGAACTGACAGCTGAAGAGTTTATACTTATATCTGCGTTCCGTCGAGCGTCTGAACGTGACGCAAATATCATTTGGTCTATTCTCGGGACATATCTTACTCCGAGTGAACACGAACTCATAGACGCACAGCAAGAAAACAAATAACAAAAAGGAGATGCATTATGAAAAAGTTCGTATCGTTTTTAGCAATCATCGCGTTATTGGTAATTCCACTTTCCGCTTGTGATATCGATTCTTTGATATCCGACACGGACACATCGTCATCAGAACCATCAACATTGCAAGACGAAAATAATAACAGCGATTCGTCCACCGACAAGAACAGTGTTGAAACTACATCAGAGCTGGTCGGCAAGGAAAAGTTCGAATATGTTGTTCAAAATGACTTCAAAGGATGCAAATGCGAAACTGACTATATGGAGAGTGCTAATATAGTGAACTACACTGTTCAGTATGATTCGTTGCTTAGCCTCAAATACGATGTAAGGTCTATGCAACTTTCCATATACAACACACTCAAAGACCTCAGTGATTCGAAGAATATCAGCGTAACATTCAAAGTTCTGTTTCCTGTTACAGACGACTATGGCAACACATCGTATAGCAAGGTTCTTTTTGCTCGCTATTCATCCGAAACACTGGCAAAAATAAATTGGGACAACTTCATCTCCGACAAAATCGACAACATCGCCGATACTTTTGAGATAGATTCACAACTCAAGCAATATATCCAGTAACGGGTCTTCATACTACAAGATAAAGCGCGAAGAAAAAAATCTTCGCGCTTCATTAACTCAGAGGGTTACAAATGAATCAAGACAAATTAACCGATAAACTATCATCTCAAAAATGTGCTCTTTATATTCGTGTTTCCACTCATTGGCAGGTCGATAAAGCCAGTTTACCTGTTCAGCGTGAAGACCTGATTAACTACGCTAAATACGCTCTTGGTATCGACAAATACGAAGTATTCGAAGATGCTGGCTATTCTGCCAAGAACACTGACCGTCCGGCTTTTCAGCAAATGATGGCTCGACTCCGTACAGGCGAGTTCTCTCATCTACTCGTATGGAAAATCGACAGGATCTCACGAAACCTACTCGACTTTGCCGGAATGTACTCGGAGATAAAGAAGCTTGGTATAACATTCGTTTCTAAAAACGAGCAGTTCGACACATCAAACGCTATGGGCGAAGCTATGCTCAAGATTATTCTGGTTTTTGCCGAGCTTGAGAGGAACATGACTTCTGAGCGTGTTACAGCCATCATGCTCTCACGAGCAAATAATGGTCAATGGAACGGCGGCAAAGTTCCGTTCGGGTATGACTACGATAAAGAAAACCGAACATTCACAATAAACGAGGCTGAAGCGTCTGTTGTCAATCTCATCTATGATGCTTATGAGGCAAACAATTCTCTTCTAACTGTTTCAAGGACTCTTAACGAAAAAGGCTTGCTTTCCCGTAAAGGTTCTCCATGGACTCCTACCACTATATCCATCATACTAAAAAACCCTTTCTACATCGGAGTATACAGGTACAATTATCACGACGAGACAAAGAGCGGTGGCAACGCGAGAAGCACACAGTTGAAAAACAAGTCAGAGTGGATTTATGTCAAAGATCACCATCCTGCTATCATAGATGCCGAACGCCAAGCCCGTATCATATCACTACTCGAGCGTAATCGCAGAAGCAACAAAGATTCTGCTAAATCGTATGTACGCAAGAACACTCACATCTTTGCAGGACTTCTCTATTGTGGCTGTTGCGGTTCTCAAATGCAAAGTACAATTGACCGTGAACGCTCTGACGGATACAGACCATCCATCTACGCTTGTACAAGAAAAAGACGCTTCAACGATTGCGATAACAAGTATATCTCAGATGTAACAATCGCGCCGTTTGTTCTTAACTATATAGCAAACATCTTGAAAGCTCAGAACAACTTTGGAAAATCAACCTCCATTGAGACTTTCGAGCGCAAGCTGTTGCGAGGTAAGATGTTCGAAGATGTCGAACACATTGAACGCATTGGACTTACAGAAATGTACGACATTTTGAAGCGAGGAAATCTCTCTGACGCTGTTTACTCAACTCGTCTGCAAGGTACAATAGACGAGCAAGCAATAATTGACGAACGCAACTTGCTCTCTGTAGAGAAAAGAAAAAAAGAACGGGCTTTAGCGCGCCTCAAGTCCCTATATCTGTACAACGACGATGCAATCTCTGAGCGTGATTACATCATTGAGAAAAAGACGCTCACAGATTCAATAGAAAGAATCGATAAGCGTCTGGAAGAAATCGAGCGTAACAGTTCACAGCATTTCACAATGACAGATGATGAGTTTATGACCAAGGCATCAGTCTTCATCATGACACACCATCTCCAAGGAAAACGCTACATTGAATTTGAAAAACTGATACGAAAAATCGACAGCAGAGTCATCAAAGATTTCGTGTCATCCGTGATTCAAAAAGTTGTTATAAAAAATGGGCGTGTCATGTCGATACGCTTCAGAAACGGTATTGAGCACAATTTTTTGTACAAAACATGACAAGATAAAAAACGCCGGAAGCCCTTGATACATTAGGGTTTCCGGCTTAAATTTTTAATCGACTACATCCTGCTTAGAATAAGCATCGCATCCCCAAAACTGAAAAATCTATATTTTTCCTGAACCGCAATTTTGTACGCATTCATCGTGTTTTCATATCCGCAGAAAGCGGAGACGAGCATTATAAGCGTGCTCTCGGGAAGATGGAAATTCGTTATAAGCGCGTCGATGCACTTATAACGGTATCCGGGATAGATGAATATATCCGTCCAGTCGTCGTCGGCGCGTATCTCGCCGCACTTCGTTGCAACGCTTTCGAGCGTGCGGCAGCAGGTAGTTCCGACGGCGAAAACGCGGCCGCCGTTTTTCTTTGTATCGTTTATGAGCTTCGCCGTAGCCTCGGGCAGCATATAGTGCTCGGAGTGCATATGGTGATCCTCGACATTTTCCGCCTTAACGGGTCTGAATGTTCCGAGACCGACATGAAGGGTGACGAATCCGACGCCCACACCCTTTTCGCGCAGGGAATCAAGAAGCTCGGGCGTGAAATGCAGTCCGGCGGTCGGGGCGGCGGCACTGCCGCGCTCACGGGCATAGACCGTCTGGTATCTGTCGTTGTCTTTGAGCTTTTCGGTGATGTAATGCGGCAGAGGCATCTCTCCTATCTTATCGAGCAGCTCGAAGAACACGCCGTCATATGTAAACTTTGCAAGGCGGTTGCCGTCCGGCAGAACGTCAACAATCTCGGCGAAGAGCATATCATGGAAAGTGAACCTGTGACCCTTTCGCGCTTTTTTGCCCGGACCCGTAATAACCTCCCAGACATCGTCGCCCTTATTGTTGAGAAGCAGAAACTCTACAACGGAGCCCGTGTCTACCCTCGTGCCGTAGAGACGTGCGGGAAGCACCTTGGTATCGTTGAGAATGAGGCAGTCGCCCGGCTCTATATACTGCACGATATTGCGGAATATATCGTGTTTTACCGCGCCTGTCTTTTTATCGAGCACCATAAGTCTCGAGCTGTCGCGCGGCTCGGCGGGGTGCTGTGCTATGAGCTCCTGCGGCAGATCGTAAAAAAAATCGCTTTTTTTCATTATTTTCCTCAGCTTTCGCGTCCTGAGACTAAAAAAATATTTGACTTGTAATATCCGTTAGTGTTATCATTTTAATGTTATATCCCGACGGAGTTCTTTTCAAGGCTAAGCACTATTATATTGCAAAATCTCTGTCAATACAACCACTTTTTCAATCAAAAACGTTTTTCGGAGGAACTTTATCATGAAGCATTTTAAAGTAGGTATTATAGGCGCAACAGGTATGGTCGGTCAGAGGTTCGCCACCCTGCTTGAGAATCATCCGTGGTTCGAGGTCTGCGCGCTCGCCGCGAGCTCACGCTCGGCGGGCAAGACATACGAGGAGGCTCTCGGAACCAAATGGTGCATGAAAAGCCCCATCCCCGAAAAGTTCAGAAATATGACGGTTTTGGATGCCGAGGCGGATGTTGAAAAAATCGCGGCTGCTGTCGATTTCGTTTTCTGTGCGGTCAACATGAACAAGGATGAGATAAAGGCGCTCGAGCTCAAATACGCGAAGGCGGAGTGCCCCGTTGTTTCGAACAACAGCGCAAACCGCTTCACGCCCGATGTTCCGATGATAATCCCAGAGCTCAATCCCGATCACGCCGACATAATCAAGGCGCAGAGAGAGAGGCTCGGCACAAAGCGCGGATTCATCTCCGTCAAATCGAACTGCTCGCTCCAGAGCTATGTTCCTGCGCTGTTCCCGCTTTCGGAATTCGGAGTCAAGGATGTTCTCGTCTGCACCTATCAGGCTATCTCCGGCGCGGGCAAGACCTTTGAGACATGGCCCGAGATGATAGACAACGTCATCCCCTACATCGGCGGCGAGGAGGAGAAATCCGAGAGAGAGCCGCTCAAAATCTGGGGCAAGATAGAGGGCGGCGAAATAGTTCCCGCAAACAGCCCGAACTTCACCGCACAGTGTCTGCGTGTCCCAGTATCGGACGGTCACATGGCGGCGGTTTTCGTAAGATTCGAAAACAAGCCCGAAAAAGAACAGATACTTAAAATCTGGAAGGATTTCAAGGGATATCCTCAGCAGGTCGGACTGCCCAGCGCACCCAAGCAGTTCCTCAACTATTTTGAAGAGGACAATATGCCTCAGACTCGCCTCAACAGAGAGCTTGAGGGCGGCATGGCGATATCGGTCGGCCGTCTGCGCGAGGATACTCAGTACGATTACAAATTTGTCTGCCTTTCACACAATACTCTCAGAGGCGCCGCCGGCGGAGCCGTGCTCATGGCAGAGCTGCTTTGCGAAAAGGGATATATGGACAGATAATATAAACGCCGTCCGGCTGTCTGTCCGGGCGGCTTCCGTTTTTATAAGGAGGCCGGCTTTATGAAGAAAGCTGTTTTCACAGGGGCGGCAGTGGCGCTTGTCACACCGTTTCATAAAGACGGAAGTGTAAACTACGGAAAACTGGAAGAGCTTATAGATTATCAGATAGAAAACTCCACGGATGCCATAGTTGTATGTGCAACCACCGGAGAAAGTCCGACATTGAGCTACGAAGAACACGAGCAAATCGTGCGGTGTTGTGTTGAATATGCGGCGGGAAGAGTGCCGATAATTGCGGGCACGGGCAGCAATGACACAAAAAATGCTTTGAAGCTGTCAAACGACGCGGAAAGAGCCGGCGCAGACGCGCTGTTAATGGTGACTCCGTACTACAACAAGACGTCGCAGGCGGGGCTGATAAAGCACTTTAATTTCATTGCGGACAGAGTAGGCACTCCGATAATCCTCTACAATGTGCCGAGCCGCACGGGGCTTAATATAAAACCGGAGACCTATTTTGAACTTTCAAAGCATAAGAATATAGTGGCGGCAAAGGAAGCGAACGGCGACATTTCCGCGCTCGCGCAGACTGTAAAGCTCTGCGGCGACGAGCTCACTGTCTACAGCGGAAACGATGACCAGATAACGGCGTTTATGTCGCTGGGCGCAAAGGGCGTTATCTCTGTGCTCTCCAATATAGCGCCGAGGGCGGTGCACGATACGGTCGACATGTATCTGAAGGGAAACGCAGAAAAAAGTGCGGAGCTTCAGCTGAAGTTTTTGAACCTTTGCAACAGCCTGTTCGCCGATGTGAATCCCATCCCCGTAAAAGAAGCGATGAATATGCTGGGCATGGACGTCGGTGCGTGCAGGCTTCCGCTGACGGAGATATGCCCCTCGGCAAGAGAGAGGCTCAAAAGAAGTCTCTCGGAGCTTAAAATGATATAGCATGAAAGGCGCGGCGAAAACACCGCAGGGCGAACGAATGCTTAATATTATGCTCAGCGGCTGCTGCGGAAGCATGGGCAAAACCGTCACCGCTTTCGCAGAAGGCCGAGACGATATCAGAATAGTTGCGGGAATCGACAGAGAGGCGTGCAAAAACGGATATCCCGCATTTGTCTCGCCGTTCAGCTTCAACGGCAAGGCGGACGTCATAATCGATTTTTCTTCCCCCTCCGCCGTTCCGGGTCTGCTCGAATATGCGGTTGAATCAAAAACTCCCGCCGTCATTGCAACAACGGGACTCGGCGAAGCACATATTGCTCTTATATATGAAGCTGCAAAGAATATCCCGATATTTTTCAGCGCTAATATGTCGCTCGGTATAAATCTTCTCTGCGAGCTTGCCAAAACGGCGGCGAGAGTGTTGGGAAACACATACGACATAGAAATAGTAGAGACTCACCACGCGCAGAAAGCGGACGCGCCGAGCGGGACGGCTCTCATGCTCGCAGACGTTATATCGTCGGAGCTCGAACACAAGCCGAGATACGAATACGACCGCCATTTGAGGCGCGAAAAGCGCCCGCACGACGAGATAGGGATACACTCCGTGCGCGGCGGGACGGCAGTCGGCGAGCACGAAATAATATTCGCGGGCTGCAACGAGACGATAACGCTCTGCCACTGCGCTCAAAGCAGAGAGCTGTTTGCGGCGGGAGCGGTCAACGCCGCAAAATTCATACAAAACAAAGTGCCGGGGCTTTACGGCATGAGCGATATGCTGAAAGGAAAGGATGCGAAAAAATGAAGATAATCGAATCGATAAGCGTCAGCGAGGACATAACTTTATTTTCACTCAGCGACTTCCCCGCCGACATAAGCTTTGTCGCGGGCATATTCGACAAGATAGCCGAGACGGGAATTGACGTCGATATGATATCACAGTTTCTGCCGAACGGCTCTCATTCGGGGCTTTCGTTCACCGTCAGCGACGACGATTTCGGCGGCGTGCTTGAGACTGCGACGCAGCTGAGAGCCGTGAACCGCAAAATAAAAATAAGCGTCAGCTCCGGCAACTGCAAGATATCGATAAGCGGCGCCGATATGAAAGGTCGCCCGGGCATTGCGGCGCGGGTATTCAAGGCGGCGGCGGACGCGGGAAGCGACATAAGGATGATAAACACGTCTGAGACGGACATATCTCTGCTGGTTGTCAAGGCCGACGTCGATGCGACGGTTGCGGCAATAAAAAAGGAGTTTGAATAAAACAAAAAGCCGCACCGTGCGATGCAGCTTTTCAGAATCTGTCGACACAGAAATGTGCCGACTTTTTTATGCGGTTTTTTTCGTTTTTACACGAGCCGGCTTTTTCTTTGAGCCGTGAAGATTCTTCTCCGCCTTGCCGGTGAGCCTTATCTCCTCGGGGTCATCCTTTATCTTATCCATAACAACGAACAGAAGCGTCATCATGAGCAGATACGGAACAGGGCTGAAAAGTCCGGGGTTCACAAGCGACATCAGCTGCATTCCGACATATGCGATAAAGATAAACTTATTTGTCAGCGTGTTGCGGCGCGCAAAATAGACGATTCGCGCAATGAACATATAGCCGTATGCCGCGATACCGACTATGCCGAAGCTGCCGATAACCTGGAACGGCGACGAATGATACCAGCAAAGCGCACCCTTTGCGGAATGGTGGACGTCTCTGTTTCCGAAATAGCCGAGTCCCCTGCCGAAAAGCGGATTGGAACGGAAATCCTCGACGGCGCGGTGCATTAGCTTAACTCTTATCTCGTTATCGTCTATCTGAAGAAGTCTCAAAATCATATCGCGGAAGAAATAGATAAGATCCCAGAAGAACACGAAAAACAAAACTATTCCGACGGCGATTATGATTAAATTTTGTACTCTGTGGCGTTTGTCAAAGCACAGAAGCGCTATCATGCACATCAAAACCTCCGCGGTTCCGACTATTGCGCCGCCGCGCGAACCGGTTATCATCATACAGCCGTAGAACAGCATACCGACCCAGAACCAGCCGTGGTTGCTCTTTATCGAGCGCAGGAACGCAAACGGCAGAGCGAAAATTAAGAAGGTGGAGGCGTTATTTCGCCACTGGAAAGCCAAAAGTCCGTGAGTTGAAAGCACCTTTCCGAGATGCTCGCCGTAATATTCGAGAATCATGAAACAGCAAAACAGCCCCATGATTATCATTATCTTGGATATCTTGTCGGGCAGAGAATAGTTCTCGCGCCGCCTGATATGGGAGTTCATAAGATTATAAAACAGCAGCATACCGTAGCCGAGACCGAGGGTAAAGAATATCGGCATGAGGCTGAAATATTCCTTGGCGGTTATCTTGCCGAGACCTCCGAGCGTAACGGCGACAGTGACCGCAACCAGGGGCCAGAACAGCTCGCCGTGAGGCAGCTTTCGCTGATAATAATTGAAATGGAAGATTATGGCCGCAGCACCCGGGACAATAAGCCAAACCATTTTTATGAACTCGTCATAGGAATTATTGCACTTTATAAGGCAGAGGCAAAGCAGAAGAAACGGCTCGAGCGCAATTATTACATCCTCGCAAAAGACGAGGATTATGCAGATAATCGCAGCAAAAATCAGAAGGCCGGCAACCTCAACGCGCAGAACGGTTATAAAGCAGGCTATAAGGAAACAAATCCACATAAACCAATCCGTGGAGAGAAATTGTTCCGCTTTTTTTCTTACGCTTTCAAATTTCGCGTTTTTTGTCAAGTTCATACTCCTCATTTACTCCGATCGTTTAATTTATCTCGCACTCTATATCAAACGATTCGGTCATCAAAAATACTGCCGAAAGACGTTGGCGGCAGTTTTAATTCAGCAGTTAATTCTATCACAAACTCACAGAAAAAGCAAGAAATAACAGCTAATCGCACTTCAGCAGCTCCTGCGCAAGAGCGGTTGCGGCGTCATAGAGCTCGCTGCGGCATGAAATCAGCAGTTCGTCCATAGTGCGGGTCCCGCCAGACGAGACAAAAAGCTTCTTTATTCCGAGCTCGGCGGGGTCGGCATCGTTTGAAGCGCACCCGCAGACAGCATATACGGCGGCGCCTGATTTCGCGGCTCTTTTGCAGACTCCGCTCATTACCTTTCCGCGTATGCTTTGAGAGTCAAATCTCCCCTCGCCCGTCACGATAACGTCGGCGCTCTTTGCGAGCTCATCGAAGCCCGACTCATCCAATACTATATCTATGCCGCTTTTGAGCCGTGCATTCAAAAAAGCTGCCGCGCCCGCGCCTAAACCGCCTGCCGCGCCCGCGCCCGGAAGATTATCGGAATCGAAGCCGAGATCTCTCTTGAGTATCTTTGACATATGGCGAAGTCCGAGGTCGAGCGCTCTCACCTGCTCCGCATTCGCGCCCTTTTGCGGCGCAAAAACATATGCCGCGCCGTCTGCGCCGAAGAGCGGATTAGTTACATCACACGCGGCTGTCACGGGCACGCCGAACGGCTCTTTCGGAGAAATTATGTGCTCAATATCCGCGAGCGTTCCTCCGACGGGCGCGAAAGCATTTCCGTTTTTATCAAGGAATACGAATCCGAGCTCCGACGCCATTCCCGCGCCGCAGTCGTTGGTTGCGCTGCCGCCGAGGCCGAGGATTATCCGCTTTGCGCCGCGCTGCTCGGCGTCGCGCATGAGCATACCTACGCCCGCCGTGGTTGTAACTGTCGGGTCGGCTCTGTCGCCCGCGAGCGGAAGTCCCGCGCATGAGGCAGTTTCAATGACGGCTACGCCGTTTTCGAGCATATAATACTCCGCGCGCATAGGCGAGTTGAACGGGTCTTTTGACTCCGCCGATATCCACTCGCCGTCAATAAAATTCGCAAAACTCGAACAAAGCCCCTCGCCGCCATCGGCAGCGGGGAGCTTTATAACATTGCAGTCCAGTATTCTGTTTCTGAGCGCCGACTCTATAATATCACAGACCTCCAAAGAAGTCAGCGTGCCTTTGAAAGAATCGGGAGACAGCAGAATATTCATATCATCAGTCTTTTGTAAGCATTCTTATGTATCTTTTGAAGAAAGACACGCCTTCGTCGAGAACCGCAACGGGGCAGCGCTCATCGGTAGCATGGGTGCAGAGAAGGAGCTTCGTGCGCACATGGAACGGAGCAAAGCGATAAATATTATCGCATATAGGCTCATAGAAGCAGGCATCGGTACCGCCCATAACAAGATAGGGCGCGACGATAACCTCGGGATCGGCTCTGACGCAGATTTCCTCGATAACCTTAAAGGATCTCGAATCTGTGGGCGAGAATTTGGACGCCTCTTTGCTCTTGAGGCACTTTATCTCAACATTCTTATTCTTTATGACCTTGCGCAGATGCTTCTCGACATCTTCTGTGGTCGTGCCGGGCATCATTCTGAAGTTTGCCGTAACAGATGCTTCCTGCGGAAGAACGTTGGCGGCAGGGCTGCCCTCGGCCATGGTGACGCCGGTAGTGGTTCTTATGAGCGAAGCCGTCGGCGGAATCTGCTCCATGATAAACTTCGCAAGGGGCTTAAGCAGCCAGAGGTTGCAGGCGACGACTCTGACGGGATATGTGGTTCTTCTGCCGAGATTGGAGAAGAGTTTGAGAACAAACGGCTCAAGCTTCGACTTGAACTGATGGTTTTCAACGTCTTTGACGACATCCGCTATTTTGCCTATGGCGCTGTGCTTCGGAGGCTGAGAAGAATGTCCGCCCTTAGCTCTGACGCTCATGGAGAAATCGGCATAGCCCTTTTCCGCGATGCCTACGCCCGCAAGATTGCCCTTGAGAACATGCTTGACATTGACGGGCAGTATGGCTCCGCCCTCATCTATGACGCTGTCAAGATGGATTCCGCGGGACTTGAGTGTGTTCATAATGGCCTTTGCGCCGGCGCTTTCCGATGCAACGACTTCCTCGTTATGACCGAAGCAGAGATAGACGTCTCTCTCGGGCTCATAGCCCTCTTCAAGAAGCGCCTCGACGGCTTCCATAACGCAGATGAGGTGATTCTTCATATCCAAAGCGCCTCTGCCCCAGATAAACTCGCCGTCGTTATATCCGCTGAACGGCTCATGAGTCCAGTCTCCTTCCGTGCCGGGCTCAATGGGAACAACATCCTGGTGGGAGAGCAGAGCGATAGGCTCAAGGTCGGGGTTCTTGCCCTTCCAGCGATAGAGCAGGCTCGCCTCGGCGACATTCTCGCGCTCCAGGGTCTTATGTATCAGAGGATACGAATCCTCAAGATATTTGTGGAATTTTTCAAACTGCGACCAATCGATTTTCTCGTTCTCGGGATAAGAAATGGTCGGAATCTGAATAGCTCCGCTCAGATGCTTTGCCACACGCTCGACATCAACATGCTCATCCTCGAGGGGCTTTGTCTCCCTCTTTTTGGGGAGGAAGAACACGGCTCTGATAAGCGTAATGACAATGAAAATGCCGAGAGCTATCAGAATACCGTAAAGTATTTTGGGTCCCATTATTTTTCTCCTTTCACGCCTCGCGGCGAAACAAATTGATATTCACTTTGACGCTGTAAATCCTGACGTCAAATGCTAACATTATAATATCAGAAAAACCCTGTTCAGACAATAGCCGAACACAAAAAATCATCGCAAACGCGCAGATTTACATATCAAAGAGGCTTATCTGCGTGGTTTTCGGTATGTCCTCAAGCGCACCCGCCGCCTCAAGAGCTTCGATGACGGTCTTGGAAACGCTCGCGCGTCGGCGCAGATCTTCAACGGAAAGATACTTGCCCTCGCCGTCGTCACGCGCTGCGGCAAGCTGCTCCGCGGCAACGCCGCCGCACCCACCGAGAGCAGAGAACGGGAGTCTTATTCTGCCGTCCTCAATGTGATACACCTTTGCGTCCGATTTATAGACATCGACGGGAAGGAACTTCACCCCTCGCGCCATCATCTCATTGACGACCTGAAGAGAGGTAAACATATTCTCCTCCTTGGCGGTGGCTTCCTTAATATTCATCTTTGACTTAAGGTATTTCATCTTGTTCTTGACGGCTTCCTGACCTGCCATAATGGACACCGTATCAAGATCCTCGCCGCGAACGGTCATATATGTCGCATAATACTCGACGGGATAGTAGAGCTTATACCACGCGAGACGCATAGCGGCGATAACATATGCCGCGGCGTGAGCCTTCGGGAACATATATTTTATTTTAAGACAGCTGTCGATATACCACTCGGGAACATTATTTTCACGCATCGCCGCCTTATGTTCGTCGGTGAGCAGCTTTTTAGCCTTACCCTTTCGGGTTATCTCCATTATCTTGAACGCCATACTCGGCTCGACGCCCTTATGTATCAGATATGTCATGATGCTGTCTCGCGTTCCGATAACGTTGGAAATGGTGCAGGTGCCGCTGTCGATAAGATCCTTCGCGTTGCCGAGCCAGACATCTGTGCCGTGGGACAGGCCCGATATCTGGAGCATGTCGGAGAAATTCTTGGGCTTTGAGTCGAGAAGCATCTGCCGCACGAACGGAGTTCCCAATTCGGGCAGAGAAAGTGTGCCCGTATTGCATTCGATATCCTCCTCCGTCACGCCCATAGGCTCGGGAGAAAGGAGCATCTCATAGAGCTTCGGGTCGCAGACATCGGCATCCATGACGGAGGTTCCCGTCAAATCCTCAAGATGTTTATAGAATGTCGGCACATCGTGGCCGAGGATATCAAGCTTGAGTATCGTATCGTGAAGCGCATGGAAGTCGAAGTGCGTTGTTCTTGTGCCCTTGTCGGGGTCGTCCGCAGGATGCTGTATGGGCGTAAAGTCCTCAGCCTCCTTGTAGTCGGGCACAACGACCATTCCGCCGGGGTGCTGTCCCGTGGTGCGCTTTATTCCTACGCAGCCCTGAACAAGTCTGTCCTCCTCCGCGCGCTGAACGCTCATCCCCTTCTCGTCAAGCCATTTCTTGACGAAGCCGTAAGCCGTCTTGTCGGCAAGAGTGCCGATAGTGCCGGCCTTGAAAACGTTCTTTGCGCCAAAAAGAGTCTCCGTATATTTATGCGCCTGCGACTGGAAATCACCCGAGAAGTTGAGGTCGATATCGGGCTGCTTATCGCCGTGGAAGCCGAGGAAGGTCTCGAACGGAATATCGTGTCCGTCGCGTATGAGCGGTTCGCCGCATATCTCGCAGTTTTTAGGCGGCAGGTCAAAACCCGAGCCTATCGAGCCGTCCATGAAGAAGGTGCTCTTCTTGCAGTGCTTGCACAGATAGTGCGGCATAAGCGGGTTGACCTCGGATATCTCTGCGGCGAAAGCGACGAAGGACGAGCCTACGGAGCCTCGCGAGCCGACATAATAGCCGTGATCCATGGAGAATTTAACAAGTCGCTGGGCGATGATATAGAGCACGGCGTAACCGTGTTTGATAATGGAGCTCAGCTCCTTTTCGAGGCGCTTTTCGACATATTCCGGCAGAGGATCGCCGTAGATATCTTTTATGTGCTTATAGCATATCTCGCGCAGCTCCTCATCCGAGCCGGGTATTCGCGGAGGATATGTGCCGTCAGGTATGGGCTGGATAACCTCACACATATCGGCTATTTTATTGGTGTTTTCAATAACGACCTCGCGGGCTGTCTCCTCGCCGAGATAGGCAAACTCGTTGAGCATCTCCTGCGTCGTTCTGAAATAGAGCGGAGCCTGCTGCGCGGCATCGGTAAAGCCCTGACCGGTCATGATAATCTCTCTGAAAACGCTGTCGCTCTCGTCCATAAAATGAACGTCGCAGGTGGCAACGGTGAGCTTTCCGAGCCTGTCGGCAGCGGCGATTATCTTCTTATTTATGTCCTCAAGCTCGCCTGTATCCCTGACTCTGCCCTCTCTTATAAGGAACGCATTGTTGCCGTTGGGCTGTATCTCGAGATAGTCGTAGAACGAGGCGATTTCCAGAATTTCATCGTCGGATTTTCCGTCGAGCACGGCGCGGTAAACCTCTCCCTGCTCGCAGGCACTGCCGACAATTATACCCTCGCGGAACTCCTCGATTACCGAGCGCGGAACACCGGGCTTGCGGCTGAAATATTCGAGATTTGACTTAGTGATTATTTTATATAGATTTTTAAGTCCCGCATAATTCTTCGCGATAAAAATTATGTGGTTATACTTCTTTTTCTTCTCGGCGGGGTCGACAACACGGTCGTCGAAATAATAACCCTCCATGCCGTAGAGAATCTTTATCTTGCCCTTTGCCGCGGCGCAGGCCTCGGGAAACGCCTGAACAACGCCGTGGTCGGTTATGGCTATTGCCTTATGCCCCCATGCGATTGCGCGCTCAACGAGCTTCGTTGCGCTCGAGACGCCGTCCATGGCGGACATTGTTGTATGCAGATGAAGCTCGACGCGCTTCTCGGGCGCTTCGTCCTTCTTTTCTATAAGGTCTATAGTAGTTACGGCGCGCGCATTTATGCAGTCGCACTTCATATAAGAGTCGTAATTGACAACGCCTCTGACCATAACGGCGACGCCGTCTTTGATATTTTTCAGCAGACTTTCGCAATTTTCGGCAAGCTCAAAAATCTTGACGGAATAGGAGCTTGTCTTGTCGGTGATACAGAAATTTATTATCTTTCGTTTTCCGTCGCGGGTATCGCGCGACTCAAAAGAAAACACAGTACCCCATACGACGACCGAGCCCGAATCGGAGGCTACGTCCGAAAGAGAAATGGGCTTCGTTTTTATTACTGAGCCGTAAATCGGAACGGAATATTTAGTCGAAAACGGATATTCGTCGTAGGTTCTTGTTAAGCTGGTAAGGTCCTTTTCCTGAGAAACCTTATCGGCGAACGCACTGCGTATGCCGCTGTCCAGCTCCTCCTGATACTGCTGCACCTCGCCGTCGTCAACGGGCGCGCCGCTGTCGGTGAACTCGACTCCCACATCCTCGCCGAAGCGTTCAAATATCATCTGCGCAAAGCGCTTTGATGCGCCGAGGTTATTTATAACATCCGCGCCGCTCTTGAGCTGCACGGAGACCGTGTCGCCGAGCATAAAGCACTGCGCATCGTTAAGGAATCCGTTTGCGGCGGGAAACTCTCTGCGCAGAGAAAGGAGCAGCTTTGCAAGCCCCGTTTCGCTCATCGGCTCTTTCGGAGTTTCCTCGGGCTTTTCCTCCGTCACAGAGCAGTTTATCATCGCGGCGTTGAGAGTGAACGCTTTTATGAGCGAGGTCTCAACGGCTCTCAGCAAAAGCTCTCCCGGGGCCGCTGCCGCCGAACAAAGTAATTCAAGCTCCCTGCGCTCGACATTCAGCCTGATATCATCAAGCTGAACATCTGCAAGCTCAGAGAGCAATTCGGAATCGTCAATATATTCTTCTATAAAATCAACTAACTTTTTGTCGGACATCTTTGTCTCCATTAAAGTTTATCAATCTCTTCCATGAGACTGTCAAGCACCTCTGACTCAGGCACTTTCTTGATTATTTTCCCCTTTTTGAATATCAGAGCGCATCCGTCTCCGCCGGCTATGCCGATATCCGCCTCTCTCGCCTCGCCGGGTCCGTTGACGGCGCAGCCCATGACCGCAACCTTCAGCGGCTTATTGCAGGAAGCGAGTCGCTCCTCGACCGCGTTTGCAAGGGAGATGAGGTCTATTTTGGTTCTGCCGCAGGTCGGGCAGGAAACTATCTGGACGCAGTCCTTTTTGGCGCCCGTTGCGCGCAGGATATCATAGCCCGCCGCGACCTCCTTGACCGGGTCGTCGGTCATCGAGACGCGGATAGTGTCGCCGATTCCGTGCAAAAGCAGAGACCCTATACCTACGCTCGACTTGACAAGGCTCATCTTCCATGTGCCCGCCTCGGTTATGCCGACATGGAGCGGATAATCGCAAATCTTTGAGATAAGCTCGTATGCCTCAACCGTCATCGGAACATCGGAGGACTTGAGCGATATAACAACATTGTCAAAATCGCACTCCTCAAGCATACGCACATGGCTCATCGCGCTGTCCACGAGCGCCTGAGCGGTGGGAGCGCCGTATTTTGCGAGAATATCCTTCTCGATAGAGCCGCTGTTGACGCCGACTCTTATCGGAATGCCGTTGTTGGCGCAGGCGTCGGCAACCGCCTTGACCCTGTCTTTGGAGCCGATGTTGCCGGGATTTATGCGTATTTTATCTATGCCCGCAGCTATGCTTTCAAGCGCGAGTCTGTAATCGAAATGTATATCCGCGACTATAGGAACCTTTACCGCCTCTTTGAGAGCCGGGATAAGCTTCACTGCATCCATATCGGGTATTGCGGCGCGGATTATCTGACATCCGGCCTTTTCAAGGGCTTTCGCCTGCTTTACGCTGCCCTCGATATCGTGCGCGGGAATATTGAGCATGGACTGAACGGCTATCGGAGAATTGCCGCCGACAGTCAAATCGCCTATTCTGACCTCTTTGCTTTTTCTGCGTTCAAATGCCATAATTCTAACCTCTTATCAAACTGACGATATCCTTAAACGAGATAACTGCCATAAACACGAGCAACAGTATCATGCCGACCGCGTGAACCCACTTTTCAAATTTCTGCGGGATAGGTCTGCGGATGATAAGCTCGATAAACATAAAGAACAGTCTGCCGCCGTCAAGCGCCGGAACGGGCAGAAGATTAAACAGACCGATATTTATAGCTATCAGCGCCATAATTGTCAAAAGCGGAGTCCAATCCATCGAGGACGACGAGGCGGACGCCGCATCCGCGACATAGTTTATAACGCCTATCGGCCCCGAGACCTCGCTTAGTCCGTATCGCCCGGTTATCAGGTCAAACAGGCTTATCCAGACCATGCGGCCTATTGATATACTCTCAAGAAAAGCGTTCTTTGTGACACTCAAAAATGTCGGTTTAACTCCGACGATAACAAAATCGTAGTGAATGCTTATCAGATTCTCCTGACCCTCTATGGGGCTGGTTTGAAACTTAACATCCTTGAGCTCGACTTTTTTTCCGTCTCTTTTGACGACAAAATCCATAACGCCGTCATCGTCGCGCATCATGAGAAACGTTATATCATATTGGGAATAGACTCGCTTGCCGTTTATTTTGACTATCTTATCCCCCGCCTCAAGTCCGCTCGCGGCGCTCGTCGCGTTGTCATAGAAGGAGCGTATCTGAGTGGTGCCGATAAGATCGGACTGACAGAGCATAATCGCAACGATTATAACGCCCATGATAAGATTGACCGTCGCTCCGGCGACAACGACTATCATTCGCTGCCACAGGGGCTTGTTGTTGAAGGCATGCTGATCCTCGCTGTCCTCGTCCTCGCCCTCCATGCTGACGTATCCGCCTATCGGCAGGATTCTCACGGCATAGTTTGTATCGCCCTTCTTCTTTTTGAAGATGGCGGGACCCATGCCGATAGAGAACTCGTTGACCTTGACCTTGAAAAGCTTTGCAAAAAGGAAATGACCGAGCTCATGGAACATTATTACGATGCCGAAGAAAAGTATGGCCACAAGAAACGGCCAGACCTTGCTCCAAACTGTCGAAAACGACAGCGCGGTGTTTAAAAACATATAAAATATCCTTTCGACCCGTGAAAATATCAGCAGCCGAACATCTCATGCACTTTTTCTCTTGCGCGGGAATCGGCGAGGAGAATGTTTTCAAGGCTGTCGCACGGTGAAAATTCGGTTGAATCGAGCACACCCGACACTGCGTCGGCGATATCGAGAAACTTTATCTTTCCCTCTCTGAACAGCTTATTGGCTGCCTCATTGGCACCGTTCGCCGCGGCGGGATAGACACCGCCCTTTGTTATCGCCTGCCTGCAAAGATTGATGCAGGAAAAAGTATCATAGTCGGGCTGCTCAAAGGTGAGCGTTTTCCACTCCTCGAGTCGGAGCTGTTTTGCGGGGCTCTCATAGCGCTCCGGATAAGTCAGAGCATACTGTATCGGCACGCGCATATCGGGCACGCCGAGCTGAGCTATGACGGAGTTGTCGACATATTCGACGAGCGAATGAACCACGCTCTGGCGGTGGACGAGAATATCTATCTTATCGGCAGGCATATCGAAAAGCCACGCCGCTTCGATAAGCTCAAGTCCCTTGTTCATCATTGTAGCAGAGTCAATGGTAATTTTTGCGCCCATACTCCAATTGGGGTGCTTGAGCGCCTGTTCAACTGTGACGCCCTCGAGGTCGGCACGCGTTCTGCCGAAGAACGGGCCGCCCGAAGCAGTCAGAATAAGGCGCTTGACGCTCTTTTTTCCAGGGCTTCCCTGAAGGGACTGGAATATTGCGGAATGCTCGCTGTCCACAGGGAGAATGGAGACTCCTTTCTCCTTGGCGCGAGAGGTCACAAGCTCGCCGCCGGCGACAAGCGTCTCTTTGTTGGCGAGAGCTATGTCGTTACCCGCTTCAATTGCGGCAAGAGTCGGCTTGAGGCCCGCTATGCCGACGATGCTGTTGAGTACCTTATCGGCGTTGAGCTGCGCCGCGGCGCATATGCCCTCTTCGCCGCCGAGCACCCTTGTGGAGGTATCGGCAACTTTTGTTCTGAGCTCCGCCGCCCTGCTCTCATCGGCAACAGCCGCTATTTCGGGCTTGAACTCCCGTATCTGCTCTTCGAGCAGGTCGATATTCGAATTTGAAGTCAGAGCTCTTACCGTAAAATTACGAAGTCTTGCGACGTCGAGCGCCTGAGTGCCTATGGAGCCGGTTGAGCCGAGAATGACCATGCTTTTCATATAATCACGCTCCGAGACTGATTACCAGTGAAATCAAGGCATAGAGAGTCGGCATAACGAAGCTGTAGCTGTCGAATCTGTCCATAATTCCGCCGTGACCGGGGAAGATGGTTCCGAAATCCTTCGCACCGAAGTTTCTCTTTATAACGGAGGCCGACAGGTCGCCGCCTATGCTTATGGCGGAGAGGAACATCGAGGTTCCGGGAATCATCCACCACTTTAGTGTGTCGTTCTTGAAGAAGAAATAATCAAAAATAAAGAAGAATGCAAGATTAAACAGCATAGTTATAACTACGCCGCCGACTGCGCCCTCAACACTCTTTTTGGGGCTGATGTTCGGAGCGAGCTTGTGCTTTCCGAACTTGCTGCCGACAAAATACGCAAACGTGTCGTTGAGCCATGCGGACAGCAGCGCCGTAAAGATAATAAAGAATACCTGCGACTGCTGGAACAGATCGGGACGGCTCAGGCAGAGATCTCTGATAAGAATTATGGTAGTCATGACATACGGCACGATAACGCCGCAGAACATAGACATGACAACGTCTTCAAATTTAGTCTTTGCATAGTTGCCGAGCATGATGAACATCATAAGTATGACATAGACTATCGCAACGATATATGTCGGGAAAGGCAGCTTCTCAAAGAGCTTGTATTCAAGAGCAACGGGCATAAAAGCGGCGACAATCATGTTGATTATCATCAGAAGCTTATTTTTAATCTTCGCAACGTGCTGTATCTCGTAGGACGCTATAAACGACACAGCTGCCAAAACTATGCCCAAAACAGGGGTGAACATAAGGGAAAGGACCGTAATTCCGAAAAGAGCGGCTAAAAGTCCGGTAATAACGCGCTGTTTCATCTTTCTTTCATCTCACAATCAAAGTATTTTCAGACTCCTCCGAAGCGTCTGCTGCGGTGTGCGTACTCCTCAAGAGCGGCGTCAAAGTCCTGCTCGGTATAGTCGGGCCAGAGGATATCGGAATAGATAAATTCCGAATACGCAGCCTGCCAGATGAGGAAATTTGAAAGTCTAAATTCTCCGCTGGGGCGGATTATAAGATCCGGGTCGGGCTGACCCGCCGTATAGAGATTGTCCGATATATCCTGCTCGGTAAGACTGTCGGGCGTGCGCTCCCCTCTCGCACACTGCTCGGCAAGACGCTTGCAGGCAGACAGTATCTCATTTCTGCCGCCGTAGTTTATCGCGATGTTTACGGTCGTTCTGGTTTTGTCGGCAGAGCCGCGTTCAAGCTCATCGACAAGCTCGAGAATATCGTCCGCCAAACCCTCGCGCTCTCCTATATATCTTATTCTCAAACCCTTCCGAGCATTCTCCTGCTCGCGCTCCTCGGCCTCGCGCAGGTAATCTCTGAAAAGGTTCATTATGCCGCTGACTTCCTCTGGCGGTCTGCGCCAGTTTTCCGTGGAAAAGGCGTAGAACGTCACGTAGCGTATCCCTATATCTGCGGCATATTCGCATATTCTTTTGAACACCTTCGCGCCCTGCTTGTGACCCTCGCTGCGCGGAAGCCCGCGCTGCTTGGCCCAGCGGCCGTTGCCGTCCATAATTATGGCAACATGCTGCGGAAGATGCTCGTTATCCGGTGTCTTTGTCATGGCAAAAATCCTTTTGTATTTTAGGCAAAAAGGCGTGACCGCCCAAAGCGCCCAGCCTTTTTGCCGAATAAAATCCGAAGCAAATCAGATTTCCATTATTTCCTTTTCTTTTTCTGCGGCAACACTGTCCGCTTCCTTGACGAACTTGTCGGTGATATCCTGTATCTCTTTCTCGCCGAACTTGAGATCGTCCTCGGTTATTTCGCTGTTCTTCTGCATCTTCTTGAGCTTTTCCATGCAGTCTCTGCGGATAGAGCGAACGGCAACCTTGCAGTCCTCCGCCAGCTTCTTGACATCCTTGACTATTTCGCGGCGCTTATCCTCGGTCAGGGGCGGGAAAGTAAGTCTTATCACCTTTCCGTCGTTCTGCGGGTTAATTCCGAGATCGGAGGTCTGGATAGCCTTCTCGATGGGATGCAGAGTAGAAACGTCCCAGGGCTGAATGCAGAGGATTCTCGCCTCAACTACGGAGATAGCCGCAAGCTGATTTATCGGGGTGGCAGTGCCGTAATAATCAACAGTTATCCTATCGAGAACCGCCGCGGTAGCTCTGTTTGCTCTTATCGTACCGTACTCGCCCTTGAGCGAGGCGATGCTCTTGGTCATTTTATCGCGTGCTGTTTGAAATACTGTTTCCATAATTTCAATCCTTTCTTGAAGAGAAGATCATATTTTTATCGGCCTTTCACCGATTATTTTACAACTGTTCCTACATTCTCGCCCTTTATCGCCTTGACGATATTCTGCGGGTCGTCAAGATTAAAGACGAGAATCGGTATGGAATTGTCTCTGCAGAGAGAGGCTGCGGTGCCGTCCATAACTCTGAGGTCGTGGCTGAGGATTTCGTCAAATGAAAGAGTATCATACTTCTTCGCGTCCTCAAACTTGTTGGGATCCTTGTCATAAACGCCGTCGACATTTGTCGCCTTGAACATGATATCGGCATCTATCTCGAGAGCGCGCAGGGCTGCTGCCGTGTCGGTGGTAAAGAACGGGTTGCCCGTGCCGCAGCCGAAGATAACGACTCTGCCCTTTTCCAAATGGCGCACTGCCCTGTTGCGGATATAGGGCTCGGCTATCTGCTGCATGGCAATAGCGGTCTGCACTCTGACGGGCACCTTGAGATGCTCAAGCGCATCGGCGAGAGCGAGGGAGTTCATGACGGTGGCGAGCATACCTATATGGTCGGCTCTTGTTCTGTCCATATCTCCGCTCGAGCGTCCGCGCCAGAAATTTCCGCCGCCTACAACAAGACCGACCTCAACGCCCATATCGACGCATTCCTTGACTGCGGAACAGATATTGAGAACGGTATCGTAATCAATACCCATGCCCTTTCCGCCGGCGAGCACCTCGCCGCTTATTTTCAGAAGTATACGTTTATACGCAAGCTCCATATTTGTGCCTCCATTCAAAAAAACATATTTTTCCGCTACTATTTTACTTTATTTTACGCAAGCTGTAAAGACAAAAAGGCAAATTCACAGCAATTTAACAAAAAAAGAACACGGGAGACAAAATTCGCTTTGTTCTCCCGTGTTTTTCGCTTTATTTACCGTCTGTCGAGCGCTGCCTGCGCCTCGGAAGTAAGCTTTGAGGTCTGGCGCTGAGCCATGACGAGATTATAATAAACCCCGCGCTTTTTGAGAAGCTCCGCGTGCGTGCCCACCTCGGCTATTCTGCCGTTTTCAAGGACGACGAGCCTATCCGCATGGCGCAGAGTCGAGAGTCTGTGGGCAATGGCTATTGTAGTCCTGTTTTCGGTGAGTCTGCCGAGCGCCTGCTGAATATAGCTCTCGGTTTCGGGGTCGAGCGCACTCGTCGCCTCGTCGAGAATGAGTATCTTCGGGTCTCGCAGTATCGCTCGGGCTATCGCCACGCGCTGGCGCTCTCCGCCCGAAAGATTGTAGCCGTTTTCGCCGACGACTGTATTATATCCGTCCTTGAGCTCCATTATGAAGCCGTGGGCATTTGCCGCCTTTGCGGCCGCGAACACCTCCTCGGGCGACGCGTCGGACTTTGCATAGGAGATGTTGTCATAGATAGTGCCGGAGAAAAGATAAGTCTCCTGGAACACAACGCCTATATTCTCGCGCAGGTAATACTGGTCATAGTCGCGGATATCCCTGCCGTCTATTTTGAGCGTTCCGCCGTCAACGTCGTAGAGGCGCATGACGAGGTTTATCATCGTGGACTTGCCCGCTCCCGAATGACCGACGAGGCCTATCATCTCGCCGGGATTTATCTTCAAGTCTATATCCCTGAGCACCGGCTCGTAGCTCTTATACCCGAAATCGACGGAGTCAAACTCCACCTCGCCCGTTATAGGATATTTACCGGCATTTTTCGAATTGCCGACCTGCGGCTTTTCATCGAGAACCTCGTATATTTTTATAAGGCTCGTTGTTACCTCCGCTATCCAGCGCGGCATATTTGCAAGCCAGTCGAGCGGCTTATAGATATAGGAGAGCAAGAGCACAAAGCTCCAAAGCTCGCCTGCGGTCATCGTGCCGTTTATAACCATTCTGCCGCCGAAATAGAGCACGAGGAAGTTGCCCGAGTTCATAAGGAAACCTATGACAGGGAAGATAACCGCCCACGTCCTCTCGTTTTTGACGGAGATATCCGCAAGATCCTTGCTCACGGACGAGAACTTTGCAACCTCGCGCTTTTCGCTGCCGAAGGTTTTGACAACTCGGATACCCCTGATTATATCGTGGAGAATCGAATTTGCGCGGCTGTCATACCGCCACTGTTTATCATAACGCAAATGGATGTACCGCTTGAAGCTGTTGAGCGTGATAATACAAAACGGCGCGGGTATGATTGCAAGCAAGGTCAAAAGCGGACTCATGCGCAGCATAAATATTCCGACTACAACGAAAAGTATAAGCTGCTCGAGCGCATAGCGTCCTTTATCGACAAAGAAATTCTGAACGGTGTTTGTGTCGCGCGTGACGCGTTTTATCAAGTCGCCCGCTGTTTTTCGGGACATGGACGAGACGGACATACGCTGAACTCTGTCATAGACAACGGAGCGCAGATATTTTGAAAATCCGAGCCCGACGCTGTTTGCTGTGCGCCCCGAAAATATCTGAAAGATGTTTTCAAGCAGATAAGTAAGCGCCATGGCAATGCCGATAAATATAATATTTTGATTTACGGAGAGTCCGTCGGAGGAAAATGCGGACGAGAAGCCGTCAACGAGCTTCCCCTGAAGCACGGGCTGCACTGCCGACATAAGATTTGCAAAAGTGACGAGCACGCTTGACAAAAGGAGCTTTGGAATAAACTGCCGGAGCATTTTAAAAGTCCTTCGCCATATGTAGCTCTTATCGACACAGAACATACAGACGTCCGTGCCCTTGGGATAGCGCCTGCCGCAGACGGGGCATTTGTCGGCGCTGTCCGCTATCTGCTCGGGCTCCTCGCCTGTTTTTATCCTGTGATTCACAGCCTTGCAGAATTCGCCTATATCCTCGGCGGCGCTCATCGAGAAGCGGCAGACGGTGATATTCTCGGCGCCGTCGTAATCCGAGTCGCTTTTCTCCGCAAACGGGGAAATTTCAAGGCTTCCGCAGCCGACATCGGTATACTGCACAAGCTCGCCTATATTTTTAAGTGAGAGAGAAAACACCTCTTTGCCGTCTTCGAGCGCGTAAACTGCGCCGTCTTTATACCGCAGAACACCGCGGCACGGCTTTGAATTTAAATCAAGGTCATATTTTACCTCGGTCATGGTTTTTAACCGCACGGCGCGCAGCCGCTCCTTTCTTTAAGATTTCGACAAACTCAATACAAGAACGGCTCTATCTTCCTGCGCATTCTCGGCTTGAGGGCGTTGATATCGGGAATAATGAATCGGTTGCCGTCGGAGTCGTTGAACATAACGGAACCCGAATCGAGCATTTTGACATTGCGGCTGATATCTTTTACGCCGAAGGTCTTTTTGAAGCCGTCTATCGATACATCAAAGTAAAACGAGCCCATCTTCTCTTCTATCGAATATATCTGCGATATTTCGGGGCAATAGTAGCGCGCCGCAAGGTCTTTTTCGATTATCTCCCTGCTTTCACTCGGGAAATCGGCGGCGTTTTTTATTATGCCTATCTCATTTTTGTCCATATCGCTGACGCTGATATACTCGAACGGTCTGTGCAGGGGCAAGGTTCGAAGAAGCCGCACGCGGCGGTAGTCTTTGTCCTCGGTTTTCAGGGCTGCAAAGCCGTTCGGATTAAGATAGAATTTGCACTTTTCGGGGTCAAGGAAGTTAATTGACATAGTATTGAGCTCTCCCATTTTAACCCTCCTCAATCGATTATGCCGACAGCCTTGAGAGCCTCGGCCTGTATTTTATATAGCTTATAGAATTCGCCGCGCTTTTTGAGAAGCTCGGCATAGCTGCCGCATTCAACAACCTCGCCCTCGCTTATAACTGCGAGCATGTCGGCGTCGCGCAGGGTCGAGAGGCGGTGCGCAATGGCAACCGTAGTTCTGCCCCGCATGAGCTTGGTAAGAGAATACTGGATATTGCGCTCGGTCTCGGTATCCATGGCCGCGGTAGCCTCATCGAGGATGAGTATGCGCGGATTTTGGATTATCGTTCTGGCTATTGATATTCTCTGCCGTTCGCCGCCCGAGAGGTCGTGACCGCCCGCTCCGACGCGCGTCTCATAGGCATCGGGCAGCTTCATAATAAAGTCGTGCGCACTTGCAGCCTTTGCTGCGGCGATTATCTCTTCCATTGCGGCATCCGGCTTCGCGTAGCGGATATTGTCGGCTATTGTGCCTATAAACAGATAGATGTCCTGCGACACGAGCCCGACATTCCTTCGGATAATGTCAAGCGGCAGGTCGCGCACATCGACTCCGTCGATTTTGACGCACCCTGCTTTAGGGTCATAGAGACGCGCTATCAAATTGGCTATTGTCGTTTTGCCCGCTCCGGTCTTGCCGACTATTCCGAGCATCTGACCTGCGTTCACCTTGAGGTCAAGATTCTTTATTACGGGACACGCGGGCTCATATTCAAATTCGAGACTTGAAATCTCAATATCTCCGCGCACCTCGCCTATATCTATCGGATGTTCTTTTTCGACTATCTCGGGCTGAGCGTCCACTATTTCGAACACGCGCTGAGCCGAATCCACGCATCGTGCCCACCAGTTGGAGACCCACGACAGAAAGTCAATAGGGCCGACGAGCATGGTGAGATATATCGTAAAATTAAGGAGCGTGCCGACGGTCATTTCACCTTTCGCAACCATGAGTCCGCCGCAGGTCAGCATGAACACGGCGAGAACCGAGAGCGCTACGGTCAACAGCGGAAAAAGCGTAGCTTCCGAATTGTTGAACTTCAAATCCGCATCATAGAGGTCGCCGCTGACCTTATCAAAGCGGTCGAGCTCCTCATCCTCTTTCGAGAAAGCCTTTATTATACGCTGACCGTTGATATTGTCGCTGACCATTGAGGTGAGTCTCGCGTTGCGCGCCCAGCTCCTGTGATGCAGTATTCTGAAAAATTTGCTGCCGAAGATGAGCAGTATAAGAAATATCGGAGCCGCAGCGCAGCAGAGAAGCGCCAGCTTCCACGACATAACGAACATGATTATCAGAACGCCGACAACGGTTATAATATTCGTTATGACATAGGGCAGTCCGTCCACAAAGAACCAATAGATATTATTGGAATCCCTTGTCACGCGCTCCATGAGCGAGCCCGTCTGTTTGGACGAATAAAAGCTGACGGACAGGCGCTGCATGGCGGCGAATATCTTGACCTTTATATCATATATGACGCGCGGCATTATGCTGCCCATAAGGAACTGGAACGACACCGTCATCAAAAGTCCCAGCAGCTTCATGCCGACAACCGCACCTATTAAGTAGCCGAGCGTAACAAACAGCTGCTGCGCGGGAGTTGAACCGACATTGCTCAAAACATCGTCGAAGAGCGCCTTTGTGCTTATCTGCGGCATTGCCATATTAATTGCCGTGCTTATAAGTATCGCCGCAACAATTAGCGTCATTTGAAGCTTATAGCCGCCGAAAAACGAGAACAGGCGCTTGACCGTCGATTCGTTTTTGTCACACTTGGGGCAGGAATTGCGCCCGGGCGGATAAGGTCTTTTGCACTTAGGGCAGACTCCGCCGTCCTTACTGTCTCCGTCATTCTTTAATATCGGCTTTCCGCTTTTTAAGCTGCTAAACGCCTTGCAGAACTCATCGTAAGCGCCGAGAAAGTTGAGGCTGAATTTTATCAGTCCTATGTCGTCGCCGTCCTTTTCGGCTATGAGACGAGCCGTGGAAACATACTGCTCGCATTTTAGCGAATCAAAATCGGAGAGCGGATAGGAGCGAATCTCTCTGAGCTCGTATTCCGCTTTGATTTTCTTGTTTCCGCGCTTTTTTGCTGCTTTTTCGTCCCCGAGGATGAAATATATACCCTCGCTGTCAAGAGCCGTCCACGCAGTAAGATAGCAGCCGTCGAAATCCATATCGCTTTCAACAACTTTTATAAATCCGTCTGTCGCAAGCCCTCTGCTTTCGACTGCCGCCTTTACATCGTCGGGCAGTCGGTCGAAGCGTTTATGCTTCGGCGGCTCGTATTTGCCGAGCATACGGCGCAATATTCTTTTTATTTTTCTTTTGAAGCTATTCATAGTCACTCCGAAAAAAGAATCAGGGTCTGCTCAAATCGAACATCAGTCGATGTAATCGAGTATCATCGGCTGCGCCGCAGGCTTCTGTGCGCCTATAGAGACGGCCGAGAGATAGCGGGTCTCCGCGCCGTCAAGGCGGCTTTTGTCATTAGAGAAAAGCGTTGCGAGCAGTTCTCCGCGCTTTACAAAATCGCCTGTTTTGGCGGATATCACAATACCCGCCGCAGGGTCTATATTGTCCTCTTTCTTCTCTCTGCCAGCTCCGAGCAAAACGGCGGTCAGACCTATATTCTCGGAGTCCATATGAGTTATATATCCGTCCGCGGGCGCATACACCTCACGGGAAAAAGAGGTTTTTTCGAATTTTGAGGTATCCTCTATATACGAGACGTCGCCGCCCTGCGACTCAACCATCATTTCAAAGCGTCTGAGAGCTTCTCCGCTGTTGACGGCCTCATCAACGAGCTCGGCGCATTTTTCTCTGTCTCCTACGCCTGCAAGCATAAGCATTCTGCACGAGAGCTCGCGGCAGACAGTCCAAAGGTCGCCGGAAGTATTGCCTTTAAGTATATCGACAGACTCGATAACCTCGAGCGAATTGCCGACCGCTTTTCCGAGCGGGGCGTCCATATTTGTTATTAAAGCGGCGGTCTTAACTCCCGCTCCCCTGCCTATTTCGACCATTGTTCGCGCAAGCAGACGGGAATCGTCAAGGGTTTTCATAAACGAACCGCTCCCCGTTTTTACGTCGAGAAGAATGCAGTCCGAGCCGTCGGCAAGCTTCTTGCTCATTATGCTCGAGGCTATGAGCGGTATGCTGTCAACTGTGGCGGTGACGTCGCGCAGAGCGTACAGTTTTTTGTCCGCAGGGCACATATTTCCGCTCTGACCCGTGACGCTCAAGCCGCATGATTCAACGGTTTCACGCATTTTCTGCGGGGATATCGAGGTTTGGAAACCCGGAATAGCTTCGAGCTTGTCGACCGTTCCGCCTGTGTGCCCGAGTCCCCTGCCGGACATCTTTGCCACCTTGACACCGCACGCCGCGACTATGGGAGCCACTATGAGCGTGGTTTTGTCGCCGACGCCGCCCGTAGAATGCTTATCGACCTTGACGCCGCTTATTCCGCTCAAATCGGCCTTATCGCCCGAATCGCGCATGGCGAGCGTGAGAGCCACCGTCTCGGCCTTGGTCATTCCGCGGAAAAACACCGCCATGGCGAACGCCGAGAGCTGATAGTCCGGCACCTCCTCGGAGACACAGCCGTTTATTATATAAGATATTTCTTCGGCGGTCAGCTCGCCGCCGTCGCGCTTTTTGCGAATAAGTTCGGGCATATACATAAAAAGCTCACCTCAGTTAACGGAAAGAATTACACAGTTGAGCGAGAAAAGCGAGGACAGCTCACTCTCATCGCCGAGGACTGTACTTTTTGCGTCATCGGCCGTGACCAGCGACGATATCATTGTCGGATCGGCCTTGATACGCGCTACTATAGCATCGTAATCCGACTGTGTAAACAGATTAAATGCCGAACGCGAAAGATCAAGCCGCACACCGTCGTCGGCTATGCCGAATTTCACGGAGCGTCCGCCGCTGAAGCTGCCGTTTTTCACCGACTCGAGAGCCCTGTAAACGCTCATGGAGACCGACTTTTCCGCAGTTGTCAAAACAGCATCCGACACATAGGATTTATCGGTATCGGCGCCTATGACCCAGCTGCCTATGTTGCGTTCAGCCGCACTTGCAACCGCGGCAAATACTTTCGTGCCGCAGGCAAAAATCGCCTGCGTGCCGGTAGAATACCAGAGCTTTGCGCGCGCTTCGGCGTCGAGCTCGGTTTCGTCGGTCTTGAGGAATCTCACCTTTATATCGACCGACACGGCTCCGAGGTTCATATCCTCTGCGGCGCGCTCCGCGCCCTGTATAAAGCCGAAGCAGTAATTGACATAATTATCCGACGGATAGCTGCCCTGAAATCCGAGACGCTGAAAGCCGTTAAAAACAGAAGCATATCCCGCAAGATATCCCGCGTCGAGAGTGGAATAGCTGACGGCGAGCACATTGTCGGGCAAGTCCTTCTCCGTGCTGTCGACAATTATAAACTTTACATCCTCCCAACGCTCGGCCGCTCTTACTACGGCGTCGCGGAACTCGTCTCCGTGGCAGACCACCGCCTTTGCGCCGTGCTTTATCGCTTTTCTTATCGCTCTGAAGAAGTAAGTCGTGCCGCGCTGAGACGGTCTGTAATATTTGCAGCTGACTCCGTAATCGGCGGCGTAGCTTTTTACGCCGTCCCAAACCACGGAATTATACGACCTATCATATATATCGCCGACATCGGTAATGAACACCGCTTCGTATTTTTCGTGTTTTGCGCAGGCGCAGAGACTAAAAAGCATCGCCAATACGCAAAGCGCCGCTGTTATACGCCGAAAATTTTTCAAGGCTGATTCTCCTGTTTTAAATTTGCCGGTCCGAATGAGCCGGGCAAAAGTTCTTTGAGCTTAAACGAACGCAGTCCGTTTTCCGTGTTGCAGATTATTTCAAAAGTTTCCGTATTGCAGAATTCCGCCATGACCTGACGGCATACGCCGCAGGGAGTGCAAAATTCAATGCCGTCTTTTCCTCCGGCAACGGCTATTGCGCAAAAGTCGCGTTTTCCGCTTGAAACGGCTTTGAAAAAGGCCGTGCGCTCGGCGCAGACTGTCGGAGTATACGCGGCATTTTCGATATTGCAGCCCGTATATACCGTACCGTCGGAGCAGAGAAGCGCCGCGCCGACGCTGTATCCGGAATAGGGAGAATACGAATTTGCGCGCGCGTCTGAAGCTTGAGAAAACAGCGCATTACGCTCATTGTCGGTCATACGTCCGACACCTCCCGCAGAAAGCTCTCTCCGCTTTTAAGCGCGGGCAAGCCGAAGCAATCGAGCACAAAAGCGGAAATATCGGCAAAGGTCGGGCGGGTTCCGATATTAACCCCCGTTTTAACCTTATCGCCGTAAACTATTATAGGGATATATTCGCGCGAATGGTCGGTGCTTGCGGTCGAGGGATCGCAGCCGTGGTCGGCGGTTATTATGAGCACATCGTCGGGACGCATATTTTCAAGGAATTTTCCGAGACGGCAGTCAAACTCCGTCAGCGCTTTCGCGTAGCCGTCAACATCGTTCCTGTGCCCGTAGAGCATATCGAAATCGACAAGATTGACAAAGCAGAGCCCGTTGAAATCCTCATTTTGAAGTCCGATGGTTTTCTCCATGCCGTCGGCGTTGTCTTTGTTTATCCCCCTGTGGTCCGTGATGCCGTGGGAGGCGAAAATATCGTTTATCTTGCCGACCGATATTACATCGAAGCCCGAATTTTTCAGCCTGTCGAGCATCGTCTCCCCGGTCGGTTCAAGAGAGAAATCATGCCTGCCCGAGGTTCTGTAAAAGTTCGGATATTCGCCCTTAAACGGGCGGGCTATGACCCTGCCTACGGCGAACTCGTCTTTGAGCATACCGCGCGCCTTGCGGCAGATACCGTATAGCTCTTCGAGCGGGACTATATCCTCGTGGGCGGCCACTTGAAATACGCTGTCCGCCGAAGTATAGACTATGAGATCGCCCGTCTCCATATGCTGCCTGCCGTAGTCGAGAATGACCTGCGTGCCGGAATACGGCTTATTGCAGAGCACTCCGCGCCCCGTCAGTCGCGAGAACTTGTCTATCGCATACTGCGGAAATCCGTTCGGGAAGGTAGGCATGGGCTTTTCCGAGACTATTCCCGCAATCTCCCAGTGGCCCGTCGTCGTGTCCTTTCCCGCCGAACGCTCGGCCGCTCTGCCGAATGCGCCGCGCGGAGACGCGACCGCACCCTTGGGCGATACCCCGTCGATATTGAAAAGTCCGAGGGACTTCATATTCGGCACATTGAAGCATTCCGAGCGGCTGACCGCGCCGAAGGTATCGCTTCCGCAGTCATTGTATTTCGCGGCATCGGGAAGCTCGCCGACACCGAAGGAATCGAGGACTATAAGAAAAACTCGCTTTGTTTTCAAGGGTATCACCCCGTTTAAAGAGTATTGAGAGCTATTTCTATCATTTCGTTGAAGCTCTGCTCGCGCTCTGCGGGCGAGCATTCTCCGCTCTCCTTGTTCATGGGCAGGTCGGATATGGTGCAGATGCACAGCGCGTTTTTGCCGGAGCGTGCGGCGTTCATATAGAGCGCTGCCGCCTCCATCTCAACGGCTAAAACGCCCATTTTCTGCCACAGCTCAAAGCTCGGGATATCCTCATAGAAGGTATCGGACGAGACTATATTGCCGACTACGGGCTCCTTGCCCGTTTTTCTCGCGGCAGCCACCGCCTTTTCGAGCAGGGAGAACGACGCTATCGGCGAAAATACGCCGGGCAGACCGTACTGGTGGGCAAAATTCGAGTTTGTGCACGCGCCCGCTCCTATGACCACGTCGCGCAGCTTCAGAGAGGGAGCTATGCCGCCCGCCGAGCCTACGCGGATAATATTGTCCACATCGTAGAAATTGAAAAGCTCATAGGAGTAAATGCCCATAGACGGCATACCCATACCGGAAGCCATAACCGAGACGGGCTTGCCGTGATATGTTCCGGTATAGCCCTGAATGCCTCTGACATTGTTTACGAGGCGGGCGTCGTCGAGAAAAGTTTCGGCGATATACTTTGCTCTTAAAGGATCGCCGGGCATGAGTACTGTTTTGGCGAAGTCGCCTTTGTTCGCGGTATTGTGTGCTGTTGACATATTGACTCTCCTTTCAATATCCGGACGCATCAAGACCCTTGGCGAGCTTGACAATTCTGCTCGTGCCGAGCCTGTCACAGCCGAGGGATATGAATCTCTCGGCGTCGTCAAGGCTGCTGATGCCGCCTGCGGCTTTCATTTTTACGTTGCTTCCTATATGCTCCGAAAAGAGCTTTATATCATCGAAAGTTGCGCCGCCAGTCGAGAAGCCGGTCGAAGTCTTTATATAGTCGGCACCGGAGCGCGTGACTATATCGCACATTGTTATCTTCTCGTTCTCGGTAAGCAGGCAGGTTTCGATAATAACCTTCAGGATTTTTCCCTCGCACGCGGCGCGAACCGCCTTTATCTCATTTTCGACATAGACGGTATTGCCGGACTTGAGCTCGCCGACATTTATAACCATATCTATCTCATCCGCGCCGTTTTCCACTGCGTCCTTTGTCTCAAAGACCTTGACGGCGGTAGTGTTATAGCCGTTGGGGAAGCCTATAACGGTGCATATTTTCACCTTGTCACCGACATAGTCCTTCGCTCTTTTGACAAACGCGGGCGGGATACACGCACTCGCCGTGCCGAACTTCTCGGCGTCGATGAGTATCTGCTCGATATCGCTCCAGCCGGCAGTTACTCCGAGCAGGGTGTGGTCGACCTTTTTAAGAATTTCTCTGATGTCCATTTTCCGTTCCTCCGTTGTATTTTCTGCGGCAAAAGCAAAGCGCGGGGCTTTGTCAAAAATCCGTACAAATCATATGATGTACAGAGGGATTCCTCATAAAAAGCAAGCTAAAGGAGTAATGTTTTGATATGAATTATAACACCCGAAGCGTCGGGGGCTGCTCCTGCCCCATGCGCGAGGCGGCGACTCCGTTTCCGGAGGAATACAGTGTCGCCATGGCATATGTTCCCATGCAGACGGATATAAGCGTATACGACGAGATGAAAGCCTTTGAAGTCGGCACGCTGTTTCCCGTTCTCAACAAGCCGTTCAACCCTGCGAGGTGCTTGAGATGACTAAGCGCGAGACCATGCTCAGGCGGTTGAGCGCCGCCCAATTCACGCAGTGGGAGCTGCATCTCTATCTCGACACTCACCCGTCCGATCTCCAGGCGCTTGCACTGTTTAAAAAGTGCGACGCGCGTTACAGGGCATTAAAAAGCGAATATGAATCTCAATTCGGCTCGCTCACGGCGCTCGACGCAACGGGCGCCGAGTGGCTCAAAAACCCGTGGCCGTGGGATGAAGAGGAGTGTGGCTGCTGATGTTTGTATATGAAAAGAAGCTTCAATATCCCGTTAAAATAGCAAATCCGAACCCGAAATACGCTAAAATAATACTCGACCAATACGGCGGGCCCGACGGAGAATTGGGCGCGTCGCTGCGCTATCTCAGCCAGCGCTTCACCATGCCCTACGCTCAGCTCAAGGGACTGCTCACCGATATCGGCACGGAGGAGCTCGGACACCTCGAAATGATAGGCGCGATAGTCCACCAGCTCACAAGAAATCTCACGCCGGAGGAGATAAAGAAGGGCGGATTTGAAGCATATTTCGTCACCCACACCGCGGGAGTATATCCCGCCGGGGCAAACGGTATGCCGTACAGCGCGGGATCCATGCAGTCAAAGGGCGACACAATAGCCGACCTTATGGAGGACATGGCTGCCGAGCAGAAGGCGCGGGTAACCTACGACAATATTCTGCGCCTTGTTGACGACCCGGATGTCCGCGACCCGATAAAATTCCTGCGCGAGCGCGAGGTAGTCCACTTCCAGCGCTTCGGTGAGGGGCTGCGCACCGTCACAGACAGGCTCAACTCGAAGAACTACTATTCGTTCAACCCGTCGTTTGACAAATGCTGAAGTTATAAACTCAAGGGAGCCTCAACGTTCAACGCGCCAAGGCTCCCTTAAAACTGCTTATTTTACGAAGCTTACGGCGACGTTTTCAAAAGTCTCCTCGCCCGCAAGGAAAGCGGAAAAATCGTTTTTTACCGTGAGTGTTCCGCCGCTCTTCATGGAATTGACAAGCTTGGCATACTCGCTCCCGGTGAGCTTTTCAAACTTTGAGGTTGCAAAAGGCAGACCGACGGCGTTATCGTCAACGCCGAGATTGGACATAAGTCCGCCGACGAGCACCCATTTGCCCGCATAGAAAGAGGTAAGCACCTTCTGCGCGGCGGCGCTCAGTCCTTTCATAGCCGAGGTTATGACCGTATCGGAGACGGAGGACTGATCGACATCGACGCCTATAGACTTGCCGTTATTGTCCGAGGCGGCCTCAAAGACGGAATCGCACATTTCTCCGCCGCAGGAAAACACGCACTGCGTGCCGGACTTGTACCATCCGTTGACCATTTTCTGAAGCTCGGGCGACGCGGAGAAGCTGTCTCCGTAGAGATAGCTGTACTTCATCTCGACGGAAGCGCCCGTTATCTCGGCAGCGTCGTTTGCGCCCTGCACAAAGCCGTAGCCGAATCTGTTGACGGACGGATTGTTGCCCGCTCCGCCGCCGACAAAGCCGAGCTTTGTATTACCCTCGGTAACGGCGGCATAGCCCGCAAGATAGCCGCACTGCTCCTCCATAAAGGAGACTGCAGCGACATTCGAGAGAGTTTTTCCGTTGCCGTCCGTGAGCACATATCCGTCAACAAAGACAAACTTCGTATCGGGATTCTCCGCAGCGGCGCGCTTGAGAGCCTTTTCCTGCTCGTAGCCGGTGGCGACGATTATCTTTGCGCCGCCGCTTATAGCCTCAATGAAAGCATTGTATCTGTCGTCATCCGAGGCCTTATTGCCGTTTCTCGGCTGATAATATTTATATGATTTGCCGTTTTGATAGGCAAAGGTCTTTACTCCGTCCCATGTGCCCTGGTTGAAAGACTTATCCTTGAGCCTGCCGACATTTGTGACCATCGCTATCTCGTATTTTCCGTCTTTCGAGGTCATGGTGTCGGCTATTTCGTCTGCCGAAATTATTTGGGCATCGTCTCTGTCGTTCACAAGACCGGTTTTGTTGCATGCGGTAAGAGCGGCGCAGCCGAATATCATAAGCACCGCGAGAAGCACCGCAAGGGTCCTCTTCATGGTAAAACCTCCTATATATCTCCTATATATGACTCACGCGTCCGTTTCGATTGTTTATTATATCATCACTGCGGCTTTAAATCAACAAAGTTTTGTCAATTTTTTATACTCTATATATAGTTATAACCGCAGAAGAAAAATATATTACTTTTTATAAATCGGGCAAAGTAATATATAAGAGATTGATTTTAGAACGCACAGATGATATAATCAATAAAAATATCAAGCGAGGTCTTTATAAAATGCACCCTTTTGCCGCTTTTTGCAGACGCAATCTCAATGCGCTCGGACTCGAGCTTTACAGTCTCGCATATCCCCTGCTCCCGAAGGACAGGCGCGACTGGCTGTTTGAAAAAAATGTGAATATCGTTCCCGCCGAGACGGGCGTTAAGATAATCGACAGAGACGGAGAGAGCGTCACTATCGGCAAGTTCAACAAGGACGGCACATATTCGGACAAGCCGTTTCGCATTCTCACCGCGACCGACCTCCACCTCGGCGACACTCCCTCTCTGCGCCGCAAAACGATGCAGATGCTTGCGAATCACATCTCCCAGGCAAAGCCCGACCTTGTGATATTCACGGGCGACGTTATACTTTCAAAATATCAGCAGCTTGACTCGGTTCAGTTTGCGCGGTTTATGGAAAAAACCGGGGTCTACTGGGCTATTGTGTTCGGCAATCACGAGGTACGCGAGGAAAAGGGCTTCTACAAGTGGCTTATGCTCGACTCCGTGAGACGCTATCCGCACTGCCTTGCGCTCCACGGAAATGACAGTCTCTACGGCTACGGCAACTACAGAATAGACATCAAAAACGGCGAAAATTCACTGCTCCAGAGTCTCTATTTATTTGACTCGGGGCGCGATATACGTGAGAGATATTATAAAGATTACGGCGTACCCGAGGATATAAAGGGCTATGATTTCTTAAAGCCCGAGCAGATAGAGTGGTACAAAAACTGCGTACGAAGCACAGAGGAAAAATACGGGAAAGTCAAGTCTATGATGTATTTCCACATTCCCCTGCCGGAGTTCGAGCACGTTATGAAGTTAGACGAGAACGGACATTATGTCCCGACGGGCGAGGCGAAGATTTTCTACGGAGGGATGTATGAATCCGTCGGCTGCTCGCCGTTCAACAGCGGAATGTTTGACGCCATATGCGAGCTCGGAAGCACGCAGGCTGTCTACTGCGGTCACGACCATATCAACGACTTCTGCGCAAACTACAAGGGAATCTGCTTCATATACAGCCAATGCGGCGGATATGAGACCTACACCATGGGCACAAACTTCGGCTGGCCGGAGGAAAAATGGATGCAGGGTGTGACGGTGACGGAAATTCTCCGCGACGGCAGCATAACGGTCGGCAGACGCTTTAACCGCGACTATCTCAAGAGACCCGAGCAGTTCAACGCCGAAAAGCAGGCCTACGAAGAAAGCAGGAAAAAATAAAATGGCATCTAGCAAAGAATATCTCGACTATGTGCTCGAGCAGCTGAGCGAGACAGGCGACGTGACAAGCCGCGCTATGATGGGCGAATACATACTGTATTTTCGCGGAAAAGTAATAGGCGGAATATACGACAACAGGCTTCTCGTAAAGCCCGTCAAGGCGGCGCGCAGGATGATGCCCGACGCTTCGGAGGAGCTGCCTTATGACGGCGCGAAGCCGATGCTCTCGGTCGATAACATCGAGGACAAAGAATTTCTGAAAGATCTGTTTGAAGCGATATACGACGAGCTGCCGAGCCCTAAGAAAAAATAAGAAATGCTCCCGATTATTTTAAAAAACCGGGAGCACTTTTTGTTTTTAAATCGGAGAGACGCAATTACGCCTTTGACGGGACTGTGATATACTTATCGATAAAGCTCCTGACCTTAGCCTCGTATGCGGCGGAGTCGGTCGGGTAGCTCTCGGCGTGACCCGCGCCCTCGACAAGGAGTATATCTTTGTCACTGCTGCACGCGTCATAGAGCTCGTTGACCATATAAGTCGGAACAAAATCGTCCTTTGTGCCGTGGATAAAGAGCATGGGCACCTGCGCGTGCTTGACGCTCTCGACCGAGTCAACCTTTTTGAAGTCGTATTTTGCAATGCGCTTATTGAAGAAGTTAGTGCCGTCAAGCAGAGGCGAAGAAGGAACATGGGCGTTTTTGAGCTGATAATCGAACTCCGCCCACGGGCTTGTATAACCGCAGTCGGCGACGGTGAATTTTACGTTTTTCGGCAGATCGGGGTTGCCGCTCATCAAGGTGACGGTGGCGCAGCCCATAGACACACCGTGCAGGATTATCTGAATATTGCTGCCGAAGGTATCGTTAATAAACCTGAGCCACTGCATACCGTCTCGAGACTCATGCGAGCCGAAGCCGATATATTTGCCCTCGCTGTCGCCGTGAGCCTGATGGTCGACGATAAAGACGTTAAAGCCGAGGTCGTGATAGAACTTTGTCATGAGCCTGAACTCGCGCTTGCCCCAGCAGCGATAGCCGTGGCTTGCAAAGACATAGACATCGGACGGCTTGTCCGCCTTCAGAAGATAACCCTTGAGCTTATTTCCGTCCGCATTGGTTATGGAGTAATTTTCAAAGGTCTGCTCATTGAGCCACTCCTCGCGGGGATCGGGAATGAACTTTTCGGGATTTGTCTCCATCATCTTCTTTTTTGCGTCGGCATCCATCTTCCCGGGTATTTTTGCTTTTCGAGCTATGACCTCATAGAAGACAACATAGCTTACTATGCCGAAAACTATTCCGGCAAACAGGAGAACGGACGCCGCAACTATCGCTGTTATCTCAACAGCATTCATTATTATCACCTTTTTTCGATATTTTTGCGTGCATATGCACAGCTTTAGTCCAACAATATTATAGCTATCTGTATGAAATAAGTAAAGAAAAACTTTTATTCTGAATAAGCATTGTTCCCGCCGTTTTTTGTGATAAACTTTGATTGTGTTTAAGGATAAAAGGAGGAGAAATATGACCAGATACGAAAGCGCAAGAGAGATATATGCTTCCCTCGGCGTTGACACCGAAAAAGCTATAGAAGCGCTCCGCAGCACGGCGGTTTCCGTCCACTGCTGGCAGGGCGACGACGTTACGGGCTTCGACTCGAAACAGGCGCTCTCCGGCGGAATACAGACCACCGGCAACTACCCCGGCAAGGCGCGCACGCCCGAGGAGCTGATGCGGGACTTCGACTTCGCCGCAAGCCTCATGCCCGGCAGAAAGAAGCTCAATCTTCACGCGAGCTACGCCATATTCGAAGACGGCGAGTTCGCCGACCGCGACAAGATAGAGCCGCGCCACTTTGAAAAGTGGGTAAAGTTCGCAAAGGAACGCGGCATGGGGATAGACTTTAATCCCACCTTCTTCTCGCATCCCATGGTTAAAGACAATCTCACGCTCTCTTCGCCCGACGAAAATGTTCGCCGTTTCTGGATAGATCACGGCAAGCGCTGCATAGAAATATCGGAATATTTCGCAAACGAGACGGGCGTCCCCTGCCTTATGAACATCTGGATTCCCGACGGATATAAGAATATCCCCGCGGACAGGCTCTCGCCGCGCAAGAGATTTCAGGCTTCTCTTGACGAGATACTCTCCGTGCCTTATGATAAGTCAAAGGTTTTCGTCTGCCTTGAATCGAAGGTTTTCGGAATCGGGCTTGAGTCTTATACCGTCGGCTCCGCCGAGTTCTGCATGAACTATGTCGCCTCAAAGGGCATAACTCCCCTTATGGACAACGGCCACTATCACCCGACCGAAGTCGTATCGGATAAGATATCCTCCATGCTCCTTTTTAACGACCGTATCGCCCTGCACGTCACGCGCGGCGTCAGATGGGACAGCGACCACGTTGTTATCCTCGACGACGAGACTAAAGAGATAGCGAAAGAGATAGTCCGAAACGACGCACTCGGCAGAGTGTTCATAGCGACCGACTATTTCGACGCTTCTATAAACAGGATATCCGCATGGGTCACGGGAATAAGGAGCGTACACAAGGCTCTGCTTCTCGCTCTGCTTGAGCCGAACGAGAGAATGAAAGCGCTGCAGGACGAGAGCCGCTTCACGGAGCTCATGGTTTTGCAGGAGGACATGAAAACAGCGCCGTTCGGAGACATCTGGGACGAATATCTCAGGCGCGAAAATGTTCCCGGAGACTATATATCGCCCATACTCGACTACGAAAAGAATACACTGGAGGCAAGAAAATGAAAGACATTCTGACTGCGCCCTTTGTGCAGGAAATGATGCAGACCACCGCCAATATGTACCGCCTCGGTTGGGACGAGAGAAACGGCGGAAACATAAGCTATATGCTCGACGAAAAGGAAGTCGGCGAATATCTCGACCTCGGCAAGGTCATCAGAACCATTCCGACCGGCTTTGACGCGAAGCCGCTTATCGGCAAGATATTCATTGTCACGGGAACGGGCAAATATTTCAAGAATGTTCGGTTCGACCCCGAAAACAATCTCGGCATAATAAGAATCGCCGAGGACGGCACTACCGCGGAGCTTCTCTGGGGCTACTCCGACGGCGGCAGATTCACAAGTGAGCTGCCCGCCCACCTGATGAGCCATATGGCGCGTCTCAGCGTTGAGCCGGAGAACAGAGTCGTCATGCACTGCCACCCGACAAATACGCTCGCCATGAACTACATCCACGAGCTCGACGAGAAAAAGATAACCCACACCCTTTGGGAGATGTGCACCGAGTGCATAGTGGTTTTCCCGGACGGCGTCGGCGTTCTGCCGTGGATGCTGTGCGGCACGAACAGCATAGGTGAAGCGACAGCCGAGAAGATGAAGGAGTTTCGCCTCGTCATCTGGGGAATGCACGGAATCTACGGCGCGGGCAAGACAATGGACGAGACCTTCGGTCTTATCGAGACGGTCGAAAAGGCCGCACAGATATATATGCTCACGGCGCATATGCCGAGGATCAACACGATAAAGGACAGCGAGATGCAGGAGCTCGCCGAGTTCTTCGGAGTCAAATACAGAAAAGATTTCCTGAATCTGTAAACAAACAGCAAGCCGCATCAGACAGTGCGGCTTGATTTTTTAGAGGTGTCAAATGGACAAAGCGATAAAAATTTTTCGCAATCCCCTCTTCATGATAATCGCAGGCGCGGTCTTCGGAATATTGGCAAAATACGGCGACATCGCCTATGCAAACAGCATATTTTCATTTTTCGGGCTGCTGACCTCCGGGTTTGCAATATGGCTCGTTATCGGAACGGCGATAATTTATATTTCAAGCAGCCGCAAACAGCTGGCCGTTCTCCTGTCGTCGTTCATGCTGCCGATGCTTTTGGCATACTATATTTTTTCCGTCCTTGCCGTAAAATACTTCAATATAAAAATCGCGCTGTTCTGGTGCGCGGCTTTTGCGTGTTCGCTCGCAATCGGAAACATCATTTTTCCGAAGCGGCACACCCGTCTGTTTATGGCGCTGTTCATTCTCGCGTCGGCGGCTTTTGTTACGGCAGACGCGATAATGATAAACGGAGTGAACCTCCTGCTTATCCTTTGCGAGTCCGCACTCTGCATTGCCGCGGCAATATTAATAAGCAGGAAGATAAAGAGCAAAAGCTGACTTTCAAATAACCGAACGACCGTCGGAATTTCCCCCGGCGGTCGTCTTGTTATTTTATCATCAGGTCGGCTATCGTTATGCCGTCGAAGAAGTCGTTGATGAGCTTATCGAGCTTTGTCCACATCGTGCGGGTACGGCACGAGCCTGCATTCTCGCACGGGGCGCAGCCGCCCTCAACGCACGAGACGGGCGCAAGCGAGCCCTCGGTAAGCTTCAGAATCTCGCTGACTCTATATTCCTCCGGCTTTCTTTTCAGGCGGTATCCCCCGCCCTTTCCGTGCGCGCCCTCGACGAGCCCCGCCTTTGAGAGCGTTGTCATAATGCTCTCGAGATACTTGAGAGAGAGCTCCTCGCGCTCGGCTATCTCTTTTAACGGGATGAACGCGCCGTCCTTTTCGTTTTCCGCAAGATCCGCCATGACGCGCAGGGCGTATCTGCCGCGGCTTGATACCATCATAGTTTTATACCATGCGGCAGCTGCAGCCGTCGCAGTCCCCGCACTCGGGGAACTTGCTGCGGTCATACTCGATGCCGTTCTTGTCATAATAGTCCTTAACCGCGGCTTTTATGGCTTCCTCGGCGAGCACGGAGCAGTGCAGCTTGTGTGCCGGGAGTCCGTCAAGCGCATCGACGACCTGCTTGTTGCTGACCGAAAGCGCCTCGTCAATGGTTTTGCCCTTTATAAGCTCGGTAGCCATGGAGGACGACGCAATGGCGCTCGCGCAGCCGAAGGTCTCAAACTTGACGTCGTTGATTTTTCCGTCCTTTATCTTGAGATAAATCTTCATGATATCGCCGCACTTAGCGTTGCCGACCTCGCCGACACCGTCCGCATCGGGAATCTCGCCGACGTTGCGCGGATTTTTGAAATGATCCATAACCTTATCGCTGTATAATGCCATTTTTTATTTCTCCTATCAGAAAGTGAATTTTCTCTCGCCGCTCAGGAGCTCTTTCCACACGGGCGAAAGCTCTCTGAGATATTTGACGACCTTCGTTGTCTCTTCGATTATATAATCGACCTCTTCCTGCGTGTTCTCCTCGCTGAGCGTCAGGCGCAGAGAGCCGTGGGCGACCTCATGCGGGCGGCCGATAGCGAGAAGCACGTGGCTCGGGTCAAGCGAGCCGGAGGTGCAGGCGGAGCCGGAGGATGCGCATATGCCCTTTGCGTCGAGCAGCAGAAGAAGCGATTCGCCCTCGATGCCCTCGAAGCATAAGCTGACGTTTCCGGGCAGCCTCCTTGTGCGGTCGCCGTTCAGTGCGCTGTGCGGTATCTTTTCAAGACCCGCTATAAGTCTGTCGCGCAGGGCGGAGACCTTTGCGGCATTGGCGTCGATATTGGCGTTAGCCTCTTTGAGAGCCGCAACCATGCCGACTATGCCGGGGATATTCTCCGTGCCCGCTCGCTTGCCGCGCTCCTGCGCGCCGCCCTCGATGATATTCGTAAGCCTTATCCCCCTGCGGGCATAGAGCAGTCCGACACCCTTTGGGCCGTGAAATTTATGAGCCGAAAGGGAGAGCATGTCGATGTTCTCTTCCTTGACATTGATGTGTATATGACCGACCGCCTGAACCGCGTCGGTATGGAAGATAACGCCTTTCTCCCTGCACACCGCGCCTATCTCGGCGATGGGCTGAATGCTGCCTATCTCATTGTTGGCGTACATGACGGTCACGAGGCAAGTGTCCTCACGAATAGCATCGGCAACCTGCCGAGCCGAAACCATGCCGTTTTCATGCACGTCCAAGAGTGTGACCTCGAAGCCCTCTTTTTCGAGCTTTTTGAGCGTATGCAGAACCGCGTGATGCTCAAATGCGGTTGAAATTATATGCTTTTTGCCCTTTCTTGCGCCGATTGCCGCCGCGGAGACAAGAGCCTGATTATCCGCCTCGCTGCCGCCGGAGGTAAAGGTTATCTCGCTCGGCTCGCATCCGAGCACCTCTGCCGCCTCCTCGCGCGCTTTTCTCAGCGCGTCCGCCGCAGCCTGTCCGACGGAATGAAGGCTTGAAGGGTTGCCGTAAATCTTATCAAAATACGGCAGCATGGCGTCTATCGCCGTGCGGCTCGTCTTTGTCGTGGCCGCGTTATCAACATAGATAGTGGTCATTTATATCAAAACTCCTCTCAATAATCAAGTATGTTCATCGGAAACGGTGTCATTCGACATTCCACCCGATTTCGCAACGATTATATACCTATTTACATACTATGTCAATAGGTAAATCAAAAAAAGATACAGAGCAGAGGATAATCCCCTGCTCTGCTGATATTTTTTTGATTATTCGGCTTTCTTTGCGCCGCTCTCAAGAGCCGCGTCAGCCCACGAGGCTATATACTCCTCGACCTCGTCGCGGTTGGTCTCGTTGAGTATCTCATGCCTGCCGCCGTCAAAGAGCTTGAGGGTGACATCATGGCCCGTCGCCTTGAGGTCGTCGGCAACCTGGGTCACACCCTTTGAATACTCGCCGACGGGATCCATCGAGCCTGAGACAACGAGAACCGGAAATTCGGTTGAGAGCTGCTCGTACCAATCCTTGCCGGAGACGGAGTTGAGAATTGAGAACAGATCTTTGTAGCCTGCCGCAGTGAAGAGGAATCCGCAGTATTTATCGTCGATATACTTCTGAACCTCGGCCTCGTCTCGGGTAAGCCAATCGAAGTCGGTCTTGACATTGTCGAACTTCTTGTTGTAGTTGCCGAAAGCGAGGTTATTTATAAACTCGCTTCTGTGACGGCTGCCGCGGCTCTTGGCTACAAAGCCGGCAAGCTTTATGGCGATAGGCGCGGCGGGATTCTTTCCGCTTGTGCCGCAATAGATAGCCGCCTGAACGTCGTTATATTTTGCGGTATAGTTTCTCGCAATGAACGATCCCATGCTGTGGCCGAAGAATACGACGGGCTTGCCGGGATACTCCTCGCGGGCGATATCGGTAAGGGTGCGGCAGTCGATAACAAAATCTCTCCAGCCGTCTTTCTCTCCGAAATAGCCGAGATCGTCATCGGACTCAACCGATTTGCCATGGCCGATATGATCCTGCGCAAAGACCGCATAGCCGTGCTCGCAGAGCCTCTTTGCAAAGCGGGCATAACGCTCGCCGTGCTCCGCCATACCGTGGGTTATCTGGAATATGGCCTTGACGCTGTCTTTGTCTGCGGGCGCCCAGCTGCGGGCATAAACATCGCTGAGACCCGTCGCGGACTTGAATGAATATTCTTTTCTGACGATTTCCATAGTAAATTAAACCTCCGATTTTTCGGTGCTCCTTAATAATTAGACCAAAGCGGTCTTTCATACGGAGTATTATACCATATTATAAACAATTTGTAATCCTTTTGTAAGTAAATAAGCAAAAAGTCTACATATCTTACAAAAAAAGCGGGGTTTGTTTGTACACTATATACAAGTATACGGTTGCTGCGGTTATCGCTGCGATTTTGACACCGATTTTACAAAAAACGGCTTTTTGATTTTACAACGCTTTCGTATGATGTAATCGTAGGGTTTGCGCCCGACAAAAGCATGATGTTAAGGAGAGAAAACTTATGAAAAAGATTATCTGCGTTTTGTCCGCCGCTCTCGCTGTGCTTCTCATATTCGCCGCCTGCTCAAAGGGCGGACAGGAGACGACCAAGACCGTATCGACCGACGGCTCCACCTCGATGGAGGAGGTTATCGGCGCACTCGGCGAGTCCTTTACGAAGAACAACGACGGCACAAAGTTCACATACAACCCGACAGGCTCGGGTTCCGGCATAACCGCCGTGCTTGAGGGACGCTGCGACATAGGACTTTCGAGCCGCGCGCTCAAGGATGAGGAAAAAGCAAAGGGACTCAAAGAGACCACCATCGCTCTTGACGGAATAGCGATTATCGTAAATCCCTCAAACGCCGTATCCGATCTCACCGTTGAACAGATAGCCAAGATATACACCGGTGAGATAACCAACTGGAAGGAGTTCGGCGGAAAAGACAGCGAAATCGTTCTTATAGGCCGCGAGGCGGGAAGCGGAACAAGAGACGGCTTCGAGTCGGCAACCGGCACAAAGGACAAGTGCAAATACCGCCAGCAGCTGACCTCGACCGGCGACGTTATCGCAACGGTAGCGCAGAACCCCAACGCCATAGGCTACGCTTCTCTCGCCGCCGCAAAGGACACTGTAAAGGCGCTCAAGGTAAACGGAGTTGCTCCGAGCGAGGCCACCGTCAAGGACGGCAGCTACAAAATTCAGCGTCCGTTCGTCTTCGTTACCAAGGACGGCACAGAGCTCTCTCAGACGGCTCAGAAGTTTTTCGGCTACGCAACCTCCAAGGAGGCCGCGGAGATAATCTCCAAGGCAGGCGCAGTACCCGCAGCGTAAAATCATACAGATGAAAAAAGAGGCAGTCTTACGGCCGCCTCTTTTATCCCTATCCGAGAGGCGAAAATATGAAAAACAAAGCAGGGAACAAAAAGAAGTTATTTGAATCAATCGTCCACGGTATATTCCTGATACTCGGGCTGATAACCGTCGGGTGCGTTCTGCTGATAACGGTATATCTTATTATATCCGGCATACCGGCGATAAAGAAAATCGGGCTTATCCCCTTCCTGTTCGGAAAAACGTGGGCCTCCACATCGTCCGAGCCGTCGTTCGGCATACTGCCGTTCATTCTGACGAGCGTTTACGGCACGGCCGGCGCAATCGTTTTGGGCGTGCCGATAGGCTTTCTTACGGCAGTGTACATCTCAAAATATGCGCCGAAAAAAATCGGCGCCGTCATGCAATCCGCCGTCAGTCTGCTTGCGGGTATTCCGTCCGTCGTTTACGGTCTTGTGGGTATGCTCGTTTTAGTCCCCGCGATACAGAAAATATTCTCTCTGCCGGACGGCGCGAGTCTGCTCGCCGCGATAATCGTGCTTGCGGTAATGATTCTGCCGTCGATAATAAAGGTGTCCGTCACCGCTTTGCAGGCGGTGCCCAAGGAGTATGAGGATGCGTCGCTCGCTTTGGGCGCGACTCCGACGGAAACATATTTCAGGGTGTCCGTGCCGGCGGCAAAAAGCGGAATAGCGGCCGCAGTCGTGCTCGGCGTCGGCAGAGCCATAGGCGAAGCGATGGCTGTTATGATGGTCTCGGGAAATGCTCCGAATATGCCGAGCCTTTTCGAAAGCGTCCGCTTTCTGACAACGGCGGTGGCAAGCGAGATGTCATATTCGAGCGGGTTGCAGCGTCAGGCGCTCTTTTCGATAGCGTTCGTTCTCTTCCTGTTTATCATGCTGATAAACGCCGTTCTCAACTTCTTTTTGAAGAAAGGCAGGGATGAATAGAGATGAAAAGCAAAAATCGCACAAAGCGAAAAATATACGGCGCCGTAATGCAGGCTCTCGTTCGCATCGCCTCTGTCGCGGTTTGTCTGCTCGTAATTTTCATGACGGGATATGTGCTGATAAAGGGCATTCCCAATATCTCATGGGAGCTTATATCCTCGTCCCCGAGCTACCTTTCCGACAGAGTAGGCATACTGCCCGACATACTTAACACACTCTATATAATTCTTGCCTCGCTCGTTATTATCCTGCCCCTGGGCGTCGGCGCGGCGATATATCTCAATGAATACGCGGCAAACAAAAAGGTCGTGGCGCTCATAGAGTACGCCGCTGAGACGCTCTCGGGCATTCCGTCGATTATTTACGGACTGGTCGGTATGCTTTTCTTCTGCCGGTTTTTAAAGATGAAAACCTCGCTTATCGCGGGCGCGCTGACGCTCGTTATTATGAACCTGCCCACTGTCATGCGTACTACGCAGGAGAGCCTGAAAACCGTTCCGCAGAGCTACCGCGAGGGCGCGTTCGGCTTGGGCGCGGGAAAATGGAGAACCGTCCGAACCGTCGTCCTCCCCGACTGCATCGACGGCATAGTTACCGGGTGCATCCTCTCCGTCGGGCGCATTATCGGCGAATCGGCGGCTCTGCTGTTCACGGCGGGCTTCGCGCACACACTAAACGGCTTTTTCGACGGACTCAGAAATTCGGGCGCAACGCTCACGGTTTCACTTTATGTCTACGCAAAGGAACAGGGCGAATTCGGCGTAGCCTTTGCAATAGCCGCAATACTCATAGCAATAACGGTGCTGATAAACCTATCCGCCTCGCTCGTCTCGCGCTGCTTTAAAAAGCGCAGGCAGATATGAGAAAGGAGAAAGAAATGGAAAATAACGGCATAATTTCGGTCGGCGGGCTCAATCTCCGGTACGGCGAGCATCAGGCTCTGAAGGACATAAACATAGAGATAGAACGCAACAGCATAACCGCGCTCATAGGCCCATCCGGCTGCGGCAAATCCACGTTTCTCAAAACGCTCGACAGAATGAACGACCTTATACCCGGAGTAAAAATAACCGGAGATGTCCGCTATAACGGAGACGATATCTTCTCCCCTTCAGTCGATGTCAGCGAATTGAGGCGGCAGATAGGCATGGTGTTTCAAAAGCCAAACCCGTTTCCCATGAGCATATACGACAACGTCGCCTACGGGCCGCGCACGCACGGCATCCGCTCGAAGGCGAAGCTCGACGAGACTGTTGAACGCTCTCTGCGCGGAGCGGCTATATGGGACGAGGTAAAGGATCGCCTTAAAAAGAATGCGCTCGGGCTTTCCGGCGGTCAGCAGCAGCGGCTTTGCATTGCGCGGGCGCTTGCGGTTGAGCCGGAGGTATTGCTCATGGACGAGCCCACGAGTGCGCTCGACCCGATATCCACCTCGAAAATCGAGGAGCTTGCCATAAATCTCAAAGAGAAATACACTATAATTATAGTGACCCACAATATGCAGCAGGCGGTCAGAATATCGGACAACACGGCATTTTTCCTGCTCGGCGAGCTGATAGAATACGGCGCGACGGAGGAGATATTCTCCCAGCCCAAGGATCGCCGCACCGAGGACTACATAACAGGGAGGTTCGGATAATGAGAAGCAGATTCGACGAACAGCTTGCGCTGCTCAACAAAGAAATGATAGAGATGGGCGCGCTTTGCGAAAAAGTGATATCCCTCGCCGTGGACGCTCTGGAAAACGGCGACTCGGAAGCCGCCTCGAAGGTCTCCCCTTTTGACAGCGAGATAGACGAGAAGGAGCGGACTATTGAGGCACTGTGTCTGAAGCTCCTGCTCCAGCAGCAGCCCGTGGCACGCGATTTGCGGCAGATATCCGCCGCGCTCAAGATGATAACGGACATGGAGCGCATAGGCGATCAGGCCGAGGATATAGCGGAAATAATCACTTTTCTCGGCGGCAGAGGCGACGAGAGCGACGGACTTCTTGAAAATATGGCGCATTCCGTTATAAAAATGGTAACACAAAGTATTGATGCATATGTAAAATGTGATACAATATTAGCAATGGATGTCATAAATCAGGATGACACTGTGGACGCATATTTTGACGAGGTCAAGAAAAAGCTCATATCAAGAATTGCAAACGACCCGTCGGACGGCGAATACATACTCGACCTGCTTATGATAGCCAAATATTTTGAACGCATAGGCGACCACGCGACTAACCTTGCCGAATGGGTCATCTTTTCGGTGACGGGAGAGCACAAGGAGGATTGACTATGATCTGGTGCGTTGAGGACGACGCGAGTATCCGCGACATTGAAGTTTATGCACTGCAATCGACGGGACTCGAGGCCAAGGGCTTCGAGGACGGCAGCTCTTTCTGGGAGGCGCTCGGCAGCGAGGATAAGCCGGAGCTTGCGGTTATTGACGTCATGCTGCCCGGCATAAGCGGCATAGAGCTTTTACGCAGGATGAAGGAGTCACCGGAGCTCTGCGACATTCCGGTGGTTATGGCGACCGCCAAGGACACGGAATATGACAAGATAACCGGACTCGACCTCGGCGCCGACTACTACCTGACTAAGCCGTTCGGTGTCATGGAGCTTGTCTCCTGCGTCAAGGCGGTGCTCCGCCGCTGCAAGCCTAAAGCGAAGGAGCGCATCCTTAAAACGGACGGGCTCGAGGTGAATCTCGATGAGCACACGGTCACGGGAGACGGTCAAAATATAGTTCTGACCTACAAGGAATTTGAGCTTCTCAAGCTGTTTCTTTCAAATCCGGGCACGGCGTTCACGCGCGACAGGCTCATGGAGGAGGTTTGGGGCACGGACTACTGCGGCGAGACGCGCACCGTCGATATGCACATACGCACGCTTAGACAGAAGCTCGGCAGATTCGGCGAAATGATAAAAACCGTTCGCGGAGTCGGCTACCGCATGGAGGCCGACAAATGACAAAACGGATTTTCAAATCGATTTTCTTGGCGGCATTCTGCGTGCTTTTGGCGTCGCTCGTCATTATCACGGGCTGCCTTTACGAATACTACAGCAAGACATTTGAAAATCAGATGAGAGACGAGCTTGACCTCGCCGCCGCGGCTGTGGACATCAGCGGAAGCGGATATCTGAAAGCCATAGCGCCGAGCGGATACCGCCTGTCGCTGATAGACAAAAACGGCAAGGTGCTTTACGACACCGTGCAGGACGCGGACACGCTTGCAAACCACGCGGACAGGGATGAAGTAAAACAGGCTCTCGAAAACAGAGACGGAAGCAGCACCCGCTACTCCTCCACCCTGCTTAAAAAGACAACATATATCGCAAAAAAGCTCGGCAACGGCAATATTCTGAGAATATCGTCGAGCCGCGCGACAGTCGGAATGCTCGTATTTGAGGCTATGCAACCGATACTTATAGTGATAGTCGCGGCGCTTATAATTTCGGCGGTTATCGCGTCCCGGCTCTCAAAGAGAATTGTCGAGCCGCTAAACTCGCTCGACCTTGAGCATCCGCTTGAGAACAACACATATGACGAGTTGGCTCCCCTGCTCGGCAGAATAAACCGTCAGCACGAACAGATAAACGACCAGCTCGGCGCGCTTCGCAAAAAGACGGACGAATTCGAGCAGATAACTGATAACATGAAGGAGGGGCTTGTGCTCCTCGACAACGACGGAAAGATACTGAGCATAAATCCCGCCGCGTGCAGGCTGTTTGAAACAACTCGTGACTGCATCGGCAGCGACTTCCTTTCAATAGACCGAAGCCTCGAAATATCCTCCGCAATAAAACTCGCCGACGAGAGCGGACACAGCGAGACGCGCGAAAAATACGGAGACAGGACATATCAGTTTGACGTCAGCCGCATAGAGTCGGACGGCGCTGCGCGGGGTTCGGTTATCCTGTTTTTCGACATGACCGAGCAGCAAAACTCCGAAAAGATTCGCCGCGAATTTACCGCGAATGTATCGCATGAGCTGAAAACTCCGCTCCAGGGAATAATCGGAAGCGCGGAGCTCATAGAAAACGGAATGGTCAGGGACGAGGATATGCCGCGCTTCGTCGGGCATATACGCTCGGAGGCGCAGCGGCTTGTCAGCCTGATAAACGACATAATTAGGCTCTCTCAGCTCGACGAGGGCGATGAGATGCCGCGCGAAAATGTCGGGCTTCTCTCGCTGTCGCAGGAAATCTCCGAGGATCTCGGAGCCGCGGCAAAGAAGAAAAACGTCACCCTGAACGTCGGCGGGCGAGAAGCTTATGTTTTCGGAGTTCCGAGACTTCTGTATGAAATCGTATATAATCTCTGCGACAATGCGATAAAATACAACCGCGAGGGCGGGCGCGTCGACATAAGCGTGGAGAATGAAAACAGCTCGGCGGTGCTCACGGTTTCGGACACGGGCATCGGCATAGCGCCGAAGCATCAAGCGAGAATTTTCGAGCGGTTCTACCGAGTTGACAAGAGCCACTCGAAGGCTACGGGCGGAACGGGACTCGGGCTGTCGATAGTCAAGCACGCGGTGCTCTGTCACGGCGGTACGCTCTCGCTCGAAAGCGAAGAGAATAAGGGCACGCGCATAACGGTAACGCTGCCGCTGAGCAAATAAAAAAAACGGACTGCCGCATTCAAAAGAGAATGGACAGTCCGTTTGAATTTAGGTTATATATTTTTCTCATGCAATTCAGAGAGGCGCTCCGCCTTTTTTCTGACTCTTCTGCGGCGGTCGAAGCAATAGACAAGCGCGCCGAGCGACACTACGTCAATAACAACAACCATGTCGAAGAATATGCCGAGCACAACCATTGCCGCAAACGCGATAATCGCCAGAACCCTTTTGTTGCCCTTGAATGCGGTTTTGATAGCCTTGAAGCGAACCTTCTTCCATGCGGTGCAGATAATTATAACGGCGAGAGTCGCAGTGGGCACGCGCATTATAACGGGATGAGCGACTACGGAAAACAAGATCATTATAACGGCGGCAAAAATTCCCGTCATACGGGTCTCTCCCTCGGAGCTCTCGTCGCCTACGGTCATTCCGTCGCACATCGGGCAGATTATCGACCTGACGCCCTTAAACGCAAGCGAGCTGCGAACGGCCGAAACCCTGTTTTCTCTAAGCAGCGTGTCGGAGACAAGGACGACCACAAGCGCCCAAGCATATATGAACGACGGGAGCAGCTTTTCGGGAGTGACGTCAAAAATACTGATATCGCCGACGAGCATGAAGCTCGGCGAAGAGACAAATGCGCCGACTTCGTCTATGGCCGTGCGCTCCGCGACGGGATTGAGAATGAGGTTCAACACAGTAGTCAGCACGAGCGCCACGGCAGGCGCGGGAACCTTGCGGCTGAGCTTCTTGAATTTTATCGGGTAGGTTATCATTATGACGAGGGTTATCGTGCCGTAGAGCACGCCGCGCCAGTTGGAGTGGAAGCCGAACGAGCGATAAGCGGCAAGTGTCTCAAATGCGGAGCCCGATGGGACACCTATGCCGAAATAGTAATTCACCTGGGTTATACACAGCACGGCGGCAACAATAAAGGTCACCGCTCCGAGCGCCGCGGGAGGTATTTTGAAAAACGACTTGTTAAACTGTATCGTTGCGACAAACAGCAGGAGCATACCCGCGATAATACTCGAGAGCATGGCGCCGGGTACGCCTATCGTATTGGCGGCATATATAAGTATCGCAAAAACCTCGACATGGGGCGTGGGAATTCTGTCCCGGCTGCCCGAGCCTATAATGCAGGCTATTATCGCGCCGACAAGTCCCGCCGCCGCGCCGAACGGCGAATTGCTGCCGAAAGCGAGCGCGAGAGGAAAAATCCACCCGACCGCAGTCAGCGAGCCGAGGGCGTCCTTTTTCAGTTTCTGCAAATCATATTTTCCGTTCTTTTTCAAAAGCCTCACTCCGTTCCTCCGATATTATATTATATCCCTCCGCTTTTTTCAAGACAGATTCAAAAGCCGGAGAAATTATCCTTATAATATTGATTTAACGCCCCGCAGGATATATAATAAAAAGAAAGGACAGGAGGAAAAGAACCATGATGAACATATGGCACGACATAGCTCCGGAGAGAATAAAGAGCGACGATTTTGTCGCCTGCATCGAGATATCCAAGGGCGGCAAGAACAAATACGAGATGGACAAGGAGACCGGTATGCTCAAGCTCGACCGCGTTCTCTACACCTCGACCCACTACCCCGCCAACTACGGCTTTATTCCGCGCACCTACGCCGATGACAACGACCCGCTTGACGTACTTGTTCTGTGCAGCGAGGAGATTCTGCCGATGACGCTCGTCAAGTGCTACCCGATAGGCGTTATCAAGATGATAGACAGCCAGTCGATAGACGAAAAGATAATCGCTATCCCCGACCGCGACCCGAACTACAACGTCTACAGAGACGTCAACAGCCTGCCGAGACATATTCTCGACGAGATAATGCACTTCTTCAGTGTATACAAGATGCTCGAGGGCAAGGAGACGATAGTCAAAGAGCTCTGCGGACGCGATACGGCGATAGAGATAACCGACAAGTGCATCAAGGCGTATGAAGAAAAGTTCGGAGACGAAGAGAACAAAAAACAATAAAAACCCCGCAGATTTGCAGGGAGTATATAAGGCGATAAATCCTACCCGTGTTTTTGTCGGGTAGGATTTTTTGCAGCTTTTCGCAAGATGTGGACGGTGATAAAACCTGCCGGTGTATTCGCATCAGCATTTAAACATATATGGCATATGGCACACTGATAACCCGATAACTTTGTAAAAAAATATTTCTGTATGCGCGCGAAAATCAAAAAAACGAGGCTGCGACGAAGTTGAATGCTTTGTCGCAGCCCACATGATTTTATTTGCCTTCGTCAATTTCTGCGGCTTTTTCCGCTTCGGCCTTTGCGGCTTCGATTTCGTGAAGGTCAACTTTTCCGGCTTTAAGCCTGTAGAAGCTGTAAGCAAAGATGAATATCACGACGATAACAATCAAAATCCTGTCGCGCACGCTGAGCGTTGTGAAAAGACAGGCCGTGATGAAAAGAGAACAGAGCGTTGAAACGGCAACGGCAATATAGAGCGCCCATTTCGGCATTCTGAAAAAGCTCGTCTTCCACGCGTGAGGATAATTCTTTATGGGACGCAGAACAAGAATGTTGTTTATCGTGTTGAGAATCATTGTCGGAATCATCATGATCGAAATGAGCTCCTGCAAACCGAAATCGACAAAAATCGAAACAATTGCGATTATATAGAGCAAAAGCATGATTACATAGGGGTAATCCTTCTTCGTCTTTTTGCCGAGGAAGGCCGGGAGCCATCCGTCGTTGACCGCAGCCATGAGCGGATATCTGATTCCGGCGATCGTCGAATAAAGCGAGGTCGCAATCGCAAAGCACGCGCCGCCTATGATAAACACAACGAAAACCGGATACGGGAAGATTTCCTTTGCAACAACGCCGAGGTTCTTGTCCGCAACATTTTCAACGGGCACAACGCCGACCGAAACGATGCCGATAAGAGTGTACACAATCAAAACAACGAGCGAAGAAACGATAATCGCCTTCGGAAGCGTCTTTTTGGGGTTCTTCGCGTCCGAGGTCATGTCAATCGGCATTGTCGAGCCCTGACAGGCAAAGCTCATTACCGCAATAGCCATGAAAAGTCCCATGAAGCCGCCCTTGAAATATCCGTCCGAAGTCGGCCTGACAGCGGCAAGGTTTACTTCCGGAAGTCCGACGGCAATATAGACGATAAGCGATATAACCAGCACGACAACCATTATCATGTTGAACTTGCCCATGAATTTTCCGCCGAGGAGAGTCGTTGCAAAGAACAGGGTGATTATCGCAACGGCGATAAGATTGCGGTACGGTTCAATCTGCGGAAAAACCGTTGCCGCATAGTCGACGACCGAGAGGCCGTACATCGCAAAGGCGAGTCCGGAAAAAATGAGCGAAATCGCCGAAAAACCGACCAATATAGGCGGCTGTATAAGGGCCGTCTGACTGTATCTTCCGCCCGGCATGGTGAACATTCCCGCCATAAGCGATTTGTAAAAATAAGCGAAAAAGACAACTATGTTCGCAATAATAAGCGCAAGCGGAATTGATTTTCCCGTATATCCGATTCCGACGCCCATTGAAACAAAGATTCCGGAGCCGATGCAATTACCGATTCCGTATGCCGCCATTTCGGCAACGCCCAATTTTTTCTTCTCTTTAACTTCTGCCACTGTTTCTCACTCCTTTCAAAAGCTCCACCGCATTCGGAAGGTCGCTGACCGTTTTACAGTAATGCGAATATGTAACGGTTAAATTATCGTCGACGCAGACGAAAGCCGGAAGCTGGAGCTGCCGCTTCCCGTCGTCTCCCTCGCCGCTCATGCTGCCGAGAACCAGAGAGGATACTCTGTCGAAAATCTTCATTCTCAGCAGCTTTTTGATGTCTTTTCCGATAAAAGCGTTAACAAGCTTGTCGTCCGCGATAACGTTCATTACTCCGTCCGCTTCAAAAACGTTATACATATCATACAGCCTTGCGTCTTTATCGGCAATGATTTCGAACTTGTACTTCTTTTGAGCCGACTCGATTTCGGAGACATCCGACTGAATGATGAATTTTAAATCACAGCCCGCCAGGGAGAGCGCGGGATAAATCCCGGCGGCGAGCTTAAGCATGGCGCTTGTAATCTCGCAGTCAAAAAATCTCGAAAATACGATGAGCGTTTTTTTGTTCGGGAGAGTTCGGTTTTTGCCGTATACCGAATCATAGGTGAAGTTTTCGAGCTTAGTTCCCACAGAAAGTGTCTGATGATACGGTCTTCCGTTTTCTTCCCATTCGGCGTAGACTTTCTCCATTCCCGACTTGAATCTCAGAAGCATTTTTTCAAGCGTCGCTCTCGGGCAGGCAAGGTTTATGCGCTGGAAGCCTCTTCCGTCCTCTCCGAACATCTCGCCGTTATCAAGGTAGATATGATTTTCGATAAGGAGCTTTTTCATCTCCTTATGGTTAAGCCCGGTTTTTCGCATATCAAGCCAGAGAAGGTAGGTCCCCTGAAGCTCTATTACTTTGATTTCTTTAAAGTTTTCCGCCATGAAATCCTTGACAAAATCGGCATTGCTCTTGATTACAGACAAAAGCTCGTCGAGCCATTCGTCGCACTTTGTGTATGCGGCAATGCACGCGGAATAGGCAAAAATATTGAGGCTCATATGCATATTAAGAAGTCCGCAGACTATGGCTTTTGTTCTCGCTAAAGCATTCGGAATAATGATATTCGAGCACTGAACTCCGGCAAGGTTGAACGTTTTGCTCGGAGCGGTGCAAACGGCGATGTTATCCTTCACTCTTTCGCTCACGGTTGTCATCACGGTGTGTTCAAAGCCCGGCATAATGAGATCGTTGTGAATTTCGTCGTCGATTATGAAAACTCCGTTGTCGCAGCAAATATCGCAGACCTTTTTAAGCTCGTCCTTTGTCCAGACTCTTCCTACGGGATTGTGGGGATTGCAGAACAAAAGGGCGGTAACGTTTTTTCTTGCGGCCTTTTTCTTCAGGTCGGCAAAATCGATTTCATATTTTCCGTTGTTATAAAGAAGGCTGCTGTAAACTATTTTTCTGCTTTTCGCAACGACCGATATATCAAACGGATAGTAAGCCGGGGTGAGAATAATAACGCCCTCGCCGGGTTTGGTAACCGCGTCAATTAAAATTGCAAGCGCATCGACAACGCCGGGAGTGGTGATGATCCAATCCTTTTCAATCTCAAAATTATGCTTCCTCTTCATCCAGGAAATCACAGCGTCATAGTATTCGTCCGTCGGCTCTGTATAGCCGAGGACTCGGTTTTCCGCAACGTCTTTAATCATTTCGACAATTTCGGGCGCGGTCGGAAACTCCATGTCCGCCGTCGAGAGCGGAACATATTCCGTTGAAGTATCCGGGAAAGCGTTCCATTTTGTTGAACCGAAATTTTTTCTGTCAATAATCGTTTCAAAATCGTATTTACTCATGCCATCGCGTCCTTTATATAAATTTTCTTATTGTTAAGCCACTAAACAATAAGAATTATACTATCGTGAATTGACAAAGTCAACATTTTTTGTTAAGCTTATATACAATATTTTATATATGGTGACGATAAAATGAAAAAAGAAATTATTATTGCGATGCCCGACATGGGAAATGATCTTTTCAGGAAGTATATGAAAAGCAAATATGTAAAAAGCATTGAAAGAGCCGGCGGAAAAGTTGTCACGATCGAGCTCTCGGACAAAGCAACCGCGGCAAAAAAAGCGGCGGAGTTTGACGGCTTGCTTCTTCCCGGCGGCGCGGATATCGATCCGAAAATGTATAACCGCAAAAGAGAAGAAAAATGCGGAAAGCCCAACGAGACAAGGGATTCCGTTGAGCCGGAGATTCTCAGAGAATTTTTGAAAACGGGAAAACCCGTTCTCGGAATCTGCAGAGGAATGCAGCTATTGAACGTCTGTTTCGGCGGAACGCTTTTTCAGGACATCAAAAAAATTCAAAAAAGCAAGCACATGGATTTTTTCAATCGCTCGAAACATTCGCATACGGCGAAGGTAGAAAAAAATTCAAAGCTCTATGAAACGGTAAAAAGCGAAGAAATAAAAATCAACAGTATGCACCACCAGGCGATTGAAAACGTAGGAAAAGGCCTCTCGATAAGCGCAACAAGCGACGACGGGTTTGTTGAAGGAATAGAGCTTCAAAATTACGGCTTCTGTCTCGGAGTTCAGTGGCATCCCGAGCATATGAGCAAAAAAAATGCGGTTCAGCAAAATATTTTCAATGAATTCATAAAAGAATGCGGAGCAAAAGAATGAATATTACAAACGAAGAACTCGGCGAAATAATCGCTTCAATGGATACTGTTTATACATTTGTCGTTGAAAGCCATAACGATTATGCGACTCCGAGGGACTACGGCAACGGAAAAATGATGAATATGTCCGCAATTCATACGTTGACGATGATTGCGGACAATCCGGGTATTACCGCGGCAGAGGTCGCAAAAATGTGGAATCAGACCCGCAGCGCCGCAACGCAAAGCATAAAGAAGCTTTGGTCGCAAGGGCTGATTAAAAAGAAAAAGGAAGACGGAAATAACAAGTCGATCCATCTTTATGTCACCGAGGCGGGCAAGGAGCTTTCGGATAAGCACAAAGAGTTTGACAAAGAATCAATCAGAGCCATGACAATGAAGCTGCTCGAGAAGCACACGAAGGATGAGCTGAAAACAACGGTTGCGGTTCTTAAAACCGGGCTTGACATAATACACAGAGAGAAATAAACAGGTTTTCGGCGTCAAATGGTCATTGAGTCGCCGACCCAGCAAAGGAAACAGCCGCAAGCTACTGCAAAAACCGCGGGCGGATGATAGCCGTCCCTACACGGTTATGTCAATTTGCAATATTGAAATTGGCTGACGGCGGCTTTACGCCTGCAAAATGCAAACAGTCACAACAGGACGCGCTGCTGTGACTGTTTGTTTATTGATTTATGAACACTGATTTCAATGCGGCTTTTATGTTTCTTTCCGTTATTCGGCTTTTTCGTTGCTCTTGACGGAGAAGCCGCTCACGCACCATTTTCCGTTCTCTTTTTTCACCACCACATGACCGCTCTGCTCCTTTAGGGCGGCGCCTTCTTCGAAAAGAACCGTGTATTGGAACGACGCGGTATCACCTGTGGCTTTGTCTATGGGCGAAAGCTTTATGCTCTCTACCTTTGCGGGAGTTGCGTTATAGTACAGCGGGTTTGTGGCTATCATGCCCTCGATGCAGCTATCGGTGACTGCGCCGCCGCACAGCTCGCGGATATATGCGTCAAAGGTTCTGCTGTCTATAGCCTCTCTGCGTTTCCGAATCTCCGCCTCATCTGCGGTAAACACAGCCGTCAGGACTTTTTCGGCCGTTCTCTCTGGGCGCGAATAATGATACCCCACGCCCGCACACACGGCTATCGCTGCCGCGACAAGGACACACACAACAATGATAATACTCTTTCGCTTGTTTTTCATAAAATTTACCTCCCGGTGTTTTAAAAAAATCGTGGAGCAAAAGTCTGTTGCAATATTATAATACCAAGAATTTAGTCACGTATAGTTCCAAACAGAAAATTTATTTATTTTTGTTTATTCTCACAAAAAGCAATTGGTGTTCTTGTGAATTTCGCACAATGAAAAATCAAATGTATAACTGCAAAAAAAGCTGCCGGAAAAACCGACAGCTTTCTGTTATTTAATTCGCCTGTTAAAATGTTATCCTGACGTTGACCGTGCCGGACACGGGCTTGATAACAAGCTTTGCCGCGCCGCTTTCGCCGACCGGCTCAAGCTCGTATTCACAGCCCTCAACGGTCTTTGCGGGCTTGTGTATGTAAATCTCGGACGGAGCGGCGCACTCACCGTCGCCCTCGAAGCTGAGGTTGAACTCCTGAGTCGACCGGTCAAAGCCGTATGAGTTGAGCCTGCCGCCGACAGCCATGGGATAAGGACGGCTGAGAACCTTCATAAGCGGGCTGTCAAACATATCATTCACATAGTGCCAATAGGTGAAGCCCCACTTGTGCTGCTCGAAGAAGTTGACGAGAAATTCTATGTGCGGGAGCCAGTCCTCGCCTTCGCCGCCGAAGCCGCCCCACTCGCCTACGAGCACGGGTGCATCGAGTCTGTCCTGAGTTCTGACGTGCTCCTCAAATATGGCTCTGACTCTATCGTTGCTCGCATACTTGTACTGCGGGGTATCGACCATGAAATCATAGCCGTGAGGAGTGAAGCAGAAGTTCTTCTCGCGCTCGCCGTTGACCTCGATTGCGGGAGTCGAGCACGGAATGCATGTGTTCGACCAATAGCAGTTCTCCATAACAAGAACGCCCTTATCGGTAACCTCGCGGATAGCGGAAGATACTTTATTGATAAACGGAGAATACTTCTCGATATCAAACTTTCTGACATAGTCATATCCTGCCTTGCGGGTTACATCCTTGAGTACATCACCGGTTATCTGCTCGAGATATTTGACCTCGTCGCGTCTCTTCTTATTGAGGAAATCGCCGACGAGCTTGAAGCACTTTATGCGCTTATCACAGATAACTGTGCCGACTGCGGTCGAAACGAGCTTCTTGAAGAGCTTGCCGCCGTCGGAGCCGAGGAAGGGCTCGTTGAGCATATCAAAGCCGAAGAGCGCGGGATGATCCGCAAAGCGAGCCGCAACGTGCTGCCACATGGCCGCAAAGTAATCTATGAGTCCCTTGCCGTTATATTCGCGGTTATCCCAGAAATTATCGAATGCGCGCTGAGTTGCCTTGCCCCAGAAATAGCCTGCCGCCCAGACAAGCTTGGGCTCCTTGGGCTTATAGGGATCGGTTATCGTAGCCCAATCGGGTGCTCCGTCGCCGTAGCAGCGCGGGGAATAGAGATCCTGATGCATATCAAAGAGCACATAGACCCCGTGAGCGGCGCAGAGGTCGAATATGCGGTACATATTATCGAGGTACTCGTCGTTGTATTTGCCGGGCTCGGGCTCGATCATGCTCCACGTTGTACCGAGGCGAATGAGATTGAGACCGCGGGCGGACATATCGCCGAGCAGCTTGTCGTCGATATTGAATTCGTACTTGTTGTCCTCGCTGTTTTTGCGCTTATCTACGATATTGACGCCGTAGAAGATACGCTCTCTGCCGTATTCATCGACAAAGCTTCTTTTTTCGGTAACGATACGCTCCATAATGCTCTCCTTAACTCATCAAAATTTAATTAATAACCTCTATTTAGTATATATAATATACCTTAATATAGCAAATATAGCAAGGCTTTTAAGGAAATTCGGCGTTTTGGTCAATGTTTGCGGATTTTTTTGTGGACAATGCCGCATCAGGCAGAGCTGTATTCTTTTTAAGATTTATAAACAATATATAAACTTGAAAGTATTTATTGTAAAATACGCTAAAAAATGCTATTATAAATTCACGGATAGTTCATTTTTCAGGAGGATAAGAAAATGAAAAAGCATACTTTTTCAAGAGTTTTAAGCATGGTTCTTTGCCTTGTGCTCGCACTTAGCGCAATCTGTCTGCCGGCATATGCCGAAAAAGGCGGAGAGGCAGCCGAGAGGCGCGGCGCGATAACCGACGAAGATATGCTGCACACAAAGGGAAAGAAAATCTACAATAAGCGCGGCGAAGAGGTCATTCTCCGCGGAGTTAATCTCGGCACATGGCTCATCCAAGAGTCCTGGATGACCCCCATCGAGAACTCCGACGACAATATTTCGACCCTCAACACCCTCACGGAGCGTTTCGGCGTTGAGAAAGCGTATGAGCTCATCAACATCTACGAGGACAACTGGATAACCGAATACGACCTCGACAGAATAGTTGAGCTCGGCTTCAACTGCGTGCGCGTTCCGTTCTGGTTCCGCAACTTCTACTATGATGACAAGGGCACAAAAATCCTTGACAAAAACGGCGAATGGGATTTCAGCCGTCTCGACTGGGTCGTTTCCGAATGCTCTAAGCGCGGCCTCTATGTTATTCTCGATCTCCACGGCGCACCCGGATATCAGAACAACAAGGATCACTGCGGAAAAATCGGCGACAGCGGCCTTTTCAAGCTGACTAAGCAGGCCGAGGAATGGAGAAAGCTCACAATTGAGCTTTGGGTCGCAATAGCCGAGCGCTTCAGCGGCAATCCCGCAGTCGCTATGTACGACCTGCTCAACGAGCCCAACTGCGACGTAAGCTCATATCTTCAGAAGAACAACCTTGTCACAATCTCCGTCTACAACCGCCTCTACAAGGCCATACGCGAGGTTGACAAGGATCACATAATGACCATGGAGGGCATCTGGAGACTTTATAATCTCCCCGCGCCGTGGTTCATCGGCTGGACAAACGTTGTCTATCAGCTTCATTTCTATGACACAAGCAACTTCATGTACAGCCTTCTCGTCTTCTTTGCAAAGCTCTATCCCTACAATGTTCCGCTCTATGTCGGCGAGTTCAAGCCCATGGGCAGCGCCACATGGGATCACGTGCTCACGCTGTTCAACAGCTCAAACTTCAGCTGGACTATCTGGTCATATAAGGGCTGCGGCCACGGAGCAGACACCTCCGACTGGTATATCATCGGTAGCAAGCCGGGCTTCGAGCGCGCAGACATAAAGAACGACGATTTCGACACAATAGCCCGCAAATGGGGCGCGGCCGTCAGGAGCGAGGGCAACTACGTTGACACCGGTCTCTATGACATAGTCAAGGATTACATCTGATATCCGATATAACAGAATAATTACGGCAGCCGTTTCAAAAGCGATATAATCCCCTTAGAGTAGACACTTGAAAAAACAAAGAGTTTTCGAGATACTTTAAGGGGGTTATTTTATGCCAAGAAAAGCGCGGAAGAACAAGAAATACAGCGCAGAGTTAAAAATCCAAGCGGTGGAAGAATATCTGTCCGGGAACGGCAGTCAACGGGAGATATGCAGAAAATACGGAATTTTAGCAAAAAGCACTCTCGAAGTATGGACAATGCGGTATAATGGCCATAGAGAATTTAAGGAGCGCAGTAGCGCCCAAGGAGAAATTTATATGGTCAAGGGAAGAAAAACAACGCAAGAAGAACGAGCAGAGATTGTTCGTTCTGCATTGAACACAACAAGGATTATGGATTAACGGTAGAAACCTGCAACGTGTCGTATCAGCAGATCTATTCTTGGGTACGCAAGTATGAAGAAGGCGGAGTCGACAAACTCAAAGACAACCGCGGAAGAAGCAAACCGATAGAAGAAATGTCCGAGGTTGAAAAGCTTAAAGCCGAAATGAAGATACTTGAAGCAAAAAACAGACAACTTGAAATAGAGATTTCAAAGCATCTAAACTGCTATGGGGTGCAGCTTGTATCCAAATTAGAGTGATTTGCCAAAAGCCCGCCGTAGTCTAATTTGACTACGGCGGGCTTTTCTTGTTTCACAGACCGCATTATGGTACAATGATTTTAATAAATCGTTGTTTGCAGAGTTTGTAATTCAAATTTAATAAACTGAGAAACAGGAAATGGATCTAATTGTTGACTTTTAAAATGTGTCATGGTAGAATAAAGCAAAAGGCAGACAATTATTAAAAGTCAGGAGGTTTTAATAATGCCAAGTTGTTTCCTTATAACTCCAATTGGCGAAAGCGGTTCGGAAACACGAAGAAATGCCGACGATTTGAGAGATCTTCTCATTAAACCTGTGTTGGAATCTTTTGGATTCAATGTTTTGCGTGGAGATCATCGATCCGAAGCCGGTCAGATTGATATTGATGTTATTCGTGCTGTGCAAGAATCAGATTTGTGCATAGTGGACGTTAGTATACCCAATGCTAATGTGTTTTATGAGTTTGGTCGTAGAGACGAGACAGGCAAACCTCTAATTCTTGTTAAAGCTAAAGGAAGTGATGAGTTGCCAGTAGATGTGGCTACCCGTCGCTATATTGAATATGATTTAGATTCTAGACGCGGATTGATTGAAACTAGGGAACAATTAATTAATTTCGTGGAACCTCTAGTCAAGAATGGATTTGAATCAAACGGAACGGGGGCATCACTGGCTGAACTGGCTGAGATACTTAGAAGAGTAGAGCGAAAAGTAGACTCACTTGGACAAGGTGTCACGCCTCCCTGTACCGATGATTTGGACGATATAGACGTTGATCCAGTGGATTTGCTTGGCTATTCACTGCGCCAAAGAAATATTCAAATGGCCGAAAGGGCTATGCAGATGCTCTCATCGAGAATGGAACATTATAAGTGGCTTGATCAAGTAGTTGAACAAGTAGCCGCCATAGGTTCGGTATCCGCAGGAGACTTACTAATCGAAAATGCTGTTGATTTTATCGATCATGTTAAATCATTCAAGGATAAAATAGATTATTTAGGATGTCTTGTAAGTAATTTAAATCGAACCGATCGTGAATTAGATAATCTAAAACTGGTGGAGCAACTATGCAACACCCTAAAGCTAATCTCTGAAGATGAGCGGGTTGAGGACCGTATACAGATTTTCAATCAACTTAACAGGCTATACCATGGCATTTTTGCTTCCACAAAGAATGAGCAATGGATAAATAAAGCTATAGCTGAATTGAAAGAGGCTATAGATTTGTGTAAAGAAGAAAATTTTCTTTATTATAACTTGGCAGTATGCTTTAAGGCTCGAGATAAGGACGGAGATAAAGAAATTGCGTTGCAACACGCATTGCATGCAATTGAGCTTGATGAAGAAAAAGCCGATGATGATCACATCGAATTGGTTTGTGAGCTTATGCATTATTTAGACGACGAAAGATTGTCAGAGTATCTAAGTATGTTGGAACAGGTTAATCCACTTAAAACAAAACTTTTACGTTCTAGGTGGAAGTGATAAAAGTCGCAGAGTTTATTTGCTTTACTCAAATATTTACAAGCATAAAAATCCGAGGTGAAGTGTAGACGGCTTCACCTTAGATTTTTATGCTTAAATTTATAATCTAAGTGTAACAGTATAAAGCAGTGACAACAATGTGAACACTCCGTTATAATAGATGTTCTAGTTCTTCTTCAAATTTTGTGTAAACGCACTTTAATTGTATAAAAATCAAAATTGTAACGGGGCGTGTGGATCAAAAACGGCTTACACGTCCTGATTGCATATTAGCGGAAATATCGGGGCATGTCAAGGGCGGCCGATTTCTCAGCCGTTCATTTTACCCTTGATATGAGCCGGGATTTCTGCTATTCGGGCAGTCTGTCGGCGAAGAAAACTTCGAGCTGAGAGTGAATTTCTCCCCAGTCTCTGCGCCGTCCTGTCCATTTTCTTGTAATATCGACCTGTGCGAGATACAGCATTTTCAAAAGCGCGTCGTCATTCGGGAATACGGCTTTGCTTTTGGTTACTTTTCTGAGCTGCCGATTGAAATTCTCTATGGAATTTGTGGTATAAATCAGTGTTCTGACCGACTGCGGATATTTGAAATATGTTGATAATTCAGGCCAGTGTGCCTGCCACGACTGCGAAATTTTAGGATATTTCGCATCCCATTTCTTCGCAAACTGCTCCAATTCATACAACGCCGTTTCCTCATCTATTGCACCGTAAACTCGTTTCAAATCTGCCATTAATGCCTTTATATCCTTATATGAAACATATTTTGTACTGTTTCTTATTTGATGTATTATGCATTGCTGTATCTCGGTTTTCGGATATACCGCCGATATTGCTTCGGGGAAGCCGGTAAGTCCGTCTATACAGGCAATCAAAACATCCTCGACTCCTCGGTTTTTTAAGCCGTTAAGTATGGAAAGCCAGTACTTTGCGCTTTCATTTTCGCCGACATACATTCCCAATACTTCTTTTTTTCCGTCCATATCGATTCCTATGGCTATGTATACCGCTTTTTTGACGATTCTGCCTTCACAGCGGACATTGTAATGAATTGCGTCCATAAAGACTACGGCATAAATGCTTTCAAGCGGTCTCTGCTGCCATTCTTTCACAACAGGAAGGGTTTTATCCGTGATTCGACTGACGAGACTGTCTGATACTTCAAGACCGTAGATATCTTCGATGTGTGATGAGATATCGTTAGTTGTCATACCCTTGGCGTACATTGAAAGAATCTTTTCTTCAATATCACCTGTGAGAGATGTTTCGTTTTTCTTGATTATCTGCGGCTCAAAATTGCCGTTTCGGTCACGCGGTACTGCTATCTCAACCGAACCGGCACTTGTTTTGACTGACTTTCGGCTGTATCCGTTCCTGCTGTTCTCGATATCCTTGTTTCGATAGTCATACTTGCTGTATCCGAGTTCGTCGTCCAGCTCTGCTTCAAGTCCGTTTTCAAGAACCTCTCCGACCATTTCCTTGAATACCGAACGAAGCTCGCTGTAATCCTCTACATCCAGTAACTGAAGAAATTCTCTTAACTTTTCTTTCCTTTCCTTCTTTGCCGCCCTTACTTCCGAACTGTCTTTGTACCTTGGTATAATCTAAACCTCCAAATTGATATTTTTATTCTATACCATTTCGGAGGTTTACACAAGATGTTAAGAAGTCTTGTTTTCGGTGCTTTACATCGTGCTTGCCGCAGGGTGTAAAGCGGCAAAAAACAACGTTGCCCTGTCGGAGGTTCGAATCCCGCCCGACCGTTTGTACAATTTAACATTTTACATAAAAACCGCACCCCGTTTATCAGGCCGTTAAGCTTAATAAACGGGGCGCGATTCACATTTACGGGGAGATTACAGAAAAATCAGGTAAGGCTAATTTTATCTATTCGCTCGAGCTCATCGCTCGTGAACGATATGTTTTCGATAGCCTTTATATTATCGACTATCTGCGACGGCTTCGACGCGCCGACCAGAACGGAGCTGACAATGCCGTCTTTGAGCACCCATGCCAAAGCCATTTCCGCGAGAGTCTGGTTTCTCTCCTTTGCAATTTCCGAAAGCGCGCGAACTTTTTCAAGCTTTTCTTCGGTTATTGCGTCGGCGGACAGGAATCTGCCGTCAGTCATGACTCGGCTGTCGCCGGGAATGCCGTTTAAATATCTGTCGGTGAGCATACCCTGCGCGAGCGGACTGAAGGCTATAATGCCCTTGTTCAGCCGCGCGGCGGTGCTCTTGAGACCGTTTTGCTCAACGGTTCTGTCGAATATCGAATACCTGTTCTGATTTATCACGAACGGGCATTTGAGATCGTCAAGAATTCCGCACGCCTTTTCAAGATTTTCGCCGTCGTAATTGGAGACTCCCGCATAGAGAGCTTTGCCGCTGTGAACGGCCTGCGCGAGTGCGCCCATTGTCTCCTCGAGCGGAGTCTCCGGGTCGAGGCAGTGATGATAAAAAATATCGACATACTCAAGTCCCATGCGTTTAAGGCTCTGATCAAGGCTCGCAAGAAGGTATTTGCGGCTTCCGTTGCGGCAGCCGTACGGTCCGGGCCACATGGCATAGCCCGCCTTGGTGCTGATTATCATTTCATCGCGGTAGGCTCCCATCTCCTGAGCGAGAATCCTGCCGAAATTCTCTTCGGCGCTGCCGGGCGCCGGACCGTAATTATTGGCTAAGTCGAAATGCGTAATACCGTTGTCAAATGCAGTAAAGCACAGCTCTTTCATATTGGAAAACTGCGCGGTATCGCCGAAGTTATGCCAAAGTCCGAGGGAGACGGCGGGCAGCTTCAGTCCGCTTTTTCCCAAGCGGTTATACTGCATTTTCTCATATCTCTTTTCGTTTGCAAAATACATCTCAAATCTCCTATATATACCCTTGTTATTCCGCTTCGACCCAGCCCGAATAGAGTGTTATACTTTCGCTTATCGTGTCTTTACCGATATCGAACTTTCTTGTGCAGTCTTTGTCGATATACCAGCCTGTGAACACATAGCCCTCTTTGACGGGGTCATTTTCGACGCTAACCAATTGACCGTGCATAACCTTCTGATTTTCGATCTGCGAGCCGCCGTTCGTATCGAAGGTGACCGTAAACCCTGCATGGCTTATCGCAAAAACAACACAGGCAATAAGAACAACGATGCCTATTGCTATGAGCTTATCGACGGTTTTTACGGACATCTTGACGTTCCTGTAAAGTCCGCCCGGCTTTCTCTCTGTCGTAAGACCCATTGTGCTTTTTTCATTGTCCATGATGTTTCACTGCCTTTCGGTTCAGGTTTTGATTATCTGCGCGCGAGATATTTACGCATATCGATAGCGCAGGCAATGAGGATTATCATACCCTTGATGATGTAGAGCATATTTGCGGACACGGAGAGGAAATTAAGTCCCGCGAAAATTATCTGCAGGAGCAGAACGCCGACGACTATTCCGCTTATCTTTCCGGTACCGCCGACGAACGATACGCCGCCGATGACGCACGCCGCTATGGCGTCGCACTCGTAGTTAAGACCGGTGTTTGCCGAGCAGGAGGCGATTCTCGCACCCTCGATGAAGCCCGTGATGCCGTACATAACGCCCGCAAGAACAAAGACGAGAATGATGGTCATGAACACGTTAACGCCGGAGACTCTCGCAGCCTCTTCGTTCGAGCCGACCGCAAACATATTCTTGCCGAACTTTGTTTTATTCCAAACGACCCACATGATAGCCGTCAGGATTATCGAATAGAGAACGTACTTCGGAATCGCAACACCGTCTACAGAGAACAGCGTGCCCGTGATGAACTTCGTATAGGACTGGTCAAGACCGGAGAGGGTCTGTCCGTTGTTGCCGCCTATCATCAGGTACATGAGAACCGTACCGAAAACGATAAGCTGAGTCGAAAGGGTGACTATAAACGGATGGAGCTTAAACTTTGCGACGAAGAATCCGTTTACAAGACCGACTACCGCGCCTATTGCCATAACCGCGAGAAGAACAACGATAAGCGGCATGGTGTCAAGGTCTTTGAACATCTTGTTGGCGTAGCCGCTCATCTGGAGCAGAGACGCAGCCACGCACGCCGTGAGTCCGACGCAGCGGCCTGCCGAAATATCGGTACCGGTCAGCACGATACAGCCCGCGATGCCGAGAGCGATGGGCAGCTTAGCCGCCGTTAGTGAGATTATGTTTACTATAGATGAAATGCTCAGGAACGCCGGAACTTTTATGGCAATGAAAATCACGGAGATCGCGATTATAATAAACATTGCGTTGTTGAACAAAAGGTCCGTTATAAGTCTTTTTTTATCGCCGCGCTCCGCCGCTTTGAAATTTTCAATCCAAACGGAAATTCGCGAGCGCTTTGCTTTTTTTGCACCTGTTTCAGCCATGATGATTCCTCCTTAGACATATTTCGCCGCAAGGGTCATTATTTCTTCCTGGTTCGTCGTTTTGGCGTCTACCTCGCCCGCGAGCCTGCCGCCCGACATAACGAGTATCTTATCGCAAACACCCAAAAGCTCTGCCATTTCGGAAGATACCATAATAACTGTTTTGCCCTTTTTGGCGAGGTCGAGAATAAGCTGATATATCTCGTATTTCGCGCCGACATCAATACCTCTTGTGGGCTCGTCGAGGAGGAGCACCGTGGGATCTGTCAAAAGCCACCTTGCAAAAATGACCTTCTGCTGATTGCCGCCCGAAAGAGATCTTATCTTCGTCTCCTGGTTGGGAGTCTTTATCTTCAGGGACTTTATATACTTGTCGGTAGTTACCTTCATTTTCTTTTTGCTGACGAACGGGCCTGCCATATATTTTTTCAGGCTTGCTACCGTCGCATTCTCTCTGACGTTGAGAATGCCGAAGATTCCCGTTGCGCGACGCTCCTCGGTCAAAAGAGCGAAGCCGTTTCTTATCGACTCATGAGGAGTTTTGTTTTTCGTCTCCTTGCCGTCAAGATAAATCTTTCCGCCGCGGCGCGTCGTTATACCGAAAATCTGCTCGAGAAGCTCTGTTCTGCCAGAACCGTCAAGTCCGGCAACGCCGAGAATTTCTCCCTTACTTGCTTCAAAGGACACGTCTCTCAGATTCGTATATTCGCTGCTGAGATTTTCTACCTTCAAAAGCACGTCGCCTATCTCGTTATCCTTGGGAGGATATCTGTTTGTCAGCTCGCGGCCGACCATGAGCTTGATTATCTCGTTCATGGTAAGCTCGCTTGCGGGCTTTGTCGCAACCCATCTGCCGTCGCACATTATTGTAACCTCGTCGCTTATGCGCAGTATCTCCTCCATTTTATGGGAGATATAGACAATCGCGCAGCCGCGGTCGCGCAGCATATTGATTATGCGGAACAGGTGCTCCGCCTCTTCCTCGGTAAGCGACGACGTGGGCTCGTCAAAGACGATAATTTTTGAATTATAAGAAACCGCCTTCGCGATCTCGACCATCTGTCTCTGCGAAACCGGCATAGTGCTCATTATTGTTTTGGGATCGACATTTATTTCAAGCTCTTTGAATATCCGTGCCGTCTCTTCGTACATTTTCTTCTCGCTCGTAAACGGAACGAATTTTGAAACGGTCGGGAATCTGCCGAGCCACATATTGTCCATAACATTGCGTTTGAGAGCCTGATTAAGCTCCTGGTGAACCATCGCGACTCCGTTTTCAAGGGCTTCCCTGGAGTTCTTGTAGTTCACCTCTTGGCCGTCGACATATATATGCCCGCCATCCTTGCTGTAAACGCCGAAAAGGCATTTCATAAGGGTTGATTTGCCCGCGCCGTTTTCGCCCATGAGCGCGTGCACCGTTCCCCTTTTGACCGTCAGCTGCGCATGATCAAGCGCCTTGACGCCCGGGAACGACTTCTCTATATCCACCATTTTCAGCAATATGTCTTTATCGGAATCCGGCTTATTGATATTGGTCTGCATATGTTTCACTCCTCTTCATCCGAGTTTACGGTTGGGGCGGAGCGCCCCAACCGCAAATTGACAACGTCTTAATTATTTGCTCTCGGAAGTGTAGGTTGAATAAGGAATGTTGACCCTCCACTTGCCGACAGTGTTCGCTGCGTCGATGCCTTCAAGTGCGTTCGTGCCGTTGAGCAGGTTCTTCATAACGGTGGTTATAGCGGTTGCCATACCCTCTGCATCCTGCTTAATGGTGCCTGTCATCGAGCCGGAGTTGATAGCGGACTTCGCTGCGTCCGTAGCGTCAACGCCGAATACGGGGATGACGGTCTTGCCGTCCTTGTTATAGCCGGCGGTCTGGAGAGCGGAGATTGCGCCGAGCGCCATCTCGTCGTTGTTAGCGATAACAAGCTCTATCATGTTCTTGTTGGACTCGGTGTACTGCGCAAGAGCGGTGCTCATATAGTTCGTTGCGGCTGCGGAGGACCATGTGCCGTCCTGGTCAACAAGATACTTGTTCTTGTTCGCTGCGTCATAGAACTTGAGCTCGGGCTTGCCGGCAGCCTTGAGGACTGCGTTTGCATCTTCAACACCGTACTGGGTACGAGCGATAGCTTCCATGTTGCCTTCCTGACCCTTGAACATAACGTAGCTGATTACGCCGTCATTGTTGAGGTCAAGCTTGCCATAGTTTGCAAGGACATACTCGCCTATCATCTTGCCCTGCATATGGCCGGCCTGCTCATAGTCTGTGCCGACGAATACGCATTTATCATAGCTCTCGATAACCTTCTGATCGACAGAGCGGTTGAAGAATATGACGGGAACGTTCTTCGCCTTGGCGAGGTTGATGATGTTCTGAGCTGCGTCGTCCGAGCCGGTATCAACAACGTTGACGATAAGCATCGAGCAGCCCTTTGCAAGAGCGGTCTGAACCTGCTCGGTCTGCGTGGTCTGGTTGCCGTTTGCGTCATAGTCGTTGAAGGTGTATCCGCCGTCGGTGAGGATCTTGTCCATTGCCGTGCGGACGGTGGAGATGTACGCGTCGCTGAACGAATAGTACAGAACGGAAATCTCACCCTTGTTCTTGTTCTTGTCGCCGGAATCGCCGGGCTTACAAGCGGCTAAGCCTAATACCATAATAACTGCCAATAAAACTGCTAACAACTTTTTCATAAGAGTACCTCCTTAAAAAATTTCTTACGTTATCAGCATCTTTATTATAGCTTTGCGGTTTCAAAAACAGAATGAGATTTTCTATCTAAAATGTATAAAATTTTACGCTTTTGTCGAACCAATATATAGACTTTGACGCTTTAACGAAAAAAACTGCCCGAACACCTTTCAACGTGTTCGGGCAGCTGTTTTATTTGTATTTGTCAAAGCCGAAGAGTATCTTCTGGACGTCCGCTGAAAACATATTGCTGCGGTCGACGACATAGACATCGGTTTTAATCTCGTGCTCGGTCTTCTTGCCCGAGAGTATGTTTGCCGCATTCATGACGGCGAGATAGCCCATGGAGAACGGGTTTTGGACAATGAGAGTATCAAGCTCGCCCGTCTCGAGCATTCCGACGCACTCCGTGTTGTTGTCGAAGCCTATGCCGCAGACGCTGTCCTTGACTCCGAGCTCCTTTATCGCCGTGCCCACGCCTAAAGTTGACCACTCGTTGAAGCCGACAAGAACATTTATCTCCGGATTTTCCTCGAGCAGCTTCCTTGCGCCCGCCGTCGCGCTTTGGGCATTCGACGATATGCTTATCATGGTAACTATCCTTGCGTTTTTAATATTTTTTATGCCGTCCTTAAAGCCCTGCAAACGCTTGCTGCCGTTTTCGGTGTTCTCGCCGTAGTTGACTATTCCGATATTGATGCTTTCTTTGTCTCCGCAGAGCTTCTGCGCGACATCCGCCGTTTTTTGACCGGCAGAATAATTGTCGGTTGCTATATACAGCTCCTTTTCGGCTACGTCAACGTCGCTGTCAACGGTTATTATCTTTATACCCTTCTCCGCAGCCTTGCGAACGGCTGGAGCGTTTTTCTCAAAATCGATTGCAGAGAGGATGATCGCGCCGACATTGCGGTAAACGGCGTTTTCTATCATTTTATTTTGAGTCTCGTAATCCTCCTCGTTCTCCGGCCCCTCAAAGGTGATATCGATGTTAAACTCGGTCGCAGCCGAATACGCACCCTTTTTCACGTCGTTCCAGAAATCGGATTCGCTTCCCTTTATTATTATGGCAACTCTCGGATATTCGGGGGCAAAGCCGCTTCCGCTTTCGCAGCCGAACAACACGCAGAGCAAGAATGAGGCGAGCAGCATGAATGCGATACTTCTCTTAATATTCATTTTCCCGTCCTTTCTCGATCTTCGGAATCTTAATTTTAACCGTCGTGCCGACATCAAGCTCGCTTTCGATTGAAATTCCGTATTCATCGCCGAAATAGATTTTAAGCCTGTCGTTGACATTTTTAACGCCGATGCCCTTCGAGTCGCTCCTGTCTTTTTTCAGGATAGTCTCGCACTGCTCCTTTGTCATTCCGAGTCCGTTATCTGCGACGGTGATTATGATATCCTTGCCGTCGGCGCGAACACAGATGCGTATCTCGCCCTCGTCAACCATTCTGTCGAGTCCGTGGTAAATGGCGTTCTCGATAAACGGCTGGATGGTTATCTTGTTGCACATATATCCGAGCAGGCTCTCGTCTACATCGAACGAATAAGTAAACTGGTTTTTGTATCTGTAGCTCTGGATTATGAGGTAGCTCTCGGCATGGCGCAGCTCGTCGCTTATGGTGATAAACTCGTTGCCGTGGCTGATGCTTATTCTGAACAGCTTTGCAAGCGCGCCGACCATCTCGACCGCCTCTTTGCTGTTATCCTGTTCGCACATCCACTGGATGGAGTCGAGCGTATTATAGAGGAAATGCGGATTTATCTGAGCCTGGAGAGCCTTGAGCTCTGTTTTTCTGAGGACTATCTCCTCATTATGCACCTTTTCCATGAGCGACTGTATCATATGAACCATGTGCTCAAACGACGCGGAGAGGGTGCTGAATTCGACTACGTTCGCCTTATCGGCCTTATATTTATATGTTTCCGCCTGCATTTCAAAATTTTGCATGGATGAAACGAGACGTCTGACGGGTCTTGTAACCGTGCGCGAGAGCAGGAAATAAACCGTGACGGAGATAATAAGGCTGAACAGAAGCGCAAACGCCAAGCCGACCGCTATCTGCTTTTCGACGGACTGCGTCACCTCGTCCGTGAAGCTCACGCCGACTATCTTCCAGCTGCACGAATTGAGCGACGACACGGTATAGATATTGTCGCCTTCTCTGTGGATGCCGTCGGTCATTTTTGAAACCGCGTCGGTATTTTCTTTTTTTATGCCGGAGAAAAGCATCTGCTGCTGCGGATGATAAACTATCCCGCCCTTTGAATCTACGATATAGCAGTAGCCCCTCTGTCCGATGCTTATTCTGTCGATATATTTCGCTATCGACATAAACTCGAAATTGACGGCGACAAAGACCTGCTTTTGGAACAAATCGGAATACTTTTTCTTCGCTATAGTCACTACCCACGGATACTTGTTCTTATAAAGTGTATCGACATGGGGCTGAGTTATCAAATAGCCGTCCTTCAGATTCGGGAAAAGCGACTTGTCAAAGGACAGGTCGGTGGCGTTCTCCTTTGCGGTGTCGCCGCTGTCGTTCTCGGTTAAGAGAATGTTGCCGTGCGTATCGTAAACCGTCACGCAATATATATCGTCCTCGAGCCGCGCCGCGGTCGAGACTGCGTTTTTAAGCGATTGCAGACTGTCGCAGCTGTCAACCTCATTGCAGAGATTGTCGAGCTTATTTTTGATGGACGAGATATAATTGGAGACCGTGGCGTTCGTCTGGGACACCGACTGTTTGGACGCGACATATGCCGAGTTGAACATCGTTCTCTGATAAAACACGCCGAAAAGAAGCGTGGCGCCTACCGTTGAGAACAGCACGCCGAACACGACTACCGCAATTATAAGCGTTGACAGCTTTATTCTGGCATGTTTAAGCATCTCTTGCACCCAAATGTTCCTCTCTGTATTTGTTCGGCGAAACGCCGTAATACTTTTTGAAGCAGTAGCTGAAATAATGCTGGTCGCTGTAACCGCACTTCTGCGTTATCTCGAATATTTTCATCGAGGTGCAAAGGAGCAGGTCGCTCGCCGCCTTCATGCGCCTTTCGGTCACAAGCGTTACAAAATTCTTCGACTTTTTCTTTTTTATCAGAGCGCTCAGATAGTTCGGACTGACGCCCAGCCTGTCGCTCGCGTCCGTCAGCGACAGCTCCTCGTTCATATATTCCTCGTTGATTATTTGCAGCGCGTGGTCGCAGAGAGCCTCGCTCTCATGTCTCTGTGAGCGGTAGATGATATCTCTTGCGTCAAGGCAGAGGGATACAAGCTCGTTTTTGTACTGCTCGTTAAAATCGAACGACAGACGGGAGGTGAACGAGTTGTTGGCGGTAAAGAGCTCTGCGGCGGCGTTTCCGTCGGGCAGGACGCTCACGCACCTGTGCGCGGTGGCGAGAATCTGGATAATTATATAATCTATCCCCTCGCGCGTCTTTCCGGAGAGTATCTCGTCAAGGAACGAGGTTATCTCCTCCTTGCTTCCTATTTTCAAGAGCTGCTCGAGCTTATTGACGGATTTTTCGGCGCTTTCGAACTCATAGGTGCTCTTGCGCTCCTGGTCGTTTATATAGCGGATGCTGCCCGTGCCGTCGGAGGTATAGCGCCGCGCGGTGATAGCCTGCGAGCAGGCGAGCGCCAAGAGAGACGGATTGCTCACGGTCTCGCTGATACCGATAGTGCAGTTCTGATTCAAAAGCTTCTTCGCGCTCTGAACAAGCTCGATAACGGGAAGTCTCAGCTTTGTTGACATCTCCTCCGGGTCGCTTGTTACAAGGGTGATGATTCTGCCGTTGACAAAAAAGCTCTCGCAAAGAGCATATTTATTGATAATGCTGTTGACAAAGTCTATATGGTGCTGCGCGGTGCAGGTCCCGCCCGCGCTCGTCTTGAACTTCGAGGCTACGACGCTGTAGCAGTCGCCGTCATTTTTGATTATGCCGAGCCTTTTCGCGTTTTCCGTCAGGTCGTCCGAGGCGTGGACATCCTCGCCCGTGCCGAGCAGGAGCGGAAGCAGAAATTCGGCCTTTTCAAGCCGCAGCGAGATATCCTCGCTCGACCCGCCGCTTTTGAGCAGGTCAAACTCCCTGTTCATCTCAGCTCCGATTTTTTCAAACTCATCGGTGAGCTCCGACGCGGAAACGGGCTTCAAAAGATATCTTATTACATTATATTTGAACGCCTCCTGAGCGTATTCAAAATCGTCGTACCCGCTCAGGATAACAAATTTAGTCGCCGGTCTTATTTCGCGGGCTTTTCTCGCAAGCTCAAGCCCGGTCATGAGCGGCATCTTGATATCCGTCAAAACCAAATCGGGCTCGAGCTTTTCGAGCTGGTCGAGCGCCTCTATTCCGTTTTCGGCGTCTCCGACGACCTCGAAGCCCGCTCTCTGCCAATCGACATTTCGTATAACCGCCTCTCTCTGGCGTATCTCATCGTCAACTACAAGCACGCTGTACATAATCATGACCTCGCATAAAATCATTTTTTCATGTATGCTAACTCTAAACACCCGTCGGATGCAATTCTTGATTTTATTATATAAAAATCTCCGAGCTTTATCAAGGATTATATTTCATTTTGCCGAGAGCGTTTCTTCTAAACTCAAATCAAGCAGATTTCCCGCTTGTTCTTTGCGTCTTTTTATAGACAAATCGCCATGTTTCGCGGTATAATATCAAATACGCCGCACACGGCAAAAACGCAGCATTGGAGCGCGGGCAATGGAAATATCGGCAGAACAGCTGAACAGACTGAAGGACGGAGAATATACCGTCTGCGACATAAGAAGCGAGACGGACAGAGCCTACGGGTTTATCCCCGGCTCCGTGCACATAACCGCCGAGGAGCTCTGCGAAAATCCGCCGACGGACAGAGACAAGAAGATAATAATCTACTGCGCGCACGGAATTTTCAGCATAGATGTTGCGGACAGGCTCTGCGAGCAGGGCTATGAGGCATACAGTCTCGAGGGCGGCTATCTCGCATGGATGCGCCTTGATATTAAGAATCGGCAGGACGGCGAGCTGTGCCAAAAGGTTGAGCAGAGTCTGAGAAAAAAGTTTCGCGTTTCGATAATGAGCCCGTTTACAAAGGCGCTCAAGCTCTACAAGCTCGTAAACGAGGGCGACAGAGTGGCGGTCTGCATCTCGGGCGGCAAGGACTCAATGCTCATGGCAAAGCTCTTTCAGGAGCTCAAGCGATACAGCAATGTTAATTTCGACGTCAAGTATCTCGTCATGGATCCCGGCTATAATCCCGAGAACCGCAGGATAATCGAGGACAACGCGCGGGCACTGAACATCCCGATAAACATATTCGAGTCGGACATATTCAAATCCGTCTACAATGTCAAAAAATCTCCCTGCTATCTCTGCGCGAGGATGAGACGCGGATATCTCTATAAATTCGCGCAGGAGCTCGGCTGCAACAAGATAGCGCTCGGCCACCACTACGACGATGTTATCGAGACTATCTTAATGGGTATGCTACATGGGGCGCAGATACAGACGATGATGCCCAAGCTGCACAGCACGAACTACCCCGGCATGGAGCTGATACGCCCGCTCTATCTTGTGCGCGAGGACGACATAAAGGCGTGGCGCGACTACAACGGGCTGCACTTTATTCAATGCGCCTGCAAATTTACCGACACCTGCACCACCTGCAACGACGGGCAGAATCACTCAAAGCGTCAGGAGACAAAGGAGCTCATCCGCGAGCTTAAAAAGAGCAATCCCGACGTTGAAAAATGCATATTCAGCAGCGTTGAGAATGTCAATATCGACACGGTTCTCGCCTACAAAAAAGACGGGATAAAGCACAGCTTCCTTGATGATTACGACAGCAAATAAATTTTTCGCACGGCACTTGCAAGAAATAGAATAATGTGCTATTATAGATAGGATATAACAACGCACAGATGGAGAGAGTAGGCGCGCGGCGAACACCGCAGAGAGGGGTCACTTGGCTGGAATGATCCCGTGTCAGAGCACGCCGAAGTTCACTCCGGAGCGGCTCGGCTGAAGCTTCAGGTTGTAGGCTGAGACGGTTCACCGCCGTTACACGGTGCTGTCCGCCATCGCGCGGAACAGGCTGAGGCGTCCTCGGACGCGAATGCAGGGTGGTACCGCGAAGTTTCCTTCGTCCCTCAGTGGGACGGAGGATTTTTTATTTTGCCTCCCCTGCCGGCAGATATGAAGTAAATTATGCTTTTTGAAAGGATGAGAAGTATGAACGAAAACGCCGAAAAGCTCAAAGAATTATTCAGAAAGAAAGCCGCCGACGCGGAGAAGGTCTCTGAGCTCGAGGAGCTGAGGATAGAATTCCTCGGCAAAAAGGGTCACATCGCAAATCTCATGAGCGAGCTTCGCGCCCTGCCCAACGATCAGAAAAAAGAGGCAGGTCAGAAGATAAACACAATAAAGCAGTTCATCGAGAGCTCCATGCAGGAGCGACTTCAGGAGCTCAAGGCTCTCGAAGAGCAGCGCCTTATCGACAGCGCGGAGGTCTACGACGAGTCCTTCCCCTGCGACACGAATCCCGGCTCTTACAGCCCGATAACCCTCGTTCAGCGCGAGGTTGACGAGATTTTCCTCAACATGGGCTTCTCCATAGAGGACTACTCCGAAATCACCGACGACTACAACTGCTTCGAGGCGCTCAACATTCCCAAGCATCATCCCGCGCGCGATATGCAGGACACCTATTATCTGAGCAACGGCCAGCTGCTCAAGACCCACACCTCCGCGGCACAGAACACGATTCTTCGCAAATACGCCGCCGACCTCGAAAAGGGTATTCCGCTGCGCGCAATCTTCCCCGGACGCTGCTTCAGAAACGAGAAGATAGACGCCTGCCACGAGAACACCTTCTTCCAAATGGAGGGCATGATGGTCGACAGGGACATATCCATTTCGAACCTCATATATTTCATGAAAACCATGCTCTCCGAGGTCTTTCAGAAGGATGTCACGGTGCGCCTGCGCCCCGGCTTCTTCCCGTTCGTCGAGCCCGGCTTCGAGCTTGATATTCAGTGCCTTATCTGCGGCGGCGAGGGCTGCTCCTCCTGCAAGGATTCCGGCTGGCTTGAGCTTTGCCCCTGCGGCATGATACATCCGAACGTCCTCAAGGCGGGCGGAATTGACCCCGAAAAGTATTCGGGCTTCGCTTTCGGTCTCGGACTTACGCGCCTTGCGATGATGAAATACGGCGTAAAGGATATCCGCGTATTCAACAGCTGCAATCTCAAGTCGCTCTCGCAGTTCACCAATTCATCGTTCACCGTGCCCGACGGCACGAAGAAAGAGGAGGCTTAAAGTCATGCTTGTTTCAATAAACTGGATCAGGGATTATGTTGACCTTGACGGATGCGATATAAAAGAGCTCATCAACAAGTTCACCCTCGCCACGGCCGAGGTCGAGGACATATATTATATGGGCCGCGACGTGCAGAAGGTCGTTGTCGGCGAGATAAAGACGCTCGAAAATCACCCCGAGTCAAAGAAGCTTCACCTGCTCACCGTTGATATCGGCGACAGAGTCGTAAACTGCGTATGCGGCGCGCCGAACGTCAAGGTCGGCCAGAAGGTCGCTTTCGCCACTGCCGGCGGCAGAGTCGTTGCGGGCGAAATAAGCAAAGCTACCGTGGCCGGCTACGAGTCCGAGGGTATGTGCTGCTCCGAAAAAGAGCTCGGAATAAGCGACGAGAACTCCGGAATAATGGAGCTCGACCCCGCATATAAGAACGGCACCGACATAAAAGAGCTGTTCCCGATAGACGACGTTGTCTTTGAGGTTGACAACAAGTCGCTCACAAACCGTCCCGACCTCTGGGGTCACTACGGAATCGCGCGCGAGTTCGCCGCCCTCACAGGCCGCGAGTTAAAGCCGCTCGACCTCGCCGAGCTTGACAGCGACAGCGAAGATATTATCCCCGTCACCGTCGGCGACACCGACCACGTGTACAGATACTCCTGCCTCAGGATGGCGAATATCACAAAGCACGTCAGCCCCATGGAGATAAGAATAAGGCTGTTCTACTGCGGCATGAGACCGATAAATCTGCTCGCAGACCTCACTAACTACATCATGCTCGAAATCGGTCAGCCGACCCACGCATTCGACGCCTCCAAGGTTGACAGCATAAAAGTTGACACACCCAAAGAGGAAATCGATTTCGTCACCCTTGACGGCGCAGAGAGAAAAGCGGACACCAACACCCTGCTCATATATAACCGCGAAGAGCCCGTTGCGATAGCCGGTATAATGGGCGGACTCGACTCCGAGATAGTCGGCGACACGTCGAGCGTTGTGCTTGAGTCCGCGAACTTCGACGGCATCTGCGTTCGAAAGTCCTCCTCCCGCCTCGGTCTGCGCACCGACGCGAGCGCAAGATACGAGAAGATGCTCGACCCCGAGCTGACCGTTCTTGCGATAAAGCGCTTTGTAAAGCTCGTCAAGGATATAGACGGCGGCGCGGTCATCGACTCAAAGCTGACGGACGAATACGTTAAGAGATATCCTCAGATAACGCTCACCTTCGACAAGGCGTATGTTGACAGATACACCGGAATCGAAATCAGCAACGAGCGAATTGTTCAGACTCTTACCCTGCTCGGCTTCGGCGTTGACGAGAAGGACGGCGTTTTCACCGTCACCGTCCCCTCCTGGAGAGCCACCAAAGATGTTACGATAAAGGCGGACATCATCGAAGAGATAACGAGAATCTACGGCTACGACAACTTCGAGATAACCACCACCCGCAGCCCCCTCAAGCCCGTACACAGCGCGCCCGAGAGGCTCATAGCCGACGAGATAAAGGACATTCTCGTCAAGAAATACTCCATGCATGAGGTTCATTCCTACATCTGGTGCGACAAGAAGAAATACAAGAAGCTCGGCATTGAGGTTGAGGACAATGTTAAGATACTCAACATCGAAAGCTCGGATAACGGCGTTCTGCGCGACTCCATGCTGCCCACCCTGCTTGTCGCGGCATATGAGAACAAGGATTTTGCGGACAGCTACGGCATATTCGAGATAGGCAGAGTTGTTGAGGGCACACTCGAAAACGGCTACTGCAACGAGCGCCGCCACCTCGGCGTTGTGCTGTTCTCGAAGTCGCAGAGCGAGCGCGACCTCTACTACAAGGCGGTCGAAGTCGTCAACTGCTTCTTTGAGCAGATAAAGCACTGCGCGCCGAAGTTCGCAAAGAAAGCGCCCACGCACGCCTGGCAGCATCCCAAGAACACCGCCGCCGTTCTTGCGGACGGCAATGAGGTCGGCTTTATCTGCGCTCTGCATCCGCAGAACTCCGCGAAGCTCGACAAGACGGGCTCGGCGGTCTGCATAGAGCTGGATATAGACAAGTTCAGCGATGCTAAAGCATACGACATTGCGTTTAAGGAGCCCTCATCGAGGCAGTCCACCTACTACGATCTCTCGCTCGTGCTCAGAAAGGGCGTCACATACGACGAGCTTTCCGAGAATTGGAGAAGCATGAATATCGAGGAGCTCGAGAGCGTTAAGCTCATCGACACCTACGAGCTGCTCGGCACAAAGAGCATCACGCTTCGCTTCACCTTCTCCTCGCATGACCGCACGCTCGAAATGGAAGAGGTTCAGGGCTGGATAGACGAGATACTCCGCAGACTTTCCGCAATAGGCGTTTCGCTGAGAGTTTAAATTAATTTCAAAAATACCATTGTCTTGTTACAAGTTTTGGTATATAATAAATTTATGGAGGTGGTACTCATGGCCGACGAGACCATTCAGTTCTCGATAAAGAATGAAAATGACGAAGAAATGAAGAAGATACTCCTTGAGGTTTATAAAGCGCTCAACGAGAAGGGGTATAATTCGGTCAGCCAGATAGTTGGCTACATCCTTTCCGAGGATCCGACTTATATCACCACCCACAACAATGCCCGCAGCCTTGTCAGAAAGCTCGACAGAGACGAGCTGCTGCAGAGCATGGTTGAGGATTATCTCGGCATCAAGAAATAAGTGCGACTATAACCTGATTGGAGTGACATTGAGTGGCGGAGAACAAAAAGCTTCTCATGTACAAGGGCAAGCCCCTTGTCAGAAAAGACAACACGCTTTATTACGGATATATGGATGAGCCCTGCATAATCATGATGCAGATAACCTCGACTAAAGACGTAAACGGCGCGGAGCTCTCAGACAAAATACTCGTGCAGCTCGTCAGCACAGACGAAGATCTTCGTCCGCGAGACAGGATTCTCAAGAAAGCGGAGCGCAGAGGTCTGTACAGCGCGATAGACATCGGTTCGATATGGCTTGAGCGCGAGCTTCAGAAAAGAGCATAACGAAAGGCGGAGCACGGTTTTCGTGCCCCGCTTTTTGCTTTGGCAAAAACAAGTATGCGCATTGGCAAGGTTGCCGAAAAGCAATAAAGCTAAGCTGCAAAAACAGCTTAGCTTTTATCATTGATTGCGCTATGTGCCGAATGCTATGCATATAAGGCACCCTTAAATCAACTTGTAAAATCAGAATTTAATCAGTTTCTTTTCCGATGAAGTTCTTTTCAATAAACCCTTTTGCCCGGTATCCTAACAAAAAGGTGTTTTCACCTGCTTTCATTTCCAGCATTAATTGTTGCCCGCACGGCTGTTTTGATAATGTTATCTCATGCTTCACGAAAGCATAGCAGCCTAAATCCCTTTCTCCGTGAAGAAATCCATGAATCAAATCGGCAGTGATGCGCAGCTCGCCGCCAACAACGAAAAGGCAAACATCATGCTTTTGAAACTTTTTATCCGCAGCATCAAAACACTTGGTTATAATATATGGCTCCTGTAAACCATAATAATCCCGCAAGTGACCACAGGCTTTTGATAAGATTTCTTTTTTCTTTGCGGGGACATTGACCGATTCGGCTTTTTTCCATAACCCTTTGGTCAATTCGACGGTTAATACTCCGCAAATAACGAGAATGAAAAGACCGGCAATCAATTTTCCGGCACCAACAAGAAGGCGCCAAAACAAACCGTTCGGTTGCGGAATCAAGTTAAGCAGACATAAGCCCGCGGCAGCAGCAACAATGTAGATGAAGATCGAAACAGCCGTAATGATTTTTTGCCGCATTTTCTCTTTTCGGAAGATGCGTTTTTCGCAATTGTTTAAGGTTTTATATTGTTCTTTCAGATCATTGTTCAGATTTTCATTTGTATTCTCATACCTAAAATATCGCAATATTGCGTCCCCCTTTCTTCTTGCTGTTTGTGTGGCTGATTCAGCTAATACAAGTTTATCGTTTCGGTCCTGCTTTAGTTCCGTACAGAAACGAATTATGCAATAACAGGCACAGCAGTTAATACCGCTGTGCCTGTTACCTGTCTTATGGCACTCTCTGCATTTGCGGAAAGCTTGATTTTTCCGTTACTGGACTTTTTCAAGTCTGTAACTGACCGTATATCTGTTATGCACCCAGCAGTTGTTGCTGTCCTTTACATAGGCGCGGGCATATGCCGTGCCGTGCGACCGGGTGGGATCGGCATTGCTCAGATCAACCTCCGCAAAGAGCTGCTCCGAGGATATCTTTTTGAGCTCCGACTCCGGACCGACAACCTCAACCGACGGTATCTTCGTCTGCGTCAAGACAGCTTTATAGCCTGTCGGGACATTTATAAACGAGACGTTATTGGCGCTTACCGAGTTCTTTTCCGAGGTAACGCCGCTCATCTCAACAGTTACCTTTAGCTTCGTCTCCCCGCTCATTATCTTGACTCCGTTCAGGGTGGTCAAATCTATCGTTATCTCATTTTTGCCCGCGCCGAGCATATAGAAATCGATATCGGCCACCGACAGCTCGGTTAATGAGGCGAGCTTCGTCGCGTCCATGGTGAAATTGAGTCTTGCGGGGCTGCACGTAAACGCGGGAGGCTTACTCGCGTAGACTGCGGGTGCGTTCTTGAAGGTGACCGTAGTCGGCAGCTCTGCGCGCTGATAAACCGGGAGAGTCATCGTGATATCGGCTATGCCGTCGTTGACGGTGATATACTGAAGCTTTCCGCCGTATTCGCTAAGCGGGATTATCTCGGCGTCGAGCGTCGTTGTTGCGCTGAGCTTTTTGTTAAGCGTGACGCGTGCGACTACCTTCTTTATCTTCACCATCTCGGTCACGGGGCCGGAGAGCTTGACCGTGTTCGCCGAGAGCACCGGAGTTTCCGCTATCAGGCCGTTAGTTACATATGACGCTCCGTCATAGATAATATCCGTTTGGAGAGTGTATTCGCCCTCTTTATAATAATCGAAATACACATTAATCGAGTCCTGCGAGAGCGAGACTATCTCGTAGTTTGCCTTGTTCGGATCCTTCGGCGTCACCTCGAGCTTGAGCGTCTGGCTGCCCGTGGAGTCAACATAGTTCGTTTTTGCGACAACGGAGATATCGTCCTTTGTCAGCACGCTCTCGGCGACATCGTAGCGTTTGCCGTGAACCTTGACTTCAACGGTAAAATCCGTATTGCCGAACATCTGCAGACCGAGATTCGAGACATTGTTCGAAATCTCAATCTTCACGGGAACGTCCTTAACTATGCGGTCATCCTCGGGACTCGCCTGAATGGCGACGACTATCCAGATTATAACCGCCGCAATAATCGAGAGAGTCAAGACGAATCTGTTATCATATATGAGATTTTTGAGGCTTATCTTTTTCTTTTTCATTTCTTAAAACCTCCGAACAGCTTGCGTATGCCTTTGACGGCGGTTTTTTCCTCGTTGTCCGTGTCGCACAGGTAGCGGATAAGATGATCGCGCAGGTCGGAATCGGTGAGGTTTCTTGTAAGCTGACCCTTGCAGGCTATGGAAATCGTTCCCGTCTCCTCGGAGGTTACGACTATCATAGCGTCGCCCTGCTCGCTCATGCCTATGGCGGCTCTGTGGCGGGTGCCGAGCTGAGTGTCAAGATTTTCCTTTTGAGTCAACGGAAGAACGCAGCCCGCGGCCACTACCCTGCCGTCGCGGATAACCGCGGCTCCGTCATGCAGCGGTGCGCCGTTATAGAAAATATTGCCTATGAGCTCACGCGAGACTATCGCATCTACGGGCGTTCCGCTCTTTATGATATCGCCTAAAAGAGTGTCATGCTCAAAGACTATGAGCGAACCCGTCTTGCTCTCGCTCATAGTGTGGCACGCTTTGCAAACGGCATATATCGATTCCTTTATTCTCTGGTTGCGCTCCGACTCCTCGTCGCGCACGCCGAAGAGATTGAGCTTCGTTATGCTTCGCCTGCCGACGGACTCGAGCATATGACGCAGTTCGGGCTGGAAGAGAATGACGAGGACAATAATTATCTCGCCGAAAACTTTTTTGAATATAAACTCGCTCGCCTGCATATCGAGCAGGTATATGACAAGATAAGCCACTCCGAAAAGCAAAAGACCTTTTGCAAGCTGAATGGCCTTTGTCTCACGGATAAGCTTGATAACACTGTAAAGAACGAACGCAACGAGACAGATATCCAGGAAGTCGGTGAAGGCGAAGTCGGAGAAAACGACCCTCAGCTGATCCCAGAGAGATGCGATCTTTTCAGTAAACATAGGCATACCTCTCTTCAATTCTTATAATAACATAAAACGCGCCCGAAATCAAATCACTTCTCAATAAGGCAGACGGCCGAGGCGCTTATGCCCTCGCGGCGTCCGGTAAAGCCGAGTCCCTCTTCGGTGGTCGCCTTGACGCTGACGCAGGAGAAGTCAAGCGAGCAGGCGTCGGCTATGTTGCGGCGCATTTCATCTATATACGGGCGCAGCTTGGGAGCTTGGGCGGCAACCGTGGAGTCGATATTGACTATGTGCCAGCCCCGAGCGCCGATAGCGCGCACGACCTCGCGCAGAAGCTCAAGGCTGTCTGCGCCCTTGTATTTTTCGTCACTGTCCGGGAACAGGCAGCCTATATCCCCCATGGCCGCCGCGCCGAGCAGGGCGTCGCTTATGCTGTGGAGCAGAACATCGGCATCCGAATGGCCGAGCAGCCCCATAGTATGAGGTATATCAACGCCGCCGATTATGAGCTTTCGCCCCTCGACGAGCTTATGAACGTCATATCCGCTGCCTATTCTTATCATTTGTCATCATCTCCGCTAAGTGAAAAATTTTTTATACTTTCCTGAAATTCATCGTATGTCATGAAAATATTTATCATATCGACGAGAGCACCCGTCGAAAGACGTTCGGGAAGCGACAAGCTGCGCAGAAATCTTTTGCGCAGAGCCGCCGAGTCCGCTTTTCCGCTGAGCCCCGCTTCGTAGAGATCCGCCACGGTGACGGTGCGGCTCTTTTCCTGAGTTTTTTCGCAGGTGACTCCGGCTCGGCTGAGCGCTTCGAGCAGAGTTTCCGTATTGATACCCTCGACTCCCAATTTGCCCTCCTTCGAGGGCGCGTCCTTTCTGCGCTCTTTGCCGAACACATCGGGAATATAGGCGTGAATGACGCTGTCTTTAGGCACGCTGCCGCCGATAAACGAGCGTATCTTGAAGCCCGCCGAGTCGCTGTCGGTAAGTATAACTATGCCGCGCGTTTGGGCGAGACGCTTTATGAGCCTCTGCTTTTCTTTGTCTTTGAAAATGCCGAAGCCGTCTGTCTGAATTATGACGGTATCGAGGACTGTCGAAAGCTTTATTTTATCATACTTTCCCTCGACGATAACCGCCTGCTTTATCTTTATCATTTTACTCCCTACACCGTCTGGCAGTTATTTTCCGGACTGTATCGCCACAAACAGCTTGACCAACAGCTCCTCCATAACTATCCTGTTATCAACCGCCGAGCTTTTAAGCAGCGTATCCGCTCTGTCTAGCTCATCAAGGCACTGCCTGAGCGCACGGACACTCAGCGCCGCCGCCTGGCGCGAAACCTTTGTCAATTTAAACTCGCGTCCGCGGTAATTTGAAAATATCTCCGCAGGCTGAGTGGCTCTGTAGCCCGCCGACACGCTCACCTTGACACGATAGATATCGGCAAAGACGGATATCACCGCACCCATTATCATCATGACGTCGGCTCTCTGGGCAAAGAGCATATTGAGCGTCTCATACGCCTTATCGAAATTATCGGAGATTATATATTTTGTCAGGTCAAAGGCATTCGCCTCAATGGTTTTGACGCACATAAGGTCGATATCGGCGCGTGTTATCTCGCGCCCCTCGGCATAGGCCGAGAGCTTATCCGTCTCATTGAGCAGCGTCACCATATCATCTCCGACGCAGGAGACAAGATACTCTGCGTTCCTTTGGCTGAGCTCCGAACCGCGCTTCTGCGCCGCGCCGACAAGCAGCTTTGAAAGCTCATAGGCGGTCTTTTTGTTCAGCTCGACCGCGTTGCCGCACTTCGTAAAAAGCGCGACCGCCTTTTTTGCCTTTGCGGTCTTTTTCAGCGAATCCGCTTTGCCGACATAGAAAATCAGCGTGCAGTAGTCCGGAACATCGCCGACTATGCTTTCGAGTTTGTCATAGGAATCCTCATCGAGCGAATCGACGGACATATCCTTGACGAACACGCAGGTGCTGCCGCTCATCATCGGAAACGCCTCAACCGCCTGCTCTATATCCTCGAGGGCACACGACGCGCCGTCAAAAAAATGATAGTTAAAATCCGCGAAATCGGGACTGACGGCCTTATCTCTGAGCTTCGAGGAATAAAATTCCTTGAGATAGCTCTCCGTTCCGAAGAACAGAAACGCTCCGCCGATATCGCCGCTTTTTATAAGCGCTTTCAACTCTTTTTCGCCGATAGAAGCCATTCAATCCACCCTTTCCGCAAATATTTTTCCCGACGGGAACACGGTAATTCTGATATTCCCCTGCCCTCCGGTCGCATATGCGTCTGCGCCCAAAGAGAGCAATTTGCCCATAACGGCGGGCGTCCTGTTTTCATCCGCCGAGAGCGCAGTAAGATTAAAATTTCCCGAGGAAACGCCCTGCGGCAGATTTTCCCGCAGGATGAGTATATCCCCTTTTATATTCGGCGCATAGGACGGTCTGAAAACAAAGACCGTATCCGCGCCTTTCGCTTTGAGCACCGCAATGCTCGTTTTGTCCGTTGTTCTATATTTCAGCTCCGCATTGCCGACACTTATCTCGGCAGCGGGTGCGAGAGCATAATTTTCTGTTTTTAGTATTTCTTCGAGGTTTGAGTCAAGCTCACCCGTGAGAATATAATCGGGAGAAAAGCTGTCTATCGCATCGAGAGCGAGCGAGCTTTCGCCCTTTGAGATGCGCGGAATGAGCAGAAAATCAAGCTTATCCGCGCCGACGCTGTCCATTGCGGACTCAATATTCGAGAGGGCATAATAGCTGTCCCCTCCGCAGCCGAGCAGGGCGGTTTTGCCGCCGGAGCTGACAACTGCCGCCGAGCCGTTGCCGACATCCGCCACGGTTATAACCGTGGCCGTGCGCGAGATTGCATAAGAGCCTGCGCACACGCCGAAGAAGGTAAAGGCACATATCAGCGCCGCCGCACGCAGGGTGCTGCGCTTACGGAATCTGTAAATCAGCGCGGCCGCCGCAAGGACGATAAGAACGAACACGAGCCACAGCGGGAAGAGAAACGACGTTGTGTTTAAAGACGAATGCGGAACCGCCGCGAGCGCTTTTGAAAGATTTATCAGAAAAGACGCACATACTCCGGTTATATCCGCAAGTCCCGCCGTAATCATGCGAAGAAACGAAAGCTTTGCCGTCAGGGCGGTAAGTCCCGCGAGTATCATACAGGCGGATGCGGGGAGGTCGGCGATGATATTGGCGGGTATCGAAATCAAGGACACCTTGCCTAAATCAAGTATCATAATGGGCAGAGTGAACGCACAGGCTAAAACGGTGCTTCTGACCGAACCGAAAATAAACTCGCAACTACGCCTTGCATATTTATTTTTGACGCGCTCGATATACGGATTCAAAGGAAAGTCTATATTGCCGTAACCGACAATTATGCCGAGCGTCGAGAGAAACGACAGCCGAAGTCCGAGGCTCATCACACAATACGGATTAATAAAGCAGAGTATAACAAGCGCGGCTCCGAGAGAATTGAGCGAATCCGACTGCCTGGAAATCAGCGTTCCGAGGAGCATGACGAGCATCATAAGCCCTGCGCGCATGACGGAATAAGTAAAGCCCGAGACCGCCATAAAAATAACGACAAACACGGCCGAGATAACCGCTCCTATCCTGCTCTTGAGCCTGAAAATATCGAAAATTTTCAGAATAAAGAGACACCAAACAGAGAGGTGCAGACCCGACACGGCGATAAGATGCGATATTCCGGCGGAGGAAAACGCGGCAGAGACACTCTTGGGAAGCTCCGACTTGTCGCCTATCAAAAGCGCGGTTGCAAGTGCGCCGCGCTCACCCGGAACAAGGCGCGAGACTGTCTCTTTGATATAGGCGCGCAGCGAAAGGAAGTAATAGCCGGGTGGCCTGCTCTCCGGCCGGGACACGGTTATATCTCCCCTCGCGTATCCGCCCGTAAAGACATTTTCGGACAGGTAGTAATTCCTCGCACTGCGGGTCTTGCCGAGGTCGTAGAGCTGAAGCTCGCCCTCGACTGTGTCATAGGGCTTAAAGCCGAGGCGCGTTTTTGAAGAGAGACGGATATTGAGCTTATATTCCTCGCCGTCTATCTCGGAGGTTTTTATCTGCGTATAGTATCTTTCGCCGCGGCGCTCCTCGAGCGAGACAACGCTCGCCTTGACGGTATGGGCGCTTTCGCAGAAGCGCTCCGACGCTTCAACGGGAACCGACGAAGCGGCAAAAGAGAGAAGAACCGCAACAGCCGCCGCAATACACGCGGTTGGGATAACAAAATCACGCCGAACACTCTCAAAGAACAGAGAAAAGACAAAGACGGCAGCTGCTGCCGAAAGGATAACGACTGCCGCCTTCTGACCGAGTTCAAAAATAAGAGTCAGCGTAAAAAATATTGTGAAACCGATAACCGTGAAGGGGCGCGCCATTCTCAGTATCCGTTATTTGAAGAAAAGAGGAAGCTTCTCGAGGAACACGATATCGTCGCGCTCCGCAGCGTCGCCCTCTGCTAAAACCGCAGCCTTTGCGACTATGTTCGCCTCGAATTTTTCGGCGAGGGCAACGACTGCTGCGAGGGATTCGCCGGTGCTGATAACATCGTCAACGATAAGTACTTTCTTGCCGCGAAGCTGGTCTCCGTCCTCTCTGCCGAGAAGAAGGGTCTGCTCTGCGTCGGTGGTTATCGAGCGCACATTAACGCTGACGGGGTCGGTCATATAGACCTTCGGCTTCTTGCGGGCTACAAAATATTTCTTGCCGCTCTGTCTGGACATCTCATAGGCAAGCGGAATGCTCTTTGCCTCGGGAGTGAGAATATAATCGAACTCCGGGCACTTCTTGAGCAGCTCCTCCGCCGCTCTTACGGTGACTTCGACATCGCCGAAAAGGATAAATGCCGCGATATCGAGCTTGTCGCTGACCGCGCAGAGAGGAAGCTCTCTCTTTACGCCTGCGATCTCCATGGTGTAGGTTTTTGCCAAGATAAACATCTCCTGAAAATTAATATGTTCTTTATTAATCAGCCCGCCGGCCAGCCGAAATCTCTGCCGCCGAGCATATGAAAGTGCAGGTGTTTGACGGTCTGACCCGCGCATTCGCCGCAGTTATTCACTATCCTGAAGCCGTCCTTGAGATCGAACTGCTTTGCTATCTTCGCCGCCGCCTCAAAAATCCTGGAAACTACCGCGCTGTTTTCGTCGGTTATCTCCGCCGCGCTCTTTATATGCTGCTTCGGGATAATAAGTATATGAAACGGAGCCTGCGGCTCAAGGTCATAGAACGCGAGAACACTGTCATCCTCGTAAACTTTTTTTGAGGGAATTTCGCCCCTTATTATTTTGCAAAAAATACAGTCATCCATTTAAAAAACCTCCGCACTGTAATTCGCCCGTCCCGCCGACCGCGAGGGTCGGCGGAGCTGCGATTTTATTTTAACATGGCGCCGACTATAGAGTCAACCGCCGCAAGAGCCTCGTCGGCCTTGGAGACGTCCTTGGCGCCCGCCATTGCGCTGTCGGGCTTGCCGCCGCCGAAACCGCCCGCTATCTTGGCGGTCTCACGAACTATATTGCCGGCATGGGCGCCGAGCTTTATTGCATCCGCACCGCAGGCGCAGGCGAAGTTCAGAGTACCTTTCTCTTTATTGACACCCGCAAAGACCGCGACGATATCCGCGCCGTTGTCGCGCGCGGTGTCGCACATCGAGCGGAGCTCTCCGGGATTGGAGACCTCTACCTCGGCGGTAATGAGTCTTACGCCGCCGACCTGTCTTGCGCTGTCCATAAGGCTGCCCGCCTTGAGAGCGGATATCTCGCCGCGAAGCTCCGCAAGCTCTCTGTCCTTGGCCTTGACCTCGGCCGAGAGAGTCGCCGCACGCTTATCGAGCTCAGCGACGTTACCGAGCTTCATCGCCGCCGCTGCGGACTGCATGATGCGCTCGTCGTTTTCTATATGCTTGAGCACGCCGAAGCCCGTAACTGCCGTTATACGTCTGATGCCGGCGGCAACGGAGGACTCGGACACTATCTTGAACAGACCGAGCTTTGCGGTATTGTCCGCATGGGTGCCGCCGCACAGCTCAACGGAGAAATCGCCCGCGCTGACAACGCGCACGACGTCGCCGTACTTCTCGCCGAACAGCGCCATTGCGCCGAGCTTCTTTGCCTCTTCAATGGGCATCTCGCGTGTCTCAACGGGGATACCCTTGAGTATAGTCTCGTTCACCTCGCGCTCTATTGCCTTGAGCTCATCGCCCGTGAGCGCCGAAAAATGGGTGAAGTCAAAGCGCATTTCCTCGCTGTTGACAAGCTGTCCCGCCTGCTCAACGTGGCTGCCGAGGTGCTTTCTGAGGGCTGCCTGAAGCAGATGAGCTGCGGTGTGGTTGCGGCGGGTCGCTTCGCGCTTTTCAATATCTATCTGAGCGCAGACCTTATCGCCGAGAGCGATACTGTCTCCGCTTATGAATTTTGCGACATGGAGTATGACTCCGTCGGGGGTCTTGCCCGCAGCGGTGACCTCGAGCGCCGCGTTTTCGGTTCTGATAACGCCCGTGTCGCCCGCCTGTCCGCCGCTCTCGCCGTAGAACGGGGTCTTGTCGAGCACAACAACCACCTCAGAGTCCGCGGTTGCGAACTCGGCGCGCTCGCCGTTTGTGACTATCGCCTTTATCTCGGCGTCGCAGGAATAATCGGTATAGCCGACAAACTCGGTGGCTCCGATATCCTTGAACGAAACGTTGCTGTCCTTCCATGCCTGAGCTCCGGCATCCTTGCGCGCCGCACGCGCCGCCGCTCTGCTCTGAGCGTAGAGGCGGTCATACTCGTCGATATCGACGCTCATGCCGCGCTCCTCGAGCAGCTCCTTTGTAAGGTCGATCGGGAAACCGAAGGTGTCCTGAAGCTTGAATGCATCGGCGCCGCTGAGCACCTTGGAATCGCTCCGGGCAATAATATTTTCGAGCAGGTTGAGACCTGTGTCGATTGTCTTATTGAAGCTCTCCTCCTCGGCTTTTATGACCTTTACGATAAGGTCATGCTTCTCGACGAGGTTCGGATATGCGGCAGCATTTTCCTTGATAACCGTCTCGCACACCTTATAGAGGAAGGTGCCGTCTATACCCAAGAGTCTGCCGTGGCGCGCCGCTCTTCTGAGCAGACGGCGAAGGACATAGCCCCTGCCCTCGTTTGAGGGCATAACGCCATCGCCTATCATGAACGTCGTGCTTCTGATATGGTCGGTAATAACACGCAGGGAGACGTCCTTTTTCTCGTCCTCGTGATACTTGACGCCGGCTATCTCCATGATGTGCTTCATGATGTTCTGAACCGTATCGACCTCAAAGAGGTTGTCCACGCCCTGCATTATGCAGGCGAGGCGCTCAAGACCCATACCGGTATCGATATTGCAGCTCTTGAGGCGGGAATAGTTATTGTTTCCGTCATTGTCGAACTGAGTGAAAACGAGGTTCCAGAACTCAACATATCTGTCGCAGTCGCAGCCGACTCCGCAGGTCGGAGAGCCGCAGCCGTACTTCTCGCCGCGGTCGAAATATAGCTCCGAGCAGGGGCCGCAGGGACCTGCGCCGTGCTCCCAGAAGTTATCCTCTTTACCGAGACGAACCATATGGTCGGGCGCAATGCCGAGCTCCTTCGTCCAGATGTCGTACGCCTCGTCGTCCTCCTCATAGACGCTGATATATATCTTATCCGCGGGCATCTCGAGCACCTTGGTGCAGAACTCCCATGCCCAAGCGGTTGCCTCACGCTTGAAGTAATCGCCGAATGAGAAATTGCCGAGCATCTCAAAGAAAGTGCCGTGGCGCGCGGTGATTCCGACGCGCTCGATGTCGGGCGTTCTGATGCACTTCTGGCAGGTTGTGACGCGCTTTCTCGGCGGGGTCAGCTCGCCCGTGAAGTATTTCTTGAGCGGCGCCATGCCGGCGTTGATGAGCAGCAGGCTCTTATCCCCCTGCGGCACGAGCGAAAAGCTCGGCAGGCGGAGATGACCCTTGCTCTCGAAAAAGCTCAGATACTTCTCTCTGAGTTCATTGAGTCCCGTCCATTCCATAATAACAACTCCTTGAAAAATAAAAATAGATGCCGTTCTGCCCGGGACGGCCGAAGCCGCGGTACCACCCGGATTGCACAAAACTGCACCCCTCTGCTGCCCTTAACGCAGGCTACGCCCGTTCAACGCGGGAGGCTCCGAGCCGGCTGCCGTACTTCCTGACACGGCGCACCTCACAGCGGCATAATGCCGGCGCGCCTCTCTGCGAGCGGAATAAACGGCTCTGCTCTTCACAGCCAAAAATATTTACTCAAATATTCTACTCTTAATTTTCCCCGATGTCAATGTTTTAGCCGTAAATCGCGGAGAAAATATCGGGAGCGGCGAATAAAAAATACCTGTCCGCGGGAGCTGTGTATCTGCGAACAGGTATTTTTCATATTGTAAATACTTATAATTCCGACTTATCCTTGACAGTTCTGCAATTCATTTCAAGTTCGTCAAACGCCGCTCTGTTATCCATGACAAGTTTTCTTATAACAAACAAATAATAGAGCGAACCGGCGATTCCGACCACGCCGCCGATAACGGCATTATATGCGAGAGTTATAATCGGAGAAACCAGCGGTTCAAACTTCTTGACTATCCCGACCGGATTGGTCAGGACTTCCTTGCTGTATTTTAAATCCATTATTCCGCTGATAATATTAAGCACACCGGGAATTATCAGTATCCAATAAAGATATATTCCCGCAATTATTTGAACTCCTGCGATGCAGAGCCATATTATCGCGTTAATTTTCATCTTTTCCGAAAGGTCTTTCAGGAGCGTTTCCGGAGTTTTTGCCGATTCCTCTGCCGCAAAATTCGGCTTAACAGCACATCCGCAATTAACGCAAACTGCCGCCTGAGCGGAAATTTCCTTTCCGCAGTGCGTGCAGAATACGGTCTCGCGACCGGATGTGTTCAACACTCTTGTGCTGCAGCCGCATCCGATGCAGACATCCGCATTGTCATTTAATTCCTTTCCGCAATACGCGCAGTATTTCATACTTATTATCCTCCTTCACACAGCAAAAAAATACGCAAAAGAGCCACAGAATGAACAAGTGTCCCTTTTGCGTATTCATTCCTATACAGCGCAGCTTACATATACTCCGTTACATGATTTTCAAGCTGTCCGATAATTCTGTTATACTTGAAGTCAATTACCGATGTCCGTCCGGCTCTGACCCTTATGGTTTCATCAGTGAAAAAGTTCGCGCACGATACGGTGATTACAGAATCGCAGTCGATATCAAACTCCAGCTTCTGCATTTTCTTCACTTCGCCTTTAAAGACACCGTTCGCGTAAACTTTCATAGTAAAACCTACCAGAGCTTTTTGGGTAACACCGTTAACTATAACTTTCCCGGATGCCGCATTCTGTGCAGAGGGCTCTACCTTGCTTCCGCAGCCGGAGCAGAACAACGCACCCTGAGATAATGCCTTGCCGCATTTTGAACAAAAAGCCATAAATCATCCCAAGCCTTCGAATAACAGCGCACCCCAAACAAAAGACAAAACTATAGAAAGGGGTATCGCGATTATACACTGCGTTTTGAGCTTTTTGTTTGATGCATACTGTTTGATGCCCTTGATACCGAAAATTAAGCCAACAATAGGACAAAGGAACGCGAATCCGAGCGCAAAACGCGCAGTTTTCGGGTTTTCCGCCATGTCGTTTGCTACGGGTGCGGGAGCCGGTGCAGGCTTAGCCTGCGTCGAGCATCCACACGACGGACACACTACAGCTTCATCATGAATTTCTTTGCCACATTTTTCACAGTACTTCATTTTTTTGACCTCCCTTAATAAAGTAATTTGATTGTATCACAACCTCAGGTTGTTGTCAATAACTAATAATAAGTTTTTTATTTTACTCCGAATCGTTGTTAAAATTATTATGGGTGATGCAAATGATAAAGAATCTCAAAAAACTCCGTAATTTTCACGGTATAAGCCAGCAACAACTTGCCAATGTTGTGGGGGTCAGCCAACAATCCATAAATAAATATGAAAATCAAAATGTAGAGCCCGATATATCAACGCTGATAAAGATAGCAGATTGTTTTTCAACAACAGTGGACTATCTTGTCGGGCGAACGGAAAGCACGGACGGCGCAGAGAGCATTGTGCTGACGCATGACGAACATCTTGTTATATCCGGATATAGATTCTTGAATGATGAAGAAAAGCAGATAGTGAGATTGGTCATAAACAACCACCGCAATTGATTTGTAAAAAACAGCTATCCCCTCTCTGCCCGAAAGCAGCGAGGGGATAACAATTATATATCACAAAAGCGGAGATCCCTTTTGCGAGCTCTCCGCTTTGTTTTATTTACGTTACCCTGCTTCTATCAATAATAGCGATATCCGGCGAGCTTCTGCGCGGCCTGAGCACGGGTTACGGATCTTTTGATAATCATAAACTTGTTCTCAAGGGCAAGATTGAACGACATCGAAACGGTCTTTACTACCCTCTTCAGGTTGAAATCGACCTTTGCGGAGAAGCGAATCATCGTAAGGCCGAAATCGGCGATGCTTACTTCGCTGTCCGGCTCAAATTTGCCGTCGGACGCTTTGACTATTCCGTTGCCGACAGCCCACACTGCGGCTTTGAATGCAGGATCCGAGCTGTCGAGATCGGCAAAGGAAATGTTCTCGGTGTTGACCTCGGGCGAGCCGGCCATGCCGTAAAGAGCCTGAACAAGAGCCGACTTTGTCAGCACGGAATCGGGGCTGAACTGCGTCTCGGAAGTGCCCGCCATGTAGCCTTTTCTGAACATAAACTCGATTGCATCGTAATACTCCGAATCGGACGCGACATCCGTAAACGGGAAGTTTGCATCGGGCAGAGCGTCAAGGATTCTGTCGGCGATATGTCTGTGGCCCGCTGCGTTCGGATGGTATGTGTCGCAGGTCGTGCCCGTTGTATCGACAAAGATATAGCCGTATTTCTCGGCGCCCTCTTTCATCGGCTTGTTCGCTATATCGACGACCATTTGTCCGAGATTGATGCTCTGGCTGTCATCCTTGCTCTCCTCGGTATCTGTCGCTCCGTCGTCGCTCTTGACGCTCGTGTCGAACATTCCGATAACCATAAGCTGAACATCGGGATTCAGAGCATATATATCCTCAATGACATGGTTCCAGTTCTCAAAGAAGTTTTCGAGCCCGTATTTAAGCGCACGCGGGAGAACTCTGATAAGCTCGGGCATTGCGTCGGTAATCTTAGCGAGCTCAACTATTTTGTCGAGCTTATCGTTGACTATGCCGTTCTCCTTGAGAAGATCGCGCAGAGCCTTGACATACTTGCTGCAAGTGCCCTCTTTTTCGAGAATATCGGCGATGACCCATGTGAGATAAGTGCCGAAATCGTTTCCGCCGACACCGAGGGTAATAAGACCCGCCTGTGAAATTGCGCGGCGATACTCGGGAATCCTCGTTTTCATGACCTCGGGATCATGAGAATCGTGGAAGAGATAATCGTCGCCCGGATAATCGTCCTCGAGCATATAGCGGATATCTATCGTCCTGAATCCGGGGCAGGCCATCGGAACATAATTCACTCCGAGAGCATCGGCAACATACGCGCCGTATGAATTTTCAACGCGCTTGAACTCAGAATCCACATACACAAGGTCGTTGTGACCGCTGGCGACACTGTCGCCCAGAAGCACATATGTGCCGTAATCATAATACTTCTTTGCGTCTGCACTCTCGGTGCTGTCCGCGGCGAAGCAGACCGCGGAGCCGAAGGCCAATACGCATGTGAGAATCACTGCGACCGCCCTGCTTATAAACCTTTTCATTTTGATCCTCCTATCAAAATAGATAAAGCCGCACAGTCAAGAAACTGTACGACTTTAAAGTATCACAGATTTTTTTGAAAATCAATGTCCGAGGGTAAAAAAAGTAAATTATCCTAAATCAGTAGGCATTGTTTTTAAAAAGTGCGGTCATCCGCCAAATTTACAGGGCTTATTCATCGGCTTATTCCGATTATATGTTTCTCCGCTTCGACGCTGAGCGGCGTATAAGCGTTTATTTCTTTCGTTTGCAGATCGGCGGTCACGACCGCCTTATCCACACCAAGAATCATTTTGCCATTCTTTACAATCATATTGAAAACGAGATAAAAGCCACAATCAAATTCCGTCTTTGCATCGATTCCGTTTTCCGATATTTCGAGCAAAATTGATTTGAGCTTTTTGCCACCACTTTTTATGTTCTGATTTCATTGTAATCTTGTTTAGATTCCAGATTTCAAAAAACGGGGGCGTAAAATGGAGCCATTTTTGAATTCTGGGGGCGCTTTTCGCCCCCAAATAGTGAAAGTGGGGGCACTTTCTGCCCCCACTAAGGAAATATTGCTAAAATACAGTTTAGATTTACCATACATACAAACAGGAAGTTATCATTCCGCCTTTATTATTTTCTCTACATCTTTTTTTCTTGATAGCCATATAACTTTATCATCATATCTATCTAAAATGCTTCTTATTTCTTTCAGATTTTTATCCTGAAAAGTTTCAGTCCATTTCAAAAGGTTATAGACCGATTTCAAAGTTTCTCTTTTTCCTTTTTGTATCCCCAATTTTCTTTTTATAGAGCGCATAATAATTCTACTTTTATATAAATAACCAGGCATATCTAAAACATATATTTTATCAGCTTCATCAAAACTTTGCTGTACCCAGGCATAATATACCCCCTCAACTATCCACTCATCATTATTATATAATATTTCATGTAATAACGCTTTTCGTTCATCAAGCGTTCTCTTTTTGCCATATTCTTTGGCGTTATTATCCCATTGAATATCATCTAAGTCGAAATGGGAAATATTATACTTTTTTGAAAGTGCATTTGCTAAATAGGTTTTTCCAGAACCACTGCAACCAATAATATGTATTTTCATAAGTCAGTATTCTCCACAAATTCAAGTTGAACAAACTCCTTTTATTTCTGCTGAATCATCTTAAAATGCTTCAATGCCTCCACAATTGCGCTCTCTTTATCTTCTGGACACTGTGGCTGCCTGCTATCTTCATTTTTAGATAAATTATAATTCTTTCCAACCTCAATTCCGCATTTTCTCTTTACCTGTGAGATATACAGATTGGAAACCTCCATGCCGGCATTATGTTCCGCCACATACTTCTTTATCTCATCATATGTTGCCCTAGTCTCTGCAGATGTTATATCCACATCATCAAGTTCAATCGTGACATTAATATAATCATCCGGCTTTTGTTTCAGTTGGGACAAAAGAACTACCGTCTCCACATGGTTCGTATGCGGGAACATATCGACGGGCTGAATCTTTTCGACTTTATAGCCGCGCTTTGTCAAAAAGCGCAGGTCGCGCTGCTGAGTTTCGGGGTTGCAGGAGATATAGACTATCTTTTTCGGCGCGAGGGTCACAAGCGACGACAGGAAGCACTCATCGCTTCCGGCGCGCGGAGGATCCATAAAAACTATGTCCGCTTTCTCCCCGTCCCGCGCCATGCCGAGCATGAATTCGCCCGCATCGTCGCAGAAGAAGCGCACGTTCTTTATACCGTTTCGCTTGGCGTTCGATATTGCGTCGTGAACGGCGTCGCGATTGAGCTCAACGCCTATTACCTCGCCCGCCCGCTTCGACGCGACAAGACCTATAGTGCCTATGCCGCAGTAGGCGTCGATGACTTTTTCGCGCCCGCTCATGTCGGCATATTCCATAGCGGTGTTATAGAGCACCTCGGTCTGCACCGGGTTTATCTGATAAAACGAGCGCGGAGATATCCTGAATGTAAGTCCGCAAAGCTCATCCTCGATTTTGCCCGTACCGTAGAGCACATTTTCGCGCTCGCCGAGCACAAGGCTCGTCTGATAGGGGTTTATATTGTGGACTATTGTGGTTATGTCCGGATGCTCCTTGCGAAGCGCCTTTACGAAGTTGTTCTTCGCGGGAAAAATCGGCCCCGCCGTGACCAAAACGACCATTAGCTGATTCGTTTTAAAGCCGCGCTTGACGAGAACATGGCGGAGCGTGCCGCTGCCGCTTCGCTCGTCATACGGCTGAATCTTAAAGCTCCTCAGCATATTGCGGACGGAGACGATTATCTCATCCGCTTTTCTGTCCTCCGTCAGGCATGAATCGACGCAGACTATGCTGTGCGTGCCGGACTGATAGACTCCGGAAATTATCTTTCCGTTTCTCGCCGTGGCGAACGCCGCCTGAACCTTGTTGCGGTAATGATACGGCTCGTCCATGCCGATTATCGGCTCGACACGTCCGAATTCGCCGAGCAACCTTTCGGTCTTTCTCTGCTTGAAGCCAAGCTGCTCCGCGTAGCTCAGATTTTGAAGCTGGCATCCGCCGCATTTTTTATAGAGAGGACATTTCTTTTCTTCCGTCATGTTTTCTTCTTTCTGTTTGGGTATACGATATTTATTATTTTTATTTATTTGCCCTGCCGAGCCTTCTTTTCCGCCTTTTCTCTGTCTTTCTTTGCAACATCGTTGGTGTTCATCGAGTTGCGGAACACCACGAAGCGGTCAAATAGGAATTCGGTGACGAAGTTCGTCAGCATACAGATGACCTCGACGAGGTAGTTGTTCCATAAAAGGTCGGTTGTGGCGTACTTTGTAAACCAGGTTGAAAGCGGAGTAAACACGCAGTAATATGCCGCGACCTTGAGCATGGCTATCGGGACATTGTTAGCCGACTTGAAGGTGAACTTGCGGTTGAAGGTGAAGTTCCAAAGCACCGAGAGCACAAGTGAGATAAGATAAGCTACCCACTCCTTGAAATGGCAGACCTCAAAGAACAGAGTATAAGTCGTTATCTGAATGATTCCCGCAGACGCCGAGAAAAGAGCGAACTTTACGGTCTGGAGAATATTCTCTTTTGTGCTGAGCTTCTGAGTTTCGGCAACGTCCTGATTTTCTTTCTTTTTGTCCGACATATTTGTCTCCCCTTTTATTTTTTACGAATTGCCCGCGTTTTTGAGCATCTCTTCCGCCGATTTCAGCTGAAGCTCCGTTACCTCAAGTCCGCCGGTTATCCGCGCTATCTCATGTATTCTGCCCTCTGTATCAAGGCGTTCGACCTTTGTGTAGGTCTTGCCGTCCGAGACGGATTTGCTGATTTTCATATGGCAGTCCGCCTGCGCCGCTATCTGCGCCGAATGGGTGACGCATATGACCTGCCTGCCGCGGGACACCTCCTTGAGCTTCATGGCGACCTTCTGCGCCGCCCTGCCGCTGAGTCCGGTGTCTATCTCGTCGAATATCATCGTGTCGAGCCCGTCTCTGCCCGCTATGACGCTCTTTATTGCGAGCATTATGCGCGACAGCTCGCCGCCCGAGGCTATTTTTGCAAGGGGCTTCAGCGTCTCGCCCGCGTTAGCGGAGATAAGAAACTCTATATTATCCGCGCCGTTTATTGTAAACGCAGTTTTTTCTCTGTTTACCTTGAAGCTGACCGACGGCATATCGAGAAACTCAAGCTGCTCGGTCACTCCGCGCTCAAACTCGCGCGCCGCCTTTTCACGCGCCACCGTAAGCCTTTCGGCAAGGGCGCGAACCTCGGCCTTCGTTGAGCCGACAAGCGAATCGAGCTCCTTGACGCGCTCGTCGGAGAGCGCTATCTCGTTTCGCTCCTCGCGCGCGGAATCGAGGAATGAGAGCATATCCTCCTCCGTAGAGCCGTATTTTACGGAAAGGCGGAAAAGCTCATCGAGCCTTGCCTCTATCTCCTCGAGCTCGGAGGGGTCATATGAAAAATCCTCTATCGCCGAGCGAAGCTCCCCTGCGCAGTCCTCAAGCTCGTAGCCGACGGTGCGCAGCGTCTTTGCGGCGGGCTCGACATCCTTATAGAAGCGCGCCGCGTCCTCTGCGTTGCCGGCGCAGTCGTCTATTGCGCTTATGACGCCGAAGCTGTCATCCGCGCCGCGGAGGATATCATATGCCGCGCGGAGCGAAGCGGTGACGCGCTCGCAGTTTTGCAGCAGCGTCTTTCGCTCGTTCAGCTCATCGCGCTCGCCCGGCTTTATATCCGCCTGCTCAAGCTCGGATATCTGATAATCGAGCAAATCGAGACGGCGAAGCTTCTCCGACTCGTCCGTTCTGAGAGAGTCGCGCTCCCTGATATATGAACAGAGCTCTCTGAATTTTTCTCTGTATTCCTCAAGCAAATCGGCATCGTCCGCTATGCAGTCGATGAACTCGAAATGCTTTTCGGGCGCCATGAGCGCCTGATTGTCATGCTGACCGTGTATGTTTATCAGCTCATGCCCCGCCTGCCTCAACGCGGCGACATTAGTCGGCACGCCGTTTATGCGGCAGGTATTTTTGCCGTCCGAGCCGAGGGTGCGGCGAAGAAGTATATTCCCGTCCTCGTCGGGCTCGATATCGTATTCCGAGAGTCTCGCGGCGGTTGCTTTTGAAACGCCGGAGAACAGCGCCGTTACACTTGCGGACTGCGCTCCCGTTCTTATGAGCTCGCGCGAGGTACGTTCGCCGAGCACCGCGTTTATCGAATCGATTATAATCGACTTGCCCGCGCCGGTTTCGCCCGTAAGGACATTGAGCCCCGAATCAAATTCGATGTCGGCGCTCTCAATTATTGCTATATTCTCTATTTTCAGACTGAGAAGCATAGCTCAAACCTCATTTTTCGATAAGTCGTTTTATGGAATCCTTCATCTGCGAAGCGTAGCTTTCGTTTCTGCAAAGGGCAAATATCGTGTCGTCGCCCGCAAGGGTGCCGACAAGCCCCTCCCAATGCATGGAATCGAACGCCGCGCACGCCGCCTGCGCCATGCCGGTATAGCAGCGAATGGCTATGATGTTGCCCGCAAAATCGGCGGAGACGACGGACTGGGCGAAGATGCTTTTGAACTTCGAAAGCAGTTCGTCGGACTCGGTCTTTGTGACCGCGTACTTATACTGACCGTTCGCACCCATGGTCTTGACAAGGCGCAGCTCCTTGATATCGCGCGAAACTGTCGCCTGAGTTGCGTCAAAGCCGCTGTCTCTGAGCTTTTGAAGAAGCTCGTCCTGGGTTGACAGGTCATATTTTTCAATTATTTCGAGTATCGCTTCCTGTCTTCTTTTTTTCAAAGTTCTACCTCCCGTTTGCCGTGAGAACTGCTGTTCCACTTCATCATTTTTCTGTTAAGTATATCTAAAAAGCTATCATTTTTAAGTCTTATAAAATCGGCGGAGATGTCCGCTTTTTCGACGGTTATACTCCCCTGCGCCGACACGGTGAACGGCTCGTCGCCGTCGCACGAGACGCATATCGAACCCCCGTCGTCGGAATATATCCGCAGCACGGAGTCCTCGCCGAGAACGAGCGAACGGGTGAACACAGAATGCGAGCAAATGGGAGTCAGAATCATACACTCGAGCTTCGGGTCAACAACGGGTCCGCCCGCGGAGAGCGAATATGCGGTTGAGCCCGTCGGCGTTGAAACAATGAGCCCGTCTCCGAGATATCGGTTGAAAAAGTTTCCGTTGAGGTCGACGTTTATCTCGGATATTTTGCTGAGCCTTGAGGGACGCATGACGGTGGAATCGTTCATATTGTAGCCGCTCTGCACGCGGTCTCCGTCCGTTGCGGTGGTTTTGAGCATCATGCGCTTATCCATGCTGTAGTCGCCGGTTATGAGCTTTTCGAGCAGGTCGAGCTCGTGTATCTCAAGACCCGCCATAAACGCAAGGCGGCCGGCGTTAATACCCAAAACGGGCTTCGAATAAACCGCCGCCTTCTTTGCGGAGTGGATTATCGTGCCGTCTCCGCCCACGGTTATAACAGCCTCGCAGCTTTCGAGCAGCTCTTTTTCCGGCAAAAATACCGCCTTTGTGTCGGAGAAAACCTCCTTTGTGTCGAGCGGCAGAGAATATGCCGCACCGAGCTCGTCGAGCCGCCCGCAGATGAGCCTCGTCACCCCTGCGGCATTTCTGCGCGTTAAATTGGGAATTATCGCAAAAATCATAATTATTCTCCCGCCTTGAACCGTGCGTGCGCCGCGCCGACAACTCCCGCGATATCGGGCGCCGACGGTGCCTGCACTTCGGACTTTTTCAGATATACAAGGTATTCTATATTGCCCTCCGGTCCTTTGACCGGAGAAAAATCGAGAGCAGATACCGAAAATCCCGCCTGCACGGCATAAGAACAGACATTTTCGATAACTTTTATATGTATGCGCGAATCCTTGACCACGCCTTTCTTGCCGACATTTTCTCTCCCTGCTTCAAACTGGGGCTTTATCAGGCAGACGGCACTGCCGCCGTCTTTTATCAGCGGCGAAAGCGCGGGCAGGATGTGTTTCAAAGAAATAAAAGAGACGTCCGCGCTCGCAAAATCCGCGCGCTCGGGAATTTCTTTTTCGGTTATGTATCTGAAATTTGTCTTTTCGAGGTTGACGACGCGGCGGTCGCGCTCCAGCACGGGCGAGAGCTGCCCGCTCCCCGAATCGACTGCATAGACCTTTTTCGCGCCGTTTTGAAGCATACAGTCGGTAAAGCCGCCTGTCGAAGCGCCGATATCTATACATAAATATCCGCTTAAATCGAGTTCGAAAACCTCAACGGCCTTCTCGAGCTTCAGCCCTCCGCGGCTGACATAGCGCTCGGTCTCCCCTTTATATTCGATTATATCACAGGCATTTGCCAAAAGTCCAGCTTTAGAGACCACTTTGCCGTTTAAATATACATTGCCGCTTTTTATCATTTCCTTGGCTTTTTCACGCGACGGCGCGATGCCCATGGAGACCATAAGAGCGTCTATACGCTTTCTGTTTTCGTCCACTTTCAGTCCTCCGCGGAAGTGACGAACGAGAGAACGCCCTCCTCGTCAAAGCCGTATTCGTGCAGAAGGGACTCGACGGACGCCTGCTTGACGAAGCCGTTTTCAATGGCTCTTAAATGATATTTTCCGCCAAAGCCCGCCTTGGAGAGATCAAACAGGAAGCCCTCGCCCGCTCCGCCGCGGCGTATGCCCTCTTCGAAGAAATAAATATCCTTGCAGGTCTTTGCCGCCTCAACCGCGCCCTCGCAGACGGGGATTATGCGATTAAGCTTTATGAGCTTCACGGATTCACCCGCATTCAGGAGCTTCTCATATGCGAATGCACAGGCCGAGAAGGTTCTGCCGTAAGTCACAATAGCTTTTTCGGCTTTCTCGTCGCCGAACACATCAAAGTCCTCAAATGTCGGCTTTATGCTCTCGGGAATGGCTCGCTGAGCGCCGCGCGGATATCTTACCGCGACGAGCTTGGATTCGGAATAGAGCGCCTGCTGCATGGCATGCTTCAATCCCTCATAGGACGAGGGAGAATAGACGGTTATATCGGGCACGCTCCTGAACATGGAGACATCGAAAACGCCCTGATGCGTCTCGCCGTCCTCGCCGACAAAGCCGGCGCGGTCAACGGCTATGACCATCTTCTGCTTTTGCAGCGCGGCGTCGTGCAGAAGCTGATCAAAGCAGCGCTGGAGGAAGGTAGAATAGACGGCGAAAACCGGGATAAACCCGCTCTTTGCAAGGCCGAGTGCAAACGCCACGGCGTGCTCCTCGGCGATGCCTATATCAAAGAATCTGTATTTATATTCATTTGAGAACCGCTCAAGCCCCGTGCCGATGGACATAGCCGCGGTTATGGCGCAGACGCGGTCATCGCAGGAGGCGAAGCGGCACATGATATCGCCGAAATGACTTGAAAAGCTGGTGCCAGTCGAGAGCGGTTCACCCGTATTGATATCGAACTTCGAGATTCCGTGGAACTGCTCGGGCGAACGCTCGGCAAAGTCGTAGCCCTTGCCCTTGAGCGTATTGACATGGAGAAGCACGGGCTTATCGTACTTCTTCGCCATTTCAAAAGCCTCACAGAGCTGCTGAATATTGTGTCCGTCGATAGGCCCGATATAGTGAAGTCCGAGATCCTCGAACCACGAGTCTGAATAGATAATGCGCTTCAACGCGCTCTTTATGTCAAACGCCGCGTCCGAGAGCTCGTTTCCTATAAGCGGGATATGCTTTAAGAGCTTTTCGGTGTGCGCCTTCATGCGGTAATACTCGGGCTTTGCTCTGACAACGGCGAGATAACGCGCCATAGAGCCGACATTCTCGGAGATGGACATCTCATTGTCGTTGAGCACGATTATTAATCTGTCGTGCGTTCTGCCCGCGTTATTGAGCGCCTCATAGAACATTCCGCCGGTCATCGAACCGTCTCCGACGACGGCGACGACGGTGTTCTTGCTGCCGCGCATGGTGTTCGCGGTAGACAGACCGAGGGCGCTTGATGCGGCGGTGCTGGAATGGCCGCTGTAAAACATATCGTGCTCGCTCTCCTCGGGACGGCAGAAGCCCGAGAGCCCGCCCTCCTGACGCAGGGTGTGGAAGCGCTCGTAACGGCCTGTGAGCAGCTTGTGGGTATAGGCCTGATGGCCGACATCCCAGACAAACTTATCGCGCGGGGAATCAAACTCCTTATGCATGGCGAGCGTCAGCTCCACAACGCCGAGATTCGACGCGAGGTGGCCGCCGTTCTTCGACACGGTGTCGATAAGAACGGTGCGTATCTCGGCGGCAAGCTCGTTGAGCTGAGCGTAGCTCAGGTCTTTTATATCCGCCGGGGAATGTATATTTTTAAGGTACTTGTCAGTTGACATTTGACTTCAACCTTTCGCTTTAATCGAATTGACGGTCATTTATTTCTTGAAAGCAGCTTTTTTGAAAGCGACACAAGAAACTCAGACTCGCCGCCGAACACGCCGAGCGCGTCTATCGCTTTTCGGGTGAGCTCAGCGGCTATTTTCTTCGCCTCTTCGAGTCCGAGGAGCGAGACGTAGGTGTTTTTGCAGTTCTCTGCGTCACTGCCGACGGGCTTGCCGAGGGTCGCTTCATCGCTCGTCACGTCGAGAATATCATCGACTATCTGGAACGCTATGCCGAGATTTTCGGCATATACCCTTGCGGCCTCAAGCTTATTATCATCGGCTCCCGCCGCTATGCAGCCGAGCTGACAGGCGCATCTTATAAGCTCGCCTGTCTTGAGAATATCGACCGAGCGGAGGTCGTCGACCGCAACCGCTTTATTTTCGTTTTCAAGGTCCTGAACCTGCCCCGCAATCATTCCGGCACAGCCCGACGCTCGCGCAAGGAGCGAGACCGCCTTTGCAACGGCATCAGCGGGGATATCTTCGGCCTCGCCCGCAGACTGGAACGCAAAGGTCAAAAGAGAGTCGCCCGCAAGCAATGCGTTCGCCTCGCCGAACTTTATATGGCTCGACGGCTTTCCGCGGCGCATATCGTCGTCGTCCATGCACGGCAGGTCGTCGTGGATGAGCGAGTAGGTGTGGATAAACTCGATGGCGCAGGCAAGGGGCAGAGCCGCTTCGACAGAGCCTCCGCACATTCTGCAAAATTCGAGGGTCAGCATCGGGCGTATGCGCTTGCCGCCGTTTTCGACGCTGTACCTCATCGCCTCGAGCATTTTTGCTTCGCCCGCGCCGGACGGCTCAACCGAAAGGCGGGACATCAGCGCGTTGTTTATCATCAAAATATACTCGTCGGCGGTATATTTTTTACTCATCTTCATTCTCCTTTTCGAGCTCGGACAGCTCCTTTATCTTCGTCTGAGCCTTGTCTAAATACTCGTTGCAGAAAGAGACAAGCTTCGTCCCCTCCTCAAAGAGCTTCAGCGACTCGTCGAGAGACGCATCGCCGCGCTCGAGAGCCGAGACTATATCTTCGAGCCTCTTGACGGAATCCTCGTAGGTTTTCTTAGCCATTGTCTGTTCCTCCGTTTCTGACAGCTGAAGTGACGCGGGCGGTGAGCTTCAAATCCGCCGAGGTCACGGTTATATCGTCGCCCGCTTCGGGGACGTTCGTTTTTGAAATCAGCTTCCCGCCGCGCTCGACCGCCGCATATCCGCTCGAGAGTATCCGCAAGGGGCTTAACGCATCGAGTCTGCCCGCGAGCACGGACAAATTGAGCTTATCCCTATGCTGCACCCGCAGCGCTGCCGACTGCATATCGGAGAGCAGAGAATCGAGCGTCTGGCGCTGAGCGACTATCTGCTGCATAGGTCCGTATGCCGAGAGCTCTGCCGATATTCGCTTTATTTCATTGCAGCCGAACCGAATATACGAATCCAGCGCGGAGACGCAGCGCCTGCCGAGCTGATTGATATATGCGTGCTGCTCGGCTCTGTCGCTGACGGCGAGCTCCGCCGCCGCAGACGGGGTCGGCGCGCGCAAATCGGCCGCGAAATCGCAGATAGTGAAATCAGTCTCATGACCGACCGCGGAAATCACGGGGATATCGCTCGCCGCGACCGCGCGGGCAACCTTTTCTTCGTTGAAAGCCCACAGCTCCTCAACCGAGCCGCCGCCGCGCCCGACTATGAGCACATCGGCGTAATGCCCCGCATTGAAGCGCTTTATCGCGTCCGATATCTGACCCGCCGCCGACGCGCCCTGAACCTGAACGGGGCAGATGATAATCTGCGTTGACGGGCTGCGGCGCGTTATGACGTTTATTATATCCCTGACGGCGGCACCCGTGGGCGAGGTTATAATTCCTACACGACGGGGAAAGCGCGGTATCGGGCGCTTTCTCTCCTGAGAAAACAAGCCCTCCGCTTCGAGTTTTTTCTTGAGCTGCTCAAAGGCTATGCTCAGAGCGCCCGCTCCGTCGGGCTGCATATCCTCGATATAGAGCTGATACTGACCGTCGCGCTCAAAGACGCTGACATGACCCCTGGCGATAACCTTCATACCGTTTTCGGGCATAAAGCCGAGGCGCTCGTTGTCATACTTGAACATGACCGCACGCACTGCCGCCTTCTCATCCTTGAGGGTCATATAAAAATGCCCTGTGCGGTAGTGATTTGTAAAATTCGATATCTCCCCGCTGACAAAAACAGACCGCAGGTTATAGTCCGAATCCATGAGGGATTTTACATATCTGTTAAGTTGGCTTGCTGTTACGCTGACGGTTTCAAGCATTTTTCCGCTCCCTGAGATAAGTCAGATACGCCGTTCCCGCGGCATTGTCCGCAGAGAATGCGGGCTCGGCAAAGTATGCGCCGAACTCCTCCGTAAACCTTCGGCGTATTATTGAATTGGACATCACGCCGCCGGCAAAGACCAGCGGAAGCCGTCCGTATTTTTTTATAATATTCTCCGTCATTTTTTCGAGAGCCGCCGCCACGGAATCGAGGCAGAAGAGCGCGACATCGCACTTGCTCTCTCCGCTTTTTATCATATCGAGGCACTTGTTCTCTATGCCCGAGAGACAGCAGTCCGTGCCCTTGACACAGGGCTTGGGCTTAAAAGTTTTTCGGCTTTCGAGCGCCGCTTTTTCAAGCTCGGCGCCCGCGGGGAAGTTCAGTCCCATGGCGACGCCCACTCTGTCAACAGCCTGTCCCGCGTTGAGGTCGAGCGTCCTGCCGACAATATCTATATGGAGCAGCTTTTCTTCGTCGGGGCGCACCAAGAGCGCCTCGGTAGTGCCGCCCGAGACATGGAAAGCTATGAACTCGCGCTCAAAAAGCTCCGTATGCCCGCTCGAATAGACCGCCGCCGCGACATGACCCGCCTGATGCGAGAACTCGCAAAGCGGTATGTCAAGCGCCGCCGAGAGGCACTTTGCGGTATTGAGTCCGACAGTAAAGCACGGCATATACGAGCCCTCCGCGTCGCGCGGGGCATACGATGCGCCGATATAATCGGGTCTGCCGCACTCTGATATAACGCCGCTCACCACCCTGAAAAGCTGCTGAGTATGGTGAAACACGGCGTCGCTCTGGCGCAGCCCGCGCTCACCGCTTTTGACGGGCAGGAGCATCTTTTTTTGAAAAACACATCCGCTCACATCATCAAAGGCTGCGGCGGATGTAGTATAGTTACTTGTATCTATGCCGAGATAAACAGCCATGGCTTATTCCCCTTCCGGGACTTCCGCGCCGCTTCTGTCGGCAAGCTTTTCTTCGCGCACCACAGAGCCGAGAACACCGTTGACGAACGACGCATCCTCTGCCGTGGCGTATTTTTTGCACAGCTCGACAGCCTCGTTTATCGAGGCGCCCACCGGAACAGACGGTATGTACAAAAGCTCGCAGATGCTGAGTCTCAAGGCAGACAGCGCAACGCGGGATATTCTGTGCTTCTTCCAGTTCTTCGAATATTTCTCGATGATATCATCGATTGAAAACAGCTTGTCCCATGCGGTCTGGGCGAGCATGGACGCAAACTCGTCCGGCTCGATAAGCTCGTTTTCAAGGCTTATTGTTATAATATCGTCCATATCCGTCTCGGGATTAAAGGACTTTTCAAACAGCAGGGCAAACGCCTGCTCTCTCGACTGGCTTCTGGTCATAAACTTTTTCTGTACTCCCCTTAAAATTCCGCTCTCCCGCGGTCGGCATTATTCGGCATAAAAACCGAATCGAGCCCTCCCGCAAGAGAGGGCTTGAGAAAATCACTTTTCGCCTTCGGGCTTGATATCAATACCGGCTATTGAGACATTGACCTTCGAGACCATCTTTCCGGTCATACTCTGCACGGCGTTCTTGACGTTCTTCTGAATCTCCGACGCGACTTTCGGAATCTTTGTTCCGGGCGTGATATTGACATGGATGTATATCTTCACGCCGTTATCCGACGGCAGGACGCGCACGGATTTTATCGCATCTTCTCCGAATCTGAGAATCGAATGCACGTCGGGGGTCCTGGCGGCAAAGCTGCTCACGCCTTCAACATCCTTGGCGGCGTTGAGAGCTATTGCTGCGATAACATCCTCGGATATTACGAGGTTGCCGATATTGTCAACAGTTTTGTTTTCTTCCACAGGGCATTCCTCCTTCTGCCCTATATTATAACACAAACTTGAAAATTCTCAACTACTTAATTCAACAATTGTTATGTTTTCGGCCGAAAAACCTGTCTGTTTCAGAACGATTTCCTTTATTTGGAGAATAACCGTGTCATTTAAAGTGCCTTTTGCAACAATTACTTCAACGGTACCGTTGTTGATTATCACAACGCATTCGCTTCCGGTTTTCGCCTTTATCAGCGACTCGATATCGCCCTCGAGCTTCACAGCGTTCGAAAGTGCCTTGAGCGCATCCGCCGCCTCCTTGACTGCTGCCGGGTCGGACGAGCTGTCCTTTATGACTTTATTGAGAATTTCGGCGGCCTCGTCATGGGCGGAGCTTCTCCTGAGCTTCGCAGAAGCAAAATAGTCGCCGCTTTTGCCGGTCGCCGCCGCGCTCTCCGAAACGTCCGACGAGTTGACAAGCTTTGCGTCGCCCAAGTTTCCGCCCGTGTTTTCAACCTCCTCTACCGACGGGCGCGTGTTCGCGTTCTTCACCGACGGGCGGTTATAGTACCAGTTTATAAACACTGCCGAGCCGAGAGCAAGAACGAGCGCCGCGGCGATTATCTGCCTTTTCCTGACGACCATAGATATCAGTCCTTTCGGGTTTCTTTTATTTGAACGGCGAGGTTACGCCGACATTTTTGTGATATATACGCGCGACGCGCTGATATCGAGCACGGCGGTTATCGCCTGAGTTATCTCCTGCCGCACGGCATCCGAGCCGCCGCCCTCGCAGACAACCGCAACACCGCGTATTTTGGGCTGGATGAGCTTTATAATCATCCCGCCCTCGTTCCCGTCCGTCTCTATGAGGACATACTCTTTTTCGTTTGAAAAGTTTTCTTTTTCTATCGCGGTGCCGCCCGAGGTGTCGCTTTTTATCTTCTCGTTCTTTGCGTAGACCTGCTCGGCGCCGCTGTCTAAGGTCACCATAACGCGGGTCTTACCCGCTCCGTCTATCGATGAGACTATCTCCGTCAGCCGCTTTTCGATATCCTCGGCGTAGGTCTCCTGATTCTGCGCCGCAGTGACGCTCTCTTTTTTCTCCGCTTTCTTTCCGTCGGACGGCCGAAATTCGGAGATAACGAGCAGCAGCACTCCGAGCACTCCGACCGCGCAGAGAACCGCCAGCTTCTTGTCGGAAGTGAACGCGGACTTCAGTTTTTCAAAGGTCTGTTTGATATCCATAGCTTTCACTCCCGCTTCTTATGTCTATCACCGCGTCGCCAAGCAGCTTTTGCAGCCTCTCGACCGCCGCGTCGTTTATAACAGCTCCGCTCGGCAATATGATATTCGCCTTTTTTATAAATATGCCGCCGCTCTCGTCTATATCCGTCAAAAGATCGATTTCACAGTCGGGATAGCCGCAGGACGAGAGTATTTCGAGCACACAGTCCTGCATCTGCTGCGCATAGGCGGCGGTAATACGGTAGTTCACCTCGTCATTGAGCCCGCTCGGTATCAGCTCCTCGGTGTCGGACGAATCAAGAGAAAAATCCGTTTTTATCAGAGCGTTTGCAAGCGGAAAAACGAGGGCGCATATGACCGCAGCAGCTGCGACGCACCGCATTATTTTCTGCATATTCCCCTTTGGCACGAGCGCATATACGACCGACGAGAATATCGCCGCGGCGCACACGCCGAGCGCCCATTTTTTCAGTTCCTCCATGCTATGCACCCGCTTTCACCGAGATAACTATACCCGTCGATATAATAAAGAGAGCCGCCGTAAAAATTATCGCCGCGTTTATTACCGTCAAAGCGGACGAGAGCGTTTCGAGCACCTCGCCGGAAGCGTCGTCGCCCATAGACGAGGACAGCACGCCTAAAAGCTTCAAAAGCAGGATTCTCGCGGTAAGCTGCAGAATAACGGGCAGATCCATAAGCACAACGGCGATGACACCGAACACTCCGACAGTGCTTTTGAGCAGCGCCACGCTGCCGATTATCGAGGAATACGCATCGCTCAGAGCGCCGCCGACTATAGGCACGGCGGAGCTGAGCGCGAGCTTTATGCCCTTGGAGGTCAGAGTGTCCGCGCTCCCGGCGAGCAGACTCTTGAGTCCCAGAACCGCCGAAAACGCCGCCGCGGCAAAAGACAGAACACCTATCGCAAGCTTTTTTATCATCTCGGCGAGCTTCGTGAGCTTTAACTCGGGGCTGAGCGACGCGGACACGCTGAAAGCCGAAAACGCGCCGCACAGAGGCATTATCACATTCCCCGCGGTCTGCGCCGCCGCCTGAGCCGCCGCCATGGCGAAGGAGCCGTAGGTCAGGGCGAGAGTGGGATTCCCGGCGGCCGTTATTATGCCCGCCAATACGGGAATGAGCGCGAGCATAAAGTCGGAGGTAGCTTTGACTGCGCTCACCCCCTGAGAGATAACCCCCGCAGACGAGGCGAACACGGTTATCGCAACCGCGCAGCCTATGACCGTATTGAGAGGCTCGGAGAAGTTTTCGGCGGCGGCAGTGCCCTTTATGAGTCCGACAAGAATGACAATACCCGCTATCAAAGCCATGTCCTTTATCGGCTTTAAAAAGCTTCCGCGCGCCATATCGCCGAGCATCGAAACGAGCTTTTTCGGCGAGGGCGAGAGCAGAGATTGCCAATCGGCAATGTCAATCCCCGCAGAATCAAGGCTGTCCTTTATATCATCCGGCAAGGTGTCGCCGAGCCTGCCTGCGCCGCTCGACTCATAAAAGGACGAGTAATCATCCGTCGTCTCCTCCCCTACGGCGAAGCACACGGCGGCATTCAAAAAAAGCAGAATGAGCAGAGCCGCAAATACTTTTAAGCTTCTCATAAACTTCCCTCAGATATTTATAAGTTCTTTTGCAAGCCCGACCGCCGACCTTATAAGCGGCAGGGCGAGCGCGATTATCGCCGCCTTTGCCGCAAGCTCGGACGCGCCCGCCACGGCGGAGTTTCCGTTATCGCGGCAGATGTCGCCCGTAATCTGAGCCGCAACCGCAACGCCGAGCGCCTTTATCAGCACGGACACGCATTCATTGCCCGCAGAGCTCATATCGGCAAAAAAATCGAGCTGCGAGATTATATTTTGCAAAACGCGCACCGCATAAGCCGCTATCACCGCGACTGCCGCTATCTGGACTATCGGCGCATATTCGGGGCGGTGCTGCTTTATCACGGCGCATATAACGCACACCGTAACCGCGAGCGCGGCGGTTTTCAGTATCTCCGTCATATCAGCCTCCGAGCAGTCCGCTCACGGCATCGAGCAGCTGCGAAAGATATGGCAGGAGCATTATCAGCACGGCGGCGATACCCGCAAGCACGGTTATCAGCGCGTAGTCGTCGCGCCCCGCACGCGAGAGCACCTGACTCAGCACCGCCACGATTATACCGACCATTGCTATTTTTATAACTATTCCCGCTTCCATAGACGATGCACGGCGAACGCCGTTCCTTTCTTTTTTATACAGCTTTTATACAGCCGCTATCACGATGACCGCGCCCGCGAGCGCTCCGAGAGGCGGCAGAACCTTTGCGTATTTCTTTTTCTTCTCCCGCGCCCCCGACAGACGCAGTTCGAAGTCCGATATAAACATATCGCAGTTTGCAAGTTGACCCTCGAGCGCGGTAGTGCCGAGCGAACGCCCGAAGGAGACCAGGCGCGAGACATCGGACGGGCCCAAGCCGACGGTATTTTCCCGCGCGGAAAGCGAATCGCTCCACGCCTGCGGAAACGGTTCGCTCAGGCAGAGCCGTTCGCACTCGGGGATAAACACAAGCTCTTTGAGCTCCGGAGTCGACGAAAGTATCTCAAGGACATCCCCGACCGGACAACAGCAGCATTCGAGCTGAGTTCTCACAATGCGCAGCATTACGCATATTTTTTCAAGCAGGCTCACGCGAAGCGTCAGCATACGCGCCGCATATCCGCCCGCAAGGCACAGCGCGACAGCCGTCAACAAGGCTCCCGTCATTCGCATAAGAACGCTCCTTCAGGTCATATATTCCCTCAATCTCGCCGGGGGTTTCGCCGAGCATGACAAGCTTTGAAAACACGCCGGACGAGATAAGCTCCGACACGGCGGGACGGCGGCGCAAGTCCTCGTTTTTGCCGACATGGACGCTGACAAGAAAGTTCACTCCGGAGCTCATTCCCTCCGAAATACGCTTCGCTTCGGACAGACTGCCTATCTCGTCGCAAATAATCATCTGCGGCGAGAGCGTTCTCAGGGCGGTCAATATGCCGGCATCCTTGGGGTAGCCCGTCAACACATCGGAAAATCCGACGTCGCACTGCGGACAGCCGCCGCTTGAAGCGGCTATCTCTCCGCGCTCGTCAACGACCGCCACGCGAAAAAAATTGCCGCCGGAGGGTCCCGAAAGCCTGCGCGCAAGGTCGCGCAGGAGCGTCGTCTTGCCCGAGAGCGGCGGTCCCGCGATAATCGCCGATACCGCGCCGTTATTAAAGAGCCGCGTATATATTTCATCCGCAGCGCCCCTCACTTCATGGGCTATGCGCAGGTTGACGGACGAGATATCGCGAAACGCCTTCACCGTACCGTTTTCGGCCATGACCGCCGTGCCGCAAACTCCCGCCCTGTGGCCGTGCGCAAGGCTTATAAAGCCGCTCGCCGCGGCGGCGGAGTTCGAGTGGACGGAATAGCCGCACATACGCGAGAAGCTCGCTTGAAGCTCCGCGGGGCTCGCCGTAAGCGCGCCCGGCGAATACACCTCCCCCGTTCTGCCGCTCCCGTAAACGAACAGAGAGCCGCCGCGCGTGACTATCACAACGGGTCTTGCCGAGCGCAGGCGTATCTCGTAAGCGCTCTCCTTGACGCGGGAATCCACCCCGACGAGAGCGGCCCGAAGCCGACTGTCGAGATAATTCGCCGCGCTGTCAAAAGAATCCGCCGCCTGCATAGCCTCGCCTCCGTTTCCCTAAATAATATGAAATCTTGTCCCCGGGTAGAACAGGAAAAAGGACATAAAAAAGCACCCCGCAAAAATGCGGAGTGCTTTAAAAGCTGTTCTGTTATCTCACCTCGAGGATATTGCCCGAGCCGCTGAAAATATTGAAATACAGCATTTTCTCCTCGCCGTTTTCGATATATTTTATCTCGTAATTCCCCTCCTTGCGGCTGCCGATGCATTTGACGTCAAGGATTTTCGCGTCTGTGTCGTTAAAGGTCTCCTTGAGCACCTTCAGCTCCGCATCACCGTATTCCTCGGCGTTGTCGGAGACAAAGAGCACGCGCCCGAAGAGGTTATTTATCTTGGCGAGCAGGAGCTTCTGCTCCCAGGTAAATTTAAGGTTATGGTCGCGCAGGAAGAAAACATCGGGGTCGTTGAGGAACGCCCTGCCGTTTAAATGGCGACGGAACATACTGTTGTTTATAGCGTTCTGCGCGCTGGGCAGCTCGTTGTTTATCGACATGGAGTTATAGAACTTGCCGCCGTAAGTGAGATCGACATCACAGCTTATTCTGCACGCATCGACAACACCGAATGCGGGGCCGAGCGGCACTCCGCAGCCGAGGATGATTTTATCCCCGACGCACTCGCGCAAAAAGTCCATAGCCTCGCACATGATAGTGCCGCGGGTCTTGTTGTTGCGCGGAGTTCTGCACTGGCTGTAAAGGAAGTCAAGCTTCACCATATCGTAGCCCCAATCGTTGAGCACGGTGTCAAAGACATTTTTAAGATGCTCGCGCACCTCGGGGTTATAGATATCGAGCGTATATGCGCCGCCCCAGCCGATGCAGCCTATCTGAGGCTTGCCTTCGGGAGTGCGGATAATCCAGTCGGGATGCTCCTTCAATATGCGCGATTTTCCACGCTGAACATTGAAGGGCGCAAGCCAAATACCCGCAAGGTAGCCCTCTCTGTGAACAGCATCGGCGACGGTCTTCATGCCGTTGGGGAAGTCCTTGCCGTTGTAGTCGAGCCAATCTCCGACAAAGGTCTCATAGCCGTCGTCTATCTGGAAGATATTGACGCTGTCATGCGCCCGCGAAAGTCCCTTGAGGTCGCGCAGGATTATTTTTTCGTCTATCTTCTGGAAGTAGTTATACCAAGAGGTATAGCCGGTGAGCCTGTCTATGCGCTTCTTTTCGGGCATACCCATGGCGGCGAAATATTTGTCGAACACCTCGTCATAGCTGCCGACAAAGCGGACAACGTCAAACATCTCATAAGGCTCGCTCACGGTCAGCCCCTCGACATCCTTTTCCATGGAGAAGAAATGCTTATCCATATCGGAATAAAAAACAGTATATCCGTTTCTTTCGCTGAGCGAACCGAACAGCTCAAACTCATCCCCGCGGCGGAAATAGGTATATGTAAAGCTGTGGAAGAAGCCGGGGCGGGATTTGTAGCGGGTGAAGGCGTAGTCGCCGGAGGTTATCGCCATATCCTTTACGGTTTTAGTTATACCCGCAAGCGAGGTCACGCCGGGATAGATATCCTCCGAGGACATCTCGGCGGAAGTCGTCCACGACTGATAGCCGTTGACAAAGAATTTTTCGTTTTCCTCATACTCGTGCCAGAACTCGAGCGCGGCGGATATAAGCGTTATCGGACGCGAGGGAATAAGAGTCAGCTTGACGCCGCTCTCGTCGTTGACGCAAATGACCGAGAAGTGCGGACCCGAAAAACCGACCGTCTCATAAACCGCGCCGGCGAGAGAATATTTTAGTTTCAATACGGGCTTGTTCATCATGATTCCTCCATACGGTATTTCTCTTTAAGCTTAGTTTATCATTTTGAGACGAAAAAAACAATAGGAGTCATCTAAATTGCGGGTATAAAAAAAGCGCCGCACTTAAACCGTGCGGAGCCGATATGTTATCCCTTTCGGGCTTGTTGTCCAGTTCCTGCGGCTGAGAGCCGCCGCTTAGTTACGCAGCCTTTCTTGCTACGGAGCTAAGTGCGAGAAGCATGAGGAGCTTGTGAAGGCTAAACTTCTTCTCTTTCTCAATCTCACCAAACAGGTCCTGTTCCATCTTGTAATACTGCATGTTCATCATATCTGTCAGTCCTTTCATTTGGTATGCTTTCATTATACTCACTTTACGCGATTTGTCAAGTGATTTTGCACAAACGAGCACACTCTGATTTGTGCAATTTTACCAAAGGAGCGACTTTTTTCAATCTTGCCGGTTTAAATAATTGCATTTAACTGCGTTAAATTCTTGTGTGCAAATTGCACAAATCAGGCGCGTTCGGTTGTGGATTATGACGAAAACAGCGCAGATTTTTGGAACTTCCTACAAAACAGCTCTCGAAAGTTTGTGAGAAATGACAATAAAAATATTTAAAAAGAGCTTCCGACGTATGCCGAAAGCTCTCTTTTCTGTTATTCCGAGGAAAAGGCTTAGATCTTGCCGGCCTTTTCGAGCTCTTTGTAGTTTCTTCTGATCTTGAGAGTGGTGGTCTTCGGGAACTCCTCGGCGCGGAAGTCGAGTCTGTCGATGTTCTTCCATCTGGGCATATCGCGGTTGAACTGGTTGACAGCGTCCTTGATGAGCTGATCCGCTTCCTTGCCGTAGTCCTCGTAGTAGGGATAAACCTCTGCGACGATCTTGTTGCCCTCCTGGCTGACAAGAATCTCATGGATGGCATGGCAGCGCTGAGAAAGCTTATCCTCAAGCTCCTCGGGGGATACGTTCTTACCGTTGTTGGTGATGATGAGGTTCTTCTTACGGCCGACGAAGAACAGGAAGCCGTCCTCATCGATTCTGCCGTAGTCGCCCGTCTTGAACCAGCCGTTATCGAATGCCTCGGCAGTAGCCTCGGGATCCTTGTAGTAGCCTCTCATGACGTTGGAGCCGCGGACATATATCTCGCCGACGCCGTCCTCATCGGGATCGTTTATCTTTATCTCGTTGCACGGAAGCGGTCTGCCGACACTGCCGGACTTATGATTTTCCATGGTGTTGGTGGTAACTCCGGGCGAACACTCGGTTATGCCGTAGCCGTTGAGAACCTGTATACCGAGGTCATAGAGACCCTGCTCATACTCGGGGTCAAGCGCAGCGCCGCCGACGACGATGAACTGAAGTCTTCCGCCGAGCTGCTCATGAACCTGAGCGAACAACTTGCGGCGGACGTCGATGCCGAACTTGAGAAGGAAGCGGCTTATCCTGATGCCCTTCTTGAGGACTTCCTCTCTGCCGGTCTTTCTCGCGGTCTTCCAGACGCGCTTATAGATAGTCTCGACAACCAGCGGAACGCCGGAGAAGTTCTGAGGATGATGGGTCTGGAAATCCCTGACGAGGTTCTTTATATCCACGCAGATATAGCCGTAGGTGATGATGATGAACGCGGCAAAGATAGTCGCAACCCATGAGAAGGTGTGGTTAAGCGGCAGGAAACCGACGGAGTTTCCGCCCTGGAAGCACTTGCAGGAGGAGGTGACAACAGAAGCGAGGTTGCCATGAGTGAGCATAACGCCCTTGCTCTTGCCGGTGGTGCCGGAGGTGAAAACGATGGTTGCGAGGTCATCGGGAGATACGACGACATCCTTATACTCGGTGTAGCCGTCCGCAAGGAGCTTCTCGCCCTCATCGATGTACTTCTGGAAATCGGGGATATAGAGATATGTGTCCATGGGAGCGCCTATCTCTTTTATCTTCTCGACTGTCGGAGCATAGTACTCGGAATAGAAGATAGCCTTGCACTCACTCTCATTGAGCTGAACGGCAAGATCCTCTGCGGGGAGCTTGGGGTCAAGCGGAACGCTGACTATCTTACCGAGAAGATTCGCAAAAAACGCGATTATCCACTCATAGGAGTTCTCGCCGATAATGGCGACATTGCATTCCTTGATGCCGTGGGCAAACATATATGTGCCCAGGCAGTTGATATCGTGCCAAACGTTGTTAAATGTTTTGGTGATGAACGGATTGTCCTTTGTGCCGTTCACGTTGTCATACATAAAGAGGGGCTGATCCTTTCCCTCGCCGACACCGTGGATGACAAGCTCCTTTATGGTCTTGACATCGGGCACATCATAGTATACGTCCTTGTACTTCTTTTTCATTTTTTTGATTCCTTCCCTCATATTTTATTTTCTCTGGTCTTGAACTCCGTACCCCTTACAGAGTTCTCTCAAAACATAATTTTATATGATTGCAGAGCATTCTTTTTTACTATAGCGAAATTAATAAATATTTGCATTAGTTTAGAAAAAGTTTATAATTTATAATTTATATTAAAAAGCCAAAAAGCCGGACGAATCAGCTTCACTGATCGCGTCCGGTCGATGCGTTTTGCACTTCTTCTTTTTTTGCTTTTTCTTTTGAGGATTTGCCGAGCTTTTTGTATGCAAAGAACTTGTTTGTCACGAAGTTAAACGGCGTTACTATAACCGCGACTATGCACGGGGCGATATACTCCGCGAGCTTTCTGTCGGTCATATCGACGCCCGACTGCCTTATGGCCTCGCCCAACGACCTTACGCCCTCCTCAAGGTTCAATACGTCAAGGAAGAGCCAGGTGAGCAAGGTTGTCAAAAACAGTCCCGAGAAAGCATACACAATATAGAGCCTGAGCAGAACCTGCCAGCCCTTGACTCCCTCATCGCGTTCAAAGACAAGTCTGCTGTTAATCAGATATGACGAGAGCACGCTGAGCACAAAACCCACAAGAGTCGCAAGCACATAGTGACCCCCGACAAAAACAACGGCGGCATACGCAACATAGTTGACTATCGCGTTTATACTGCCGACGACGATGAATTTCAGGTATTGAATGACTGCATTATTACTCTTTTTCTTCACCTTTCCGCCTCCCCTGCGAATATCAAGAAGATGATAACATATAAGTGCGGTCTTTTCAATATCAAAAAACAGATTGGCTCTGAATCCCCTGCTGTTTTCATTCTCTATTGTTAAATCTTTCTTAAGTTCATAAAAGGAACAAAATACAATTATACTTATACTAAAATAACAGCATATTAAGGTGGGACAGGCTGCAAACAGACGGCCGCCGCCATGGGATGGAGATGCAAGGAAAATATGAAAATCAAACCGCTCAGCCGCCTTATGACCGACTTCGGCGGCTTCCTGGGTCTTGCGGAGCACGTCAAGCTCGGGATTTACGCAAAAAATGCCGTTAAGGTTCAGGAGCACATTGTCAAGAAGCTCATGCGCGACAACAAGAACACCGTATACGGCAAGGCGCACAATTTCAAGGACGTTCACTCCGTTGCGGACTATCAGGCAAAGGTTCCTCTCTCGCGCTACAAGGACTACGAGGAATATATCGACCGCATGGTTGAAACCGGCGAAAGAAATCTTATAACCAGATACCGCATACACAGATACGCCGAGTCCTCCGGCAGCATCGGCAAGCCGAAGCTCGTTCCCCTCGCCGCAAGGTCGCTGTGGAACTGCCAGTGCTTCAGCTTCTCGGCTCCCGTCGGCTGCGCCGTCAAGTGGTTCCACGCGCACGGCAAGCGTCTGCCTCCTCAGAAGGGTATGCTGACGCTCGAGATAACGCCCCACCGCCTTCCCAACGGAAAGACCTGCAGTTGCCTTTCCGGTATCCCGATGATGTACTTAAAGCCCATAGTCAGCTCCTTTGTCACCTCTCCCCCGGAGATAATGTTCCCGGAGGATCCGAGCAGAACGGATATGCAGTATTTCAAGCTGCGTTTCGCGCTGATGGACAGAGACGTGAGCTACCTGAGCACAATGATAATAACCGTTCTCGAGTCGATGATGCATTATCTTGAGGACAACTGGGAGATGCTCTGCGACGACATTGAGCACGGCACGATAAACGAGAGCATCGCGTGCCCGCCCCAGGTAAAAGAAAAGCTCATGAAGCGCATTAAGCCCATGCCCGGCCGCGCCGCCGAGCTTCGCAGCGAATTTGAAAAGGGCTTTGACACTCCGATAGTCCCCCGAATCTGGAAGAACTGCTGCTGGATGTTCGGCATGGGCGCAGGCTCGCTCGAGGTATACTCGAAGAAGCTGGGCCGTTACACGGGAAATCTCCCGATTCACAACATGGGCTACGGCGCTTCCGAGGATCTTGTTGCAGTGCCGATAGCGCTCAACTCCAACGACTGCGTAATTCTTCCTCACAACGGCTTCTTTGAGTTCCTGCCCGTCGGCGCTCCCGAGGGCACCCGCCCGTTCACCATAAGCGAAGTAAAGCCCGGCGAGGAATATGAAATAATCATCACGAATCTCTCCGGCCTCTACCGTTACCGCATTGACGATGTCGTTGAAATCACCGGCTTCTACAAGCAGTCTCCGACGGTAATGTTCAAGTACAGACTCAATCAGGTGCTTAACATCGGCGGAGAAAAGACCGACCAGAGCATGGTTGACTGGGCGGTTGAGCAGATGTGCGACCGTTTCGGCACAGTCTCCGTCGGACACAGCGTTTATCCCGACACCGAGACGACTACTCCCGGCCACTATGTCCTCTTCGTTGAGACCGAGGACGAAATCGACCCCGCAAGACGTCAGGAGTTCGCGGCGGTATTTGACGAAAAGCTCAGCGATTCGAACCTCTTCATCAGCGATGCCTGGCACGAAAAGACCCTCAGCAAGACCGAGCTTCACTTTGTCAAGAAGGGCACTTATCACCAGTATCTCGAGATGAAAAAGAACGAGGGCGCGAACCTCAACCAGCTCAAGCCCGTTGTCCTGCTCAACACTCAGGACAAGCGCGACTTCTTCTGGAAGAACGTCACCGACTGACGGTAATTTAATAAAGAGCTTGCAGCCGCAACGGGTGAACTGTTGCGGCTGATTTTTTGTGCCGTATGGTGAATTATCAGTGACGCTGAGGCGTCAAAGGGTCGTCGAGTCGCCGACCCCTACAAGCAAAGCTTTCCGCAATTTCCTTGTAGGGGCGAGCAAAAGTTGCCTCTACGGTGTACCTCTTACAACCGCTCTGCAAATCCCAATTGCAAAAGGCTTTTATCTTCCCCGGCGGGACGGTAATTTTGATAAGCATATAAAAATTCAAGGACCGCCGGAGCGATCCCTGATTTGATTTGATTTTATTTTATTTTATTTTTCTTTCAACAGCTTTGCGAGCTCGTCCATAAAGGTGTTGATATCCTTGAACTGCCTGTAGACGGAAGCGAAACGGACATAGGCTACTTCGTCAATACTCTTGAGCTTCTCCATCGCAAGCTCGCCTATATAAACGGTTGTCACCTCGCGGTCGAGCGAATTTTGAAGCACGGCCTCTATCTCGCTGACAGCCTTTTCGAGCTGTTCCATATAGACGGGGCGCTTTTCACACGCCTTGAGCATACTGTTGAAAAGCTTGTTTCTGTCAAAGACCTCACGCGATTTGTCCTTTTTGACAACGACTATCGGCACGGTTTCGATTATCTCATAAGTTGTGAAGCGCTTGCCGCAGCTCATACACTCGCGGCGGCGGCGGATTCTCTCGCCCTCGTCGGTGGGACGCGAGTCGATGACCTTGCTCTCTTCAAAACCACAGAACGGACACTTCAAAGCTATCACTCCCTGATAAACGTCTATAATATTTATCGCATAAAAACAGTCAAATGTCAAGCTTTTCGAGCCTGCGCATAGAATCCGTCAGCTGCTCCGTTCGCTCGAAGCCCGAGCGATAGAGCTCGATAACACAGTCACCCGAATAACCGCTATTTTTCAAGAGCGAAAACAGCGCGGCAAAATCAAAAGTTCCGTCAAACGGTGGGATACACTTGTGACTCTCATCGTGGTCGCTCAGATGTATGTGGCAGATATTATCGGAAAACTCTCTGAAAAATTCTATCGAATCTATCCCCGCAAGATACGCCTGCTTGATATCGAGCACCATGTGAAAATCGCTGCCGAGGCGGCTTTTGAGCTCGTTCATAAATTCAGGCGTCTGCCCGTTGTGATGGACGACATTCTCCTGCGCGAGGATTATCCCCTGCTCGCGCGCGTCCGAGACCAGCAGTCCGAGGCGTTCGGCGTATTCGTCCGTGCCGATATTCATCGGCAGCTTCGCGCCGTGGAGCACAACGATTTTTGCGCCTATCGCGGAGGCGGCGGCGTAGTATTTTTTATAAAACTCCCTGTAATCGTCGAAGCGCCGCACGTACTGGCTGAATAAGATATAGCCCTCGGCAAATGAGGTAAAGGGATGCAGAGAGCGGATGCGTATGCCGTTGTCGGACGCAATCGAAGAGAGTCGGCGGAGGAAAACAGGCTCTAACTCCGACGGAGAATTGAAGAACACCTCGGTGACTTTCGCCCCGGCTTCGGCGACACAGCGCAAGGCCTCCTCTGTCGCCGCGGGATAGAAGCAGGCGGTTGATATTCCGACGGACATTCTTTTCCTCTCCCTTCCTGAAAAGTAAAAATCTTTGCATTGCGAAAACGCGCACTTCGGGTTAGAATCAGAGAAAACGGAGGTGCACCATGCGCGGTATAAAAGAAAAAATAACTAAAAATTTAAGTTACATAAATCCCGTTTCGCGAAAACTATTGCTCGGCGCGGTGATTATTTTCGAAGTTCTTTTCACCCTTGCCGTCTGCGCTCTGCTGCTCGCGGGACGCGGACTCGACTATTGGCGCTGTATAGCTCTCGCAAAGGATGCGGCAGACTGCATACGGCCGAGCATGGGAGTCATGCTTTTCGGCTCGCTGATAATACAGGCTATTGATCCCGAAAGCGGAAAATAAGCAAAAAACGCTTTACATACGTATATAGTATCACAAAAAAACGCCGAATACAATTAATTTCGGCGCTTTTTAACCCATCTGCATATGGACATTTACCGAAAAAGTATGCTATACTTTTAAAAGCGTTTTTTATTTTGCGCTGCGGAGGGAATATGACAAGGGACAAACTCATAAAAAAAATTGCGACATGGATAATGATGACGATAATGCTGTCTGTCTTTTCGCTCGATGTAATCTGCGTTGCCATGTGCAACATCTATCAAAGCAGGGTTGAAATCAGCCCGGCGCAGTTTTCATCGGACGGCACTGCCGACAGGATACATTTTCTCAACACCAACAATTCCGACGCAATACTTATAGAATCAAACGGAAAGTTCGCGCTTATAGACTCCGGCGAGGGCGATTACAATCCGCGCAGAAAGCTAAGCTACGACGGCAGCGAGGAGGATGTTATAAAGTACCTCAAAAAGGCCGCCGGCGACTCCGAGGGCAAGGTAACGCTTGAGTTTGCGCTCGGTACGCACAACCACTACGACCATGTCGGCTCGTTCGAGGCCATTGCAAAGGACCCGGACATCACGGTAAAGACTTTATATCTAAAGCCCGTAAATCACGAGATAGCCCACGAATACGAATACGGGGGCTGGGGTGTTGAAAAAACCTATGAGGACACCGTAAAGGCGTTCAAAAACAGAGGCACAGTTGTTACCTCCGACATACCGGACAAGCCGTTTAAATTCGGAGATTTCACGCTGACCTTCTACAACACGGCGCTCGATGACGAGCGGCTTCACGGGCAGGGCGAAAACGCCGAATCCGTCGGAACGATGGTCGAAAAGGGCAAAAAAAGCGCATTCCTCGCCGCGGACATAACGAGAACCACCGGACTCGAGGGCTTACTTCTGCCGCAGCTTCATAAGGTGGATCTGCTCAAGGTCGGACACCACGGCTACTACGGCTCGACATCGCCCAAGTTTGCAAGAGGGCTCTCGCCCGAGATAGCGATAATCACAAACAGACTCGGGAAGATATATCCCGATATCAAATGGACGCTGACGATGGTGAGCCACAGCGCGATTTTCGCAACGGTTGACGAAAACGGAATTATAGCGGAGTTCACGGACGACAACGAGATAAAGCTTTCGAATCACGCGCAGGACTGAAAACATAAAAGCAGGAGCCGTTAGGTTCCTGCTTATTTTTTATGCGCCGATTCGCTTAATTTGACGCGCCGCGTCGATTGAATTGTTTTCATCCATTTCGGGGAGCTGATTCCAATAGCGCTTTGGCATAAAGCTCATGCGGCAGCGGGGATTGTAACGAGCCTCTATGGCTACCGTGTCGTAAAAATGCTTCCACAGCGCGCGGAAATACAGCTCCTCGTCCCCCGCCCGCGGCTGCTCAAAGCCGTCGAGGTGGATAACCGTTTTCTCTCTGTTGTGCCAGACGAGCGCCTGCGAATGGGTTTTGTCATATATCAAAAACGATTCGTTCGGGTATCGGTCGCAAAAATGCGGCGCGAGCAAAGGCAGGACGGAGTTTTTCGGCTCGATTACGGCAGTCAGGGTGTTATCCTCGCTTATGCTGAAGCGGACGAAGCCCGCGTATTTATGGCTCTCCTGCTTGAGAGCGCGGACGGCTTTTGTCAGACGCGAAACGGTGCCGTCCGCAAGCATACGCAGAACGCCCGCGCCGTAGTACATCGCCATATGCACAAAATCGTTGATGAGCGTGCCCCTGTCCTCAAGACAAGTGAGATAGCCGAGGCGCACAGTGTTCCAGACATCCGCGCCTGTTTTTTTGAGCCCGCGGCGCACTCTGTCCGCCTTTTGCGGGTCGGTGTCAACGGTTTTTGAAGAAAAGAGCGTCGGCACGAACTCATCCTCCGCGACTATAGAACACGGCAGCTCGCGGCTCTCGAAGCTCTCGAAAACGGCTGTCAAAAGCCCCTCGAACGAGCCGTCGTATACATATATTACATCTGACCGTGCAGACATTGTACTACATCCTCTCTTGTTATCATATTGTCGAACAGGCTCAGCTGCTCGCCCTGCACATTCGGCAGAAGCGACCGGCACCGCTCGGAAATAAGCGAGTTTAAAACTCTGTCGGGATTAACGTTGAGTCCCGCCGAATATTTGCCCTTGCAGGTTATGAAATATTGGGCGCGTTTGAGCACCACGCCGAGCTTTTTGAGATCCTCGAAGCTCAGCGGCGAGACGCGGCGGGCGGTCAAAATCCGCTGAACGCTCTTCACGCCGACGCCCGGTATTCTCAGCAGTTCTTCCCTTGTTGCGCGGTTTATTTCAAGCGGGAACAGCTCCATATGATTGAGCGCCCAATTGCATTTCGGGTCTACATAGGGGTTCAAAAACGGATGCTTTTCATCGAGCAATTCATTTGCGTCGAAGCCGTAAAAGCGCAGAAGCCAGTCGGCCTGATATAGCCTGTGCTCGCGCAGGAGCGGCGGCTCGGTCGTCTTTGCGGGCAGAAGCGGATTTTCGACTACGGGGATATAAGCCGAATAGAACACGCGCTTGAGCTCGTATTTCTTATAGAGTGCGGCGGAGAGCGACATTATTTTGTAATCGCTGTCGGGCGTTGCGCCGACTATGAGCTGAGTGCTCTGACCGCCGGAGGCGAAGCGCGGCGCGTGCTTATATTTGACAAGCTCCGCCGAGCTCTCCTTTATCTTATTTGTAATAAGCCCCATGGGGCGGAGTATAGACTCCTTTGTCTTATCGGGTGCGAGAAGCTGCAGACTGCTGTTTGACGGCAATTCTATATTGACGCTCATTCTGTCCGCGAGCATACCCAGACGGGTTATCAGCACGTTGTCCGCACCGGGGATGGCTTTTGCGTGGATATATCCGCCGAACCTGTATTCCTCGCGCAGGATGCGCAGCGTCTCTATCATACGCTCGCAGGTATAATCGGGGCTGCCGACGACGGCGGACGAGAGAAAAAGTCCCTCGATATAATTGCGGCGGTAAAAATTTATCGTAAGCTCCGCAAGCTCGCGCGGAGTAAAGGTCGCGCGGCGCACGTCGTTTGAGACGCGGTTGACGCAGTATTTGCAGTCAAAGATGCAGGCATTGCTCATGAGAACCTTCAGCAGGGATATGCATCTGCCGTCGGCGGCGAAGCTGTGGCATATGCCGCACGCGGCGGCGTTGCCTATCCCCTCGCCGCCCGAGGCGCGATCCGTTCCGCTGCTCGTGCAGGCGACGTCGTATTTCGCCGAATCGGAAAGTATCTCCAGCTTGTCAAACAGATCCACGCTCTCACCCGATTTCAAACATTTGTTCGTATGTATTATACTACAGAACATTTGTTTGTGTCAAGAGCTTAAATAAAAAATATCGGCCGTGCTTTATGTGCACAGCCGATAAGCTTTAAAGAATGATACAGATAAGACCGCTGCAGCCCTCGTTTATGACCTTTTCGAGCGTCTCCTGTAATTTCATGCGCGCCGCGGCGGGCATTCGGTAGAGCTTGTTATGCAGTCCCTCGTTGACAAGCTCATGCAGGGATTTTCCGAAGATATTCGACTCCCATATCTTTGTCGGGTCCTCCTCGAACTCCTTGAGCATATAGTTTACAAGCTCCTCGGACTGGGATTCCGAGCCGACTATCGGCGCGACCTCGGTCGTTATATTAGCCTTCATCATGTGTATCGACGGAGCGGAGGCGCGCAGACGCACGCCGTATCTGCCGCCCTGACGCATTATCTCCGGCTCTTCGAGGCTCAGCTCATCGAGCGACGGCATGACTATTCCGTAGCCCGTCGCCTCAACCTCGTCGAGTGCGCCCTTGAGCCGCTCATATTCGCGGCGCACAGCGGCAAGCTCGCGCATACAGCTCATCAAATCCTGCTCATCAGAGATATCGAGCCCCGTCTCCTCGGCGAGTATCTTATAGAACAGACTTCCGTCTATCTGCGCCTCTATCCGTGCCGCACCGCAGGACAGATCCATCTTGGCTATCTTCGCGCCCGTCACATATTCGCAAGAGCAGATATCCTCGGCTAAGTGTTTTACATCGCGGAGAGTGCGGAGATTCTTCGCCGCCTCGCTCACCGCGCCGCAGAGCCCCGAGCGCAGCCAATGCTCGCGGCCGAGGGTCATCGCCCAACCCGGCAGACCGACACTTACCTCCTTGACAGGGAACTCAAAGAGCACCTGCGTGAGTATCTCCTTTATCTCCCCCTCGTCTATCTCAAGGCAGTTGACGGGCATAACGGGCACGCCGTATTTATCGGTCAGCGAGGCCGCCATGCTTTTTGTCTCGTCGGTTTCGGGCTTTGTGCTGTTCAGCAGGACGATGAACGGCTTCTTGAGTCCCTTTAGTTCGGATATTACTCTGCCCTCCGCCTCCTCGTATTCGCTGCGCGGTATCTCGCTTATCGAGCCGTCGGTGGTGACGACAAGCCCTATCGTCGAATGCTCGCTGATAACCTTTTGCGTGCCTATCTCCGCCGCCATATTGAACGGTATCTCATGCTCAAACCACGGGGTCTTAACCATTCGAGGGCTCTCGCCCTCAATATATCCCAAAGAGCTCGGGACGATATAGCCCACGCAGTCGATGAGCCGCACGCGAAATGTCGCTTCGGACGGGAGCGAAATTTCGACGGCATTTTCCGGGATAAATTTCGGCTCGGTGGTCATTATGGTACGCCCGGCGGCGGACTGCGGAAGCTCGTCGACTGCCCGCTCACGCACGCTCTGAGCCTCGATATTAGGCAGCACAAGGGTATCCATGAAGCGCTTTATAAATGTGGATTTTCCGGTTCTGACAGGGCCGACGACTCCGATATATATATCGCCCTGGGTACGCTTTGCTATATCGCTGTAAATATTTCTCTCCTGCACGGTTATCCCTCCTCATACTCCGGGTATCAGCAGCATACATTTCTGCGCCACCGTCTCGCCCGTTATTCCGTTTTCCTGCTCCACCGCTTCCACAGTAGTGTTATAACGCCTCGCTATATTCCAAATTTCCTCGCCCGCATCGGCAAAATAGACGGTCAGCGCGGCGCCGCCCGATTTTTTGCTTTCAGTGTCGGCGCACTCTATCGAGGTGACTGTCTTGCGGCGGACGCTGTCGAAGATGCAGCCGGAAATATGCATTTCGACCCGCACCTCGGCGCTGCCCGAGGCACACGCGGCGCTCGCGGCGGTTATCTCGATACACGGAGACAGACTGAGCTCTCCGCATTTTCTGACGGAGCGGCGGTATTCATAGCTCGCCTGCCGCTGAGCATAGCAGGGCTGCTCCTCGGCATCGGAATAGAGAAAGTGAAGCGTCAGCTCGCCCGAAATTATCACTCCGTCGGAGTCCTGCGATACGCTCTTTGAAAGGTCGGAGCACCAGAGGGCTAAAATCTGCTTTGCCTCCGGCAAATCCTGCGTGCTGCGGCAGGTAAAAGTATCGCTGAATCTGTCGGCAATAACGGAGAAATCTATATTGCGGCTCTTAGTCTCGAGGTTGCAGCAGACGGAATAGGCGTCGGTGACAACAGGCAGGCTCAGCTCCCTATAGGCCTTGACCCCCGCGCCAACGCGCACGCTGATATCAATAAGTCTGTTGTCGCCCGCCTGATCCGCCTTCGGCAGAACCTCGAGAGAGGTGACGGGCAGCGACACACAGCAGGTGCAGTCCTCGTCTATGCCCTCAAGGTTGATTATCTGGCTTATCGGCATGGAGTGGCCGAAGCCGAATATTTCGCCGTCCTCGCCTCGGCAGACGGCACTGACGGTAAGTTCGCCTTTTACAAGAAGCTTGTTGCTGATAACCTTTATCTCCTGCGCGAGCGCCGCCGCCTGTGCGCTGAGCACATTGGACACGGCGGGGTCGCCCTCGGGCAGGGGCACGGTCTCGCTCATGGGAAACGCAGTCTCCGTGCAGGCGATAAGGCTCGCAGTGCGGCTGTCGCAGCATCTGAGCTGTATCCCCGCGCCCTCGGCGCCGGTTATTATCTCCTCCTGCTTCACTCCCGATATGCAAAACGCCACGCTGACCACGGCATGAATATCGAGCCTTCGCGGACTGACGGCGCGGCAGTTTGCGTACTGGGTATAGGCTCGCACATTCACACAGCAGTTTTCGTCCGCACCCTTGAGCTCGGCATACTTCGAGAACGGGTAGGTCTGCTCAAAGCAGCAGACGTTTCCCTGCTCGTCGGTATAGATGACGCACACGCCCGCAGAGCCGTCCGCCGTCGCCCTGTCGCCTGCGGTCTGAACGGCGGTTATGCGCGGAGTAACAAGGCACTTGAGCACGCGCCTTATGTCCGGACAATAATCCGGCAGGGTTATATCGGCATCTATCGGCTGTTCCGCAGTGCAGGCACCGAGCGTCTCCTCGACGCCGACCGACTGCGTTATAACGTTGATTTGCATCGCATTCCTCTCCTTAACAGAAAATGTCAATGCATTTATATTCTCCCCGTGTCCCGCGTATGATAAAAACCTGCGGGACGTTTTTAAGCGCGTTTTAGCACTTGATATATTAGAGTGCTAATGATTTACAATTTGTTCACAATCCAATGTATTCTTTTTTAACAAAGCGGGGATATTATATAATCAAACGAAGGGAGCAAGAGCCCCCGGAGAAGAAAGAGAGTGAGTCCGATGGAAATCGGAGAGCAGTCAGATAAATAAAACAAACACTTCATTATGAATATCAATACACAACAAACGGAGGAATCAATTATGTTTGAACTTACACCTTATGAACGCAGACATCAGCGTGCACTCTTTAATCCTTTCAGAGATATGGATAACTTCGAGAAGAGCTTCTGGGGCGACATGGCCGCAGCGGACTTCAAGACCGATATAAAGGACAACGGCAAGGAATATGTGCTTGAGGCGGATCTGCCCGGCTTCAAGAAAGAGGACATTCACGTCGATATCGAGGACGGCTACCTGACCATCAGCGCAGAGCGCAACAGCGAGAGCGAGAAGAAGGACGACAAGGGCAACTTCGTCCGCCGCGAGAGGTCTTACGGCTCGTTCAGCAGGAGCTTTGACGTATCGTCCGTCAAGACCGATGATATCACCGGCGAATACAAGGACGGCGTTCTGACCCTGACAATGCCCAAGAAAGAAGAAAACGTTCCGACATCGAGAAGAATCGACATCGGCTGATACAAAGAAAGCGACCCCGGAGGGAATACTCTCCGGGGTCTTTGCGTATTTTTACGGCTTTTAAAAGTTATTTCATTCCGTGCTTTTTCTTGTAGCTCTCTATACATTTAAGCTCATTGAAATATATTTTTTCGCCTTTAACTTTCATAAAGTGCTCATGCCCTTTGCCGAGCAGAAGGAGTATATCCCCTTTCCGCATGTGGTCGAGGGCATATTCTATTGCCTCGGCGCGGTCGGTTATCTTGACATATTTGCCCGCTCCGCCGCCTTTTTCGACCCATCCGGCTATCTCGTCGATTATCGCGTCGGGGTCCTCAAAGTCCGGGTCGTCGCTTGTGATTATGATAAAATCGCACATCCTTGCGCTGACAAGACCGAGCTCCTGCCTGCGGACTGTTGCCTTGTTGCCCGTTGAGCCGAAAAGCGCAACAATACGGTTGGGCTTATAGTCGCGTACGGTCTCGATAACATTTTCCATGCTCAGACCGTTATGCGCATAGTCGATAATGACGCTGTAATCGTCGCTGACATGAACGAGCTGCATTCTGCCCTCTATACTGACGTGAGCAAACGCCTCGCGCATTTTTTCGACCGGTACGCCCATTTTGCGCAGAAGTGCGACGGAAGCCAGGACGTTGTAGACGCTGAAAAAGCCGGGCATACTGACCTGCGCGTGCCACGGGGCATCGAATTTGCTCTTGCAGTCGAACTCTATGCCGAGAAAACCCGGGCGGCGCAGCGGATTTATATTCTCCGCATAGTAATCGCATTTTTCGTCGAGGCCGTAGCTTATCACCTCGCCCTTTGACGCGGCGGCGATATCGTCAAAAAACGCATCGTCCCGGTTGGCGACGGTGAAGCCGCTGTGGACATAGAGCTGCTTTTTCCAATAGGCGTATTCTTCAAAGGTCTTATGCTCTTTTCCGCCGATATGGTCGGGCGAAAGATTGGTGAATATTCCGGCATAGAATTCAATGCCGTAGACGCGACTCATCTTGAGTCCTATGGATGAGACCTCCATGCAGACCGCCTCGCAGCCGCCGTCCGCCATTTCGCGCAGAATCTTCTGAAGCTCATAGGATTCGGGGGTCGTGTTGACGGTCGGTATCTTTTTGTCGCCGTAAAACGCGCCGACAGTGCCGATAACGCCCGTCTTTATGCCGCAGTTTTCGAGCGCGCTGCGCAGGATATAGGTTATGCTCGTCTTGCCCTTTGTGCCGGTTATGCCTATCATTTTAAGCTCGTCGGCAGGGTGACCGAAGAAGTTTATGCTCATCTGTGCGAGGTCGCGGCGGGTGTTTTCGCTCATCAGCACGATTGCGTCATCGGGCAAATCGAGCGCAGTCTCCGCCACAAATACGCGGCAGCCGAGGTCATATGCGTTTTTTGCGTATTTATGCCCGTCGGTCGTCTCGCCCTTCATGCAGACGAACGCCGTGCCCGGCTTCGCCTTGCGCGAATCGTAGACTATATCGCATATGTCCCTCTGCGGATAATCGCCCGCGACGGCAGTGCCCTCAAGCAGTTCTTTCAAATACATTGTATCTCTCCCATGGTGTCTTATTTTTCAAACGGTCTTATCATAAAGCCGAAGCGGAGCTTCTTTTCGTCTATAAGGCGAAGGTCGCGCTCGGGGTCGTTATGATAACGAGCCTCGCTGATACCCGTCATGCGCCAATCGAGGCTGACGACGGTATCCCTCAAGGGCTTCAGCTCGAAATCGTGCTTAGTATCCTCAAGCATCTGCGCCGTGAAATGCTGCGCGTTGAAGCTGAAATGCTCCATGCCGAACGGCTCAAAGCGCAGTCCCGCCGCATCGGACGCAACCTCGGCAAAGCGAGTGCCGTAATGCGCGCCGTTCTCCTGCGGGCGGATATAGTGCTCGAAATTATCCGTCGCCGTCGTGCTCCAAAGCCCGAGGCGTTGGGATTTATGCCTGTCAACATAGGCCTCTTTAGGCCCGTAGCCGAAGTAACGGACGCTCTCAAAAGCTTCGGGCATAAAGAGCCTGTATCCGACCTTCGGCAGCACCGGGCATTTTTCTATCACATCGCCGTCAAACAGAAGCGTCACGCAGCCGTCGGGGGTAAATTTGTAATCAACTTTGGCGTGGATGACGGGCGGACAGGACGGGCCGCCTATCGATATTTCGGTCTTTATGCACACGCCGCTGTCCGTATTTGAGACGAGGCAGGAGTAGGTCTTTTGCGCGGCATATTTGAAATTCTTGAGCCGCCACATATCGGACGAGCCCCTGTTATAGCAGGGCGAGCGCCAAATCTGAGGCTCAACGGGTGCGCTCAGCAGTTCTTTTTCGCCGCAGACTATTGATGCTATGCACCCGTAGGGCTTATCAAAAGTATAGACGATATTCCCCGCCTTAATAACCGCGAAGCGGTCGTTTTCGTCGAGCTCAACTCTGCCCGCCTTTGGTATATAGCGGGTATAGTCCTTGAGCATAAACTGCTCGAAGCCCGTTTCAAAGCCCTTTTCCGCCCAAGGGTAGTCTTTTGTCGAGACGAAGCTCAGGGTCAGCAGACAGGACGGGAGCGAATCAACTTTTTCGGGGTCGAAGAGCTTTATTGTCGTACTCCCCTGCGCGGGGGTCGCGAGAGCGTCGGTAATACCCTCCGAAACGGTTTTTCCGTCCTCGCTCAGCGTCCAGTGAATCGCCGTATCGTCGAGCGGAGTAAAGCGTCTGCGGCTCGTGACGGTCACGCTGCCGTCGCCGTTATAGACGGCCGAATACTGCTGATAGACACGCTTCATATCGAAATATCCGGGGCGCGGGGTGCGGTCGGGATAGACGAGCCCGTCGATGCAGCAAATGCCGCTGTTCGGGAAATCGCCGAAGTCGCCGCCGTAAAAATATCGCGCTCCGCCGTCTTTGTCCGGAACATTGACCGCGTGGTCGCACCACTCCCAGATACAGCCGCCGAAATTGTTGTCATACTTTTCGACAAGCTCCCAGAACGGATAGACATCGCCCGTGCTCATCGAGCAGACATATTCGCACATATAAAAAGGCTTCGTATATTCTTTATTATTGAGATAACTCTCTATATATTCCGTTCCCGCATACATACGGCTCTCGACATCCGAGATATCGGCAAAATTCTCTCCCTCGGGAACGGCCTTGAACTCAAGGTGGGAGTTCTCGTAATGTATCAGCGCACGGTCGTCGCGCGAGCGGATATACTGCGCCATGGCGCGGTGGTTGACGCCCGCTCCCGACTCGTTGCCGAGCGACCAGAGCACGACACAACCGTGGTTCTTGTCGCGCTCGAAGAGTCTCTTCGCCCTGTCGACATAAGCCTCGCGCCACTCGGGAGCGGACGAGAGATGCGACCAGCGCGTCCAGTCCCATTCGCCCTCCCAGTCGTAGCCCATGCCATGGGTTTCGATATCCGCTTCGTCCGTCAGCATTATGCCGTATCTGTCGCAAAGCTCCGGGAAGCGCGGGTCGTTCGGATAATGCGAGGTGCGTATCATATTGCAGTTGGCGCGCTTTATGAGCATGATATCCCCAAGCATATCATCGAGCGTGACGGCGTGACCCGTAACGGGGTGAGAGTCGTGACGGTTGATGCCGCGAGCCTTGACCGCCTTTCCGTTTAAAAGGCAGACTCCGTCCTTTATCTCGAAGCGGCGCACCGCAAGGTCGAGCAGAACGACCTCGTCGCCGACACTGAGCCAAAGCTCATACAGGCGGGGCTCTTCGTCGTTCCAAAGCACGGGGGAGCTGATAATTATACTGAGATTTTCGCCGCCGACACCCTTGGACACAACGGCTCCGTCCGGTGCGACAAGCTTATATCTCACATTGCAGGGCGTGCTGAGATTCGTTTCCACAGACAGCTCGGCGGAGGCGAGATCATCGGAGACGCAGCTCCTTACAAATATATCGTCAAGCCTCTCCTTACCGCGTGCCAAAAGATAGACCTCGCGGAAAATGCCCGAAAATCTGAAGCAATCCTGATCCTCGAGATAAGTGCCGGGGCACCACTTGACAACGAGCACGCAGAGAGTATTTTCGCCGCTTTCCGCAAACGCCGTAACGTCGAACTCGCTCGTGCAGTGCGAGACCTCGCTGAAGCCGACAAACTTTCCGTTGAGCCAGACATAAAAGCACGAATCCACGCCCTCGAAATTCAAAAACAGATCGCGCGAGGCGAGCTTTTCATCGAGCGTAAATTTTCTGACATAGAGCCCGCAGGGATTCTCGTCCGGGACAAACGGCGGGTCGGTCGGGAAGGGATATTCGAGATTGCTGTAGAGCGGAACATCGTAGCCGCGGTCGACATAGGTCTGCCAGCTGCGCGGAACGGCGATTTTATCAAAACCGCCCTCGCCGACATATTCGGGGGGCTCTCGCAGGACATCCTCGAAGCTTTTGAAAAAGCGGAAATCCCACTCGCCGCATAGCGAAAGAAAATAATCGGACTGTCCGCGCTCGCGTGTGGCGGCAGTTTTCTCATCCGCAAAGGGAATAAAATAGGCGCGCGGCTCAAGGCAGTTGACATGAAGAGTTTCAAGCGATTTGTGATAAGCCGGTGTTCTCATCGGAGGCCTCCCGAAAAAAGATTTTTTACAACGATAATTTTAATGCTTAGCGCCCTTAAAGTCAATAAAAACAGGGCTGTTTGATTGACCGCGGAGAAAATTTCGGATATAATTGAAAAAAAGGGAAAGGGATCGCCTATGGATATTTTTGATTTGACTGTTATCGGCGGCGGACCCGCCGGATACAGCGCGGCGATAAAAGCCGCTCAAAGCGGACTCAAAACAGCGCTCATCGAAAAAAAGAAGCTCGGCGGAGTGTGTCTGAATTTAGGCTGTATACCGTCTAAGGCCATGCTATACTCGGCAAAGCTCTACAGACAGGCGCTCTCATCGGAAGGTTTCGGAGTGACCTGCGAAAATGTGAAGTTCGACCTCGGCGCGGCGCTCGCCCGAAAGGAAGCCACCGTAAGTCAGTTGCGGGAAGGCCTGGAGGAGCGCTTGAAATGCGCGGGAGTAAGCATAATAAAAGCCAAGGCCTATATAAAAGGCAAGGCGGACGGGCTGTTTATAACCGCAGTCGGAGAGGAAGAAATATACTCAAAACATCTTCTCGTCTGCACGGGCTCGCGCCCGAACGAGCCTAAGGTTCCCGGCGCGGATATCATGGCGGCGGGCGAAGTCTACAGTCTCAAAAAAATTCCCGCAAGCGCCACCGTCATAGGCGGAGGTGCGGCGGGACTAGAGGCCGCCGAATACCTGAACGCGCTCGGCTGCCGTGTGTCGGTAATCGAGCAGGCGGACAGGCTCGCCCCGACTATGGACAAAAACATCGGCTCATTTTTGCGGCGCAGTCTCAGAAAAAACGGAATAAATATCCTGACCTCTCACAAGGCGGTTTCGGCGGACGGCGGGCGCGTTGAATACACCGACGCGCACGGCAAAACGGGAACCGTAAGCGCGGATATCATAATAAATGCGTCGGGCAGAACCGCGTGCTCGGACGGCTTGGGCATTGAGAACATCGGGCTCGAAAGCCTCGGCACGGACAGTCGGATGAGGACTGCCGTTCTCGGCGTTTTTGCCGCGGGAGACGTAAACGGAAAGGCCATGTCCGCTCACGCCGCATACCGTGAGGCGGAAGCGGCGATAAACAATATTCTCGGGAAAACGGACGAGGTAAACTATCTTGCGATACCGCAGGTCGTGTTCACCTTCTCCGAGGCGGCGTCCGTCGGCGATACGCTCGAGGGCGCGCTCGAAAAGGGCATTGACGCCGTGTGCACCGAGGTGCCTCTGCGCGCGAGCGGCAGATATTTTGCACAGGGCGGGCAGGACGGCTTTTGCAAAATAACAGCGGAAAAATCAAGCGGCAGGCTGCTCGGCGTTCACATAGCGGGCGGCGAGGCGTCGGAGCTTATCTGCGGCGCGGCGGCAATGATAGCAAAAAATATGGCTGTAGAAGAAATTAGAAACACGGCGTTCCCCCACCCCACGGTGAGCGAGGCAATAAGAGAGGCCGTTTTTCAGATAAGGAGCAATTGCGATGTATGACAAGCAGTTCAAATTCAACGAGGACGGAGAGTTTAGGATTCTGCTCTTCGGCGACCCGCACGAGAAGGACGACTTCGACTCAAAGGAGGGCAAGGCGAAGCGTGCGGACACGCTGAAATTCCACGAAACCGCATTCAAAGCCCTGAAGCCCGATCTTGCGGTATACATGGGCGACATATGCTCTATACCGAGCGGCGACGCGGACATGGAGCCGGTTGTGCGGCAGCTGAAGGGGCTTGTCGCGCCCGCCGTCGAGCGCGGGATACCGTTTGCTACCGTCATGGGCAACCACGACCACGACGCGCAGCGCGAGGAGGAGCTGACGGAAATTCTCGTCAACACCGAATACTGCGTGACCCGCCGAGGCGACAAGGATATCACGGGATATTCGAACTATTATATACCCATCTGCGGCAAGAGCGGAAAGCCGGAATTCAACCTCTGGTTCATGGACTCGAACAACACTTTTTATGACACGGATATCTCCGCCTACGATATTATTCACAGGGATCAGATAGACTGGTACGAGCAAACCTCGGCAAAATTGCGCAAGGAAAACAAGGGCGCTCCCCTGCCCGCTCTGCTGTTTCAGCATATCCCGGTTCTCGAGGAATATGAACTGATGAGAAAGGCGAAGCCGTGGGAGATGTGGAAAGCAGTGCGCGGCTACGGGCATCTCAGCAAAAACTGGTATGTTCTCAAGGACAAGGACAACGGCTATTTGGCGGAGGGGCCCTGCCCGCCGGACGTCAACAGCGGACAGTTTGAGAGCTGGAAGAAGATGGGCGACGTCAAGGGCGCATTCTTCGGCCACGACCACATGAACAATATCGCGGGCGAGGTTGACGGGATACTGCTCGCACAGTGCAAGACCTCGGGCTTTTGGGCATACACAGACGGCGGCAGACCGTCCGTCAGGCTTGTGACCGTTCACGAGGACGGAAGCTTTGAGACGAGCGTACACTCTTTTAAGGATTTCGCGCTCGAATGCACCTGCTTAGGGCCTATTAAAAAGCGTATAACCGACCGCCAGAGCGTCAACGCCACAATAGCCGCATACGCACTCGGCGTCGGAGCGATAACTGCGGCGGTGATGCTCGGAGCGGGAAAAGCCTGTCAGTCTTTCAAAAACAGGAGGAAATAAAATGGTAACACATATAGTATTTTGGGCGCTCAAGGACGAGGCCGAGGGACACGGCAAGAGAGAGAACGCAGAGCACATCAAAGAGCTGCTCGAAGCGCTCGTCGGCGTTGTTCCGGGGCTTATAAAGGCAGAGGTCGGAATAAACGAAAACGGCGGCAAATACGACGCTGCGCTCTTCTCGCAATTCGAGAGTTGGGACGCGCTGCACGCCTATGACAGCCACCCGGAGCACCTCAAGGTAAGAGCTTTCGTCAAGGCGGTTCGCCTCGAGCGCGAAAGCGTGGATTTTGAAAGCTGATTTTTATTTTTAACATTTAAGAGCCGATGCCCGAAAAGCCCGGCTCTTTTTCGTTTGTGTGAATAAGCTGTTAATTTTACTTTTTTTTGAGAATTTTGTTGTCATATATAGCTTTGTATGCTACACTGAAAGTGCAGAGAGAAGCACAACGGCAGTTATATCCAAAGCCCACTTCAGGCTCTTGAAAGCGAGGTTTTCTTATGGATATCAACGACAATAAATTGAAGAAATTTTATACCGTATCTGCCGCCATAGGATATATTCTTTGCAGTTTGTATGCGTTCATATACTGTGCATCCTATGGGCTCGTCCGCCTGCACCTGCCGATTTCGTCGGAGGCGGTATTAAGCGGTGTGTTCGATGACTTTTTCTATTTCAGCGAAGCGACTATTGGCGTTTTGTTAGTCTTCGGCATCGTATGCGTGGGGTCATATCTCGCGCTCCTGTTCATCGCGTTCGACAAAGGGCACCGCCCGCTGCCGTTCAGACTTTCAATCATAGCGTTTGCCGCGTTCGTCATGAGCTGCGCGGAATTCGACAAGCCCGACACGGATTTGCGTATATTCTGCACCGTGCTGGCGGCAATATTCCTGCTCATAGGCATTTATACTGCTGTGCTTTGCGTGCGCAATGTGAAAAGATTAACGAAATAAAAGGAGGGACTTCGATGAAAAAACTCGGAAAAGTTTTAACCGTGCTGCTGCCTGTCGTCGCTCTGTTTTTGGAGTCGCTGCCGTACGGTGCGGTTCTGATTTTCAAGGATTTCCCTGACAGGACAATACGAACGACTTACTCATATTTCAGCCTGACCCCTTGGGGCTACGCAAACTTTCCGCCCGGGATAACGGCGCTTCTCACCTGCGTTTTGCTGATGGCCGCAATCCTGGCGGCGGCAAAGGACAGCCGCAAGGCTCTGCTTCGGGTTTTCGGCATCTCTCTGGCGGCGGCCGTTATTTCGCCCATGCAGCTGTTATATAATATAAATAATTTCTCCGTCACGGGCTGCCTGATAACAGTCACGCTCGCCGCCGAATGTGTTCTGTCAGGAGTGCTCGCAAGGAGAAAGTAAGAAAAATACAGAGCCGACATCAAAAGATATCGGCTCTCTGTGTTATTTATCTTTACTTTTTTCGCACTGCGAGCAGCAGCCGGAGCATCCGGAGCAGCCCGAGCATCCGCCGCGCTTTTTCTGCCTGCGTATTGAAATAATCGCAAGCACAACGAGCAGAACTATAACGGCTATTACAACAAAATCAACGGGTTTCATGCTATCAGGCTCCCTATCTGATAAACGCCGAACGCGACGAGCCACGCGACAACGCACTGAAGAATGACTATGCCTATCGTTGCAAGGGTCGAGTTCATCTCGCGCTTTATGGTTGCAACTGCGGCGACGCAGGGCGTATAGAGCAGAGTGAACGCGAGGAAGCTTGCGGCGGTCAGCGGAGTAAACAGCGACGAGAGCGCACCGCCGAGGCTCGATATGCTCGTATTGAGCAGGACGGACATCGTGGAGACGACCGCCTCCTTTGCGGTAAAGCCCGAGATAAGCGCGGTTGCGACGCGCCAATCCGCAAAGCCGAGGGGCTTGAATATCGGCGCTATAAAGCGGCCTATCGCGGCGAGCATACTGTCTGCGCTGTCCTCAACGGGGTTTATGCGCGTGTCGAAGCTCTGAAGGAACCATATGATAATCGTTGCGACAAATATGACTGTAAACGCGCGCTGGAGGAAGTCCTTTGCCTTTTCCCACAGCAGGAGCGCAACGCTCTTGGGCGACGGGATTCGGTAGTTCGGCAGCTCCATGACAAACGGCACGGGGTTGCCGCGGAAGGCGGTATTTTTGAGTATCAGCGCGAGCAGGACGCTGAGCACTATGCCCGAGAAATACAGGCATATCATAACGAGCGCACCGTTCCCCGGGAAAAATGCCGCCGCAAAGACCGAATATATCGGAATTTTCGCCGAGCAGCTCATATACGGGGTCAGCATTATCGTCATCTTGCGGTCGCGGTCGGACGAGACGGTGCGGGTCGCCATTATCGCGGGGACGGAGCAGCCGAAGCCGATGAGCATGGGTACGAAGCTGCGCCCCGACAGACCGATTTTTCTCAGCGGTCTGTCCATAACAAAGGCGATTCGCGCCATATAGCCCGTGTCCTCAAGTATGGACAGGAAGAAGAAAAGAGTCACGATTATCGGCAGGAACGACAGAACACTTCCGACGCCCGCAAAAATTCCGTCGATAATAAGGCTGTGTATAACCGGGTTTATCCCGTAGGCGGTCAGACCTGAGTCAACGAGTCCCGTGAGCTTGTCTATTCCGATGCTCAGCCAGTCGGAGAGGGCGGAGCCTATAACATTGAAGGTCAGCCAAAACACGAGACACATAACGCCTATGAACACGGGAATGGCGGTGTATTTGCCGGTCAGGACACGGTCGAGCTTCATGCTGCGGCGGTGCTCCTTGCTCTCGTGACATTTGACGACCGAGCTCTCGACTACTTTTTCTATGAATTCGTAGCGCATTTCGGCGAGCGCGGCGTTCCTGTCAAGCCCGGTATCGTTCTCCATCTCGACTATGCAGTGGTCGAGCAGATCGCGCTCGTTGCTGTCCAGTTCGAGCTTGTCCGCCATATCGTCGCCGCCCTCAATGAGCTTTGTCGCGCAGAAGCGGCACGGCAGGTCAAGGCGCGAGGAGTGGTCTTCGATAAGATGCACTATAGCGTGGATGCAGCGGTGGACGGGCGATCCGTCCGAACAGAAGTCCCAGACCTTCGGCAGCGTCTTGCTTTTTGCGACCTGCAAAGCCTGATCAACAAGCTCGGACACGCCCTCGCCCTTTGCCGCGCTTATCGGCACGACGGGAATACCGAGCGCGTCGCTCATTTTCTTGACGTTTATCGTGCCGCCGTTCGAGCGCACCTCGTCCATCATGTTGAGCGCGAGCACCATAGGCACGCGCAGCTCGAGTAATTGCAGAGTCAGATAGAGGTTTCTCTCTATATTCGTGGCATCGACTATATTTATGATACCGTCGGGCTTTTGGTTGATTATAAAGTCGCGCGAAACTATTTCCTCCTGCGTATAGGGGCGCAGGGAGTATATTCCGGGCAGGTCGACAACGGAGCTGTCCTTTGCGCCTTTTATCGCGCCCATCTTCTGATCGACTGTGACGCCCGGAAAGTTTCCGACGTGCTGATTAGAGCCTGTCAGTGCGTTAAAGAGAGTTGTCTTTCCGCAGTTTTGATTACCTACGAGAGCAAATATCATTTTGCGTCCTCCTCGGCTCTGACTTCTATCTTTTTCGCGTCGTCAACGCGGAGTGTCAGCTCATAGCCGCGCACCATTATCTCTATCGGATCGCCCATCGGCGCGACCTTTTGAAGCGTCACACGGGTTCGCGGAATGAGCCCCATATCGAGCAATCTGCATCTGAGCGCGCCCTCGCCGCCTACGGCGGTTATGAGCGCGCTCTCCCCTGCTTTCATCTCATTAAGAGTCATATTATCCTCCCGAAAAGTAAGCCTTGCTTAATTTTAATTTTACACTTCAAGTAAACGCTTGTCAAGAAATCGAGACAGAAAGACGGCAAAAAATCCCGCCCCGCCGACGGTTCGCACAGTCGGCGGAGCGGGTTCATTCAATCGGAAGATTTTCTTTTTTGCTGCCGTTTTAAAGCAGGGCGCGGTTTACGCACGCTCGAGTATCATCGTGCCGAGGTTATAGAGAAGGCAGTCATCCGGCAGAAGTGAGATCTCTGCAAAGGAATCAACCTTTTCGCCTAACACCTCGCCTTGAATCCCGGTGTCATAGTAGAACTTTCCGTCTTCTTCCTTCCATACGGTACTCTCCAAAACCGCATATCCGTCTTCGCGGATGTCCGCGCCCTGCTTTTTCGCCTCTTCGCGCACCTCTTCGGGCACGAATAAGAGCGTATTGAGCGTTCCGTCCGGTGCAAATTCCGTGATATATTTGCACATCTGGACGATTTCGGCATACATATCGTTATCGACCTGACTGTCTGCCGTAAAGACTTTCTCGCCGTCCGGGGTAACCAAATGCATTTCCCTGACTTTCCAAAGTCCGCAAATATCCATATTATTTTCCTCCTGTTATGCCCACGGGTCGGCTTCCTTCGGGGTGCGCACGCCTGTCAGCAGGTACTGCTCCCACAGGAACCACTTGCCGTCGGAGCCGCGCTGGCGCATCTTAATTGGACGGGGATCGTCCGCGCCGCCGCAGGGAATGAACAGCTTCATGTAGTCCTTCTCCTCGCCGGATACGTGATTGCTCTCAATGATGATTGTATAGGGCTGAGAGGGAGTGTAGTTATTGTCGGGCGTTGCGCCTACGAAGTAGGTGAACGGGAGATAGGTCTTGCCGTCGCGGAAGCGGTCGTTGAGGAAGGATATCTCCTGACCGTTGAGCGGACGGGGACCTCTGAGCCAGTTGAGCATCTCAAGGCCGATATTCTTATCCGCCGCATAGGCGCAGAGGGCAAGGACGGTCAGAGCCGCCGTCTTAAACGGTGTGTCAAGGCTCGCCTCGGGGAGCGCCTGCATTTCGGCAAGGCTCTCGGGCAGAGAAGCGAAGGTGAACTTCTCTCTCTTGTTGCCTATCGACTGTATGGCGGAAGTCGCCGCCTGCTGCGCTGTGCTCTTAAGCTTATCAAATATACTCATATAATCTCTCCTTTTTCAAATGCTATTGCTTCTTTTTCCTGAGGGCAACCGCCACTCCGGCTATTATGCCGCCTATTGCAAGGCAGGCTATCGCTATCAGGACAACCGCCTTCACGGAGAGTGTTTTCCCCGTGCTGTCCTGCTTCGCGGCCGTGGTGGACTCGACAGAGCCGGGCTCGCCTATATCGGTTTCCATACCGACTGCGCTTTCGTCCGGCACCTTAACGCTGTCCGGCTCGGAGGTCTTTTGAACCTCTGAGGTTTTATCCGCGCCCGGAGTCACCGGGGCGGGTTTCTGCGTCGGAGCAGGCTTCTGTGTTGCGGTCGGCTTCTGTGTCGGCGCGGCCTTTTCGACTACCGTGACGGGAATGACGCTAGAATACGCCTTACCGCCGAGCTTCGTCTCAACATAGCAGACATAGTAGCGCGTCCCGGCCTTTCCCGTGTCGCAGACGAGAATAGGATCTTCCTCCGGGTACCCCTCGTTCGCGCCTATGGCTACAATATCCTTGAGCTTGCCGGTAGTTGTTTCATACCATAAATATGACTTAACCTCGTCACCGTCCGATGCCTTGGCGTCGCAGTAGAGCTTGAGGACCTTGCCCTTTTCCACTCTGACCGACGCCGACACTTTAAGCTCCGGCGGGGACTTGCTTCCGCCGACGGAGATATAAGCCCTCGCCGAGGTCACGCTGCCGGTTTTGTTCGAGACGATACAGTAGATTTCCGCCCCGTCAAGGGCGCTCCCGATACCGTTGATAAAGAAAGTATTTCCTTTATCGTTCGAGCCGTAGCCGCTTCCGACAACACCTTCCTGCCACGGATGACCCTCGGCAAAGGACTTGTTGGTGTCATATGTAACGCCCTTGTACACGATGAACCAATGGTAGGAAAGATTATCTCCCGCTGCCTCTACGCTCCAAGATGCCACACTGTTTTCCGGGAAGGTTCCGTTCTGCGGCTGACGGGTAATCACTATATTCCCCGCAGCAAGCGACGGGGTTAACGCAAATGTCGCTAAGATGAGAATGAACATTAAAACTGCTGTTGCTTTTTTCATAGACACCTCGCTTTCTTTGCGGCGGATCAGAACTTACCGCCTCCGCCGCCGTGTGTCTCTCCGGAGGAAGATGTATGCGTACTGCTTCCGCCGGAGCTGCCGCTGTCAGTATTCTTCGGTTTTGCCGTGCGCGTAACGGTATTGTACAGGAACGTATCCCTGCTCTCCGTTATATTAAGGCTGCCGCTCTTCATATAGTCGCCTGCCGCCGCCTGGAAGCGCACTGTCTTGAGCTGTGCCTTCATCCTGCCGACTATAAACATCGCAAGACCGATGCCCACCAAAATCGAGATCACAATCCAAACTATCGAAAGAGGTCCCTTGGGCAGATTGCTCTTGTCGTAGGGCTCGCCCTCTCTCGACTTGGTGATGAAATCATCGGAGAGCTCGGCAAAGGTGTTGAATGCGGCGGCATAGTTGCCGTCAGCCAAATCCTCTACCATCTGCTCGCCGATATACTGGATTCCGGCATCCGTAAACGCGGTTATGCCGTAGCCGCAGGTGGAAATCCACCAGTCGCGGTCCTCCATGCTGACGAGGAACAGCAGACCGTCTCTTTTTTCTCCGTAGCCGTATTTGCAATAATCATAGATATCGTCGGCATATTCCATGGGCTTTTTGCCATCCAACGTTTTGGTCGTCACGACTATTACATCCATTTTCTGACGTTCGCTGAGCTCGTCGAGCGTTTTTATAAGGGCTTCTCTCTCACTTTCCGAGAGGAGCTTCGCCATATCCTGAACGCGCTCGTATTCGCTTACAAAGCCGTCCGCATCCACCGCAAAAGCCGGGATAACCGTGCAGAAGCAGAGGACAAGGACAAATATCATCGCAAGTATTCTCTTTTTCATTGTTATCCCTCCTTTACAGTATTCCTGCAAAATGCAGAAGCCACGCAATGCCGCAGGCGGCAGCGCTGAGCGCCGCGGCGAGTCCCACCGTCCACTTTGTGGCGGCCGACTTATCGAGCGGAAGATTGCCGACGAATTTGCCGGTCTGTCCGTTCATGGCAAAGGTATATTTTTCTCCGTTCCAGGTTGTGTTCAGCAGCCACACGGGATAGAGCGCATACTTTGCCTTTCCGCCATGGAACTGCACCGAGCTGCTCTCGGCATTGACCGTTGCATAGCCCTGAACCGTCGAGGCAAAGGCATCCTCCGTGGAGCGCCTGACGCGCTGATTGGCGCGGTCGATGCTCTCCTCGGCGGTCACATCGTACTTATCCGCAAAATAGCCCGCAAGATAAGCCGTCTGGAAATCCAGAGCATCGGAATAATCGTAGGGCTCGACGGACTCCATGAGATCGTCCGGCATTTTGGATGAGCCGTCCACCGGGACATGCTCAAAGCCGACGCTTCCGCCGCGATGAATCATATAATAGCTCGTCTCGGTGTATCTGTAATCCTCGTCGCTCCATGTGCGAACCTTGGTTGCACGGTAACGCACCTGCGCGTCGACATCGGTATCAAAGAGCCAGAACGGGACATAGACGCCCTTTACCTCGTCGATATGATTCTGATCCTTGAAAACCTTGGGCAGAAGCTTCTTTCCGTTGAGGTGCTTCATCAGCCCCGCCTTTGCCGCCTTCTTATCGAGCTTGAACGGGATCACGATGTCGGGCTTGAGCAAGCCCGCGAACTGGTTCATCATGACTACCGGATTGCCGCAGAACGGGCAGGACGTTGCCGCCGTATTGGCATCGCCCACTATCTCTCCGCCGCAGGATTTGCATACATAAGAGCGTAACCCCTCAATCTCGCTCTCCTGCCACTCGCTGCCCGCGGAGGTCTCCCATTCCATATTGTCCGCCTGTTCGCCCTGAAGCTCGGCGTCATAGCTCTTGAGCGCATCCATTTCAAACTCAGTGTCGCAGAAAGGACACTTCATCTTCTGGAGCGTGCTGTCAAAAGCTATTGCGCCGCCGCAGCAGGGACATTTATATTCCTGCAAGGTTTGCATTAAAAAACTCCTCTCTTAAAGAACATTAACCGTCAAGCGTCTTTATGTTTTTACCGCCGCAAAAGCCGCATAGAATTTTCGGTACCGACATAAAGAAAAGTCGAACTAACGGTATTTTGTTTTTTGCCGTTTTCAAAAGCTGTTCATTGTATTTGCAGCTACGCAGGTCGGCGATACACACAAATGCACGGTTCTTTTGCCGAAGATAAATCTTACAGCCCACCTGCGTAAACGCCGTAAAACCGATATCCTCCGCCGCATTAATATCGGCTCCGAAGCCTTTAAGCTTCTTTTATCCGTCTTTTTCTTTCGGCACGAAGCAATGACCTGTAGGCCGTAAGCTCATCTCCCCTTTCCGTCAAGCCGCTTTTCGACAAGCTGATTTGTTTATTCGCTTTTTGCAGCGCCGCGAAAGGCTTGGATTCAACGTGTACATGAACGAATTAAACCGTCGCCTTTCGGACACCGATTACTGCTGTTTTATCAGGCGAGCGGCTTACCGCATTCCGGGCAGAATTTGGGCATAGCCTGACCGGGCGCGGGCGACCAGCCGCAATTCGGGCAGCCGCTAACCGAAGCGGGCTTCAGAGAGCCGCAGTTTGCGCAGAATTTGCCTGTATTCTGTGCGCCGCAGGACGGGCACATCCAAGCTGCCGCTGCCGCCTGCTGCTGAGGCGCGGGGGCTGCCGCATATCCGGCCGAAGTCGCCGCCGCATAACCTGCCGCGGGGGCGGCTGCATATCCCGGTGCGGGGGCTGCCGCATATCCGGGGGCGGGATTCGACGGTCTGTCGCCGCCGTATACCGTGCGGTTCATCATGCCGTCGCCGTCCCATGTGCGGTAACGGTTATCACGGCGCAGAAGTATATCCTTGAGCTCGTTCATCTTGCGCTCATACTCGCGGTAGAGGTCGGTATACGGGCTGTCGGGGCGGCTGCCGTCGCTTATCTCAAGCTCGATACTGTCAAACCACGGGGAGTTCACGCGGATAACCACATCGAACTCATAGTCGCACTCATAGCGGGGCGGCTGATAGCTCTTTCTGTTTCCGTCGGAATCCTCGAAGAATATCTCTTCCCTGTTTTCTTTTATATTTGTGTCGACCGCAACAACCTGCGAAAGCTTAATGATGTCGGGATTGGCGCTGCGCCAATTCGAGCTTCCCGTAACGATAAACGCCTCGGAGACAGTGCTGATATACACTTTTTTGCTTCCGTCGAACATCACGTCGGGGTTAAAATTTCCGACGAGCTTCTCGTTTTCCTCGCGGTAAGCGAGCTGACGCTTGATATCCTCGACCGTCGAGCGGCGGCGTTCGCTGAAGAACGGAGACAGCTTCGCGGCGCAGTTTTTGCAGAGGTTGCCGTCTTCAAGCTTGCGGTTTCCGAGAAGTCCTATTTTCTCGCCACAGATATCGCAATATTTCTTATCAAATAATCCCATAGTGTTTCCCTCCTGTTATTTTTTCGGTCGCAGTAACGACCAGTTTTGCGCTGTCAGCCTGCAAACCGTATCATAAAGAACGATTTCAGCAGCTCAAACAGCTCTTTTTCACCCATGCCGTTATATTTCATCGAAATAACGCTGCCGTCGGGCAGAAGCCGGCCTACGCAAAGCAGACTGTCCGCTTCGTCATACACATTCTCTCCCGCGCGGCGCTCCTTATAGCCACGAAGCCTTCCGTCTCTCAAGCATTTTTCAAGGCTTTTGAGCTGCCCGTCGCTAAGCGGTACGGACTCGCAGACACTCCGACTGCCGCCCTCCGGATCGGTATACCGCCCGGAGAGCCTGCGGGAGTTTTCGTCCCTGTTCAAATCAAACGCGAAGCACTCATATTCGTTTGACGAGCTCTGTCCCCAGTTGAGGCTGTTAAACACAGCGTCCTCGGGGATATGTGGCAGCTCGGAAATTTTCGGCGAAGTTTGCTTTTTCGCTAAGCGGCGGTGACACCGCACGCCTGCGGCAACGCCCAATATGAGCGCCGAAAGCAGAATCAAAATTATGAGCAGCGCCTTCATCGGCCGTCTTATTTTTTATCGTTATCGTCAAATATATCTCCGCACTCGGGGCAGAACTTCGGAGGATTGGAGGGATCCTCGGGCTCCCAGCCGCACTTATCGCAGCGGTAGAGAGGAGCACCCTCGGGCTTTTTGGCTCCGCAGCTCTGGCAGAACTTGCCCTTATTGACGGTTCCGCACGAGCAGGTCCAGCCGTTTGCGTCAGCGGGTTTCGGGGAGCCGCACTCGGGGCAGAACTTGCCTGTCGCGGTAGCGCCGCACTGACATTTCCAAGCGCCTGCCGCCGGCTCGGGAGCGGGCTTCTTTCCACCGCAGTTCGGGCAGAAGTTACCGGACACCATATTGCCGCACGAGCACTTCCAGCGCGCCATATCGGGGCCGTCCGTCGGCTGCTGCGCCGCCTGCTGCTGAGCCTGCTGCTGTTGCTGCTGACCCATGGCGAACAGGTTCTGAGCGTTCATGCCGCCGCCTGCGTTCATAGCCATGCCCATGCCCATAAAGCCGGTCATTGCGCCTGCCTGATTGCCGGCCGCGGTCTTCATGGCGTCCGCCTGAGCGCCGACAAGGGTTGCCGCCGCCATGGTGGGATCGCGCATGATAGCTGCACGCTGAGCCTGCTTGATGAGCTCCGCATCCTCTTCGGGGAGGGTGACCGAGCCGAGGGCTATTGTGACGACCTTGAGTCCGCGCAGCTCGCTCCACTTTGCGGAGAGGGCGGCGTTCATAGCGGTTTCAAGCTCGGTGTTGTGAGCCACTATCTGATTGGGGCGAAGCTCAAGGTCGGAGAGCTGAGCAAAAGCGGGCTGAAGCGCGCTGATGAACTCTGTCTTGAGCTGATTGTCTATCTCTTCGCGGGTATAATCCTGCTCGACATTGCCGCAGACATTGGTATAGAAGAGCATGGGGTCGTCTATCTTATAGGAATATACGCCCGAGCAGCGGACTGCGACATCGATATCAAGGCCTATCTTCGAATCGACGACACGGAACGGAATCGGGTTCGGAGTGCCGAACTTGTTGTCCATCAATTCCTTGGTGTTGAAATAATAGACACGCTGATCCTTTCCGGTATCGCCGCCGTAGGTGAAACGCTTACCGATGGTCTGGAATGTCTTTTTAATGCTGTCACCGAGAGAGCCAGAGAAAATCGAGGGCTCCGTGGAGGCGTCATATGTAAACTCGCCGGGCTCCGCGCAGAACTCGACTACCTTGCCCTGCTCGACTATCATCATGCACTGTCCGTCCGCAACGGCTATACCCGAGCCGTTTGTGATGATGTTGTCACTGCCCTTTGTGTTTGACGATCTGCCGCTTATGCGCTTTTGTCCTTTGGTAACAAGAAGCTCCTTCGGCATTGCCTCGCAATAGAAAAATTCCTTCCACTGATCGGCAAGAACGCCGCCGACTGCGCCTGCACCGGCTTTAATAAGTCCCATAAACAAAAACTCCTTTGCAATATTATTTTATTATATTATTTCGCGGGGTGAGTCCCCTTTTTGACTGTTTATCCTACCGCTTCGTCAAAGAGCAGCGGCTCGCTCTTCAAAACATAATCGGTTTTTCCGTCGCGTCCGTCATAGGTGAGTACTTTTCTCGCGGCCATGCCGCCCTTTTCGGCTTCTATGGCGGCGGTGGGAACAGTCTCGGCAAGGCTGCCGTCGAACTCATAAACCTCGCCCTTTTTGACCTTCACCGAGAAGAGGATACCGTCCGACTCCATCTCGTTATCGGCTTCGTTATACTTGAGCTTTACGAGCGTGACGGTGACTCCGTCAACATTCGAGACAAAGCGTATCCTGTCGTTCGGATAAATCGCGCTCCCGGTCTTAAAAATCTGCACCGGGTCGCCGAGAGCCCTGTATGACGCGGAGCTTGAATCGGTATAGAGCGAGAGCTCAAACGCATCCTTCGTCACATCGTACTCCGTCATGACTTCCTCGGTAGTCTGCATATCCCCGTCGCCGGTCGTCTCATCGGTATCGCCCGTTTTACCGCAGGCAAAAAGGGAGAGGGCGAGGACAAGGACCAGAAGAACCGACAGAATTGCCGAAATGCTTTTCTTCATTTTCAAACCTCCGTTCACGGCAGCAAAGTCCACAGGTCGGAAATTGCGTCATATTCATATACCACCCTGTCAAGGTGGTTAAAGCACACATTTATCTCGCGCACGAAGCTGTCTTCGCCGCTTGTGCCGAGGGCATAGATATTGTAGCGGATTCCGTCCTGCTCCATATACTCGCCCGTATCCAAAATCGCCATGCCGGAATCGACATATTCGGCGAAGCCCTTGCTGCATTCGCGCATCTGTTTGACCGCCTCATCCAAGGGTATGTCATACTTCTCGCCGCGCTTTATCTCCGTTCCCGAAATATTCGACGGAAGCGTCATTTTTTCGGAAGAGGTCGAGGATATCGCCGCTTCTGCGGTCGTGCCGTCCGACGTTTCGGGAGTCGGTTTTTTGTCCTTAGCGCAGCCTGCCGACAGCATAAGGGCAACCGCCGTCAACAGAACCGCTGCCGTTATCAGCATTCTTTTCACTGCGGGGTCAAGCCTCCTTTTCACGGGTTTCTTCTTTTTTGTCCGCCCTGCCGAAGCTCGACGACGAGGCGGAATAGGGATTCAGATTCTTTTTCGGCTCATCCCGCACACTCGCGCAGTCACCCGCCCAGCTGATGAGCAGAGTGCGCAGCAATATGATAAAAAACCATATTATGAGCAGCGAAGCGAACCACCATATGGAAATTTTAAGGATGAAATGGGCGGCAAGCAATATCCACGCGGGCACCGACCAGCCGAGGTTGAATACGAGGTTCATCAAAAAGCAGAGCATAAAGCCCTCGAAATCGCGTTTTCTCACGGTTTGTCTCCCCTTTCTTCAAATACATTCCAAATACTGCACATATATAATATCAAAAAAAATGTCCGAGCACACTACCCCCTCGGAGTAGTTTTGATTGAAGAATGCGAAAAGGCTCGGATATGTATTTTTACCGCACAACAAAAAGCCTGCGGTCGGAAGGGTCGGAAACAAGCTCCATATCGCTCAAATTTTCCTCAAGCACATCGAAGCATGAGGTGGCGACGGTCTTTGTCTTCCCGTTTTTTTCCGCTTCGGCTCGCGTTATGCCGAAGAATTTGTCCACATTCATCATATCGTATTCCTGGAGTCCTACGCTGACGAGCTGCTCCGGCTTGATCTCTTTTCCGTTGAGCTCAACATTGAGCAGTCTCTTCTCCGAGCGGGAATAGACGACCCTGAGTCCGTGCGAGAGCTGGTAGAACTCCGTTTTTCCGTCAAGCGCCTCGTCGCGCAGAATATACATGAGCACCGAGCGCAGCTGTTCTCCGGTCAGATATATGCGCTCTATTTCATTTTTATACGGGAATATCTCCGCCAAATTCTGAAGCTGGACTATAGGGCCTAACTGCTCGTTTCTGATACTGCCCGAGCCGAGCAGCATTATATCCAGACCGAGCGCATCCTTGAAAATATCGCTGAATATGCGCCCTATCTGCGTCTCTTCGTTGCGTTTGCGATGAAAATATTCCTCTTTGAAGCGGGTGACTACCCGACTGTATTTCACATCCGTCTGATTCTTATATTTTTCTATGACCCGCTCTAACTGAAGGTCACGCTCGCAGTTGTCCCCGTTTATCGGAACGAGCTGCCAGGTGTAGCTGTCTATGCAATTGCCGTCGGTATCGACCGCGATATCAAAGCGGCCTATCTGAGAGGTGCCGTTCGCCGCCTGAACTATCGGTATCCCGGCGACTACCGCGGGCTCGCTGAGCATTGTGTGGCTGTGGCCGCCGATTATAATATCGACTCCCCAGCGCGGGTCGAGATTCGCGGCAAGCTCCTTGTCCGCCTCAAAGCCGATATGGGTCAGAAGAACCGTAAAGTCTATATCGACGGACTGATAGCTGTTGCATATCTTTCCGACCTCTGCCGCCGCCTCATAGACATCGAGGAACGAGCCGATGAGCTTATCCTGCTTTGTTTGCGAGAGCACCTGCTCGGTAAGAAGTCCGATAAACAGCACCTTCATGCCGTCAATCTCGAGAATCTCGTGAGATTTGAAAAGGCGCGTGCCGTTATTTTTCAGATATATATTCGCATTGATTATCGGGAACTTTGCGCAGCGCTCTATAAATAAAAGATGCGCTATGCCGTAATCCACCTCGTGGTTGCCGAGGGTCACGACATCGGGCGCTAAAATATTCATTATTTCAACGGTCGACAGTCCCTTGTACTCGCTGTCTATGAGCGAGCCGCGGAACATATCGCCGGAGATTGAATAGACTACATTTCGCTCCTCGCGGCGCACCTTGCCGACATAACCCGAGAGCATGGAGACTCCGCCGATAAGCCTGTCATCGACCTCCTTGGCCATAAAGTCGCCGTGCATATCGTTTGAATGAAGGAGCGTAAGCTTTTTCAGATGTTTCATTTTATTGCACACTCACCGAAATATTTCGCCGATTTGATTATAACAAAACAAAAAAGAATACGCACTACCCGAAACGGGTAGTATTGTCAATAGAGCGGATTTATCCACCCGTTTGATATCATGTAGAAAGCGAGATCGACCGACCTTGCGAAGCCTGTTTTTGCGAGCATATTCTTCTTGTGGTACTTCACCGTGTCCTCGCTGATATAGAGCTCGGCGGCAATCTCTTTGTTGGTCATATGCTTGCACATCAGGCGCAGTATCTCCATTTCGCGCTCCGTCAGCGGCGCTTCACCCTGCGGCATGGGGATGGTCTTCGGCTCGGGGAAGCACCCGCCGCCCGACATAACGTCGCGCGCGGTCTGCTCGAACTCGGAGAGGCTACGGCTCTTATATATGAATGCGTGTGCGCCCGCCTCCTTTGCGCGCGGGGCATAGGATATCTCGTCAAAGGCGGTCATAACTATCACTTTTATATCCGGAAAGGTGTCACGCACCTCTTTTGTTGCGCGAAGTCCCGACGCGCCGCCCTCGGTGCAGACGTCCATAAAGACTATATCCGGCGAGAGCTCGCCGCACATTCTCACTGCATGGTCGGCGCAGGAAATACCGCCGACAACGCAGAAATCCCCGCTCTCGTTAAACAGGCGCTCAAGGGATTCGCGCATTGATTCGTGGTCATCGACAACCAGCACTTTTGTCACAGGGTTTCACCTCCGGGAATAAAAACTGAAAGGACAAATCGGGGCTTCGTTTCAACTCTCACGCTGCCGTCAAACAGCCCGACTTTTCTTCGTATCGAGCTGAGTCCGCCGCCCTCGACGGGCTCGGACTTAGGCGGAATACCGTTGTCGGTTATCCTCATGGAGAAATTGCCGCCGCTCTGTCCGAGAGATATGTATACCTCCGACGCGAGTCCGTGGCGCACGGAGTTTGTCACCGCCTCGGTTATTATATCCATACCGAGCCACGCAAGGCTCTCCTTTGCGGGCAGGTTTCCGTCTATAATAAGCGTCACGCCTATCTCCTGCATGAGTCGGCAGAGAGTCTCCGATCTGTCGGCGGCGGTAGTCACGGCCTCCCTGCCGCTGAGCTCCTCCGGCAGGTCATAGGCGAATCTGCGAATAAGCTCCTCATCGGGCTCCTCGCCCTCGCGCAGGCTGCGGAAAAGCAGGGCGAGGCGCTGACCCAAAATATCGTGGAAGCGGCTGCGGATTCTCAGCATCTCCTCCTCGCGGCAGAGAAAACGAACCTCGGATATCATCTCCTTGAGCTCGAGTCCTCTGCTCTGAAGCATGGCGCGCTGTGCGTTGAGCTCATTCGTGAGCATCCACTGCTCGGTAACATCCGCCGCCGAAAGCTGAACATAGCGTCTGTTTTTAATATATATATCGCATCTTGTGAAGAACCAGACCTTGCCGTCGGGCAGGATAAACACGGTCTTTCCGTCGATAACATTGGAGCTGCAGCTGTCCGAGACATCGCCCGAGAGCAGGCGTTCGTAGAACTTCTTTCCGTTCCTGTAAACCTCGCCGCAGAGCACCTGCATGAGCCTCTGCATACGTCCGTTTACAAGCAGTATATTTCCGTCCGGCTCGCAGAAAAGCAGACCCGAATGGAGCTCATCGAGCGCGAGCTTGACGGAATCGCGCGACAGCTCGTTTTTTATATCCCTGCGGCACACGCGCATAAGCAGCACCGCGCGGGCAATCAGCAGAAGCTCCGCCGCGCAGAAGATGACCGCCGCCGCTTTGTACGGCAGGAGGTCTATATACGGCAGGGAGACGGACGAGACGACCGCACAGAGCAGAACATCATAGACTCGGCTGACACAGGCTACGGCTATGCACGACGCGGCAACCGCCGCAAACACGCCGCATCTCATCACCTCATATTCGCTGCCCGCGGGCAGGAACATCCAAGCGTTCAGCTGAGCGCGCGCGACGATAATGAGCATAACCAAGCTTTGAGCCGTGACCGCTGTCTGAGAAATATATGCGGCCGTGCGTTTTCTGTCCCTGAACGTACTGCGCACCACCGTATAGACGAACGCAGCCGTCTGAAAGCCGACGCAGAAAACGGATATCATACATATGAGCACTCTGGCGGGCTCCGTGAGAGAGTATAAAAACATCAAGGCGCTTTCCCTCCCTTCGGCACGCGCAGACTGATGCCCGCAGTCTCATCGAGGTCCTTTACCGACACTGTGCCGCCGACACCCTCGACTGCCTTTTTCAGTTCGTCGCTCATAAACTCTTCGCCGCCGTCAAAGGATGAGGGGAGCAGCTTCATCTCCGTCATGCCGTCTGTATCGGCAAGACGCTCGAGCAGCGTATTTTCTTCACCCGCGCACGAATCGAGCACGGAATAGAAGAAATCGTACATCACGCTGCCGCAGCGCGGAGACAGCGAGCCCTTTGCGGTGCAGACGGTGCTTATTCTGATATCGGCGTAGGACGCGAACTCGGAAAGCTCGTCGATATAGACGGCCAGCTCCTCCGCAGGCATATCCCCGCCCTCCTGCTCCTTGAAGAACAGGCTGCATCTGCGCTTTATGTAGCACATCAGCAGAGTTATTCGGGCGATGTCCCGCTGCTTGTTGTTCGAGCGTTCAAGCCCGTCTATCATATCGTTCATGCGCTCGAGGTGACGTTCCATCTCGGCGTTTAAAAGCTCCATGAGGCGCACGTTTTCCTCCGCCGCGGCGAGCCTGTACTTGCTCTCGCGCTCCGTGACAAGGAGCTTGTTTGCGGAGGTCAGCTTCAAGACGTTTTCGCGTATCTCCTGCTGCATATTGAGTATCTCGGCGATACTCTCCTGCCAAACTATCATGCCGCCCGGTATGCCGTCGGCGTAGAGCAGGGTGTCGCCGTGCAGAAGAAGAGGATGCTTTATATCGTCTCGGAGCTTTTCCCAATCCTCGCGCGATATCGCCCGAGCACCGGCAGAGCTGAGCTCGGCATTGCCCTCGGAGTCGATTATCTGCATTCTCAGGGGTGAATTGGAAAAGAGCACGGCATATTTTTGATTGACGGGCACAAGTCCCGTTCTCATCGCAAGCTCCGCAAACGCGAGCGCAAAGATGCACGAGACGGTTGTTATATCGCTGTCGCGCGCCACGGGAACGCCTGCGGCATATGCCGCGCAGTAAACGAAAAGAAGAACCTCGCTGAGTATCGGCAGAACGAGCCTCGAACGGTTGAAGCCGCGCATGGCCTTTCGCACCAAAATCGCGGTTGACAAAATCACCGCCGCGACGATAAAGGCAAAAATAAGATAATAGCCGAAGTTATATGTATAGCCTCCGCTGAAGGTTTTTATATCTTCAAACTTAAAAACCCAGCCGTGCAGGTCGTTTGTGAGCACCGTCAAAAGCAAAACCGCATAGACGGCAAAGCCCGAGCAGACAAATATCTTGCGCTGCCGAACATTCCCGGAGGAATCGGTCATCAGAGACAGGATAAGCATAAGAAGCGGCAGACCCATCATAAAAACATAATAGGCATACCAGAGATAGCGCCCCATAACAGGGTTCCCGTCCGTCTGATATTTCAAAATACAGACGAGCATCCAGGCTATAACCATGCCGCCGAGCGCGCGGACAAGCATTCGGATATCCTTGCGCTGGACTCTGCGCAGGGCAAAGCCCATCCAGATTATCGCCGTCATTATGACAGCCGCGCCCAAGAGCTTATGCTCAAACGATTCCGCAGAGGAATACAGACGGCTTCTGAACACTCCGCGTTTGAAAACGCTGATAAAATTCTCCGTCTGCCTCGCAAATTCTACGGCATCGCCTACCCTTTCGGCGCGCCCGTATTCGGACAGAGACGGATAGTTTTCGCCCTGAGCTTTGTCGGCGCGGAAGCCCGCCGCGGCGATTGCATCCCCGACATTCTGCGAAAACTTCATCTCATAGCCCGACAAGATGCCGACTCCGTAGAGCAAAGTGCCCTCGGAGGGGATTATTATTTCGATATTTTTTCCCTCGCGCTTCATAAGCGCGGCCTGGTAATCCCAGCAGATATTGACGGGGGCGTCGATTTTGCCGTAGCTCAGCCTTCCGCTTTTGTTGAGCTTATGCAGCAGGCCGACCGCCTCGCCGGACATATAATTCTTCTCAAGCCCGTAGGACACGGCGGCAAAAAGCATACGCTCATACCGGGACGTAAAGCCCACGGGACAGGATATATTTTCGAGATCGCGCCAGCCTTTTATCTCCCCGTCAAAGCGCGAGCGGTCAACGGCGATAACGGCGGCGACGGCAAAATGCTCGTACCAAATTCCGCCTGTCCCCGCGTCTTTCGAGGCGCGTGCCTGAACGTCAAAGAGGGCGAACGCCTTATCCTCTCCGTCAACGGACGAGAGCAGAGATGAGAGACCTTTGCCGTCGCGGACGGTGCAGTCGGGCGCGATGTCGCGGAGCAGGTCAATATAGGCGGGGTCCGTATCGCGGACAAACACGGTCTTTTCGTCCGACTTTATATTACAGCCAGAAAAGCAAAAAACGGCGGCAAAAAGCAGGAGCACAGCGACACCGAGTCTGCCCTTGTGCATCCGCCTCACCTCCGTCCGTGCGCCGCAGCGCAAAATTTCCGATACAGTATACCGAGTTTATTATATTATACTCAACCGTTAATTTCAACAAAAAGCGTTCTGTTTTTGACATAGTTTGCACAAAAAAGACAATTTGCGGGCGGAGTGTTGAAATAAATCGCCGGCGCGGAAAATTATCTTGATTTTCGGAATGATATCGTGTATAATACTTGCGTTCAGAATACCCGCCGGTGTGATGGAATTGGCAGACGTGCCGGACTCAAAATCTACTTCGCCGTTTCATACCACCGTTCCGTAAACCCTTGATTTTACAAGGTTTTTTGAAAACTGAATATGTAACTTGCTTTTAATGTCCCTCCACGATGTCCCTCCGATTTCTCGGACAGGACATCGGGAGACGACTTAAAAATATAAATGCCGGTGTGTCGGAATTGGCAGACGAGACAGACTCAAAATCTACTTCGCCGTTTCATACCACCGTTCCGTAAACCCTTGATTTTACAAGGTTTTTTGAAAACTGAATATGTAACTTGCTTTTAATGTCCCTCCACGATGTCCCTCCGATTTCTCGGACAGGACATCGGGAGACGACTTAAAAATATAAATGCCGGTGTGTCGGAATTGGCAGACGAGACAGACTCAAAATCTACTTCGCCGTTTCATACCACCGTTCCGTAAACCCTTGATTTTACAAGGTTTTTTGAAAACTGAAT
>ENA-UEOI01000018-UEOI01000018.1-human-gut-metagenome-genome-assembly--contig:-NODE-18-length-216482-cov-17.852808_pt1 | contig 216482 bp, 168 predicted proteins | sample MGYA00242883_ERZ507882 | MGnify/ENA primary metagenome ERZ507882 (study PRJEB26167, sample SAMN06115502) | human gut metagenome | host: Homo sapiens | place: China:Chongqing | collected 2015-07-29...
TGATTTGTTGCCGCTTGCAGTTGCCAGACCGCAAGCTTTACTAACAAATCAAAAGGAGTTTTTATAACATATGCAAATCTGTAAGCTTTTCGGAACCTCCCGCCTAGCGGGAGGTTTTCTTTTTATACAAAAAAGGCAGCTACGGTTTCCGTAACTGCCTTATTTCATTCTGGTACCGGGAGCGAGACTTGAACTCGCAAGATGTTGCCATCGGCGGATTTTGAGTCCGCTGCGTCTACCAATTCCACCATCCCGGCGTGTCGAAGCCGTCTTATGCCACAATGTCTCCTCACGGTCAAGTGGAGAATGGTTCCGTGCCCTCTTTTCCCGCGTGGAACCTCGCTTTCCAAAGCATTCGCGGCTCAGCCCTTGCGTCATGCCGGATTCTCTGACACAACAACTGTGTTTTCGTTCACCTTTTTCCATAACTATGAGGCATCATATGTTCCAGTCTCTGGGTGCAAAAACATTCATTCTTCCGACTCCAGTATTCCTCGTAGGTACGTATGACCATACCGGCCGTCCCAACATCATGACCGCCGCATGGGGAGGCATCTGCGCCTCTCAGCCGCCGAGCATCGCCGTTTCCATCCGCAAGAGCCGTTGGACCTATAACGCCATTCTTGAGCGCAAGTCCTTCACCATCAACATTCCTTCCCGCAAACTCGCCGCGCAATCCGATTTCGCCGGGATGCATTCCGGGCGCGATACCGACAAGTTCACGGCCCTGAATCTTACCCCCGTTCCCGCCGAACATGTGGACGCACCCGGCATCGCCGAATGTCCCGTTATTGTTGAGCTGACGCTCTCGCATACGCTTGAGCTCGGTTCACACACCCAGTTCATCGGCGAGATCATGGACGTGAAGGTCGACTCCGCCTGCATGCGTGAAGACGGCCTCCCCGATCCCGCACTCATCGATCCGCTGCTTTTCGCGCCGCTCGTCCAGGAATATTGGGCTATCAGCCAGTTTGAGGCTCGCGCCTTCTCCGCAGGCCACGCCCTCACGCATTCCGCCGTATTGGGGTAAGAGGAAATGTGGGGGAGGGGAGAAGGGGACTTTCTGAAGAAAGTCCCCTTCTCCCCTCCCCCACACCCCCTCCCCTCATCCTTCAAAGACTTTTCCCTTTTCGAATCCCCCATCCGCAGCGTTCACTATGCCCAAGAATCACTCCCCCATGACGATACCATTCCAGATCCAGCGGTGGTCATCAAAAAACGCCCGAATACACGAACGTATCCGGGCGTCTTCACTTTCTCATCCAACGGAACTGCCGCCGGGCGGCCTCCCAACCAGTCGAAAGTCTTAGGAGGGAAAAGGAGCCGTGGGGGTGCTCTCCCCTTCTCCAGAAAGGTTCCCCTTTCCCTCACCACTTCCACTCTCGCATTCTGCCTCTATCGCAAGTCGCGGAGCTTCCGCTGCCCCTCCTCGTCACGATACAACTTATACACGACAGAATCCACAAGCCCCTGCCAGCTGGCTTCGATGATGTCATGCGACACGCCCACGGTCACCCATGTGCTGTCGGCGTCGCCCGATTCGATAAGCACACGGACAACGGAGGCCGTCCCGCCCGTACCGTCGGAAGCGGAAAGGACGCGGACCTTGAAGTCCAACAGCTTCATTTCCTTCAAACGCGGATAGAACGGCAGAAGCGCCTTGCGGAGCGCGGTATCAAGCGCGTTGACCGGGCCGTTGCCGGTGGCTGCGGTATGCTCGACGGCACCCTCCACTTCCACCATGACCGTGGCTTCTTCCATCGGCAACTCATGGCTGGCATCACGCACGGCGCTCACATGGTACTGCACCAGCTTGAAGAAGTCCCGGACGCCGCGCCGCGCCAGTTTGCGCAGGATGAGCAGCTCGACGCTGGCTTCGGCGGACGCGTAGTCGTACCCGAGGCTGGCCTTCTTTTTCAGCTCGTTGAACAGCCCCTTGACCACGGGCTCGTCCTTGTCCAGATGGAACCCGAACCGGCGGGCCAGCGAAACGATGTTGCTCCGTCCGCCGAGCTCCGTGATCAGAATGCGCTGGCCGTTGCCGACCAACTCCGGCTCCATATGTTCGTACAGGGAGGAACAGCGGTTGACGGCGCTGACGTGCACTCCGCCCTTGTGCGCAAACGCGGAATTGCCCACGAAAGGCTGACGGTTGAACGGCTTCATATTCGCCACTTCAGCGAAGTAGGACGACAGTTTGGTCAGCTGGCGGAGCCGCACATCAGCGGGCTCAGGCAAGCAGGTCAAACCGCATTTCACCTGCAATACCGGGATGATCGAACACAGGTTGGCATTGCCGCAGCGCTCGCCCACCCCATTGATCGTGCCCTGCACCATTTCCGCGCCAGCCTGCACGGCAACGATGGTATTCGCCACCGCCATCTCGCAGTCGTTGTGCGTATGGATGCCGAGCCGCACTTCCGGCAAGGCCACGCGCAGATCCGAAACGATCTGCTGCATCTCGTTCGGCAGGGTGCCGCCATTGGTGTCGCACAGATTGATGATCAGCGCGCCCGCCTCGTGCGCGGCCCGCAGGACCGCCAGCGAGTATTCCGCATTCCGCTTGTAGCCGTCGAAAAAGTGCTCCGCGTCAAAATAGACTTCCGGCATGGAGCGCTTCAAGTAGGCTACCGAATTACGGATAATGTCCAGATTCCGTTTGGGGTCCAGACGCAGGGCTTCCTTCGCATGGCGTTCGCACGATTTGCCGAAAATCGTCCCCGCCGTCGCGCCGGAAGCGATGAGCGCGTTCAGATTCGGGTCTTCTTCCACCTTGTTGTCGGGATGGTGCGTGCTCCCAAACGCGGCGATACGGGCGTATTTCAGGTGATAGTTGGCGATCTCCTTGAAAAATGCCACGTCCACCGGATTGGAACCGGGCCAGCCGCCTTCGATATAGTCGATGCCGAATTCATCAAGGCGCAAGGCGATCTTGATTTTATCCGGGGTCGACAGGTTGACGTCTTCGGCCTGCGTGCCGTCGCGGAGGGTCGTATCGTACAGGACAATCTTCTGCGTCATGGCGTTCCTTTCCAGTGGTTACTCTGCGGAACCGCAGCAGGAGCACTGCCCGCCGCAAGCAACCGGGTATTCACCATTGAAACAGGCGAGACAGTACTTGTCCGGTTCGGAAACCGAGTTCAGCAGCCCTTCGATGGTGAGGTAATGAAGCGAATCAAGATTCAGCAGGCCGGGCAAGGCTTCCAGTGGGTGGTTGGCGGCCACGAGTTCCCCGCGGGACGAGAAATTGATCCCGTAGAAGCAGGGATGGCGCAACGGCGGACAGCTCACGCGGAAATGCACCTCACGAGCGCCCAGCTCACGCAGCTTGACCACACGGGTGCGAACCGTCGTGCCGCGCACGATGGAGTCGTCGACGATGCAGATGCGACGGTTCTTGATCATGGAGCGCACCGGGTTCAGCTTCACGCGGACGCCGAAATTGCGCATGGTCTGGGAGGGCTGAATGAAGGTGCGGCCCACGTAGTGGTTACGGATATACGCCTGTTCGTAGGGCACACCGGCGGCATGAGCAAAACCGATGGCCGCGTACACGCCGGAGTCCGGGAACGGCATGACCAGTTCGGCGTCGGTGGGCGCTTCCTTGGCCATTTCGTAGCCCATGTGCTTGCGGCACTGATACACGTCTTCACCGAACACGATGGAGTCGGGGCGGGCAAAATAGACCAGCTCAAAAATGCACTGGCGGACAGGCACCTTGCCGGCATTGTTGAGCGGGCGGCTGACGACCTTGTCGCCGTCGACGACAACCATTTCGCCGGGCAACACTTCACGGAGATATTCGGCCTCCAACAGGTCAAAAGCGCAGGTTTCGGAAGCGAACACATAGGCGTCGTCCACCTTGCCCATTGCCAACGGATGGAAGCCGTGGGCGTCGCGCAGCGCGATGATGCGGCCTTCGGACAGGATGATGAGGGAATACGCCCCGCGCACGCGATCGCAAGCGGAGAGGATGGCCTCCTCAAGATCCTTCTTTTTGGCAAGGCTGCGCGCAATGAGGTGCACGAAAATTTCACTGTCGCTGCTGGTCTGGAAGATGGCGCCTTCGCTTTCCAGTTCGCCGCGGAGTTCCGAGGCATTGGTCAGATTGCCGTTGTGGGCCAGCGCGATCTCGATGCCGCAAACCCGGACGACCAGCGGCTGGGCGTTCTTGCGAACCGAAACCCCCGAGGTGGAGTAACGCACGTGGCCGATGGCCCTGTTGCCCTGCAATTCCTGACCAAGCGTCGCTTCGTCGTATACGTCCGGCACGAGCCCCATGCCCGCGTGCAGCCGGATGTGCTTGCCGTCATAACTTGCGATGCCCGTGCTTTCCTGCCCGCGATGCTGGAGGGCGTACAGACCGAAATAGGCCATCCGAGCCGCTTCAGGATGTCCAGAAATACCAAAAATTCCGCACATACAATACCTTTTGTCACGAAGAGGGCGGAAAAAGCCCCTTGAAGAAAGGCTTCTTCCGCCCTCTTCAGGCTTTCCTTCCGCTCCGTCGACCTTTGTTGTGGTCAGTGGATAACGCCCGCGGAGGCAGGACGTTCGTTGTACGCTTGTCGCAGTCCAGCGGGGCTTTGCCCCATTCCCGGCAGAGTCCCGCCCCCGTCGGCGGATAGCTTTCCACCCCCAAAAGGGCAGGGATTCCGGCATCGCGTTTCCGCGAGAGGCCGCAGGCTGGCCTAAACAGGCAAGCCTTCCGGTACAACGGCATCACGGTTGCATACCGTTTCCGCCGCCGTCCCGGAAGGCCGGGTATCTTTTCAAAAAAGGAGGAAGAAATGATAAAAAAAACTTCCGGTTCTTGCAACACGCGGAGAACCGCCCCCTCCTTAAGAGGCTTTCAGCAGGGAAGGAACGAGGGAGGGCCTCCTTATCAAAAGCGCCCTCCCCGCGGGTTACTCGCCCTTATAATATTCCTGAAGGCTCTTTACGCGCACTTCGGTGGTCCGGGCCGCACCGATGGCGCGGGCAATGGCCTTCGCGCCGGACAACGTGGTGCTGTACGGCACGCCGTAATGGAGCGTAGCCTGCCGGATGGCCTTGGAGTCGTGCGCGGTGCGCTTGCCCGAGGCGGTGTTGATGACCAGCGAGACTTCGCCGTTCTTGATGAGGTCGACGATGTTCGGGCGGCCTTCGTACACCTTGAGCACGCGGGTGGACGGGATGCCCTGCCCAGCCAAAAGCCCGGCGGTACCGGAGGTGGCGAGCAGTTCGAAACCGAGATCCACATACTGGCGGGCGACCTCAGCCACAAAGCGCTTGTCGCGGTCGTTCACGGACAGGAACACCTTGCCGCCTTCCGGCAGCTTCTGGCCCGCGCCCCACTGCCCCTTGAGGAAAGCTTCCTCAAAGGTCGGGGCAATGCCCATGACTTCGCCGGTGGAACGCATTTCAGGTCCGAGCAGGATGTCCACGCCGGGGAAGCGGCGGAACGGGAAGACGGATTCCTTGACGGACACGTACCCGGAACGGCGCATGGACCAGGGGTCCAGTTCCTTGAGGGTCTTGCCGAGCATGACCTGCGTGGCGAGACGCGGCAGGGGCACGCCCGTGGCCTTGGAGACGAACGGCGCGGTACGGGAGGCGCGGGGGTTCACTTCGAGGATGAACACAACCCCGTCCTTGACCGCGAACTGGATGTTCATCAGGCCGACGACGCGCAGTTCCTTGGCAAGGGCCACGGTCTGGCGTTCGATTTCGGCGACGGTCTCGGCGGGCAGCGAATAGGGAGGCAAGACGCAAGAGGAGTCGCCCGAGTGGATGCCCGCTTCTTCGATGTGCTCCATAACCCCGGCGACGTACACGTCCTCACCGTCGGACAGCGCGTCCACGTCCACTTCAATGGCGTTTTCAAGGAATTTGTCGATGAGCACGGGATGCTCAAGCTTCTGCTTGCCGACATGCAGCGCGAAGTATTCCGCCATCTCCTCGTCGTCATAGACGATCATCATGGCCCGCCCGCCAAGCACGTAGCTCGGGCGGATCACAATGGGATAGCCGATGCGGTGGGCGATCTCGCGGGATTCTTCCAGCGTGGTCGCCGTGCCGTTGGCGGGCTGGAGAAGCGACAGCTTCTGGAGCAGAGCCTGAAAACGTTCGCGGTCTTCGGCGCGGTCGATGGCGTCCGGGCTGGTGCCGAGGATGGGCACGCCCGCGCGCAACAGCGGCACGGCGAGGTTCAGCGGCGTCTGGCCGCCGAACTGGACGATCACGCCGTCGGGCCGTTCCTTTTCCACAATGTGCATCACGTCTTCAAAAGTCAGCGGCTCGAAATAGAGGCGGTCAGACGTGTCGTAGTCGGTGGAAACGGTCTCGGGGTTGGAGTTGACCATGATGGCCTGAACCCCGGCGTCCTTGAGGGCGAAGGAAGCGTGGCAGCAGCAGTAGTCGAACTCGATGCCCTGCCCGATGCGGTTGGGGCCGCCGCCGAGGATGATGACCTTTTTGCGGTCGGCGGGGACCACTTCCTGACCCGTTTCATAGGTCGAATAGAAATAGGGAGTGTAGGCTTCGAATTCCGCGGCGCAGGTATCCACCAGATAGTAGGTGGGCACGGTGCCGGTTTCGCGGCGCAGGGCACGGATGTCGCCTTCGGGCTTCTTCCACATTTCCGCAAGCTGACGGTCGGAGAAACCGAATTCCTTGGCCTTGCGGAGCACGGCGACCATTTCCGGATTGTCGGGCGTCATGGAGTTGGCCAGCGCAAAGTCGCGGATCTGCCCTTCCATATCCACGATTTCCTTGATCTGGCGCAGGAACCACGGATCGATCAACGTGATTTCATGGAGTTCTTCCAGCGTGAACCCGACAAGCATAGCCTGACGGATGGCAAACATACGGCGCGAGTTGGGTGTACGGAGCTTACCCATGAGTTCTTCGCGCGAGGGCAACGCGGCGCGGAAGTTGCTGCCGAGGCCGATAGCCCCGATTTCCAGCGAACGCAACCCTTTCTGGAGCGATTCCTTGAAAGTCCGGCCAATGGCCATGGTCTCACCCACGCTCTTCATGGAGGTGGTCAGTTCGTCCTTGGCTCCGGGGAACTTCTCAAAGGTGAAGCGGGGAATCTTGACCACGCAGTAGTCGATGGTGGGTTCGAAGGACGCGGAGGTTTCGCGGGTAATGTCGTTGCGGAGCTCGTCCAGCGTATAGCCGACGGCCAGCTTGGCCGCGATCTTGGCGATGGGGAAGCCGGTCGCCTTGGAAGCCAGCGCGGAGGAACGGGACACGCGGGGGTTCATCTCGATGATCACGAGTTCGCCGTTAGCGGGATTGACGCCGAACTGCACGTTGGATCCGCCGGTCTCCACACCGATTTCGCGCATGATGGCGAGGGAGGCGTCGCGCATCTTCTGATATTCGCGGTCCGTGAGGGTCTGCGCCGGGGCCACGGTGATGGAGTCGCCGGTGTGCACGCCCATGGCGTCCACGTTTTCGATGGAGCACACGATCACGCAGTTGTCCGCGGTATCACGCATGACTTCCATCTCAAATTCTTTCCAGCCGATGACCGACTGCTCGATCATGACTTCGCTCACCGGGCTGGCGGTCAGGCCGTCACCCGCGATTTCCTCAAGGTCTTCCATATTGTAGGCGATGCCGCCGCCCGTGCCGCCGAGCGTGAAGGCGGGGCGGATGATCATCGGGAAGGGCATGGAGGAACCGATGCGGCGCACGTCGTCCATATTGTGGGCGATGGCGCTCTGAGGGACCTTGAGGCCGATGTTTTCCATCGCCTGACGGAACAGCTCGCGGCTTTCGGCCTTTTCGATGACTTCGGCCCGCGCGCCGATGAGTTCCGTGCCGCACTCGGCCAGCACGCCGGATTTCGCCAGCGCGAGGGCCGTGTTCAGGCCCGTCTGCCCGCCGAGAGTGGGCAGGATGGCGCACGGGCGTTCCTTGCGCACAATGGCGGCAACCGTTTCCGGTTCGATAGGTTCGATGTAGGTGCGATCCGCAAGCCCGGGGTCGGTCATGATGGTCGCCGGGTTGGAGTTCACCAGTACGACCTCGTATCCCTCTTCTTTCAGGGCCTTGATGCCCTGAGTCCCGGAATAGTCGAATTCGCACGCTTGGCCGATGACGATCGGGCCAGAACCGATTACCATGATCTTCTTGAGATCTGTACGCTTGGGCATATCGCTCCCCGCTGGGCAAGGGTAGATTTGTTTCGTCCGCAACCGGCCTCTCCACCGGCTGACACCAATGGCCGCACGCCGAAACAGCGGCACTCCATCATATAGGGAAATGAAGAATAATGAATCCCTCAGTTCCTACACGCCATTGTTCCCGCTGGCAAGAGGAAGAAGCGCACCTTTTCCGGAAATCCCGCCGCTCCTTTTCCCCTTCCGGACGCGCGACGGAAGGAATACAGCCAGCCGTTCCGTACGAAAAACGCGGCTTACCTCTTGCGTTTTTTTGGGAGAGCGTATATGAAACCAGTCTTTGGTGCGGACAGTCCGTGCCCCTAGAAAGATTTTTTCGGGCGACCGTCCGAATATATGGAGGATGTCATGTCCAAGCAGTGCGAATTTTGTGGCAAAAAGCCCCAGACCGGCAACTATGTGAGCCATTCTAACATCAAGACCAAGCGTGTGTTCAACCCCAACCTTCAGAACGTGCGTCACCAGTTCGCCAACGGCGAAGTCCGCACGGTTTCCGTGTGCACCCGCTGCCTGCGCTCCGGCGTGGTTACGAAACCCGTTGTCCGCAAGGCCGACTAGTTCCCGTGTCTGCGGCATGGTTTTCCAAAAATCCCCGGTTGTCCGCAGCCGGGGATTTTTTTGCTTTTTGAAGAACAGACCTTACCTCAAGGACATGACACCGCCACCACGCCACCTCTCGCCCACACGGCAGGCCACATCCACCCCTTCGCGCCGCCCTCCTCTGCGCAGGCGTAAACTGCGGCTGTGGATGCGCCCCTACAGCGTCCCCCGTTTTTGGAGGATGATCAACGACGGGGAAAAGCGGCCTACCCTCCCTCCTCCGCACCTGTTCGATCTTTGGATCACAATACTCGCCTCCCGGAACATCCCGTACCTGCTTACAGGACGAGGCAACAAGCTCCGCCTGTACGTCCCCGCCCTGCTCGAACGCCAGGCCCGTTCCGAGCTGGAGGCCGTACTGGCCGAAAGCAGAAAGCCACGCCCTGTCTACATCGAGCCCCCCACGCACAACAACGCACACTGGGTACTGTCAGTGCTGCTTCTGCTCATCCTCTGGCATGGCGTCAGGATGCATTGGGGATTTTTGGCCCATCTTCCCGGCCTGCCGGATCTGCCATCTGAAGAATGGTCGCGGCTCGGCTCACTGGATGTTTTTCGCGTGAAGACATTCGGAGAGTGGTATCGTTGCGTTACGGCATTGACCCTGCACGCCGACAGCCAGCACCTCTTCGGCAATGTCCTGTTCGGCGCGCCTTTTCTGATCCTGCTCTGCCGCAGGGTGGGCCTCGGGCTTGGCCTCTTTCTTATCTTGCTGGCCGGAAGCTTCGGCAACGCCCTCAACGCATGGTACCGCCCCGCCGGGCATATCAGCCTCGGCTTCTCCACGGCCCTTTTCGGCACGGTGGGCGTGCTTTCCGGATTCATGGCCCTTCAAGGATGGGGCAGCAGAACGCAGAGCGATACCGGAAAGCTCTCCTGGCGCAGAGGCATCCTCCTGTTGGCCGCAGGCACGGGCATCCTCGCCATGCTCGGCACGGAAGGCGACAAAACGGATTACGCCGCACACCTGTTCGGACTGCTCTCCGGCTTCATCGTAGGTGGAGCCGCAGGCTGGATATCACGGCGTACGGCCCCCTCTCCGATTATAAATGCGCTACTTGGCCTGAGCGCCGCAGGGTTGGTCGTGCTGTGCTGGAAGTTGGCGCTGTAGCGCTACCAGCAGACGCTTCCCATACATAAAGCCCAACGGGAAGAAAAGCAGAAGGATACCATCCTTTCTATGAAGCGGATAATCAAACAAACCGTACCCTGCATAAAAAAACAATACGGCAGGAAATAAGTACACTTTATCGATAATTGCCCACCGGATAGCAGGCAACAATATCGCTAGCAAAAATATAATGCCAATAGAACCATAACCAAAAGCTATACCTAAATACATATTATGAGGACTAGCAATTGATGTTTCAACAACCGGATATTTTGCATTGAGCTCCTTAGCATACTCTGTGATGAAATGTTCATGATAAGATTCAAATGACCTAATACCATTTCCGATGAGAGGGGATTCTTTGAATCCTGCGATAGCGGCGTCCCATATAGGTTGACGCGAAATAAATGTCGCATCCTCAAAAGGGTTTTGGATGGCAGATAAAGCACGCTCTCTTTCATGGGCAGAGAGTAGACTTAAAAGTATTCCTCCACACACGATAGTTACCAAAAAAAATTGGCCCCAGTAGCGGCGGTAGATGACGATTCCCAAAAAAACACTTCCAAGAGCAACCGCGAGAAAAGTCCCCCGAGCAGCACAAAGCGCAACAATCGAAAAGGAAATAAAACTTCCAATCGTAGCGATTTTTTTTCTTTCTGGATTCTGAGTATTCCATTTATTAACAAAGAACAAAAAAAGTAATCCAGTGATGAAAGATAAAATGCTAGGATGGTCAAAAAATAGCCGCATCCTTCCATTCCACAACATATCCTTTGGAAAACCTCGTACTACAAAAATGATTAGAGAGGCTATCAACGCAAACAGCATTCCGCAACCTATATGCCAAAGTTTATCTTTGAGAAAGATAGCAAAAGATACACCAACAATAAACGAAAAAAACATTGTCCCACTGAGGTTTATATCTTTAAAGAGCATACCTGGCGTTAAGGCGATATAAGCAAAAAACAAAAATGGAATCCACAAGCAATGAACAAATATTGCATAGTCTTTCTTCAATATAGGATACAAAAGTATGAATCCCAGTAATGTAGCCAAGTATAAAGATATAAAGATACCACGGTTAAAGAATAACATAAAAAACAACATATAAACAGCAACAAAAAAAGCCGTATTATTCTCTGTTAACCAACAAAGAAAACGGCGTAACATTCTTGATGGCATAAAATCCCTTCTCTGAATAAACTGATGCTGATAGATATTTTATTTATGCCAAATAAACAAACGATATTTCCGATTGACTTCAACACACCATGATATGGTTTCTGGAAACAGGCGCTGAAGAAACGCAAAGATCATAAAGCCAAAATGTTTATTACGTCTCCGTCCCGCGCTCTTAAAATGAAAAATTTTTCCAATTCGACATGTTACATCATTATAAATATTACCATCAAGAACACGGACACTATAACTATCATACATCTGTCGAGAATTGATCTTTCCTAACTCTACTTGACGTTCCAACAGCGTACTGAGAGCGGATTGATCAGTATGCTCACCATCTTCACACAGTTTTTTCCATTCATTAAAAAAATAAGATTCAATATTGGAACCAAACCCCATAACCCCCGTGTTAATTTTTCCATTCACAAGGATGTGAGGCTTCTTTTCCCGATCACAACGATATGTGACTACAATCTCCCTCTCGGAAGGAAAAATATCGTTGACAGCATCATTAATAATCAATACATCCGCATCTAATACTAAAACACCTTTCTGATATTTATGAAGAAAATGCTCAATACAGCCCATCTTATGGGTAGCACGGATATTTTTCTTGCTATTGAAAGAAAAAATATATTGCTGCTGTGGTATTTGCTCAATAGTTACATCAAGTTCACGTAACTTTTCGCGTTCAGTATCCTGTAATCCCAAGTCATACAGAAAAAGCTTGTATCCCGGGTAGTGCCGAATATTCCGCGCAAGACACAATGCCATTGGATAAAAGTTCGTATCTGCACAAGTCAAAATCGAGTACATCACTTTCCCCTTGAAACAAGGCTCTGCAGCCAGTTTTCCAACTTTTCCGCCTGAACATCAATGTCGAAACGCGTCCTGCAGGTTTCGCGGGCCCACTCACGCAGTTTCAGCAGCTCCGTATCCGGGAGATTTATAGCAGCACTGATGGTTTCCGCAAAAAGATCTTCCTTCGCCTCATAAGGCAGCATCCACCGCCGCAATGCCTCGGGGATTACTTCAGCAACGCCCCCAACTTCACGGGTAATCGGCAGCAATCCCGCAGCCATGCCTTCGAGCAATGTGTTGGGTAAGCCTTCGGAATAGGAGGCCAGCAGAAAAATATCCCCGACTTGCAGATTATCCATAATATTCATGGAAAAGCCATGCCAAACGATGCAATCAGACAGCCCCAATTCCTGTGCAAATCGACGCAACCCCTCTTCTTCTCTGCCTTTTCCCCATATATGCAGTTCAAAGGGCTCCGAAACTCGGGATAATGCTCGCAGCAACATGGCATGTCCCTTATCGGATTCGAGCTGTTGTGTGCATACCAAGCGCCGGGGGTGGTGCAATTCCAGAGGAACACTGGAAGCTTTTTTACCATTCAGAACGACATGTACGTCTTCAGCTTTTATGTATGGGAGACTCTTGATGAAGCCTTCGGCGATGAAGCGGCATGGGCATAAAAAAGCTGGACGTATCCATGTATGCAGCAACCGGGTCTTCAACCGATATGGAATATCCTCCGGCAGACCGATCCTTTGTACGACTGGAATTTTCAGCAGCCGCGCGGCAACTCCAGCCGTCGCAATATCCTTTCCTATGTTCGTTATGACGACATCAATATCGTGCTTTTTAAACTCATTATAAAAAAAACGGATTGCTGACGGATTCAAATCCGCGCCGAAAGAAACCTGTTCACCATGCCCCACCCGTTTTCTTGCCGCATCAATGAATTCAGGCTGCCTGCCATATACGAAGACATGATTACCACGCTTGGCAAGGCGCTCGGCAAATTGCAGGTACCAAGTCTTTACGCCGCCCCATCCAAACGTGGAATTCACAAAAGCGATGTTCACGAGCTCACCTTACAGAACCTGGCAGCCGTCTTCAGTGACCAGCACCATGTGCTCCCAGCGGATCCCGCCCCATTCAGGGAAGTACAGGCCGGGCTCCACGGTCACGATCATTCCGGGCTCCAGCGGGGTTTTATTACGTCCATTAAGGCTCGGCCCCTCATGGGTTTCCAGTCCGACGCCATGCCCGAGCCCATGCGTAAAGGCTTCGGCAACACCGAGAGACTCGAAGTGCCCTCTGGCCGCCTTATACACATCACAGGCCAGAACACCGGGATGGATAGCCCGGATAGCCTTGTGCTGCGCTTCTTGTACGGCCTCCAGCGTCTTTTTGAATCGCTCCGTCGGCTTTTCGCCGACCCAGAAAGTCCTGGTCTGATCGGAACAGTAGTCTTCCAGACGGCACCCCACATCCACCAGCACAAGATTTTCCGCCTCCAGAAGGGCGTCTTTGGAGGGCAGGTAGTGCGGGAGCGCCGCGTTGGGGCCATGCCCCACAATGCTCGCAAAGGCCAGCTCGGTCGCCCCGTGATGCCTGAAAAACATTTCAATGTCCCACGAGACGGCGGCTTCGCTTCGCCCGGGAACGAGCACGCCGGGCAGCCACTCCATCATCTGCTGGTTCAGGCGGCAGGAAATCTCCATACGCCGGATCTCTTCCGTATCTTTGATTACGCGAAGCCGTTCAACCAGACCGTCAGCCTTTGAAAGGCGGCAGCCTGATCCCGCCAGCGTTTCCGCGAATTTTTCATAGAATTCCAGCGTGACCGCGCGGGCCTCAAAGCCGATGGTTTTGCCGGGCACAAGCCCTTTCAAGAGCTTGGCGATATCTTCCGGCGCGTCCGCGCCATAGATGAAAACCCGCTCGGGCTCCCACAGCCGCCGGGCCGCGTCCAGATAGCGCGAATCCGTCAAGATCCAGTCTTTACCGTCCGCCATCACAATCAGGCGGCCGGCGCTTTCGTTCAACTGCACATCATGCAGTTCGAAACCCGAAAGATAGTACCGGTTCGCCGCGTGGCTGATCAAAAGCGCTTCGATTCCCTGTTCCCGCATCAACGCACGCAGGCGTTCGCGGCGCTGTTCGCACATCTGTTCGGACATAATCGCATCCGTTTGTTTTTATAAATATTTTCAATAAATAAGCTGAAACATATACAGGCAAATACCATATACGGGCACGTCACCCTTGTCCAGCGAGGGGAGGGGCATGGGAATCCCCCCTTCTATAATTATAAGGGACGTTCCTCTTTTCCTCGATGAAATGCTCATTCCGCGCTTTTGGGTTCCTCTTCAAAAAGTTCACCGAGGATACTGTTGGAAACAAGCATCCCTTCATCCGTAAGCCGAAACACCCCGTTCTCCATGCGGGCCAGCCCCTCAGCACAGAGACGGTGGGCGAACGGCCCGTGATCCCCCAGAAACGAGCGTCCGGCCAAGGACTCATAGGCATCCAGCGGCAAGCCGTCCACGGTTCGCAGGCGCAGCATCATGAGCTCCAGCGCCCGCGTTGCCCGATCCAACGGTTCCCGCTCAGGGCAGCGGCGCCCTTCCCGCACCTGCTCCAACCAGCCTTCCCCCTCCGGATTGGTCCAGCGCTCCCCGCCGATCGTGGATGTCGCCGCAGGGCCGACCCCCAGATAGTCCCGGCCTTCCCAGTACCCCAGATTGTGGCGGCACCGGAAACCATCCCTGGCAAAGTTGGATACTTCATAATGATGCAGCCCAGCCTCCTCAAGCAGCCGGATGCCTTCAAGATACATGGCGCACTGCACGTCTTCCGAAGGCAGCTCCGCATCCCCGCAGGATTCCGCAAGAGGCGTCCCCGGTTCCAAAGTCAGCCCATATGCGGAAATGTGCTCCGGCCCAAGCGCGATTGCCGCGCGCGCATCCTCCAGCCACTGCTCCAGCGTCTGCCCCGGGAGCCCCCACATCAGATCAAGGCTCAAATTGGCGCAGCCCGCTTCCCGTATGGCCCGGAACGCCTCCCGCGCCGCATTCGCCCTGTGCAGCCGTCCGAGCGTCTCCAGCATCCCGTCATGCAGCGACTGCACACCCAGCGAAATCCGGTTGACGCCCGCCGCCAGAAACCCGCTTGCCTTTTCCGCCGTATGCAGGGAATCCGGGTTGGCTTCCATGCTGATTTCCGCTCCGGGCAACACTTCAAACGTCCGTCCCACACAATCCAGCACGCCCTCCAGTTGATCCGGATCAAGCAGGCTTGGCGTGCCGCCGCCGAAGAAAACGCTCTCCACGGGCACTCTGCCGAGACGCCGCCCCCATTGTCCCAGCTCGGCATACAGCGCTGAAAGATACACGGCCATTTCATCGCCCGAACGGGCCAACGGATTGGAATAAAAAGCGCAATACCGGCATTTGCGGCGGCAGAACGGTACATGGATATACAAAAGCATAGATTCTCCGGGATACGGTTCACGGGATGGCCTCTCTTATCCCGTTTTACGCTCCGGCACAAACCCATGCAAAAAAAACTTTACATCAAGGGGCAGTCCGCATATTGTACCGTGTGGGCATACGCCCAAAAAACGTCAACCATCTCAGAGAAGCCGAATGCTCTTTATCCTCCGCCGCCACGAATATCCCGAAGCCATCCGAAACGGCATTGCCCCGGTTTCTCTCTATTCCCCGTTGTTCCAGCGGGGTTTTTTTTGAGCTTTTCCGTTTTCCGCCGATACGCTATCGGCCTGCCGAGACGACAGGCTCCAACGTCAACCCCCGAGAAGCCGCCATGCAACAGGAAACCTTCCATTGGCCTCACAAAGACTTGCTGGATGTGGACCAGTTGACGCAGGAAGAACTTTTCCACCTGCTTGATACTGCCGCAAACCTGCACGAAATCAACTCCCGGCCAGTCAAGAAAGTCCCCATCCTCAAGGGAAAAAGCGTCGTCCTCTTCTTCGCCGAACCGAGCACCCGCACCAAGACCTCTTTTGACATGGCGGGCAAGCGCCTTTCCGCCGACACCTTCGGGCTGGCGAAATCCGGTTCCAGCCTCCAGAAAGGCGAAAGCATGAAGGATACGGCCCTGACCCTCCAGGCCATGAACCCCGATGTCATCGTCATCCGCCATTCCAGCAGCGGCGCGGCCCAGTTCCTCGCCGAGCGACTGCACTGCGGCGTGGTCAACGCCGGGGACGGCTGGCACGCGCATCCCACCCAGGCCCTGCTCGACGCCTTTTCCCTGCGTCAGGTCTGGGGACACGACCGGAACGCCTTCAAGGGCAAAAACCTGCTTATCCTCGGTGACTGCGCCCACAGCCGCGTCTGCCGCTCCAACGTACTGCTGCTCACCAAGCTCGGCGTGAACGTCAGCCTGTGCGCCCCGCGCACCCTCCTGCCCGCGGGCGTGGACAACTGGCCCGTCACGGTCCACACGGACAGCAAGAAAGCCATGCGCGACATGGACGCCGTCATGTGCCTGCGCCTCCAGCTCGAACGCCAGCAGGCGGGCCTGCTCCCCGACCTGCGCGAATATTCCAAACGCTTCTGCCTCACCACGGCCCACATGGAATTGGCCAGGCCTGGCGCACACATCATGCACCCCGGCCCCATCCTGCGCGGACTCGACGTTTCCGACGCCCTGGCGGACAGCTCCCAGTCGCTGATCCTCGATCAGGTCTCCGCCGGGGTTTCGGTTCGCATGGCCGTTCTCTACCTCCTCGCCACCCGTCCCGACATCAAGGACAACCTCTAACAACGGAGATCGCCGATGTCCTCTCTTCTTATCAAAAACGCCCGCTATCTGGGCGACTCCGTGGACCTGCTCGTCGTCGACGGCAAGGTGCAGTCCCTCAGCGCTTCCATCAATGCCCCCGCCGACGCCGAAATCGTGGATGCCGCCGGAAAAATCCTGTTCCCGAGCTTTATTGATGTGCATACCCACCTGCGCGAGCCCGGTTATGAATGGAAGGAAACCGTAGCCACGGGCCTCAGCTCCGCCGCGCACGGCGGGTTCGGAGCCATCCTCTGCATGGCGAACACCGATCCGGTCAACGACGACGCCGCGGTAACGGAACAGATCCTTGAGTCCGCCCGCCGCTCGTGGCCCAACGGTCCCCGCGTCCATCCCATCGGGGCGGCCACCGTCGGCCTCAAGGGTGAGGAACTCACCCGCATGTCCGAACTCAAGGATGCCGGATGCGTCGCCATCTCCAACGACGGACGCCCAGTAGGCAATACCGAAATCTTCCGCCGGATGCTGGAATACGCCGCCGATCTCGATCTCATCGTCATCGACCACTGCGAAGATCCCTATCTTGCCGCCAAATCGCACATGAACGAAGGCGTGACCAGCGGCGTCCTCGGCGTCAAAGGCCAGCCCGACGTGGCCGAAACCATTCAGGCTTCGCGCAGCATCCTGCTGGCCGACTATCTCGGCGTGCCCGTGCACATCGCGCACGTTTCCGCCAAACGCACGGTCGACATCATCGCCTGGGGCAAATCGCGCGGCGTCAAGGTGACCGCCGAGACGACCCCGCACTATCTGACGCTCGACGATACCGCCGTGAACGGCTACAACACGCTCGCCAAGGTGAACCCGCCGCTGCGCACCCCCACCGACGTTGCCGCCATGCGCGAAGCCGTGAAGACCGGCGTCATCGACATGCTTGCCACCGACCACGCCCCGCACGCCGCGCATGAAAAAGAAACGCCCTTTGACGAAGCGCCCAACGGTTTCACGGGCATGGATCTCGCCCTGACCATCACCTACGGGCTTGTCCGCGAAGGTGTGCTTACCGAGGCAGATCTCATCCGTCTCTGGGCCACGGAGCCCGCCCGCGTGTTCAACCTGCCGGTCAACACCTTCGAGCCCGGCGCGCCCGCCGACTTCTTCCTTTTCGATCCTGAGCTCGAATGGCAGGTCACGCCCGAGACCCTCTACTCCAAGAGCCACAATACCCCGTGGCTCGGTAAGTCCCTCAAGGGCCGCGTCTCCGCCCACTGGATCGGCGGCGTGAAGATAGTATAAGGGAGGGGAATGAATATTGGGGAGGGGGAAGGGAAACTTTCTGGAGAAAGTTTCCCTTCCCCCTCCCCAAACCCCACCCCTTTCCCTTCAAAGACTTTTGACTTTATCGAATCCCTGTTCGGTGTTTTTCCTGCAAGCGCAAGAAAAGCCCGCTTAAACGAAATATGTTTAAGCGGGCTTTTCTTAAGACAACAATTATTGGCTGCAACGGATATTTTTCCTCAACAGGCTAATCCCCTTTTCCGTTTTCCGCCGGACGGAACTTCTTTCGCGCGGCCTCCCCGCCAGTCGAAAATCTTTGGAAGGGGGGCTTGGAGGGGGCGGGGAACCTTTCTCTAGAAAGGTTCCCCGCCCCCTCCAAGCTTCTTCCTTTTCTTCCCCACACCTACTGCAAAATCTTCTCTTCAGGACCGGGGCCTTCGACGGGGTTGGAGAGGGTACCTATGCCTTCGATGGACACCTGCACGACGTCATCCGCCTGAATGGGCGAAATGCCGGGCGGCGTCCCTGTAAGGATGACGTCTCCGGGCATCAGCGTCATGACGCGGGAAAGGAAACAGAGCAAATCCAGAGGACGGAAAATCATGTCCCCGGTATTCGCGGATTGACGGACTTCGCCGTTTACAAGGCAACGGATGGAAAGATCGTTGATATCCTCAAGCTCGGTCTCAATCCACGGGCCGATGGGACAAAACGTATCGTAGGACTTGCAGTGGCCGATGAGCGGATCGACCTTCTGTACCTCGCGGGCCGTCACATCGTTGGCACAGGTGAACCCGAACAGGCTTTCCTCCGCCTCCTCCGGCGTCAGGTTGCGGCATACCTTGCCCACGACCATCGCCAGCTCCGCCTCATGCTCAATGCGGCCCATGCCCGACGGCAATACGATCGGTTCGCCGTTACCGATAATGCTGCTCGGCGGCTTGAGGAAAAAACTCGGCATGTTGGGCAGGGGATACCCGAGCTCCTCAGCGTGCGCCTTGTAGTTGAGCCCGACACAAACGACCTTGGAAGGCGTTACCAGCGGAAGCACCTTCGCTTCGGAAAGCGGTATGGGCTCCATGTGCCCCGGCTGCTGGTGAAGACGGAACACCAACCCGTCCTCAAGGATGCCGTAATACGATGTGCCGCCGTGTTCGACCCGTATGATCCGCATGGAACGCTCCTTGTTTGCCTTTTAAAGCCGTCATAGGATACGCCAGCGCACGCCCGAACGCAACGAAACGGGGTTGCGCCGGATGCCGGGATGCCTTATTCCTTCCCGAATCCCTCAACATTCCCGCGTTTACCGCGACACATGGAGCATCTCCCGATGGAGCAAGGCACTTTCCATATCATCACGTTTGGCTGCCAGATGAACGTCAACGACTCGTTTTGGCTCGCCAGATCCCTGCAACGCCGGGGGTTCGTCGAATCGCCCCTTGAAAAGGCGGAAGTCGTCATCCTCAACACCTGCTCGGTGCGCGACAAACCGGAACAAAAAGTCTATGCCGCGCTTGGGCGCATCAAATATGAAACCCGCCGCGTGCCCGGCTCGTTTGCCGTGGTCGCGGGATGCGTGGCCCAGCAGATCGGCGCGGGCTTCTTTGAGCGTTTCCCGCAGGTACGGCTGGTCGTGGGCGGCGACGGGCTCGCCATGGCTCCCGACGCCATCGAAAGGCTGCATGGAGATCCTTCCCTGCGCCTGAACCTCACCGACTTTTCCGAAATCTACCCCGAACGCGATCCCGCCCTGCCCGCGCAAGGTGAAGGCGAGATCCCTCCAGTGGCCTTCGTCAACATTATGCAGGGCTGTGACAACTTCTGCACCTACTGCATCGTCCCCTTCACGCGGGGCCGTCAGAAATCCCGCGACGCCGGAGCCATCCTTGACGAATGCCGGGCGCTCATCGACAACGGCGCGAAGGAAATCACCCTGCTCGGCCAGAATGTGAACTCCTACGGCCTCGATAAGCACGCTTCCGGCGACACGTCGTTCGCACGCCTGCTGCGTAAGGTGTCGGAACTGCCCGGGCTCGCCCGGCTGCGTTTCGTGACTCCGCATCCTAAAGATCTCTCCCCAGAGGTCATCGCCATGTTCGGGGAAGTTCCGAACCTCTGCCCGCGCCTGCACTTGCCGCTCCAAGCCGGATCGGATCGCGTGCTGGCCCGCATGAACCGCAAGTACGACATGGCCCGCTACATGACGCTTGTGGAAGGCCTCCGTGCCGCCCGCCCCGACATTGCCCTGTCCACGGACCTCATCGTCGGTTTTCCCGGCGAAACGGAAGAGCAATTTCAAGAAACGCTGGACGCCGTACGTGCGGTCAACTTCATGTCGAGCTTCTCCTTCTGTTATTCCGACCGCCCCGGAACCGCCGCCAGCCGCCACACCGACAAGGTCGAACCCGCCGAAAAGCTGCGTCGCCTCGAACGCTTGCAGGCTTTACAGGAGGATCTTTCCTCCGACTGGCTCAAGGCCCGCGTGGGCTGTAAAACGGATATTCTGCTTGAAGGGGCAAGCCGCAAACAGGACGGCGAAGATGCCGCCACTGAAAGCTGGCAAGGACGCGACCCGTGGGGCGACGCCGTCAACGTCTCCTTGCCTGCCGGAATCGGCAAACCCGGCCTCATTGTGCCCGTCACTATTGTGACCGCAAAGAAACATTCTTTGATAGGCGAGTTGCGGGGATAACACTTCAGGGAAAAGGAACACCATGTTCGACTTTCATATTCATGTGAACTGCTCGGGCGGGCGCGACGGACTGCTGCCCTCGGAGGCCATGCGTCTGGCGAAATGCGCGGGATTCCGGGCCGTCGGCCTGATCGTCCGGGCCGATCCCTCGACCCTGCCGATCCTGCTGCCCACGCTCAAAACGCTGGTGAAGACCTGTTCCCTGTACGCGGGCATCGAGGCTTTCGCCGGGGTGGAGTTGGTGCATGTCCCCCCTGCCCTGCTGCCTGATGCCGTGGGGCAGGCGCGGGAGCAAGGTGCCGCGCTGATCCTTGCGCACGGCGAAAGCATCCCCCGTCAGCTTGCCGATGTGGTGGAGACAGGGACCAACCTCGCCGCCATCAATGCGGGCGTGGATATTTTAGCGCATCCCGGCCTGATTACGGTGGAAGATGCCCAACTCGCCGCCGAGAAGGGCGTATTGCTGGAGCTGAACACGGCCCCTCGCCACTGTCTCGCCAACGGGCATATCGTCCGCATGGCAGAACGCTTCGGCTTCGAACTGCTGCTCAACTCTGACGCTTCCAGTTCAGCCGACTTTGAATCCCCCGACGTCACGCAGGCACTGCGCAAGGCCGCCGCCCTCGGTGCGGGCCTTGATGCCGAAGGGCTTTCGCGCCTTCATGTGACCGAAAGGAAACTTGTACAGAAACTGCTGCGCTTATAGAACGGATTGGCTTTAACATGATGTGAAGATATTGGGGAAGGGGAGGAGAACCTTTCTGGAGAAGGGGCCCCCACGTTTCTTCTCCCCCTCCCCAAACCCCACCCCCCTCCTCTTCAAAGACTTTCGTGTTTATCGGGTCCCTGTTTGCCAGCCTTTCCGAGAAAAAATGAGCTGTGAAGGATTCAGGCAAGAGCCCTTCCAGCAAAAAAACGGCACAACGGAACTTCCGTCGCGCCGCCTCCCCACCAGTCAAGATTTTTGCGGGTGGGGGTCCGGGGGAGGGAGCTTTTTGCAAAAAGCCCCCTCCCCGTGCCTTCATCTCAAGCGCTACCGCCCCAAGTGATGCCACGCGGAACGGACAGTATTCTTCATGAGCATGGCAATGGTCATGGGGCCCACGCCGCCGGGCACGGGGGTGATCTTCCCGGCTACCTTGCTGGCCTCGGCAAAATCCACGTCCCCGGAAAGAATGGGCTTGCCCGTCTTCTCGTTAAACCCCACCCGGTTGACGCCCACGTCGATAACCGTTGCGCCGGGCTTGATCCAGTCCGGCTTCACCAGACCGGGAACGCCAGCCGCGACGATCAGGATGTCGGCCCGGCGGCAATGTTCCGCCAAGTCTTTGGTGCGGGTATGAACCATCGTCACCGTGGCGTTGGCACCGGGCCCCTTCTGGCCGAGCATGACGGAAATGGGCTTGCCGACGATATTGGAACGGCCAACGACCACGACTTCGGCCCCGGCCATTTCGACGCCCGAGCGCACCAGCATTTCCTGAATGCCCGCAGGCGTACAGGGCAGGAAACGTACGGCATCGCCGCCGATAACCATACGGCCCAGATTGACGGGGTGGAATCCGTCGACGTCCTTGTCCGGATCGATGGCGTAAATGACCTTGTTTTCGTCGATATGCTTGGGGAGCGGAAGCTGGACAAGGATACCGTGGATGGACGGATCCCGGTTGTACTTGTCGATCAGCGCGAGAAGCGCCTCTTCGCTGACGTCCGCGGGCTGGTTGTCTTGAATCTCATGAAAGCCGAGCGACAACGCCGTCTTCACCTTCAAGGTCACGTAACTGATCGAAGCCGGATTTTCTCCGACCAAAATGGTCACAAGCCCCGGAACCGTGCCGTGCTTTTCCCGAATGGCCTCAACTTCCTGACGCAATTCGTCAAGAATCGCCGCCCTCATATCCGTGCCGCTGATGATGTCCGCCATAGAATATCCTTGGGTCAGAGTGTCCGTCAGGCCCACTGTGCAGCCTGTTCTTTCTTTTTCATAAGATAATCGGTCTGGAACGTGCACATCCGCAAGGCGTTTCGGTATTCTCCATTGCTGAAGAATTCGTGCTTCAATTCGCCCTCTACCTCAAACCCGAGTTTCTTATAAACGTGAATGGCTTTTTTGTTTTCCGTGTCCACGACGAGGTACAGTTTATAGAGATTGAGCACCGTAAACGCATAGTCCATGACGAGCAGAACGGCCTTCGCCGCGTAGCCGAGCCCTTGATGCGCGGGTGCGATGATGATCTGAAATTCGGCCCTGCGGTGGACGTAATCGATCTCGACAAGCTCGACCAGCCCTACCTTGGCCTTGTCATGCTCAACGATAAAACGGCGCTCGCTCTGATCGTGGATGTGCTTGTCGTACAAATCCGTCAGTTCCACAAACGCCTCATAAGGCTCCTCAAACCAGTAACGCATCACGCTGGCATTGTTGTCCAGCTGATGGATAAACGGCAGATCTTCCCGCTCCAGCGGGCGCAATCGGATTGATGGGTCAGCGACCATATGTTGCCCGGAAAATGAATTCCTGAAGTAAAGATGGATGAACTCCGCAGCGCTCGCCCCTAGCGGCGGCACCCGGAATGCCTCTCATATAGAATCAGGAGGGGAAAAAGCAAGCGTACTGACAGGTCACAAAAGCAGGATGGGGAAAATATATCCGCGACGCATCGCCGCCCTATGGCAGGAAGGACTTTTGAAACCTTGAATAAGCTAGAAAAATGAGGAGGAAAGCCCGCTCGAAGGCTTTCCTCCAATTCTCACGCAGATTAGAAGATCCCCTTCACCCTGCCGGTATCGACGTCCACGTCGACCCTGCGGAAAGAAGGATTGGAGCCCGTTCCGGGCATGAGCGTGATGGAACCGGAAACCGGAACCACAAAGCCCGCGCCGCCGAAGGTGAGCACGTCGCGGATACGCAGCTTCCATCCCTTGGGAGCGCCTTTCACGCCCGGATCGTCGGACAGGGACAGGTGCGTCTTCACCATGCACAGGCCAAGCTCGTTGGCGTCGTCGCGTTTCTGGATGTCGGCCAGCTTGCGGGACGCCTCGGCGGAGAAGTCCACGCCGTCCGCGCCGTACACTTCGCGGGCCACCAGCTCGATACGTTCCTTAAACGGCATATCCCACGAGTACAGCGGCTTGAACTCGGTCTTGTCGTTGCAGGCGTCCATGACGGCATCGGCCAGTTCCAGCGCGCCTTCGCCGCCGTGTTCCCAGTGCGTGGACAGGGCCACGCGCGCCCCGGCCGCTTCGCACAGCTCACGGACTTTGGCGATTTCCGCCTTGGTGTCGGTCACAAAAGCGTTGATGCATACCACGGGCGACACGCCGGAACGCTTCACCGTATTGATGTGGTGCAGCAGGTTGCAGCAGCCTGCCTCCACGAAGCCCACGTTCTCGGTACGGTATTCCTCAGGCAGAGGACGCCCCGGCACGGGCACGGGCGCGCCGCCGTGGCTCTTGAGCGCGCGGACGGTCGCCACGACCACGGCGGCGTCCGGAGTCAGGCCGCTGTAGTGGCATTTGAGGTTCCAGAACTTCTCATAGCCGATGTCCGCGCCGAAACCGGACTCCGTAACATGGTATTCGTTCAGCTTGAGGCCGATGCGGTCCGCGATGACCGAGCTCTGCCCGATGGCGATGTTGGCGAACGGCCCGGCGTGTACGAACACGGGCTGGCCTTCGATGGTCTGGATAAGGTTCGGGTTGATGGCTTCCACCATCCACGCGGTCATCGCGCCGTCCACTTCGAGATCGGCGGTGGTCACGGGTTTGCCGTCGCGGTCGTAGGCCACGATGATCTTGCCCATGCGCTGCCGGAGGTCCTTCAAATCCTTGGCGATGGCGAGAATGGCCATGACTTCGGAAGACACGGCGATGTCAAAGCGGGAACGCATCATGAACCCGTCGGAGCGCCCGTTGGTGCCGTCCATGCCGATGATGATGTTGCGCAGGGACTGGCAGCAGAAATCCATGACCCAGCCCATGTTCACATTGGTGGGGTCGATGTTCAGGCGGGGCATCCCCGACAGCTTGAGCAGCTTTTCATCATTATAATTCCGCTCATGCTGCATACGGGAAGTCAGCGCCACCATGGCGAGGTTATGGGCGTTCATCACCGCGTTGATATCGCCGGTAAAACCCAGGGAATATTGCGTCAAAGGGATGCACTGGGAAAGCCCGCCGCCCGCGGCCGAGCCCTTCACGCCCATCGTGGGGCCGCCCGAAGGCTGGCGGATGGCGGCGGAAGCGCGCTTGTTGCGGCGTCCGAGGCCTTGTACGAGGCCGATGGTGGTCGTGGATTTGCCCTCGCCGAGGGGCGTGGGCGTAATGGCGGTCACGTCGACATACTTGCCGTTGGGCTTGTCCCCGAGGCGCTCGAGCACGGCACGGTAGTCGACCTTGCCCATCACATGGCCGTAAGGCAGGAGCTCTTTATCAAGGAGGCCCATATCACGACCAAGCTGCTGCACGGTTTTCATACGGGTTTCGGCATCCTGAGCGATTTCCCAGTCAGCGTGTTTTTTCGGATCGAGCACCATGAGTGCCTCCTTTTTCTTTTAATAAGAAAATCAAAAAAAGTCTGTCGGCATCGACAAGATTGACTCCCCATATAACCTTTTTCGAAAACTTTCCAGCGGAATTTTTATACAGTCAAAATGTTTCCCAGGGGGGCTGAAACGGAACTGCCGGTCGTTACCAAACTTTTTGCTTGCTAACAGCGGGTGAGGGCTGGCAAAAGAGACTGACGGAATGTTTCCGCCTGATTTCCCTGCTGTTGAGCCCCTATTTTGGGAAAGCCAAAGACCTGCCGCGAGAGGTATCTGTGAGCAAAATCGTTGTTTCGGTCATCGGTCTGGATTGCCCCGGCGTCGTCTACGCCGTATCCAGCACCCTTTCGGCCCTTGAATGCAATATCGAAGAAGTGAGCCAGACCATTCTCAAGAACCAGTTTGCAGCCATTTTCGTGGCCAACAAACAGGAAAGCCTGGACAACGGCACCATCCACACCCAGCTTTCCAAAGCCATTGAATCCCGCGGGATGCACCTTTCAGTTACGATCCGCGATTTTGAAGAAGGCGATACGTCCGGTTCCGCCGAGAGCGAACCTTTCGTCGTGACGGTGGACGGCGAAGACCGTTTTGAAATCATCGCCGCGTTCTCCAAGATTTTCGCGGATCAGAAGGTAAACATCGAAAACCTCAAGGCTCTCATGCCTGAGGAAGAAAAGCGCGCCTTGCTGGTATTCGAGATCTCCCTGCCGATGGAAATCGACCGCAACGCCCTGCGCCGCACCCTCAAGGACAAAGCCCGCACCCTGGGCCTCCAGCTCAGTATGCAGCACCGCGACATCTTCGAGGCCCTGCACCGCGTGCAGCCGGTTTAAGCGGCATACGCGGGGTTTCCCGGAGGTCGAGGTCAATCCTCTCCCCTTTCCGCAGGTTCCCCTCAAGGAGGCGGGCAGGTCCCATCCGTGTCAAAACAAACTTCCCGGAGGAAGTTTCCATGCTTACAGATCGTGAAGTCCTCAGCACCCTGAACATGCTGCGCAACGAACACCTCGATGTGCGTACCGTGACGCTCGGCATCAGCCTTTTCGACTGCGCCAGCCACGATTTCGACGTGTTCGCCTACCGGGTGCGCGCCAAGATCGCCAAATACGCCGCCAAACTCGTCGCCACCTGCAACGAAGTGGGCGACAAGTTCGGCATCCCCGTCGTCAACAAGCGCATCAGCGTCAGCCCCATCGGGGTGGTGGGCGCGTCCTTCTCCCGCGATCAGATGGTGCGGGCTTGCCAGGTGCTCGACGAATCCGCCAAGGACGCGGGCGTCGACTTCCTCGGCGGCTTCGGCGCGCTGGTGGAAAAAGGCATCACGCCCGGCGAGCGCAATCTTATCGATGCCCTGCCGGAAGCCCTCGCCACCACGGACCGCATCTGCTCCTCCATCAACGTGGCCTCGACGCGCTCCGGCATCAATATGGATGCCGTGGCCCTGCTCGGCCAGCGCATCCTTGATGTCGCCGAAGCCACCCGCGACCGTGACGGCCTCGGCTGCGCCAAGCTGGTGGTGTTCGCCAACATTCCGCAGGACGTGCCCTTCATGGCGGGCGCGTACCTCGGCGTGGGCGAGCCCGATGTGGTGATCAACGTGGGCGTTTCCGGCCCCGGCGTGGTCAAGAAAGCCATCGACCGCGCGATGGAAAGCCACAAGCCCGGCGAATTCACGCTCGGCGAAGTGGCCGAAGTCATCAAACGCACAGCCTACAAGGTAACGCGCGTCGGCGAGATCATCGGCAAGGAAGTGGCGCAGCGTCTCGACCTGCCCTTCGGCGTCGCGGATCTGTCCCTTGCCCCGACGCCCGCCGTGGGGGACTCCGTGGGCGAAATCTTCCAGAGCGTGGGCCTGTCCTCCATCGGAGCGCCCGGCACCACAGCCGTGCTTGCCATGCTCAACGACGCCGTCAAAAAGGGCGGCGCGTTCGCCTCGTCCCATGTGGGCGGTTTGTCCGGCGCGTTCATCCCGGTTTCCGAGGACTCCAGCATTGAGGCGGCCACCCGTTCCGGCGCGCTGTCCCTCGAAAAGCTTGAAGCCATGACCAGCGTGTGCTCCGTCGGCCTCGACATGATCGCCATCCCCGGCGACACGCCCGCCGCCACCATTTCCGGCATCATCGCCGACGAAATGGCTATCGGCATGATCAACTCCAAGACCACCGCCGTGCGCGTCATCCCCGTGCCCGGAAAGGGCGTCGGCGAAAAAGCCTGCTTCGGCGGACTGCTTGGCGAAGCCGACATCATCCCCGTGCCCGGCGGCGACGCCAGCACCTTTATCAGCCTCGGCGGGCGCATCCCCGCGCCGATCCACAGCTTGAAGAACTAAGGGGAATTGGGGAAGGGAGGGGGAACCTTTCTGGAGAAAGGTTCCCCCTCCCTTCCCCAAGCCCCATCCCTCCCCTTCCCAAGACTTTCATCTGTGCAGCCGCCCGCCGCATCGGTTCTCGGCTATAGCAAAACTGTCGGTCCCCGCGGGTCCGTTTGGATTTACGGGATTCTTTTAGTTTTGTGTCTCTTTACTTTTCCTTAGAAGGCCCCAAATATTTTCAGGACTGCACTCTCCTCATTGACAAAGACGACCTCCCTCCATTCCCCCAAAAGCATGAACAGGGATTCGATAAAGTCAAAAGTCTTTGAAGAGAGGGGGATGGGGGGCCGGGGAAGGGGGAGGGAAACTTTCTACAGAAAGTTTCCCTCCCCCTTCCCCCTGTTTTCTTCGCCACAGCCATATCGTTACGGTAAATCATTGACCTCTAGCGTGGGAGCCGTTTTTCTATGGTCCCCAAGGGTCGAAACGCCTCCGCCCCAATAGGCCGGAGATTCCGGTCGTTCGCCCTCTATTCCGACAGGAGGTTCTGATCATGATCAATACGAAACAGGTTGTCCCCGCCCTCGTCGCCGTCACGCTGCTTTCTCTGGCTCCGGCGGCGGAAGCCCTGGCCATAGAAGAACATGCGCAAGCCGCCAAACCTGCCGCTGTGGCTGCGGATAAGCCAGCGGCGGCCAAACCCGCTGAAGCCAAGGCGGATACCAAAACGGACGCCAAGGCCGACGTAAAGACACAGGCTCCGGCTGCCACGGATCCGGCTAAAGAAACCCCGGCCCCCTCAGTTGAGCAGGCCCAAAAAGCCTATGACAACGGCAGCTACGAAGAAGCATTCATTATTGTGGAACCGCTCGCTAAATTGGAGCACCCCGACGCCGAATACCTGCTCGGCCAGATGTACGAACTGGGCCGCGGGGTAAAGAAGGATACGGAACAAGCCGTCACACTGTTCACCTCCGCCGCCAATCAGGGCTATGCCGCCGCTCAGGCCAAGCTTGGACAGCTCCATATGGAAGGTAAAAAAGATTACGCCTCAGCCATGAGCTGGTTCCAGAAAGCGGCCGATCAGGGCTATGCCCTCGCCTACAGCGCCATCGGCGATCTGTACGCCCAGGGTTACGGCGTGGGGCAAGATAAGGGCAAGGCCCTCGATTACTATAAGAAAGCCGCTACCGCCGGCGACGCCGGCGCTTGTCTGCACCTCGGCCAAATGTACGAACAGGGTAAGGACGTCAAGGCCGATCCGGCACAGGCCGCCGTCTGGTACAAGAAGGGCGCGGATCTCGGCAGCGCCGAATGTGCCGCCGCCCTGAAACGCCTCAACGATCAGAAAGCATAGGAAGATATCGGGAAGTGAGGAAGGGGCTTTTTCTGAAAGCAGACATTCTGACACTTCTATCTCTTTTGTATAGCTAGATTTTTATCCAATACCGTGTTTGGGTTTTCCGGTCCAAGGCGATCCGGCCTTCCCGTAAGCTTTCCGCAAAAAACGGCATCCATTCCGGCTGGAACAAACGTCTTCCGCGCAGCCGCCCCGCCCGTCACTACGTTTACGGGCGGGGTCCGGGGGAGGGAGCTTTCTGTAGAAAGCTCCCTCCCCCGAACGTTCTCCGCAACCGATTTCTTGCTCTTTGCGGCTTGACGTTACGCGCCAGTGTCGTATGTTGTGCTGCGCCACGGGTCATTTTCCGTGGCGGATTCAGTCAAAAGGATGCGCACATGGGCAAAAGTCTCATTATCGTCGAATCTCCCGCCAAGGTGAAGACCATCAAAAAATTTCTGGGCCCCGGCTATCTGGTGCAAGCCAGCGTGGGCCATATCCGGGATCTTCCCAAAAGCAACATCGGCGTGGATGAAGCCAACGATTTCGCCCCGGAATACGAAATCATCCAAGGCAAGGAAAAGGTCGTGCAGTCCCTGCGCGATGCGGCTTCCAAGGTGGACACCGTCTTCCTCGCCCCCGACCCCGACCGCGAAGGGGAAGCCATCGCGTGGCACGTCGCCGAGCTCTTGAAGGACAAAAATCCGAACATCAAGCGTATCCAGTTCAACGAAATCACCTCCCGTGCCGTACATGAGGCGCTGGATCACCCGCGCGACCTCAACGTCAACCTGTTCGACGCCCAGCAGGCCCGCCGCGTACTCGACCGCCTCGTGGGATACAAGATCTCCCCGCTCCTCTGGAAAAACGTCAAACGCGGCATCTCCGCCGGACGCGTCCAGTCCGTGGCCCTGCGCCTCATCGTCGAACGCGAAGAGGAACGGCAGGCTTTCGTGCCCGAAGAATACTGGCTGTTCAAGGCGATCCTTGAAGGCAGCATCCCGCCGCCGTTCAAGGCCGAGCTTTGGAAAGTAGAAGGCAAGAAGCCGGTCGTCCCCAACGCCGAAACCGCCGACGCGCTCGAAAAGGCGATGAAAGGCGCTCCGTTCACGGTTTCCGCCATTGAAGAAAAGGAACGCAGCCGCGCGCCCATGCCTCCGTTCATCACGTCCACGCTCCAGCAGGCCGCCAACCAGCGCCTCAGCTATCCCGCCAAACGCACGATGAACATCGCCCAGCGCCTCTATGAAGGCCTTGAGCTCGGCGATCGCGGCACGACCGCCCTCATCACCTACATGCGTACCGACTCCGTGCGCATCGCGGACGAAGCGCAGAAAGCGGCAGCGGATTTCATCGAAAACCGTTTCGGCAAGGACTACCTTGCCCCCGGCGGCAAGCGGAATTTCAAGACCAAGTCCGACGCTCAGGACGCCCACGAAGCCATCCGGCCCGTCGACGTGACCCTCACGCCCGAGGACGTCAAGCCCTACCTCGCCCCGGACCAGTATCAGGTTTACCGGCTCATCTGGGCGCGCTTCGTCGCTTCCCAGATGGCGGCGGCCCGCTTCCACGATACGACCGTGACCATCGACAACGGCCCGGTCCAGTGGCGTTCCAAGGGCGAGCGCATGTTGTTCCCCGGCTTCCTCGCGGTCATGCCGCGCGGCAAGGACGAGGAAGGCGTGGAACTGCCCGCCCTCACCAAGGGCGAAACGCTCAAGCTCAACAGCCTGACCAAGGAACAGAAGTTCACGCAGCCTTCCCCGCGCTTCACCGAAGCCTCGCTGGTGCGCGAACTGGAAGAGCTCGGCATCGGCCGCCCTTCCACCTATGCCTCGATCATCTCCACCCTTCAGGACCGCGACTACGTGACGCTGGAGGAAAAGCATTTCGCGCCCACGGACTTGGGCCGCGTGGTGTGCGACCGGCTGCGCGAGCACTTCAAGACGCTTATGGACGTGGGCTTCACCGCGCACATGGAAGAACTGCTCGACAAGGTGGCCGAAGGCCAGCAGGACTGGGTGGCCCTGCTCCGCAACTTCAACAACGATTTCGATCCCACGCTGCTCGAAGCCGCCAAGAGCATGGGCAAGGCCAAAACCGATACGGTGACGGATATCCCCTGCCCCGAGTGCGGCAAGCCGCTGGCCGTGAAGTTCGGCAAAACCGGGCAGTTCCTCGCGTGTACCGGCTACCCCGCGTGCCGGTATACCTCGAACTACACCCGCGACGAGCAAGGGCAGATCCACCTTCAGGAAAAGGTCAAGCCGGAGTTCGAAAAGGTCGGGACCTGCCCCGAGTGCGGCAAGGATCTCGTGCTCAAGCGTTCCCGCACCGGCAGCCGGTTCATTGCCTGCTCCGGATATCCGGACTGCAAGCACGCCGAACCCTATTCCACCGGCGTCCCCTGCCCCCGCGAAGGCTGCAACGGCGTGCTTGTGGAAAAAAGTTCCAAGCGCGGCAAGATATTCTACTCGTGCAGCAACTATCCCCAGTGCGATTATGCCCTGTGGGACTGGCCCATCGCCGAGCCCTGCCCGGAATGCGGCTCTCCGCTGCTGGTGCTGAAAAATACCAAGGCCAAGGGCAAGTTCATCGCCTGCCCCGAAAAGACCTGCAAATACACGCGCCCCCTCGAAGGCGGCAGCGAGGACGACGCGGAATAGTTTCCGTTTGACGGGAAATCAGGGCCGGGGTGACGGGCGTTGCGGCGCTTTCACCCCGGCCTTTGTCGGAATACGCCCTTATCCGCAAAAACTTTGCTGAGCCGCTGACCATCGGTTGTATCGCTCCGGACCTCGCCATTCCGCCTTTTATTCAAAGAATAACATATATTACTGGCGAAATGTCCCGCGAAAGCGCTTTTCGGGGACCGTTTTTCCGCCATTGAGCGGTATTTGCACGAATGGCGGGTTCGGGCTATAGTCATGCAGTTTATCCTGATCACCAAGGATATGCCAAACCTACAGCCGCAACCGGCCTGCCCTGTTCCGGCTCTCTTTTCCCATGCGGAACGGAGCAGCCGTTTATTTGAGCGTCGGCAGCCGCTTGTCATAGAGAGGGAGATTTCAATATGCCCATCGAAACATTTCCCATCGGGCCGCTTGAAACCAACTGCCACATCGTCATCAGCGGCTCGGACGCCGTCGCCGTCGATCCGGGCGGGGATTTGAACAGCGGCCTCGGCGAAGTCCTCGCCTTGCTCAAGGAACAGAACCTCACGCTCCGGGCCATCCTGTGCACGCATTTCCACTTCGATCACCTGTATGGCGTGGCGGCCCTGCATGAAGCGACCGGCGCTCCGGTCTACGGCCCCGCCGGGGATGCCTCCCTGCTCGGCACCGAGCTCGGCGGCAGCGGCGCATGGGGTTTCCCTCCGGTGACGACGTTCAAATGGGAAGATTTGAAGGAAGGCCCGCACACCTTCGGTTCGATCAAGTGTGAAGTGCTGACTACGCCCGGACACACGCCCGGCAGCCTTTCCATCTATTTCCCGGAACTGAACAGCATCATGACCGGCGACCTGCTCTTCTACCACTCCGTGGGCCGCACGGACTTCCCCGGCAGCAGCCAGGAAGCCCTGCGCAAGTCGCTGCACAAGAAGATCTTCATCCTTCCGCAGGAAACCGCGGTGTATCCGGGCCACGGCCCCAACACCAACGTAGGCGAAGAACTCGCCAACAACCCGTACCTCTGGCTCTAACGGAACCGCCCTCCTTCCCGGTCCGCGGCTCCGAAAGCATATTCCTCATCTCATTGGAGAGATTTCATGGCTCAGCAGAGAAACATCAAGAAAGTGGTGCTCGCCTATTCCGGCGGGCTGGACACCTCCGTTATCCTCAAGTGGCTTCAGGTGAACTACGGCTGCGAAGTGATCACCATGACCGCCGACGTGGGGCAGGAAGACGACCTGAACGGCGTGGACGAAAAAGCCCTCAGGACCGGCGCGACCAAGGCCTATATCGAAGACCTGCGCGAAGAGTTCGCCAAGGACTTCATCTTCCCCATGCTCCGCTCCGGCGCTCTGTATGAAGGCCGCTACCTGCTCGGCACCTCCGTGGCCCGCCCGCTGATCACCAAGCGCCTCGTGGAAATCGCCCGTGCCGAAGGCGCCGACGCCCTCGCCCACGGCGCGACCGGCAAGGGCAACGACCAGGTCCGCTTCGAGCTGTCCGCCGCCGCCCTCGCGCCCGATCTGCGCGTGATCGCCCCCTGGCGCGAATGGGATCTGATGTCCCGTACCGCCCTGAACTTCTTTGCCGAACAGCACAACATTCCGATCTCCTCCGGTGCGAAGCACTACAGCATGGACCGCAACATGCTCCATTGCAGCTTCGAAGGCGGCGAGCTTGAAGATCCGTGGGAAGAACCCCTCGAAGCCTCCCATATCATGGCCGTCCCGTTCGAGAAGGCCCCTGATGAAGCCGAATACGTCACCATCACCTTCGAACACGGCGACCCGGTCGCGGTGAACGGCGAAGCCCTGTCGCCCGCCCAGATCATGGTGAAGCTGAACGAACTTGGCCGCAAGCACGGCATCGGCCGCGTGGACATGGTCGAGAACCGCTTTGTGGGCATCAAGTCCCGCGGCGTGTACGAGACCCCCGGCGGCACCATCATCTACGTGGCCCACAAGGACCTCGAAGGCATCACGATGGAACGCGAAACCATGCACATCCGCGACATGATGATGCCCTCCTACGCCGGAGCCATCTACAACGGTTTCTGGTATTCCCCCGAGCGCGAGGCCATGCAGGCCTTCATCGACAAGTCGCAGGAACGCGTTTCCGGCACCGTGCGCCTGAAGCTCTACAAGGGCAACGCGTGGCCCGTCGGCCGCGAATCCAAGAACACCCTGTACTGCGCCGACCTCGCCACCTTCGAGGAATGCGCCACCTACGACCACAAGGACGCCGCCGGCTTCATCAAGCTGAACAGCCTCCGCATCCGCGGCTACCGCAAAGACCTCATCAAGTAAGATGAGTTGACTGTGAAGATTGGGAGGGGCGGGGAAACCTTTCTGAAGAAAGGTTCTCCCCGCCCCTCCCAAACCCTCCCCACCCCTTCCCAAGACTTTTGCAAGGGTCGATGAAGGGCGGGGAAACATACTAGGCAAACACGAGCATACGTCCCCCGGCAGGTTTTGGCCTGTGTTGACTGGGGTGTCTCTCAAAGCCTCTCAAAGCGGAACGGCTCCCCGTGCGGCGCAGCCGTGCGGGGAGCCGTTCCGCGCCGAGGGGGTTTGGGGGGCATCATGCCCCCCAAGCAGGGTCAAGGGGCGGCAGCCCCTTGCCGCCGGAGGCAAACACGGAGACACCTATGGCGAAAGAAAAACTCTGGGGCGGACGGTTCCACGAAGGCACCGCCGCTTCCGTCGAAGCCTATACGCAGTCCATTTCCTACGACTGGGCCCTGTACAAGCAGGATATCGCCGGCTCGTGCGCCCACGCGCGTATGCTGGCCCGGCAGGGCGTCATCAGCGCCGAGGAAGCCGATCAGCTCGTCGCCGGCCTCGCCGCCGTGCGCGCGGAAATCGAGGACGGCACCTTCCAGTGGAAAAAAGAACTGGAAGACGTCCACATGAACATCGAAAGCCGCCTCACCGAACTCGTGGGCGACGTGGGCAAGAAGCTCCACACGGGCCGCAGCCGCAACGATCAGGTCGCGCTCGACTTCCGCCTGTTCGTCTCCGACCGGCTCCGCGAATGGCAGCGCCTCGCCCGCGAACTGGCCGCCGTATACATGGCCCGCGCCGAAGAACATCAGGACACCATCCTCCCCGGCTGCACCCACCTCCAGCCCGCGCAGCCCGTCAGCCTCGCCCATCACCTGCTCGCCTATGCCTGGATGCTCCGCCGCGACGTCCAGCGCATGGCCGACTGCGAAAAGCGCACCCGCATCAGCCCCCTCGGCGCGGCCGCCCTCGCCGGGACGACCTACCCGCTCGATCCCGCATCCGTGGCCCGCGAGCTGGACATGTACGGCACATTCGACAACAGCATGGACGCCGTGTCCGACCGGGATTTCGTCATCGAAGCCCTGTTCTGCGCCAGCACGGCCATGATGCACCTCTCCCGCTGCTGCGAGGAGATCATCCTGTGGTCGAACCCGGCCTTCGGCTTCGTGAAGCTGCCCGACGCCTATGCCACGGGCTCCTCCATCATGCCCCAGAAGAAAAACCCCGACGTCGCCGAAATCATGCGCGGCAAGGTGGGCCGGGTGTACGGCGATTTGACCGCCATGCTCACCATCCTGAAGGGCCTCCCCCTGACCTACAACCGTGACCTCCAGGAAGACAAGGAGCCTTTCCTTGACGCCGACCACACCCTGAGCACGTCCCTGGAGCTTATGGCGGGCATGATGAAGGCCCTGCGCTTCGATGAAGTCCGCATGGCCCGCGCCCTCACCGCCGGTTTCCTCAACGCGACCGAGCTTGCGGACTACCTGGTCACAAAGGGCATTCCCTTCCGCGAAGCCCACCACATCACGGGTTCCGCCGTGGCGCTGGCCGAAGGGAAGAACCTCTCGCTCGAAGCCCTGCCGCTTGACGCGCTTCAGGGCCTGTGCGATCGCATCGGCCCCGATGTGTTCGACGTGCTCGAATACCGCGCCGCCGTCGCCCGCAGGAACGCCCCCGGCGGCACCGGCCCGTTGTCCGTGGCGCGCCAGCTGGAAAAGATGAAGGCGTGGCTCCACGAAACCAAGTAGTTTTCCCCAGATGAAAAAGGTGCCCCTCGGCGTAATCGCCCGGGGCACTTTTTTTGCCCTCTAACCGCTCAGAAACGCAAAACTCTCATACGGAGCTGTCCCCTTTTTCCGTTAATCCCCATTGACAGGATAATGGATTGAAGGCATCCTTCACGTGAATTGTCGAACAACCCGTTCGATAAACGTCTGTACGCAGGCCATGCGGCGCGGACAAAAGCTTAGAAGGCTCTTTTTATCACCCAATATCGGTAAAAATGCCGAACGGACGTCCTCTGTGACGGGCAAAAACGATATTGAGCAGAAAAGGACAAACAAGCTTGCAAGGAGGAGTGGCTATGGAACTGACCAGAAGAGCGATGCTTGGGGCATTGGGCGGACTCGCCGTCGGCGGTACCGTCGCATCCGTTGTGGGGACCAGTATTGCGGCGGATCCCAAGACCAAACGCTTTGAGCAAATCAACGGGGACTTTGGTTGGAAGCCCCATAAGCTTGATCCGAAGGAATGCGCCGCCGTGGCCTATGACGGCTACTGGCACAAGGGCTTGGGATGCGCGTACGGCGCATTCTACGCCATCGTGGGCCTTATGGGCGAAAAATACGGCGCCCCGTACAATCAGTTCCCCTTTGCCATGCTCGAAGTCGGCAAGGGCGGCATCTCCGACTGGGGCACCATCTGCGGCGCGCTGCTCGGCCCCGCTTCGGCTTACGCCCTTTTCTGGGGAAGAAAGGAACGCAACGCGATGGTGTCGGAACTCTACCGCTGGTACGAAACGGCGAAACTGCCCATCTTCAACCCCGGCGAAGCCGCCAAGGGCGTGAAGGGCGATCTTCCCACCAGCGTAGCCGATTCCGTACTGTGTCACGTCTCCCTGAGCCGATGGTGCTTCGAAAACAAGGTTGAGGCAAACTCCAAGGCGCGCAGCGAGCGCTGTGGCCGCCTCACCGCCGACGTCACCTACAAGGCCGTCGAAATCATGAACGCTAAAATCGACGGAACCTTCAAGCCCGCTCTCGCTGCTCCGCAATCCGTCACCACCTGCGGCGAATGTCACGCCAAGGGCAAGGAAGCCGACAACATGAAGAGCGTCATGGACTGTACGCCCTGCCACAGCGGCAACGAACACCTGATGAACAAGTTCAAAGATCATCCCTAAAGTCAGCTTTTCCGCTGTCTAAGGGGGTCAAGAGAACCCGTATGCGTCCCGCGGTTCTCCCACACCTCATTCGGGGCATCGGACGATGCCCCCATAAAAAAGGGCATGTGCGATCCGGCAAACGCCGACGCCATGCCCTTTTCCCTTGTGCGCCAACACAACAGACGCTTGTGTTCATGTATCCGGCGCAGTAGAATAGCTTTATGAATACCTCCACTCCGCATGCATTTGCCCTGTTTTCCGGCGGGCTGGACAGCATCCTCGCTGCCCGCCTGATCATGGAACAAGGGCTGGTTGTCCGTTGCCTGCATTTTGTCACCCCCTTTTTCGGCAAGCCGCAATTGATCCCCCACTGGGAGAAGGTGTACGGCCTTGAGGTGGAAGCCGTGGACGTCGGTGAAGCGTTCGTGCGCCTCCTGAGGGAACGCCCCGCCCACGGTTTCGGCAAAGTCATGAACCCCTGTGTCGACTGCAAAATCCTCATGATGCGCAAGGCGCGGGAACTCATGAAAAAATGGGGAGCGTCATTCCTTATCTCCGGTGAAGTGCTCGGGCAGCGCCCCATGTCCCAGCGCCGCGACACCCTCAATGTCATCCGCCGCGACGCAGAGGTTAAGGAGTCCCTCCTCCGTCCGCTCAGCGCCCAACTGCTCGATCCGACCGCCCCTGAAATCTCGGGCTTGGTGGATCGCAACAAGCTGCTCGGTATCTTCGGGCGCGGCCGGAAGTCCCAAATGGCGTTGGCCGATCAAATGGGCCTGAAAGAGATCCCCACACCCGCCGGAGGGTGCAAACTGGCGGAAAAGGAAAACTCCCGGCGCTATTGGCCGGTCCTGACGCGCCTCAAAGAGCCGACGGTTGAAGACTTCGAATTGTCCAACATCGGGCGTCAGTACTGGTTCGGTGATCACTGGCTGTCGATGGGCCGCAACGAAGCGGACAACTCGGCGCTGGAGCGTCTGGTCCGTCCCGGCGACGCCATCCTCCGCGTGCGTGACTTTCCGAGCCCTTTCGCACTTGCCCGCCAGCTCACCCCGTGGGACAACGAAACACTTCAGGACGCGGCCAGCCTCGTGGCCTCCTACTCGCCCAAAGGCGTCCGGGCCGCCGAGGCGTCTCCCGACGGGACCATAGCCGTGCGCGTTCAGATCAACGGCGAGAGCACCTTCGTCAATGTGGCGCCCAAGCGCACCCCCGCCCTTCCGTGGGGCGAGCCCGAATTCGTCGATGTCCGCAAAGCCATCAAGGCGGAGAACCGGCCCACGTTTGATGAGTAACGATGGTAAGCAGGTAGGTGGGGGGAGGAGGCCCCTTTTTCCAGAAAGGGGCCTCCTCCCCCCACCTACCTCCACCAAAGGCTTTCCACCCTTATTGAATCCCTCGCGGCGGCTTTTCCGTGCTGCGAGGGATTTTCTTTGTCTGGCGGCGGGCTCTGCAGGGAAAGGGGAAAAGAAGAGGGAGCGAGGATGAATACGGCGGGGACGTTTTCGAGAGAGTCGTTTCCTTGAAAAGAATAGCCGGATTGCTCAGTTGTCGGCTTCCAGCAGTGACAGCACCTTGCTCACGTAGGCTTGTGTTTCGGCGAAAGGCGGGATGCCGCCATAGCGCAGGACGTTGCCCGGCCCGGCATTATAGGCGGCGAGCGCGAGATCAAGCCTGCCGAAGCGGTCAATCTGCTGGCGCAGATAGCGGCTCCCCGCGTCCACATTGGCCTCGGGATCGAAAGGATCGATAACGCCGAGCATCTGTTGCGTCCCCGGCATAAGCTGCATGAGCCCCTGTGCGCCCTTCTCCGATTCAGCGATGGTTTCGAAATTGGACTCCACCTTGATCACCGCCGCGATAAGCCGGGGATCGAGCCCGTAGCGGCCGCTGGCCTTGGCCACGAGTTCCCGCCAGACGGCGGGCGGAGGGAGCGTCCCTTTTCCGGCATGGGCGCGGAGAACCAGTTGCGGCGACACCATGCGCGGCAGGGACAGCGCCGCCGCATGGGGCGACAGCGCGTAAATGTCCATCTGGTCGAGCAGGTTTTCAGTAGGGATGGAGGGACGCGGCGGCAAGGGGCTTTCGGATTGGCCGCCGGGATGCACGGGGCGCAGGCGTTGGGCCGGGCGCTCGTCCGTCGAGAGCTCCTCATGCAGGATGACGCCCGCCGAAGCCGTGCCGGATACGAACATCCCCGCCGCCAGGCAAAAACTCAGGACGCGGATCACTCGGGCAGCGCGAAATAGAGTTCGATGATATTCGACTGTTCGTAGTAGGCATAGGTATAGTGGGCCACTACGGACTTGATCAAATGGATGCCGAGCCCGCCCACGGGCCGCTCGTCCACGCCGAGCGATACGTCCGGGACCGGCGCTTCAAGGAAAGGATCGAAAGGGGCTCCCCAGTCCTGCACCTTGAAGCAGAAGTACGGCACGTTGTCGAGCCGTACTTCCCGGCAGGCGACCTGCGCCTCACCCGGGACATCCGGATAGGCATAGCTGAATACGTTGACCAAAAGTTCCTCAGCGGCAAGCTCCACCTGCGGGATCAGCGGCCTGTATGAAGAAGGGATGGTCTCGTGGATAAAGGCATTGACATTCGCCAGCTGCTCAAGACTGGCCGGAACGCTGAGCGTCGCCATGATCGCCTCCTCAGGAAAGGGCGCTGACGGCCTCGTCGCGCGTGGCGTAAATGGGGAGCATGGAGCTGAATCCCGAAATTTTGAAAACTTCCGCCACCATCGACTGCATGGAACAGAACGCCAGCGTCGCCGCGGCGGCCTTACTCGCCTTAACCATCGTCAAAATGACCCGTAACCCTGCGGAACTGATGTATTCGACACCACCAAGATCCACCACGACCTTTTTGGCCCCGGAATCCAGAAGCTCACGGCAGGAGGTTTCAAAACTGCTCGCCGTGGTTGCGTCGATCCTTCCGGTAAGCGCAATGATACCGACGCAACCCTGTTCCGATGTGACAACTTGCATACACGTTCTTCCTGATGTTGTTGCTATTTGTAGCTTAAGAGCAATCCTTGACTGATCTTAAGCCACCCGTCAAGGGTCACGAAAAGCAGGAGTTTGAAGGGCAGGGAAATGGTCATGGGAGATACCATCATCATGCCCATCGCCAACAGGATATTGGAAATGATAAGGTCGATGGCGATAAACGGCAAATACAGCAGGAACCCCACCTGAAACGCCTTGGTCAATTCGGAAATGGTAAACGCGGGCACGAGGATCAGCATGTTGTCTTTGGAAATCTGATCATGCTGTTCTTTGGGCCAGATACGCTTCGCCGTGCTCATGAAGGCCCGGAGCACGCCGTCCTCCGTATTGTCCGAAAGGAACTTGCGCAGCGGCGGCGACAGCTTGTCGACGATGCCGATAACTTCCTTCGGCGAAGGCTCCGCGCTGATCTGGAGTTTCTCGGCGATGTCCATCGTACTCATCATCATGGGGGCCATAATGAACAGGCTCAATATGATGGCAAGGCCGTTCATGACCATCGCGGGCGGGACCTGCTGCACGCCGAGGGCGTTGCGGACAAGCGACGTGACCACCACGATCTTCACGTAGGACGTGACCATCATCAGGAAAAACGGAGCAAGGCCCAACAAAGCCATGCCCACAATGAAATACAACGGATTGACGCCCGTCATGCCTACTCTCCCACCTTGCCGAGGCTGACGACCTGTACGCCGAGCGTCCCGTTCAAATCCACAAGGCGCCCCTTGCCGACGGATTTGCCGTTGGCGTACAGCGTGACCGGGGCGAGCGCATCGCCGCCGAACGCGAAAGTATAGCCGGGGGCGAGCGTCTCCACGTCCCGCACCGTCATGAGGCGGCGTTCCAGTTCAAAGGTCAGCGTCACTTCCAGTTCGCCGGTATCGACGCCTTCGGACGGCGCGGCCCCGGCAGCCGTATTGTTTTCGTCGGACATGGGCCCCTCCTCGGGATTCAAGACAGAAAGGATGGTCGCGCAGCCCTCCGCGAGGGAGCAGGCGAACGCAAGGGAACGCGACGTGGCGCAGAGGCGGAGCGTAACGCGGCCCTCACGCGCCGGATAGGTTTCCGGCAGCAGCACATCGTCTGGTTCAAGGGAAGACAGCTCGTTGACGGAAAGCCGCATACGCCCCGCTTCGAGGCTGACCGGAACCGGCACGTCCCCGGCAAGCCCCAGTGCGCGGCGGCGCGGCAAGGCGTCCAGACGTTCCACCAGTTCGAGCGCGCTCTCCCGATCCGGGAGGCACAGCCTGACAGGGATCGGATACGCCTCTGCGGAGGCCCCCGCCCCCACCGGCACGTGCAACGTCAGGGGAAGCGCACAAACGGCCGGTTCCGCCGCTTCAATCATCCGGACGTTGCGGACAGCCAGCGGCACATGCAAAAACGTTTGCGCCAGTTCCGCCAAAGGAGCGGCCAGCAAGTCGAGAACCGCCAACTGCAGTGCCTCGGGCAGTGCGGCGTTCGGCGGCACATCCGCCACTGCCGGATGCAAAGCCAGCAAGCGCAGGCTGCCGAGTTCCACGCGCCATGTCCGTTCGCCGCAAACGACGTCAAAAGCGCACACCGGAGGGACCGGAGCCGCAAGGCCCCCGGCCTCCAACGCGCACGGCGTACCGGCCACATCAATGGGCCACGGCTGCGCCCGCGTGCACAGCAGGTTGAAGACATGCGCTTCAAGCGGCGAAAGCGCCGGAGCCCGGAAAGGCAGTATCTCCATGTACTTCTCCGCCCCCGGCAATGGAGGGCTGTTACAAAAAGTTTCGGGCTGCGCCTCTTCAGACGGCTGGCGCGGCATCCCTCCCCGGGCGCCGGGGTCAGGCATCCCGTTCGTCCGGAGCGACATACTCGCCGCGCGACTGCCGACGCCCATCGCCGTTCTCGGCTTCGGCCCCGCCCCGTTCAGAAACCACTTCGACGCGAACATCCTTCTCAAACGACTCAAGCCGCGCCTTCAAGGATTCCTGTGCGCCGACGAGGGTCTGAAAGGATGCCGCGTTGTCCGTCGCCAAATGTACCGACAGCACGCCGTCGCTCCCGCGCTGGAGCCGGATTTCGGTTCCGGGGAGGACATCCTTGCCAAGGGTGAGGCGTATCTCATGGCCCCCGTCGGGCCCGGAAACCAGAATCCGCTCCACGAGCTTTTCCGCCAGCGCACCCAAATCCGGAGCATCTCCGGACGGAGCCGCCGTTTCAGCCGTCTGCGCCGTGCGTCCGGCAAAAAGCGTATCCAACGGCCCGGTCATCCGGGAAAACATGCTGGAAAGCGCTTCGGCCTCGGCTGAGGTATCCTCGTCAGGAGCATGGGAAGCCCCACGTCCCCCGTCGGACTCATCTCCTCCGGAACCCTGCCGTTCGTCAAGCGGACGCCGCCGCATGGCTTGCTGAAAGGTATCCACGTCCGCACCTGACGGCGCGGCCATGCCGGAGTCCGCAGATCGGCCTTCAGCCTGCCCGAGCCGGGACATATCCACCTTCATAAAGTCAGCCATACGACACCTCCCGCATTCCTCCGCTTATGGACGGGTTTCTTTATTTTGAAAGGGCTATCGCTCCAACCGGCGCTCAATTCCCGAAAATGCAGGGCATAATGGACGCAAAAGGCATTGGAAAGAGCGGGATAGCTTCCGTATCGGCAGATTTGAGGAAGCCGGATGGGAAAAACGTCTCTCCAGAAAGGTTTCCCTTCCTTTCCCCAATGCTTTCTGCCCCTTCGAGGGTGAAACGCCCCTAGAGCTCGCCTTCGGTCCCCTGAGGCGGCAGCGGTTTGAATTCTTCCATTTCCAAATCTTCCAGACGCTCGGCCTCGCGTTTGGCCTCGACGAGCCAGATGTCCCGATGCGTCACGATTTTGGCCGTCTCGTGCTGAGCCTGCCGCGCGGCCTCCCGGGCCTTGCGTACGTCCTCCTGACGCTTTTTTACGTTCTCAAGCGCTTGGGCGATGGCTTCTTCCAGCTTCAACTCGCCATCGGCCAGCGCACCGAGCCCGGCCTTGAACACATCCAATTCCTTGAGGCTCAGGCCCTTGCCCATGATCGCGTCATAGCGGCGCTCGACCTCTTCCTGACGCCAGACCTTGTAGCGCTCCAGCTCCCCGCGGCACCGCTCCACCGCCTCCTGCGCCTCAACCACGGCGCGCTCGGCGGCGCTGAGGGCATTCTTGGCCGCATCCTCCCGGTATTCGCGCACTTTAAGCAATGGAGCCAGCGGATACTTTTCCACGCTCAGGCCACCACCTTATACAGCGCCTGCAACGTTTCCTCAAAAGTGCTTTTTTCGTCCAAACCTTGCCTGAGGAACGCGTTTACGGCGTTGATCCGGGCCAGCGCGTCGTCGGCTTCCTTATCCGATCCTTTCTTGTATTCGCCGATCTGCACGAGCAATTCCACCTCGGCGAACTTCGCCAGCACCTTACGGAGCGCCTGCGCGGCTTTCTTGTGCTCCTTCGTAACGATGGCGTTCATAACGCGGCTGACGCTGGCCTGTACGTCGATGGCGGGATAGTGGTTCGCCGCCGCCAACTTGCGGGACAGGATGATGTGCCCGTCGAGGATGGAGCGGGTTTCGTCCGCAATGGGCTCCGTCATGTCGTCGCCCTCCACCAGTACGGTATACAGCGCCGTGATGGAGCCCTTATCCGAATTGCCCGCCCGTTCCATCAGCTTGGGAAGCGTCGAAAACACGGACGGAGGGAAACCGCGCCGGGTCGGGGGTTCGCCCGCAGCAAGGCCGATCTCGCGCTGTGCGCGCCCGAAACGGGTCACCGAGTCCATCATGAGCAGAACGCTCTTGTGCTGATCCCGGAAATATTCCGCCACCGCCGTGGCCGTGTACGCGGCCTTGAGGCGCTCCATCGACGAGCGGTCGGATGTGGAGACGACCAGCACGGCCTTTTTCCGCCCTTCCGGGCCAAGGTCGTTCTCAATGAACTCACGCACTTCGCGGCCGCGCTCGCCAATCAGCGCCAACACGCACACATCGGCGGAACAGCCTTTGATGATGCTGGACAAGAGCGTACTTTTACCGCCGCCAGCCGCCGCGAAAATACCCATGCGCTGCCCCTCGCCGCAGGTAAGCACCCCGTCGAGCACGCGCAGGCCCAGAGAAATCGGCTTGTCGATGATCTTGCGGAGCATGGGGTTCGGGGGATCGGCGTAAACCGGATAGTGGGTCCGGGGCTTGAGCGGCGGCCCGCCGTCGATGGGATCGCCGAGCCCGTTCAGGACGCGCCCGAGGAGATCTTCGCCCACGGGCACGGAATGGATTTCCCCCGTCGGGATGACTTCGGTAGCGGGCGAAATGCCCTGCAAATCGCCGAGCGGCGTCAACAGGGCCACCTGCTTCACGAAGCCCACGACCTCGGCCCGGAGCGTCCAGTCTTCCCACGGGTTCCGCAGGATGCACAGTTCGCCGACCTTCACCCCCGGCACCACGGCCCGGATGATGGTCCCCACGACCTGCTCCACGCGGCCCCGCACCTCCACCGAGGCGGTCGACTGCACCGCTTCCTCAAGAAGCGCTCCGATATATTCAAAGGCCATAGGGCATCCATCCGTTTGTCAAACCATATCCGCGATATCCAAGCAGGCGTTCGCCCAATCGCCCCTCCGCAAGGGCCGAAAATGCGGGCGTGGCCCCAAAACGTCCTTTCTCAAGCCGTGCCGTGCAACGGCACACACCGCTCTATAATGGGGGAAACGTGTATACCAATGAATCGGGCCGCGATCGCATATGGGGCAGACGGCTGAAGCGGTTGTCGGCGTTGTCCCCGCAATCGGTACGCGCTATGAAGCGATTTTGGAGCGCAGGGCGTTTTCCAGCGCCTTGAGCTGTGTCTCGAGGCTGGCATCGACCACGCCGAGCTCGCTTTCCAAAAGGCACGCCCCCCGCTCAAGACGCGCATCCGGCACGACATCCAGAAAACTGGCCCCGCCCGGCACGGAGGCCAGCATGGATGCCAACCCCTCCCGGACGGCCTTTTCATCAGCGGGCGCCACGCGGATCGTCACGTGCTGCTGATTGCGGACCGTCACCAGCGCATTGCGGACGATACGGACGATGCGTTCGTTTTCGTCAATCTCGCCGATGACCTTGCGCACGGCCACAGCAACCACATTCACCAACGTGGCCTCAATGCCTTCGATGTACTCGACCGACGACAGCACGGTTTCCATCACCTTCTCGGCATGTTCGAGGCGGCCTTCCTCCACGCCGTCGCGGTAACCTTCCTCGCGCCGCCGCTCATAGGCCTCCCCGGCCTTGCGCTCCATGTCGGCCACACGCTCACGGGCCGCGTCGAGCACGGCATTGGCCTCCAGAAGGACGGCGGCCTCAGAGGCTTTGAGCACACGCGTCCCGGCGGACGGGGTTACCGTGTCCCCGGTCAATCGAAACAGGGAGCCCATTGCGGTGCAACCTCCTTCAGCAACAGCTTCTTCAGACCAAACCATACGGCCCGCTGAACCGCAGGCGACACCGACGGCGGAGCATCCTCAATATTCTCGGCGGCCCGTTCCTTCAAGGCGGCGGGCCAAGGAGCGCGGCAAATGGCAATCGCCAGACGGCCGTGGCGCTGCATACGTTCCAGCAACGGCTCCCGGACGTCGCGGCTCAGAAAAAACTGCCGCACACTGCCGAGCTGATACTGCCCGCGCTGGATGCCATAGCGGTACAGCGGTTCCCCCAGGGCTTCACGCAGGGCCAAGACCGGCTCCCGGGTGATAATGCGAGCCAGCTCCGCAGCGTGGACACACACGCCGAACACTTTGCCCAGACGCTCCAACTCTTCCGCACTCAGGAAGGCCAAACGCCGTGACTCGTCGGTGAAATCCCAGAACCCTTCTTCCGGCGGCGCGACAGGCCACGCCAATACGGGAGAGCCACGCCGCGAGAGTTCCGCCGCCACAATCGCCGTGTTCAAACCGGGAACGCGCCATGCTTCGGGACAGTCCGGCACAACGGAGCCCAAGCGGCCGTTGAAGGCCAGCATAGCCCGAAACAGCGCAGGTTTCCGTGCGATGATGTCCGAAAAAAACGAGGTATGCATACCTGTCCGGCCGTGCCAGCGTTACGACGACTGATCTTCCGAGGCGTTCGCCGCCTCTTTGCGCTTCCGCAGGGCATCACGCAGGGAAAGCGCCAACAGCGCAAGTCCGGCGAGCGCCGCCAAAAAGACGATCCCCGCGCCGATCAAGGCATATGGCGGCCCATTCTGCGGCGCGAGCGGCAATCCGAGGAATTTCGGGGTTGGCTCCATGGGTACGGAAACCTGTTCCCGAACCGGAACGAGCATGACGGAAACACGTTCATAGTCGAGATCCGGTACGGCCTTGGACGTAAGCTCACGGATTTTGGCGACCAGGTTGACGACAGGCGAATCCGGGGTATGGCGGAGGAAAACGGCGGCGGAAGGCAGGGTACGCGTATCGGTGGCCTGATCCGTACCTCCGAGCACCACATGGACGCGGGCCGTCAGCACGCCGTCGATACGGGAAAAGGTGTCGGACAGCTCCTGCGAGATGGCGTAGGCCATGCGAGCCTGTTCCTCCGAGGCGGATGAGATCATCCCCTGCCCGGAAAAAACTTTGCCGAGGTTTTCGTAGTCCGCCCGAGGGAGGTTGTTCTCTTTCAGTATTTCAAGGGACTGAACGAGCTGATCCTCATCCACGGACAAGGTGAACCCAGCCTTTCCAGCGGCGGTTTTCTCGGCCCGGATGCCGCGCTTGAGCAGCGTGGACAGCATCGTATTGACCTGCGCCTCGGTCAGCCCGCGGTACACTTCTACCTGACAGCCCAGAAGCGCCGTACAGAGCGACAACACCAGCAGAAACGGGAGCCAGCGCATCCCTTTTTTCCCGGACCCATGTGCTTCCGTCATATGTCCACGCCCCGTTTCCGTCACATTCTACCCCTGCTGCTTCAACAACGATTCAAAACCCTGATTGACCTGCTGCGACAACTTCGCCCCGCCCGTGGCCTGTACCCGGAGCATCCCCACAAGGAATTGCAGCTGGTACAACTCCGTCGCGGAAGCGTTCCCGCCGCCGACCCGCTCGAGCAGCCGGGCCAGCTCCTGCATGCCGTCCGTCTGAACGGCATCCGTCCGCCCTTCCACGGCCTGCGGCCCGGAAGGCGATTCTATCCGCATCGTACTGCCGATGCCGTCAATCCGGCTCCCCTCGGAGATGCCATACACGGGATCTTCGGAAGGGTTCGGAGGGATTGCCTCATCCGTACGCGCCACTTCCGGGATATCTTGCCCGGCCTCCTCAAAAGGCCCGTGCTCCCGCGAGCCTTCAGCAACGCCCTGCACGGACGGACCGCCCTGCCCATCCGGCGCGCGCAGCGCATCCTCGAAGGCACGCACCAGCTCGGCGGGAGGTTCTCCCTGCGGGCCAAGGCTCCGCAGTTCGGCCCCCTTGGAGACGCCCAGCTTTTCCAGCGCCTCCAAAAGCTTTGAAGCCCCAAGACCGGAAATGTCCACGGCTACCTCCGCCGGATTACACCAGCCTACGGTTCTTGCCGGAGTTTTTCAAGCAACCCGGCGGCCAGCTCCGCTCTCGGGCCTTCGCCGGCGGCCAGCGGGGCAAGCACAGCTTCGGCTTCGCCTTGCCGCCTCGCCAAGGTGTAACACAGACCAAGCAGCGCCTGCGCGTCCTCATCTTCCGGCATGGCGGCCAGCACTTCTTCTTTCAGGAGCCGTTCCGCCTCGTCAAAATCATCCACCACAATATGGCTCAGGGCCTTGCCCATGAGAGCGGGCGCAAATCCCGGGCGGAGCGCGAGCACCCCCGCGTACATGGCACGCGCATCCACCACGTTTCCTCCGTGACATGCAGCGTTGGCGACATCAAGCAAACGGCTGATCTGGGTATCGGACAGCATGGCGTTTCTCCAATCGTAAAAAGATGCGGGCAGCCCGGGCACCCCCGGCTAAACGCAAAAAGGGGAGAAGGGGACAGCCCCTTCTCCTTGTCCGTCATCCCGTCCGACGCGCCATGCGCGGGATGGAGCCACGCAAAAGCATCCGGGGTGCGGTCCCGGAACATGATTCCGGACGGGAGACAAACTCAGCCGGTACGCTGGGCAAGGCTCTTCATCATATCCGTCATGCTCTTCGTGACGGACGAGAGCGATTCCAGCATGGCATTGTACTGCCCGACTTCGAACTGGAGGGCCATCATGTCCTCGGGGCTGACTTCGTCCTTGCCCAGCATCTCGGTCATCTTGGCCTGCAGGTCCTTGCCCTTGCTGCTGATCGAATCCAAGCCGCTGTTGAACAGCTCATTGACGTTCAATCCCGGCGTTCCACTCGTGCCGTTGATATTCATGGCAAACTCACTTTGGTTAGAAATCCTTTTACTTCGCCATGTTGTCCATAGAATGCAACGCAGCCTGCGTCGCTTCCCGGACGGCCTGCGCCACAGCCCATTCGTCGGGGGTCAACCCCCTATCCATATGCCGTTTGACAGCCAGATCCATTTCCAGAACCTCATCCCGGATGCCCTGCAAGGCGCGGGGATCGTCAAGGGCATCCAGCACGGAAACCATCGCGTCACTCATTGGAACCTCTCAGTCGATACACGATTATCCGCCCATCCTTACGGAGCTTCAACTCCTTCACGCCGATGGACTCGAGCACATATCCGCCGGGGAGCAGACCGCCCTCAAAGACACGCTGCCCCGTAGCCAGACTGATGAAACGCATGGGCGTCAATGTTACCCCGGTCACCCGGATCTCCGGCATATCATCGGCTTGCGGCGCGGGAACGTCTCCCGCCTCCGCCTGCTGCGGCGCCGCGGCTTCACGCCGGACTTCGGCTTGAGGCCGCTTTTTCTCGAACGACGCAACCACATCGAACACGACCGGGACGCCGAGTTCCGCACGGGCCTTGTCCAGCACGCCGTCCAGACGGATACGCTGGGCCACATCGAACCGGCCCGCAAGCTCCACCTTTCCGGGCAGGAACCGGACCTGCACAAACGCCAGATCCGCCTCCTTCAAGAGCGGCAACAGGACCGCTTCAACCGCGTCGGCGTGACGGATGGTCCGGTCCAAACGGCTCCAGACGGCCTGGTCCCGCAGTTCCGGGACATCTTCGCGGACGGCGGAAAAGGCCTGCTCTTCCACGAGCCCGTCCTTCATGTACCCGGCAAGGTCCAGGCCGTCGTCCGGGTTATCCGTCTTCTCCTGCACGGAGAGGGAGAATCCCCGGCTTGCGAAGGCTGACGTTACGGCATCGACCCTGTCCCCTCGGAGCGTCACATCAAGATAAACAGGGTACTGCACACCTTGTGCCAAGCGCAGGAGATCGGCCCTTTCGGCATCGTCGCGCAAGACTCCCTGCACGCCGACGCCTTCATCCTGCGGAGATACGACCAATGTGCGAAAACCGTTTTCGTCAATAATGGTTTGGATTTCCTTGACTCTCGTTTCCACATCCGGGGTTCTGCCCGCATAGGAAAAAGTCAGCCCGCACAGGCCCAGCAAAAGAAAAAAAGACAAGGCCAACCTCTGCGGCGGCAAGGAGCGCAACCGCTCCCAAAGCGTTTTGCCAACGCCGTTGGCGCCTACAGAAGCCCCTTCTTGCAACAGTATCATCGGATCACCGAGATCCATGACCGGCTCTTCGCGCTGCGGCTCCGCAGGTTCCGGGCGTTCCTGCACCGAACGCCGCTCCTGCAAGCCGGACGCGACCTGACGCCATGCGTCCGCCGGCTCGCCGGGCTCCGACCATGCCATGCAGGTCAAGCCCAGAAAAAACGGCGTACGCGCGGGGATGTCCGCACCGTCGGACGGCAAGGGAGCGCCATTGAGCAGTATCTCGCCGTCGAGCGGCGTCACCCGCACGGACGGGGCGCCGTCCCCGGAAAAGACTATGACGATGTTCGCGTGCCGGGAAGCGACTGAACTGTCTTGAAGAATGATGTCGCAAGAGTCGTCGGACCCTACAAGCTGATTCCCCGCGGGCAAGACAAGTTCCGCCCCCATGTGGGGGCCGGAAAAAAGACGAAAGACAATCAAGCCGGAGGCACTCATAGCGCTCCCGCAGGCCGTGCCTGCGCCTGTACTCCGGGCGATTGCCGCGCCGCGGGCGGCGACAACGGGATCGCCGTGGCGGGCGTCACCGTCTCCAGTTCGGGCCGTTTCCGGGAGCAGCCGCTCTGCGGGGCCGCCGGAACCCGTTCCTCATAATCGGCCTGCGTCGGCGATCTGTGGAATGTGGGTTCGTCCACGCGGGGGGGCGTCGTCGGGATCTCATCCAAATGGATGACCTTCGGCGTAATGAGGATCAGGCGCTCCATGCGTTTGGTCCCCTTGCTCGTCGTCTTGAAGAGGTTTCCGAGCACGGGGATGTGCATGAGAATCGGTATCCCGCTGGCATCCGTGGACTTCTGCTCATAGTAGTACCCGCCGATGAGCAGGCTCTGCCCCGCGCCCACGATGGCCTGCGTGTTGATCTTCGTCTGCTTGATGGGCGGAACGCTGTTGTCGCTGACCGGCGCATCCTTGCTGTCGTTCTGGTCGTCCTGCACGCTGACCGCGAGCTTGATGGAGGTTTGGCCGCGTTCGTTGCGGATGATGTGCGGGGTCACGCGCAAGACCGTCCCCGCCTCGACCTTGAACAGGTCCACCGCCTGATAGCCTTCCACCTGGATGTAATAGGTGCTGGTGTTTTCCAGCGTGGCCTGCACATTGTCCACTGTCAGCACAGAAGGCCGCCCGAGCATCCTGGCTTCGCCTTCCGCCTCCAGCGCCTGGATGCGGGCAAGGAAGAAGTCCGCGCCGTGCGTATAGATGGTGGACAGGTTCATGCCCGTTCCGGACGGGGTGCCCATCGTGGGCAGAGGCGAAAATTTGTCTCCGGTGCCGGAAAACTCGCCTCCGGTGCTCCAGCCCTTGTCCCGGCTGTTCGCGCCCTGATACGTAACGCCGAGATCTCGTTTGAAGTCGGAATCGATGTCCACGATGGCGGCATGGATTTCCACGAGTTCCACAGGCCTGTCGAGATCCGCGATAACCTTGGCGTAGTACGGCATCCGGTATTCGGCATCATTGACCAGCACCGCATTGACGCGCGGATCGGCCATGATGTTCACTTGCGTGGCATTCTGCGGAGCGGCCTGTCCGCCCTGCTGCGCGGCGGGGGCGGGGGCATCGGGAGCCACGGGCGTCATCCGTCCCTGCGCGATGAGCCCGGTGCCGGACAGCTTGTCCACGGTGGCGGTGTCCTGCGTCACCCGGGTCGCGGAATTGGGCGAACCCGTGACCATGGCCCTGAGGATGCTCGCCACTCCGGGGATGGTCACCGTTTTGTCCATGCTGTTGACGGACATGTCTTCCGCCCACGCATATTTGAGCGGAAAGACCTTCATCACGAAATTGGTGATCTGCGCCTCTTCAAAGGCGGTGACGGCGGCTGAAATCTGGGCAAGGTAAGTGGGCGGGCCGGACACGACGATCATCGCGCCGCCGGGGGCGAGCGTCGCGGGCAGTTGCGGGGCGAACACCGCCGATTGCCTGAGCATCTGGTACAGACGCTCCGCGGTCATGGCCCGCGGGGTGATGAACGTCCGCGACAGTTCCGATTCGCTGTAAAAATAGAGGGTGGAGCCGAGCCGATACCATGTCACGCCAAAGGCGGCCTGCATCCCCTTCAGGAAGGTTTCCGGGGGAACGGCATCAAAGCGCCCGCTCACCTTGCCGACCACGCCGGGAGAGAACGAAGCGCCGAGCCCCTGCGAGCGGGCGAAGTTCGTGAGGATGACTGTCAGATCCTCATCGTCCGCATAGTGCGTGTACGGACGGGAAAATCCCCCTTGGACGGCAAACGCCGGGCAAGAAACCAGAAGCACTCCGAAAACGAGTGCAAAAACCATCAAGAGCGAAACGCCACCACGACAATGCATCAGCGCCCCATATTCCAGGCTTGCATACCGGAGAAGAAAGAAAACGCCGACGCGCCACCGCCCTGCACCTGTCTTTTCCACCATGCCAGATCATTCAAAAAATCCTTGGCATACCCCGGCATGGAGGCAACGCTCTCGGCCAAAGGCACAACAAGGTGCAGCGAAAACCTGCCCTCATCCACCGAAAGGACCGTCCTCCGGGAGCGCGAGGCCGCGACCATACGGGAAGCGCACTTCCGCAAGAGATCATCCGCATCCTGTTCCGCAGCGGGAAGCGGGCCAAGATCGGCCCGCAGGATGCCCGTCCGCCCATCAGGCGAAAAAAACTCCATGTCCAAATCGCCTTCAAGGCGAAAGCGGAAGACGCCGTCCGCGCCGGGAGAGGCCTTTTTCCAGCCTGCAGCCGCCGTCAGTGCGTCAACGGATTCCTGCAAAAGCGACATGTTGCCTCCTTGGGGGAACTATGCGGTCTTCCACAACGCCTTGTCAATCATCAAACGCGGAGACCCCAAACGTGCGGCATGGGGCCCTTCCCGCACGAAGGCGTATCCTTCAGGCATTCGTCAAGCTGGCGGTCACAACGCTCCACCCGTTTGCCGAGAGCCTCGATTTCCCGTTGTTCGGCATCCGTCAGGGCCTCCAAGGAACGCCCTTCCGCTTCGAGCTTCTCCGCGATGGCCGACAGCGCCGCCGAACATGCGCTCAATTCTTCCAAAAGCCGATCTTGCGGTTCGCTGTTCGTTACCATGATCCTCCCCCTAATTATACTGCAACGAAGGGACGGCTATGCCCCTTCTGGAGCAAAGGGATTCGAGCTGCTCGAATTTAAGCGGCATATGCGAAACGACTCCGGACGCCGAGCGGCTTTCCAGATAGACCATTTTATTGCCGTTATGGTCGTGGTACGGCGTGAAGCCATAGATGGAGCCCCGGCTGTCCCGTTCCGTCACCGTGGGCCCCGCAGGCGTGATGCCCTTGTTCGCCGCCGCGCTGATGGCGTTCGACACGCTCTCGATCGACGCGCCCCCGTTGGCGGATACGCCCGCATTGGGGGAAATTCCCGAAACCTGTTGCGTGGAAATGCCGTTGATAGCCATACGACCTCCTATCCCAAAATCCGTGAACGGGTCTGGTTCATATTCTGCTGGATGGCGTCCTGCGTGGAAATCGACTTCTGGATCAATTCGGACAGGCTGTCGTTGATGCTCTTCAACGCATCGCGGCTGGCCCGCATCCGCTCCTGATCGGCTTCCATCTCCTTCATGGCGGCGTCGTACTGCGCCCCGATGAAATCCCCGACGGAACCGACGATGCCGCTTACCCCCTGCCCGAGCTGGGACATGGACTGCCCCATGACGCCATAGGCTTGTGAGGTCCCCGAAGCCCTCCGCTCCGCAGCGCTCTGATTGGCTGTGGCGGCACGGGCGTCGTCCAGCTGTGCACGGCTCTTGTTCAGCTTGTCTGTCGTCTGCTGTAGCTGATCTTCGGCCCGAAGCTTCTCCGCCCCTCTGGCGGCTCCATGCTTGTCTATGTCCTTCGTAATTTTATTCAGCCCTTTCTGTTGAGTATGCTGCTGTTTCTCAAGGGCCCGCGTTTCTTTATTCAGCTGATTCTCATTCAGTTCCTGCTGGCCCTTCGCCTGTCCCTTGGTTGCGGACAGCTGCTTCATGCCCATGCCGAACTGGACAGCGCCCATGCCGATGTTGATAGCCCCGGACACGACGCCGCAGACGAGCTGCGCCACGGCCTTTTTGCGGATTTCATCGGCCTGTTGCTCCATCGACATGGCGATGCTGTCGGTTTGCGCTTTCATGACCTCACGGTTTTCCTTGCGCTGTTCGGCGCTCATTTCCGTAATGAGGGCATTGATGCTCGCCATCGGGGAGGCCACGCCCACCCAGGCGCCGAGTGCTCCGGAAGAACTTTTCGGCGGGGTGAGCGTCGGCAAATCGTTGCGGACCTGCGCGGCGGCCTCCTGAAAGGAAAGCCCCGCATCCATCGCAACCTGTAGCTCCTTGTCCACGGCAGCTCGGGAAACATTGACCGTCCCCGCATCGTTTATCAGTTGATTGTAAACCTGTTGTTGATCGGATGACAACCCTTGTATGCCTGACATATGCGTATCCTCTTACTGCTTACGGCCTTCCCGTATACGATTTGGCCACCGCTCATCCCGGTACGGGAAAACGCGGACTGCCCTCTCAGCCACTCACGAAACGCCGCATCCATCACGCGGCACAAGCCTCTTCCTCCGCACCCATCAACCGGAAAAACCGGAGTGTGGCGTGAGAGCACCGCCTTCCACCGCGCTAGGCCATCGTCGGCGCGACATTGGTCAAGATAGCCGTCTGCGATTCAGTACATCCTTCAATAATGTTGTTGACGTCTTCGAGCATCTTTTCCGCGCGCTCCATGACGCCCTTCAGAAAATCAAGCTCCATATCCTGCGCCTGCTGGATGCGTTCCAGAATGGCTTCCAGCTCCTTGGTATCCGCATAGCTGGTGGAAATCTTGTAATCGTACACGGAACCGGCGATGTTCGTCGCCCCACTGCCCATCTGCACGACGCTGCTGGCGATGTTCGACGACTTGAGCGCAATGTCGGCCACCTTCGACAAGGTCTGCGCTGAGGTCGTGGCGGCGGAGCCGAAGGAGCCGCCCATAGTCAGCCCGATGCCCACGATGGTGATCGCAAGCTCGCAGGCCATGCCGACATACCCGGCGATGTCTTCCGGAACCCCGCACGCCTTCAATCCGGCGGCAATCCCGGCGCTGATGCTTACCTTGCCGTCGGTCGCCATGCTCACGGCGCTGTTGATGGCCATAGTGAGCATTACGGCCCCGCCCGCAATGAGCAGGGGATTCCCCGTAGCCGCCCCGGCCACGATCGTGGCGACGCTGGCTATGGCCCCCAAAATCACGCCGACCCAACTGAAAATCTTCTTGAAAATATCGAGGATACCTTTGGATTTCATGGAGTCGAGGCGATCCATGATCTCTTCCAGCTTCTTCTCGTTGATCTCGGCGCGCTCTTTTCCCTTGGCGTCGATGGAGGCCACGCCGTCTTTGGTGGCCTGCGTGCGCGTCTCGTTGCTGATCATCTGGGCCAGCGTTTCGAGCGAGAGCCCTCCCGCCGTGGGCGGGGCCAGCCTCGGCAAGTCTGAAGATGAGGATGACGCACTGGGGGAGGAAGACGGCAGATCCGGCAGCGTGATTTCCTGCAGGGCCTTTTTGATGGCCTCCTGAAGGTTGTTTACCTCAACGCCTCCGGCAAGCTCCATGAACTTCGAGCCGACCTGAAAATCAATGGAGTTGGGCATGAAAACCTCACTTCTCGGCTTGTTCGAGAATGGCGAGCATGGCCGAGGCTTTGCCTCGCGCGGCATCGTGTTCGGGATTGCCCTCTTCGCCCATCGAGAGCGCTACAACGAACGCGCCTTGGGCCTTTTCCCGATCCCCCATTTTGAGGTAACACATTCCGGCCTGAAGCACGGGCACGGGGCTGGCGAGCGCACCCATCGCCGAACAAAGCCCGTAGGCGTCCACGGCTTCCTGATACTTGCCGTTGGCCTGACGGCTTCCGGCGAGCCCCATCCAGAAACGGGGATCGTTGTGATCGTACAGGCACAGCCCGGAAAAGACGGTTTCGGCGTCTTTGTAGTTGCCGGACGTGTACAGGTTATATCCAAGGCTATACAGTGATTCCAACATATCCTGAGAGACGTTGCATACGTCCCCGATGGTGGCGCCGTTCAGGACGGCTTTGGTCATCGTTTCAAGTTCTTCCTGCGTATATTCGACCGCCGCACGTTTCTGTTCTGTCATGAAAAGCTCCTCGGGAACCACCCGCAACAGCGGGAAAAAGGGTGTTGGCGAAAGGTCAGCCCGCAGATCCGGGTACCCCCAAGCAACCGCCATCCGGTGAAGGGGCATCCCCCACATGTACGGGAACCATCCAGACGGGGCTGCCCCTGCGAAAGGGATCTTTACTGGCCGCGAGCCACGGCGGTAAGCGTCTGCATACCGGACTGGATAGCCGAGTTCGCGCCCTGCGTATACGAATTGTACTGGCCCATGAAGTCCTGCACATACACCATCTTGGTCTGGATATCCGTGCCGATGGTTTCCTGGTAGGCTTGCAGGGACTGAATGGCCACGTCCCACTCGTCCTTATTATGCAAGCTGTCCGCGGTTTCCTTTGTAGGCTTGCTGACTCCACCGGTGGTCAAATCATAGGTGAGATTGTTTTTATCCATAAACTCCCGAACATCCGCGGGCATTTCAGTGCATCCGCCGCTGTCCTTGGCCTGATTCTGGAGTTCGCGGCACCTCTGGAGCATGTCGGCAACTTCCTTCTGTTCGGCCTGAGCCCCCTCGATTTGCTTGATGTAACCGAGGGCCGAATCCTTGGCCGAGGCGGCCAATTCCATCTGGAGCTTGGCGAAAATGAAGTTGACGCTTGTGCACGTGCCGAGGCTGCCTACACTGGAGACACTTCCCGAACCGCTGTTTCCGCTGACTGGATCCATATATCATTCTCCTTGGATACGTTATTTATTGCCCGCGGGCCACGCTGGTGAGCGTCTGCATACCGGACTGGATGGCCGAGTTCGCTCCCTGCGTGTACGAGTTGTATTGGCCCATGAAGTCCTGCACATAAACCATCAGCGTCTGGATGTCCGTACCGATGGTTTCCTGATATGCTTGAAGGGATTGGATTGCGACATCCCACTCGTCTTTGCCCAAAATATAATCTTTATCCGTGTTTGGGAAAGTTAATTCGTGCTGTTCCATAAACGTGGCCAGCTCTTTCGACATAGGGTAGCAATCTTTACCTGTCACGGTGACTCCATTGATGCTTTTTTGCCCTACGCCCGTACCATTTTCCCCCTCGTTCTGAGCTTGCCGAGCCTGCTGGAGCAAATCAGCTACTTCCTTCTGTTCGGCCTGCGCACTCTCGATCTGCTTGATGTAGCCGAGGGCCGAATCCTTGGCCGAGGCGGCCAGCTCCATCTGGAGCTTGGCGAAAATGAAGTTGACGCTTGTGCACGTGCCGAGGCTGCCTACACCGCTGACGCTTCCCGAACCGCCGACTCCACCGATACCTTGACTCATACTTCTCCTATATCGTAAAAGAGTTAAAGACGGACGACTCCACGGCGGCCCGCGCCGGGAGCTTTGCCGGAAGGACGGTTATCCAGGGAGGCTTGCGCCTTGCGGGCTTCCCCGGCGCGCTTGGCCTCTTCCTTCGCTTTGGCGACGAGCGCTTCCACTTCCGGCGTCATCGCCTCCTGTTGCTTGAGATCGTCTTCCGTGAGCCCCATGCCCTTGAGCTGCGCATCAAATTTCTGGTTGAGGCGGGACAGCTCGTCCTTGAGGGCGCTGAGCTGTTCTTCCTGAGCCTGCATGTCTTTTTCCGTGAATGCCATGTCGTTGCTCCTGTTGTTGGTGCTTCATTTTTAGCATGTTCCGTGCCAAACAAACAAATACGGGGAATTTCGGCTCATCAAGCCTTTTTGCATGGTTTTCCGTGCGCAGAAAACAAACAATATTGGCACTATTTCGCCTTTACACCTACCAACATTGTTCTCATCCATTGATAAATCTTCTTTGACAACTACTACAGCCTATTACCCAAATCAATCAAAAAGGAGGCGCTTGTAAGACGTTGCGGCCTATGATACTCGCTAGGCGATGATTGGCATATTTCTCGCATGATTTCTTGCGGGCCGGTATGGATCGGTTCCCGGAATCACGTGTTCCCGCAGCCTCCAGGCACGGGGGCCGACTCATTTCCCGGCGGGGAGCCGGGCAGGAGGAGGCATGTCCATAGATTTTTCCGTCACCACTATGAGCCAGATGGCCGGAGGCGCAACCGCGTCGGCGGCGAGTTCTCTCGCCACGGGCTCACTCATGGGGAACGCCGCCGCGCAGGTGGAAGACCCCATGTCGCTGCTCGCCGATGCGGCCGAAGAACTGACCTTTGCGGCTGACACCACTGACGAATACGAACTTGAGGACCGCAAGGAGCGGGAACGCGCTGAAAGCGCCTATGCCGAGCGCGTCAAGCTCTATCAGGATCTCATGCATGAGGCGGGCAAGTCGCAGAACATCGATCGCCTGAAGGACAGCCTGCGCGCCCGCGAAGGCCGGGAAAAGGCCTCACGGGATGCGCTTTACCGCTTTCCGGACCCGAGCGACGCCTATGCCGCCCTTTCCGAGGCGCTTGACGCCTTTTCGGATGATCCGTCCGTTGATCCTTCCGTTATTGAAGATATCCGGCAAGGGCTCGCCGAACTCGAAGCCGAACACGGCCCGCAGATCCGTTCGGGCATCCAAGGCGCGCTCGCCGCTGCCGGATATCCCGAACTGGACAGCGCGGACGGCCTGCGCGACCTGTACCGCCAGACCGTCTGCGACTTTACGGACGTCAACGCCGCCTTCACCCACATCCACGAGAAATACGGCGATGTGGGCTTCGGCAAGGCGATGGATTTCCTTTTCAACGCGCTGGGCAACGACCTCGCCACGGACGTACCGAGCATGGAAACCACCCATCTCGAAAGCGTCCACGCCACCCTCGAACAGGTGCGTCTCCTGCAAAGCACGCATGTCCAGTGCGAACGCCTGCTCCAGCGCTGGCAGGATGTCCACGGGGTCCAATGCGGGCTTGCTCCGATGGAGCTGCTCGGCGATTTGGTTGACCTGCGCAAAGAACATTTCCTCGGAGCCATGCAGATCGATCGCATTGTCTCCAAGGCCAAGGCCCCGGATATCGAACGCGAAGTGCTGTTCCTTCAGGAACTCCTGAATATGGCCCGCAACCTGCCCGTCCAGCTTTTCGACGGCGAACAAGGCCGCATGAAGGTCATCGACGCCGTACAGGAATCCGTGGACGCCGCCATCCGGCGTGAAGACGAATACCTCGCCAGTTTGGGAGACGCGTGATGATCGAACGTGAAATCGCCGAATTCGGCAGACGCATGGGTATGCCCGCCTTTTCCCTTTCCCCTGCGGGGCTCGCCGCGCTCGACGTGGAGCGCCTCGGGCGGCTCCATCTGGAGCTTGCCGAAAACGCCGGGGAGCGCGAGCTGCTCGTCTACCTCGCGCGGGCCGTGCCGGAGTATGACGTGAAAGCCCCACGCCGCGTGCTCGAGCGCTGCCATTACCGGCACGCCGATCCCATGCCGCTGTCCGGGGGGGTGCACAAGGGCAATATTGTCCTTCTCACCCGTTTCCCCGAACGGCAGGCGACGGCGGCGGGCATCGAAAGGGCCGTCCTGTTCCTCAGCGGCGTCATGGATACCGTCGCCAAAGCCTGATTCCGCAACCTCGGTTTTCTTTACCGGCAAAGGAGGACAGCCATGCCGAGCATCAACCTTCTGGATCCTTCCCTCGGCATCCAGACCATCATGGAGAGCCCGTCGGCAACGCGCGGCGGCATCCCCGAGGCGAGGCCCCTCGCCTCCAATGTCCTGCGCGAGGCCGGGCTTGAGGAACTGTATTCCCCGTGCAACGCGCACCACCTCGTGGAGCAGGCGCTCTGCCCGGATGCGGGCGACGGCGACATCCTCCGCCCGGAGGTGTTTTCCGGCAACCTCGCGGGATGCCTGGAAGCCTTGAAGGATTCCGATGATCCCGCCGTCCGGGCGCTGGCCGACGGCGAACTGGCCCCGCTGCTTCAAAACAAGGAACTCCTCAACGCCTACATGGGCCTGATGATAGGGGGTTAAGGTGGCGCTTACGCAGGAACAGCGCAACACACTGTCCATTCTGGGATATCTGTATTACCGCATGGGGCGTCTGGACAATGCCGCCACGGTCTTCGCGGCGCTGGACAAGCTCGCCCCCGAAGGCATGGACGCCATTTCCCGGAGGGCCGCCGCCACGCTCGCGGCCATTGAAACGGATCGCGGCAATGCCGAAAAAGCCCTCCAGCTGCTGCACCGGGTCATGGACGGGCAAACCCTCTCCACCCGCCATGCCGCCCTGCACCTGCTCCGGGCACGCGCGCTCTGGCAGCAGGGGCGCAAGGATGAAGCGAGGGCCGCGGTCAACGAATACCTGTACCTCGCCGGCAACGGCCCGTCCGCGCAAGCGCTGGCCGAGCCCCCCTTCAACAGCATGGGCAAACGCGTATGAGCCTGTTCACCACGGCCCGTTCCGCCGTCGGCGTGGTCACGCGCCACAACGACATCAACATCGTCTTCCTGCTCGTCACCGTCATCGCGCTGATGATCATCCCGCTGCCCACGCCGGTGGTGGATACGCTCATCGGCGTGAACATGGCCCTGTCCTTCACCATCCTGATGATGACCATGTACGTGCGGACGGTGCTGGACTTCTCGGTCTTTCCCACGCTGCTCCTGTTCACCACCCTGTTCCGGGTGGGCCTCAACATCACGACCACGCGCCTGATCCTGCTTCAGGCGGACGCGGGCGAAATCATCTTCACGTTCGGCGAATTCGCCCTTGGCGGCAACTTTGTGGTCGGCGCGGTGGTCTTCCTCATCCTGACCATCGTGCAGTTCCTCGTCATCGCCAAAGGCGCGGAGCGCGTGGCCGAAGTCGGGGCGCGCTTCACCCTCGACGCCATGCCCGGCAAGCAGATGTCCATCGACGCCGACATGCGCGCCGGGGTCATCGACATGGAGGAGGCGCAGCGCCGCCGCGAGCGCATCAGTCAGGAAAGCCAGATGTACGGCGCCATGGACGGTGCCATGAAGTTCGTAAAAGGCGACTCCATCGCCGGGATGATCATCGCCGTCGTGAATATCGTGGGCGGCACGATCATCGGCATCACCCAGAACGGCATGACCGCCGGGGACGCCCTGCACACCTACGGCATCCTCACCATCGGCGACGGGCTGGTATCCCAGATCCCCTCGCTGCTCATCTCCATTTCGGCGGGCATCCTGATCACCCGCACCGGCGATTCCGACGACAACGTGGGCTCGCAGATTGGCCTCCAGATATTCGCCCAGCCCAAGGCGCTGCTCATGGCGGGCGGGCTGGTGTTCCTCTTCGCCCTCATCCCCGGCTTCCCCAAGCCGCAATTGTTCACGCTGGCGGCCCTCCTCGGCGGGCTCGGCTATGTGCTCAAGCGCGTCAACGAAACCCCGCAGGCCCCGGACGCCAAAGAGGAACTCTCCAAGTCGCTCACGCCCACGGCCCGCCCCAAGTCCCGCCCCGGCGCGGCGCGGGACGAGTTCGCGCCCACCGTGCCCATCATCCTCGATATCTCGGAGGACATGGGCGCATCCCTCGATTACGCTTCGCTCAATGAGGAGCTGGCGAACCTGCGCCGCGCGCTCTATTTCGATCTCGGCGTGCCCTTCCCCGGCATCAACATCCGGCCCAACCCCGGCCTGCCGGAACTTTCCTACGTCCTGAACGTCAACGAAATCCCCATGTCGCGGGGGAAACTCGAAAAAGGCATGGTCCTCGCCCGCGATACCAGCGAAAACCTGTCCATGCTTGGCGTGGAATTCAAGCTCGGTGAACGGTTCCTGCCCGACGTCGAGCCCCTCTGGGTCCCCGAGTCCAAGGCCGCGTCGCTGGAGCGCGTGGGCATCAGCATCATGAACCATGCGCGCATCCTCGCCTACCACCTTTCGCTGCTGCTCGCCCGGCACGCCTCATCGTTCCTCGGTATGCAGGAATCCAAGTACCTGCTCGACAAGATGGAGGAACGCGCCCCCGATCTGGTCCGCGAAGCCACCCGCCTGCTGCCCACGCAGCGTATTGCGGAAATCTTCCAGCGGCTGGTGCAGGAGCAAATATCCATCCGCGACCTGCGGAGCATCCTTGAAGCGCTCATCGAGTGGAGCCCCAAGGAAAAGGATACCGTCATGCTCACCGAGTACGTCCGCAGCGCCCTGAAGCGCCAGATCAGCTACATGTATTCGAAGGGGCAGAACATGCTGCCCGCGATCCTGCTGGACCCCTCGGTCGAGGAGACGATCCGCAAGGCCATCCGGCAGACCTCGGCGGGCGCGTTCCTTGCGCTTGATCCCGATACGACGCAGCGGTTCCTGCGCGCCGTGACCGAGTCCGCCGGGAAGTACACGGCCAACACGCAGAAGCCGGTACTCATGGCTTCCATGGACATCCGGCGGTATGTGCGCAGGCTTATCGAGGGCGAGCATTACGGCCTGCCCGTTGTTTCGTACCAAGAGGTCACGCCCGAGATTTCGATCCAGCCCGTCAGTAGGATCAGGTTGTAGAGAGAATCGGGTTAGGGGAAAGGGCCCCTTTGCAATGGGTCCCTTTCCCCTAACCCGTACCCCTCCCCTATCCCCCCAAACTTTTTGACTGGTGGGGAGGCCGCATGGCGGGAGTCCCGTCGGCGGAATCCCCGCGCCGGACAGCACTATGGAATCAGCCGCCATCGATTACGCCATGAAAGCGCTCTATCTGGTGCTCATGTTGTCGATGCCGCCCATCATCGTGGCCTCGCTCATCGGCATCCTGTTGAGCCTCATTCAGGCGATCACCCAGTTGCAGGAACAGACGCTGACCTTCGGCGTCAAGCTGCTGGCCGTGGTCCTGACCCTCTTCATCATGGGGGGCTGGCTCAGCGGCGAAATTCTCCGTTACGCCGACGATATTTTCAGCCGTTTTTATATGATACGCTGATTGGGCGAGGGCCGGGGAAAGCCCGGGGCGAAGAATGCGGCAAGAACACGAGGAGGCCAACGGCATCGCCGGACGGCACGTTGCAGAGCGGCCGGCATCCTCCACGGAGGCTTCATTTGGATTATCAGGCACTGTTCAACGAACTGCACCTTTTCGAGCAACTGCTGGCGCTGCTGGTGGGGATGCCCCGGCTGTTCATGCTCGTGCAGGTGGCCCCGTTCATGGGCGGGAACATCCTCACGGGGCAGTTGCGGACCACCGTGGTTTTTGCCTGTTATCTCATACTGCACCCCGCCATCGTCGCCAGCCTCCCCGAAACGCAGGGCCTCTCCCCCTCCACGTTCGCCCTGTACGGGGCCATCCTTGTCAAAGAAACGCTCATCGGGATGCTTCTCGGCTACCTGTCCGGCATGTTGTTCTGGACCATCCAGTGCGCGGGCTTCTTCATCGACAACCAGCGCGGCGCGTCCATGGCGGAAGGGGCCGATCCGCTGTCCGGCGAACAGACTTCGCCGCTCGGCTCGTTCTTTTTCCAGAGCGCCGTCTACCTGTTTTTTTCCACCGGCGCATTCCTCGCCCTGCTTGGCGTGGTTTACGCCTCTTACGAAATCTGGCCGGTCACGCAGCTCATCCCGCTCAGCGTGTTTAAGGACATCCACCTGCCGTTGTTCTTCGCCGGGCGCGTGAGCTGGCTTCTGCTCATGATGCTTCTGCTTTCCGGCCCCATCGTGGTGGCCTGCCTGCTCACCGACGTTTCGCTCGGGCTCATCAACCGCTTCGCTTCGCAGCTCAACGTGTACGTGCTTGCCATGCCCATCAAGAGCGGCGTCGCGGCTTTTCTGATGCTGTTCTATTTCATGATGCTGCTGTCGAACGCGACAGGATTGTTCGATGGGGTCAAGGCCGATTTCGAGCAGCTCAGGAGGCTGTTGCCGTGAGCGACAAAACCGAACAGCCAACACCGAAACGCCTCCGCGAATCGCGCGAGAAAGGGGATGTGTGCAAAAGCCAGGACGTGCCGTCGGCCCTGACCGTGCTCGCCTTGTCCGTCTATATTGTCGTGATGGGGGGGCAGCTGCTGGAATCGCTGCTGGCGATGATGGAGCTTCCCATGAAGCTGTTGTCCACGCCCTACGCCGAGGCCGCGCCGCGCGCCGCCGAAGCCACGTTCCACATAGCTGTTTCTATCGTCGCCCCGCTCGTCGGCCTCGTCATGGCCGTGGCCCTCGTCGCCAACCTCGGACAGGTGGGCATACTGTTCGCCTTCAAGGGAGCCATGCCCAAGCTCGAAAACGTAAGCCCGTCCAAATGGTTCCAGAAGGTTTTCTCCATGAAGAACCTTGTGGAGTTCCTCAAGAACATCATCAAGGTGACGGTGCTCGGCGTTACTGTCTGGGTTGTCATGCGGGATCATCTGCCGACGCTGTTCGCCATCCAGCGGGGGACGATCTGGACCATGTGGGAAGTCCTCGGGATGGCTGTCAAAGACCTGTTGCTCATGGCGGCGGGCGTCTTCTGCGTCATCGCCGCCGTGGACTATCTTTTTCAGAAATGGCAGTACACCAAGAACCATATGATGTCGAAAGATGAAGTCAAACGGGAGTACAAGGAGATGGAGGGCGACCCGCAGGTGAAGGGCAAGCGCAAACAGCTCCATCAGGAAATGCTCTCCCAAAACGCGCTGGGCAACGTGCGCAAAGCGAAGGTGCTCGTGACCAACCCGACCCATTACGCCGTGGCGCTGGATTACGAAAAGGACAGGACGCCGCTCCCGGTTATCCTTGCCAAGGGCGAAGGGTTCCTCGCCCAGCGCATGATACGGGTGGCGCAGGAAGAAGGCATCCCGATCATGCGGAATGTGCCGCTGGCCCGCAGCCTTTTTGAAAACGGGACGGAAAACGCCTACATCCCCAAGGATCTCATTGGCCCGGTGGCCGAAGTACTGCGCTGGGTGCAGTCCCTCCAGCGGCAATGACGAACGCACAGGAAACGAACGTGAAGCAAGAACCTCTCTCCGAACAGGCGTTTCTGGATACCCTGATCAACCTTTGCGACGATCTGGCTTGGGGCCGCCCCGCCAGCGAGGACAGGCTGTTCGCCCTCACCAAGGAAGGCGCGGGCCCAAAGAATTATGTCCGGCTCGCGGAAGCCTTCGGTATGATGCTGGTCAAGGTGGAAAGCCGGGAGTACCACCGCTCACAGCTCATTGCGGATCTGAAAACCCGCAACGCCGAGCTGGAGGAAGCGCACAGGCTCCTCGCCGAGCGCAACACGCATCTGATGCGGACCATTCAGGAAAACTACCAGACCAAGAAGATCGTGGGCCAATGCGAGGCCATGCGGAAGGTCATTCAGCTTGCCCTGACCATCGCCCGCCGCCCCATCAATACGCTTATCCTCGGCCCCACTGGGGCTGGGAAAGAAGTCATCGCCAAGGCGATCCATTTCAACTCGCCCCGGCGCGAAGGGCCGTTTGTAGCGGTCAACTGCACGGCCATCCCCGACTCGCTGTTTGAAAGCGAGATGTTCGGCATCGAAAAAGGCATCGCCACGGGCGTCAACGCGCGTAAGGGCCTCATTGAGGAAGCTTCGGGGGGCACGTTGTTTCTCGACGAGCTGGCGGACATGACCTTGCCCAATCAGGCCAAGCTGCTCCGGGTTTTGGAGGAGCGCGAAGTCCTGCGCGTGGGCAGTTCCAAACCCGTGAGCGTGGACATCAAGCTCATCGCCGCCACCAATGCCAATCTGGAAGAAGCCGTCCGCAAGGGCAACTTTCGGGAAGATCTCTATTACCGCATCAATGTGGCGGAAATCAGGGTTCCTCCCCTGCGAGATCGCGGAGATGACATCCTTTTGCTGGCACAGCTTTTTCTTGAGCGCCATTGCGCCTATATGGGACGGCCCCGGCTTTCGCTCTCTCCCGCCGTGTGCAGGCAGCTTCTGCAATACGGCTGGCCCGGTAATGTGCGGGAATTGAATAACGAAATGGAACGCGCCGCCTCTCTGACGATCGGCAACCGTGTGGAGCTTTCCGATCTCTCCACGCGTATCGTGCCGGATGAAGTCAGATGCCACCTTCTCGAGACGGAACCGCTCATCAGCCGGGATGGGGCAGATACCCCTCGGGAGGAAACGCCAACGGCGCAGAACTACAACCTGCAAGAAATGGAGCGCAAACTCATCCTTGATGTGCTGAACAAAACCGGCGGCAACAAGAGCAAAGCCGCGGAACTGCTTGGCATCACACGGGAAGGACTCCGGAAAAAACTCCTGCGCATGGGCATCAACGACAAAGAACTCCCCCACGACGACGGCAAGGCTTGACATTCACCGGCCTGAACACCTAAAACAACACGTCCCTAACGCGCGCCCGTAGCTCAGTCGGATAGAGCGACAGCCTCCTAAGCTGTAGGCCACAAGTTCGATTCTTGTCGGGCGCACCAGAAAATTCAGCCCCTTAGAGAGATACTCTAAGGGGCTTTTCTTTTTGCAAGCCCTTTTATCCCGCTCTTATCCCGCTATATTAGATGAACCAATGGGAAATTTTCAGATAGATTGGGAAGATTCATCTTTCTTTTTTCTGTCCGCTGCCCGTACAGGATGAGGTTTTGAAACAAAAAAAATACGGTGGAGGCTGAAAAATCAGCCTCCACCTTTTTTACTCGTCCATTTCATCCGCTATAGCGGTCAAAATCGCAATCACCACAGGTATCCATTTTCCGAGACTCATATCTTTTCCTTCCTATCTGGCTATGAAACGGGACAAACGGCACTGGCGTGCAGTTCCGCAATCCCATTCGACGTGTTTTCCGAGACACGGCGGTATCCTCGTCGGAAACCCCAATCGGCACAGTCGGCAGGTATCCGTCATGCGTTCCTCCTCAAGGCCCCTTCGAGCAGTCCGAACAGTGCCGGAACAAGCTGTGGAAACGTCTCAATGACGCGGCTGGCATGAGGCAGCAAGTTGCGATGTTCGAACACATGATGCCGAGTCCGTAACATCTGTTTGTTCGGAACACCATTGCAGGATGGCCTGTTCCGGCGCATATCGGATTTTCCTGGCGGAAGAGGATTGATGCTGTCTGCAAGATAGTCAGGTCTCGCCCTTACGGAGTCATTTTTCTTGAAAAATTCCGTCATGGAACTGTTCAGCACCTCAGCTATTTCCCCGATTCGGTTGAACCTAGAAGCAACGTATCCATTCCAGATACGCCCAGTATATCATATTAAATAACTAGTGAATATAATTGGCTCTATATAGTAATATTTGTACATGAGCAGTCCTTGATTTCGATATTTTTATTTACACACGTAACTATTCGTGTTATTATATTAAAACGAAATCAATTATAAAAATTATTAATATTTTCTCAAATAAGAAAATAGGGACAACCTTGGGAATATTTTGTTCCTCGTCTCGCTGATAAAACAAGTGATAATATATCACTAAATATTTTATACATTTTTTCAAATAATTATGGAATATTCATTCATGCATAAAATAGTTGTTCCTAACACAATTCTTATTGTCGATGATGATGAAATGAACCGTGATGTGTTTGGAAATATTTTTTCTGCGTCTCATTCCATTGAAATGGCTGAAAATGGAAAAGAGTGTCTCAATAAAATACTAGAATGTGGACAAAAATTTTGTGCTGTCCTTCTGGATGTGGTCATGCCTGTAATGGGCGGTATTGAAGTATTGAAAAAACTTAACAGAGATGGTGTTGTTGATCATATTCCCGTCTTTCTTATTACTGGAGAAACAGATACGAGAATCATCAAGCGAGCATATGAACTCGGCGTGATGGATGTCATTTCTAAACCTATTTCTTCGTATATGGTGCAACGCCGGGTTAATTCCGTTATTGAATTGTTTACGGCACGTAAACGACTCTCCAGTGTGGTGGGCCAGCAAAAGGATCAGCTTTTGAAACAGGCCAAAAGAATCCTGAGGCTGAACATGGGGATGATAGAGTCTCTTTCAACAGCCATTGAATTTCGCAGTGGCGAGTCCGGTGAGCACATCCGGAAAATACATGACATCACTAAGCTGTTCCTTGAAAATTCCCCACTGGGCAGAGATTTTTCGACGGAGGAAATTGAGCATATTTCTTTGGCCGCGATTATGCATGACGTTGGGAAGATTTCCATTCCTGACGCCATATTGAGCAAGCCAGGACGCCTTACCCCCGAGGAGTTTGAGATCATGAAGACGCATACGACACAAGGAGGACAACTTCTGGAGAGAATTCCGCAGATGAGGGAACTGCCGTTTTTCACGTATGCCTACGATATTGCCAAATACCATCATGAGAGATGGGACGGACGCGGATACCCGGAGGGGCGCAAGGGCGACGATATCCCTTTATGGGCACAGATAGTCTCCATTGCAGACGTATATGACGCGCTGGTCAGCCCACGGTGTTACAAGAAGGCTTTCAGTTTTGAGGTGGCCCTTGGCATGATTGTCAGCGGCGAATGCGGCGTGTTCAATCCAAACATATTGGCATGCTTTCGGGAAATTGAGGGTAAGCTCCGCACTCTCTACGGTAGCGGCCCGGAACGATTGTACGAGTGAGGCAAAAAAAAATATGGATCAGACAAGAAAGGCAAGACTTGAGGCGGGCGGAATTATGGTGGACGAAGCCCTTGAACGCTTTATGGGAAACGAGGCTATGCTTGAGCGCTATTTACAGAAATTCCTCAGTGAAAAGAGCTATGCCATGCTGCGGGATTCTCTAGCCTCAAACGATTGGGAAGCGGCTGGCAGAGCAGCGCATACGCTGAAAAGCATATGTGGTACCATAGGATGTGAGGCCATGCAGGAGCTTGTGATTCTGCAGGAACGTCATATCCGCGCCGGAGAGTGGAAAGAAGCCGTTGGCATGATGCCAGAGATATCCAACAGCTACGAGAATATTTGCGGTGTGATCCGGGCGTAGCGTACAGGGTATTGAACAGAAGGACGTATAAAGGGATATTGCGTACTGCTGTATATCTAAATAATACTAGGTAATTAAATGAAAAGCTACAGCGGAATACCATATACGACGGGAAAACAGGCCGCAGACGATGTAAAGACACAGCTTGTTGGTTTTATAAAAATACCCAAATGGCTGCTTGGGCTCTGTCTTATTACTGTTTTCTATATTTTGTTCGTCTGTTTCTCCATGTATAAAATAGGCGATTCAACAACGCAGCTCTATGAGTATCCCTATACTGTCTCACGCAAAGCGCAGGAAATGAAAACCGCCCTCTATGGCATACGAATCTCTCTGCCATCTCTTCTAGCCACGCCCGACATCACCGCTGCCCAAATTAATGACCTCCTTCAAAAACAGAGGGCTATGCAGGACAAGTCGTTGGAAGAGATCACGCTCAAGTTCCGGGGGAATGAGAAAGAACTGGCTTATCTGAAAAGATGTATGGCTGAATTACGGGAAGCCCGAAAAAATATGGTCAATAACCTATTGGGCAATCTGGATTTTCAGTACATCAATGCCTATTATGCCCGTGAGGTTCTCCCACATTTTGAAAAGGTGGATAAACTGCTAGGTAACTTGGGCGATGCCGCCGAACACCGTGGCAATGCAATCTTGGCAGAAATGGACAAGCTGAGAACCTTTTCCATCATTGCTACGCTGCTTATGGGAATAAGCATCATCTTGCTGATTCTCCACACCCGCAAACTGGAATGGGATAAATACAAGGAGAGCGCATACCGCGAAAAACTCCTCAATCTGCTTGCAGCCAACATAGATGAAATATTTTTCATTTCACGCGAAGATAAATCTTTTGAATATGTGAGCTCAAATAGTGAACGCGTCATAGGCGTACCGCCTGAAAAATTTATTCATGATTACAGAAAATTATATTCTCTTCTAGCGTGTAAGGACAGCGACTGGTTGCGCGCAGTGCTCGACGATACGTCCTCAAATATGAAGGAACGGGACATCGTGCTTGGTGAAGAGGGACGCCGCTTCAATATCCGGGTGTATCCCATATTCCTAAATGGTGTTCTGAGCCAGCGCATTATCGTATTATTCGATCAAACTAAGGAATTTGCCTATCGACAGGCACTGAGCGACGCTCTTGAGAATGCCCGCAACGCAAATACCGCCAAAAGTAATTTTCTCTCCCACATGTCTCATGAAATCCGTACGCCGATGAACGCCATTATCGGTATGACGGTCATTGCCCTGACCCGGCTTGACGATCGATCCCGCATGGAGGATTGCCTCACCAAAATAGCTCTGTCCTCACGCCATCTGCTCGGCCTTATCAATGACGTGTTGGACATGTCCAAAATCGAAGGCGGCAAACTCACCATTGCTCATGAGCCGTTCGATTTTAAAATATCTCTACAAGGAGTTATCAATCTTATCCAGCCTCAAGCGCTGGAACGCGGACTGGATTTTGAGGTGTCCCTGTCCGGGGTTGATGAAGAAGAGCTACTCGGCGACGCACTGCGACTTAACCAGATTCTCATCAATATACTGTCCAATGCACTCAAATTCACCCCGGTCGGGGGCTCTATACGGCTGGAGGTACACCAGCTCCATAAAAAGAACAATAATGTGCAGTTCCGCTTTGTTATCCGTGATACGGGCATTGGTATGAGCCAAGAGTTCATAAAGCGGCTTTATACCCCCTTTGAACAGGCCACATCCTCCACCGCTTCAAAATTTGGTGGTACTGGGCTCGGCATGGCCATTACCAAAAATCTTGTTTCTTTGCTGGGCGGCACGATATTCGTGAAAAGCGAGGAAGGCAGGGGAACCGAGTTTACTGTGGAACTCCCCTTTGGCCTGAGCGGACGGCAGTTAGAAAAAGACAAAGGCGAGCTGGAGCCACTCAAAGTGCTCGTAGTGGATGACGACTACGATACCTGCGAGCACGCCTGCCTGTTGCTGGATAAAATGGGACTTCGTACCCGATGGGTGCTCAGCGGTGCGGAAGCCGTGAAGGTTGTGCAAGAATCCCATGTCAGTGGTGATGATTACGACGTATGCTTCATAGACTGGAAAATGCCGGACATGGATGGCATGGAAACCGTCCGCCGTATCCGTAATGAAGTCGGGCCGGAAACTCTTATCATCATTATCAGCGCCTATGACTGGGGAGCGATAGAAGAAAAGGCCCGTGCCATTGGAGTTAACGGATTCATCGCCAAGCCCTTTTTCGCTTCCAATCTTTACAATACGCTTACTTCATTAACACGGCGCACGGCTCCGAAGAGAGAAATAGAAGTTTCCGCCACCCAGGAATCAGAGGCGGAAACTGCGCATCAGCATTATGACTTTACGGGGAAGCATATACTGCTGGTTGAAGACAATGAATTCAACCGTGAAGTCGCCCAGGAGTTTCTTGAAATGACAGGGGCCACGGTCGAAAGTGCCGAAAACGGATCAGAGGGAGTAGCTCTTTTTACGGCCTCGGAAACCGGGCAATACGACATTATTCTGATGGATGTGCAGATGCCGGTCATGGATGGCTATGAGGCGACACGAGCCATTCGCGCTTCGGTACACCCCGACGCGAACTCCATCCCCATTCTTGCCATGACGGCCAACGCCTTCAACGAGGATGTAGCTGCCGCTGTGGCGGCGGGCATGAACGGGCATATAGCCAAGCCCATTGATGTGACGGCACTTTATCGGCTACTCGCTTCGCATTTTAAATAATAATGCGTAGCAAGGGAAGGAAAACAGAGTATGCAGGAGGCACGGAGGTGTCCCATGCGTACCCTGTTTTCCTTTCTTTGAGAATAACGAGTCCTGACCCTAAAGCCGTAATTCAAAGGGATGACATCCTATGGATGTCATCCCTTTTCTCGTGCCGGGCTATCGCTTCATCTTCGCCCGCAGCGTCGTGTAATGGATTCCGAGAAGCGTTGATGCCCCGCCCTTTCCGGTCAGTTTTCCATCCGTCTTTTCGAGCACGGCCTCAAGGTAGCGCCTTTCCAGTTCTGCAAGCGTAGGCCAGCCGAGCTCATCAAAGAGCGACGTTGGTTTGCGCCGTTTCCGCTTTACGCCAAAAACAAGGGGGCGCATCACCGACCCGGAACGGCTGTCGATAAGCGCCCGCTCCACTTCGTGTTCCAGCTCCCTGACATTGCCGGGCCAGTCGTAGCCGTACAGTTTGTCCAGTTCGGCCTGGCCGGGCTCCGGGGGCATCGTCGTGCCCATTTCCTGCGTCTTCGCGGCGATGAAGTGCCGGACGAGCGGAAGGATATCCACCTTGCGCTCTCGGAGCGGCGGAATGCTGAGCGGGTACACCGACAGGCGGTAATACAGATCCCGGCGGAACGTCCCCTTCTCCACCATCTCTTCAAGGTCGCGGTTCGTAGCGGCGACGACACGCACATCGACGGGAATGGCGCGCGGATCGCCCACACGCTGGATGATCTTGCGATCCAGTACCCTGAGGAGCTGTACCTGCGCCGTCAGCGGCAGCTCGCCGATTTCGTCGAGAAAGAGGGTTCCCCCGTTGGCACACTCGAAATAGCCGCTCCGCCGGGATTGCGCCCCGGTGAACGCCCCTTTTTCATAGCCGAAAAGTTCGCTCTCCAGCAGTGTGGGAGCGATGGAGCCGCAATTCACCCGCACAAGCGGCCCCCCGCTCCTGCCCGAAAGCTCATGGATGGCCTCCGCAACAAGCTCTTTGCCGGAGCCGGTTTCCCCGGTCACGAGTACGGTGGTCCGTGTGGGGGCGACTTTCTCGATACCCTGCCGCAAGGCGGCCAGCCCCGCGCACTGCCGTATCCGCTCGTAGCCCGTGAGCCGTTCCTGAACCTCCCCCACTGCGATCGGGATATCCGTAAAGGCAGCGGCAAGCTCCTCCGCAAGCGGGGCGATGAGGCGGCTTAACGGCTCTATATCCTCTTCTTTGAAACTGTTTTTTTCATTGGACCAGAAGTTGATCAGGAATGTGAACGATCCGCGCGCGAACAGCGGAAGGCGCAGCAGCGCCGCATGGGAATAGAACGGCAGCTCGGTAACGGACGGATCGATCTTCAGCGCTTCCCGCTTGAACGATTCGAGATCGTTCAAGAGGAGCGGCTTCGAAAGATCGCTCCCGTGCGCGATGATGGGATAGCTCTTCCGGCCCTTCCCGGCTTCACGCACCCGGGTCAGGCCGTTGGGCAAGGTGTCCGCAATGGGTACGAAGACCCGCAGATCAGAGGAACCGCTCACAATATTCAGCCTGATAATGGGAAATATTTCCCGTACAAGCTGAAGGAGCAGATGGATCGAGCCGTCCAGCCCGCTCGTCCGATAGAGCAACCGACACGACAGCCCGCCGGAATCAAAAAAATCCATTGATCCCTTTCCTTCCATCATCTGAAAAGAACTGTCTTTTTGTTCTGATATGCCCATATCCACCCCCACGCTCTGTTTTTGAAGCGAATGCCCTTTATATTGCGTTTCGCTAACATTATCTATTGCGAAATACAATAAAAATGAAGGCGCACCCTCTTTAACCTATTGTTCTTTTTTATACAAAATAACGGCACGGTCATTGCTTTATCAGAATCGAATCATCCGTAAAGAGCAGTTATCGTACTGCGATATATGCAAAACATTCCACAAAGGAGTTTTCCTATGCCTCCGCTGATCGACCGGGAGAAGTGTACCGGATGCGGCACTTGTGCCGAAATCTGCAATTCGAACCTTTTCGTCTTTGACCGCAGCGTCGACAAATTCCCCCGCATCAAGTTCCCCGAAGAATGCTGGCATTGCGACTCTTGCGTGCTCGACTGTCCCGTCGGGGCTATTTCCCTGCGCATCCCCCTGTCGTACGGCCTCATGCATGTCGACGCGTCCACCCTCACCACCAAGGAGGTCAAGTCATGATCCCCGTCAAGCCTGTAATCAAAGCGGATCTCCTCATCGTCGGCGGCGGCATCGGCGGCCTCATGGCGGGCATCGCGGCGGGCAAGGCCGGATGCAAGAACGTCGTCATCATGGAAAAGTGCCATGCGCGCCGCAGCGGTTCCGGCGCGACCGGCAACGATCACTTCAACTGCTATATCCCTTCCTATCACGGCGACGACATCGAGCCCGTATTCAAGGAAACCATGCAGAGCCTCGTGGGCCAGCTCAAGGAACCGAGCCTCATGCACAAATTTCTGGAAAAGAGCTTTGAGCTGGTGCAGATGTGGGATGCTTGGGGCGTGAACATGCGCCCGACCGGAGACTGGGAATGCAAGGGGCACGCCCTGCCCGGCAAGCCCCGCGCGTTCCTGAAGTATGACGGCTCCGACCAGAAGAAGGTGCTTGTCCGCGAGGCCAAGGCAGTCGGCGTGAAGTTCTACAACCATCATCCCGTGGTGGAACTTGCCCGCGTCGGCGACCGCATCGCCGGGGCGCTCGCCGTGGACATCAGCACGGAACAGCCCGCCTTTGTCCCGGTCCGGGCCAAAACCGTCCTGCTCGCCACAGGACTCACGCACCGCCTGTACATGAACGCGTCCACGCCGGGCTTCATGTTCAATACGGGGCACTGCCCCAACTGCGCGGGCGGACAGGGCCTCGGCTGGCGCGTGGGCGCGCGCATGGTCAACATGGAATTCCCCTACACCCATGCGGGCCCCAAGTATTTGCAGCGCTGCGGCAAGGCGACGTGGATCGGCGTCTACCGCTATCCCGACGGCAAGCCCATCGGCCCCTTCGCCACCAAGTCCGATCCGCAGTACGGGGACGTGACCAGCGACATCTGGAATTCCGTCTTTGAAGACGTGATGCGCAAGGGCACCGGCCCCGCCTACATGGATTGCTCCGACGCCACAGACGAGCAAATGGCGTACATGCGCTGGGCCATGACCGGCGAAGGCCTGACCGCCCTGCTCACCTACATGGAAAAGGAAGGGATCGATCCGCAGAAGCACGGCGTCGAATTCATGCGCTACGAGCCGATCCTCCACGGGCGCGGGCTCGACGTTTCCGACGAGGGCGAAACTTCCGTACCCGGCCTTTTCGCGGCGGGCGATCTCGTGGGCAACGGCGGCTGTGGCATCGCGCTGGCGGCCTATCTCGGATGGGAAGGCGGAATGGCCGCCGCGGCACAGGCCGCCACGGTCGATTTCCAGCCCGCCGAGGAAACCGAATCCATCAGGAAGCGCATGGAGCTGCTTTCCTCGTTCATGGATCGCCCCGAAGGCGCGGACTGGAAGGACGCGAACATGGCCCTGCAACAAATCATGAGCGACTACGCCCCCGCCGGGCCAGCCAAGGTGCGTTCCGAAACGCTGCTCAACGCCGGACGGGATTACCTGAAGCAGCTCCGCCATTCCGCGGAACGGCAGATGGGCGCGACGTGTTCGCATACGCTCATGCGGGCCGCCGAAGTGCTCGATCTCATGGACTGCGGCGAAGCGATCATGAACGCCGCGCTGGCGAGGCAGGAAACCCGCGCCAACCATGTCCGTTCCGACTTCCCCTTCACCAACCCGCTCCTTGCGGACAAGTTCCTCACCGTGGGCCTTGAAGGCGATGAGGTCGTCGCCCGCTGGCGCCCCATCCGCCAGCCGGTTTCCCGCTAGCTCCGAAAAAGCGGGGAACGCCCCGGCGGCGTTCCCCGCACGGCAAAAGCCTCCCCCGCGCCGAGCCTTCCCGCCCCTCCGCAATCATACACTTGGAGCCGCCATGTCCGCCCCAGCCACTCCCGCACTCTGTAGGCAGATCGCCTTCTTCGCCCTTGGCCCGCTTCTCTGCTTCTCTCTGAAAGACCTTCCCCCGCTTGAGGGGATGAACCCCGACGGCATGGTCTGCCTCGCCGGGTGCGCCTGGCTCATGCTCTGGTGGATGACGGAAGTCTTGCCGCTGCCGGTCACCTCGCTCATGGCCGTTCCGATCTTCGGTTTCCTCGGCGTCATGGCCCCGGACAAGGTTTTCGCCACCATCGGGCATCCGGCTATGATGCTGATCTTCGGCGCGACCATCATCGTGGGCGTCTGGAAGGAAAGCAACCTGATCGAGCGCTATGCCTACTGGTGCTTCAACCTGCCCTTCGTCAGGGGCAACCCCGTCCGTATGGTCCTCATCTTCACTTTCGGGGCGGGCGTCATGTCGGCCATAGCCCCCAACATCCCCCTGACCATCCTGTTCATTTCCATTGCTGTAGCCATCGGGAAGTCCTGCAACCTCGCGCCCGACAACAACATGATGCGTTCCCTGTGCACGCTCTCGGCCATCGCACCGGCCCTCGGCGGCGTGGGAACGCCCCTCGGAGGCGCGCCGAACATCGTGGTCATCGCCATCGTGGCGACCGTCCTCGGGCACGACATCACGTTCTGGGAATGGTCGGCCCTCGGTATGCCCCTGGTTTTCGTCACCCTGTTCGCCTGTTTCGCCATCACGGCGCTCCTGTTCCCCGTGGGCAAGGCCGGGAAAGGCTTTTCCATGCCGGAAGACTACCTCAAGAAGAAGATTGAGGCCCTTGGCCCGGTCTCGGCCCACGAGCACGCCGCCATCTGGATCATGGTGGTCGCGCTGGCGCTCTGGTGCTCCGGGCCGCAGATTTTTTCCGCGCTCGGGCTGGAAGAGGAAGCGCGGATGATGACAGCCCCGGTGATCGCCGTGCTCATGGGCGCTTCCGCCTTCCTCGTGCCCATCCGCCGGGACCGCGAATCCGGCAGGCTCATCTTCGCCATGAACTGGGATCAGGCCGTCCGCAACATCGGGTGGGGCATCATCGTGCTGCAGATCGGGGCCATCGCCTTTGGGCAGGTGCTCCTCAAGGGCGGCGTGGACAAGTGGATGGCCCAGTGCATCCAGATGCTTCTGGGCGACATCCACGGCTTGCTGGTCTGGTTCGCACTGGTCTTCATCACCGGGTTCTTCTCACAGATCATCATGAGCCTGGCGGTCATCCCGCTCATGCTGCCCATTACGGCGGGCCTTGCCGGGATTTACGGATTCGATCCCCTGCTCGCATGCATCTCCGTCGGCTTCGTCAGCAACCTGACCACCATGTTCCCCTTCTCCTCCGTCCCCGTCGCGGCGGTCATCGCGGGAAGCGAAGGCTACGCGCAGCCGAAGGACTTCATCATCAGCGGATTCCTCAATACGACCATCGTCACGGTGATCACCTTCGGCCTGTGCTGGCTCGTCGGCCCGATAGTCTTGTAGACGCGCGGGCTTTCGGCGGGACCAACCGGCGTGGCCCGCCCGATTCGAGGAACGGAAAAGGCCGTTCCTGTGATGGGACGGCCTCCTGTGTTTTCATTGTCGTTTGGGAACCGTAAACAACACGGTGGAGCTGAGAGGCCGGCGTCCGTGGCGCCCGAAGGGCAGCCTCCCGATACCCCTCCGGCTTCAATCCTGAACGGATACGTCCTTCGCGGCGTCCGCTTCGAGAACCCGCCTCAGGCTGCTGTAACTGATTCCCAAAGCCCTGGCCGCTTTTCTGCGGTCGCCCGCACAGCGCCGCATCTCCTTGCGGACAATCTCCAGACGGTACGCGGCAAGCTGTTCCCCCAGCGTCCCCCCCTGCGGGGCCTTGTCGAAGAACTGGTTGCGATGGCGGAATATCTCCTCAAAACAGGCGAGGCTGGAACTGTTGTCCCCGAGCAGGACAAGGTAGCTTTCCATGACCGACATGAGTTCGCGGATGTTCCCCGGCCAGGAATAGCGCCGGATGGCATCCAGAATGGCCGGGGTGACAACGGAGGCGTTTTTCCCATACCGTTTGAGGATGTTGGCGATGAGGAGCGGCACGTCTTCCAAACGATCCCGCAGGGGGGCGACTTCAAGGCAGACGCCCGCCAGACGGAAATACAGATCCAGCCTGAACGAGCCCACCTTGACCAGATCCAGCAGCTGCTTGTGCGAGGCGCAGATGACCCGCACGTTGACGGGAATGAAGCGATCGCCCCCTACGTGCATGACTTCCTTTGCATCCAGCACGCGCAGGAGGCGGAGCTGCACAGCATGGCTCATGTCCCCGATCTCGTCAAAAAAGAGGGTGCCGCCGTTCGCCAGTTCGAAAAGCCCCGCTTTGCCGCCGCGCTTGGCCCCGGTAAAAGCCCCCTCCTCATAGCCGAACAGTTCGCTTTCCAGCAGCGGGTCCGGCAGGGCCGCGCAGTTGACCACCACAAAAGGCTGCTTGGCCCGTTTGCTGGCGGCGTGCAGGGCGTGTGCGACAAGCTCCTTGCCGGTGCCCGTTTCGCCGTGGATGTAGACCGAGATGTCCGTGGGCGCGTAGCGGGCGATGTTTTCTTTCAGCTTCACGACGCTGGCCGACTTGCCGATGATGTCCCGTGCCGTGTAGTTGGCCACGAGCCCGCGTGAATGGAGATCCGTGTCGATCTTCCGGTTGATTTTCTGGAGGTTCTGCACATCATGGATGAAGCAGACCGCGCCCGTCGTCGACGACGACATGGCCAGCGGGAACGTGTTGATGAGCAGCTGCCTGCCGTTGATGGTCACCACCCGGTCTATGAACGGGGAAGAGTGTTCCAGCACTTCATCGAGAAAGAGCGGCGGGAAGAAGCGGGCAAGCTCATGCGGGGCCTCCACGCGCAACAGCTTGAGCGCCTGCGCATTGTGGAAAACGATGTCCCGCTGTGCACTGAGGCAGATCACGCCCTCTTTCGAGTAGTGAAGCATGGCCTGGATGTTGGAGCGGTTCGTCTGCTCCATGCGCATGTTTTCGGCTATGGTAATGGCCCGGCTCACCGCGTTGCGGATATTCACGGGCTGCGGCTCGTCCAGAAAAATCTGCCCGCCGAGGCGGCTGACGATCCGCGCCGTCCCGCCCCCGCCCACGAAAACCCGAACGCCGCGCGCCATCGTTTCCCTGATCCGTTCCTCGAGTTCTTCCTTAGTGTCGTAACGGACCGGGATAATGCGCATACCAAGCAGGGATTCCATGAACTCGATGTCGCGGGCCTCGTTGATGTGCGCGGTGAGGGCCACCGTATCCGAAAGCTTCCTGGCCCGGCTCAAGCCTTTGATGATGTCGATCTCCGAACGCTCGACGAAGACCGTGCGGCGTCCGAATTTTTTGAAGACGGCCTCACGGAACCCGCCGTGGCACAGCAGGACTTCGTATCCCTCTTCGAACAGGCGCCGTGCGTCTTCGAGCGCCGTCTCGTAGCTGGTCACCTCAATGGATATGTTCCACCCGAGAAGCAGCGTTTCCCGGTATACGATATCGGCGACGAGCTTGGAATGGACAAGCGCCGCAATCCGGTATTCCTGTTTCACATTCGGCTCCTGCATGGCAAAAACGGCCTTTGATTTGAAGGGGTACGGGGAAATGATGCTCAAAATTGAGCATTATTTGCTCAATTATGGATCTACACGCCAGATTATCTGATTGTCAATAAACTCATAAACATACAATATATCATGCAATCGGTTCTCGGGAGGGCCTTGGCACGGTTTCTGCTTGTTCAAAAGGGAACAGGATACCGCCGCCGGACGCAACCCGTTGCGCGTACGGCTCAAACCAGTCAAAGGAGCCTCCCCATGAAGCGTTGTTTTGCCTTCCTGCTGACGGTTTTCGTGGCCCTTTCCCTGACGGCCTTCGCCCATGCCGGAACCTATCCGGACAAGAGCATCAAGATCATCGTCCCCTTCAATCCGGGAGGCGGCGGAGAGCAAGGCGCCCGCCTTCTCGAAAAGGATTTCAAGGAAGTGGTCGGCCAGCCCCTTTCCTTCATCTACAAACCCGGCGGCACCGGGCTTATCGGTATGGTGGAGCTCAGCCGCCAAAAGCCGGACGGGTACACCATCGGCATCCACTCCTATCCCCTGCTCATGCTCGACATCATCACCGGCCGCGCCGGGTACACGTTGGACAGTTTCGATTTCATCTCCCTGCTCTGCCTTGAGGAAGTCTATCTGGCCGTCCGCGCCGACAGCCCCGTTTCCAGCGCCAAGGAACTCATTGAGCGCGCCAAGTCCGAGCCCGGCAGGATCAACCTCGGCATCTGCGAAATCATGGGCCCCACGCATATCCCCGCCCTGCGCCTGAAGGCCGACGGCGTGCCTTTCAACCATGTGCCCATCGACGGCGCGGGCAAGGTCGCTCCCGCGCTCCTCGGCGGACAGGTCGACGCCGCCATCGTCCCTTCCGGGGGTGTTTCCGGCTCCATCAGCAAGATGAAGATACTCGCCGTGTTCGCGCCCGAACGCAGCAAGCGCTTCCCCGGCGCGCCCACCATGAAGGAGGTGGGGTACGACATCAACAGCGCCGTGGGCCGCTACATCGCCGCTCCCAAGGGCGTGCCCGCCGAAAAGCGCACGATCCTCGAAGACACCTTCAAGACCATCCTTTCCAACCCTGAAGTGATCGCGCGCTATGAAAACGCAGGAACCGTGGTCGCATGGAAGTCCGGCGAAGAATTGCGCAAGATGTTTGAAGAGTACGAAAAGGAAGGCCGCGCCATGGTCGAGTTCTATCAGAAGACGCAGAGCAAGTAGCCAGCCCGGCGGAGCGGCTTTGGGCCGCTTCCGGATCCACCTTCTTTCCTGAGAGACGTCCCATGGATGCAGTCCCTTCCATGCTTGAGTATATTGTGCGGGGCGCGGCGAGCGCCGTGCTCCCCATGAATCTGCTGGTGATGTTCATCGGGCTCGTCGTCGGCATCGTCGGCGGTATGCTTCCCGGCATCACCACCGTAACGGCCGTGGCCCTGTTTGTCCCCTTCACCTTTTCCATGCCCCCGGACATGGCGCTTATCGGGCTCGGCGGCGTGTTCTGCGGGGCCATGTACGGCGGGGCCAACGCCGCCATCCTCATCAATACGCCGGGAACGCCGGGGTCCATCGCCACCTCGCTGGACGGCTATCCGCTGGTCATGCAGGGCAGGGCCGAGGAAGCTTGTTACATCGCCCTGATCGCTTCGGTCCTCGGCGGCATTTTCGGGACCGTCGTACTCATGCTGTTCTTTGAGCCGCTGTCCGTCATGGCCCTGAAGTTCGGCTCCGAGGCCTTTTTCTGGATGGGACTGTTCGGCCTGTCCACGCTGGCGGCGATGTTCCCCGGCAATATCGCCAAGGGGCTGCTCGGCGGAGCCATCGGGCTGGCCCTGTGCACGGTGGGCCTTGACCCTGTGATGGGTATGCCCCGGTTCACCTTCGGCTGTTTCGATCTGGTTCAGGGCCTCGACATGGTCGCCCTCATGATCGGCCTGTTCTCGCTATCCCAAATGTTCGTCATGCTGGAATCCGACGAGAAGTATATCGTCAAGATGGAGCGGCAGGCGCACGCCTTCAAGCTCGCCGTCACCGATATCCTCAGACATTTGAAGCTGCTCTCCGTGGCCTCGGCCATCGGGACCTTCATCGGCGCGCTCCCCGGTGCGGGGGGCAGCGTGGCCGCGCTCGTCTCCTACAATGAGGCCAAGCGGTGGGACAAGGACCCCGACCGCTACGGCAAGGGCGCCGTGGAAGGCATCCTCGTGCCGGAAAGCGCCAACAACGCGAGCGTGGGCGGTTCGCTGGTCCCCCTGCTCTCCCTCGGCATCCCCGGCAGCGCGGCGGCCGCCGTCCTCGCCGGCGGGCTCATGGCGCAGGGGCTGACGCCCGGCCCGCAGCTCATGGAAAAGAACCCCGAGATCGCCTACGCCTTCATCGTGAGCATGATCATCGCCAACATCGGGATGCTGCTCATCGGCTACCTGCTGGTCCGCGTGTGCACGCGTATCCTCGATGTGCCCAAGCTGCTGATCATCCCGGCTGTCATCTCCATCTCGTTCCTCGGGGCCTATGCCCTGCGCAACAGCATGTTCGACGTCCTGCTCATGATCCTGTCGGGCGGCATCGCCTATCTGCTACTCAAGGCGAAGATCATGCCCGCAGGCATCGCCCTCGGGCTGGTGCTCGGGCGGATCATCGAAGAAAACCTCATCGTGACCCTCTACCGCACGCAGGCGGAGGACTCGCTCGCCGATCTGCTGGTCTTCTCGCCCCTCGCCGCCGTATTCATGGCCGCGTGCATCCTCGCCATCGTCATCCCGCTCTGGCTGAACCACCGCAAGCAGGGCAAGGGCATCGCCCTCTCCAGCCTGCGCCCGTCCGGAGCGTGCCTGCGCCGCTACGACTTTTGGGTCGTCCTTGCGATCACCGTCGGCGGGGCTGTCCTCCTGCGCCAATCCTACGCCATCGAAGGCATTTCCGGCTATTTCCCGCAGGCCGTGTACGCCTCCATCGTCGGCCTGGGGATCTTCATCATGCTGATGCAGATCTTTTCCGGCACGGCGCGGAAGCCGGAAACCGTGCGTCCGGGCTGCTACTGGAGCATCTGCCTGTACCTCGGGCTCATGGGCGTCGGCTATCTGCTCATCGAACCGCTCGGCTTCTACGCCGCCACGTTCCTCTGCATCGTCGCCATGACCGCCTACGGCACGTTCTGGCTCTCCGGGCGCAAGGCCGACTTGCGGGGCATCGGTTCGGTACTGGCCTATTCGCTGCTCCTCATCGCCGTCGAGTACGGCTGTTTCTCGCTGATCATGGAAGTACAGACCCCTACGGGGCTTCTGTTTTGACGCTCCGCCCAAAGGATATCTCGTATGGACATAATGGAATTGAGAACACGGCTTGAAGAGGCCCCGCGCATCCCGCTCGGCGTATGGCCCACGCCGTTCATGCCGATGGACGGGCTGCGGGCCCGCCTCTCCGCCCAAGGGATCGAATGCCCCCAGCTCTGGATCAAACGCGAGGACATGACCCCCCTCGGCGCGGGAGGGAACAAGATACGCAAACTGGAGCACGTGCTCGCCAAGGCCCGCGCGGAAGGTGCCGACGTGCTGCTGAACACGGGTGAGGTACAGTCCAATCAGGTCGTACAGACGGCGGCCTCAGCCGCACACCTCGGCATCCCCTGCGAGCTGTTCCTCGGGCGGACCGCTCCCCCGCTCTCCGAGGACGATCAGGAAACCGGGAACATCCTGCTCTGCCGCATTTTAGGGGCTCAGGTGCACCTCGTACCGCCGGGAGCCGACCGGGGCGCGGCCATGCGCCGCCGGGCCGAGAAGCTAAGGGCCGAAGGGCGGCATCCCTACATCATCCCCCGCGGCTCCTCCACGGCGGAAGGGGCGCTCGGTTCCCTGCGTTGCTTTTTCGAGCTGCTCGACCAGGCGCAAGCCAGCGGCTTCACGCCGAACGCCATTGCCGTCACCGTGGGCAGTTCGGGCACCACGGCGGGGTTCCTCGCCGGTGCGCACGCCCTTGCCCTTTCGGGCGGGCCGGACATCCCCCTCTACGCCTTCGACACCTTCGGCACGGACTACCCGGTGCAGGCCCGTGAACGCATCATGGAACACGCCGAGGAGTGCTGGGCTTCGCTTTCCCTGCCCGGAAGATGCGGGGAAAGGCTGCTGCGCCTCTCCTGCGATTTCGTGGGGCCGGGCTATTCCCGGCCCTATCCCGGCATGATCGAGGCCGTGCGCCTCGTCGCCCAGAGCGAAGGCGTCATCCTTGATCCCAACTATACCGGAAAGAGCATGGCGGGCCTGCTCGACGCGATCCGCAAGGGCGCGTTCACGGCGGACCAGCATGTCGTCTATCTGCATACAGGCGGACTCCCGGCGCTGTTCGCCATGCGCCGCCATTTCGCCTAACCGCTTTTACGATAAGGAGCCTTGCATGAGCCTTACTTCCAAAAACAACGAAAAAATCGGTGCGGTCAACCGCGGCACGCCCTGCGAATCCGGGCTGTGCAACTTCTGCCGCACGGACTGTCAGGGCCGCTGCGAAACGTGGCTGAGTTCGCTTATGGGGCGCAGGACGCTGGTGCCCCGCGACTACGGCAACGCCACCATCGGGACCGAAAACACCACGCATGTGGGCGTTTCCTACAATGCCCTGCGCATCCGGGGCCGCGTCTTCGGCGGGGCCGGGCTCGACCCGAAAAAGACCCGCACGGGCGACGCGGCCTATTGCGACGCCGATCTGACGACGGCCGTGGGCTCCAACGCCAAGTACCCTTGCGACTATCCGTTCCTCATCGGCGCGCTGAGCCGCAATCCCGTGGTCGACAAGTACTGGGACAGCTTCGCCGTGGGCGCGGCCCTGTGCGGCATCCCGCTGGTCATCGGGGAAAATGTGGGCGGCGGGGACAACAAGACCGAATTCAATCCCGACGGCTCCATCCGCGCCCTGCCCGATCTGGACCGCCGCATCGCCGTGTACAGGCGCTATTACAATGGCAAGGGCGCGCTGTTCGTCCAGCTCAACGCCAACGACGCCTACAACGGCGTGGCTGATTACGTCGCCCGCAAGTACGGCGACTTCGTGTGCGTCGAAATCAAATGGGGGCAAGGCGCCAAGCCCATCAACGGCGAAGGGCTGATCCGCGATCTCGACTACGCGCGGTTCATGAAGAGCCGCAGCTACTGCCTGCGCCCCGATCCCGAGGATCCGGCCGTACAGGAGGCCTTCCGCGCCGGGCGCGTCAAACACTTCACCCGCTATACCGGCCTCACGTATCCCGCCCTGTCCACGCCCGAGGAAGTGCTCGCCGAAGTCGCGGCCAAGGCGGAACAGCTCCGGGCCAACGGCGCGGCACGGCTGGCGCTGAAGACCGGGGCGTTCGGGATGCCCGATCTGGCGCTGGCGATACGGGTGGCCTCCGAGCTGGATTTCGAACTCCTGACCATCGACGGCTCCGGCGGCGGAACGGGCATGAGCCCCAACGACATGCTGGACAACTGGGGTGTCCCCTCCGTCCTGCTGCACGCCAAAGCGCATGACTACGCCTTCCTGCGGGCCGCCGCCGGGAAGAAGGTGGTCGATCTCGCCGTGGGCGGCGGGCTCGCCAAGCCGAGCCAAGCGTTCAAGGCGCTGGCCCTCGGCGCCCCCTACGTCAAGGCTGTGTGCATGTCGCGCTCGTTCATGATCCCGGCCTTCCTCGGCTGCAACATCGAAGGGGCCCTGCACCCCGAACGCCGGGAACGCGTCCACGGCGCGTGGTCGGCGCTTCCGAAGACGGTCCTCGACATCGGCGATACGCCCGAAACCATCTTCGCCGGATACCATGCCCTCAAGGAACGCCTCGGAGCCGACGAAATGGCGCATATCCCTTACGGAGCCATCGCCATGTGGACGATGTGCGACCGGCTCGGCGCGGGGCTCCAGCACCACATGGCCGGGGCCCGCAAGTTCGGCGTCGAGCACATCGACCGCACGGACATCTGCGCCGCCAACCGCGAAACGGCTCAGGAAACGGGCATCCCCTTCATCACGGAACAAGACGACGAGCTGGCGCGCCGCATCGTGCTCGGCTGACAAGGAGAGGCGTTCATGCTGGATCTGCTCTTGACCAACGCCCGCATCGTGGACGGGACGGGCAACCCCTGGCGCAAAGGCTGCGTCGGCGTGCGCGACGGGCGCATCGTGGCCGTGGGTTCGGCCCACGATATGCCCGAAGCCCGGACGGTGCTCGACATCGGAGGCAACATCCTGTGCCCCGGCTTCATCGACAGCCACAGCCATTCGGATTTGAGGATAATAGATGAGCCGTTGGCCTTGCCCAAAATCATGCAAGGGATTACCACAGAGAACGTAGGCCTCGACAGCATGTCGGTGGCCCCCATCAGCGACAAGAACAAGGAGCCGTGGAGCACGAGCATTTCCGGGCTCGACGGCGTAGCCCAGAAACCGTGGGGCTGGAACGGGTTCGCCTCCTATCTCAATGCGCTCGACGCCGCGAAGCCGAGCGTCAACCTGAGTTCCTATGTGGGGCTCGGCACCGTGCGCCTCGACGTCATGGGCATGGAGGACAGGCCGCCCACCGCCGAAGAACTGCGCCTTATGGAAGAAAGCGTGGCCCGGTGCATGGAGGAAGGCGCGCGCGGCATTTCGGCGGGGCTCATCTATACGCCCAACAAGTACCAGTCCACGGAAGAACTCGTCGCGCTCGCCAAAGTCGCGGCCCGCTACGACGGCATCCTCGACGTGCATATGCGCAATGAGGCCGACCACATGGCCGAGGCATTGGAAGAGGTCATCCACATCGGGCGCGAAACCGGCATCCGTATTCTGGTGACCCATTTCAAGCTGCGGGGGCGCAGGAACTGGGGGAACGCCCGCAGGCATCTCGACACCATCGACCGGGCCCGCGGGGAAGGCATCGACATCGGCATCGCCCAGTATCCGTATACGGCCAACAGCACGTTCATGCACGTCGTCGTTCCGCCGTGGTACCACAGCCGGGGGACGGACGGCCTGCTCAAAGCCTTGGCGGGGGAACGCGAACAGGTCAAAAAGGACATGCTCACCACCGAAGGCTGGGAAAATTTCTCGCAGGTCATGGGCTGGGAGAACATCTACGTCTCCTCGGTCGCCAGCGAAAAGAACCTCTGGTGCGAAGGCAAAAGCGCCGTGGCCCTTGGCGAGGCCCTCGGCAAGTCGCCCGAGGACGCGGTGCTGGATCTGCTGATCGAGGAAAACCTTGCCGTGGGCCTGCTTGGGCACGGCATGTATGAAGAGGATGTAATGGAAGGCATGAAGCACCCGACCATGTGTCTGATCACCGACGGCCTGCTGAGCGGCGGCAAGCCGCATCCGCGTACCTATGCGGCCTTCCCCCGGTTCATCGCCCGTTACGTGCGGGAAAAGCGCCTGCTCACCCTTGAGGAGGCCGTGCGCAAGATGACCTCCAGCACGGCGCTCAAACTCCGCATGAAGCGCAAGGGCTTCATCATGCCCGGCATGGATGCGGACATGGTGGTGTTCGGCGAAAACCGCATCCGCGATGTGAATACGTTTGAAAATCCGCGTGTCTACCCGGAAGGCATCGATTACGTGCTCGTCAACGGCGAGATCGCCGTCGATCACGGCGTCCATACGGGCGCGCGTCCCGGCAAGACCATACGCGACTGACCATGCCACCGACGGTGCGGCCGTTTCCCATCGCGGGGGACGGGCCGCGCCGTTTTTTCGTTCTTCAAGGAGGAAACGTCCATGTCGTACAGCCCCACGCTCGGCTCCGTGTTCAACCGCACGAAAATGCGCGATCCGTCCCATGTCTGTTCTTTTTCCGGCATGTGCGCCATGTGCACCGCCGACTGCATCGGCAGCTGCGAGATCGGCCTGTCCGCCGTCCGGGGCATGGAGACCGTATATCCCACCACCACGGGGGAAAACCAGATCGCCTCGGAAAAGGTCTATCCCGTCGATTATTCCCATTTCAACATCAACGGCAGATCCTTCGGGGCAATGGGGGCTCCGCTGGACGCCGATCGCGCCACCATCTACCATGTGGGGCTCGAACGGGAGATCGGCACCCTCAACCCCGTAAAGCTGGCGCTGCCGATCATCCTGCCCGCGCTCATCAAGCTCAACTGGCCCGACTACTTCGGCGGCGCGGCCATGGCGGGCGTCAACGCGGTCATCGGCGAAGGGGCCGTGAGCAAGGACCCGACGCTCGCCTACGAAAACGGCAAGGTCGTCCACGCCCCGAAGCTCCGGGAAATGTTGGACGCCTTCAACAAGTATGACCGGGGATACGGGCAGATCATCCTTCAGGCCAACTATGACGACGACGCGCAGGGCGTGCCGGAGTACGCCATCCGGGAATGCGGGGCCAAGGCCATCGAATTCAAGTTCGGGCAGTCCGCCAAGGGCACGCAGCCCGCGAACCTCGTCCCCACGCTCGAAGAGGCGCTGAAGAAGTGCGAACAGGGTTTCCTTGTCCTGCCTGATCCGCGGGATCCCGGCGTACAGGAAGCCTATGGCCGCAAGGCGTGCCCCGCCTTCCACGTCTACGGCCGTCTGCCGATCTGGAGCGACGACTATCTGATCGGCCGCATCGCGCAACTCCGTGACATGGGCATGACCAACGTGTATTTCAAGATGGCGGGCTTCGATCCAGAGGATCTGGAGCATATCCTCCGGCTGGCTTCCAAGGCGCAAGTGGATATGGTTACCTTCGACGGCGCGGGCGGCGGCTCCGGCTACAGCCCCTGCAAGATGATGAACGAATGGTGCCTCCCCACGGTCGTCATGGAAAGCATCCTTTACGGCATCCTCGACAAGCTGGCCGCGGAAGGCATGGAACTCCCGGATGTGGCGATCACGGGCGGCTTTGCGACCGAGGATCAGGCGTACAAGGCGCTGGCCCTCGGCGCGCCCTACATCTCCGCCGTGGGCCTGTGCCGGTCCAGCATGGCGGCGGCCATGAGCGCCAAAAAGATCGGGGATCTCATTGGGGCGGGCAAAGTCCCCCCGGAACTCGCCCGTTTCGGCACGACGAAGGAAGAGCTGTTCAGCGATCTTCCCGAGCTGCGGGGGCTCTACGGCAGCGCGGCGGACGGGTTCTCCACCGGGGCCGTCGGGGTATATTCCTACCTGAACCGCATCGCCTACGGGCTGCGCCACTTCGCCGCCCTGAACAGGAAATTCGACGTAAAGCACATCGAGCGGCGCGACGTCTTCCCGCTCACCCGCGATGCCAAGGAACTGCTTGACGGGACGTGGCTGCGGTAGCCTCCCCTTCAGTTCCCTTTTCCGCGCAGGCGGCACCGACACGTCCCTTGGTGCTGCCTGCCATTTTTTTGTGCCATCCGTATGAAACGAAAAAAGGGCCTCCGTGCGCCTTGCCCATCCAACGCGGATAACGATTCGACGATACCGAACAAAGGATACTTCTCCGCAAGATGCGCAAAAGTATTGCCGAAGCGTCCGAGTTCCGGCACATTTTACCTGACGCCGTTTCGGGCGGCGGGGAGGGGGTCCATGAATCACGAGCAGGCCATGTTGATGAAGTCTTCGCGCGTAAGCGATTTGAATACGCCGTGGGAACAGGTGCTGCACCTCGCCTCCCGGCGCGTCTTTCCCAAGCGGCACACCATCGACGTTTCAAATACGGAATCGCCCTATTTCTACTATATCCTTTCGGGGACCGTGCGGCTGGCCTATGTCGGGGCCAACGGCGAGGAACGGACGATCCTGTACGCCGGGGCGGGCACGCTCATGAACGTGCCGACCATCATCGCCGGGGACATCAAGAATACCGTGGTGACCTGTACGGAACGGGTGGAGGCCGCGATTTTCGACGCCGGGCTGCTGACGGATCGCGCGTTCGCCGCCGCCCATCCGGATTTGCTGCTCAACCTTATCCACTCGCTTTGCATACACCTGGTCATCCATTCGCAGCACCTCGGCGACGCCTCGCTTGTCGGCACGATGGGCCATGTATGCAGGGTGTTTCAGGAAATGTCCCAGAAGTACGGAGGCAGGCCGCGTTTCAGCCCCGACATGACGCAGCAGGAGCTCGCGGCCCTGCTCGGCATCCACCGCACCACACTGACCCGTATCCTCTGCCGCCTTAAGGCGTTGAACATCATCGAGAAATACACCAAAAACGATCTGCATATCCTTGATATGGAAGCGCTCGACAGGCTCGCTCGCGGCGACAAAAGATAAAAAAGAAACAAACGGACGACAACAAGGCCTTTTCTAAGGCCTTGTTGTCGTTTTCTGGCTTTCCGGAAACCGCAACGTATTTGTTACGATATTTTTATTCTTTTTATTTCAATATAATATATGACAATAGCCATTCAAATCATACAAATGATGCAAACGCACTATTTTGCACAAGCAAAACCTCCGATAAGGAACGCACGGTTCAACGTTCCTTCAGGGAGGTTTTGGAATGGCGACTCCTTTGGACTCATTAGGCATCGTGCATGAAACGGACGTCCTGATCCTTGGGGCGGGAGCCTCCGGGTGCGGCGCGGCCCTTTCCGCCAGCTGCCACGGCCTCCGCGTGCTTCTGGCCGACAAGGGCAAACTGGAGAGCTGCGGCTCCCTCGGCGGCGGCAACGACCATTTCATGGCGGTGCTGAATACGGACGCCCCCGGCGACACGACGGAAACCATCGTCGACTTCTACTGTACGCCGACCAGCGGCTATTCCCCCAGTCAGGTCCGGCAGTGGGTCGAGGCCATGCCCCGGATGATCGAAGTGCTGAAGAGCCTCGGCATCGAATTCCTGCACAACGCGGACGGCTCCTTCTACCGTACCACCGGATTCGGACAGCCCGGAAGCTGGTGGACGCACATCAACAACGGCAAATACATCAAGCGCCGACTCGCAGGGCTTATCCGTTCGCAGGGCGTCGACGTGCTGGAATATGTCCAGTGCACCAAGATCCTCGTGCAGGACGGAAAGGCCATCGGCGCGGCGGGTTTCCACGTCCTTGACGGCACGTTCCACATCATCAGGGCGAAAATCGTCATTTCGGCCCTCGGCCGCCTGAACGGGCGGGTTTCCGTCAACTCGTCCCTCAATCCCTTCAACAGCGCCTTCTCCCCCTTCATTACGGGAAGCCAGATCGCACTGCCCTATGAGGCCGGGGCCCAGATCATCACGCTGGATACCGAACAGGAAGCCACCCTCCTTCCCAAGGGATGGGGCTGCCCCGGCATGAACGGCATCACCAGCAGCGGCGCGAAGGGCATCAACGCCCTCGGCCAGCGCTATATGGGCAAGTACCACCCCATGATGGAAATCGGCCCGCGCTACCTGCTCATACAGGGGACGCACCGGGAACTCACCGAGGGGAACGGGCCGCCCTTCGTGCTGGATCTCACCCACATCGACAGGGACATCCTGCACCACCTCCAATACGACAGTATGCCCGGCGACAAGGAAACGTGGAACGACTACTGCGCGCAGGCCGGGATCGATTTCAGCGCGAAGCCTATGGAAGTGGAACTGTCCGAGCTGTACATCAACGGGATCCTCTACCTGAAGGACAACTTCGAAACCCGTACCGTCAAGGGGCTGTTCGGAGGAAGCGTGTTCAACGATTTCTCGGGCTCCATCTGCAGCGGCTACATCGCCGGGGATCATGCGGCGCGGGCCGCCGGTTCGACGTATACGGAACTTCCCGAACCCGACGCGGACGAGCTCGAACGCGAGAAACGGCGCGTCTTCAAGCCTCTGGGCGTCTCGGACGGCATCCGCCAAGACAAGTTCGAAGCCGCCGTCAGGCAGGTCATGGACTATTATATGGGCTACGTCCGCAACGAGAAGGGAATGTCCACCGCCCTTGAAAAGTTCGCGCTCATCGAGTCCGTGGAAGACACGATCATGGCGAAAAACCTGCACGAGCTTTTGCGCGCGCACGAGGCCATGCACCTCCTGCGGACGTGCCGGCTCACCACGCTGGCCACGCGGGAACGCCGGGAAACCGGGCGTTCCGTCTACCGGCGCACGGATTATCCCGACATGGATCCCTCGCTCAACAAATTGCTTGTTCTGGAAAAGGATGCCGACGGCCCCAAGGCTTTCTGGGCCGGGGCCCCGCAAGCCTGACGCGGAAACCAGCCCGGAAGCGCCTCTCCCGCGCCGGGTACGGCCCGTTTCCCGCCGCAACGGGGCCACCAAAGGCTCCAGCGGCGACAGAACCCTTCTTTTGAAACAAGGAGTCTGGAATGCCTCCAGTCTTTAGCAGAGAAACAACCCGCGTTTCCGTACAGGACGCCAGCCACGCCGGACAGGGCCGGACGTCCCCCTGTGAATGCCGTTGTCCGGCAGGGAACCCCATTCAGAAAATGGAACGGGCCATCGCGGACGGCAACGAGGCCCTCGCGCTGGAATACCTGCGCGCCCGCAATCCGTTTCCCGGCGTAACGGGCCGCGTATGCCCCCATCCCTGCGAAACCGGCTGCAACCGGAATTCGTACGATGAAGGCGTGGCAATCCGCGCGCTGGAACGGCATGCCGCAGATTACGGCTCCGCCTTCCGGCGCATGAAGTCCCTTCCCTCGACCGGAAAACGGATCGCCGTCATCGGCTCCGGCCCCGCAGGGCTGACCTGCGCCTACTTTTCCGCCCTGCTCGGGCACACGGTGGACGTCTTCGAGGCTTCCCCCGTCGCCGGGGGCGTGCCGCGTCAGGCCATCCCGGACTTCCGGCTGCCCAAGGCCGTGGTCGACCGCGAGGTAGGGCTCGTCCTCGGCCTCGGGGTCAACATCCTGACGAACACCGCCGTCGGGCGGGACATTTCCCTTGCCTCGCTGCTGGAACGCTATGACGCCTGCCTCATCGCGGCGGGCAACGGAAAGGAGCGCCGTCTGGACATCCCCGGCATCGAACACGCGCTCCCGGCCGTCCGGTTCCTGCGGGAATCGAACCTCAACCGCACCCGGCTCGACGGCAAACGCGTCGCCATCCTTGGCGGGGGCGGCGTGGCCTTTGACTGCGCCTTCACGGTCAAGCGGCTGGGAGCCGCCGAAACCCATCTCGTCTTCCTTGAAGACATGGGCCATGTGCGCGTTCCCGCCGAAGAAATCCGGCAGGCCGAAGACGAAGGCATCCGCCTTCACCCTTCCCATCTGGCGAGCGCCGTGCGCTGCGGAAACGGAACGGTTTCCGACGTGACGGCCGATGCCGTCTCAGGCTTCCGGTTCGACGAGCGGGGCAACCTCAGCGTGGACCGCATCCCCGGCAGCGTGCTGGAACTGGAAGCGGACATCGTCATCTGCGCCAGCGGCCTCACGGCGGCTCTCGATTTTCTGGACGCCGTACCGGGCGTGGAGCGCACCCCGCGCGGTTTCATCGCCGCCGCTCCGGAAACGGGCCTGACCTCGAAGCCGGGCCTGTACGCCGCCGGGGAATGCGCCTCCGGGCCTTCCCTAGTCTGCGCCGCCATCGGGGAAGGGCGCCGGGCAGCCCTTGCCATGCACGCATTCCTGACCGGAACGGACGCCGCGCCCCTGGAAGCTTGGTTCGACGACGAAGGGCTGCTTGCCCTGCACCCCTCGGCGGGCGGAACCGAACAGCATGTGGTGGCCTTCGAGGAAATCGTCAACATCGGCTACCATGAGAAAGCCCCGCGCAACCCGACGGAGCGGCTCGCCGCACGGGAAACGTGGCTTGCCTTCGAGGAGCTGGACAAGGGGCTCACCCTTGAGGCCGCACGCGCCGAGGCCGCACGCTGCCTGCACTGCGGACACTGCCAGTCCTGCTGGCAATGCGTGGCGAGCTGTCCCGGCCTTATCCTCAAAGAAGGCGAACACGGCCCCGAAGTGGCCTACCCCGACGAGTGCTGGCACTGCGGCTGCTGCCGCCTGGCCTGTCCCGGCGCGTGCATCTCGTTCCGGTTCCCCCTGCATACGTTCCTGTAAGGAGAGGCCCCGGCTTTCCCCTCCGGAGAGCCGGAACCCCGGATTCAACCTTGCACCATCACGGGAGTTCCTATGAAGAGGTTTTTGGTTCTGATCATGGCTTCGGTGTTTTTCGCCTCCGGGATGCCGCCCGCCGAAAGCCGCGCGGCTGAAGAGTATGTCCTGAGCCTCAACCTGCCCATCCCGCCTATCCATAACCGCTGGCACTTCGCCCTCAAGCAGTGGACCGAAGAGCTGAACAAGCGCAGCAACGGGCGTATCCGCGTCGAACCCTATTTCGCGGAAGCCCTCAGCAAGGAAGCCGACGCTTTCGAATCCGTCAAGGACGGCATCTCGGACATGGCCGAATTCAGCTATGACGTGGCCGTGGGGCAGTTCCCCTTCCACGAGCGCATCTTCACCCTGATCCGTCCGAGCATGTCCCTTGAAGATCCCACGCCGTGGGTACTGGAAATGCAGAACGCCTTCCCCGAAGTCCAAAAAGAGCTGGACGGGGTCAAGGTCCTGTTCTCCCACGCCCTGACCGTCGGTATGCTCATCGGCAGCAAGGAGCCCATCACCAGCCTCGCCGATTTCAAGGGCAAGAAGATCAATGTGCTCGGGGACTATCAGGTCGCCAACAAGCTGCGCGCCTTCGGGGCCTCGGTCGTGAACATCCCTATGGCCGATGTGTTCATGAGTATGCAGCAAGGCGTCATCGACGCGACCTCCTGCGACTACGATCTGCTGGTTTCCCGCCGTCTGGGCGACGTGGTCAAGCACGTCACCCTCGTCAACACCACGGGGCTGGTCTTCGCCGTCGTCATGAACAAGGACGTCTACGACGGGATGCCGGACGATCTCAAGCAGGTCGTCGACAGCGTGTCCGGGGAATACGGACGTACCCTCTTCAAAGCGTTCTGGGAAAAGAAGCAGTACGAAAGCCTGAACACGTGGGTCTCCGACATGGGCGGCACGCTGCATGTCCTCTCGGATGCCGACTACGCCGAAGCCGACAGGCTGACCGAGCCCGTCATGCGGGAATGGATCGACATCGTGACCAAGGCCGGGCTCCCCGGCAAGGCCATCGAAGCGAAGTTCCGCGAACTGGAAACGCGCTACGCCAAGCCGTGGAACCAGTCCCACTCCATCGACATCGCCGGCAAGAAGTAACCCGGCCTCGGGGGGACGGGGCGTTCCTCCGGGAGCGCCCCGCGAGCTTCCCGCCACGGTGGATGTTCCTCAGACGCGACTCCTCTCCAACAAGGAAACGAAGTATGGAAAGCACGCATACCCACGGAACAGTTTTTCTCGACAGGGCCACGGCCGCGCTGCTCCCGGCGGAAAGCCTCTCCAAATGGCTCAGCGCGGCGGGCATGGGCGTCTTCATGCTCATGGTGTTCCTGACGTTCGTCGACGTGTTCCTGCGGTACTGGTTCGGCAAGTCGATCAACGGCACAGTGGAAATCACGGAACTCATGATGGTCATCGTTGTCTTTTCCTCCACCGCCTACACGCAATGGCAGAAAAGCCACGTCACCATGGATATCCTGACCTCCAAGCTGACCGAACCCCGCCGGGCGCTGCTCGCCGTCGCCACGACGCTGTGGTCGCTGGCGACCATCGGTTTCTGTTCCTATACGACCGCCCGGTATGCGGCTTCGACCTCGTCGGTCACGCTGGTGCTGCGGATTCCGCTTACCCCATTCATCGGGCTCGCGTCGTTCGGCTTCGCCCTGCTCGCCGTCACCCTGCTCCACGATCTGCTGAAAGCGCTTTCGGAAGCCTGCCGCCGCGCCGGGAACCGGCAGGCCGTCCTCGCCCTCTGCCTCGGGTGCCTGCCCATGCTCGGCGCATGGTGGGTCGCCACGCACAAGCTGCCCGGTATGGGCAGCGTCGCCGTGGGCGTGCTTGGGCTCGTCTTCCTGTTCGCCCTGTTCTTCCTCGGTATGCCCGTCGCCTTCGCGCTCATGGCCACCGGCCTCGTCTTCATCGCCAACCTGCGCGGCGTTTCGGCGGGCTTCACGACCCTCGGCAAGTCCATGTACGCGACGGCCAGCAGTTACGCATGGTCTCCCCTCATGTTCTTCATGCTCATGGGCTATCTGTGCTTCCACGCCCGGTTCGGGGAGGACATCTACGGCTGCGCGCGCAAATGGCTCGGGCACCTGCGCGGCGGGCTCGCCGTCGGAAGCGTGGCCGCCTGCGCGCTGTTCGGGGCCGTCGTCGGGGACGTGCTGGCGGGCAGCATCGCCATGGCCGCCATCGCCCTTCCGGAAATGCGCAAACACGGCTACAACGACGAGCTCGCCGTGGGCACGCTGGCCTGTTCGGGGACCATCGGCTGCCTCATCCCGCCGAGCACCACCTTCATCATTTACGGCGTGCTGGCGCAGCAATCCATCGGCGACCTGTTCGTCGCGGGGATCATCCCCGGCCTCCTCTGCGCGCTGTGCTTCATGGCCGCGGTGTGGCTCTTGGTCTTCCTCAAGCCGGGCCTCGCCCCGAGACTGCCCAAATCCCCCCTCCACGAGCGGATGGCCTCGCTCAAGACGGGGCTGCCCATCATGGGTATCTTCTTCCTCGTCATCGGCGGCATTTACGGCGGCGTGTTCACGGCGACCGAGGGCGGCGGCATCGGGGCGTTCGGCACGCTGCTGCTCGCGCTCTGCATGCGCCGCATGAACCGGAAAAACTTCATCGCCACCCTGCACAATTCGGCCAAGTTCATCTCCATGTGCTTCACCGTCCTGTGCGGGGCCATCGTGCTCAGCTACTTCATGGCCATGACGCGCATCCCGATGGTACTCGCCAACAGCATCGCCGCGCTGGACGTCGCCCCCATGCTGGTCCTGTTCGCCATCGTCATGACCTTCTGCATCCTCGGCTGTTTCCTGCCGTCCATGCCGCTGCTGCTCATCTGCGTGCCGATCTTCGTGCCCATTGCGAAGGTTTTCGGCTGGGATCTGATCTGGTTCGGCGTCATCATCACGGTTCTGGACAACATGGCCTCCATCACGCCGCCTTTCGGCATCAGCCTCTTCGTCATGAAGGAAGTGGCGGGCGTGACGCTCGGCACCATGTACCGCTCCGCCGTTCCTTTCGTCATCGCCCTGTTCGTCTGCCTTCTCCTGATTGTCCTGTTCCCCCCGCTGGCAACCTATCTCCCCACGCTCATGAACGGCTAGCGTACGGCGGACCAGCCTGAAACAGCGGAAAGCCCCGTACTGTGCGGGGCTTTCGTTTTTGCCCGGCGGCGGAAGCCGCCCCGATCGCCAGCAGGCTCCCAAAGGCCCGCGCAAGCTGGACATGGCCTTTCCCCCCGCCTACAATGGGTTCTCAACTGAACAGGGGGTGACCATGGCGCTTTCTCAATCCCAAAAGATCATTGCTTTTCTCGAAAAACATCGGGGCGGGAGCTTTACGGCCCGGCAGATTGCCGAAGCCATCGTGCAGCAGTACGCTTCCGACTACGCCAAAAAGCGCAACAATCCCCGTTTTGCGGATGACAAGGCATTTCTTTCGCAAATCATTGCGGAAATCGGATCACAGAAAGACACGCTCAAAAGGCTCCGCCCCACACTCGTATGGCAGGACAGGCCCAAGCCCCGCCGCTACTGCATTCCATTGGAAGAGACGCAGGAGGCGCGGGATACGGCCCAAGGTGAAACCTGTGAACGCGATGAGGAGAGCTGCGCCTGTGAAGAACGGGCCCTGCTGGAACAGGAGCTTTACCCGCTTCTCGCCAGTTATCTCTGGTCGGAGCTGCACCTCTACTCCATGCGCATCCGGGAAGGCCGCTCCCACAATACGCGGGGAAACGGCGGCAACCAGTGGCTCCACCCCGACATCGTGGCGATGGAGCCGGTGGACAAGGCATGGGGGAAACACGTCAAAGCCTGCGGGCACGCCAGCGGCAGCACCTGCGTCCGGCTCTGGTCGTTTGAAGTCAAAAAAATGCTCACCGTCGCCAATATCAGAAAATGCTTCTTTCAGGCCGTCAGCAACTCGTCTTGGGCGCACGAGGGGTATCTCGTCGCCACGGCCATCGCCGACGACCGGGTGGAACAGGAGCTCAGGATGCTTTCAGCCCTGCACGGCATCGGGGTTATCCTGCTCGATCCCGAAAATCCGTCGGAAAGCGAAATCCTGCTCCCCGCACAGAAAAAGCCGGATGCCGACTGGCAATCCATTGATCGCCTCGCCAAAGAAAACGGAGATTTCCACGAATTCATTGAGCTGGTTTCCGTCTACTTCCAAACCGGGACGCTGCGGGAAAAGGATTGGGACAACAAGACGGCCTGACGGGATCTTTGTTTGAGTGGAGGATACCGAACGGCGTTTTGGCTCCGCCGGTTCTCTCCGCAAAAGGAAAAGGCAGGCACGGCGCCGTATCCGTTCAGCCGTAAAAGCCCAACAGCCTTGCGCCGCCGTCGATCGCTTGCCGGTTTTATCTATCCGGTGAAAGGCAGCGTACCCAGCAGACAGCCATACCTTGTAGCGTTATTGATAAACATGGAGAAAAAAGATGCGCGACGAACTGATGTCCGAAATCATCAAGCTGGAATGGGACATGTTTTCTCATGTTTCGAACGTGGGAGGCCCGGCCTCCTGCCAGATGCGGCCCGACACCTTCAAAATCATGCGGAAGAGCCAGGCCGCCACATGGTCCGATGAGCTGCTTGCCAGCTATCTGGAAGATCTGAAAGCCGCCACGCGGGAAGGCAGAAACATCATGACCGAGAAATACGCCCGGATGATGGAATCCACTTTCCCCGAAGAATACCGGAAGCTGGCGGCATCCCTTCCGCCCGTCGACAAGGAAACCCTGCAGAAGATAGAAGAAATCGTCGCGATCAACGTGGGATGGAAAGCCGAGCTGTTCGACCGTTATCCCCGTCTGAGCGGCAAGGGCCGCCCGCTGCGCACCAGCGAAGACTCCACCGGGGAAACGTCCTTTGAAACGTATCTGCGGGGAGAATTGAAGACGTATTCAGCGCGCACGATCACGCTCCTGCATGAACTTACCTTGCGGCAACAACAGGATGGCGTGAACGGCGCGGCGCTGAATCTCCTCAATCAGGTGCAGCAGTACGGGTATGCCACGCTCGAACAGGCCGAAGGCCATCGCGCGGGAGGCTGACGGCGTTCCCGGCTTCCTTACGGGCGCGGCTTTACCTATCCCTTGCCCTTTCCGGCATGGCGTGCCTTCAGAAAGGCAAGCCGCTCGTAAAGCGAACAGCCGAGATCCCAAGGCTCCTGACCGTAGGGGACGCCGGCGGCCTTGGCGGTCATGGCGGCTTTCAATTTTTTCGGAGTGACGGGAAGCGTAGCCACCCGCACGCCCACGGCATCGGCTATGGCGTTCAGGATGGACACGTGACCCGCACTCTGGAAACCTTCCGCGCATCCGGTCGAACCGTGCGGCCCGTTCTCGCGGTACGTCTCGTGAAACAGCACGTTGAACGTGTCCGGAACGTCATTGCAGCGGGGAACCCCCGCCCCGCGCATGGTCGCGTGCTTCTTCATGTCCTCGTAGTTTTCACTCAGGGCGAAGCCGATGGAGTGCGAAAAACCGCCCCATGCCTGCCCGAGCACGGCCTGACGGCTTCCGATCACCCCAACGTCGGCCACAATCGTCGCGCCGAGGACACGGATCCTGCCCGTGGCGGCTTCGACAGCCACTTCCGCCATGAACAGCACGTAGTTCTGGGCAATCGCGCCGTACCCGTGCCCCGTATCGGGATCAATGTCCGACCATTCGGCGGTATGGACGCCACGGTATCTGGTCGGAATGCCCGCATCGCGCATTTCCCGCCATGTGCGATACGTCCCGTCTTCCTTGCGCATGGCGGCGAGCAGCTTGGAAGCCGCGTCCAGCGTAGCCATGCCGACGACATGGTGCGAACGGCTGCCCGACGCCGATCCCGTATCGGGGCAGCATCCCGTATCGTTGCGGACCAGGCGGATGGCCTCAGGCCTGAGCCGCAAGGGGCGCAGCGCCTCATGGACATGGATCAGGCTGCCCGTATCCGCCCCCTGCCCGACGTCGGCCCATGTGCTGTAGTGCGTGACCGATCCGTCCTCATTCAGCTCCAGATCGATTTCCGCGCGATCCGGCACTTTTGAGACGTGATACCCGCCCCACGCAATGCCCACGCCGCGCCTGTGCTCCGGTGTGCTTTCCGCCCGGGCCTTTTCCACGGCCTTCCGGTAGTGCAGGCGCAGCATGTCCATCATCGCCCGCATGGGATATTCCCGGTAAGGGACGGACGTGGTGCAGGTATCCCCTTCCCGGGCGACGTTGATATAGCGGAACTCGAAGGGGTCCATGCCGATCCGCCCGGCGAGCATATCCACGATCTGCTCGCTCGCCGTGTAGGTCTGCGGCGAGCCGAACGCCCGGAAAGCCGTCCCGAAATTGTTGTTGGTGAAGGCCGTCCGCACCAGGCCACGGATATTCGGGATGGCATACGGGTAGCCGAAAAAGCGGCAAACCTTCGTCGTCAGCGCCCCCGCCATTTCGCTGTATGCGCCGTGATCGATCCCGGCAAGGAAATCCATTGCCGTCAGCTTTCCCGCTTCGTCGCACGCGAGGCGGACATTGGCGTACACGGGGGAACGCTTGCCCGTCGTGTGCTGGTGTTCGGCGTAACTGAGCACGAGGGAAACCGGCGCATCCAGCGCCAGCGCGCAGGCCGCCGCCAGTGCGGTATTGCCCGGCGACATGCTGTAGCCGAAGCTGCCGCCCGCCGGATTGCCGATGATCCGCACCTTTTCCTTGGGCAGCCCAATAGCCGGGGCCATCTGGGCGATGTTGCCGTACAGGTATTGCCCCTTGCACTGGATGACCACGCCCCCGTCCTGCGGGTAAGCCAGAACGACATCCGGCTCCACCGTCAGATGCGGCTGCCGCGACGTGCCGAAACTTCCCTCAACCGTATGGGCGGCATGTTCCAAAAGCCCTTGCGTGTCCTCGCCCTTGTAGACGGGCTGTTCCATATAGATGTTGGGGGTGTTTTCATGGATCGGGAACGCCCCTTCCGCAGCGGCTTCCATGAAGGTCATGACGGCGGGAAGCGGCTCGTATTCCACCCGGACCCGTTCCGCAGCGGCCCGCGCCTTGTCCCGGCCCGTCGCCGCCACAACGGCCACCACGTCCCCATACCGGCGTACCACCCCGTCACAAATGACCGGGCGATCGAGGCCGTCGCACAGGCTGTGCACGGTGCCTTGCGGCGCAACTAGCCGGTTCGTGCCCTTTACGTCCTTCGCGGTAACAACATTGACGACGCCGGGCATGGCTTGGGCTTCGGCGGTGTCCAGAGCCCGTATCCGGGCATGTTCCCGTTTCGCCAGAACAACCGCCAGATGCAGCGTGCCTTCCGGCATCTTCCCGGAAATGTCGGCCCCGAAGTCGCATGTCCCGAGTACCCGGGAAAGCGCCGTGGGCTTCGGGAAATCCGAACCGTACAGCCGACCGCCCTCCGGCGGGGTAAAGGTGATGTCCTCCATCGCCTTTTCCCCGCGCATCACGGCGGCGGCCTCCATCACGGCGTCCACGATGGGCTTGTATCCGGTACAGCGGCAGACGTTGCCGTGCCGGGTAAACCATTCCCTGACCTCTTCCCGCGTCGGATCAGGATTGCGCATCAGAAGCCCTTTGGCCGACATGATGAACCCCGGCGAACAGAAGCCGCACTGCACGCTCGCATACGTCATGAACGCCCGCTGCAACGGATGAAGCCGTTCCGCCGAGCCGATGCCCTCGATGGTTTCGACTTTCGCATACGCCTTGACCTGTTTCATCTTTTTGACGCAGGAGCGCGTGACCTCCCCGTCGAGCAGCAGCGAACAAGCGCCGCAGTGCCCGGTTCCGCACCCGACTTTCGTCCCGGTGAGCCCAAGACGCCGCACCACGTCGGCAAGGGAGTCCTTCTCCGGCTCACAAAGGATTTCCCGATCTACCCCATTGATGTTCAAGACGATTCTCTGAATGGACACGGTTCCTCCTCTGTGAAGGGGTTGGATATTTTCCAGACAAGGCGGATTGCCCTTCTCTCCCGGAAGCTGGAAAGAAAGGCAATCCGCCTTCGCCGCGCCTCAAGCGGCACGGCTGTCCTCCAGCGGACGGGCGCTACTTGCCCACGAAATCCGTGATGGGCGGACAATCGCCGGAACACATGACCTCAATGAGGGTCGACGTTTCCGACAGGCGGGCCTGTTCAAGGGCGGGCAACAGTTCTTCGGCATGTTCGACGCGGATGCCCTGAAGCCCGCAAGCCTGGGCGAGCGCCACATGATCGATGGGAAAGATGTCCACCGAAGTGCTGTTCTTGCCGTAACGGAGCTTTTCGGAACACTTCACGTATCCCAGAATGCCGTTGTTCAGCACAATGGTGGTCACTTTGAGGTTGGAACGGGCCGCGACTTCCATCTCCGACCAGACATGCGCAAACCCGCCGTCGCCGGTAATGCAGTAGATGGGGGCTTCCGGTTCGGCGACGGCGGCACCCAGCGCCATCGGCAGGCCCCAGCCGAGCCCGGCCATGCCGCGCGGCGTGATGAACCGCATCCCGCTGCGCAGCGACACGAGGTTGTTCGTCGCCCAGATGGACGAGAAGCTGGCGTCCGCCACAACAATGCTTTCCGGCGTGAGCACGGCCTGCAAGGCCGCCATGACCTGCGCGGGATGGAGCGGCTCACCGGCGTTGCTCAGGAAGGAAGCCATTTCCGCATCGTGCGCGGCGCGTCCGGCGGCGATACGCGCCTCGAGCGCCGCGCGTGCCGTGCGCCGCTTCCCACCATCCATCGTTTTCATGACATCCGCAAGGGCTTCGAGCGTGAGCCGCGCATCGCCCACAAGCCGTATGGCTTCGTAATTACGGCCTACTTCGCCGCTGTCCATGTCGATATGGGCAAACACGGCATCGGAGGGGTACAGCGTCCACGAGTCCGTCGCGTTCTGGTCGGTCCGCGTGCCCACCAGCAGGATAAAATCGGCCTCCTCAAGGATGAGCCGCTGATGGCGTCCGGCAGAACCGGGGCCCGTGGCGTTGGCGAGCACGCCGAGCGAGAGCGGGTGCCGTTCGTCCACGCCTCCCTTGCCCATCACCGTGGTCGCCACCGGCAGGGAGAAATGTTCCTGAAGCCCGGCAAGGGCCGCGCACGCCGAGGAGAGGTGCACGCCGCCGCCCGCGACGATCACGGGGTTACGGCTGGAAAGCAGACGTTCCGCCACGCCGCGCACGGCATCCAGAGGAGGCATGACCGGATCAAGCGGATAATGGCCGAGCGGGATGCCCCGCTTTTCGGGCTCCGCAGGCATACCGAGCATGTCGTTGGGGAACAGGAGCACGACGGGACCGGGCCGCCCGGAACAGGCCACCGCGAAGGCCTGATCCACGTAGTCCTCCACGCGGTCCGCCGTATGTACCCGCCTCGTCCACTTGGAGCAGGCCGAGAACAGACGGACATGGTCGAATTCCTGAAACGCATTGCGATCCTCATTCTTCAACGGGATCTCCTGAAGCATGACCACAAGCGGAATCGAGGATTTCAGCGCTTCCGCAAGAGGGGCCACCACAAGCGTCGCCGCGGGGCCGTTCTGGGCGATCATGACGCCGGGGCGCTTGCTGACGCGGGCATAGCCGTCCGCCATGTAGCCGCCGCCGTTTTCGGTACGGTAGGCGATCTGGCGCAATCCAAGTTCCTCAAAGGGCAGGCTGAGGCCCTGCGGGAGCCCTTGTCCGAAAAACTCATGGATGCCGTGCCGCAGGAGCATCCTTCCGATGCTGTGCCCAACCGTATTGTGCTTTTCAGTACACGATGCCATCTGCTGTTCCTTTCGATGCCGGACGCGACATCCGGCGTTTTGGGGTATGACTCACTGAAAACAAGCCGCCTTCGACGGCGAGAAGCCATGCTTTGGAAATCGGAAAACCTCAGTGCGTGTATTCCAGTACGGAAACCTCCTTGCATTTCTTCCGCAGCGCCTGAAGGATGGAATCCCTGTTCGGACAGGGAAAGCCGTCCGGATTTCCCTTTGTGATGCATGTGGCGAGAGCGATGGCCTGCGCCCCGCGATCCATGAGGGCCTGCGCCCTGGCAATGGCTTTGCTGCCGGGACAGCCGCCGCAACTCACAAAACCGACGATGGTGCAGTCACCCAGCGTTTCGAACGCGCCGGACTTCTTTTCGACTGCGGCGAAGTCGCCCGTTCCCGGACAGAGATCTTCCGTCTGCTGGCAGCGGATAATGCCTACTTTCATGTCAATTCCCTGATGTCTGGAGTGAAAAAAGGACGCGGATTCCCTCCCCTCGCTTTCACAGGAAAGCGAGGGTTCCCGATATGGCCGCAACAGTCCGGTCAAGGACGCCTACGGATGGTTACTTCTGGGGAAGGGAATGCTTCAGGATTTCGCCATAGGTGTTCAACTCTTCATCGTACAGTTTGCGGAAGGCTTCGGAGGACATCCAATGCGCCTTCGTCTTCAGCCTGAGGGCCTCCTGCTGGAACGCTTCGCTGTTGACCACTTCGGACATGGCGGTTTCGAGCGTGCGCAACACGTCCTTGGGGAGGCCGCGCGGCGCGATGACGCCCTGCCAGTGGGAGAAGCGGGCGTCCATGCCCAGTTCCTTGGTCGTGGGGATGTCGGAAAGGTTCTCGCTGCGCTCGTCGGCAAACTGCACCAGCCCGTACACATCGAACGTGGACAGCGACGCGGGCGCATCCGCATGAAGATGGGTCCGGCCCGCCATGATGTCCTTAAAAATCTCCCCGCCGCTGCGGTAGGGGATGAAACGCAGCTTCAAGCCGAAGTGCTCGGCAAACTGCAGCATGGGCACATGGGTCATGTTGCCGGTCGCGGTGATGCCCACGACGTACTTGTTGGGGTTCTTTTTCGCCATTTCGATAAATTCGTTGATGTTCTTCCACGGGGCGTTTTTGGCGGTCATCAGAACCACGGGCTGGCTGACGGACGTGCCTATGAAGTCGAACGCATCCGTCCCGTAGGGAAGCTTCATCACATGCGGCTGCAAACACATGGTCCCTGTGGGCACATAGCCGAGCGTGTAGCCGTCCGGTTTGGCGGCGGCCACCTGCGCCACCCCGAGCGTGCCGCCCGCGCCGGAAACGTTCTGCACGACGATGGGCTGTCCAAGCCTCTTTTCCATCATCCCCGCCAGCAGACGGGCCGGGATGTCCGTGCCGCCGCCCGCGCCGAACGGGACGACCAGCGTGATCGGGTGATCCGGATAGGCGGCCAGCGCCCCGGTGGCCCCGAGCATGAACACGCAAAGGAAGAGAAGGGTCTTTTTCATCATCTGGCGGATCATACGGCTCTCCTTTTCTGTTACAGATTGTGGACCGTCTGGGCGAAACCGTGCGGGCATCACCGCTTCGCGCGCAGCGCCCTGTAATTCTGGACTTGCGGGACGACGAGGAGCAGGAAGGCCATCCCGAGGAGCACCATCGCGATGGGGGACGCGGAAACGAAGGCCAGCCACGAATCGTCGCCCTTGAACAGCATCATCTGCCCTATGCTCATTTCAAACTGCTGCCCCAGCACAAGGCCGATGACCAGAGGCGGCAGGGGAAATTCCATGCGGCGCATGAAATAGGCCGCTATGCCCATGAACACGGTGACGAACACGTCAAACAGGTTGCCCCGCGATCCGTATGATCCGAGAATGCACAGCACCGCGATGAAGCCCATCAGCAACTGCTCGGGAATCCTGAGCAGGAAGGAAAACATCCGGGTGGTGATGATGCAGCTCGGGTACATGAGCAGGTTGGACAACATGAGCACGGCGAAGGTGGCGTACACCATCTCCGGATTCTCCGTCATCAGGCGCACGCCGGGGGTCACGCCGTGAATGGTCAGGGTCGCCAGCATGATGGCGGTAACGGGATCGCCGGGGATGCCGAGAGCCAGCGAGGGGACAAGCGCCCCGCCCGTGACGGCGTTGTTGGACGATTCCGCGGCGATGATGCCGTCGGGCTCGCCCTTGCCCATATTCTCGCGCCGGGGCGAGGAACGGCGGGCCTCGCCGTAGCTCAGGAAGGCGGCGGTCGCGGCGCCCGTTCCGGGGAGGATGCCCACGAACGTGCCGATGAGGGAAGACTTCACCAGCCCGGACATCCGGCCCCTCCATTCGCCGAGGGATGGAAGCTGAACCCGGCAGGAGGTGCCGTTTTCCACGCGGGCCTCGCGCCGCATCCGTTCGACGCGATCCAGAACCTCGGAAAGCGCGAACACGCCGACAATGACCGCAACAAGATCGATGCCGCTGTTCAGGGCGAAAATATCGAACGTAAAACGCGATTCGGCGGAAAACGGGGACATGCCCACACAGGCGAGCAGCAGCCCGAGCACGCCCATGGCCAGCCCCTTGAACTGGTTGTTGGCCGATACGCTGGAAATGCAGGTCAGGCCCATCAGGATCAGGGCGCACGTTTCAAGCGGCCCGAACTGCAAGGCGAAAACGGCGATCTGCGGCGCGGCGAAGGTAAGGATCACGCACGAGAACACGCCTCCGAAAATCGATGCCGCCAGCGCCCAGCCGATGGCCTTTCCGGGCTTTCCCGCCCTCGCCATCGGGTAGCCGTCAAACGCCGTAGCCGCGGACTGCGGCGTTCCGGGCGTATTGATGAGCACGGCGGCAATGGAGCCGCCGCAGATGGAGCCGCAGTAGACCCCGAGCAGCAAGGCGATGGCCGACACGCTCGTCATGCCGAAGGTGAAGGGCAGGCAGATCGTGATGGCGACCACGGACCCCAGACCGGGCAGCGCGCCCACGATCATGCCGAGCATCACGCCCACGAAATTCATTGCGAGGGTAAAAGGCGAAAGAGCCGCCAACAGGGAATCGATGAAAAGCATGTTTTCTCCTTCTCTTTGCCGACGCGGGTCCGAAAGGCGGACGGCCCGCCACCGTCCGAAACACGGCCCTTTCCTCTAAAACAGTATGCCCATCGGAAGCGGGAGTTTGAGGACATACCAGCACAGCGACCAGATGACGGCCGTTCCGCACAGGTTCGACAGCAGCAGCGAAGGCAGCTTGCGCCACCCCATCGCATAGCCGATGCCGCAGGCGGCGAGGAAGCTCGTCACGCCGAATCCCATGTGATCCAGCAACAGCGCATAGGCGACGAGAATCCCGGAAACCGCCGCTGTCCTTGCCGAAAACAACGGAATATCCGAGTCGCTGCGGCGGTGCGACGGCACCAGCACGATGCAGCATCCCACGGCTATGAAAAGCCATGTGAGCGCCTTGGGATAGTCCATCGGGTGAATGCCTTCCGTCGCATTCGCCTGCTCCAGCCCGAACGCCTGCGAAAGGAACACAAGCCCGAGCGCGATCACAACCAGTCCGCTGATGAGGTTTTCCCGTGCGATTTTCATGTGTCTTCATCCTTCTGGCTGGAAGGCCCGTTTTGCCATGCCCCGCCGTTCGCGGGTTCAAGGGTGGGAGACGGAAAACGGGCGTTGATGGTTTCAAGGCTCCGGAACACCGCCAACAGCCTCGCGTCCCGGTGGCGCAGCACCTCTTCGGACGTGACGCCCGAGTAGCCGTAAAATCCCTTTCCGCTTTTGAACCCCAAACGCCCTTCCCCAACCATCCGTTCCAGCAGGGGAGGCGGCGTCTCATCCGTCGCAAGCCCCATAGGAACCTGACGGTAATTGCTCAACACAAGATCAAGCCCGGTGAAATCCAGTCTGGACAGGTACCCCATCACGGCAAGGCGCGCGCCCAGACAGACGGAAACGGCATCGTCCAGCGCCGCCGCGTCCGCCACGCCCTCGTCGAGAAGCTGGAACAGCTCCTGATTGATGGCCCGCTGGATACGGTTGACGATGAAGCCGCGCGCGAAGCGCTTGAGCACCACCGGCTTCATGCCCAGTGCGGACAAGCAGGCGGCGAATTGCGGGACGAGCTGTCCGGGATTGGAAGGATGGCCGACGATTTCGACGAGGGGTATGATGTGCGCGGGCACAAAGTAGTGCGCCATGATCAACTGGGGATGCAGGACGGACGGAGCGTGTTCGAAGATGTCGAGGACGGAGGTGTTGCTGGCTATCAGGGCCGACGGGGACACGACGCCGGCCAGTTCCTCGTAAAAACGGCGCTTGATGTCCACCCGTTCCGAAATGACTTCGACGACGAGCTCGGCCCCAGCCGCCGCTCCGAATCCGTCCTCCGCAAACCTCAGCCGGGCCATGACGCTTTCCGGCGCTTCTCCTCCCAGCTGCTCGGACTGCGTGCCCGCAAGTCGGCGGATGGACCGTTCCGCCCGATCCAAAGCGTCCCGGTCGACGTCGGTGAGGGTGACGGCATGTCCGCCGCGCGCGAACCGCAACGCAATGGCATGGCCCATCGTACCGGCTCCGAAAATGACCACGTTCCGAAAAAGCATACGGCATTCCCCTGTTCCCGATTTCCGAAAGGGACGGAGCAGCCTTTGCCCGCTCCTGTCGACAGCCTTATGAGCAAAGCCTGTGCCATGCCGTATCGTGAGAATAACGTCATAGGGGAAAGGGGGATGCGTTCTTTCGTTTCCGGGGGGCGGCCTCCGTTTTGTTCAAATAATGGACGGTATCCATATATTGAACATTCCATCCATATGCAGGACGGTCAGAATCGAATGTTGTATTGTTTCAGCCTGAGATAGAGCGTCGAGCGTTTCATGCCCAGAATGCGCAGCGCCCCCCGGTTCCCGGTGATACGCCCGTTGGTGATCTTGAGCACATGCTGAATATACCGGCTCTGCAATTCGTCGAGCGTCGGAAGGTTCTTGAAGAGCTCCTCGCAGGGTTCCTGGCGGGGAGTTCCGTCCGCTTTGCTTTCGGCGTGGGAGCTGAGGTCAAAGGAGAGGCGGTCCCCCTGATGCAGGATGACCGTACGTTCGAGCACGCTTTTCAATTCCCGGATGTTCCCGGGCCAGTCATACTGCAAGAGCGCCTCCAGCTCCCTCTCGCTGGGCTGCTGGATATCCCTGTGATACCGCCTCGAATAGCGATCCAGAAAGAACCGGACAAGCAGCCGGATGTCTTCCTTGCGCGACCGCAGCGGCGGAATGGTCAGGGGGACGACGGACAGGCGATAGTACAGGTCCTCGCGGAAGTGCCCGCTCTTCACCTCGGCCCACAAATCCTTGTTGGTGGCGCAGATCAGGCGGAAATCCGAATGCCGTTCCTCCTCTCCGCCAACGCGCATGAACCGGTGATCCTGAAAGACGCGCAGCAGCTTGATCTGCATGGGGGCCGGAATATCTCCGGCCTCGTCGATGAACAGCGTCCCCTGATGCGCCATTTCGGCCAGACCTATTTTCTGCCGGATGGCCCCGGTGAACGCGCCTTTTTCGTGGCCGAAGAACTCGCTCTCGAACAGGCCGTCGGGGATGCTGGCAGGGTGCACCGGGACAAAGGGGCCGGTCCTGCCGCTGCAATCGTGGATGTAATGGGCCAGCAGTTCCTTGCCCACGCCGGTTTCCCCGAGGATCAGCACCGGGGCGTCGGTCGCGCCTATCTGGCGGCCGTGCGACAGCAGGCGGCGCATGATGGCACTGCCGTGCAGCAGGATTTCCGGCGTATCCCGGTAGGGCTCGGCCTGCGCCTGTTCCTGTTCCCCGGCGGCAAGGCGGGCCGGTTTCGGCTTTCCGGCTTCGATTTTTCGGAGTTCGGACTCAAACAGCAAGGTAAACGCCGCCTGATCGGCGTTGGAGATGCCGCGCAGCGTTTCCAGCGCATACTCGCTTTCCAGCCACAGCACCCATCTGGCCTTGGCCGTCTCCAGCGGAAGGCTCAGGAACACATGCCGCTCCTCGTCCAAGAGCAGGGACTTGTTCTGCTGCACTGCGTAAATCTGTGAGACTTTGGAAGATATCTTGCCTGTGTTCAGTTCCACGGCGCTGATGTTGCACGCGGCACGGCACGTCAGCAGCCCGCCGCTGGAAACCTCCAGCAAGGCGGCGCGTTCGGCTCCCAGCTCGCAACCGGCGATGTGCGTCATCTGATTGATGTATTGCGAAAAATCCGTGAGATTGCGTATGGATTCCAGCGCTATCCGGCAGTTCTCGAGCAGCGCTCCACCGATGCGCGCCGTACTTTCAGGTTCATACGGCGATGCGCCGCTTTCCGGTGCAAGCCCCCTTTCAGCGGCCCGAGCGGGGAGATCATGAAGACGGGCAATGCGCCGCTGCGTAACGGCGATTTCCGTCGGGTTGCCTATCGCCGTAAAACCGCGCAGGCTCTCCGCCAGCAAGCTTCCGGCCGCTTCCTTGTCGCCGCTTTCCGCGAACAGGCGCGTCGCTTTGGCACGGAGCGCCCCCGCCCTCAGATGCTCGTTGTAGCTTTCGATCGCCCGCTGGATTTCCTCATCGAGATCAAGCCCCCGGACGGGCGGCAGCCCAGCCTGCTCGTAAGCCGCCAGCACGTCGAACATCCACGGATAGGAATAGATGGGGCGGCGGAAACCATACCGCAGCGCGATGTCCATCGTCCGCTGCATCGCCGCGTGCGACGCTTTGATGTTCCCCTGCGTGTAATGGTAGAACGCGAGCCCGCGCATACCCCATACGGCGATTTTGGTTTCCGTTTCGGGATTGACCATGCTGAGCACGTGGTCGATGAGCTCCAACGCCTCCTCATGCCGCCGCATGTACAGGAGCACCATCGCCAGCTGCCCTTCCCACCACAGGATCTTGAAACGGTTCTGGCCGAGCTCCGCCGCCCTTTTGGCCGCCTCGAGGATGCCTACCGCCTGATGGAAACGCCCCAGATACACGGCGGACGAACTCGTATACAGCGAGAACATTTCCGTCTGGAACCGGCATTCCCACAACTGCGGGTACTGCAAGGCCACCTCAAACGCGGCGAGGGCTTCCCGGAAATGGCCGTGCCAGAAGTGGAACATGCCCACAAAATACTCCGCCTGCCCCCGGGCCCCGGCCTTGTCCAGCTCAAGCAACGACGTCTCGCATTGGGTGTGCAGCTCATGCATACGCTGCGCCGAGCATTCCGCCGCCATGTTTTCAAGGCTGGACTCCACCAGATGCAGCAAGGCCGTCATGCGGGCGTCCCCCTGCTCCTTGGCTGTCTCAAGGGCTCTGGCGGCGATCTCCCTTGCCTGACGATGGCTTTTGGAGAGATACATGGAAATGTCGCAAGCCGCGAGCGCCAGCTTCATGAAGGCCTGTTTCTGACCGGAGGCGGCACCCGCAGGGCTCCATCGGCCCAGCAGCCGCAAGACAAGGCCATAGCAGGCGACGGCCCCGCTCGACTGGGAACTGTTCAACAGCGTGTTGATGAATCCCAACAGAAGGGTACAGGCTTCGAGGTTCTGCCCTTCGTCAAGGGCGGAGGCCACATCAGCGATCTCGGCGCACACCTCCCGCCATGCGTTCCGCATCTGCAATTCCGCAACGCCCCGGGACGTTATCATGATCCGGGCGGGGCGATCCGGGTCGGACTGGAGCTGGCCGCCCTCCTTCAGATCCGCGATGATCGGCTCAAGCTCCTCCAAGGGAACTTTCAGGATCTGGGCACAGGCCTCCGCGCCGAGGCCGCCGGTGATCAACGAAAACACTTTCACGACGAGCAGGGAGAAGGGAGAGAAGTCCATTGCAGCCTCCTGTGATGCGCCTACACTATCCAACATATGGACAGTCTGTCTATCATACAGATTTATCTATATATTGGATGGAAAAACAGCGGGGCTTTCCTACATCCCGGCGGGACTTCTCACGAATCTTTTTGGAGCCGTTTTTGCAAGGAGAAAATACGGCCTTTCCGGCTGCGCCAGAAATATTCCAAGGATACCCAAGCCCAAACAAGGAGTCCAACATGTCCGAACAGCGTCCCGTCGCCATCGTCACCGGAGCGGCAAGCAACATTGGTCTGGCCTGTGCGCAACGCTTTGCGGCGACGCATACGGTCATCATGGCCGACATAGCCGACGCGACACAGCAGGCGGCGTCCCTGCCCCATGCCGTCGCCGTGCGGGTCAACGTCGGAGAGTTTGATTCATGCCTTAATCTGGTTGCGGAAGCCAGGAAATACGGGCGGATCGATGCCGTCGTGCACAGCGCGGGCATCACACGCCCCGCCTGCTCCATTCTGGATATGCCCGTGGAAGAATGGGAGAACGTCATCAAGGTCAATCTGACCGGGGCCTTCTTTCTGGCCAAGGCCTGCATCCCTCCGATGCTGGAAGCCGGGCAGGGCGCCATGGTGCTCTTTTCTTCCCGGGCCGCCAAAACGGGCTTTGCCGCCCTCGGCAGCAACGGCGCGAAAACCAAAGCGCATTACTGCGCATCCAAAGCGGGGGTCATCTCGCTCGTCAAGTCGCTGGCAATGGAGCTTGCCCCCTACGGAATCCGGGTAAACGGCGTAGCCCCCGGCCCTGTGCAAGGAACCATGATCCCCAAGGAATCATGGCCGGTTATCGCTGAGAAAGTGCCCTTGAACCGTCTCGGGACGCCTGAGGAAATGGCCGAGGGCGCGTGGTTCCTGTGCTCGCCGCAAGCCGCGTTCATTACTGGGCACATCCTGGACATAAACGGCGGCACGCTCATGGACTAGCCGCCCGCCGCTCGGAAGGCGCACAGGCCACACTCCAAAACGGATTCAGGTCCGCTCCCGTTTCCTCCGAACAGCCGACACCCCGCTTGTACGCAAAAAGAGCGGTCCCTTCGTCATTCGATCTTGGGGCCGCTCTTCCCATATGCAGATCCATATACCCCTTTCTTCGCTCGAAAGATAAATAGAGAGTGAAAAGTCAATAAGCTAGAAAGATTCCTTCGCTGAGAAAGCCGAAATCCTCATCAAATCTATTGATCCGCGCCCGGAAAACTGAGACGATGCCTTTGCTTTTCAATGTAGGCACATCCTTTGAGCCGCCATCTCATAACTATGGCGTAAAATCGCATAGTGGAATACAGTTATGGAGTTGGAAGCGCGACACATATACTGTCCCGAGGCGAGGTTATTTCTATCCTCGCCTTGTTTAGTCTATACTGTATTTGATTTTCGTTAAATAAAGCCATCCCGTTGTATACGGCAATAAATTATTGGAACACCTATTTTACTTTTTGTATAAAAACAACATATTTCTTTTATCCGTTATCAAAAACACTTTTTGTTAATAAGGTAAAAAAACAGATCATAAAAAAATATAATTCAAGTCAACGATTAACACAAAACATACTAGTTTTGTTAAAGCATACTTGCTCAGAGAATAAAAACATTACTTATCGCCATATTGGAGTTGTTTCCCTTCTTCCTCTTCAGTCTTCAGCTACCAGCTGGAACAAAGTTTTTATCTATCAAAAGAATAAATATCTTTTATCCTGACAGAATCGTATGAGAGAAAAAATATTTTTTAAAAATATATTACCTATATTTATGGTTTTTATAAATCTTGCACTATCTGTCTCGGTAGTCTTTCTCATGCGTTATGTCCAAAATTTGCTGAATTCGGACGTAAAAATCAATTTGGTGGAGATTGTGACCCAGAACAAGGACGCCATCACCAGCAGGTTGATGATGAACGTCAACTCGCTGGATATCACCGCAAACAAACTTTCCGATAGGTTGAAGGCCGAGGAATCTTCCGGCAAGCTCAAGACACAGGACCTCATCGAACAATACGCCAAAGAAAACAACACGGATGATCTGTTCACTGCGAACAGGGACGGCATGGCCTTGTTTGATGGCGGCCGGAAACTGGATATCTCGGGGCGGCATTATTTCCGCCTCGCCATCGACGGCATCCCCAATATTTCAGACAAGCTTATTTCACGCATCAACGGGGATGAGGTTTTCGTCATCAGCGTGCCGCTCTCGTATAACGGGGAAATCGTGGGGACCATACAAAAGGTCATTACATTCGAGGAAATGTACAAGATATGTTCCCTCTCCATCTTTTCCTCGCAGGGCTATATGTATGTAATCAACCGTGAAGGATACGTTATCCTTCACTCGGCGCATCCCAAGTGTGAGCAGAAGTCCGACAATTACTTCCGCGATCTCTATGGGGCGGGCAACCCTAAAGCTTCAGAGCAGATGAAGCGGGATATCCGGAACAACCGCAACGGGTTCATCGAGACGACGATAGCCGGGAGGGAAATCTTCTCGGCATATACTCCCATAGAAAAAATCCACGACTGGTATTTGATTACAAGCGTACCGAACAATGCCGTTTCTCCCAACGGCAATACCGTCATCAGTATTTTCTATTTCATTCTGTTCGTCATCGTAGTTATCTTTACCTCAAGCCTTACGTATTTCTTGTGGTACAAGAACAAGCAGCGCGCGCAATTGGAAAAAATTGCCTTTGTCGACACGGTTACTCTGGGTGACACATACAATAAATTTCTTGTCGATGCGCAAGGGATACTGACCCAGTGTCCCCATAAGAAATTCCATATTATCAAATTTGATATCGACAATTTCAAATACATAAACAATTTTTACGGATTTGAATTCGGCGATCGCATTTTACGCAAAATCAATGAAAGCATCAGCCAGCAGCTGAATGCCCACGAACTGATCGCAAGGATTTACAGCGACCATTTTGTGATCCTGCTTGAAAACGCCGCGGAAGGACGGCTGAACGCCCTGCTCTCTTCCATCGAGAATGAAGAGATAACCCTTTATTTTTCAGCGGGTATTTATTCCGTCACGGACAGCACCGAAAGCATCAACCTCATGGTGGATAAGGCAGGGACGGCCGCCCGCTCAATCAAGGGTGTGCTGAATAAAAAATTCGCCTATTACACAAACAAATTCGAACAGATAACGATCCATAACGAGCAGTTGAAACGCGCCGTGAAGCAAGCGCTGAAGAACGATGAATTCATCCCGTACTACCAGCCCAAGGTGGACATCAACAGCGGCATCCTCGTGGGCGGCGAAGCGCTGGTGCGCTGGAAGACCCGCGAGGGCAAATTCATCTTCCCCAACGAATTCATTCCCATGTGCGAACAGACGGGCCTTATCGTCGAACTCGACATGATCATGTACGAAAAGGTCCTCAAGTTCCTGAAATCCTTCCTTGAGCAGGGCCTGGCGTGTGTTCCCATCTCGGTGAACTTCTCGCGCCTCCACCTGATGGACAGCGACTTCCTCAGCAAAATCGTCAAGAAACAATGTGAATACGGCGTGCCCGCTCATCTTATTGAAATAGAACTGACTGAAAGCGCCATATTCGACAATATCGACACCATCTATGCCTTTACACGGAAAATGCACGCCAACGGATTTGCAATCGCTATGGACGATTTCGGTTCCGGCTATTCCTCGCTCAATATGCTCAAGGACATCCCCATCGATGTCCTCAAAATCGACAAAGGCTTCCTGAGCGAAGCGGCGGACAACAACAGGCGAAACATCATCTTCTCGTCGATTGCCGATATGGCGAGAAAACTGAATATCAAGGTTGTCGTCGAGGGCGTGGAGCACCTTGAGAACGTGCGCTTGATGAAGGAGTGCGGCTGCTCCATCGCACAGGGCTACTACTTCGCAAAGCCTATGGATGAGGAAAGCTTCCGTAACGTATTCAAAGAAGGTCGGATATGCTGAAGAAATGGCTGTCCTGCATATGTGCGGCGATTCTGCTTTTAGGCTTGGGCGGTTGCGAGGACAACAGCCGCAAGGTGAAAATCGGCGTTTCCATCGGTGCCGGAGGCGCGGCGCGCTGGCAGAAGGACATGGCGTTCATGCAGGAACGCGCCAAAGCGCTCGGGGCGGACATCGAACTGCGGCTCAATCTGCCGGACAGCTCCAAGACGCAGGCCGAAGACTGCCTTGAAATGCTCTCCGACGGCATCGACGTTTTGATCATCACGCCGAACAACACCCGCAAGGTCGACGATGTCCTGATGTACGCCAAACAGAAGAACACCAAAGTGGTTTCCTACGCGCGGGCCGTCATGGGGGGCAGCGTCGACCTTTTCGTCGGGTACGACTGCTATAAGATCGGGCAGAACATGGGGCAGCACCTGACTGAAAAAGTCTACCACGGGGACATCATTGTCCTCAAAGGCGACGTGAACGACTTCAACACGCCGTTTTTGTATTATGGAGCCATGAAATACATCAAGCCTCTGATCGAAAACGGCAAACTCAATATGGTTCTGGATGCGTACGTGCCCAAATGGTCCCCTGCTGAAGCCAAGAAGCTGGTCAAGGAAGCCGTCGCCGCAAACGGCAACCGTATCGATGCGATCTTCGCCTCCAATGATCGCCTCGCCGGGGCCGCCGCCGAAGCGCTCGAGGAGCTCCACGTCACCAACCATGCCGTCATCACCGGCATGGACGCTGAACTCGCCGCCATCAAAAGAATCCTCGCGGGCACGCAGGACGCGACCATCTACATGGACCTGAGGGAACTGGCGTATGCCGCCGTGGACGAGGCCTACAACCTTGCCACGAAGAAAAAGGTCAACGTCAATTCTGAACTGGGCAACGACGGTAGCAATAAAATCAACGCGTTCCTGATCAACGGTAAAGTCGTGACCAGAGAAAACATCAATAAGGTGCTGATCGAACCCGGCCACTTTACGAAGGAAGACATTTACTCGGAGTAAAAAACGCCTCCCGGTGCGGTGCGCCTATCCAGAACCGTCCTTTCTCTTTTGCACGAGAGCGGAAACTCTTGTAGGCCTATTCCTCCGTGCACCTATAAAAGGGGCGGGCCCAAGAGCGAACCCGCCCCTTTCACACATGTTTCCCTCCGCGTATTCACCGATACGTTTCCGTCAGGAAGCGGGGATGCCGCCGGCGAACGGCCTTCCCCCCTGACAGCGTGCCGACACGGTTTTCATGCCCTGCTTCCGAGGGCATTTGGGAGGATTGTGAGTATCCCCTGATGATAAACCATACGGGAACATCCACCCCCAATGGTGCATCGCCTCCTCATCGCTCAAGATGATTTCCCGTCTCAACATGTCCCACGCGCTTGACCAAGAGGCCGTGGGCGAGCGACAACGGAAACCGCCGAAGCGCCGCATAGGTTAACCTGTGGCAGCGCACAGCCGTAAGAAGGAACCCGCTTTCCCGTATACGCCCTCATATGGCGAGGCTTGCGGCTTTTCCGGTGGACATTGCAAGGAGTTTTTGATGCAGCTTTCCGCGTTCCCTTTCTCGACCATTCTCTTTGACCTTGACGGCACGCTTGTGGATAGCGCGCCGGACGTTCTCGAAGCCATTGCCGCCGTCCTGCGTGACGCGGGCGATCCGGTCCCTCAGATGGCGCTCTCCATCATCGGCCCTCCGCTGGAAGGTATTTTCCGTGAAGTCTGCCCGGACGCCGACGAAGCGAAAATCGCCCGGCATGTGGCCGCATTCCGTGACCTCTATTTTGGCGGCACCTTCCCCCAAAGCACGCCTTACCCCGGCATCTTCGCGTTGCTTGAGCGTTTGCGGGCCAAAGGCTGCCGCCTGTTCGTCGCCACGCATAAACCGGAGGCCGCCGCGCAAAGGATGCTTACGCTCAAGGGGTTCATGCCCTTCCTCGAAGGCGTCGGCTGCACGGATTCCCTGCCGGACCGGCAACTCTGCAAAAAGGATATCATCCGTCTCCTTATGGAGCGCCATGCCCTCGATCCCGCTTCAATGGTCATGGTGGGAGACACGGCCCTCGATATCAGAGGCGGCAATGAACAGGGCATAGCCACCATCGCGGCCCTGTACGGCTATGGCGACAAGGCAAAGCTCCTCGCTGAGCGCCCGCGCTATCTGACCGACGATCCAGAATGGCGCACGCTCCGCAAGGCGGAGTAGCCCATACAAAATAAAGAAGCCGTCCTTTTTCCGTTCAGAGAAAGGACGGCTTTTCGTTGTTACGATGTATGACCCTGCCCTGTTCCAGCGGGCGTCGGTTTTGGAGGAGGAGAGGGATTTTCCGTGCAAGGATATGATACCCGGAGCCACTACCGGCCCTTCGGCATCCTCTGCTACCGATGCAACACCCCCGCATGGAACGCTACATGTAGGGGAAGCTCGTCAAGCCAATACGTCCAATCGTGGAGGCCGGGCGCCTCGCGGTACTGATAGGAGAACCCGCCCCGGCGGAGCGTATCCCGAAAGGCGCGGTTCTCAGGCACGACATACGCGTCCTGCTGCCCTGTGGTGATGAGCATGGCGGGCATCCCGGCGGCCTTCGACCGTTTCAGCAGCTCTTCGGCGGAATAGGACTGCCACAACGCCTTGTTGGCGTTCATAGGGCCGAGCACGTCGCGGATCTTCCATTGATCGGGATGCCGGGTAATGTCCATAACGCCGCTCATGGAGCTGACCGAGGCAAAGGAGCCGGGATGCCGCAGCGCAAGGACAAAGGAACCGTGCCCCCCCATCGACATGCCCATGACGCCGCGCTTCGGCAGCACAGGGAAAGCCCGCTCCACATACGGCATCAACTCGCGCGCGAAAAAGCTCTCAATGCGGCTTTTCTTCAAATAGGGGCTGTCCGCATACCAGCCGGTGCGGCCGCATGACGGCGCGATGAACACCAGCCGCTCGCGGGTCGCCAGCTTCGACAGCAGCGCTCCGGCCCGCGTGTTCCAGACGCCCGCATCCTCGAATGCACCATGCAGCAGATACACGACGGGGAAACGCTCGCCCGGCTTGCGGTCGGCGGGAAGGAACGCGTAGCAAGGAATCTTCCCTCCACGGAACATGGAGTCCACAGTGAACGGAATGCCGCCCTGCTCCGCGGAGGCCTCAGCGACGGCGGGCAAAGTGGACTCCGCCGGTAGGGGAGAAGAAGATGCGGAGGAAGGCAGAGCCTGAGGCGCGGGACGTTCCGCCGCCTTGTTCCTGCCAAGAAGAAGTTCCTTTTCGACAACAGGTTCCACTGCGGCGGACAGCATGGCTCCACCGTCCTCGGTCACATGCACCATATCCTTATACCGCAGCCGGATGTGGCGTCCCTTGTCGTCGACCTTGAATGTCGTGTAGTTGCCCTGAGCGTCGGCCAGCACCTTGACCGTATCCACGAAGGCGGCATGATACGTCTCGCAGGCTTCCTTTTGCAGCTCGCTCAAGCGGCGGACGCGGGTCGAATACGGTTCCTTGCCCATGACGGGCAGGCCGACCCATACGGCCTTGGCCCCCTTGGCCGTGGCCACGGCAAGCAGGCGTTCGGCGCGGCTCCGGTAAATCGTCTTCCACGATTCACTGTCGGCGTGATGGCGCTTGCGGTTCTCGTCGATGATGTCCTGCGGGTCATTGGCCCCCATGCAGATCACGACCATATCCGGGTTGTACTTCCCCACCAGCTTCTCAAGCTGCGCGGGCCAATCGAAATAGTCCTGACGGCTGAGCCCGGTCGAATATTTGCCTTCGCGCACCACTTCCAGATCCGGGCGCTTGCGCAGAGTACGCTGGAGCACGGGCCCGAACCCTTCCATCATCATGGAGTCGCCCACGAGCAGCACCAGCGGCTTGCGTTCCGTTTCCGCCCGAACCGGAGGCGGCGGAATCCCTGTTTCCGGCTGCGCCCCGGGAGTCCGCACAGCCTGTTCAGGTACGGCGGCGGGAGGGACGGAAGCGGGAACCTCTTCGACCGGGGGCTCCGGCTGTGCGGGAGAAGCCGCCTCACGGGAAAAATCCGCCAGCGCATCGGCTACGGGCCGCTGTGGGGCCGTGCTTGGAGCAGCGGCTACGGACGGCCCTTCGACGGTCCCAAGAGTTTTATCCGTGTTGAACGCGGTCACCAATCGGGTTTCCGCCTCCGAAAAGGCGGCGAGGCCCGTCGCTTCGGCTACGCCCTTCACCGTCTGCCCTACCACGGCGGCGGGCGGAAAATCGATGCCGGCCCGGTCCAGAAAGCTGGAGAAACGCGTCGCGTCCAGAAAAAGCATCAAGACGAAGGCCAGCGCGTATACGGCGCAGGCACGACCGGACGTGAGCGTTCCCCGCTCGGATCGGAAAGGGTTCTTCATGCACGGCCCCTCATGAAATCAAAATTGGAAATAAATGAAAGGCATGACGCCATCCGGACCCATCTTCAGGATAAAACCGCCCACGAGCGCAAGGACCACGGCCTGCACGGCCCACGGCAGGCGCTCCTGCGCATCCACGAACGCCGCGAACAGCCTCGCCCCGAAAAGCTGCAGCGCCAGACCTATGAGCACCGCGGGGATCACCAGCAACGGGAAACCTTCGCCGGGCTGCCCGAAGACAAAGACGCGGCGCAGGATTTCAAGGCTCCGCTCCATGTCTTCCGCCCGGAAAAATACCCACAGGAAGGACACGAAGTGGAACGTCAGCAGCCATGCCGCGCCCACGCCGCACCAGTGCAAAGCCGGGCTGGGCGTGAACCCATCCGGCCAGAAACGCTTTTTCAGTTCATGGAAGGCATGGACGACGGCCAGCCCCACCCCATGCATGACTCCCCAGACCAGAAAACGGATATTCGAGCCGTGCCACAGCCCGCCGAGCGCCATCGTGATGATCAGGTTCAGGTAGCGGTTCCCCCGGCGGCTCCCGCCAAGCGGGATATACAGGTAGTCGCGGAGCCATAGGGACAGGGTGATATGCCAGCGCCGCCAGAAATCCTGTATGTTCAACGCAAGGTACGGTGAACGGAAGTTCTCCGGCAGGCGGAACCCCATGAGCCGCCCCACGCCGATCGCCATGTCCGAATATCCTGAAAAATCACAGAAGATCTGTATGGAGTAGGCATACACGGCGGCGAGGATCGTCCACGAGGAGTAAAATTCCGGCGATTCGAACACGTCGCGCACGATATGCTCGGACAGGTAGCTGGCGATCACGACCTTCTTGAACAGCCCGCTGAGGATAAGCGCGAACCCTTCCTGCAAGTCGCGGGAATCCCATGTCCGGTGCCCGAGCTGCGGCAGGAACTGCCGGGCGCGCATGATCGGCCCCGCCATGATCGTGGGGAAGAAGGACACGAACAGCAGCACGTCCAGAAACGCGCGCGGCGGCTCGTCCGGGCAGCGGTAATGATCGATGGCGTAGGACAACCCCTGGAACGTGTAAAAAGACAGCCCCACGGGGAACAGGATCTCCATCGAGGGCAACGCATGGCGCAGGATGCCGGTGTCGAGCCCGGCGGCGCTTGCCAGCGATTCCAAGCCCAGAATGAGGAATTCATAATACTTGAAGAACGCCAGCAGGGCCACATGCAGGGCCACGTCCAGCGCGATGACGCCTTTCCGTTTGCGCGGCTGCCCCGAAAAACGGGACATCAGGTGGACGGCCCCCCAGTTGAGCACCGCCACGGCCAGCAGCAATGGGACAAAGGCCATGCCCGCGAGCGCATAAAAAAAGAGATTGCAGACGAGCAGAAACGCCCTGTATTCCCCGTCCCTCTCACGCAGCAGCCAGCCCGCGACAAGGACGAACAGGAAAAAGGTTGCGAACTCCAGCGTAACGAAATTCATCTGTGCCTATCCGGGCAAAAGGTCATGCGCAAGGGCGCGCGATCTCCGCACGATAGCGAAAACGCACGCCCCTTGCAAGCAAACCGCCTCGGCGTTCTCACCTATCCGGCGAGAAACGCTGGCGTTTTCAAAATCCTATCGAGGAAGCAGCAGAAACACCGCTCCCCGGTTGTCCAGATAACTGGCCGTGTGCGTCGCCGTTTCGCCGTTGCCGCAGAACAGATCCACGCGGTTGTGCTTGATCGCCCCGCCCGTATCCTGCGGCAACGTCAGCGCGTTGAACGGGACACTGTGTTCGCCCCCCTCGTCGGGCAGCGTGACGTTCATCAGCGTCAGCAGGCCGTTGGGCAAGACGCTCTGGTCGGTGGCCACACTCACCCACGGCGTGATCCTGCGGCCCATGCTGCCTTTGGAACCCGAAGTCCCCGGCTTGCCGAGTTTGAAGAACACATAGCTCGGGTTCGTGTCCAGCAGGTCCGTCACCTGATCGGGGTGCGCGGCCAACCATTCCCGGATGGAGAACATGCTCACCTCTTCCCGTTTCAACAGCCCCCGATCGACCATGACCCGGCCAAGCGCCACATACTTGTGCCCGTTCTGCCCGTCGTACAGCACAGAGCGCACCGACCCGTCCTCAAAACGCAGCCGTCCAGACCCCTGAATCTGGAGCATGAAAATGTCCACCGGATCTTCCACCCACGCCAGTTCCAGCCCGCGCCCCTTCAACGCGCCCTTGCAGTCGATGGCGTGACGGGTGTGATAAGGGCGCTTTTTGCGCAGATCCGGAGGGGATTTGTAGATAGGGTATTGGAAACGCCCCTTGCGGACGTGGGACGCCGGGATCTCCGGCTCGTAATAGCCGGTGAAGCCGAAGTCCGGGCCGATGCGAACCCAACGGAAGTCGGAAGCCAGCACTTCCGGGGCCTTATCAAGGAAAGGAAGCAGACGCAGCAAGCGTTCGAGCCCTTTTTCCATCTCGCCGTAGGTCACTTGAAGCGCAGGGTAGTTCACGGCCACACGGGACGAAGGTTTCGCCCGCACGTAGGCAAGGCTCTGCTCCACCGCAAAACGCATATCCTTCCATGAGCGCATACCTTGCCGGGCAGGAGCCAGCCCCCGCGAAAGGCGCTGCGCCTCAGCCTCCGAAACCGGGAATACGCCGGGGGTTTCCAGCGGCGTGACGCGCACGGCCTCCGGCACATCAGGCTGGACGACATCAGGCCGGGTTGACTTCCCGCCGCAGGCGGACAACAACAAACACAGCAGACAAGCCCCAAACAAGGAAAAACGGCGCGACACGGCGGACTATCCTCACGCAACAGGTTGAAAAACAACAAAGCCTTTGCTGTGTACAGCATCCTCTCACCCGATGCAACGCCTTGCCTCGCCGGGTCCGGCAAAAAAAGTTTTCTTTTTTTGCAAAAAAAGCTTGACGGAAAGCGCTGTCCGTTATAAACACTCCCTCGTTCTGCGGGAGTAACTCAGTGGTAGAGTGCAACCTTGCCAAGGTTGAAGTCGCGGGTTCAAATCCCGTCTCCCGCTCCATATATTTTCGCCCTTGCTCGCCTTAAGGCTGGAGCGAGGGTTTTTCTTTGGCTCCGCTTCCTCAAGGGAAGCGTTATGAAATAGATACACAACATTCCCGTGTACGGCCTGCAACAATCCTGTTGCAGCGCCATTTCATAGACGAACATTTTATTACGTTCATGAAGAAGGCTCGGAAAGGCGACTTTCCGGGCCTTTTTCATATGGTGCGCAAAGAATCGGGGAAGGGAGGTGCGGTAATCGTTAGCGGCTGAAAAATAGGGAGAAGCGTTTATTCACCGTAAGATGGCAAATAAAAAGGGCCTCCCCGGAGGAAGGCCCTTGGAAACGTCACCGTCCGGCAGCACGCTAGACGAGACGGCCGATGTTGTCGATGCGTTCGCCGGGCAGGAGCAGGACGGGCGGCACATCGATCAGCGTATACGCACCGGAACGCCCGGACTGGGCAAGGCGCACGGCGGCGCGGGCGCTGGACACGAGGACCTGAGCGGTCAAAGCCGGGTTGTCGATGCGCATGTCGAACGTGAAATGCTGGTTGGCGGTGAGCCCGGAAGCGCCGACGCGCTCCATCAGCACCCCGTGGGAGGCGTCCGCCACGCGGGGCAGCTCGTCCTTGGTCACCTGCCGCACATCCAGCGGATCATGGCTGAAATAGGGGTCGGCCTGAATCGCGGCCTTCACGGCCTCAAACGTCGCGCCTTCCTCAAGCACCACATAGACGAGGCGGGAATGGCGCCCGCCGCCCAGAGGAATGGTGATCGAGGTGGCGTCGGCCACGCCGGCAATGGCGCGGGCGGCTACGGAGTGGCCCATGGAACGGCCGCGCCCGAAGTTGGTGAAGGTAACGCCCACAGGGGCCATCGCCTCAAACAGGGCGCGCATCACGGAGTCCGTGCCGGGGTCCCATCCGGCGGCGGTGATGGCCACGGCCTTGCCCTTCACGGCCTGCGCTTCAAGCAGGCCGATGGTTTCGACAATCCGGTCGTGGATGTCGAAGCTGTCCACGGTGTTATAGCCCTTGCCGAGCAGATCGCCCGCGACTTCGGGGATCTTGCGGGAAGGGGCGCACAGCAGCACGACATCCGGCTTGCCGGACACGGCTTCCAGATCCGCAAGGCTGGCGTATTCCGGAACGCCGCGCAGATCGTGCGCATCCTTTCCAAGGGATTCTTTCCGGCGAATGACGCCCACGCAGGTGAAATCGGGCTGGATTTCCAGCGCTTCGATGGCGTAACGTCCGATATTGCCCAAACCCATAACGGCAGCTTTTATTGGCATTTTGGCCTCCAGATAATGTATATCTTCAAGTAAAACACGAAATTCCCGTCTTGTAAAACGACCTAGATCAGGCGTTTTTCTTCAATTTGAAGCGGATTCTGAGGCGTCCGGCCTCTTCATCGCCCTGCGGCGGGGTAAAATCGTGCGAAACCAGCCGAAACGCGCCGACCTCGGATGTATTTTCAACATGCTCCCCGATGCAGGGGCAAATATCATAATCGCCCACGGTCACGATGCGGACCATCAGCTCCTCTTCGCCTTCAAGATGCGCCGGGAGCCGACCGAGATCGACCAGCTTGCCCGCCTCTTCGCGGGGGAGCATCTCCGTCCGCACTGGCATATGCTGTGCCAATACCTCGTTGATCCTCCGCTCAAGTTCGGAGGCCTCGGCGTCTTCCAGCGGACGCGGAAAATGATAGTCACATTTGGACTTGTCCGCATTCAAATGCGAACTGAACGAACGCCCGCACCCGAACATGCGCACCATCGTCTGGTTCAACACATGTTCCGCCGTATGCATGAACGGATCATATTCCTTGCTCACAGGAACTCCTTCTCTTCTAAAGTGCTTGAAACCGCCCCACCCTACCCGATCCCTTCCCCGGAAACAATCCGCACGCATATCCCCCGTCGCTTGAAATCCGGCGGTGTTCCCCGTATGCTGGACAGCCCAACATCAGGACGATCATGAGAAAAACCGACCTTTTTCCCGAAAACGACTCGCCCGGCTGCGAACTGCGCGAGCCCGAACGCCCCATTGACGCGCCCTACGCCGTGGATATCCCCGCCGTGCCCACCGCGCTCGGCGCTCTGGACGCCGCCTCACGCGCCGAATTCTGGGCGGCGCTGGCCCTTTCGCATACCGACGGGCTCGGAGCCAGAAGCCGCAAACGCCTTCTGGATGCGTTCGGCTCGGCATTCGAGGCCGTGCGGCGCGCCAACGACTGGCGCGAAGCGGGCTTGCGGGAAGACCTGATCCGCGAATTCCGCTCGGAAAAATGGCGCGAGCCCGCCCGGAAAGAATGGGACGCAACACGGAAACTCACTGGAACCGTCCTGCTCTGGACCGACAGCCGCTACCCCGCGCTGCTCAAGGAATTGCCGGATGCGCCGATACGCCTCTACTGCCAAGGAGACATGAGCCTGCTCGGAAATCCCTGCGTGAGCATCGTCGGCACCCGGACATGCAGCAGGGAAGGCATCCGCGCGGCGCAAGCCATAGCCAGCGGCCTCGCGGCCTCGGGCATCACCGTGGTTTCCGGCCTCGCCATCGGCATCGACAAGCAGGCACATCTCGCCGCCCTCGATCTGCCGGGCGGGACCATCGCCGTGCTCGGCGCGGGCTCCGATGTCTGCTACCCCAAAGAAAATGACGGACTGCGCCGGTCGATCATCCAACGGGGCCTGCTCATTTCGGAATACGCGCCCGGAACGCTTCCGGACCCCCGGCATTTCCCCATCCGCAACCGGATCATCAGCGGCCTTTCGCTCGGCGTCGTAGTCGTGGAAGCCGCCCTCCGCAGCGGCAGCCTCATCACCGCCCGGCTCGCGCTTGAGCAGAACCGCGCCGTCTACGCCGTGCCCGGCGGCATCGGCTCGAAATATGCCGAAGGTTGCCAGAAGCTCATCCGTGATGGCGCGCAGCCGATCTTTTCCTTCTCCGACATCCTTTCGGATCTTTCCGCCCAACTCAAAACGCTCCTCCCTCAGCCGGATTCCGCGCCACGGCCTTACAGCCTCGACGTGCCTCAGGAGCCTTTCCAGTCCGCTCCCGCCGCCCCCCCGCCTCTCAGGCAACCGGACCGAAGCACGCTTGAAGGCCGCATCCTGACGCTCCTCGCCCAAAGCCCCCGCGCCATCAACGACGTTTGCCAATCGCTTGGATGTGATCCCGGCGAAGCCGGTTCCACGCTCATCATCCTCGAAGTACGGGGCCTGATCCGCCAGCGCCCCGATCTCCGCTACGCGTTGACCTGATCGCCGGCCCGCCGTTTACCATTATAAGGAATCTTCGATGCCCACCCCCGCCCCCGCAATGCCCCCGCTTCCGCAGGATGTGGAACAGTTCCTGACGTGGATGACCGATCAAAAAGGATTTTCTCCGGCCACGATCTCGGCGTACCGCACGGATCTCCTCCAGTTCGAGGGGTGGCTCCACCGTGAGCAGCACTCGCTCGCCCGGCCCGGAGAGCTGGAAAAATACCACTTTCAGGACTATTCCGCGCATCTTTTTCATGAAGGCCAAGCCCGCAGTTCCATCGGCCGCAAGCTTTCGGCCCTGCGCTCGCTGTTCCGGTATCTCATGAAGATGAAGAAAATCGACAAGAACCCGGCAAAGCTCGTGCGTAACCCCAAGCGGGAACTCCGCCACCCCACGGCGCTGAACGTGGATCAGATGTTCACCCTGCTGGACGAGGCCAGCGTGGAGTCCGGCGGCGCGGCGGGCCTTGATGGTTCCCGGCAGGCCGAGCAGGCGGTTACGGACCGCGAGCACGCCGGGCACACCCGCGATCTGGCGCTGGCGGAACTGCTCTACGGTTCCGGGCTGCGTATTTCCGAAGCTCTCGATCTGGATGTGGACGATGTGGACCCGGCAAGCGGTTTCATCCGGGTCATAGGCAAGGGTTCCAAGGAACGCATCGCGCCGTTGAGCGACACGTCCGTCAGGGCGCTGTTCCTCTGGCTCAGGGTGCGCGCTCTCATCGCCCCGCCCGCCGAAAAAGCCCTTTTCGTGGGCAACAGAGGCAAGCGGCTCAACCGGAGGCAGGCGGCGCGGATTCTCGACGAGATCCGCAAAAGCGCCGGATTGCCGCAACATCTGTCGCCGCACACCCTGCGTCACACCTTCGCCACGCACATGCTGGAGAACGGCGCGGATATGCGCTCCGTGCAGGAACTGCTCGGCCATGCCAGCCTTTCCACCACCCAGCGCTACACGCACATCACCCTTGATCATCTTATGCGCGTCTACGACAAGGCGCATCCCCGCTCAAGCGTTCGGGGGAAAGGCGGGGAGGAAGGGGAGGATGTCTGATGCGGGGGAGGGGAGCCTTCTGCAGAAGGCTCCCCTCCCCCGCATCTCTCCCTCCCAAGACTTTCGACCTTATCGAATCTCTGCTGCCAGTTTTCCAGGATTATTTATTAATATAAACATATTGTTATCTATAAATAAAAAATGACATGCTCCGTCCGGAAACGAACGGAGCATGTCATTGGCTCATAGGAACAAAACGCGCAGGGGACGGACATAAGGCCATCAGCCGCCTTGCCGCCCGGCCCACCATCTACCGTTACAAAAGTCTTTGGGGTTGGAGGGATGGGTTTTGGGGAAGGGAGGGAAGAGTCTTTCTCCAGAAAGGTCCTTCCTTCCCCAATTCTTACTCCTCTTCACTCACGCTTTCCCCCGTCCCCGCGAAACGGCGCAGCTCGGACCAGAGGGCATCGACGCCGCGCATGTCCTTGGAGGAAACGGGAAGGGGCATGATGCCGTTGAGCAAACGGCTCCACTCCTGCTGGCGCTTGCTGCGTTCGACCTGCGTGCATTTGTCGGCCTTGGTCAGGACGGGCAAAAGCGGAATACCGTGCCCACGCGCGAAGTCCGCGAGATCACGGTCCAATGCCTGCGGCGGAATCCGGCAGTCGAGCAGCAGGGCTAAGGCCTTGAGCGTCGGGGTGTTCGTGAGGTAGTATTCAATGAGCTTGGCCCAACTCTTGCGCTCTTCCTGCGAACACTTCGCATAGCCGTAGCCCGGAAGATCGACCAGAGAAAAGCCGTCGGGGGCGACCCTGTAGAAATTGATGGAACGCGTCTTGCCCGGCGTCGCGCTGATCTTGGCAAGCTGCTTGCGGCGGGCAAGGGCGTTGACGAGGGACGACTTCCCCACATTGGAACGCCCGGCAAGCGCGATCTGCGCTTCCTGACGCTGCTCGAGCACGGAAAGCTGTTCCTGAAGCTGCGGCTTGTTGAACGTCGTCGCCTCAAGGGTCAGTGTGGGGGGAGTCTCTTTCATCATACGGGAACCTCCGGTGTATGTTGACAAGCGCGGCCTGATGTTCGACAATATCGAGTTGCAGTGGCAAGGCTATCCTGCCGCAGCGTGAAAAGCAATCGCGGCAGCCGTCCGATTGCTCCGGATAAGGAACAAGCGGGGGGCGCGGAGCACTCCCTTGGTACGTTTTGATATTCAGCACTGTTTTTGGAGGCAGCATGTATTCTACCACGGATTTCCGCAAGGGGCTTAAAATCGAAATCGACGGGACTCCCTTCGAAATCATCGAATTCCAACACTTCAAGCCCGGCAAAGGCGGAGCTATGGTACGTACCAAGCTGCGTAACATCCTCAACGGCCGAGTGCTGGACAACACCTTCCGTTCCGGCGAAAAGGTCGAACGCCCGAATCTCGAATCCCGCGACATGCAGTTCCTGTATCACGAGGGCGAACAGCTCGTGTTCATGGACATGACCACCTATGATCAGATGCACATGGACGCCGAAGCCACCGACGGCAAGGCCAACTACCTCAAGGACGGCCAGGAATGCCGCGTGCTGCTCTACAACGAAAAGCCGCTGGACATCGAAATCCCGGCGTCCCTCGTCCTTGAAGTCACCGAAACCGAACCCGGCGCCAAGGGCGACACGGTGAGCAACGTGACCAAGCCCGCCACCCTCGAAACCGGCGTCGTCATTCAGGTTCCGATTTTCGTGAACATCGGGGACCGCGTCAAGGTCGATACCCGCACCAACGGCTATCTCGGCCGCGAATAATGCCTTTTCCGGCCCGGGACCCGTTTCCGGGCCGGATGATCCCCCGCTTCAACTCATCGCCTTATATCTCTATCATGCAGACAAAACGGAGAGCGCCGGAGGAGGTTGCCATTACGGACGGACGCAAGATCGCCCGGGAACTGTTTGGGCTTTTTCTTATTTTCTGGGGACTGCTGGTGCTCTTGAGCCTGGTGTCCTTTGATCAGAACGACCCCAGCATCAACCATGCCGTGAGCAACCCTGCAATCGTCAAAAATTACGCCGGGCTCTTCGGCGCGTACCTCAGCGGGCTTCTGGTCGATATTTTCGGGTTCGCCGCGCTTGTCTGGCCCCTCGTCTTCCTCGCTTGGGGAGCGGGCTGCGTCTCCACATGGTTCACCATGCCGTGGTGGCGCTGGTTCGGCTTCACCCTTCTGGCGGCTTGCCTCATTTCCCTCGGTGCGGCCTGGAACCTCGGCATCGGAGACGTCCGGGGCGGAGGTATGCTCGGCATGAGCCTCTATACCAAGTTCACCACCCTGTTCAGTCCGGTGGGGTCTTCCCTGATCTGGCTGTTCTTGTTGTTCATCTCCCTTGAGATGGCCTTCGGCATCGCGTGGATCGCGCTTATCCGCAAGGGGTGGGCCCTGCTGAGAGAACAGCTGAGCGGGACGCCCTTCTCTCTCGACGACCTGCCGGAGCGCCTTTCCAAGGTATCCATGCCCAAGGTCGCCCTGCCCAAAATCGGGTTGCCCCACAAGGACAAAAAAGCGGAAGGGGAAACGGCCGCCGACGTCATCGCGCTGTTCGACATCCATGATGAAGAGGAAAGGCCCGCGCCCAAGCGCGAGGAGCCGCTCAGCATGGATCCGCCCTTCTCCCTGACGCCTGAGGAAACGCCCGCCGCGCCGAAAAAGGACGCAGGGGATCCGCTCAAGCTCTGGGAACCGCCGTCCGAGCACGACACCTTTGATTTTCAGCCGGAAGAACCGCGTGCGGGAACGGGAACATTCGCGCCGCAGGTGAACATCCACTTGGCTTCGCCGACGGATGCCGCCGCCAAGGCCGTGAACCTTCTCGCCGGGGAAAACCCGCTGCTGGCCCTCACCATTCCCGAAACGCAGCCCGCCCCCGCGCGGCCTCAGGCGGAACCGCAAGTTCAACCCGTGCAGCCGTATGCGGCGGAGCAGCAAGCTCCGGTTCAGCCTGCACAACCCCACGCGGAAGAGCCGCAACAGACGATTTCTTACGCCCCGGAGCAGCCTCGGGACACCTTTACGTTCGCGCCGCAGCAAGATGCCGCCCAGCCCGTTGCCCAGTGGCAGCAAGCGCCGCAGCCGGTGCAGGCTGTCGCACAGGCGGCAACTCCAGCCGCGCCCGCTCAGCCCTCCGTACAGGCGGCTCCGGCAACGTCTCAGGCTCCGGCCCAAACCGCGCAGCCCCGCATCGACGCGCCCGTGGGAACGGCTCCCGCCGCAACGAAACCGATCCTGCGCAAACGCTCCTATCCCATGCCTTCGCTGGACCTGCTCCAGCAGCCGCAGCAGAGCGATTCCCTGCCCTCGCGGGAAGTGCTGGAGGAACAGAGCGCCGGCCTGATGAACTGCCTCGCCGAATTCAATATTCAGGGCGAACTGGTCCGGGTGACGCCCGGCCCGGTGATCACGCTGTTTGAAATCCGCCCCGCCCCGGGCGTCCGCGTGGGCCGGTTCACCAACCTGACCGACGACCTTGCCCGCAGCCTCAAGGCCGAAGCCATCCGTATCCAGGCCCCTGTGCCGGGATGCGACACCGTGGGCGTGGAAATCCCCAACCTGAACCGCTCCACCGTCAACTTCCGCGAGCTGATCCAGTCGGAAGCCTTCCAGAGTGCCCCGTCCTTGCTGACGATGGCCCTCGGCAAGGACATCGAAGGGCGCCCCGCCGTCCGGGATCTCGCCACCATGCCCCATGTGCTCGTCGCCGGTACGACGGGCTCGGGCAAAAGCGTGTGCCTCAACTCCGTGCTGGTGAGCTTCCTCTACAAGGCATCGCCGGATGAAGTGAAGCTTATGATGATCGACCCCAAACGCGTGGAAATGGCGATGTATGCGGATCTGCCGCATCTCGTGCATCCCGTGGTGACGGAAACCTCCCTCGCCAAGACGGCGCTTGAATGGGCCGTGGCCGAGATGGACGGCCGTTACGACTGCCTCGCCAAGTTCGGGGTCAAGAACATTAAGGACTACAATAAGAAACTGGCTTCGTTCGGCGACGAAAGGCCGCAGGAATACGCGGACCTCAAGCCCATGCCCTACCTTGTCATCGTCATTGACGAACTGGCGGATCTCATGCTCACGGCGGGCAAGGACGTGGAAGGCTGCCTCGTGCGCCTCGCCCAGCTCGCCCGTGCCGCGGGCATCCACCTCATCGTGGCGACGCAGCGCCCGAGCGTGGATGTGGTGACGGGGCTCATCAAGGCGAACTTCCCCTGCCGCGTCTCGTTTCAGGTCGCCAACAAGTACGACTCGCGCACCATCCTCGATACGGCCGGAGCCGAACAGCTCCTCGGCAAGGGCGACATGCTGTTCAAGCCCACGGGCGGCAAACTCCAGCGCCTGCACGGCCCCTTCGTCACCGACGACGAAGTGCAGGCCGTGGCCGATCACTGGAGACGCCAGTGCGCGCCGCAATACGAGGTGGATTTCACCGAATGGGGCACGTCCCTCGCGGAAAACGCCAAGGCGTCCTCCGCTCCTGCTTCCGGGCCGGGCAGTTCGGATGAGGAATCCCTGTACGCCGAGGCCGTGGCCTTTGTGCAGGAACAGGGCCGCATGTCCATTTCCCTGCTCCAGCGGCGTTTCCGCATCGGCTTCAACAAAGCCGCGCGCTTCGTCGAACGTATGGAGGAGGAAGGCATCCTGCCGCCCGCTTCCCGCGCCAACAAAGCCAGAACCGTGCGGATGGATTGATTTTTGAACCGGGAAGGAGTGCGCGTTCTACACGCCCTTTCCCGGGCCTGCCCTCCTGCTCGCGCCCATCGGCGGCTGGAGAACGTGCGGCGAACGGCCCTTTTTGAGAAGGGAACGCACAAAGGGCACCCTTCACGGGCCCGAGCAGGTTTCCCAGGGTACGGCGGCCATAGTCCGCCGGTCGTTGCGGCAAGACAGTTGATGCGTTCCGTATCAGACACTCTTTTTCAGGAGATCATCATGCGTTTCCCGACCCTTTTTGCCTGCGCCGCGGCCCTGCTGCTGATCAGCGCGGGCGCTTCGCACGCGGCGGCTCCCGCCATTACGGGAGAGATGCAGAAGAAATATGAGTCGATGCAGTCCTTTACCGCTGAATTCACCCAACGCCTCGTCCATCAGGAAAGCGGCTCCGAGGAAACCCGCCAGGGTACCCTCGCCTTCCAGAAGCCGCTCCGAGTCCGCTGGGAGACCAAAGCCCCCCATGCGGAACTTTTAGTCATCACGGACAAGGATGTATGGGACTACCTGCCCGACGAGGAGCTGGCCTACCAGTATTCGCCGGAAGTGGTCCACGACTCCCGCTCCATCATTCAGGTCATCACCGGCCAGAGCCGCCTCGACAAGGATTTCACCGTCGAGGCCGAGCCGGACGACAACGGACTGGCCGTGCTCCGGCTCTACCCCAAAGATCCTTCTCCGCAGCTTGTGGAGGCGCTCCTCTGGGTGGACAAGGGCACGAAGTTGATCAAGAAGGCGCAGATTCTGGACTTCTACGGCAATACCAATGAAGTGGCCCTGACCTCGCTGACGCCCGACGCGTCCATCAAGGCCGGAACCTTCCAGTTCACGCCTCCTCAGGGCATCACCGTGGAGAACCTGATGAATCAGGACGCTCCCGAACGCCCGCTGCTGCAATAACGCCCTAGCCCTGCGAGGTGTCCATGTCCATCGGCTCCCGGACGCATGAAGAATTCATGGAAGAGGCCCGTGCCTTTCACGGGTATCCCGCTCCCGGCCTGATCATCGGCGGCTACATGGTGGAGCTTGCCAAGCGCCACATGCCGGAAGGCGTCCTGTACGACGCCGTCAGTGAAACGGCCCACTGCCTTCCCGACGCCGTGCAGCTGCTTACGCCATGCACGTTCGGCAACGGCTGGCTCCGCGTCCTGCCCTTCGGCATTTACGCGGTGACCCTGTACGACAAGGCTACCGGAGAAGGCGTCCGCGTCGAGCTCGACAACGACAAGCTGGAGCCCTACGACGCCATCCGCAGCTGGTTCCTCAAGGAGCGCCCCAAGAAGGAGCAGGATACCGAACGGCTGCAGGCCCAGATCAAGGAAGCGGGCGAGTCGATCCTCTCGTTCCGCAAGGTCCGCATCCGTCAGGACATGCTCGGGCACCGTTCGTTCGGGGCGATCACCCGCTGCCCGCTCTGCGGCTCCCACTACCCCGCCTCCTACGGCGGGATCTGCCGCTCCTGCCAGGGACAGTCCCCGTATGAGCACGGCCCAGGCTTCGCCCTGTCGCAGCAGCCCCGTATGCCCGCTCCCGTCCCGATCCCGGTCGAGGAGGCGGTCGGCAAGCACGCCCTGCACGACATGACGCAGATCATCCCGGGCAAGGAAAAGGGTGCCGCGTTCGTCGCCGGGCAGGAGCTTTCCGCCGGAGACATCTGCCGCCTCCAGCAAATGGGCAAAAACCGCGTCTACGTTCAGGAAAACACGCCGCATCCCGAGGGCTGGGTGCATGAGGACGACGCCGCCCGCGGTTTCGCCCGGCTCATGCCCGGCGACGGCGTGGAAGTGGAAGCCGCCCCGCGCGAAGGCAAGGTCAACTTCCGGGCTACGCGCGACGGGATGCTGCTGGTGGACACGGAGCGCCTTGAGCGCTTCAATCTCGTGCCCGACGTGATGTGCTGTACGCGCCACAACTACAGCGTGCTCATCGCGGGGACGCGGCTTGCAGGAAGCCGGGCCATCCCGCTGTTCCTGTCCCGCCCCGGGTTCCTCAAGGCGCTTTCCGTTTTGGAAGACGGCCCGCTGTTCAAAGTCGTGCCCATGCGCAAGGCCAAAATCGGCATCCTCGTGACTGGAACCGAAGTGTTTCAGGGGCTGATCGAGGACCGTTTCGCACCCATCATCACCCAGAAAGCGCAGCAGCACCACTGCGAGGTGGTCAAGACGCTCTTTGCCCCGGATGACGCGGATCTCATCGTTCGGGGCGTGCGCGACCTGCTTGACGCCGGGGCGGACTTCATCGTCACCACGGCGGGCATGTCCGTCGATCCCGACGACCTCACCCGCAAGGGCCTCACCGAGGCGGGGCTTACGGACACCCTCTACGGCGTGCCCGCGCTGCCCGGGACCATGACCCTCATCGGCCGCATCGGCGGCGCGCAGATCATCGGCGTGCCCGCGTGTGCGCTGTTCTTCAAGACCACCGTTTTCGACATCATCCTGCCCCGTATGCTCGCCGGTGTGCCCATCACCCGTCTCGATCTCGCCAAGATCGGCAACGGCGGCCTGTGCATGGAATGCAAAGTCTGCACGTTCCCCAAGTGCCCCTTCGGGAAAGTCTGATACACGGCCCCAAAGTATGAAGGGAAGCCTTTCTTCGGAAAGCGCTTCCCTTTTTTATGCGAACAGAGCGTCGGCGTTGCTGCAATAGCGGTCCAGATCCGCGTCGCCGAGTTCCGCCTTTTCCTGGAGGTGCATCATGGCGTCGCCCGGATCGTACAGCGGGTAATCGCTGCCGAACAAGATGCGATCCTGCGGATGCTTGCGGAGAATGGCCTTGAGAAGATCGGGCTGGATGAACGGGGTACAGCTTGAAGTATCCAGCCACACGTCGCGCCCCACGAGCGCCTTGAGGGAGTGTTCCCACTGATGATACCCGCCGAGATGCCCGGCGATGCAGCGGAGGCGCGGGAAACGATCCAACAGCGCCGCCAGCTTGTACGGGCAGGAAGGATTCTTTTCCGGCGGTACGCTGTCCCCGATATGGAACAGGAAGATGAAATCGTCCTGTGCGGCCTCGAACATGGGCAGGAGCCGGGGATCGTCCAGCCAGAAATGCTGGAAATCGGGATGGAGCTTGAGCCCGCGTATGCCCGCCGCCTTCAGGCGTTCCAGCTGGCTCTCCCACGCTTCGTAACCGGGGTGCAGAGTGCCGAAAGCCGTCACTTCGGGGTGATCGCGCTGGAGCGTGACGGCGTAGTCGTTGGCCGGGACGACCTGCCCCGGCGTGGTGGCCGCGCACAGCACCACACAGCGGCCTATGCCGGAACGCTTTTCCCGCAGCAGCAGATCGGCGATGGTCCCTTCGCCCACGCAGTCGAGCTGATAGGCTTCGTTAAGATGTTCCACCGCATGGCGGGCGATTTTCGGGTGAAAAGCGTGCGTATGAATGTCTGTAAACATGATCCTGTCCGAAGGCTGATTCAGGGAAAAAGGCCCGCGTTCTTTCGCGGGCGCGGTTCCTGAACATACGTTCGGCGCGGCCCGTTGTCCACAGGCCGCGCCGGACGGCCTATATCCCGAACAGCCGTTTCACCGCGCCAAGCTGCGTATCGTCGAGCACGCCGCCGTATCCCCGGGAAACGGGCTCCAGCCCGCCGAACTTGGCGGCGACGGCAGCCTTGATGGTCGTCACGAAGTCGTCGCCTATCGTATAGATGGACGAAAGCCGCCCGATTTCCCTGTGCGCCGCGCACAGATCCTCGAACTGCCCCGAGCGGAACGCCGTTTTCGCCTGCGTAAACAACTCGGGGACCACGTTGTTCAGCCCGGACAGCACGCCGTCCCCGCCGTTCATCAGGTTGGGGATGAAATACTCGTCGAACCCGCACAGCACCGAAAAATCCTCGCGCACCTCGGCCGCGGCCCGCACGATGGCCCGCGTATGCGAGGCGCAGTCCACCGTATCCTTCACCCCCATGAACCGGGGGAACCGGGCGGCGAGCTTGGCGATCAGGGCCGCGTCCACGTCGCACCCCGTGCGCGCCGGGAAATTGTAGATGAGCCACTCACCCTCGAAACGCCCGCCCAACGTATCGAAATACGCCTCAAGCTGGCGCGGGGTCTGGGCGAAATAGTAGTGCGGCAAGGCCATGACCGCTTCATAGCCTTCCGAATAGGCGGCATCCGCCAGACGCGTCATGTCTTCCATGCAGGTGCCAGACACGTTGGCGATCAGCGGCAAGTGGGTCATGGTCCGCGCCGCATGGATCAGGCTGACCCGCTCGTCCATGCTCAGGGCCGTGAACTCCCCGATGCTCCCCATCAGCAGGACGCCGTCGGTCCCGGCTTCCGACAGCCGGGAAAAATGCTTTTCCAGCGCGGCAAGATCAAGCTTCCCGTCCGCGTCAAACGGCGTGATCGAAGGGCACCACGCTCCCGTATATTTTTTCTTGTTTTCCGGCATGATTCACTCCTTTGACCGCACTGTTGCACGAAGAGGGTGTTTCCAAAGCTTTCGGCTGATGGGGAGCGAGCGGCCGCGCAATCCCCCCATGCATGGGACGGCGCGGCGCGTCCGCGAAAACGGACAACTCCCCATCAGGCAAAAGCCTTGGAAACGGGAGGGGGAAGTCCCCTCCTCCCTGTTATTCCTTCACCAGCCGCCCATATGCCGCACCGTACAGGACGACGCAGACGAAGCAGCACAGCGGCAGGAGAAACGCCGCCGCGGTGTGCGTGTAGTCCGCGATCAACCCCATAAAATACGGCATGATCGCCCCGCCCACGATAGCCATGATCATGTACGAGCCGCCGAGCTTCTTGCGGGTCCCGAGGTTCTTGGTCCCCATCGCAAAAATGGTCGGGAACATGATGGAAATGAAGAAGAACACCGCGATGAGCGCGATGACCGACACGTATTCGACGGCCGTGAACACCACCCCCGTCAGGATCACGCATACGGCGCCGTACGCCGCAAGCAGTTTCGCGGGCGCGATCTTGGTCATGATGCCCGTACTCACGAAACGGCCTATCAACAGGCAGAGCATGGCGATGGACAGGAAGAACGCGCCTTGCTGCGCCGTGCCGCCGGGCCAGCATTCGATGTACAGGTTGATGAAGAACGCCCCGATGCCGACCTGCGCCGCCACATAGAGGAACTGCGCCGCCACCCCGGCGACGAATTCCTTATGGGCCAGCAGGGAATGTTTCATCATGGCCGCCTCGTCCGCCTCCTCGCTGCTCCGCAAATCGGGCAGTTCGGCCTTGGCGAACAAAATGACCAGCAGGATCACCACGCAGGCGATGCCCACATAGGTCATCCTGACGGCATCAAGCCCGCCTCCGCCGCTGGCCTCGTCGCCGCCGAAGAACAGCAGCCCCCCGAGCAGCGGCCCGGTGAATTGCCCAAGCCCGTTAAAGGACTGGGAAAGGTTCAGGCGGGTTTCGGCGGTTTCCGTGGAACCGAGCGCCGAGGAGTAGGAGTTGGCCGCCGTTTCCAGACATCCGAGCCCGAGCGCGATGACGAACAGGGCGAACAGGAAGAACGTGAAGCTTGCGACGCCCGCCGCCGGGACGAACAGCAAGGCCCCGATCGCGTACAGGCTCAGGCCGCACAGGATGCCCGCCTTGTAGCCTTTCCATTCCATGAACAGGCCGGCGGGGATCGCCACGACGAAATAGGCCCCGAAATACGCGGCCTGAATGAGCCCGGACTGGGCCTTGGACACGTTGAGCGTCACCTGAAAATGCTTGTTCAGCACGTCGATGAGCCCGTAGGACAGGCCCCACATGAAAAACAGCGTGGTGACGAGGATAAACGCCTTGCGGTATTGCGGACTGGTAATCTGGCTCACGGCGCACCTCCCTCAGCGGGCCGTCAAGGTACGGTCGAGATGCGTGTAGCCGCCGTCCACCACGACCCACTGGCCCGTGGTATGCGACGACAGCGGCGAAAGCAGGAACACCGCCATATCCGCCAGTTCCTCCACCGTGGTCATCCGGTGCCCCAAGGGGATGTTGCGGACGATGGTTTCCAGCTTTTCCGCCGGGCGGGGGAATGTGTTCACCCACCGTTCATAGAGCGGGGTCCAGACCTCAGCGGGGACCACGGCGTTCACCCGGATGCCGTCCTTGAGATAGGATGCGGCCCACTCGCGCGTCAGGGACAAAATGCCCCCCTTGGCGGCGGTGTAGCCGCTGGTCCCGCCCTGCCCCGTGAGCGCGGTCTTGGAGCTGACGTTGAGGATGCTCCCCTTGCTCTTTTTCAATTCCCCGATGCAGTAGTGCGCCATCGTGTAGTAATGGACGAGGTTGCGCTCAAGCGAAACCCGGAATGCCTCCACCCCGGTTTCGAGGCTGACGTTGTCGTTGCCCCCGGCGCAATTGATCAGGCCGTCGATGCGCCCGTACATGGACACGGCTTCCTGAACGGCGTCCGCGCAGGCTTGCTCATCGGTCAATTCGATTTGGATGAAATGCATGAGCGGCTGGAGCGCCCGCACTTCGGCCCGGAAACTCTTTTGCAGCGGGCTGCGCCCCAGAATCACCGGAATCGCGCCCTCACGGGCCAGCGCAACGGATATGCCGCCGCCGATGCCGGAACCGCCGCCGGTCACGAGATACACTTTGTCCTTTATCCGCAAATCCATGACATGCTCCTGCGTTTAGAGATTGCCGATGCCGTACACGCGGCAGGCGTTGCCGCCCCATACGGCATCCCGCTCCGCCTCGGAGAGGGACGCCGTGGCCTTCCCGGCCAGCCCGCACACCTGATCGTACGTTCCGGACAACAGGCAAACGGGCCAGTCCGAACCGAACAGCAGCCGGGAGGGCCCGAAACATTCCAGAGCCGCGTCGAGGTATGGGAGCAAATCCCGCTCGTCCCAGCCGTGCCAATGGGCTTCGGTGATCAGCCCGGACAGCTTGCAGCTCACATGCTCCTGCGCCGCGAGCGGGGCGATGCGCCTGGCCCACTCCGCCGCGCGCTCATGCCGGACGTCCGGCTTGCCGAGGTGATCCAGCACGAGCGGCCCCAAATCGTGCCGCCCGCAGAAGGCAATGGCGGCGGGCAGATCTTTCGCGTGGATCAGGACCTCGTAGACCTTGCCCCCCCGCTGGAGCGTTTCCACGCCACGGTTGAACCGCCCATCTTCCAGAAACGCCGAAGGAGACGGCTCGTCCTGCACCTGGTGGCGGTATCCCTTGAGCACGGCGGACGAAGCCCGCGCCTCAAGCCGGGATTCCAGATCGCCGGCCAGCAGATCGATCCAGCCCACGACCCCCAGAATCCACGGATTCGACGACGCCAGCCCGAGCAGGAAGTCCGTCTCCGCCTCCGAAGCCCGGGCCTGCACCGCCACCGAACCGCCGATGTGCCGGATGTCCAGTTCAAACCGCAGCTCGGCGGGCAGGAAGTCCCGTTTCAGGACGGCCATATCATCGCCGATCCAGCCGTATGCGGCCGGATCGAACCGCCAGAAATGCTGATGCGCGTCCACGCGCCATACCGTACTCATCGTCTTCCTCCTTCACAGGCCCCAGCGAAGCAGCCTTGTATGGGATCCCGGCCCCGTTTCATGCGGCGGCCCCGCCAACGGCAACGGCCTCAAAGAAGAGGGAACTCTTTCCGGAAGAAAGAGGCCCGTGTGGAGATCCCGTTCTCCGGAAGGCATCCCTTCCCCAGCTTTTCCGCCCGCTACAGCGACACTTCGCGCTTCCAGAACAGGAAATCATGCTGCCCGAGCCGATCGGCCTTGGTGGAGTACCGCCCGCTGGCGGTGTCGAGCACCTTTTCGAGCAAACGGTCAGCCGCCGCCGCAATGGGTTCCCCGTCAATGATCGGGCCGCAGTCAAAATCGATCAGGTCGCTGAGCCGTTCCGCCACCGCCGTATTGGTCGCCACCTTGATCACGGGCACGATGGGATTTCCGGTGGGCGTCCCCAAGCCGGTGGAGAACAACACCACGTTTACACCCGCGGCCACGAGCCCGGTCACGGCTTCCACGTCGTTGCCCGGCGTACAGACGAGGGACAGCCCGGCGTCCGGCATGGGTTCCGCGTAATCGAGCACGGCGCTGATCGGGGCCTTGCCGCCCTTCTTCGCCGCGCCAGCCGATTTGATGGCATCGGTGATCAGCCCGTCGTGGATGTTCCCGGGGCTAGGGTTGTCGGAGATGGAAGCCCCGCAAGCGTTGGCGGCGGCCTCATAGCGGCGCATCAGCTCAAGGAAGCGCGCCTTGTCTTCCTTGCGGATGCAGCGGGAAATCATGTTGGCTTCCACGCCGCACAGCTCGGGGAATTCCGCCAGAGCGGACCCGCCGCCGAGCGTCACCACGCGATCCGAGACTTCGCCGATGGCGGGGTTGGCCGAAATGCCGGAAAAGCCGTCCGAGCCGCCGCACTTCACCCCAAGCTTGAGTTTCGAGAGCGGCACGGGGCGGCGCTCCACCAGATCGGCGCTCTTGAAATGCGCCAGCGTTTTGCGGACCGCCTCTTCCATCATCTTGACTTCGCTGGACCAGTCCTGTTGCCGCAGCAGGATGCAGGGCTTGTCGAAACCAAGGTTCCGCTCCCGCAGCGCCTCCTGAAACAGCCCGATCTGCGCCTTCTCGCAGCCAAGGCTGAACACGGTGAGCCCCGCCACGTTGGGATGGTCCGCGTAGGCGGCCAGCATCCGGCATAGGGTCCACGCATCCTGAGCCGTGCCGCCGCACCCGCCGTTATGGGTGATGGCCCGGATGCCGTCGATATGCGGGAAAGGCCGGGGCGCGGGCGCGCAGCCCGTGCCGCCCACCAGCGACCGCGCGAAGTCCGCCAGATGGTCCCCCGCGTACCCGAGCGTCCGTTCCAGCGCGTCGCGCAGCTTCAGAGCGTTGCGGTTTTCACAGAACACCAGCGGGATGATGAGCCAATAGTTCGCGGTCCCCACGCGCCCGTCGGGGCGGATCACGCCGTCGAACGTGCGGTTCGCCCAGCGGGAGACGTCCGGGGCCTTCCACATGTACGGAACGGCGTCGCTCAGGTCGACTTCCGCCGCGTAGTGGACCACGTTGTCCACGGTGATGCGCTCGCCGGACTGGAGCGGGGCGACGGCCTTGCCCACGGGCACGCCGTACAGCGTAACGATGCCTCCCACAGGCACGGGTTCCCGGGTAAACTTATGCTTGGCGGGGACATCCGTAACCAACTGGATACGTTGCCCGTCGTTTTCGATGATGTCGCCTTGAGCCAGATCGCGCAGAGCCACAATCAGATTGTCTTTCGGATCGATACGGAGGATTTTCTGCATAGCCGAATCCTTTGGACGGAGACCCCGTCCGGCATGGCCCACGGACATTCCGCGCGGCGCGCACAAAAAAAAGGAAAGCCGAACGGTACGCCCGACTTTCCTTTTATAATTTGCTGAAATAAAAGATAAATGATTATATGAACGCGCTAACGCGCCGTGCGCTGAGAAACATCCCCGCGCCGAAGGGCCGGGAAACGGCCGCCTCCCTCGGGGGAGAAAACGCGGGGCTAGATTTTACAGGGAACAGCTCCCGCCGCCCGTGGTGAAGATGGACAGAGGCCTTTCCGTATAGATACGGAAACTGCCCATAGGATCATAGTCGATGAACACCGCGCCCACCTGATCCATCAGCGCCTTTTCCATGCAAAAATGAAATTCCCCGACATCCTCGGTCACGTCGCCTTCTTCCGGCTCATCCAGAGCCAGTTCAAAGTTGGTGCTGTGTCAGCCGCTGGAACCCTTTTCGATGCGGATCGTACGAGCCGCGTTACGCCCCCGGAACGTCCGCAGATCGTCGAGGACAGAATCGGATAGAGTGATCATAAGTATCGCCTCACTGTTGGATTGATGCCGGAACGGCCCGGCGGGGCCCTTCCGGTTTCGCCGCCAGCATATACGGAATGCGCCCCGTTGGAAAGAAGCGGACTGAGGGCAGGGCCCCCGCCTCGGCAGCCGGGCGAAAGCCGGAAGAAATGTTTCTTCACCCTACCAGGCTCTTTTTCAGCAAAAAACGGTGTCCCCCTTCCCGCCGACGCAGGTTCCGGCTTTGCCCATCTCCGCGAACGGCTCCACGGGCACGCTGCGCCGCCCACATCCGCCCATGCGCAACAAGGCGACGCGCACGCCCTCCGCCTCCCCTTCCGTAATGTCTCTAGGAGACTTCACCTCCGCTCTGGGATACCATCATCCAAGAAGAACCGGATCAGGAGGACGGCAATGAAACAACACGCCATAACGCTGGCACACGGCACCTATACGGAATTGAAAGACACGGAAGGCGCCAAGGGAACGGAAGACAAGCTGCTCTGGCTGGACATTCAGGGAACCAGCGAGGAGCTGACCCATTTTCTCAAGGAGCGGCAAATCCCGCCGTTCCTGAGGCGGCGCGTCCTGTCTTCGCAACGGTTCCCGTCGGTGTTTTCAGGGAACGACTATGTGCTCCTCAGCGTCCCGGCCCGCAAAACATGGGTGCAGAAACGGTCCGTCTCCATCACGTTCATCCTGTTCGCGCAGGAGGTCATCACTCTCTGCCGTGACGAAGGCTACAATTTCGACGGGGAACGCAAACAGCTCGCGGAAGGCGACACCGCCAGCATCCGCTCCGCCTCGGACCTGCTCATCGCCCTGCTCGACAGCCTCGTGGAAACGAATATCTGCAACTTCATCGAAGCCCGCTCCCAGACCGAGAACCTTTCACTGCATGTGGACAACGCCTCGGGCAAAATCTCCGAGCAGACCATCCTCGACACCCGCCGCCAGATCAACCACCTCGTCAACCAGTTCGAGGATTTCTTCTATGGCCTTGCCGATCTGCACGCGCTCACGCCCCACGCCATGCTCTCCGACGCCGTGCGCGAAAAGCTCCGGGACATCCGGGACGCCCAGAACCACCTCGCCAAGAATGCGCTCCGGCTGGTGACCCGGCTTTCCGAGCTGCTCCAGCACTGCCAGTTCGTACTCCAGCAGCAAACCGACCAACGCCTGCGCCAGCTCACGGTCCTCTCCGCGATCTTCATGCCGCTCACGCTGATCACCGGCGTTTATGGGATGAATTTCGCCTATATGCCCGAAACGGGCTGGCGATACGGCTATTATGCAACGCTGGCGGGCATGGTCTGGCTCGCCATTTTCCTGTGGATTACCCTCAAACGGAAAGGCTGGTTCCGGTAAGGCCCGCTGGCGGAATCCGCCCTCGGAGCCGCCTCCGTCTGAAGCGGGATATTGCGGAAATCAACGTGAAGCAAAGGCCAGCATGAGCGCAAGCCCCAGAAAGATGCATCCGGCAATACGGTTCATAAGCATTTGCGCGCGATCGGAACGGTTGAACCATGTCGCCATCCTGTCCCCGAGCGCGGCGATGGCCGTAAAGACGATGAGGCAGGCCAGCTCATACAGGCCGCCGAGCGACAGGATCTGGAGCGTCGGGTGGCCCCGTTCCGGCTCCACGAACTGCGGCAGCACCGCAAGGCAGAACAGCGTCACCTTGGGGTTGGTGATGTTGGAGAGGAACCCCCGCCGATAGAGCGTGCCGTATCCGGGGAACAAAGACTGTGTGAGGAAGGCCCGGAACACCCCGGACCGGAAGGATTGCCACGCGAGGTACAACAGGTAGGCCGCGCCGAGGAACTTCAACGCCGTGAACGCGGCCTCCGAGGTCTGGAACAGGACGGCCACGCCGAGCGCGACGGCCAGCGTGTGCCCGAGCAGCCCGGTCATAAGGCCAAGCGTCGTGAGCACACCGGCCCGCATCCCGTACAATGAGGACTGCGTCAGCACGATGATGACGTCCGGCCCCGGCGTCATAGCCATCAGCAGTGATGCCACAAAAAACGCACACGTCGTTTCGAAAGAAAGCATACGACCTCCGCAGGCGTTGCTCTACCGGAAAGCACCGGGAGATTCAATCCGGGGAGGACGCGGAAAACGGGGCAGCACCGGACAAGAGGACATGCCCGAAGGCCGCCTTTTCCGCAAGCGCCTTGCCGACGGCACCAATGCCGCGTAGTGTATGCCCAGACCGGACAACGGACGCCCGGCGAACAAGGGAGACCCTCCATGCTCGGGCTCATGCACGATCATCCGTATGTGTTTACGCCGACCATCGCCAAGATCATGCTCCCCGTATGGGTATGCCTTCTTGTGTCCACCGTGCGGGCCATTCGCCGCGACATGAAAAAGGAAAAAGCCGGAGACCTTTCCAAGGAAGAAACCGACGAACGGATGGGAATCAACGCCCTTGTCCTGTTTTTCAGCTTCGCCTTCACCGTGGGGTGCCTCGCCGCCCTGACCTCCTTCTGATCCCGCCTCTTCCGCAGGAGGCACACTCCGAGACATCCAACCCCGGACATGAGGGCCTTTCCCGGCCCCGTCCGTTACGGCATCAGGAAATCGCGTTCGAAAACGTCCGGAGGCACGGGCTTCCCGAACAAGAACCCCTGTATGAAATCAAGCCCCATCGACCGCACGCGGTCGAATTCCTCCTCGCGCTCGACGCCCTCCAGACAGACCTTGATGTTCACGTCATGACAGAGCGCCACCACAAAATGGATGAACGTGGCGTCGAACTGGCTGGTCAGGATGTCGCGGACAAAAGTCCTGTCGATCTTGACCACATCCGCAGGGGAATTCTTGAGCATGCCGAGCGAAGAATAGCCCGTGCCGAAATCATCCATGGCTATACGGATGCCGAGGTTTCGGATGCTCTCGAACACAGCCCTGATACGGGCATTTTCACGGATCATGCAGCTTTCCGTAAATTCAACCGTCAGATTCGCGGGGGACAGATCCAGCCGCTCCAACGTGTTGTTGATAAACGGAACCATGCTGTTTGAAACGACTTGCAAGTATGAAAGATTGATACTGATTTTAAAATCAGGGCGGCTTTTCGTCCATGCCTTGCACTGTGCTGCGGCCTCCCGGAATACCCACCTGCCGAAGGGGATGATGAGCCCGCTCTGCTCCAACAGGGGGATAAACTCGCCGGGGGACACGGGGCCGTACTTCGTGCACGTCCAGCGGGCCAGCGCTTCCGCGCCCACCACATGCCGCGTATCCACGGCTATCTGCGGCTGATAGACAAGCTCAAACCCTTCGAACTGCCGCTCAATGCTCTCGCGCAGCAATTCCACCAACTCCAGCGAACGCATTTCCTGTTCGAGGATGGCGCGGCTGAAAAAGACGATCCGGTTTCTGCCGAGCTTTTTGGCGTACTTCAGCGAATGGCTGGCATACTCCGACAATTCCGTATAGCCTGAGGCGTCCTCGGGATAGCTCGCGCTGCCCGCCGAGATGGTGCAAAAATACTTCTTGCCGTCGTATTCCTGCTGGGAACGGAAGCTTTCCGAAAGGGAGCGGTACAGCTCCATCATTTCAAACCGTTCCCCACTCACCGTGATGCCGAATTCGTCACCGTCCAAGCGGTATACCGAAGCCGAAAGCGGGAGCATCCCCTGAATCCGCTGGCCGATCACGCGCAGGATCTCATCCCCGAAGCTTTTGCCATACAATTCGTTGATATGCTTGAAGCCATCCAGACCGAGGACGAGCAGATGCAGGGGATGCTCGGGCCGCTTCTCCAGCATGGACTCGATGTCCTCTTCGAATTTCAGCTTGTTGAACAGCCCGGTCACGTGATCGATTTTGTTTTTCTGGCCCAGATTGGTGATGAACCCGGCGAACAGGCTCGGCTCGCCGTCCCCATCGCGCTCCAGATAGCCCCGGCAGCGGACCCAGATCCACTCGCCCTTACGGTTTTTTGCCCGGTACTCAACGCAATGGAAGTCGGACCGCCCGTCAGCGATGATCTGATTGGCCTCCATGAAAGCGGCCTTGTCGTCCGGGTGTACCTTGCTTCCCCAGACGGCGGCGGCATTTTCCACGATGGACTGCGGGAGGCCGAACTCCTCCACCATCGACGGCGAGTAACGGAATATTCCGGTCTTCATGTTGGAAACAAAGATATAAGAATCGGTGCTTTTCACCAGCGCATTGTACAGGCGCAGCGAATCGTACTCGAGAGCTTCCGGGGGGATATCCCCAACCCCTTGTTTCTCTTGAAGCCGCCGTTCCGCTTTGCGGATATGGGCGCGTTTCTTTTGCTCATACATGCTTTCGTCGGCTTTTGAGAGCACCTCGGTCACCGTCATCCCGCACCCCGGCATCACCTTGAAACAGCCGAAACTGAACTCCAGCGAATAGGGGAGGCCAAGCTGTTCCCGCCGTGCCTTCAGCCGTTCCAGCACGCCCGCCACCAGCCCGTCCACGGCGTGGCGGTTGGTATTGTGGAACAGGACGACGAACTCGTCCCCGCTGAGCCGGAAGCACATGTCCGGCGCGTGCAAGCTCCGCTGCATCTCCTGCGCGATGGTGCGCAATGCACGGTCGCCTTCCCCATGGCCGTATACATCGTTGACTTCCTTGAGCCTGTCCAAATCGAACATCCCCACGATCAAGGAAGATTCTTCCCTGTCGAGGCGTACCAGCGCGTCGGCAAGCGCGGCCTTCCCCGCCCTGCGGTTCAAAAGCCCGGTCAGTTCGTCGTAGTTCGCCTCCTTGTGCAGGCGGAGGGAATCCGTAATATCCACAGACTGCTGCAAGTGTACGAGGGAACCGTCCGTCCAACGCATCAGGCTGTCGCTGTTGTCATAGATCCGCCACGTCAGCGTGTTCCGCTCCTCCCACCGAAAGACCTGATTCTGATTCGCGTCGGCCATGAGCCTGTCCACAGGGCAGAACGGGCAGCGCCCGTTCATCCCGGATTGCAGCACCTGCCAGCAGATCTTCCCCTCGGGATGTTCCAGCTTGAAAACATCCTTCATGAATTTATTCATATACAGGATGGCGTCCGTGTGGGGATCGGTGACGTACAAACCGACTTTCACCTGATCCATCGCCGCGTTGAGCACGCCGATATGAAACGATTGCTGTTCGCAATGTGCTTTTCCCGCGAAGAAAAACCCGAGCATGGCGCACACAAGCCGTAAAAAATCCCGCTCCCGATCCGGCCACTCCGTTTCTCCGGACTCCCTGCCGACAAACAGCAAGCCGAGCGCATCGGCGTCGCAAGCAATGGGCAACACCAGCCAGTTGAGCTTTCCGGCCGTTTCCTCCGGGAACAACGCGGCGAGCGCCTCCTCCGAAAACGGGGTATCAAACGCCTTGGGGAACTCTTTTCCGTTAAAGGCACGGAGCATCAGCGCTTCGGGCAGATGCGGCGTCCCGCTCCAGCACGCCGTCTCGCACACGCCTTTTTTCCCTTCCATGCGGACGATCGCCAGCGCATCCAAGGGCAGGATGCCGCCGAGCGCCCGGACAAAAAAAGGCAACAGTTCCTGAAGGGGTTTGCCGTACTGGAAAAACGGCTTGGCGCTCTCCAGAAATGCGAATACGGCTGTACACATCTGTTCCATGCTCTATACCTTGTTGTTATCTTCTCGATGCAGCGGCCAGCTTCCCTCCCCTGAGAAATCGGCACGCTCATCCGACGGGGCTCCGCGCTGATACGGGTTCCTTACGCCGTTATTCTACGTGTTCAAAAATCATTAGTCTAGACGGAAAAGTTGTTTTGTTACGATATGTCATGGGCGCCATACAAAAAACTTCCGGATGCCGCCTTTCCCCGCAACACGGACACCATCCTCCCCTTGCATGTCATCCCTCCGGAGGAAGCGTTGCCCGGAAAACCGTTGAGGATGACATCGTTGCTACATGGAGACACAAGAACTGTTCGTATCAACCCCTCCTAACAGCCCAACATTTCTTTATTTTTACAAAGAGAAACGGAGCGCCGCAAACAGAGGCAGCGGAGGGGAACTAAAAGGAGGCTGTCGGTCTTTTTTTCATGCAAAAGAACGGCATGGAACCCATCCAGCAATGTAAATGCATTTTGCAATCCATACAATGCGAAATATGTATGAATGTCGACATCCAATAGCCAACGCAACACAAACGCTGTAAGTCCAATAAAGGGACACCCTCCGGAGAATCCGCACCTGATTTTCACCGCACGGAAAAAAGAAACAGGCATTTTGATGCCGTATTCGTGTCTTTTTCGTATATTACGAGAACATTTTTCCTCTTTTGCAATACGCTGTCTACCTGAAGCATTGTTTCCACTCTTTTTTCGTATTCAAAACGCTAAAAAACTTTTTTATAACGTTTTCGAAATATCAGAAACCGTTTCTTTGAGAATCCGCCTGTAAGCAACCCACAATTTGTGCGATCCGATGAGAAAACATCCCTTTCCCGTGAGAAAGGCGCTTCAACATCTCATTGACAATCATTCCTGACGAGATTACCGATTGTTCCAAACAGTACAAAGTCGGCAGACACAAGAACACGGGATACGGAATATGTACGCCAGCCAAAGAAACAGCCTCTCACCCACATGGCACATGCTGCTCATGGGTCTGATGAGTGTTATCCTGTTCTTTGGCGGATTGCTTACGTCCAATGATCGCCCCGTGCCCATCGTCGACAACCTCCCCAACGAAGGCTTGTTGCGTCCCACGTCATTGCTGCCGTGGGAGTCCGTTGAGCTGTCCGAAACGCGCCTCTTGTTCCGGCACGAGGAAATGCAGGAGGTCAAGAGCCCGCAGCGCCTGAACCAGCCCACACAGCACAACCTTCTGGCGCGCCATCACGGTTTCCAGCCGTTCGCGTCGGCCTTGCCCACGCCCGCCTTTGCCGAACGGATTCTCCCCGCCTACGAAAAGGCCTTCCTCCCCTATGCGGGATGGGACGGCCCCGTCTCCTTCGCCCTGCCCCCTCCCCTGCTCGCCTGACCGCGACGCGACGCCTCCCAGACCGGCCGATCTTCCCGCCGTCCCGTGCTGACGGGCGAGCTCCTCTGAAAGGGAGTTTCTCCCCACCTGCGCCCCAAAAGAGGCAGCAGGCTCCGGCGAAACGACGACGGAGAGGCGGCTCCACGCCCCCGGTTTGCCCGACGCCGCGCCTATGCGCCCTCTGACTGTTTGATCCTGCAAACAGGTCTCCGGGTGCGGACAGCGCTCGCGGAGCTTTTCCCACAACAAAAGACAACACCGATCCATATGCCGCGGGCGAGGGGCCCGCGGGACGCATCCCGACGGATGCAACAGGGGAACCGTTTCCCTTGAATTCATATATGAGGACCGCTCCTGAGCGATGCCGGACGGCACACGGGAGAGGGGTTAGAGGATACGATCGCGGCGGACGCCCGATCGCCGTATGTGCCACCTTCACCAACAGAGGTTTCGTATGAACGCTCTTACGGTGGTTTTCGCAGCCTTGTGTATCTTTGCGATAGGGTATCGTTTTTACGGCCTGTTCATTGCAAACAAGGTGCTGAACCTGAATGACGCCCGTGTGACGCCGGCCGTCAAGTACTCCGACGGCCACGACTATGTGGATACCAACAAGTATGTGCTCTTCGGGCACCATTTCGCCGCCATCGCCGCAGCCGGCCCCCTGCTCGGACCCGTGCTGGCCGCCCAGTTCGGCTACATGCCCGGCCTGCTCTGGATTCTCATCGGCTGCGTGCTCGCGGGCGGCGTGCACGATATGGTCGTGCTGTTCGCCTCGGTGCGGCACCGGGGGCAGAGCCTCGCCTACATCGCCTCACAGGAAATCGACAAGACGACCGGCTCCGTAGCGGCGTGGGCCGTGCTTGCCATCCTCCTGCTGACGCTGGCGGGCCTGTCCATCGCCGTGGTCAACGCCATGCACAACAGCCTGTGGTCCACCTACACCGTGGCCGCGACCATCCCGATCGCCATCATCATGGGCCTGTACATGCAGATCTGGCGCAAGGGCGATGTGCTCGGCGCCTCCATCATCGGCGTGGTCCTGCTTGCCCTGTGCATCCTGACCGGACCCTATGTCGCCGCCCATCCTGAAACCTTCGGCTGGCTCGACATCGACAAGAAGCCCATGTCCATCCTGATCCCGGTGTACGGCTTCGCCGCCTCGGTCCTGCCCGTGTGGATGCTGCTCCTGCCGCGCGACTACCTGTCCACCTTCCTGAAGATCGGCACCATCGGCGCGCTGGCCCTCGGCATCGTGTTCGTCATGCCCGACTTCAACATGCCCGCGTTCACCGAATTCACCAAGGGCGGCGGCCCCATCGTCGGCGGCCCGGTGATTCCGTTCATCTTCATCACCATCGCCTGCGGTGCGCTCTCCGGCTTCCACGCCACCATCGGCACGGGCACCACGCCCAAGATGATCGGCAAGGAACGCGACGTGCTGTTCGTCGGTTACGGCGCCATGCTCGTTGAAGGCTTCGTGGCGATCATGGCCCTGATCGCCGCCTGCGTGCTCGTGCCCGCCGACTACTTCGCCATCAACGCCCCGGCCGACAAGTTCGCGGCGCTCGGCATGTCCGTCGTCGACCTGCCCACGCTGGAAAAGGAAGTGGCCGAAAGCCTGATGCACCGCCCCGGCGGTTCCGTGTCCCTCGCCGTGGGCATGGCCCACATCTTCGGCCAGATCCCGTGGATGGCCCACCTCATGAGCTACTGGTACCACTTCGCCATCATGTTTGAAGCGGTATTCATCCTGACCGCCGTGGACGCCGGCACCCGCGTTGGCCGTTTCTTCCTGCAGGAAATGATCGGCAAGGTCATCCCCAAGTTCGGCGACAAGAACTGGTGGCCCGGCATCGTCGTGACCAGCTTCCTGTTCACGGGCGCGTGGGGCTATCTCGTCTACACCGGCGACATTTCCAGCATCTGGCCCCTGTTCGGCATCAGCAACCAGCTCCTCGCCTCGGTGACGCTGCTCATCGGCACGACCATGCTGCTGCGCATGAACAAGACCAAGTACGCGTGGATCACCGCCGCCCCCGGCATCTTCATGACCTTCATCACCTTCTGGGCGGGCATCTGGCTGATCATGTACCAGTACATCCCCACCCAGAAGTACCTGCTTGCCTCGCTGAGCGTGCTGGTCATGGTCATGATGGGCTTCGTCATCATCGGTACGCTGCGCCGCTGGTCCGTCCTGTTGAAGGAAACCAAGATCGTGCGCGACCCCTATGGCGATGAAGTGAAGGAAATCGTACAAGAATAAAGAGAGCCGGAGAAGGAACCCTCATCCCAAAGGAGCCGGTTCCTTCTCCCCTCCCTCTCCAAAGCATTTCGTAGAAGAGGGCAGCAGCGCGGCGTACAACCCGCCGCGCGGAGAGATTCCCCACAAAAATCCCTCGTGGCGTTCACGTCACGAGGGATTTTTGTGTAGCCGAAACGGACTCGCGGAGAGCCTCCCCGCGAAGGTCGGAGCGCCCTTCCGAGGACGCCGGAATCCGGAAGCGGCAAGCTATTCCTTCATATTGGTCATATACCTGTTCCAGAGGCGGACAGCCGCGGTCTTGGACACGGACCACTGGGTCGGGGCCTTCTCGCAGGGGCATTCCACACGCCACAAATCCGCTGTCCGTCCTTCTGGCCTGCACGAAACCAAGTGGGGTTTTTCGTTCTTGCAGTGGGAACAGGGAAGCATTTCCAAAAGTTCGTCTTGTTCAACCATAAAAACGGCTCCTCATCAGACCTTTCTTCCGTCCGAGAGCGCCCGGAAAAGAAGAAGCAGTAACCGCCCCTAAAATAGCTATGAACGGAGGGCCTGTCCAGAGACGGAAGGCGCACAGGGAAAGGCGCCCGCAACATTTCCGTTACGGGCGCCTCATTCCGGCGGCCGATGGGCTCCGGCCGGGGGCACAGCCGTCACTCGAATCAGTGCAGCATTTTCTTGAGCGCGGCGGCGGCCTGCGCCACGGCGGCGCGTGTCGGCGTCGTTTCCGCAAGGGCGTTCAGCATCATAAAATCATGATGCGTGTTGTTGTAACGCACGCAGGCCACATGCACTCCGGCCTCGATCAGCTTGCGGGCGTAGGCCTCGCCCTCATCGCGCAGCACGTCGTTTTCCGCCGTGATGATCATGACCGGGGGAAGCCCGGCGAGCTGTTCAGGCGTGGCCCTCAACGGGGAGGCGGTGATCTCGCCGCGGCGGCGCGCGTCCGGGGCATAGGCATCCCAGAACCATTTCATGGCTTCGCGGGTCAGCCAAGGGCCCTCGGCGAAGGTACGGTACGATTCCGTATCGAAGTTGGCATCCGTCACCGGGTACAGCAGAAGCTGGAACGCAATCTCCGGCCCTTTCCGCTCTTTGGCGAGCAGCGTCATCACCGTGGCCATGTTGCCGCCCACACTGTCCCCCGCCACGGCGATCCGGCTCGGATCCAAACCGTAGGCGTCGGCATGTTCAATAATATAGAGCATGGCGGCATAAGCCTGTTCGAGCGGTACAGGATATTGGGCCTCGGGCGAGGGTGTGTAGTTCGGATAGACCACGGCGGCCTTGGCTCCTTTGGCAAGCTCGCGCACCAGACGATCATGCGTATCCTTGTCCCCCAGGATCCAGCCGCCGCCGTGGAAGTAAAAAACGATCGGCAGCTTTCCGCCAGCCCCTTCGGGCCGGATGAACCGGGTTGGGACCTTACCCGTGGGCCCTACGGGCAAATCTTCGTCATGCATATCCATCGTGAGTTTCTTGATCGGTTTGGCCTGCGCGTCCGCCAGAATCCTTCGGGCGGCCTGGGGCGGAAGGGTATACAGAGGCGGATTGTTTTCAGCGGTGATGGCGTCGACAAACGCTTTCGTCGCCTTCGTCAGATGAGGCGAACGGGAAGATGCTGCGGGCATAAGGGACTCCTTGCAGGGAATGATAAAAAGGTGTTGTCCAGCCCCTCCTCGTAGAAATAAACGATATGCCATTCGGAGGGTTACACGCAGAGTAGTGCCCAGTGGCATAGACGGCAATGAGAAGCGTGCCGGGAAGCGGATCAAGATTTTCTTTTCGCAAAAAATAGGGGATTTCAGACGATGCGGCAAAAATACCGCTTGCAAAGTGCTGCTTCTTGCCCTTGGCAATACGTAACGATCATATCCGTTCCGTCCGATATGCCATCCATGCCATTTATCGTATTCAATGTTATTTACAATAAAATGTTAAATAAAACAGAACACTCTATTCTTTATTCCGCCTTGATCTGATGGGAAGGTGGACATACAATAAAAAAAATTTTTCAAACAATAAAAGGCATCCGCCTTTCACAGCTAGGAAAAACAGATGATTGCTCTACGCTGGCATGTGCTGCGACTTCCTCTCCTGTTGAGCTTGCTCTGGTGCCTTCTGCTCTTCGCGCTTTTTCAATGGACCGTGCAGCGTGAAGATGAAAATGCCACAGAGCTGGCGCAGATCCAGACCAGGACCCTCTTTTCCAGCATCGTGAATACACGCGGCTGGAATGCCGACCGGGGCGGCGTCTGGGCCACCGAACAGCCCAATTGCCAGCCCAACCCGTGGCTTCCCGAAGATCAGCGCACGCTCCTCACCGCGGACGGGCGGCGGCTTGTCAGGTTCAATCCAGCCTATATGACCCGGCAAATCGCGGAACGCTTCCAGTCCAAGACGATGAACTTCCATATTTGCGGCTTGTCCCCCAAACGCCCGCAAAACCGCCCCGACCAATGGGAAACGAGTGCCCTGCTCGACTTCGATGCGGGAAAGACCGAGCGGTTTCAGCTTGTTCCGGGACGGAGGGGTGCGTATTACCGTTATATGGCACCGCTGCGGGCGGAGGAAAGCTGCCTGCAATGCCATCAGAGAAACAAAATCGGGGACGTGCTCGGCGGCATCAGCGTATCCATTTCCGCCTTTCCCATCCTTGCCTCGGTTGAGCAACGCAACAGTATGGTTGGACTGACATTCGGCTTGATCGGGTTTATCGGCGTGCTCGGCATCGGCGGAGCCACGTTCCAAATCAACCGCAAAAAAGAGCAGGCCGAGGAAGCCAATCGGGCCAAAAGCGTTTTCTTGTCACGCATGTCCCATGATATCCGCACGCCCATGAGCGCCATCATAGGCCTGACCGCAATCGCCAAAAAGAACGCCGGCGATCCTGAACGCCTCAACGAATGCATAGACAAAATAGCCCTCGCCTCCCAGTTCCAGCTTTCCTTGGTCAATGACATCCTTGATGTTTCCAAAATCGAAAGCGGCAAGATGCAATTGGCCTCAGAACCATTTGATCTTGCTGGGATCATTGACGATGTGACGCTGTTCACCTCCAGCAGCGCCACAGCCAAGGGCATTGTTTTCGAAACGTCCGTCGATCCCCGCATCGGACGGATGTATGTCGGCGATCCCATGCGGCTCAAGCAGATACTGATGAACCTTTTATCCAACGCCCTTAAATTCGTGGATGAAAACGGGAAAGTGACCCTCCGCGTCGAATCGTTACGGCGTACGGGGCGGCAGGAGGCTGTGCGCTTCATCGTCTCAGACAACGGGATCGGCATGAGCAATGCCTTCCAGAAACGGATGTTCCTCCCCTTCGAGCAAGATGCCGCCCCCCGGCGGAAAAGGTCGGGGAGCGGGCTGGGGCTTGCCATTATCGGCAACCTGACTGCTTTGATGGGAGGCTCCATCGCTGTGGACAGCGAACTGGGCAAGGGAACGCGCTTCACCGTGGATATCCCTCTGGAGCGCACCGAAACGGCAGAAAAACACGATACAGCCGGAGAAAACGCGGAGGAGCGCTGCCTCTTCCGCGGAGAGACGCTCCTCCTTGCCGAAGATGACGGATTGAATGCTGAAGTCCTTGAAAATCTGCTTGGCTACATAAACCTGAGGGTCGTCCACGCCGAGAACGGCAAGGTGGCCGTGGACCTGTTTGAGCGTTCCGCTCCGAGGGAATACGCCGCGATCCTCATGGATATACAAATGCCGATCATGGATGGCCTTGACGCGGCCCGGACCATCCGTGCGCTGCCCCGTGAAGACGCCGCCAGCATCCCCATTTTCGCACTGTCCGCCAGCGTCTTTGCGGAAGACGTCGAGCGCTCCCTGTGTTCCGGTATGAATGGGCATTTGGGCAAGCCTGTGGACATCGATCAGATCTGTTCCATGCTCCAGACGTGGCTGTACCCGCAGCAAACGGATACCCAGGAACAAGCTTAGCGCGGACGGGGTGTTCCGCTATGAACGGACAGCCTTCCCGCCTCAAGGGAGGGCTGTTTCTCCATGCGGTTCTTGGGAAACCGCCCAAGAGCCTTCCCCTATGAGAGCACATTCACATGCAACAGGTTCCATAATGAATCAGGCAGCGTTCCGTACGCCGCCATGCGCTGGCGGATATGTGATACAACTAGCCTCCCGTATATGCGGGTTCCAATCCCGTTCCCTCGGCTACACGAAAGGCTTTCCCGTTCCGGTGCTCCGCTCTCTTTTTTCAAATCGCCTTCATTTGCGGCCCCCAACCCATGTTTGCCGCCTCGCGGTGTGCGGAAAGCTGTATTTCCGCGTACCCAAACGGATTAGAACTGGCAGGACCTGCTCGCGGGATCACACGCTTTTTTATTCACAAAATGTTTTACTATAAATATCAGTATAATATAAAATGATAATTCCAATCCCCATACAGCCGGCACGGCAGATCAAAAAAAATTTCCAATTCGTAAATAATTTTTGTCGAATGTATACAAAAAGTTACCTCATTTTATTCATATGATTTGATTGATAATCCGTATGCCTTATACCCCTTATGGTGAAGCGCCACGATTGCTTTTATACCTCTCAGAATGAGTACGTTAAAGCTCCTAACCTATGCATATGCCTGCCAAAGCCCATTGACACCTACTCGAAAAACGTGCTCTCTTGTTCTCACAGGAACAAAGTCCTTTGAGGCACAGGCGTCCATAGTCCCCATACAGCCCAACCGTTCAGGCGTCTTCTGAACAAGGGAATGATGTATGCGATACGCTTCCGAAAGACTCTCGCTTTTCCGCACGGTGTTCGTGCAGGTCGCCGCGTTGCTCCTGTTCGCGGCGGGCGGGATGTTGCTCGCGGTAGCGGAAAGGGAACTGAACGTACGCCCCACCCACCATGCGGAAATGGCTCCCGCCGCCGAGTTGCTGGACAACCGGCTGCCCGCTGTACTCAAAGGCCAGCCGGACGAGCTCCCAGCGCCTGCCGAGAAATCGTTTCAGAAGAAGACCCGCGGTTCTCAGCCGCCCTTTGCCCTGAGCGGACTTTCCCCCATGCTTCAGCCGGAACGTCCTGTCCGGCTCAGTGAAGCCGTCTCGGCCCTCCTCCCCTCTTGGCGCGGCCTCGTCGCCTTTCCCCTGCCTCCCCCCGCGTCCGTCTAGCGGACCGGGAACGGCCTTTCGTCTCCTCTTGGGGGCCGTTCCCTCCACGCGCCTTGTTTTCCCATGTCGATTCCGGTCCGGATGTACCGTTCCGCCCGACGGGCTTTTCCGCAAAGCCTCCGTCTCTCGGCGCTTGTCCCTTCGCCTCAGGCTGGCCGCCTGGCGGAAGAACGCGGTACGTCCCGGATGCCCCGCATCCACACTGTGACGCTTTACGACAGGAAACAGCCATGAAGATCAAGTCTCTTCTCGGAACGCTCGCGCTCTCCCTCGGTCTGCTCGCCTCCCCCGCCGCTGCGGAAAAGTTCGTCGTCGGCTTCCAGCCCTATGACACCATCTCCTATCAGGCCATCGTCAACGCCGAACTGGGGCTCTGGAAGAAGTATACCCCCGCCGGTACGGAAATCGAATTTCAGCCCGCCCTGCAAGGCACCGTCGTCGCCAACAACATGCTGGCGAACAAGGCGCAGGTCGGCTATATGAGCGTCATGCCCGCCACCATCCTCTGCTCCAAGCCGAAGCAGGCGGAAATCAAGATGGTCGCCACCCTCGGCATGTCCAAGGGCACCCGCTGCTCGCTCGTCGTGGTCCGCAAGGACGCCCCCGAATTCAAGAGCAACGAAGAAGTCGCCCGCTGGCTCGACGGCAAGATCATCGCCGCCCCCAAGGGCAGCGCGTCCGACCAGTACCTCCGCCGTTTCTTTGAAAAGTATAACGTGAAGCCGGGCGAATACCTGAACCAGTCCATCGAAGTCATCGCCACCAACTTCCGCATCGGCAAGATCGACGCCGCCTCCCTGTGGGAGCCCACCCTGTCCCGTATCGCCACTGACGTAGGCGAAGGCACCGCCCGCATCGTGGCCGACGGCAGCGCCTGCGACAACCCCGACCTCGGCATCCTGAACATGCGCGCCGACTTTGTGAAGAACCACCGCGATGTGGCCAAGGGCTACCTGCGCGCCGAACTCGAAGCACAGCGCTACATGCTCGATCCCGCCAACTGGGAAAACGTCATCAATATGGTTTCCAAGTACGCCACCGGCATCCCGAAGAACGTGCTGTGGTACTCCATCTACGGCCTCGTCCCCTCCGACAGTTCCGACCCCGTCCGCGAATGGAAGAACTTCTATTTCGGCGACCGTGAAAACGCCAACATCGTTGAAGTCGCGCCCTTCCTCTTCAAGTCCAAGATCATCAGCATGGAAAAGCTCCCCGACGGCACCGTCGACGACACGCTCGCCCGCGAAGTCTTCAAGGAAGCCGGATACGCTCCCGCCAGCCCCGACGCCGCCCTCGGCGTGATCAAGGGTGCCAAGGCGGCCGACTGCCCCTTCAAGAATTGACCGGTCCCAGCGGTTCCGTTCCCCGCCGGAGCGGAACCGCAACGAAAACCGTTTGCGGCGGGCCCTCCCCTGAGGGCCGCGTCTCAGCCCCTGCGCCTCAAACGGGCTTTTCACAAAGCTGAACCCACCCCAACCCCGAGGGGAACCCCATGAGCCAAGCCATCATGCAACGCCAGACGACCAAAGGCCCAAGCGCCTGGGAAGTGACGCTGGCGAATACGAAACTCTGGCTGAAGAGTCCGACCCCGTACCTGAACGCGCTCGGTCTGGTGGCCTTCGTACTCTTCTGGTACCTGACGACGGAATATTTCCAGCTGCCCTATTTTGAAAAGCTCCCCGGTCCCGTGGCCAGCTTCCAGGAATGGGTCTCCAAAGACCCCATCTACGGGATCTCCATCTATACCAGCGACTATTACGCCCACATCGGCATCAGCGTCTGGCGCGTGTTCCAGGCCTTCATGCTCGCCACGCTCCTCGGCGTGCCCACCGGCCTGTTCATGGGCTGGAACAAGACGTTCAAGGACTACTCCTTCCCGCTGCTCGAAACCCTGCGCCCCATCCCCATGCTGGCATGGGTCCCGCTGGCGATCCTGATGTGGCCAGGACGTGAGGCGTCCATCGTGTTCCTGACGTTCCTCGGTTCCTACTTCGCCACGGTGCTCAACACCCTGCTCGGCGTGGAGTCCATCGACGAATCCTATTTCCGCGCGGCCCGCTCACTCGGCGCACGGCCCCGCGACGTATTCTTCAAGGTCATCCTGCCGGGCGCCATGCCGTTCATCTTCACCGGCCTTCAGATCAGCATGGGGTACGCGTGGTTCTCGCTGGTCGCGGGCGAAATGCTCGCGGGCGAATACGGCCTCGGCTACCTCATCTGGAACTCGTTCATGCTGGTGCAATACCCCGTGATCATCATCGCCATGATCACGCTCGGCGTCATCGGCTCGTTGAGCAGCTTGCTCATCCGTATGATAGGCAACCGCCTCATGCAGTGGAAGGTCAGGGAGGAAGTACGATGAGCGGCAACGAAACGCCCACGCGCGGGCACATCCAGATCAACAACGTCAGCAAGATATACGATCCCGACGGCGCCAAGGTCCTTGCCGTGGACCGCTGCACCATGGACATCGCCCCCGGCGAGTTCTGCGTGGTCGTCGGCCCTTCGGGATGCGGCAAAACAACCCTCCTCAACGCCATCGCGGGCTTCCACAGCATCAGCAGCGGGGAAATCCTCCTCGACGGCGAAGTGCTCTGCTCCGCCGACAAGCAGGCGCAGCCCGGCTCCGACCGCATCGTGGTCTTCCAGAACGGCGCGCTGTTCCCGTGGTTCACCGTGCTTGAGAACGTCACCTTCGGGCCCATCGTCCAGAAGGCCATGAGCAAGGAAGAGGCGGAGGACAAGGCCATGGAGATGCTCGGCCAAATGGGCCTCATGGGCATCGAGAACAACTACCCGAGCGAAATCTCCTCGGGTATGCGCCGCCGCGTGGAAATCGCCCGGGCCATGATGAACAACCCCCGCGTGCTCCTGCTCGACGAACCGTTCCGGGCTATGGACGCGCTGACCAAGACCGTGGTGCACCAGTTCCTGCTTCAGGTGTACGACAGGAGCAAGACCACCGTCTTCTTCATCACGCACGACCTTGAAGAGGCCATCTTCCTCGGGAGCAAGGTCTACATCATGACCACCCGCCCCGCGACCATCAAAAAGATCCTCGACGTGGACATCCCCCGCCCCCGCGACTTCCGCGTGCTGTCCTCGCCGACCTACACGCGGCTGAAGGAAGAATGCATCTCCGCCGTCCATGAGGAAGCCCTCAAGGCCTTCAAGGCCGGCGAACGGGAAATGTAACCGAAGGAGCCCTTACCATGTCGTCGATCAAAAAGAGCCTGTGCAGCGCAACCGCGCGGCGCGGCATCATATCCATCATCGTATTCACCGTCGTTTGGGAAATCTGCACCCGTCTGCACGTGCCTATCATCGGCAACGTCCCCGCGCCCTCGTCCGTCATCGGCTCCATGGGCAAGCAGCTTACCGACGCCTTCTACTGGATCTCGTGGCGCGACAGCATGATGCGCATCGTGGGCGGCTTCGTCCTCGCGCAGGCCATCGGCATCCCGCTGGGCCTGCTCCTCGGGGCCAGCAAGACGGCGCACAGCCTCATCTATCCGGTGTTCGAAATCATGCGCCCGGTTCCGCCGCTGGCGTGGGTTCCGGTCGCGGTCATCTTCTGGCCCACCCCTGAAATGAGCATGGTCTTCGTGACCTTCCTCGGGGCGTTCTTCATCGTCGTGATCAACATCGTGGACGGCGTGCGCAGCATCGACGCCCGCTACCTGCGGGCCGCCCGCTCCCTCGGTTCCTCGCGTTCCGACATGTTCTGGCACATCCTGCTTCCCGGCAGCCTTCCGAGCATCGTCGTCGGCATGACCGTCGGCATGGGCGTGACGTGGGCCGTCGTGGTCGCCGCCGAAATGATCGCCAGCCGCACCGGCCTCGGCTACCTGACGTGGAGCGCCTACGTTGCGGGCGAATTCCCGGTCATCATCATCGGCATGATGAGCATCGGCATAGCCGGATACGTCTGTTCGGCCATCATCCGCTTCGCGGGCGCCCGCATGACCCCGTGGCTGCGTACATTCTAAAGAGAGGCGATCATGAGCGACATCGGTATGGGATACGGCGAAATGCAGATCGCCGACCTCTGCAAAGGCTACGGCATCGGCCCCCTGCATAAGGAAGTCATCAAGGATTGTTCCTTCACGCTGGAAAAAAGCAAGCTCACCGTCCTCATCGGGCCGTCGGGCTGCGGCAAGTCGGCGCTCATCAACATGCTGGCGGGCTATGAGACGCCCGACGCGGGCAGCATCCTCATCGACGGGGAAAAAGTCTCCGGCCCCGGACCCGACCGTCTGGTCGTGTTTCAGGAGACCGCGCTGTTCCCGTGGATGACCGTGTTCGAAAACGTCAGCTACGGCCCCCGCGTGCGCGGCGAGCTGAGCGGCAAGGACCTCGAAAACACGACCATGAAGCTGCTGGAAATGGTCGGCCTCGAGGATTTCCGCAGCAAGTACCCCTCGCAGCTCTCGGGCGGTATGCAGCGCCGCGCCGAACTGGTCCGCGCCATGATCAACCAGCCGAAGGTCATGATGATGGACGAGCCCTTCCGCGGTCTGGACGCCATGACCCGCGCCCTCATGCAGGAATACTACGTGCGCCTTTTTGAGGAGCACCGGGGGACCAACCTGTTCGTCACCTCCGAGCTGGAGGAAGGCATTTTCCTCGCCGACCGTCTGGTCGTGCTGACGAATCAGCCTTGCCAGGTCAAGAAGGTCATGGACGTCAACCTGCCCCGCCCGCGCACCTTCGACATGATGGCCATGCCCGAATACGTGGACATCAAGCGCGAAGTGCTGGAACTGCTGCACGACGAAGCCATGAAGTCCTTCGCCACGGGAGCGGTCAACGCGGCGGATTTTCTCGAAGCCTACTCCCAGCTCGGGCAGGATCAGGCCCAGCCCCGCATGGAAGGGCACAAATAACCCGTAGCGGCGGCCAAACCGGAAAAGGCGGGGAACCCCGCCTTTTTCATTTCTGGAGGCCAGACACGACAAAACCCGTCCCACATGCTCGGGAACGGGCTGCTCCGTTGTCGGCGTACCCTCTGTAGCGCTACGCGTCTTTCGGCTGAATGGGGTATTTGGTCATAAACCCGGTGACGGTGGCGATGGCGACCAGCGTCCCGTCCGAATCGGTGATGCGGACGTCATAGGTCCCCAGATTCCGGCCTGAGCGGATCTTGCGGGCTTCGCCGCGCAGGGGGCCGATGCGCCCCGGCTCGAGGTAGGAAATGTTCGTCTGGGCGTTGACGCAATAGAGCCCGGCGGCATTGGAAACCGTGGCGAACGTCATGTCCACCAGCGCGAAAATGGCCCCGCCGTGCGCGTGGCCCATGCCGTTGCGGTGGCGCTCGTCCAGCGGCATGATCGCCACGCCATGCTCAGGCCCGACTTCGAGGAGCTCGATCCCCATATGCCGGGCGAACGGATCATGATGGTTGAAATGGTAACGGACTTCTTCGTAAGACGGCATCCTGCCCTCCTGATGCGTGTGCGGCGGCCTTCGCGGGACGCCGGAAAGCGTTGTTCGTAGGGCTGCGGAGCGCCTCTCCGGGCGTACGCGCAACCGTCAGCATACGAACATTTTTTCCCTGAAAACGCCAGCCCCCGCGCGGTGCTGCCCAGCCTTCCCCTTTTCCTCCCTCCGTCCCCATATATCCAGCTCGATTTTACCGGATCACACCGCGGCCTTTCTCTTTTTCAGCGGATCAACATCCTCTTCGGGGGCCGCACACGCTCATGCCCTACATGTGGATTGCCCCGTATGTATGAGCACTATTTCAGGGACGTATGACGTCCTTGCCATTTTTTTATCATGTCGCTTGTAGACAATCTTATACGAATCTGATATATCTATAGCAACAAAAATACTTCATTATATCATATAATTACACATTGCTATTCATAATTACATTAAAATACTATAAAAATATATGTAGTTATCATAACTACATATATTTTATATATAACTATACTCTATTTTTTTGTTTTTTATTTATATAAAAATATCAATTTTGACTCATATATATTATTTCTTATTGAAATTACATGGAATATGTCAAAAAACCAACATTTTTTCGTTCACAAACAACCCGTCGCCCATTATTTGCGGCGATTCTCTTGGGAGGTGATACATCAAGAAAATGATCCAACGGTGAGTCGCAAGCCTCTAACCCCTTACATCAAGGAAGAGAAACTCGATGAAATGCCCAAAGATCCTGTCCCTGCTGCTTATGATCCTGCTCTTGTCGACCGGCTATGCCTCCGCTGCCCCGAGCCAGACATTGAAAATCGCCGCTGGTGATCCTGAAGATTCCGAAATGGGCGTGGTCGGCAATGCCTTTAAGGAATACATCGAAGAAAAGACGAAAGGTGACGTCGAGATCCAGTGCTTCTACAGCGGCTCTCTCGGCGACGAAAGCGAATGCCTCCGCAACGTGCAGAAAGGCACGCTGCCCATGGCGATGGCCGGCATAGCCAACCTCGTGCCTTTCGAGAAAAAACTCGGCCTGCTGACCCTGCCCTACCTGTTCTCCAACATCGACGAAGTGGTAACGGGCACCAACAGCGCTCCTGCGGAATTGTTGAACAGCTATGCCACAAAATCAGGATTCCGTATCCTTACGTGGACCTATACGGACTTCCGCTACATCTCCAATGCCAAGCGCCCCATCACCAAGATGGCCGACATGCAGGGCCTGAAGTTCCGCGTGCCCCAGAGCGCCGTGCTGATCGCCGCTTATAAAGCCTTCGGCGGCAGCCCGACCCCCATCTCCTGGGCCGAAACCTTCACTGCGCTTCAGCAAGGCGTCGTGGACGGCCAGTGCTACGGCTACATCGGCTTCAAGGCCAATAAGTTCAATGAAGCCAACCAGAAATACCTCACCGAAGTCCATTACACCTATCAGCTCCAGCCTCTGGTCATCAGCGAGCGCGTCTTCAAGAAGATGACCCCCGAAATGCAGAAACTGCTGATAGATGCGGGCAAATACGCGCAGGAAAAAGTGCTCAAGTACCAGATCGAGCAAGCTGACGCGGCCAAGAAATACCTCATCGACAACGGCCTCCAAGTCTCGCAGCTGGAAGACGAAGACGTGTGGAAAAAGGCCGCGATGGAAAAGGTCTGGCCTGAAATGGCCGACTTCGTAGGCGGCAAGGAAACCATCAACGCCTACCTGAAGGCCTGCGGCAAGCCCCTCTGGAAGTAACCCCTTCCATCCGGACCCGCCGAGCCCGGAATGCCCCTCCGGGCTCTTTCCCTCTCCGGATGGGGAAACGGGCCGGCTACTCGTTCAACCTTGACGGTAACTTCCATCTTTCCCTTTCCGAACGGGGAAACGGGGGCATCCTCCCTATACGGGAAAAGTTTTTCCATTGAGCCCCACACATGAAAACGCCTCCCGCCCCTGGACCAGGGTGGGAGGCGTTTTCACGCTGGTGTAGCGGGAAAGAGGCAGTCCCCATTGCGTTTCTGTTGCCGTTTCACACGGTTCCGGGTAAAAACGCCGGAAAGCCGGGTGAAACGGAATCGCCGCATCCGAAAGCCCTCTGCGGAAACGCCGCAAAAGCCTTCTTCCCATGTCTTCGGAGGATTACTTGAGCGCCTTGAGGAAGCGGTCCGAGACGGCTTCGGGCGTGGCGTGCCGATGCGCCGTGTCGGGATTCATCTTCTCGGAAAAGGCCGCAATCTCGGCCAGCCATGCCTTCAGCGGGCTTTCCCCATCTTCCCCGAACAGGGCAAGCTGCTCCTCCAGTGAAAAGACGGGATGTTCCCGCAGTTCGGCAATGGCGTCGGCCTCGGAAAACTTTTTGCCCATCCACGCCTCCGCGAAGCGGACATAGGCTGGAGCCAATGTTTCCGGGCCCTGCGCCTTGATCTCATCCACAACCCGCAGGTAGACTTTCAAAAACGCACGCACGGCGTCCGGATTCTTTTCCGTGAACGCGCGATCCGCGACAAGGAGTACGGGCTGCGTTGCACCGCAATCCTGCGAATGCGCCGCAATTTTGAACCCGAGCGTTTCGGCTTCGCGGGTGAACGGCGACCAGACGGCAAGGATATCGCCGTACCCGTTCTTGAACGCGCCGAGGGCGGGTGTCGGTTCCAGTTCCTCGATCTTGACGTCCTTCTCCTCAAGCCCGAGCGCGGCGAGCCATTTGTCGAGCAGATAGCGGGCCGACGTTTTTTTGGGGCACAGGATGAGCTTGCCCTTGACGGATTCGGGCGTCCCGAAGACATTCGGGAAATCGGGATTGAATCCCTTTTCCGCAAGGATCGGGCTGTCGGGGCGGGTCAGGATCATGTTGGCCGAAGATTCGTCGTTGGCGATGGCAATCACTTCCACCTGATCGCTCATGGTGGCCTGCATGGCGGGAACCGCCCCGCAACCGGCGATGGCCCAATCGTAGGCCCTGACGTTTTCGATGAGGCTCTTGCCGGAATCGAACCGGAGCATGATGATGTCCAATCCGGCTTCCTTGTCCCAGCCTTTTTCCTTTGCGTACCATGTCAAAAACGCCTCGTGCTCGCCAAGCCATGCCGTACGGAGGGTTTCGGACAGGGAGGGCGACGACTGAAACAGGCTGCCGAAAAGCGCGCATACTGCAAACAGTGTCTTGAATCGCATAACAGGTTCCTTTGTGTTGAATGTTGTAAACCGGGCTCAGGCCCGGATGCCACCCGTCCATAAGCAAAAAGCGTTCCTACCCCTCACATCCCGGCGCCGGGGAACGAGGCAGGGCGCACGGGGAAAAGAGATGCTCCCGCAGTACGAATTTCAAATGACCCTCATCGCGCCCTACAAGGGCCTCGATGCCCGGATTTTCAGACAGGTCGCCAAAGATCTGCGCTGCCGCATCAAATTCATGGATCTGGCCTTCGACGAGGCCATCGAAGCGGCGAAACGCCTCTCCCCGGATACCTGCGACGTCGTCCTCAGCCGCGGCGTCACCGTGGACGTCGTCAAACAGAATTCCTCCATACCCGTCGTGCCCATCGACTTCTCCGCATGGGATCTCCTGCAGGCGCTCCAGCCCTATGCGGGGCATGTCCGCAACGTCGCGTTCTTTCGGTACTCCACCCCGCTGCCCGGTCTCTCCAGCGTGGAAAAAGCCCTTGGCATGAGAATCAAGGAACACCTTTACGGCTCCAAAAACGAGATGCACCTCCGGCTCATCCAGCTGGACCCCGCCGACGTGGAGCTCTTCGTCGCACGCGGGACGCTCGTATGCCAATGGGCCACCGCAGCGGGGTTCCCCACGCTTGAGATCATCGACGGCGAAATATCCGCCAAGCGGACGCTCCTTGAGGCGGTCAACGTCGCCCGCGCCCGCCGGTCCGAACGCCAGCGCACCGCGCGCTTCGGAGCCATCCTCGACGCCATCGACGAAGGCATCGTGGTGTACGACGCACAGGGCAAAGTGAACCTCATCACCCCCTCGGCGGAATCCCTCCTCAACTGCGCGAAAAAAGAGGCCCTCGGAGAGCACATCCGGACCGTTATGCCCGGCGTCTTCTCTCCCGGCACGCTGGCGGGCGACAAGGCGGAACATGGGCGCGTCCACGACATCCGGGGCACCACCCTCGTCATCAACCGCGTGCCCATCCTTTTCCAAGGGCAGAACGTGGGGACGGTCTGCTCCATATCCGACGCCCGGCGCATCTACAAAGCGGAGGCAAAGCTCCGCAACAAACTAAAATCAAAAGGTTTTACCACGCGCTACTCGTTTGGGGACATCCGTACCCGCTCCCCGCACGTGCGGCATCTCAAAGAGCTTGGCGTACTCTACGCCTCCACGGACGCCAACCTGCTCATCTGCGGGGAATCCGGCACGGGCAAGGAGCTGTTCGCCCAAAGCATCCACGCCGCCAGCCTGCGCAAAGACAAGCCGTTCGTGGCCGTGAACTGTGCCGCCATCCCCGAAGGGCTGCTGGAAAGCGAACTTTTCGGCTATGAGGAAGGCGCGTTTACCGGCGCGAGGCGGCAGGGCAAGGCGGGCATGTTCGAGCTGGCCCACACCGGAACCCTGTTCCTCGACGAAATCGGGGACTTGCCGCTTACCCTTCAGGGGCGGCTGCTGCGCGTGCTTCAGGAACGGGAATTGGTACGCGTGGGCGGGACGCAGGTGATCCCCCTCGACGTACGCGTCCTATGCGCCACGCATCAGGATCTCCGCCAGCTTGTGGCAGAGGAACGGTTCCGGGCGGACCTCTTTTACCGCCTCAACGTGCTCTCTTTGCGCCTCCCGCCACTCAGGGAGAGGCTCGAGGACATTGTGGATCTCGCCGTTTCCCATCTGAGGGAACATCTCGACGAGCCTCCGGCGGAAAGCCTGCTCGTCTCCCAGCTTGAGCGGCCCCTGCTGCGCCATCCGTGGCCCGGCAACATCCGCGAACTGCTCAGCCTCATGGAACGCATGGCGATCGTAGCCAACCACATGGCCGAAGTGACGGACTGGGAACAATTGCTTTTGTCCCTATGGGAAGATCCGCCTCTGGAGGAGTCCCCCATAACGCCGAGCCTCCCCCAAGAGCCCGAGGATTCGCCGCCTCTTACCCTCAGGAGCCACATGGCGCGGGAAGAGGCCCGGTTCATCCGGCAAGCCGTCGCCCGGTGCGGAGGGGATATGGGCAAGGCCGCCCACCTTCTCGGCATCAGCCGGATGACGTTGTGGCGCAAGCTTCAAGGGCTTGCGGAAACAAATGCGGAACATTTCGAGTAACAATATTGATACAAAAAGTTAACAAATATGGTATGGCGTAACATTTTTGTTACAGCCAATGCCGCTTTTTTCCCTTTCCATATACCAATAAACGGCGATTTCCCTTCAAATGGGCTGGCATATTTCTTGATATAATCTTCCTAAGAGCCTTTCGGCACAATGCCGTCGGCGCGCTGGAAGGGGCAGTCCCCTGCCCATGTCCCCCACACAATCAGAAGGATGGAGTTGCCATGAAGAAAAGCATCATCGCCTCGTTGCTCATCGCCTGTTCCCTGTTTATCGGCGGCAACACGGATGCCCGGGCGGAATACCCCTACGACAAGCCCATCAACATCATCGTGCCCTTCGGCCCCGGAGGCGGCGTCGACATCGCGGCGCGCATCCTCGCCGACTACTTCCAGCAGAACTACAACATCACCATCAACGTCGTGAACAAGCCCGGCGGCGCACAGGCCATCGGCATCAATGAAATGCTCCGCGCCCGTCCCGACGGCTATACCCTCGCCTTCCCCGGCTTCAGCGCCCTCGCCACCACCCCCAAGCTGACCAACGTGGGGTATACCCTCAAGAACATCAAGCCCGTCGCCCACATCGCCAGCATGGAATGCGTGCTGAGCACCAACAAGAGCTCCGGCATCGACACGTGGGAAAAATTCCTCCAGGCTGCGGAAAAGAACCCCGATGGGACCGTCTACGGGACTACCGGCTCTATCTCCACGCAACGCCTGTACATGACGAAGCTGACCGACCGCTTCCACGGCGATCTCAAGATCCGCCATACCGCCTATACCAGCGGCCATGAAGTGAGCACCGCCCTGCTCGGCAAGCACATCACCGCCGGCTTCCAGGTCCCGGCCAACATCCTGCCTTATGCCAACTCCGGCGACTTCAACGTCATCGCCATCTCCCGCAAGGAACGCCGCGCCGATCTGCCCAATACGCCAACCTTCCGCGAACTGTACGCTGACAAGATGACCCCCGCGGACGAGAAGTGGATCGATCTCGGCGCGTGGCACGGCCTCGTGGTGTCCAGCAAGGTCAAGGACGATCGCATCGCCGCGCTCGAACCCCTCATCGAAAAGGCCATGAAGGACCCCGAAGTCATCGAAAAATTCAACAAAATCGGCCTTGATGCCGGGTATCTCCCCGCCAAGGAATTCGGACAGCTTATCCAGTCGTCCTCGGACCTCGCCGACGAAGTGCTGGCCGGGCGCAAGTCGCTTGACTAACCGGATATTGGGGCGGAGCGCGGGTGCGCCCCGCCCTTCCTTTTCACGACGAGGGGTCGCTTCATGAAAAACAAGACGGATTTCTTCATCGGCTTGACGCTGCTCGCCTTCTGCTGCGTCATGGGATACGAGATACATTTGATCCCTGAACCCGCGGCGCTCGATTTCTTCTCGGCGGGTTCGTTCCCCACGGGTGTCACGATCGCGCTGGCCCTGCTCTCGCTCATCCTTGTGGGAAGGACGATCACAGGCAAAGACAAAGACACGGCCTGCTGGCCCGAAAGGAAGCTCGCCGTCAAAGTGGGGCTGATGGCCGCGTGGATCCTGGCCTATGTGGTCGGCTTCATTTTCCTCGGAGAGTACGCCTATGACGCCGAGTGGCCCGAAGGCACGGGTTTCCTCATCTCCACGCTGATCTTCCTCTCCGGGGCGCAGGTGCTGACCGGATACCGCAATCCTTTCTACATTTTTCTCATTTCCGCGGGGATATCAGCCTTCCTGTACGCCGTGTTCGCCATCTTCTTCAAAGTTCCTCTTCCCTAAAAAGGCGGTATCCCATGTTCGATATGTTCATATCAGCCTTCAGCTCGGCCTGTAGCATGGAAGCCCTCGTCGCCAACTTTATCGGCGTGGCGCTCGGCATCGTCTTCGGCGCGCTGCCCGGCCTCACCGCCGTCATGGGCGTGGCCCTGCTCATTCCCTTGACCTTCGGCTTCCCCGCCGTCATCGCCTTTTCCGCCCTGCTCGGCATGTACTGCGGCGCAATCTACGCGGGCAGCATCACCGCCATCCTCGTCGGCACTCCGGGCACGGCGGCCGCCGCCGCGACCATGCTTGAAGGGCCGAAGTTCACCGCACGCGGGGAGTCGCTCAAAGCGTTGGAAATGACCACCATCGCCTCCTTCATCGGCGGCATCTTTTCCTGTATCGTGCTGGCCACGGTCGCCCCCCAGCTCGCACACTTCGCCCTCGACTTCAGCGCCCCGGAATATTTCTCCCTCGGCATCTTCGGCCTGACCATTGTGGCGACGCTGTCCGAAGGCGCGCTGCTCAAGGGCTGCATCGCGGCGCTGCTCGGCATGCTCATCTCCATGATCGGCATGGACCCGCTTTCCGGCAACCTGCGCATGACCTTCGACTCGCCAGACCTCATCAACGGCGTCTCCCTCGTCCCGGCGCTCGTCGGCCTGTACGCCCTGTCGCAGGTATTGGTTACCATTGAAGACGTCTTCATGGGCCGCAAGCTCTCCACCGCCGAAATCTCTCGCAAGGGCATCTCGTTACCCGATCTCTGGGCCAACCGTGCCGCCCTGATCCGCGGTTCCCTCTTCGGCACGTTCATCGGCATCGTCCCGGCCACGGGCTCGGGCACGGCCTCGTTCGCGGCGTACAGCGAAACCAAGCGCCACTCCAAGCACCCAGAGCTTTTCGGCAAAGGCACGCTTGAAGGCATCGCGGCCACGGAATCCGCCAACAACGCCGTCACCGGCGGCGCGCTCATCCCCCTGCTGACCCTCGGCGTGCCCGGCGACGTGGTCACGGCGATCATGCTCGGCGCGCTTATGATCCAGGGCATGACTCCCGGTCCGCTGCTGTTCCAGGAACAGGGCACGCTCGTCTACAGCATTTTCATCGCCCTGTTCGTCTCCAACGTCTTCATGCTGCTTCTGGGCTACTACGCGGTGCGCCTGTTCGCCAAGGTCGTGCTCATTCCCGGCGGCATCCTCATGCCCCTCGTCACCACCCTGTGCGTGGTGGGCGGCTACGCCCTGAACAACTCCAACTTCGACCTCGCCGTCATGGCCGGTTTCGGGTTGCTCGGCTACATCATGACCAAGGCGCGCTTCCCGCTCGCCCCCCTGCTCCTCGCCATGATCCTCTCCGGGATCATCGAAACCAACTTCCGCAGGGCGCTCAGCATCTCCAATCAGGATTTCTCCGTATTCTTCACCCGTCCTGTCTGCGCGTCGTTCCTCGCCATCAGCCTCTTCATCCTGTTCAACCTGCTCTGGAAGGAATGGAAGAAGTACCGCGCCGCCAGCGCCGCCTGATCCCGCAACCCTTATGAGGCCAGCCATGCAACAAGCGACTCACATTTACCGGAACGGCACCATCCTGACGATGGATTCCCGCTGCTCCATCGTTTCCTGCCTTGCCGTATCCGGCGAAACCATCCTTGCCGTGGGCTCGGAAGCCGAAGTGGCCCCGTTCCAGGGCCCGGAAACCCGCATCGTCGATCTCGGCGGGCGGTTCATGATGCCGGGCTTCTACGACTGCCACAGCCATTTCATGCGCGCGGGCATGTACAACAAATACTATCTCGACGTGAATTCCCATCCCATCGGGGACGTGAGGACGCACGGCGACATCCGCCGCAAGGTACGCGAAGCCCTTTCGGGTATGCCCGCCGGGGAATGGCTGCTCTGCGCGGGGTATGACGATACCGCCGTTGCCGAAGAGCGGCATTTCACGCTTGCCGAACTGGACGCGATGGCCCCGGATCACCCGCTGTTCCTGCGCCACATCTCCGGGCATCTGGCCCTGTGCAACAGCAAGGCGTTTGAGGCAGCCGGGATCACGGATGAAACCCTGAATCCGTCGGGCGGCGTGTTCCGGCATGACGGCAACGGCCGCCTCACCGGATTGGTGGAGGAACCCGCCGCAATGGAGATGGTTCTGGCAGCCTCCCCGCAGATGACCGAGGAAAAATGGCTCGGCGCGGTGGAACGGGCTACCGACGACTATGTCGCCAAGGGCGTGACGACCGCCCACGACGGCGGCGTCACCACGGCCATGTGGAAAAACTACATGACCGCCCACAAACGGGGGATGCTCAAAAACCGCGTCCAGCTTCTGCCCAAGCACGGCTGGTTCGACTTCTCGCTGGCCCCCACCGTGCAATGCGGCACGCCCCTGACCAAGGACGGCCTGCTCAGCATGGGCGCTGTGAAACTGTTTCAGGACGGGAGCCTCCAAGGGTACACCGGCTATCTGAGCAATCCCTACCATTCGCTGCCGGACGCCATCTCCGACGGGTCATGGCGCGGATACCCCATCTACAATCCCCGTGAACTCGTCAACATCGTTACCCGCTACCACGAAGAGGGCTGGCAGGTCGCCATCCACGGCAACGGCGACGCGGGCATCGAAGACATCCTCAACGCCTTTGAGGAAGCGCAAAAGGCGTACCCCCGGGCCAACGCGCGGCACATCATCATCCATTGCCAGACCGTCCGCGAGGATCAGCTCGACCGCATCGAACGGCTCGGCGTGGTTCCGTCCTTCTTCACCGTACACACCTATTACTGGGGCGACCGCCATCGGGACATCTTCCTCGGGAAAGCCCGCGCAGCCCGGATCGATCCGCTGCGGAGCGCCCTGAAACGCGGCATCCCCTTCACTTCCCACAACGACACCTCCGTCACGCCTATGGATCCGCTGCTCTCCGTCTGGTCGGCGGTCAACCGGATCACCGGCAGCGGCAAGGTGCTCGGCGAGGATCAGACCGTCTCTGTGCTGGATGCCCTGAAAAGCGTCACCATATGGGGCGCCTACCAGTTCCATGAAGAACGCATGAAGGGCAGCCTCGAGCCCGGCAAGCTCGCCGATATGGTCATCCTCGGCGAGAACCCGCTTGAAATCGCGCCCGAACGCATCAGGGACATCCCGATTCTGGCGACCCTGGTGGGCAACCGGCTCGTCTACGGTTCCCTGTAATGTCCCCGTCCCCAACGCACCGGGCAAAGGATGATCCCCCTTCCCCCGCCCGGTGCGATTTGGGGTTCCCCCGGCGGCACACTCGCCCATTCCTCCGGGCGGCCGCCGGGGGAACCAACCTCCATATAAGGACACCCGCTCAGTCAATCCGAGCGGGTGTCCTTATATGGAGGAAGGATAGGGGGAGACGCTCCATTCGGCCGCCGTCCAGCCGCAACCGGGACGCCGCACAGAATCGGCATACCGGAGCTTATGCGTGCCGCCCCATTTCGTATGCCTCATTCAGAGCCGGGCTTTCCTTGATATCGCCTTTTTTCCATGCGCCCGATCCGTAAACGATGCCCTTTTCCTGCGCGCCTTCCAGACAGTACAGGAACCCGCGGAACCCTTCGATGGTCCTCTCCAGCGACCGCTTTTCGCCGTCGGCGGCGGTGGCGATAAAGTAAAACGCCTTGTTGCTGATTTCCGTATACCGGGCGACGCACCGATCAATAAGCGTCTTCATCTGCGCATCCATCGTATAGAAATACACCGGCGTCGCCATGACGATCACGTCAGCGGCGATCATCTTTCCCAGAATCTCGGCCATATCGTCCTTCTGCACGCAGACGCCGTTGTTCTGGTGGCAGGCTTCACAGCCGATGCAATAGCCGATGTTTTTGTCGCGGAGGAAAACCTTTTCGGCCCGATGGCCGGATTCCCGCGCGCCTTCCATGAAGCGATCACACAATATATCGGAATTGCCGCCCCTTCTGGGGCTCCCCGACAGTATCAGTATATTTTTGCTCATGACATTCCTCTCAACGAAAAGGTTATTTTCCCATGCCGATCTTGCGAAGCCACGCGGCCACCTCGCCTTGCGCGGAAGCGGCCCGGCTTCCCCTGACGGCAAGCCCGTCCAGAACAACCGCCTTCGGGCAAAACGTCTTGATGTCCGCAACGCTGCGGCCCAGCGCGCTGCCCTCATGCGTGATGAACGGGGCAATCCGCTTGCCCGCCAAATCGTACTCGGACAGGAACGTCCTCACCGGCCCGGCTACAGTGCCCCACCAGTTGGGCGATCCCACGAAAACGACGTCGTACGCCTCGATGTGCCCGATCCTGTTCTTCAAAGGCGGCTTGTAGCCCGACGCCAGTTCCTGCTTCGCCTGATCCGTGGTCGCACGGTACGCCTCGGGATACGGCGTCACCGGCTGAAGTTCCACAATATCCCCGCCGACCGCCGCATGAATGGCCTCGGCGACGGCGCGCGTGTTGCCGGAACGGGAATAGTAGACGACCAACGCCTTGGCTCCGCCCTCCGTGGCGGCATAGGCCGACGAAACATGCGGCAACAAACGACCTCCGAACCCGGCAAGCAGCCCGGCGACCGTATATTTCAGCAGACTTCTTCTGGACGAATCGATTTCCAGTGCCTTGCTCATAACAATCCTCTCTTGTCCGTTTCGAACTTTCAGCTGTGTATTCCATCCATACGGATCAACAATTCCATGAATCAGATATACTGCCTCCGAACCTCTGTGAGTAGATACGATTCTACCCATTTTTTGCCTGATCCTCTCTTCCCTCCCCTCTGCAAGAGCCTATGGCTGTCTCTTCGGACACGCGGGCGCACATCTGAGGAAAGTACATGAAGGTGTAACACGGCACGAGATACGGACAATGTCCGGCAACGCTTCCCAGAGAAAGGGCGACAGAAAAAGCAAGGAGATCCCAGAGGCGGGGGAGGAAGAAAACGGCTCAGGCCCTGTCGAAAAAGCCGGAAAGCGTTTCCACCCTGACCACACGGGGAGGCGGAAGCTGGGGAACGGCTTCGGCAATGCGGCGGGCCAGCTCGGCACAAAGGCCGGGAGCAAGGGCGGGCTCCGGCAGGACGTGCAATTCCAGCCGTTCCGCATCGACGAGACGCAGACGGAAATCCGGCCCGGGCAGTCCGGCCGAGGCGAACACACCATGAACGGCCCGCTCACCGGCGGCAAGCCCCGCGAGCAGGGAACGCTCCGGCTTCATGCCGTACGGGAGCCGCGTCAGCAGGCAAGGCCGGGCTTTCTGCTCCGGATCTTCCATTCCCGTCAGTGCGGCGCACCGATGGATGTCCGCCTTGGTCAGGCCGGCGGAAGCCAGCGGGGACAGGATGCCGAGTTCCTCGACGGCCCGTATGCCGGGGCGGTACTGCCCCGCATCGGAAGCGTTCGTACCGTCGCACAGGGGAAGGTCGGTTCGAGCTTTCAGCAAGGAAAACAGGTTACGCTTGCACGCATAACAACGGCGGCGATCCCCGGAGGCCACCAAAGCTAAATCCAATGGATCGGCGGGAAGTTCCTCATAGGCGAGCTCCCGGGAGGCCGCCCAATGACGCGCGTAGTCCGTCTCTTCCGGGGGAATGTGCGGTCCGACGATGTGCAGCAGTACGGGCTCGAAGCCGAACCGCTGGGCCGCATGAGCGAGAAAACGGCTGTCCAGCCCACCCGAGTAGGCCAAAGCAAAACGGTTCCCTGCCGCGAGGACGCCGAGGACGCTTTCAAGACGCGGCAGGAGCGCGGTTTCCTCCGGAGACGCGGCGGTCATACTTGAATCCATCACGGCAATACCCTCATACACTTACAAAAAAATGCCGGAAACCCCGTTCACCGATACGGCGGCATCAGCCTTCAAGCTCCGTACCACAGGCGAAGATCGTCCCGTTGGGCGCATTGGCGAAAACACGCGACCCGTAGACCAGAGCCCGTCTTTCCACCAGCATGGCGGGCCACGGCCCGAACGTCGCCCCAAGGCTGCGAAGCAGGGCGATGGCTGTGGGCGTCACGGTTTCGCCTTCGCCGGAGAACGGACGGACGGGAATGCCTTCGAGCAGTTCCAGTACCGCAGGAGCCGGAACGGGTATGACGCCGTGGGCGCAAACGACCTCACCGTCCGCAATGGGCAGGGGGCTGACCACAAACCGCGCGGGCGAGAGCCGCGTGAACAGGACGCAGGCCATACAAATGTCCAGGATGCTGTCCAGCGCGCCGACCTCATGAAAACGGACGGCCTCCGGCTTCATGCCGTGCACGGCGGCTTCAGCCTTCGCCAGCAACGTGAACGTATCCGAGGCCAAGCGCTTCGGCTCATCGTCCATGCCGCTCCCGGCGATGATCCCAAGAATATCCTCAAGGGTGCGGTGTTCGTGCTGGTGGGGAAGCGACACGTCCGCGAACCAGCCGCCGATACGGTTCACCTGCCGCCGCGTCAGGCGCACGGTCCCGGCGAGCTCGGGCAGCACGGCGGCAAGCAGCCTGTCCGTTTCCGCCTCGCCGAGTTCCGTCATGCGCAGCAGCCCGGCAAGGAACATATCCCCGGACAAGCCGGAATGTGACCGGATGGTCAGGATGCGGCCTCCCCGGGCTTTGCCCCGCCCATCCCCGTGGGCCGTTTCATGCGTATGGCCGTGCTCATGATGGTGTTCATGGCGGTGGGCATGATCCCCGTGTGCGTGCGCTTCGCTCATAATCCGTTTACCACCCTTGCGGCGGCGCAGGCCGCGCCGTACCCGTTGTCGATATTCATGATCCCCACGCCGGGAGCGCAGCTTGAAAGCATACTCGCCAACGCGGCCCGTCCGCCCTGCGCCGCACCGTACCCAACGGACGTCGGAACGCCGAAGATCGGCTTGGGCGTAAGCCCGCCCATCACGCTGACCAGCGCGGCGTCGAGCCCGGCAACCACGATCACGGCATCAAAGGTGTTGATCTCCTCCAGCCGCTCCGCGAGCCGCCACAACCCGGCAACGCCGCAGTCTTCAAACAGTTTGTGCCCGATGCCCAGATACGCCAGCGTCCGCGCCGCCTCCCAGGCTACGAAGCCGTCCGCCGTGCCCGCGGAAATGACGGCGACCCTGCCCTTGCCCTTCGGCGGGAGCGCGTCCCCGAACGCGGTACGCGACAGGGGATGGTAGTCATACCCTGCGCGGATCTCGGCGGGAACCCGAGCGAACACGTCCGGGGCAAGCCGTGTGAACAGGACCGGATGCCCCGAGCCCCTGCCAAAACGGGAGAGCAGCTCCACGAGCGCCTCGAAAGGCTTCCCTTCGCAAAAAACCGCTTCCGGCAGCCCGATCCGGGCCGTCCGGGCGTGATCAAACAGAATGCCGTGATCCATATCCTTACCCGTCTTTTGGAAAATTCCGAAACACCACGCCGCCGGGGTGAAGGCCGAGGGGAGCCCCGCCCCACCGGTGCGGGCAGCCATGCGCCCGGGCGCATCCGCATCATGGCCGCCCGCGAACGGCGCCTTACACCGTGATCAGTTCATAATCCCGCGAACCCATGCCGATGGATTCGGCATACTCAACCTGATGCCAGCCCCGCGTATTCGGATGCAGCGCCGAGAACTTGTCGTAGCCGCAGGAGTGCGCGCCGTGCTCGCCCAGCGGAATGAGGCTGTGCGCTTCCTTCACCAGATCGAAACAGGCCGTGTCCAGCGCTACGGGGTCCTCCGAAGCGAGGATACCCAGATCCGGGACAATCGCCGGCTCGGACCATCCGGCGCAGTCGCACTGCGGCGTCACGTTGAGCAGGAAGTTCAGGTAGCAAATGCGGCCTTCCTTGCCCTTTACCGCTCCGTAGGCGTATTCCGCCATGCGCTCGGCGAAGTCGGAATACTCGTTGGGCGTGTCGACGCCGATGGCCCCCTGCTTACAGGCCGTTACGCATTCGTAACAACCGATGCAGCGTTCCTTGTCGATGACGGCATGGCGGCCCTTCTCGGCTTTTTCCAATGAAAGCGCGTTCCTCGGGCACAGCGGTACGCATTGCCCGCAGCCGATGCATTTAGGGTAGATCACGACGTTTCTGCCGTGCTGATCGATTTTCCCGGCCTGCGGGGCGCAGCCCATGGCGAGGTTCTTGATCGCGCCGCCGAAACCGCCCATCGCGTGCCCCTTGAAGTGGGACAGAACGACCATCGCATTGGCGGAAAGGAACGCCTGCGCAATCTTGACCGAAGCGAAATGTTTCAGGTTGACGGCCACTTCCTCGTAGCACTTGCTGGTCACGCCGTCGGCCATGATCACCGGAGCGTCCACGACATAGGGCGTAAAACCGTGGCGATACGCCGTTTCCAGATGATCCACGGCGTTATGGCGGGTGGACTTGTAGAGCGTGCAGGTATCCGTCAGGAACGGGCGGGCCCCCGTCGCCTTCACGCAATCCACGACCTGCCGCACGAACGTCGGGTGCAGGTAGGTATCGTTGCCCGCTTCGCCGAAGTGCAGCTTGATGGCAACGACCTCATCCTCGCCGACCGTGCCGAGCGGCTTCACCTTGTCCGCAAGCCCCACGGCGTCGCAGAGCCGCTTGATCTTGGCGAGCCGGTGATCGGAAGGGTTTTTTACAGCAAGTTTTGCCAGATAAACGGGAACAGACATACTTTCTCCTTGTTTGCAAACTGCCCCGCCGAATACGGCGGGAACTCCGGCACCCGGTGTGCGGCTCACAGCGAAGCCCTCATGCACACCGGGACACTCTCAATACCGAAGGGAAACCGCGCCTCCCGGATGGGAAAGCGGGCGAGCCCCCGCTAGTTTTCCGGGATGACCGCGTTGACGCACCCGAGCGCGTTCAGGGTCCGGGGGAATCCGATATACGGCAGGCAACACGTCAGCGCGTCGATCAGGTTTTCTTTCGTGTTCCCCACATTCACGTTGCCCTGCACATGGCTCTTGACCTGGCTCTCGCACCCGCCCAAAGAGCTGATGATGCAAAAGGTCAGGATTTCGCGGGTCCGCAGGTCCAACCCCTTCCGCGTGTACACGTCCCCAAAGCAGAATGCCGAGAGCATGTCGCGGAGGAGATGCCGCTGGTTCTGCGGCGTGCTCTTGTGCATGGCGTCTATCGCCGCTCCGAAAATGGACTTCTGCACTTTGACGCCCTGCATGAAGCGGTCGTCTTCCGTTACCGTCTTCTGCGAGGCCACGGGCAGCGGGATGCGTTTTTCCCTGAAGACCTCATTGACCAGCCGGAGCGCTTTTTCGGTCTTGGGAAAACCGATATACGGAGCGCACTGGTACATAGCTTCCTTGATTTCCTCGGGCGTCGCCCCGACCTGCAAGGCCGCGCCCACATGCGGGGCGAAGCCGTCCAAAGTCTGGCTAGCCGTCAGGACGACCAGCGTGATCAGCTCCTGCATTTTGGCGTCGAGCGACCCGTGCCACGCGACTTCGCCCCAGATGAGGCGATCCCGCATCTCGGCGAAATCCGGATCGGTCGCCTCTAAAGGAGACCGGGCGTTTCCGAAACGTTCCAACTGTTTCTTTTCGGCCAAGGCGGCTCTGCTCATGTTCTTGCCTCCGTTTGGAACCTGCTGCGTAGGGGAAGAAGCCGCGATTGCCGCGCCGGACAACAGCAAACAAAACAATGCGGCGAAAAGCCCACAAGAAATGTTCCTTTTTTTGTGTGCAGGCATATGCGACCTCCCATCATGTCAATGCGTTGAAAGCGGCCCGGATACCCGAGGCCGGAAGGGAAAACGCTGCGGGCATGGCGTGATTTCCCTATGGGTGCACCATACGCTCCCTAATGGAGAACAGAAGATACGATCCTCTCTTATTCTTGCCTGATTCTCTCGCGGTGCTACCCAAAGAGGTCGGAGTGTGGTATCAAAAAACCGAACCCTGAAAAGGATTTTTCTTTATTCCATGCAAAAACAGAGGATTATGCCATATGATGGAAACGGGGAGTGGAGAGACGGCAAGAACCGCCAGCCTTTTGAAAGAGAAATTGCTCCAGCGGGCGCCCGAGCACGGGAAGTATCCAATGGACATCGAAGGGCTGGTCATCACGCGGCGGCATGAAGCCAACAGGATTGAAACCTGCTTCTCCAAGCCTTCCGTCAGCGTGATCATTCAAGGCTCCAAGCGGACCATGCTGGGCTCCGAGGAGTACTGCTACGGCGAAAACCAGTGCCTCGTGGCCGGGGTGGACATGCCGAGCTCCTTTTACGTTACGGATGCCAGCCCTGAGCGGCCCTTTCTGGCGCTGTGCCTTGATCTGGACAAGTACCTGATCACCCGGCTCGCGGCGGAAGTCCCGCCGCCCTGCGCGACCGGGGCCTGCTCCTACAAGGGGCTCTCCGTCGCGGACGTCGATCCCGATATCCTACATGCGTTCCTGCGCCTCGTCGAGCTTCTCGAGAAACCGGAGCAGATCCCCATACTCGGGCCGCTCATTGTCCGCGAAATCCATTACCGCCTGCTCATCGGCCCCCAAGGGGAATTCCTGCGCCGACTGAACACCCTCGGCACCCAGAGCAATCAGATCGCCCAAGCCATCACGTGGCTGCGGGACAATTACAGGGAACCGTTGCAGGTCGACAAGCTGGCTCAGAAGGTAAACATGGCCACCTCCACGTTCCACCGCCATTTTAAGGAAGTGACGACGCTCAGCCCGTTGCAGTTCCACAAGCGGCTGCGCCTGTACGAGGCCAAGCGCCTCATGCTCACGGAAAGCAAGGATGCCTCCAGCGCGAGTTTGGCCGTCGGCTACGAGAGCCCTACGCAGTTCAACCGGGAGTATAAGCGGCTGTTTGGCGAACCGCCGCACAGGGACGTGATGAGGATGCGCTGAGGACGGCGGCGCTTGCGCACCTCCCCCGTGCCTTTCCCCTGAGCGGTGGGAGTGCGGTGGGATCACTCAAAAAACCGGAAAAAAGCCCCTTCCGAACATATCGGAAGGGGCTTTTTTCCGGGTACGGCATTCGCCGCCCCACTGTCCCTCACCCAGAGAATGTACCGCGTTGGCTGCGGCATAGGTATTCCTTTCCGGCAATAAGGCGGCTCTTCCGGATCGATCCGCACGGGGGACATGGAGAGATAATTTCTTTACAATACATATGGATATATACTTTTTTAGAGAAAAATCCCTTCCGTTATTGCCTTTATAGACAGATCAGTCTAAAAATCATCCATGCAAAATCACGCGCAAGACGCCAAAGGCCGTGGCCGCCCGCCCAAGCAACGCGGCGACAAACTGCTGACCCGGGAAATGCTGGTCCACGTCGGGACGGAAGTGCTGACGGAAAAAGGCTATTCCGCAGTGGGGGTCGACGAGATATTGCAGCGCACGGGTATTTCGAGGTGTTCTTTCTACTACTATTTCAAGACAAAGGAAGGGTTCGGCGCGGAACTCATAGACCGCTACAGGCACTTCATCACGCAAAAGCTGGAGCGTTGCCTCTCTGACACGTCCCTGTCCCCGCTGGGCAGCCTCCGGGCCTTCGTCGGCGAAGTGCGGGACGAGATGGCGCGGACCGATTGCCGTTCCGGCTGTCTGGCCGGAAAGCTGGCGCAGGAGGTCAACACGTTGCCGGAAAACTTCCGCGAGCAGCTTTCCGCCGTCTTCGCGGAGTGGCAGGATGTTTTCGCGCGCGGCCTCAAACGTGCCCAAGAGACTGGAGAAATATCCCCGGAACTGGACTGCGCCTCTACGGCGGCCTTCTTCTGGTACGGCTGGGAGGGGGCCCTGCAGCGGGCCAATCTGGAATTGAACATCAAACCCGTCGATATCTTCATCGGCAATTTCTTTTCCCGGCTGACGGGATAAGCCTAACGTCTCCATGAATCGGCAAGCGGCCGAACAGCTTCCGGCGTCCGTCAATAACGCCGGGGTCTCCGGTTTTTGCCTCTATCCGGCCCACTCACACAGCCCGGCTTCCCGCCGCCGGCAACGTTTCAAAAAAGGATATGCCTCATGGCTCACGCGGACCCCTCCAGCGAACTGGCAACGAAACCCCTCGGCAGGCTTCTTTTACGTTTCGCCATCCCGAGCATTTTTGCACAGATCGTCAACCTCCTCTACAACATCGTCGACCGCATTTTCGTCGGCAGGATACCGGAGATTGGCCCACTGGCGCTGGCCGGGCTCGGCGTCGCCTTCCCCATCATCCTGATCATCTCGTCCTTCTCCTTCCTCGCGGGCATGGGCGGCGCGCCGCTCGCCTCCATCGCCATGGGGCGCGGCGACAATGCAAAAGCCGAGCGCATCCTCGGCAGTGCCTGCGTGTTCCTCCTCGCCATGTCGGTCGTGCTCACGGTGTTGTGCTTCTGGGCCATGCGCCCGATGCTGCTCATGTTCGGGGCAAGCGAACAGACCATCGGGTATGCAGTCGACTATTTTTCGCTCTACCTGCTCGGCACCCCGGCTGTGCAGCTCTCGCTGGGCCTGAACTACTATATTTCCTGCCAGGGCTTTGCCAAGACGAGCATGATGACCGTCCTCATCGGGGCGGCCCTCAACATTATCCTCGATCCGATATTCATCTACGGCCTCGATATGGGCTGCAAAGGCGCGGCGCTCGCCACGATTTGCAGCCAGGCCGTCAGTGCCGTCTGGATCTTCGCCTTCTTCTTCGGCAAACGCACGGTTTTGCATTTCCGCAGGCAATACCTGCGGCTGGACCTCAAGGAACTTGTGCCCGTCATCCTGCTCGGCCTTTCCCCGTTCTTCGTCCAAGTGACGGACTGCATCGTCCCCTTGGTCATGAACGCCGGGATGCAGCAATACGGCAACGACTACTACGTCGGCACCATGACCGTCATGTTCAGCATCGAGCAACTGCTGCGCCTGCCAGCGGACGGCCTGTGCCAAGGCGCCGTGCCCATCATGAGCTATAACTACGGCGCGGGCAAACCCGAACGCGTGAAGAAGACCTTTTTCCTCATCCTGGCCTTTTCCTTCGGTTTTACCACCATCGCAAGCTGGCTCATCCTGCTCTTTCCCAAGACCTTCATCATGCCGTTCACCGATTCCCAGCAGCTCATCGAAATCACCATCCCCGCCATACGCATATACTTCGGGGGCATGATGTTCATCGGCGTCCTCTACGCCTGCCAGCGCACGTTCATGGCGCTGGGGCGCACCAAGCTCTCCCTCCTCGGGGCCATGATGCGCAAGCTCGTCATCCTGCTCCCGCTCTGCTTCATCCTCCCCAGGCTCGGCTACGGGACGGACGGCCTGCTTTATGCGGAATGCATCGCCGACGTCCTGGGCTCCGCCATTGTATTTGCGATTTTCATTTGGAACTTCAAATCGATGCTCAACCCTTCCTAACGGTATAAAAGACCTTCACAGGCGTTTCGGCGTCCCGCGCGATTTCCTGATCCTTATCCGTATACGGCGTAAGGTCCAAAGCGGCAGAGGCGGAAGGCCGTTTCGAATCATTGGCAGAAGGGGCGGGCATGTTTTTCTCCTCCGCGCTTGACGCCCTCCCTTGAGTTACAGAGCGGGCTCCCTTAGAATCATAGGACATACGCTCTTCTTTGGAGGTTCACCGTGAAGCCGCTTGCCGCCCTCGCCAAAGGTATCTGCCTGTTCTGCGCCATTTTCGCGGCACAGGCGATGGCCTTTGCTGATGTGGCGGAGCGGACGGCTCCTTTGCCCCCCGCCGAAGTTTTGATCATCAATTCTTTTCATTCCGGCCATTTCTGGGAATACAACATCATAAAGCGGATCTCTGAAGAGCTTGAAAATACGGAAACGGGCTTCCGTATACGCCTGCATTGCGAATATCTCGACTATGAACGCCATCCTCCCGGAAGTCTGGATAACGAACTCGTAAGCCTGTTTGCCCGAAAATACGCCGGGGGATCCCTCAAAGCCATCATTGTAACGGATAACGACGCGCTGGACTTCATGATCGCCCACGGGAATCGCCTTTTCCCTGGCGTCCCCGTCGTCTTTTGCGGCATCGCGGATCCTCCCGCAGAGCTTGCCGAACGCCGGGCGCACTATACCGGCATTCTGGAAAATTTCTCCATCCACCGCATCCTTGAATCCATCCCCCTCGTCCACCCGGAAGCCCGCCATCTGGCCATCATTTGCGGCGACACGACGTCCGCCCGTACGGCATTGCGCCAAGCGGCCCCGGAACTGGCGGCAATGAAGCCGGGCATTGCCGTCCGGACTCTTGCGGCACTGCCCGCACAGGCCATACAAAAAGCTCTTGAAGAACTGCCCCGGGATACGGTGCTCCTGAACTTCGGCTACTACCGCACAGCCGACGGCCAAAGCTACTCCATGAAGGAAAGCCTGCAACAGCTCCGCAGCTGGACCGACCTGCCCATGTATTCCCCGTGGAGTGGCCAGCTCGGCAAAGGGGTGCTGGCAGGCCAATGCGAATTCAACGAATTCCACGCCGTACATGCCGCGCACATGGTCCTGTCCGTTCTCGGCGGCACGCCACCGGATGCCATCCCGCTGCTGCATGAACCGTCCCCGTATCTCATTTATGATCATGCCGTGCTGACACGGTACGGCATCAGCGAAAGCGACCTTCCGCCGGATTCGGTCATCATCAACCGCCCCCTTTCGTTTTATGAGCAGCACCGGGCCGCTTTGCTGCCTGCGATGACCGTCATGCTGGTCCTTTTCGGCATCATCCTGTTGCTCATGTATCTGCTCCGCGTGAAACAGCGTTCGGAATCCCTGCTCAGACAGGAAAAAGCTGTGCTGGCCCAAGCGAACGCCCTTGAACGCCGCAGCCAGCTCGAGCGGCGTATGGAGGCCATCGGCCGCATGGCGGGAGGGATCACCCATGACGTGAACAATATCCTCGGAGGAATCGCCGCTTGCGCCCAGCTTGCCCTGCCTGAAATTCCACGGGAAAACCCGGCCTACGAGGACGTTTTGCATATCCTTGATGCCACTGTCCGCGGCAAAGATCTCATGAAGCAGATCCGCATGACCGACAGCACCAAAACGCTGGATGCCCGTTCCGAAACGCCGCTTGTATCGAAATTGATACGGGAATGCGCGGAAACGCTTCAGCCGCAACTCCCTCCCCACATTTCCCTCAACGTGCGCAACGCCTGTCCCGAAGCGCGTATCCGGGCCGTATCCGTTGAGGTGCATCAAGTCCTCCTCAACCTGTGCCTCAACGCCATCCAGGCAATGCCGGATGGAGGCGAACTCACAGTTTCCGCCGGGCTCTACGCCGTGGAGCGGCACCGTTCCGGAGACGAGCTTGCCGAGGGCAGCTATGTCCGCATAGACATTTCCGATACCGGGAAAGGCATCCCGTCGGGGCTCATGGAATTCATTTTTGATCCCTTCTTTACTACAAAACAGGAAAACGGGGGCAGCGGCCTTGGGCTCGCGCAAGTCCACAGCCTCGTCCAGCGTAACCGGGGAGCGGTGCGCGTGGCCAACCGTCCCTGCGGCGGAGCCCTCTTTTCCGTATTCTTGCCGCATGATTTTCCCTCTCCCGAACGGGATGATGCTGGCAAAGCAACCGACACCCCCCTCTCCGAAACGGTATCGCCCGTCGATTCCATCCCGCAGCCGGTTGAAAACGGTTTCCCCACGGGCCACCCCCGCACCGCGCCGCCCGGCGGCACAGCCGGGGAAATCCTCGTTGTGGACGATGATCCGGGCATACTCTATCTTCTTGAAAAGCTGCTGAACCAAATGCGGCTTTCCGTCGTCACCGCCGCTGATGCGGAAACGGCGCTGTCCCTGTTCGAGAAGGGGATGCATCCGGCTCTCGTCATTACGGATCAAAAACTGCCGGGTATACAGGGCATCGCCTTTGCCCGCCTTGTGCGGAAACGTTTTCCCCGGATGCCGATCATTCTTTGCAGCAGCTGTTCGGCCATGCATGACGCGCAATCATGCCATATGGGAGCTGACGAGGACATACAGCGGTTCGTGAAGCCATTTGATCCGCAACGGCTGAAAGAGGCCGTGGACCGCGCTCTGCAACCCAAGACAGGAAGATGGATATGGCGCGCATTTTAGTCATAGACGATGATGAAACGTTCTCCTACGTGCTCAAGCGTGCCTGTAGCCGCCAAGACCATGAGGTGATGCTCTCCGCCTCGGCGTGCGAAGCGAAAGAAGCCAGTGCCGGCATGTTCGACATTGTTTTTTTGGACATCAGCCTGCCGGACGGCAACGGCTTGTCCCTCCTTCCCCTGCTCCTAGGCAGCGAAGGGCACCCAGAAGTCATCGTGATCACGGGGCACGACAACCGTGACTGGCTGGAACAGGCGCTTATGGCAGGGGCATGGGACTTCATCCGCAAGGACGACTCGCTCGACACCGTTTTCGCGGCTCTGGAGCAGGCGCTCCTTTATCATCAGAACCGCTGTGGTGCACAGCTCTCCCCTTCCGGCCACCGGACAACGCCCTTGAAGCGGGACAGGCTTGTCGGATCGAGCGCGGCCATCGGCCGTTGCCTGGAATCCGTAATCCAATGTGCCGACAGCGATGTCTGCGTTTTGTTCAGCGGGGAAACGGGGACGGGCAAGGAGGTTTTCGCGCGAACCATCCACGAAAACAGCGGCCGACAAAACGGTCCCTTCGTCGTCGTGGACTGTGCGGCCCTTCCCGAGAATCTTGCCGAAAGCCTGCTGTTCGGGCATGTGCGCGGCGCCTTCACTGGTGCGATTACACGTGAAAACGGCCTTATCCCCGAAGCAGATGGCGGGACGCTGTTCCTTGATGAAGTGGGAGAGCTTCCCCTTTCACTGCAAAAGGTCTTTCTGCGCGTACTTCAGGAAAAACGCGTCCGCCCCGTGGGTTCCACACAAGAAAATCCCTGTGATTTCCGCCTGATCGCAGCGACCAACAGAAATCTCGAACACATGGTGGAGGAAGAATCCTTCAGGCGGGACCTTTTCTACCGTCTTCAGACCGTCCACATTCCGTTGCCGCCCCTGCGTGAACGCCAGGAGGACATCCTGCCTCTGGCGCACCATTTTTGCGCCCACTTCTCCGAACTCTACGCCCTCCCCGCAAAGCAGCTTGCCACGGGGACGGCTACGGCGTTGCAGTTGTACGGCTGGCCGGGCAACGTGCGGGAACTGTGCGGAGCCATGGAGCGTTCGGTCCTCACCGCGGGGCGGGCTTCCGTCATTTTTCCCCAACACCTGCCCACAGGCATCCGCATCCATGCCGCAACGCAGCGCTTAGCCGCGCTTTCCGTTCCAAAGGAAGAAAAGGGCTCCTCCGTTTCCGAAAGCGGCCTCCCCTCCTATGCCGAGTTCCGCGAACAGGTATGGCAAAAGGAAGAAGGCCGTTATCTGGCCCGGATACTCGATCAGACAGGGGGAAACATTTCGGAGGCGTGCGAGGTGACCGGGCTTTCACGCTCACGGCTCTACGCCTTGCTCAAACGCCACGGCCTCACGCGCTGATGTCCTGAAAAACAGGATTTCGACGGTTCCGCCGTCTTCTTATCCAGGATTTTCGCATTCGCTCCGGTCAAGAAGAGCCGGTAACATACTGCCATCATAAAGGGGATCTTTGGAATCCTTCTTGCTTTGCGCAAGACAAAAACCGGGCGCCATACCCCGGCAAGGAGGAAATGATGAACAGATCCCAAAAGTTTCTCGGTATCACGCTGATGGCCTCGCTGCTTTGCGGTTTCACCCCCATGCAAAGCGAGGCCAAGGAGTACAAAATCGGAGGGATGTACACTTACGACTATCACGACGGGCGCCATGCGGACTGGGGGGAGTACGAGCTCCACGCCGCCAAGATGGCGATCGAGGACATCAACGCCTCCGGTATGCTCGGCGGAAACACGCTCAACATGCCGCCCGAACTTGTCATCGATTACCATTGCTGGCCGGAAGGCGCAGCCGAAAAAGCCCGGTCACTCCTGAAGCAAAATATCGTCGCCCTTACCGGCGTGGATTGCAGCGGCCCCGCCGTCCTCATCGCCAAGGAGGCCGAAAAATTCAAGACTCCTGTGGTGTCCGTCGGCGCCAACGCCGCAAGCCTGAGCTCCCCCACCGAATTCCCCTACTACTACCGCAACGTGACTCCGAGCACCAAATATGAAGGCTACCTCCTTGAAGTGGCCAAGCATTATGACATCAAGGAAATCGCCCTGTTCCACACCACTGACGCATGGGGTTCCGGCGCTGCGGCGGTTATCTTGAACGAAGCCGCCAAGCTCGGCATTGAGGTGAAGGCCTCCTACGGCTATTCGCGGAATACGCCTGTCGAGGAAGTCCAAAAGAGGATGGCTGCGGTCAAGGAGTTGGGGATCAAAAGTATTTTTATCACCATGCCCACGCCTGATACGGTCATTGCCTTCCGCACGCTGACCAACCTCGGCATGAACCAGCCCGGCTACAGCCTCTTCGCCGCCGAGATGACCTCAGCCGATGAAAGGCCCGATGCCATCAACGGTGCCTTCGGCTATCTTGCGCCCATGACCAAGCTCGTGCCCAGCAAGGCGCTCGACGAATTCGCCGCCCGGTTTTCAAAAAAAATCGGCAAGAAGGTGGACATGAATTCCAAGGCGTTCTTCTACGGCGTGCTTTCCTATGATCACATGATGGCCCTGGGCCTCGCCATGAAAAACGTCCAAGATCAAAAGCTGGAAATGAATGGCGACACCCTTATGGCAAGCCTGCGCGCCTTGTCATTCGATGGCCTTTCCGGACGCCAGAATCTGGCCCCGGGTACAAACGACCGCGAGATCATGGCCGTGGAAATCATGAATTGCCAAGGCTACAAGGAAGACGGCAAAACAGTCCGCTTCGTTCCCGTGGGATTCGTTGATTCCGTTACCGGCAAGCTCACCATCGAAGAGGACAAAATCCTCTGGCCCGGCAAGACCAGTACTCCGCCCAATCGCTGATCAGACGCAATAGATTCTTGCAGAGCAGCCGCCCGCAATACCGCAGGCGGCTGTTCTGGGGAATATGCTCCTCCCAAACGCTTTCCGCTGCTCTAGAAAGAGCGCTCCCCAAAGAGCCTTCCAGAAGGCACGCCCCTGTATCCCTCTCCCCTGCCGCACTTGAGAACGTTTCCCGTACGAGACCGGAAAAACCGCGACGGGCTGCGAGCCCTTTCAAAGGACATGGAGCAAAGAGTTGTGGGGAGGAGGGAATTTATGGCTCCATTTTCTCAAGAAGAAGAGGATGCTACCTATCCCCGCATCGGGAGCTTCATCATCGCATAAAGCGGAGAGAACGGAGGGCGGCATCGCCCCAGAAAACAGAAAGGGCCCTACAGCTTTCGCTGTAAGGCCTTGTACTTTCTGGCTCCCCGGGACGGACTTGAACCGCCAACCTAGTGATTAACAGTCACCCGCTCTGCCGATTGAGCCACCGGGGAATGAGGCACTCGTTGGTGCGAAAAGAGGTCTATCGAAATGCCCTCCTTCCGTCAAGCGTTTTCTCCGTTTTTTCTGAAAAAACTTTTTGACCCACGGCACGTCCTTGACTGTACAGCACAATTGGACTACGGCTTTGCGGATACAAACTGTGCGATCAGGTCCACAGGGCGCCACGGCCGGAGGGGGGGTCCCGCCGCCGCGGGCGGGAGGGCAACGCGAGAACGGAGAAACGGTCCCGCTGTCTCTAACCCGTTGGAACATTGCACGGCTTTCTTGTAGCATCGGTCACGCGCCGCAACAGGAAGCCTGTCCGCCAAAGCCCCGTTCTCGCCGCCGGATACGACCGCGTTTCTTGCCGTCCGGAAACGCGGAAAATTGTCACCGGTCGCCAATCGCTATTTTAATTGATGGAGAGATTCCCTTGAGCAGCCCGGAAACTACGCACCACAAGCCCGTCAAGCTTGCTACCAAATCAGCCCACGCATCCTATTTCATGCCCATGCTTCAAAGCCTCGCCGATAAAGACGAGCTCAACGAAGTCGTCAAAAACTGCGTGGTCAAATCCTGCGAACTCATGGATGCCGGGGTCCCTCTTCATCTCAATGGATTCGTGAAGACGCATGACGCCGGAGCCATCCGGGCCGAATACGAAGCCTGTTCCGCCACCGAACTCGAAGAACTGAACGAGTCGTTCACCTGTGCCGGACGCATCATCTCCCACCGCTCCTTCGGCAAGGTCGCGTTTTTCCATCTTATGGATCGCAGCGGCCGTATCCAGTGCTATGCGTCCAAAGACCTCATGGGTGAGGAAGCCTACAAACACTTCAAAAAGTTCGACATCGGCGACATCGTGGGCGTGCACGGGAAGCTTTTCCGCACCAAGACCGACGAGCTGACCCTCGCCTGTGATCAGGTCACCCTGCTCACCAAGTCGTTCCGGTCCCTGCCTGAAAAGCACAAGGGCCTCACCAACGTCGAAATCCGCTACCGCCAGCGGTATGTGGACCTCATCACCAATCCGAAGGTCCGCGACATTTTCCGCAAGCGCAGCAAAATCATCCGTACCTTCCGCGCCTTCCTTGAGGAACGCGGCTTTGTGGAAGTGGAAACCCCCATGCTCCACCCCGTGGCGGGCGGCGCGGCGGCGCGTCCGTTCATCACCCACCATAATGCGCTGGACATGGAACTGTACATGCGCATCGCGCCCGAACTGTACCTCAAGCGCCTCCTCGTGGGCGGCTTTGAAAAAGTTTTCGAGCTGAACCGCAACTTCCGCAATGAAGGCATCTCCATCCGTCACAACCCCGAATTCACCATGTGCGAATTCTACTGGGCCTATGCGACGTTTTATGATCTGATGGACCTGACCGAGGAACTGTTCTCCACCATCGCCACGGAAGTCTGCGGCAGCCCGATCATCACCTATCAGGGGACGGAACTCGACCTGACCCCCGGCAAGTGGCAGCGCCTCACCTTCCACGAATCGCTGGAAAAGATCGGCGGGCACTCCCCCGAATTCTACAACGACTTCGACAAGGTACTCGCCTACGTCCGCGAACGCGGGGAAAAGATCCTCAAGACGGACAAGCTCGGCAAGCTGCAGGCCAAGCTCTTTGACCTCGACGTCGAGCCCAAGCTCGTCGCCCCCACGTTCATCTACCACTACCCCACGGAGATCTCTCCGCTGGCGCGCCGCAACAAGGATAACCCGGACATTACGGACCGTTTCGAGCTCTTCATCATGGGCCGCGAATACGGCAACGCGTTCTCGGAACTCAACGATCCCATCGACCAGCGTATGCGTTTTGAACAGCAGGTCCGCGAGAAGGCGGCCGGCGACGACGAAGCCTGCGCGATGGACGAAGATTACCTGCGCGCGCTGGAATACGGTATGCCCCCGGCCGCGGGCGAAGGCATCGGCATCGACCGGCTGGTCATGCTCCTGACCGACTCCCCGTCCATTCGTGAAGTGATCTTCTTCCCGCTGTTGAAGCAGGAATCCTAAACTCTATGCGTTTTGAACTCTTCGTAGCTTTGCGCTACCTCTTTGCTCGGCGCAAGCAGGCCTTTATTTATATCATTTCAGCCATGTCCGTGCTTGGCGTGGCCATAGGCGTCGCCGCGCTGGTCGTGGTTCTCGGCGTCTACAACGGGTTCACGACGGACATCCGGGATAAAATCCTCGGCGCGAACGCGCACATCATCGTTTCCGGTCCGCTGGCGGCGCTCACCGCGCCGCCTTCGGATGCGGACTTCGAAAAAATGCGCGGCGGCGAAGCCCCCGAACTCTCCGGCATGGCGGCTGTGCTCCGGCGCATCAACGCCACTCCCGGCGTCGTCGGCTCCACCCCCTTCCTCTACGCGGAAGGCATGTTGTCCTCCCCGAGAGGCGTCAAAGGCGTCGTCCTGCGGGGTATCGACCCCAAGACCGCGCCGGACGTCCTGACCATGCTGGACAACCTGAGCAGCGGCAGCGTCGCGGACCTGAACGCTTCCGTGGAGGGCGCGCCGCCCGGCGTGCTCATCGGCAAGGAACTGGCGCAGCGCCTCGGCCTAGTCGTGGGCAGCCGCGTCAACCTCCTTTCGCCTTCCGGACAAAAGACCACCGCCGGTTTCCAGCCCCGCATCCGTCCCTACAAGGTTGCGGGCATTTTCCAGACCGGCATGTTCGAATACGATTCGTCGCTCGGGTTCATCTCCCTTGCGGCTGCGCGCGATCTGCTGGGCCTGCCTTCCGATCAGATTTCCGGCATCGAGGTCACCGTCAAGGACGTATACAAGGCCGATACCGTGGCCGCCGCCCTCCAAAAGGAGCTCGGCCCGCTGGCTTCCGTCCGGACATGGATGGACATGAACGCCAATCTCTTCGCTGCGTTGAAACTTGAAAAAATCGGCATGTTCATCCTGCTGGCGATGGTCGTCCTCATCGGCTCCTTCTCTATCGTCACCACGCTGGTCATGCTGGTCATGGAAAAAACGCACGACATCGCCATCCTGATGTCCATGGGCGCGACCAAGGGGATGATCCGCCGGATCTTCATGCTTCAGGGCACGATCATCGGCGTGGTGGGCACCTTGCTCGGTTATGTGCTCGGCATAGGGCTGGCGCTCCTCCTCCAACGATACCAATTCATCAAACTTCCACCGGGGGTTTATACGCTGGATCACCTGCCCATCCTGCTCAATTGGGTTGATATCGTCGTGGTCGGCGTGTCCGCCATGACCTTGTGTTTCCTTGCCACGATCTACCCGGCGCGGCAGGCTTCGAGCCTTGAACCCGCCGAAGCCCTGCGGTTCGAATGATGGAACAGACAGCGTACGCGACCGCGACCCCGGTGCTCTACGAGCTTTCCGGCGTCGAGAAGTCCTGCGAGGGACCTGCGGAGCGCATCACCATTCTGAAAAATATGGACCTGACCGTCCGCGCTGGCGAATCCCTCGCCATCGTCGGAGCGTCGGGATCGGGCAAATCCACCCTCCTCCACCTGCTCGGCGCGCTGGACACGCCGACCGCGGGCAAGGTATTGTTCGAGGGCAAAAGCCTGCCGGACATGACGCCCGTGGAAAAAGCCCATTTCCGCAACAAAAAGCTTGGGTTCGTCTTCCAGTTCCACCACCTGCTGCCCGAGTTTTCCACCGAGGAAAATGTGGCCATGCAGGCGCTCATCGCCGGGATGAACCGGTCGAAGGCGCTGGGGCTGGCGCGGCAGGCCCTCGAACGCGTCGGGCTTTCCGACAGGAAGGATCACAGGGTAACCACCCTTTCCGGCGGCGAGCGTCAGCGCGCCGCCATTGCGCGGGCTATCCTGCTGGAGCCCCGCGTGCTGCTGGCCGACGAGCCGACCGGCAACTTGGACCAGCGGACCGGCGATTCCGTCGCCGAATTGCTTCTGGAACTGAACCGCACACTCGGCATGACCCTCGTCATTGTCACCCATAACCGTGAAATGGCGGGAACCCTCGGGCGCTGCCTCGAATTACGATCTGGAGAACTGTATGAAGAGATGCGTACTCGCGCTGCTGGCGCTGGCGCTGTGTAACCTGTTGTTCCACGGTACGGCTCAGGCGGCGCCCAAACAGGCGGCCTCGGATGCTGTCCGTGTGGCTGTGCTCCCCTTCCAGATCAATGGAGGGGCGGATCTCAACTACCTGAACGACGAGCTGCCCAAGCTGTTTGAGCAGCGGCTGGCCCAAAAGGGATTCAAGGTCATTCCGGCAAAGGATACGTTGCGCCTGCTCAAGAACCAGCAGATCAGCCAGCTCAATCTGGCGACCGCGCGCTCCATCGCCAGGCAGGCCGGGGCGAACTACGCCGTGTACGGCAGCTTCAGCAAGACCGGCGACGCGTTCAGCATCGACGCCCGCATGGTGGATGCCGCTGGACAGCAGGGGGCGCAGCCCTATTTCGCCCAGAAGCAAAACATGATCGAACTGCTTCCCGCCGTCGACGAACTTGTCGACAAGATGGGCGGCGGCGCGGTCAAGGGCGACGCCATCACGGACATCCAGATCCGCGGCGTCAAGGTGCTCGACCCCGACGTGGTGCTGATGCGCCTGTCCACCCGCAAGGGTGATGTGGTTGATCCCTCCACGCTCAATGAAGAAATCAAGCGAATCTGGGATCTCGGCTACTTCAGCGACGTGAACGCCGACATCGAACAGGGCGGACAGGGCCGCGTGCTCGTGTTCACGGTCAAGGAAAAGCCCCGCATCGACGACGTGATCGTCAACGGTTCCGACGAAGTCAAAAAAGAAGACATTCTGGCGGCCATGAGCTCCAAGACGGGCTCCGTCCTCAACGACCGCCTGCTTGCCGAAGACATCCAGAAGGTCACCGAGCTGTACCGCAAGGAAGGCTTCTACCTCGCCGAAGTGAACTACCGCATCGAGCAGAAGGCCAACAGCGCCTCCGCCGTGCTGGTCTTCGACGTGAAGGAAGGCAAGAAGCTCTACATCAAGGAAATCAAGATCGAAGGGCTCCAGGGCATCGACGCCGGAGATCTCAAGAAGGAACTCGCGCTCCAAGAACACGGCATCCTGTCATGGGTTACCGGAACGGGCGTGCTCCGCGAAGAATACCTTGAGCGCGACTCCGCCGCGATTACGGCCTACGCCATGAACCATGGCTACGTGGACATTCAGGTCGCCGCGCCGCAGGTGGACTACTCCGAAGACGGAATCACCGTCACGTTCACCGTCAATGAAGGCAAACGCTACAAACTCGGCGAAATCGGCTTCAAAGGCGATCTCATCGACAGCGACGAGCGCCTGAAAGAAGTGATCAAGCTTGACGACTACAAAGATTCCAACGGGTATTTCTCCCTCACCGTCCTGCAGGACGACATCAAGGCCCTCACCGACTTCTACGGCAATTACGGCTACGCCTTTGCCGAAGTCGATGTGGACACCCCGAAGAACGATGAGGAAGGCATCATCAACGTCTTCTATGTGCCGCACAAGAAGCAGAAGGTGCATATCCGCCGCGTGGTCACGCAGGGCAACACCCGTACCCGCGACAACGTCATCTTCCGTGAATTGCGCCTTGCCGACGGGGACCAGTTCGACGGCTCCAAGCTGCGCCGCTCCAACGAGCGCCTGAACCGCCTCCGCTACTTTACCCAGGCCGACACCACCATCGTTCCCACTGACAAGGACGATGAGGTCGATCTCCGCGTCAACCTGAAGGAAGACCGCACCGGCGCCATCATGGGCGGCGTGGGCTACTCGACCTTCTACCAGTTCGGCGTGAGCGGCAGCATCCAGGAGCGCAACCTGTTCGGCCGCGGCTACTCGCTCGGCCTGCAGGGTTTCGTGTCCGGCAAGTCCTCGTATCTGGACCTGTCTTTCGTCAACCCGCGCATCTACGATACCGATTTCGGTTTCAGCAACAACAGCTACGCCATCTGGGAAGAATGGGATGACTTCAAGAAGAAGACCATCGGTAATACCATCCGCCTCTTCCATCCCATTGGCGAGTACACCTCGGTGTCCGTTGGCTACCGTCTCGACCGCTACACCCTGTTCGACATTCCCGACACGGCCTCTCGCGCCTACAAGGAATACGAGGGCAAGAACCTCTCGAGCGTCGTAAGCACCAGCATCACCTACGACTCCACCGACTCGCGCGAACGTCCCACGTCCGGTGTGGTGGGCCGCGTCTCTATGGAATACGGCGGCGGGGGTATCGGCGGTAACGACAACTTCTTCAAGCCTATCGGTGAATTGCAGTCGTTCCACACCCTGTTCCGCAACCCGAACCACATCTTCCATTGGCGTGGCCGCGTCGGCGGCGTGTTCGAAAACTCCAACAAGCCGGTCCCCGTATTCGACCGCTTCTTCATCGGCGGCATCGACTCCATCCGTGGTTATGACTCGGAAGACCTTGCCCCGCGCGATCCCAAGTACCACGACGAAATCGGCGGCGACCGCATGGGCTTCCTGAACTTCGAATACATCTGGACGTTCCATCCGGAAATGGGCATCGCCCTCGTGCCGTTCTTCGACATCGGCTACAACATCGACTCCAGGCAGACTTCCGATCCCTTCAGCGACCTGAAGAAGTCGGTCGGCCTCGAACTGCGCTGGCGTTCGCCCATGGGCGACCTGCGCTTCGCCTACGGCTTCCCGCTGGACAAGAACGTCAAGGGTGACCGCCCCGGCGGACGGTTCGAGTTCTCCATGGGTCAGTTCTTCTAAAAAACAAGGGTGCGGGAAAGAATACCTTTCCCGCACCCCTTCCGCTTTGCCCGCTTCTGTGCGGGCGGGCTTCTTTGACGCGGCACGACCGCCCATCAGGACAGCTTCCCCTTCATGATTCTTATCGGTTCTCAGACTCCGCACAGATCATCCCCCGCCATCGGGCGTCTGTTCAGACCCCTTTTGGTCGCCTTTGCCCTCGCCCTGTTCGTGACCACGTTTTCCGACGCGCACGCGGCTCCCTCCTTTGAACAGCAGTACGAGAAGGCCAAGCAGGATATGGAGTTCCTCAAGAGCGACTCCAAACGCGGCGGCTGGCGTGAGCCGTGGGAAAAACTCGCCCAGTCGTTTTTCGACCTCCACGAAAAATATCCCCGCTGGCGGAACCGCCCTGCGGCGCTCTTCCGTTCGGCGTTGGCGATGGAGGAGCTCGCCAAGCGTTCCATGCTGCGGCAGGACGCTCAGTCCGCTGTCGATCGGTATGGGGTGTTCCTCAAAAGCTACGCCGGCCATGTGCTGGCCGACGACGCGCTGTTTGGCATTGCGCGTATCAAGGCGGAACGGTTCAACGATTTTTCCGGAGCTCAGGAAGCGCTCAACACCATCCAAAATCAATATCCCCGGGGTGATGTCGCACCGGAAGCCAAGCTCTACGCCCAGCGCCTCAAGGCGGCGCTGGAAGCGGCCAAGAGCAGCACGCCGGGCAAAAAGACGGCGGCGCTTCTGACCGACATGAAATGGGAAAACCAGAAGAATCTGGCCGTCATCACGCTGGAGTTCGATCGCCCCATCATCTGGTCCATCGACACGCAAAGCGGCAGCAAAAAAAACGACATCCCCAACAGGATGGTTGTGGATCTCATGGGCGTCAATCCGGCTTCGACGATCCGCCCCGGCATCAAAGTGCAGGGCAGTTCCCTCCGCCGTATGCGCCTTGACTTGTCCGCTCCCGATAAAACCCGGCTTTTGCTCGATTTCAGGCAGGTCAAACGCTTCATGGTCAAAACGGAATCCTCGCCGTTCCGTATCGTCATCACGACCTCGGCCACGGACGCCGCCATGCCTCGCGGCATCTCGTTCGGCCAAGGGCTGCAATCGAGCGATCCGCTTTTCCGGTTCGCCACCCGATCCATCATGATCGATCCCGGCCACGGCGGCAAAGATCCCGGAACCGTGCACAACGGCGTCATCGAACGTGAAGTGACGCTGGACATCGCCAAACGTGTGGGCAGCATCCTCGCGGGCAAAGGCATCCAGGTGCACTACACCCGAACGGACAATACATGGGTTTCGTTGTCCACCCGTTCCTATATGGCGAATCAGGCCCGCGCCGATGTGCTGCTGTCCATCCACGTCAACGCCAGCCCCAATGAAAACGCCTGCGGCCTGGAAACGTATTTCCCGGATACAGCCTCAAGCAGTGCGGATGCGGGCAAGCTTGCCGGGCTGGAAAACGCCAACGGAGGCCATAAGGGAGATACGGGATCCCCTGCCGCTTCGTCGTCGGTTCGCAGTCAGGAATCCCGCCGCCTCGCCGACACGGTCCAAAAATGTACCCTCTCCGTCATGAAGGAAAAGACCTTCACCGTCCGGGACGGAGGGGTCAAGTCCGGCCCCTTCAAGGTCTTGCTCGGCGCGAATATTCCGGGTATCTTGGTTGAAGTCGGTTATTGCTCAAACGCACAGGAAGCCGCCAACCTTGCGATCCCCACGTATCGGCAGGCGTTGGCGGAAGGGATCGCTTCCGGCATCCTTGCCCATTTGGGCAGCCTCGACGGGAACAAGCGCTGATCCCGTTCCGCTACGCGTTCTTCCCCGTCTGGCAACATTTCCTTCCCAGCCCTGTTCCCCTCTGCCTCTTTCACGTGCGCTTCGGGAAAAGAGAAAACGCTGTTCTGTTCTCCTTGAGTAACAAACCTGCAAGGGGAGCTGCCCAGAGGGCAGTTATCTGCTCACAGCGCTCTCCTCGCAATATATTTTGCGGTAAAACAAACCCGCCGGAAGAAAAAAACTCAGCCTTCTCCGCACCGGGAATATCCCTGAAGGATCCTAACTTTCTTTATCTTCCGGAATAACTGGATATAAAAATCTTTTCAGAAATCCGGGCTCTCTATCCGCTTTCATGCCCATAACGGAACATGTCTTGACGACTCACGCGTTGAAGGCTATCCATTTCGATCTGCGGGCCGGGTTCCCGCTAGTGTCTGTACATCCAAGGAGAAGAATATGTTCAGAGTATTGTCCCTCGCTCTTGTGGCTTGTTTGCTGATGGCGGGTTCCGCTTTCGCCGACATGAAAATCGGCGTGTTCAACTCCCAGGCCGTTGCCATGGACAGCGACGCAGCCAAGGCCGCCCAGCAGAAGCTGCAGTCGCAGTTCGGCGCCGAGAAGACGCAGCTTGAAAAGCAGGCCAAGGATCTGCAGTCCAAGGGTGAAGCCCTTCAGGCTCAGGTCGCTAAAATGTCCGCCAAGGAACGTGAAGACAAGCAGATGGAATTCCTCCGCCTGCGCCGCGCCTTTGAAGAAAAGTCCCGCAACTTCGCCCGCAAGGTGGAAAACACCGAAAACCAGATCCGCCAGAGCATGGCTCAGCAGATCTACGACGCCGCCACCACGATCGCCAAGCAGCAGAAGCTTGATCTTATCCTCGACGCCGCTGCCGGCAGCGTGATGTACGCCACGCCTACCCTCGACATCACCAAGCCCGTCCTTGCTGAAGTCAACCGTTTGTGGAAGGCCGGCGGCAGCAAGTTCCCGGAACCCAATACCGGTAAGAAGTAAATGGTTGCCCGTAAACTCTCCGAAATCGCGGCCCAGCTTGGCTTGATCCTGCAAGGCGACGATGCCGAAGTCATCGGCGTCAACACCTTGGAGGGGGCCGGGCCCGATGAAGTGAGCTTTCTGGCAAACCCCAAATACGCTGACCAGCTCGCGGCAACGCGGGCTGGCGCCGTCATAGTCCGTCCCGAACACGCCGGGGATGTCAGACGCGCCCTGATCAGCGAAAATCCCTACCAGGACTTCGGCCGCGTTCTGGAGCTGTTCGCGGCACCGCAGGGCAGCTTTTCCGGAATCAGCCCATTGGCCTTCATTCATCCCGATGCCGAACTCGGCGACGGGGTGACCGTTTACCCCTTCGTTTACATCGGTCCCCATGCCACGGTGGGAAGCGGCGTCAAGCTCTTCCCCGGCGTCTACGTGGGCGAGAACGTCCGCATAGGCAAGGGCACCACCGTCTATCCTAATGCCGTGCTCATGGCCGGAACGCACGTCGGCGAAGGCTGCATCCTGCATCCGGGTTCCGTGCTCGGCGCGGACGGCTTCGGCTTCGCACGGACCCCTGCGGGCATCCAGAAAATCCCGCAAGTCGGCAAAGTCACCATCGGCAACGCCGTCGAGGTGGGGGCCAACGCCGCCATTGACCGGGCCGTGCTCGATGCCACCCGCATAGGTGACGGCACAAAAATCGACAATCTCGCTCAGATCGGGCATAATGTGCAGATAGGCCGTAACGGCTTCGTCGTCTCACAAGTGGGCATTTCCGGTTCCACCACGGTCGGGGACAACTGCACGTTCGCCGGACAGGTCGGTATCGCCGGGCACCTGCACATCGGCGACAACGTCACCATTGGCCCCCAGTCGGGGGTCGCCAAAGATATCCCCAGCGACGTCGTCGTGGGCGGCACGCCCACCGTGGATCAGCGTACCTACATGCGCACGCTGGCCCTTATGCCCCGCTTCCCCGAACTCTTCAAGCGCCTGTCCAAGCTTGAAAAGGAACTGGAAGAACTCAAGGGCGGCAAGCCGGACGCCTAGCTCTTTGCAATTCAGACTCAAGGAATACACAGCATGGACCAGCCTACCTCGTTTGACATCCGCAAGATTCTGGAGTTTCTCCCCCACCGTTATCCATTCCTGCTCGTGGACAGGGTCAACGAGATCGTGGACGGGGAATACATCAAGGCGCATAAGTGCGTCAGCTTCAATGAACCGTTCTTTCAGGGGCATTTCCCCGGCGTCCCGGTGATGCCCGGCGTGCTGATCATTGAAGCTCTGGCGCAGGCTGGCGGCCTGCTGGTGCTGCATGGTTTCGATCCGAGCGAGACCGCCGGGAAGCTCTTCCTCTTCTCCGGGCTCGAAAAGGTCCGCTTCCGGCGTCCGGTCTTCCCCGGCGACCGTCTGGATCTGGAATGCCGCCTCATCCGCCACAAGCTGAAACTGTGGAAGATGGAAGGTCGGGCTTACGTTGACGGCGTGCTCGCCGCCGAAGCGGAAATCACCGCTGCCGTGACCGATCGTGGAGACATGTAATATGGGTTGCAGTATGGCTTCTCAACAAGTCCACCCCACTGCTATCGTGCACGCCAATGCGCAGATCGGCAAGGATGTGGAAATAGGCCCCTATGCGATCATCGAAGAGCATGTCGTCATCGGGGATCGCTGCCGCATCGACGCCCACGCCGTCATCAAAGATTACACGAGGATGGGCGTGGGCAACCATATCCATTCCCACGCGCTGGTCGGCGGCGAACCGCAGGATCTCAAGTTCCAGGGCGAAGTGACGTGGCTGGAGCTCGGCGACGATAACCGTATCCGTGAATTCGCCACGCTCCACCGGGGCACGGAAGGCGGAGGCGGCATTACCCGTATCGGCAGCCGCAACCTGTGCATGGCCTACACGCACATCGCCCATGACTGCCAGCTCGGCAATGACATCGTCATGTCCAACGGAGCCACTCTCGGCGGGCATGTACGCGTGGACGACTTTGCGATCATCGGCGGCCTTTCCGCAGTGCACCAGTTCGGCCATGTCGGTACCCACGCTTTCGTGGGCGGCATGACGGGCGTTGCGCAGGATCTTCCCCCGTGGATGCTGGCAGCGGGCAGCCGTGCGCTTGTGCATGGCCCCAATCTTGTGGGACTGCGCCGCGCCGGGGCTTCCCGCGAGACGATCTCCGCTTTCAAACAGGCCTTCCGCCTCATTTGGCGCAGTGAGATGCCCCGCTCCCAAGCCTTGGATCTGCTTGCGAACGACTACGCGAATCTGCCTCAAGTGATGGAGTTTGTGGATTTTGTCCGCAGCAGCGAACGCGGGCTCTGCCCCGCCGAAAAAAATGTTGAAAAAAAACTTGACGACGACGCTGTATAAAGCTAAAAGCTTCTTCGTCGACAGCGACAAGCGCGACACATAGAGATGCCTTTGTAGCTCAGTTGGTAGAGCGCATCCTTGGTAAGGATGAGGTCTCCAGTTCAATTCTGGACAAAGGCTCCATAAGAAATCAAGCCCTTTCGGTGAACAACCGGAAGGGCTTTTTCGTCATGGCCGTTCAGCTCCACTCCTGTCCTGCTTTTTCCATATGGAGAGTGAAGTGCCCACTGGAATCGTAATCTCCGCCTAGAAGCGCCGGTCCACGCCTGGTACAATGTACAGCCCTTCTCCTCATGGCAAGACCGCCCGCCGTACAGCCGCCCCCGACCGCCATGACCTCTTCACTTTCCACCGGTTCCATTGTTCCCGGTCTTCATGGACGGGGGCTTTTATTTGCGGTTGTGCAACTTCCCGTCGGGATTTCCCCATCACGAAATTTTTCTCCTGCCGCATCAATGGAAAGGACTTCAAGCGTCGAACCGTTCACCCGGAACCTGACATTGCGTCCGGCAAAGGCAAATCCGTAAATCCGTTCGGGATCATCCTGATAGGACGGGCGCGGATCAAGGGCCAGAACCTCACGCAGCGTCTTCCATTTGCCTGCGGGAAGTCCTTGCAGGACTTCCCGAGCGGCACTCACCTCAAGCCGGGGTTCCGGCTTCGTTCCCGCAAAACCGCCTGTCGCCTGAGGGATACAGTCGGCGTAGGGGAGGTAGGGTTTTATATCCAAAATCGGCGTTCCGTGAAGCAGATCGGCCCCAGAAACCCGTAACAACGGGCCTTCCGGGGACTGAAGCACAATATTTTCCAGCTTCACCGCCGACAGCCCCAGCGGATTTGGACGGAACGGCGAGCGCGAGGCAAAAACGCCCACCCGCGCATTGCCGCCCAAACGCGGAGGCCGGACCGTGGGCGACCAGCCTTTGCCTGCGGATGCGGAAAACGCCCAGATCAGCCAGATATGGGAAAAACCTTCCAATCCCCGCAACGCCTCCGCACTCCGGTAGTCCGGTTCAAAAATAATCTCAGACAGAGCCGTCTCCACGACGCCGCTTTGCCGGGGAATACCAAATTTTTCCTGAAAGTCATTACGGATATATGCGATTACGTTCATAGTAGTACCACCTTTTCGAGCATCACCGGGCATCGCCTGACGGCCCACCGGAACAGTTGAAACGGCGTTGAAGGGAGAACCGCCCGCCTTTGGCTGACGGCGAGGCACCAAGCGTATTACGCCTGGCGTTCTGAATATGGGTAACGTTGTCCGGAAAAAGGGCGTTGGCTCCCAAAACACATACGTCTGCTCGGGTAGTCCTCGAAATATCATGGGGCAGCGGGCCCCTCTTCGCCTCCCACCGGTTCCACGTCCACGAACCAATCAACACGATGACCCAAGCCAACACAGCCGCCCACTGTCTCCCTCTCCGCTCAAGAGCGGTTTCATGTTCCGCCCATAAGGCCCGTAGCCAGTCAGACGCCCACCATATTAGGCCGGAAGCCGACGCGCAAGACTCCTCACCATAGAAAGCCCTCCTTTCGTGTAGGGTATCCGCCGGACCATGCCGGCAACAGGGAAAACTGCTTCAGCGCAGCGATAGGAGGCGAGCGCAGACTCCCCTTCGTCCTCCCCACAAGGCATAAATCCGTTTCCCCAATCCCCTACACGCTGCGGCATAGAACACTCCGAGGGAAAACAATTCCCCCCTCCCCCATACCGCCGTACCTGTCTGCCCCGGTTTCAGCATGAGGGAAAAGAGGGAGAACGCCATAGGCGCGTACCTCTTGTTTCAAATCTTGCCGTTTCCCCTGATGCAAAGATGCTTCACCACACCTTTCCCCTCTTGGAAGCCGCTTCACATTGGGCAATGACAACCCTCCCAGCACCTATGTACTGCTTTTATTGATTTTACAATCTAAAACCTTGTCTTTGGAGAGGGCTCACCCCCCACCCAGATGGAAAACGACCTTTTTCTGTGCGATGGCATGGTTCTGAAAGTCCTGCGCCCCATACTTGGCAATAGGTTCCCTCTACCATATTTACCCTTTTCCGTTCATTCCTAACGGAATTATCCCCTGTGCAGCCCGTTAAGGCACAACAGCCTTTCATCACTCGTAAATCATGCGCACTTATTCTTATGGACTCTACACAATATCAGCATATACCCGCGTATCTACACTGGCATCGCAAAATACTCACTCGGCTCAAACAATTCATAGTTGCCAACTCATTTCTTGATATGCCTATATGGCGAGAAAGGCGTTCTCGTGAGGTGTATCATGTCCATTCGTTCTCTTCTCTTATGCTGTGTCCTTTTATTTCCATGTGTCGCTTCGGCATCTCCGCTTTCCATCCAACCTTCTGTGAGCACACTTGGGGTTGGAGTTGACATCAGCTATCGACAAAACAGTTTCATAGCCTACAGGTTAAGTGCTTTTACTCAACCATTCGATACAAAAATAAAACTCAAAGGCATTCAGTATAAGACTGAAGACTCCAGCCACAGCGTCGGTTTACTGTTGGATATCTTCTCCTTTGAAAATGCTTTCCGGATATCCGCTGGCGCTTATTATTTCAAGCTGGATACCGATCTTTCCATGTCGGTAGATGCAATCAATCCCATTTATGAAGAGCTGATCAATCAAACGAGTGGAAAGGCGACATGGGAAAGGCTCGCACCTTATATTGGCCTTGGTTGGGAAAGGGCTCAACAATCCGAATCGTCTTTAGGATGGCATGCCTCGCTTGGGCCTTATCTGTGAGGAAACCCCATGTCTCTTTCCAACTTCCGGATGTCCCCATCCCCAAGCGTTACGTTGGGAGAATACAAGCAGAGGAAGACAACATTAAAAGCAAAGTTCGTAAGTAGACGTGGTACCCTGTTTTGTCACTTGGATTCACATATCGTTTTTAATATAGTGAAATTATAAGAGCATCCTCCAATTATCCCCCTATACTGGCCGTATCATACACCTTGCCGAATGTTCCGTTTATTGAGGAATAAAGATGATCATCAAGTGCTCTTGCGCGTAACGGGTCTAAGACGCTGGCTCGATCGGCTGGATCGAGAACGAAAGGGAATCCTTTAACCAGAAAAGGAGTCTTTCAGCGCCTCTTTCCAGCCTCAATACACTCTCCAACATGTTGAGTATATGACAGTTTCCTCATGAGCGAATTCTCGGTTGTTGCCTTTTTCATGATTTTCGAGCTGAGAATACAGTATCCCTCTTGACAGGCATTGTATTCGGGTTTAATTGTGAATAAAAGAACAATTTGTTTGATTACTCAATCTAATCTGTTTTCCATAAAGGAGACCGCCATGTGGGATACTCGATTCGATGAGCATGATGTTAAGGAAATCCGCACAAAGACAACGACCTATCTTGGAGTCGGAGCCATCGCCAAGATTGATGACATCGCCGCCGATTTGAAGGCCAGAGGCATCGACTCCATCCTTTGCGTGACCGGCGGGCATTCCTACAAGCTTACCGGCGCATGGGATTACGTCACCGCAGCCTGCGCCAAGCACGGCATACGCATCTCCCTGTACGACAAGGTGACTCCCAACCCCACAACCGACTCCATAGACGAGGCGGCGGCCCTCGGCAGATCCGCCGATGCCAAGGCCGTACTCTGCATCGGCGGCGGCAGCCCCATCGATGCGGGCAAAAGCGCGGCTATTATCCTTGCCAATCCAGGCAAGACGGCGGAAGAGCTGTATACCTTCGCGTTCACGCCGACAAAGGCTGTCCCCATTGTTGTCGTCAATCTGACCCACGGCACGGGCAGCGAAGTCAACCGCTTCGCCGTGGCCAGCATCACGAAGCACAACCACAAGCCAGCCATCGCCTATGACTGCCTCTATCCCTTGTTCTCCATCGACGATCCGGGCTTGATGATCAAACTCTCGCCTAAGCAGACCCGCTATGTGTCCATCGACTCTGTAAACCACGTCATCGAAGCGGCCACTGCCGTTACAGCCAACCCGCTGTCCATCCTGCTGGCTGGAGAGACTATCCGCCTTGTGGCGGAATATCTGCCCAAGGCGCTCGCCAACCCCGAAGACCTCAAGGCCCGTTACTGCCTGTCTTACGCTTCCATGATCGCAGGGACCGCATTCGACAACGGATTGCTCCACTTCACACACGCACTGGAACATCCCCTCAGCGGCATCAAGCCAGAACTCGCGCACGGCCTCGGCCTTTCCATGATCCTGCCCGCCATCATCGAAGAGTGCTATCCCGCCTGTTCCGCTACGCTAGGCACGATTTTACGACCGCTGACGCCTGACCTCAAAGGAACCCCGGACGAGGCTCACAAGGCCGCCAGAGGCGTTGAAACGTGGCTCGCCGACATGGGCGTACCGCAGAAGCTGGAGGACGAGGGGTTCACCGAGAACGACATCCCCCGCCTGTGCGAACTGACCCGGACCACGCCGTCCCTCGGGCTGCTTCTCTCCGTCGCCCCTGTCCCGGCAACTCCTGAACGTATTGAAAAGATTTACAGGAGATCGTTGAAGAAGATGGATGCGTAAGCAACCGGAGAAAAAACGGAGGAGAGCCTTACAGGATGACGACTCTTCTACAAACCTCTTGCGATTCTATCGGCTGATACGAAAATGACCTGAGCGGGTTAACCTCAATCCAGTCTTACCCAAGAGGAAAAGATTTCTCCGATGTAAGAGAACCCGGCCTGTACATATCGGCCCTCCCCTCCTCCCGGCATAAAAAACCGCCCCGAATCAACGATTCAGGGCGGTTTTTATACTCGTAATATTGGCCCGGTTACCCAGGCAAGCCTGGTTGGGACCACGAGCCATTGTGAATACGGGAGACGTGGGAAGGAAAGAAATCCTGAAAAGGTGTTCCCTCCTCCCCGCGTTCTATTCCTTCCTTATTCATCATCCTGCGGCTTCAGGTGATCGGGGACGATCATCATGTCGATGATGATGGGCTTGAGGAAGCTCCACTTGATGTCGTGCACATGGTACACTTCCATCATGTCGCGGATGGCGTCCCAGCAGTTGTGGCAGGGCGAAATGACCATCTTGGCGCCGGTTTCGCGGATCTGCTGCAACTTCATGTACAGGCCCTTGTCACGCTGCGGGCGGAACTTGCCGATGCCGTTGAAGCCGCCGCCGCCACCGCAGCAGAAGTTGTCTTCGCGGTTGCACTTCATTTCGCGGAAGTCTTCCGCGATCTGGCTCATGATGTAGCGGGTGTGCTCGGCGAGGCCGTGGTTACGGATGTAGTTGCACGAGTCCTGCAGGGTCACGGGCATCTTGAGGCGCTTGGCGGGATCGATCTTGATCTTGCCCTTGCGCAGCGCATCGGCCAGCCATTCCACATAGTGCAGGAACGGGACCGGCGGCTTGCCGTCTTCGCGTCCGGCCCAATAGGGGCCTTCCACGACCGTGGCGCGGTGCGCGTGCCCGCATTCCGTGCCTACGACCATCTTGGGGCGCAGACGATCAACCGCGCCGTAGATACGCTTCACGTTGTTGGCGCACGCTTCCCAGTCACCGGCAAACAGGGACAGGGACGTGTTTTCCCAACCCACGGAAGGAACGGTCCACTTTTCCCCGGCCACATGGAAGAGGATGGCGGCCTGCGCCACGTCTTCAGGATAGTGCTTGGGTTCGCGGGCGTTCAGGATGTACATGACATCGCAGTCTTCCTTGTCGATCGGGATCTCGAGGCCCGGCCACTCTTCCGCGTTTTCCTCGGCCATCCATTCGCAGGTGTCCACCCAGTCTTCGGTGGTCACGTCCATCTGGGCGCCGTATACGCGGTGCATACCCGCACCGATCTTGAGTTCCCACGGCACGAAGCCCTGAGAATACAGCACGCCGCGCAGATAGCTGAACATGACGCCCATGTCGATGCCGTGCGGGCAGTACGTGCCGCAACGGTTGCAGCAGGTGCATTTCGCCCATGCCACTTCCATCGTATCGATCATGAACTTCGTGTCGACCTGCCCCTTGCGGCGAAGCATTTCGCCGAGCGTGGACTGGATCTTGTAGGACGGAACCTGCTTGGGATCGCGGTTGTTCGCCGTATACAGGAAGCAGCTGTTCGCGCACAGGCCGCAGTGGGCGCAAATCTCGAGCCACGTGCGGGTGCGGGACTTGCAGGTCTTCTGCAGGGTCTCCCACAGAGCGACCGTGTCCACTTCCAGCATTTCCATTTCTTTATAATACTGCTGCCCACCCTTGTCGCCGAGGAGCGCTTTCAGATCTTCCTCGGTGTTGATGGGCCGTCTGTTACAAAACTTGCCTTCAGGCATGTTGTCCTCCAATATGCTGACAATCCCGGGGGATTACCAGGGGAAAGCGGGGCCGCGCGACGCGCCGCCACGCTTGATGGCGTAGTCCATGCCAAGCTGACCGCGCGACATGAAGTACAGCACGATGTGGGAAAGCTTGGTGAACGGCGCCAGAATGAGCACCAGCTCGGCCGCGAAGATATGCCACAGGAGCCAGCTTTCATAACCGGGGGCCTGCATACGGGCGAGGAATCCGGCGACGAGCACGAACAGCACCAGCAACAGGATACCCCAGTCGCCCAGCGTCGTCAGGAAGCGGACTTCCGGCAACGCGACACGGCGCAGGATCATCATAAACGCACCGACGATGGCGAGCACCGTAAAGGCGTCGGAGAACCACATGGGCAGCGAAGGCAGGCTGAAGCCGAAGCGTTCCTGCATGATGACCATGTGACCGGCAAGGAACAGAGGCACAATCACCACGCCGATATGGAACAGGAAGAAGGCGATGGTGAAATACGGCTGCCTGCGCCAGCTGTGCGTCCCAAAAGGAACCAGCCACTGAAGGACGGAAGAAATCGCGCCCTTCATACCGATTTTACGGCCGGGGCCGTAGGCGACACGTTCAAGCCGCCAATCCAACCCCCGGATATACAGGACCACACGGCGGGCAAGGCCAATCACGAAGATGAGAAAGGCAGCCCACAACATGGGACCAGTGAGGAATTCGTACATACAACAGCTCCTTGCGGATTACTCGGGTCTGCCGGTTCGCTCGTCGCGACCAAAAAGGAAGCGCCAGTATCCGAGGAACCCCACGAGCGCGACGCCCATGAGGACATACGTCCAGCCCTTGGTGAAAATCATAAACGAGTAGAGCGTGGGGAAATCTTCCATGTTTCGCTCCCGGCGCCCTAGTGGGCGTCCTTGAAATCAGGGTGTTCGTACAGGACCGGCATCTTCGAGCACACGAAGCGGTACGCCGTCACGATCAGGGTTACGATAAAGATGGACAGGAACACTTCCGAGATGCTCGGGAAGTAGCGATCCGCGCTGTCCAGCTGCCAGTTGAAGGCCACGAGGCACACGTTGAAGCGGTTGACGACGATGCCGAGCACGCCGAACACCGACGCCACACGAATGAGCGTGATGTTCTTTTCGCGCACGCCGAGGGCGTACAGGAAGGCGGGCAGGAGCACGAAGCCGACCATTTCGACGGCGAACCACGCACCGTAACCGGAAGCGAGATAGTGCCAGTCGTTGTCCATGGTGGTGTCCAGCACCTTGATGATGAAGTAGCCGATCAGCACAAAGGAAGCCGCGCGGCCGAAGCCGAACACAACGCCGTCGGCTTCACGCAGGTGGGTTTCATCCATCTTGTTGTGCAGTGCCTTGTGGGACAGCGTGCCTTCGAAGATGACCATCGAAAGACCGGCCACCATCGAGGAGATGAAGAAGAACACCGGCATGAACGGCGAGTACCACAGGGGGTGCATCTTGCTCGGGGCGATGAGGAACAGCGCGCCCAGCGAGGACTGGTGCATCGTGGACAGCACCACGCCGAGGATGGTCAGCGGGATGGTGAAGCACAGCACGGCCTTGCGAATGGTATGCATTCGGGGACGCAGGCGGACGAGCCAACAGGGGGCGTCCTTCATGCCGAGGAGCCATTCGAGGCCCACGGGGGACCATTCGATGAACAGCACGGTCAGGTAGATGCCCACGCACAGGCCCACTTCGAACAGCAGGGACGTGGTGCCCTGCGATACGAGCAGAGGATACGGCAGACGCCACGGCTGGCCCACGTCGTACAACAGGGCGACGACCACGAAGGCGTAGCCGAGGAAGGCGGTCAGGATGGCGGGGCGCACGGCCGAATGATACCGCTTCATGCCGAAGAGATAGCAGGCCGAAGAGGTCACATAGCCGCCCGCCGCCAGTGCGACGCCGCACAGCAGGTCAAAGGCGATCCAGATGCCCCAAGGGTTGTTGTCGTCCAGGTTGGTCACCGCACCAAGGCCGAAGCCGAAGCGGCCGATGGTGATCAGCAGCCCGATGGCAAGGATCACAGCCGTGATCAGGTTGCCGGGCGTGCGGGGGATGGACAGCAGCGTCTTGCCAACGCAACCCTGCATACAAGGCTTGGCGGCCATGACGTCAGCCACGGCATCAAGACGATTCGAGAGGTTCTTCCAGAGTTTCATTGCTTACGCCTCCCCGCCGTTGGTGTCGTGCTTGCCCTTCTTGCCCTTTTCAGGCTTGGAAGGCTTGGCGGCAGCCTTAGCAGCGGCTTCTTCGGCGGCCTTCGCGGCAGCCTCTTCCGCAGCCTTCGCCACGGCTTCGGCCTTTTCGGCCTCAAGCTGCGCCCGGAGAGCCTCTTCGGCTTCGGCCACGGCCTTCTTCACTTCATCAGCGACGGCGTGATCCTTTTCCTTGGCGGCTTCCTTCGCGGCCTTATCGAGGCTGGCCTGCAGCTTCTTCGCGGCTTCTTCCTCGGTACGGGCGACGGCGGCGTTTACGGCATCGTTCTGCTCTTCCTTGGCGATCTGTTCCTTACGCTTGGTGATCGCGTACGCGCCGCCAAGCAGGACAGGCCAGATGCCCACAACCATGGGCACGGCTCCGAGCGCTCCAGCCGTATATTCGCCGGCGGCCTTGGTGCCGAGATCCTCGTTGAGGCCCACTTCCTTGAACTCAGCGCCGGAAATGGTCATCCACGCGGTGCCGCCCATTTCGTGCTCGCCGTACACATGGTTCTGGTAGCGTTCGGGATGAGCGGTGATGCGATCCCACGCGATCTTGACCAGATCCTTGCGCTTGCCGAACACCAGCGCTCCGGTGGGGCAGGCTTCCACGCAGCCGGGAAGCTTGCCTTCCTGCAGGCGGGGGTGGCACAGCGTGCACTTCTGGACCAGCGGATTGAGGGCGCGGTCGTAGGTGTAGCCGGGGATATTGAACGGGCACGCGACCATGCAGTAACGGCAGCCCACGCAGAGGGTGGGATCGTAGGTCACGGAACCGTCGGGGTTCTTGGTAAACGCCTTCACGAAGCACGCACTGGCGCAGGCGGGTTCCTCGCAGTGCATGCACTGGCTCTTGCGGAACACGTCCTTGTCGAGGCTCGCGGGACGGTACTTGTTCACCACGGTCCACTCTTTGGCGGACGTGCGGCGCTTTTCGTTAAGCACGTTGAGATCGGTGAAGGGCTTCTCCGGTTTGGGGAGATCGTTGACCTTGTTGCAGGCCTGTTCGCACCTGCGGCAACCGATGCACAGCGTGGTGTCGTGAAGCACACCCTTGCTGTCGGGGTAGCCGTGGAAGGTTCCGCCCGCGGCGGACGCGGATTTCGCGCCGCCCAGAGCCGAACCGATACCCAGCCCACCCATCAGAGTCAGAAATGATCTACGGTTCATATCTTCTCCTCCGCCTATTTCACGCGCGGGGTATGGCAACCCGCGCAATCGGTGGCGGCAGGCTTCTCGATCTTCATCCGATCGTGGCAGGCCATGCACTGTTGATGATACGCAGCCTTGAGCGAAGGCTTGTTGACGCTCGTAGCCATCTTGTCAGCCTCAATCCCGTGGCAGCTGGCGCACTTCGGCGGAGTCTTCAGATCCGCGATGGGGCTGTTGTGGTGGCACGCGGCGCACATGGCCGTCGGCGACGTATGGAACGCGGAGGCAAGCCCGCTGTCGGCGGCACCCTTCACAAGGGCTTCGTAGATCTTGCGGTGCGGGAACACGCTCGGTTCAAAATCGTTGGACAGAGCACCGATGGTCACGGTCTCAGGCACTTCGACGGCCGGGAAAGGCTTCGCCGGAGCGGGCTGGGCGGCCAGATCCTTGGCTGCGATGTCGGCAAGCTGTTCCTTCGTGAGATCGAAGGCGGAACCGTCGGCGATCTGGGCGGAGGTAATGCCCTTCACGTCCTTGTGGCAGGTGGCACAGGAATCGGCGGGCATGACCGGAACCGCCCCGTGGCAACCGGCACATTCCTTCTTCTGCATCACGGTCTGCTGATGGCAGCCCACGCAGCTGCTGTCCGAGGTCTTCGCGTGCATGGCGTCGGCCAGCTTCACGAAGTTGCCGTCCTTGTTGCCGTCGACGGTGTGGCAGACGGTACAGGACTCGATGCGGACATGATGGCAGGTGCGGCAGCTGTCCACGGAAGCCTCATGCGCCTTGTGGTTGAACACCACGGGCTTCATGCCGGCTTCGGGAGCGCCCACGGGGCGCTTGGCGTTGTTGACGGGCAACAGCACGGTGGCGTCGGGCTGACCGCGCATCAGGCGGGGAACCGGGTTCACCTGCTTGAACTTGGACTGGGCCTCTTCGGTATGGCAACCGGCGCAGGTGGTGGGGCCGGTCACAATCGCGGCCTCAATGGAGGCGGCTTCGGCGGCGGCCTCGGCCTGCACTTCCTTGGCGGAAAGCTTCTTCGTGCTCTTGGGCTCGGCGGCCTTCTTGGCTTCCACCTGAGCGGTCAGATACGCACGAGAGGACTGGGCCACGTTTTCATGGCACCACACGCACTTGGTGTGCACGGCGGTCTGGAGAGAAGGCGTGGAACCAACGGCCTTTTCGCCGTGGCAGGCGGCGCAGGCGTCTTCCTGTCCCTTCTTCCATACGAGCTTGTTCAGCTTTTCGTCATACACATGGTGGCAAACGCCGCAGTTTTCTTCGGAGTTGGCCGGGTTGACGATAGCTTTGGAGCTGACGTGCAGATAGTGGAGCGATTTGCTGCCCATCTTGACGGGCTTCTGTTCAGCCTTGAACGGAAGCTTCGTGTCGTGACAGGCGCGGCATTCGCCGTCGAGCGGACCCGTCTTCTGGTTGTTGGAAGCCATGTTCTCATGGCAACCGATACAACCATTATGATAGATGTTTTCCAGCTTCTTGGCGTCGGTGCCGTCTTCCTTGCGCTGGAATTTGACGGTGTGCCCGTTCGCGGTGGGCGTATGACAGACAGAACAGTCTTGGCCCGTGGCAGCGAGAGCCTTGGTGTGTTCGTCATGCAAAAACACGGCGGGAGGCATTTCCAGCTTCTTGAGCTGGCCTATGGCATCGATGCGGATCACGTCGGGACGGGTTTGGGCGGCCAGCGACGGTGAAGCAAACAACGCAATCCCACCCAAACCGATCACGGCAATCGCCGCCAGCGCAATCCCACGCAGCAGTTTTCGACCGTTTTCCATGGTGGCAGTCCTTTGCAAATAGAAAAAGAAACATTTCCCCTGACAACAAAACCAGTCTGATTGCAGTATGATGCCATATGCTCTCAGACAGGTGCCTAGCTTCTCAAGCTGGTATCGTGAAAAAAAGTCTCCGTCAAGGGGGGAATGCCTGATCCGACGCCCCTTAGCGGGCGCCAACACCCCCACTTTCGTGAAAAAACAAACGAATGTTTCCTCTCTTTACCTGCTTGAATGCTCAATGAACGCCCTAGGCCTCTAAAAACAATATAACATATTATTAAAAAAGGATTTCTTCGCTCAAAACATATTCCACAAACAAACCGCACGGCTCAAAACCTTGCCGCCTGTATACAGGTTCCCCCTCGCTCGAAGCCTGCAGCACCGCCAAAGAGGCTCCCGCAGCCTGTCCGGCCCGCAAAAGCGCCGCCGTCATGGCTCCGCCGAAGCCTCTTCTGCGAAAGGCTTCACGAGTGCTGATCATATGCAATCCCGCCGTATTACCTCACTCAAGAAGAGTTCCCCGCTGACCACAGGGACCTCCCCGGCAAAGCCCACAAACAGACGCATGGGCGCAACAGGTTGAAACAACACCTGTTCGGCGGCTTTGTACAACCTTTTCACATCCTCATCCGGCGGGTTCCAGTTGGCGGCGAGGACATCCGCGTAGGCGGACAGTTCGGCGGACGTCCCGACCTGTACGATCCGCAAGCCTTCCGGCGGACGTCCTTCCGGCGTCCAGCGGTTCAGAGGCAAAGCCATGCCCGTTTCAAGCTCGCCTATCCCGTAGCCGTTCCGCCCGAACGCCGTACGCTGGCGGTTCAGCGCGCCTTCGTCCTCGGCGCTGGCCCACACCGTAAACGGGCGCTCCGTCGCCGGGGGAAGGGCCATTCCCGGCAGCTCCAGCAGATCCCTGGGGCGTTTGCCCGCGAACCAGTCCTTGGAGGCCTGCAACAGGCCGTCCTCCGCTCCCCGCTCAACCCGGCAAGGCCGCCCGTCTCCGCCGCATTCCCAGAGCACCTTGTTGAAGGTATCCGAGCCCAGCCCCGAATCAACAAGAAGCGCGCCGCCCAGATCCCGGATCAACATGCCGGGCATCCTGCGCTGCAAAAAGGGCACATGCCCGAACAGGTTTTCCCGGGCCGCCTGATAGTGTGACGTTGTCATAATCAATTCCTTTTGTTTGAGGGTAAGGAAGGAGGAATTTGGGAGGGGAAGGGGCCTTTTGAAAAAGGGCTCCCTTCCCCCTTGTCCCCCTAAAACTTTTGTGTGCGGGCGGAAGCCTGTACCTCTATGAAGCATAGGGCCGCACTAAGGCTCGCCAACCATCAAAACAATATCCCAGACACATGACTGCGGTAGCTTTATAGCATTCAATAATTGTTCAAATAAAAAGGGGAAAGCCGTTGCGCGGCCTCCCCACCAGTCGAAAATCTTGGGAAGGTGAGAGGAGGGGGTCCGGGGGAGGGGAGAGGAAACCTTTCTGAAGAAAGGTTTCCTCTCCCCTCCCCCGATTATTCCCCAGAACTATGCGAAATCAGGATCCAGAGCGGCGCGGCCGTTGGCGAGCATGATCTTGACGTAATGCACGGTGCGTTCGTCCACCGGCATGACGGAGAAAGGCTCCCCACAGGACTCGCAACGGGTCATGGAAGGCTGCGTCGGCGCAATCAGAGGATTGCGGCGCCCGCAGCCGGGGCAACGATAAAAAAAGACAAGCTCCATGCTCTCCGGCGGCACGGGCTGCGCGGGACGACTGGAAAGACTCATCCCCGCACTCCTTCTACAAGGCTTTCGCCGCTCATGACGCCCGGCTTGGCAAGGCCCCACAAATCCAGCAGCGTGGGCGCAATATCCCCAAGCTTGCCGCCGGAACGCAACGGAACGGCCCGCTCCCCGTCCGCGCCCCGCTCCACCACAACCAGCGGAACCTGATTGCAGGTGTGGGCCGTCTGGGGATGCCCGGTTTCGTCCAGCATCACCTCGACATTTCCGTGGTCCGCCGTCATCAGCACGCGGCCGCCGGAACTGAGCACAACTTCCACCAGCCGGGCCACGCAGCCGTCCACATACTCAAGCGCCTTCACCGCCGCCTCAATGACGCCGGTATGCCCCACCATGTCGGGGTTCGCCAGATTGCAGACCGCCAGCGTATACGGCACGCCGTCCTTTTCCGGCCCTGCGGCCCACGCTTCGAGGAAACGATCCGTCACCTCAAGCACGCTCATCTGCGGCTTGAGATCATAGGTCGCCACATCCTTCGGCGAATTGACGAGGATGCGATCCTCAAGGGGGAAGGGCTCCTCACGCCCGCCGCTGAAAAAGTAGGTCACATGGGCGTACTTTTCGGTTTCGGCGATGCGGAGCTGATGCGCGCCCGCGTCAGCCACGACTTCACCCAGCGTCTGCACCAGGTTTTCCTTGGGAAACGCCACCGGCACATGCAGTGAGCTGTCGTAGGAAGTCATGGTCACAAGGCCAGCCAGCGCCGGGACACCGCCGCGATCGAACCCGTCAAAATCAGGGAAATGGAAGGCGCTCACCAGCTCGCGCCCACGGTCGGCGCGGAAATTGATGAAGAAGATGCCGTCTCCGTTCCTGACGCACACGTCGGCGGGGTCGCCGAACACCTGCGGCTTGAGGAATTCGTCGGTCTCCCCGGCAGCATACAGGGCCTCAACGGCCGCCACAGGATCGGAGGCGCGCTGGCCTTCGCCGTGGACCATCATGTCCCACGCCACCTTTACCCGCTCCCAGCGCTTGTCGCGGTCCATAGCGTAAAAACGCCCCACGAGAGCAGCCTGTTCCACCGACACGCCGGAATGCGCCGCCCGTGTCCGCGCCATCATGTCCCCAAGCTGCGCGAGGAAACCCGCGCCGCTGGTGGGGCTGGTGTCACGCCCGTCCATGAACGCATGGACGCGCACGTCCACGCCGTGGGCAGCGGCGATATCCATGAGCGCGCCGAGGTGGTTGATGTGGCTGTGCACGCCGCCATCGGACAGCAATCCCGCGAAGTGCAGCCGCCCGCCCGTCCGCTTCACGTTCGCCAGCAGCTCGAGCAGCGCGGCGTTGGAGGCAAGTTCGCCCGTCTCCATCGCCACGTCGATGCGGGTCATATCCTGATACACGATGCGTCCGGCCCCGATATTGAGGTGCCCCACTTCCGAATTGCCCATATATCCGGCGGGCAGCCCCACCGCGCGCCCGGAGGCGTCGATGCGCGTCGCGCCCGGCAGGGAGATGAGCCGATCGATGTTGGGCGTCCGCGCAAGGCTGGCGGCATTGCCCGGACCGGCGGGAGCCAGTCCGTAGCCATCAAGAATGAGGAGCAGCGTCGGGGTAAGGGACATGATGCACTTCCTTGGAGCCGGGGGCTTAGTCTTCGTCCCCGGCGGGTTCTGCGTGACGGGGGGACACCGCGGGCATTTCGCCATACAATGCGGGAGATTCCTTCCAAAGGGATTCGATGCGGAAAAGCTCGCGCACGTCCTGCTGGAAAATATGCACGACGATGTCGTTGAGGTCAGCCAGAATCCACTGCCCGGTCTGATAGCCTTCCATGCGCAGGAATTCGTAGTTGTTCTTGGTGCACTGCTCCATCAGGCCGTCGGCGAGGCTCTTGGCATGGCGGAGCGAAGACGCCGTGACCACGATGACCACATCCATGCACGGGCTCTTGCCCGCCACATCGAGGGCCACGACATCGCGAGCCTTGCTTTCTTCAAGCCACTTCACAAGAGCGGCCGTCTTTTCGGAAGCCGACGCCGTGGAAAATTTGCGGGCCGCCTGTGCCTTGGAGGCAGGGGTGTTAGCGGGGGTTGCCTGAGACGCCGTAGAAGTAGAGTTATGTTGTTCCATCGCCGAGACATACTCCATTTTCGGGTTGATCGCAACGAAAGCCCTGCCCCCTTCGGGGCCCGGAAACCACTGATGGACAGGGTAAAATCCCCTTTTTCGGCTCTTGACCGCTCCGGGCAAATGGGGCAATCCTCGTGTGTCTCGACTTTACGCATTCCGTTTGGAGGACTGTATGATTTTCAACATAGATAAAGAGACGATGCCACGGGAAAAGATTCGGGAAATCCAGCTGAGTCGCCTTCAGGACCTGTGCCGTCGCGTTTACGCCAACGTTCCCTTCTATCGCCGCAGCTTCGACGAAAAGGGCATCAAGCCCTCCGACGTGCAGTCGCTGGACGATCTGAAATTCCTTCCCTTTACCCTGAAGCAGGACATGCGGAACAACTACCCTTACGGGCTGTTCGCCGTCCCTATGGAAATGATCCAGCGCATCCATGCCTCCAGCGGAACCACCGGCAAGGCCACCGTGGTAGGATACACCAAGCGCGATATTGAAACGTGGGCCGAATGCGCCGCCCGCTCTCTGGCCGCGGCCGGAGCCACCGCCAATGACATCGTGCAGGTTTCCTACGGCTACGGCCTGTTCACCGGCGGCCTCGGCGCACACTACGGCGCGGAACGCCTCGGTGCGACCGTCATCCCCATGTCCGGCGGCTCGACCAAGCGTCAGGTCCAGCTCATGCGCGACTTCGGCGCGACCGTGCTCTGCTGTACGCCGTCCTACGCCCTGCATCTCCATGACGCGGGCCTCGAAATCGGGATAAACATCAAGGATCTGCCCCTCCGCCTCGGCGTTTTCGGCGCCGAACCGTGGACCGAGGAAATGCGCCGGGAAATCGAGGACAAGCTCGGCATCACCGCGACGAACATTTACGGCCTGTCCGAAATCATGGGCCCCGGCGTTTCCCAGTCCTGCGCCAAAGAGCAACATGGTATGCACATCTGGGAAGACCATTTCCTTCCCGAGATCATCGACCCCGTCTCCGGCGAAATCCTGCCCGAAGGCAGCACCGGCGAGCTGGTCATCACCACGCTGACCAAGCAGGGCATCCCGCTGGTCCGTTACCGTACCCGCGACATCACCTCGCTGAACTACACTCCCTGCTCCTGTGGCCGTACCCATGTGCGCATGAACCGCATCACGGGCCGCAGCGACGACATGCTGATCATCCGCGGCGTGAACGTCTTCCCCTCGCAGATCGAAAGCCTGCTCCTCGAAGTGCAGGGCGTTTCCCCGCACTATCAGCTCATCCTCACCCGCGAGAACAACCTCGACTACGTCGAAGTGCAGGTCGAGCTCGACGGCGCGATGTTCTCCGACGCAATCAAGGATCTCCAGCAGCGCGAACAGCGCATCCAGAAAGGCATCAAGGAATTCCTCGGCGTCACCACCAAGGTTCGCCTTGTGGAGCCGCACTCCATCCCGCGCTCCGAAGGCAAGGCCGTCCGTGTCATCGACAGGCGCGTGATGCAATGATGTCATAATTGGGATTGAGTAAAGATTGGGGAGGGGGAGGGGAAACTTTCTCTAGAAAGTTTCCCCTCCCCCTCCCCAAACCCCTCCCTCTCCTCTTCAAAGATTTTCGACTTTATCGAATCCCTGTTCCCGGTTGTACCGTGAAAGAGAGCCTTCCTTCATATGAGGGGAGGTTTTTCTTTTATGGGAGATCAAGAGGGGTTCAGGGAGCCTCTTCGCCGGGGCCTCCATCCGCTGTCTGGCCTTTCAGGGAAGATGCGGCTATGGTACATGAGATTACCGTCAGGAGTGTTTCATGCCCCCGAAAGATATTCCCATGCCGTTCCGGACAGCCCTGCCGTGGACGGGATTTGTTGCGCTGCTGTTTCTCTTGAACTACATGTCGCGCTCCACGCTGACGCCTTTGCTTGTCTCCATTGAGGAAGATCTGGGAATCGGGCACGCGCAGGCGACGAGCCTCCTCCTGATGCAAAGCGCCGGGTTCAGTTCGGCACTGGCCGCTTCCGGTTTTCTCCTCTCGCGCTTCAAACCAAGGCAGATCGCGACCATCCCATTGGCCATCGCCGGGGGTATCCTTCTGTTGATGCCGCTGGTGCACACGCTCGGTCAGGCGCGGCTTGTTTTCATAGCTTTCGGGCTCGGTGTCGGTTTCTATTTTCCGGCGGGCATGGCAACCCTCTCCTCGCTTGTCTTTCCCAAAGACTGGGGCAAAGCCGTCGCCATTCATGAACTGGCCCCAAACACGGGCTTTATCCTGATCCCCCTGCTCGCGCAGGCCGGTCTCATGTTTACGGACTGGCGGGGCGTCTTCGCCATCATGGGCGTCCTCATGATCTGTACCGCCGGGGCATTCCTGCTCTGGGGACGCGGCGGCAACACACGCACCGATGCCCCGTCCTTCAAAGGATGCGGGGTGCTCCTCAAAAACCCCGCAAGCTGGATCGTGGCGTTGCTGATGGCCGTTTCCATGATCGGCGAATTCTCCATCTACAGTATCCTGCAAATCTTCCTCGTCAGCGCGGCAGGGTTCGGGCCGGAAGAAGCCAACCTCGGCCTTTCCATATCCCGCCTCGCCATGCCGGTCATCGTCATTGCCGCCGGATGGGCCGCCGACCGCTTCAATGCCAAGCGTACCGTCAGCGCCTGTTTCCTGCTCCACGCCGTGGCCCTGTGCCTCATGTCCGTGGACGCCTCGGTGTCCCGCATCCCCGCGCTCTGCGGCGTGTTCCTGCAGGCGGCTTCAATGGCCTTCGTCTTCCCGCCGCTGTTCAAGGTCTTCGCCCAATGCTTCTCGGCCGACGAGCAGCCCATCCTGCTCTCGCTGACCATGCCCCTCGCCGGGCTCATCTCCGCCGGGGGCATCCCCTTCTTCATCGGCTACTGCGGGGAATACTACACGTTCGGACTCGCCTTCCTCACTATCGCCGCCATGTCCGTGGCAAGCGCCGTTTCGGTCGCCTACTTGAAGAACAGAGAGTAACAGACCGTTTTTCAAAAAATCTTTCCCCTGCCTCCCCTCTTCCCCTTCCCGAATGCATTCAATTATACCAACCGCTAATCCCTATTTTCCACCCCAATAGAAAACGCCCGCTCTCCAAACAATGGACAGCGGGCGTTTTCAGCCTGAATCCTCCCGCCCCATCCTCCCTTTACAAGGAAAAACGGCAGCAGGGATTCGATAAACATAAAAATCTTTGAAGGGGAAGGGAGGGGGTTTGGGGGAGGGAAGGGGAAACTTTCTCTAGAAAGTTTCCCC